>ERZ1694977.7-NODE-7-length-190788-cov-48.809765_pt1 | contig 190788 bp, 172 predicted proteins | sample MGYA00581609_ERZ1694977 | MGnify/ENA primary metagenome ERZ1694977 (study PRJEB42213, sample SAMN07424467) | human gut metagenome | biome: ENVO:00009003; feature: ENVO:2100002; material: ENVO:00002003 | host: Homo sapiens | place: USA | collected 2014 ... | reverse complement strand
GTTCCCATTCCGAACACGGCAGTTAAGCTCGTTCCTGCTGACAATACTTGGCTGGCGACGGCCCGGGAAGATAGGTAGCGCCAACACTGAGAGGCCACATCGTTTGATGTGGCCTTTTTTCGTCGCATGGGAGGCATCGTTTTGCAATATCATCAAGTGGTCAAAGGAAGATTTCTACGGCGGCCCAACCGTTTTATCGCTCATGTGGAGACAGAAGACGGGCTGCAGATCTGCCATGTAAAAAACACCGGACGCTGCCGGGAGTTGCTGGTGCCGGGAGCAGCGGTCTATCTGGAAAAGGCCGCAAATTCTGCGAGAAAGACAGCGTATGACCTTATCGCCGTGGAGAAAGGGGCCTTGCTGATCAATATGGATGCGCAGGCCCCAAATCGTGTTTTTCAGGAGTGGGCCGCCCAAGGACATTTCCTGCCAGATCTAAAGTCCATTCAACCGGAATATCATTATGGAGAGTCCCGTCTGGACTTTGCGCTGACAACAGAAGCCGGGCTGCACCTGGTGGAAGTCAAGGGTGTTACCCTGGAGGAAAACGGTGTTGTCCGATTTCCGGACGCGCCGACAGAACGGGGCGTGAAGCATATTCACGAGTTACAGCGGGCTGTCCGGGAGGGAATGGGCGCTACCCTGTTTTTTGTGATCCAGATGCACGGCGTGGATCGCTTCTCTCCCAACGACGCCACCCATCCGGCCTTCGGTGCGGCCCTTCGGGAGGCAGCTGCCTGGGGTGTCCAAGTGTACGCCTATGACTGCCTGGTGACGCCGGACAGTTTAACTATCCACCAGCCGGTGCCGGTGGTATTATAAGGGAGCGGCAATATGGGATTTTTGGAATTGCTGTTGATCGGCGTGGGGCTCTCGATGGACGCCTTTGCTGTAGCGGTGTGCCAGGGACTCTGTATGCCAAAACTGAATCTGCGCTATGCGGCTGTGATTGCGCTGTTTTTTGGCGGATTTCAGGCGCTGATGCCCTATGCCGGCTGGCTGCTGGGCGCCCAATTTGCCGGGTACATCCAACATCTGGACCACTGGCTGGCTTTTTTTCTGCTGGCATTCATCGGCGGTAAGATGGTGTGGGAGTCTTTGAAAGGGGAGGCGGAGGAGACGGCCTGTGCGGTGAGTGTGACGCTGGATTATAAGCAGCTGCTGCTGATGGCGGTGGCTACCAGCATCGACGCATTGGCTGTTGGGGTCACGTTTGCATTTTTGAACGTGGACATCCTGCCTGCTGTGACGGTCATCGGCTGCACGACTTTTGTGATCTCCCTGGCGGGTGTGGTGATCGGGACCTTTTTCGGCGCCCGCCTCCAGTGCTGGGCGGAGATCGCCGGCGGTGTGATCCTGATCCTTCTGGGTGGAAAGATTCTTCTGGAGCACCTGGGGATCCTGTAAGCGCCTATAAAAAACAGCGAAGTGGAAAACGCCCCGGGCCATTTGGCCCGGGGCGCTGGTTATCTTATGAAATCTCAGCAGCAGGGATTGGGATTGCAGCCGCAGTTGTTGTTGCAGCCACAGCCGCAGCCGTTGCCGCCCCAGCTGCCGTTGCCGCAGCAGCACCAAATGATGATCAGCAGAATGATGATCCAGCAGCAGTTGCCGCCGCCAAAGCCGTTATTGCACATACCGGAACCTCCTATGAAATCGTAGACCGACCGAACCGGTCTCAATCCATAGTATGCCGGACCGGCAAAGGGGTTCCGGTTTTATTTCCGGCCGCTGGTGACGAGTGCGTCGGCCGCCTGTTTCTCCCGCACGGTGAAGACGCCCTTGTCCATCAGCGTGTCTCCCAGTGTCTGCCTGCTGCCGGACACCGCGGCATCCAGCGCGTAGTAGGAGACGTATGCGAGATCCGCACGGAGGAACGTGCCGCCCTGCAGGGCGGCCAGCTCGCCCTCCGTGATGACGCCATTGGTCAAGGCATTGGTCAGTGTGCCGGAGAGGTCCTTGTTGTCCGCGGAGCTGTATCCCAGTGCCCGGAGGATGAACTCCATGTATTGGCTGGCTGTCACCGTCTGGCTGGGCCGGAAGGTGGTGGCGGAGTATCCGTTGGTGTAGCCCTTGCTGTATGCGTAGCCCACGTATTTCTCGCTCTGGGTCCCGGAGGTGATGTCCGTGAAGGGAGTGGAGCCGGTGTAGGCCAGCGCATCATTCTCCTCGCCCAGGACGCGGATGAACATGATGAGGGCTTGCAGGCGGGTAGGGGCGACCTCCAGGTCATATCCATCTCCGTAGCCGGTGAAGCTGCCTTGAAACAGGTGCATGGTCTTGAGCGCGACAGCAATGGCGTTGTAGTCCGTGTTGGTGGAGTAGCTGAAGGCGTAGGGGCCCTGATAATCCACAACCGCCGTCTTGGAGGTGACGGTAAACACGGCGGTGGTTTCCTCAGCCACCAGATACCGGTGGCTGGCTGTAAGGGCACTGCCACTGGTAACGATGGTCCCTGTGGTGACATCCACCACAGCGCCGGAGTTGAACGTGACCTGCATACCGCCCGCCAGCAACAGGACGCCCGTGCCGGTGGAGCCGGTCAGGGCGTCGCCTGCCTTCAGACGGGTCTCCATCCACGTGGCGGCCCCGCCGTCGGAAGGAGCCGCGTCTCCGTTCAGCAGCGCTTGGTCAGAGGCGTCCAGTTTTTCCTCCACCCGCTGGTCTACCGCATCGGTGAAAGTGCCGGTGAGATAGGAGAGGGAGGCCAGCGGATCGGAGGCCCCGCCGGCCGCGGCCAAGGCGTACACAACGGTGACGGTAAGTAAGAGGCAGACGGTGATGAGGGCAGTCTTGGTCTTCCTTGTCATAGATGATTCCCTTCCACGCTGGAGCGTCAGCGGTTGGCGATGCGGTAACTGAGGGTCAGGAGGCTGTCTGCGAAGTGAATGTTCTCAAACTGCACATCCGGGAGCTGACTGCTGAGCTCAATGTTGGTAAAGTTCCAAAAGCCCTTGACGCCCAGATTGATGAGGTGGCTGGCGGTGTCCTGGGCCACGGACTGGGGAATGGTCAGCACCACCACGTCCACCGGGTGGTCCTGTAGGAAGTGATCTAGCTCGGACATGGCGTATACCGGCACATTATTCACCACAGTCCCGATCACGGCGGGGGAGACATCAAAGGCTGCGTCCACCGTAAACCCACTCTGGGAGAATGGGAAGTTCTGCAGCAGTGCGTGGCCCAGATTGCCAACGCCGATCATGATGAGGTGGTGGTTGTTGTCCACGCCCAGGATATGACCGATCTCGGCCCGCAGTTCTTCTACATTGTAGCCGTAGCCCTGCTGGCCGAACTCACCGAAACAGCTGAAATCCTGGCGGATCTGAGAGGCGGTGATGTTCATCTCCTGCCCCAGGGAGTGTGAGGAGATGCGCACGACGCCGCGGTTGCAGAGGTCTGTGAGCTGGCGGTAATATCTGGGCAGACGCCGTATCACGGCGTCGGAGATGTTTTCCTTTCGCATATAAGTCACTCCTTGCTATTTGTTAAATCATTCTCAATTAAGTTTAGACCAAAATCAGGGACTTGTCAATTTTTTTAACAATCTTTTTAAGAAAAATTTTTTCAAGAAAAGCTTTACAAAGCGGAAAAATGTTGGTATACTAAATAAGCTGTTTGAAGAAGATGTTGATGTATGCGCCTGTAGCGCAGTTGGATAGCGCGTCAGACTCCGACATTTCAGGCTCGTTCAGTTGAGAGATGGCGCAAAGCGTTGGGAGTCTTTGGTTTTAACGGGCAGAGAGAAAAAATTCTGTTTCCGTTGACTACTATTTGACTACCAATTTTGAAAATCCCGTGTTATAATAGAACATAGTTTAGGTATGCGCCCGTGGCGCAGTTGGATAGCGCGTCAGACTCCGACTCTGAAGGCCGCTGGTTCGAATCCAGTCGGGCGTACCACGTGCAAAGAGGCACTCGAATTTCAAGTGCCTCTTTGCTTTTATCAATCAGAGGTGATGAACTATGGAGAAACCCATCATCGGGGTAACGCCCCTGTGGGACGAGGAAAAGAAGTCCTACTGGATGCTGCCGGGGTATCTGGAAGGAGTGAAGGAAGCCGGTGCCATCCCCGTCATCCTGCCGCTGACAACCAATGGGGCGGATATTGCCCAGCTCGCGGATCTCTGCGATGGTTTTCTCTTTACTGGTGGGCAGGATGTCGATCCCCAGCTGTACGGGGAGGCCATGGAGCCCTTCTGCGGCGAGCTGTGCCCTGCCCGGGACGCTCTGGAGCAGGAGTTACTCCGACAGGCTTTGGAGCGGGACAAGCCCATCCTGGGCATCTGCCGGGGTATTCAGTTCCTAAATGCAGCCTTGGGCGGAACCCTTTATCAGGACCTGCCCACGGAGCACCCGTCAGAGATCGGGCATTCCATGAAGCCGCCCTACGACCGGATGGCCCACACGGTGCATATATGGCCGATGACGCCTCTGGCCTCTCTGCTGGGAAAGACGGAACTGGAGGTGAACAGCTGTCACCACCAGGCGATCAGGAGTTTAGCCCCCAGTCTCGTAGAAATGGCCCGCAGCACAGATGACCTCATCGAGGCGATGTATCTGCCCGGCAAGACCTTTGTCTGGGGCGTCCAGTGGCATCCGGAGATGTCCCTGCAGGAAGAGTCCAGCAGGAAAATTTTTGAGGCGTTTGTCGGGGCTGTCCAACAAAAATGAGCTGCCATCGAAGAATTACCCCCCGTCCAAAGGACGGGGGATTTCTTTCTGTTGCCGCTTTCACTCAGCCAGAGGAAACCTCCGCGGCTCCGCCACACACTGGTACAGCACAGCGTCGCAGTTCCGGTAAATGATATACTTCAGCCGGTTGCTCGGGGGTCCATTCCGCCGGAAGGTCACGATGGCCTCGTTCTGTTGCCAGCCGATCCCCAGGTTATACGATCCGCACCAGGCGCAGTGGTTGACGGGGATCTGCGGCTGTTTCGTTTCTCTGTATTTCATCAAATCTCCAGTCCCTCCTGCAGAACCTGACTGGCCGCTTTCTTGTTCTTATTAAATGCGTGTGTGTAGATGTCCAGCGTAGTGGAGGGCTGACTGTGGCGCCCAGCAGTCCCGCCACTGTGGCTACGTCGGCCCCGCCCGCGATCAGGAGGCTGGCGTTGGTGTGCCGCAGGGAGTGGACGTTCAGGGCAGGGGGCAGGCCGTGCTTCTTTAAGATCAGCTTGAACCGCCAGGCGAAGGTGGAGGGCGTCATGGGGAGCCGGTCTCCGTGACGGCGGAAGATATAGTCCGTATCCTCTAATTCCCGCCCATCATACGTTTCCGTCTCCCAGGCGCACTCCCGCTGGAACTCCTGCAGCAGGGACACCATCTCCAGAGAGAAGTAAACATACCGGCCTCCGGCCACAGTCTTTGTCTCCTTGGCGATGATATCCTCGCCGGTGACCTTTACCACATTCTGCTGGATGTGAATGGACCGCTCATCCCAGTTGATGTCGCCCCACTGCAACCCGCAGCATTCGCCCCGGCGCATCCCGGTGGCGATGATGAGCTTGAAGTAGGTCTCGTACTTGAGGTTCCCCTCCTCCAGTACGGCAATGAGCTGCTGGGCGGTGGCCTCGCCAGCGATCACCTTCTCTTTCTTTTTCCCGGTATAGTGGTATGTCCGCCAAGCCGGGGTATGGTCCAGAAAGCCGCCCTCCATGGCATCTGAGAGGATCGTACACAGCGTTGCGTGTACACCCTCCACAGTGCACTCGGAGAGCGGCTTTCACGTTCTTTGATTCTTCACTTTCCGAAGACCGGAGTGGAGCTGCCGGAAATACTCCGGCCGAAGTTCCGTCAGCTTGTAGTGCCCTAGGACTGGCAGGAAGCAATCAATGTCCTGCCGGTCCCTGGCCGGGGTAGGCTTGGTCAGCTTGCCGGGAGCGATCTCACGGAGCCACAGCTCCGTGTACTTCGCCAGTGTAATACTCCACTCCACTTCTTCCTGAGGAAGCGACCTGCAACACTTGACAAAAACTGCCGAAAGCATATTGCTTTCATAAACGTCAAATACGGGAGGATATAAAAGATTTCATTGATCTGGCGAGCCGGTTGAACCGAGCTGTGTGAGCCTGACCACTATTTGCAAAAAGGCCCGGAGCCATTGCATCGCAATGGCTCCGGGCCTTTTTGCAAATGACGAGAAACTTGTACAAATTCACTGAAATCCTTGCATTGCGGAGGCTTTCTTGCTTTTAACGCTTATCAGTATTTTGACAGAGAATTGGCTTTTTGACCAGTTCCAGCGTTCAACGGAATTTGCGGAGAACGCTGTCGCAAGATCGTCCCAATATATGGAGTAATAGACAAGATGTTGTTAAATGGTATCAAAATAATCCGTGGATCCGGGTTGCCCATCAGAGGTCAGCAAAAGCAGGCAACCAAAAAAATTCTGAAAATTATGGTAAGGAGAATCAAACACACCGCCGAACCTTTCACGCATTTTTTCAATCCGGTACACGACTGTATTTCGATGTACATGCAGTTCCTGGGCCGTCAAAGCCAAGCTCTGTCCGTTTTTCAGATAGATAAACAATGTTTTTACATAGTCGGACTGATTGTCTATATCGTATGCCATCAGATTACGCAAAAAAGCACTGACATAGTCCGTCCGCTGTTCTGCGGGGATCGAGGCAGCAAGCCGCCAAAGCCTGTAGTCATCATATTGGGCGATCCTGGCATCACTCCCGGAGATCCTGGCCATTTTTTCTGCCATGGCAGCCTGATTAAAGTAACGCCGGATCTCATACAGGTCTGAGAATGTATCACTGATACCGGCGCACAGATCATGCTCTGACAGGTATCCCTCCAACTGCTGCAATCCGTCCTGCGGAATTTGCCTGCTTTTTCCGCACTCCACCAGTAAGACCACATATTCTCGGAAAAACAGGGACCACGCCTTTGGAAAGATCGTTCCCAAACGTGCCTTGAAATGCCGCTCTCCGGAGACTCGAGAAGAAAACGCGTGCATATTGATACCGATCAGGGAATAAGGACCGGCCTGCTCGAAAACTGTTCCCAAAATTCTCTGGAGAAAAAGCGCACGATTGGCAAAGCCTTCATTCAGTATGCTGGATAGCAGCATTTCTGCGGAGTCATGCTGGTGGCTAAGCCTGATTGCCTGTTCGATGGTAAGCTCCTTTACCAAAACGCCTGCCACGAGATCGTAGATCTCCCCAGGGACCGCATCAAAAGCGGTATGGTATTCCAGCACGGAAAGATACCCGATGGTCAGAGAGTTGGAGATCAGAGGACATATTCGCCTCCGATGGGGCCCCCAGTCATCAAAGATTTGAAAGGGCAGCGGAGTTCCCCGCATACTCTCCACCCCATGGAGCATAGCCGCATATTCAAAAAGACAGTATCCTCGCTTCTTTCCGGCAGTCCACACCTCATCCTGAACATCAGTGGTATCAGAATATGATACCGTGTAGTAGTTCTTGTCAAACACTGCAATGGGATTTTTCAGCACCTCCGCTGCCCGATCTACCAGCAGATCCATATTGTTGTAATGAAATGAAAAGCTCAGAAATTCTTGGATCGTCTCATAGTCAATTTTGCACATTTTGCACAGTTTCACCTTTCCTCTGTAGAATGGGTTTATTCTATGAGTACAAATCCAGCCATCAAATTGATACCATTGTAACATTGAGTCCCTTTTTTCGCAATGCTAAATTATTTACAGAGGATACTAATTTGAGAGGTCCTAACAAAACCAGCCATCAAAAAATGACATTAAGAGGGAGGGATTTTTTCAAATGCGGACAATTCGCATCGGTTCTGGCGCAGGCTTCAGCAATGATCGGGTAGAACCCGGAATTGAATTGCTTGAGAAGGGACAGCTGGACTATTTCTGCTTGGAGTGTCTGGCAGAACGGACCATAGCCATTGCACAAAAGGAGAAAAATCTAGACCCCAACATTGGTTACAATCCTTATCTCGCATATCGTATGAAGAAGATCCTGCCTATCGCCGCGGAAAAACATGTGAAAGTCATTACCAACATGGGTGGCGCAAATGTTCAGAAAGCTGTTGAAAAAACCGCAGAGATTGCCAGAAGTGCAGGAATCTCCGGCCTAAAAATTGTAGGTGTGCTGGGAGATGACATTTTTGACCGTTTGGACCGGTACGCGGACTACCCCATTTTTGAAACTGGTGAGCGGCTTGGCGATTTGAAGAACAAAGTGGCCGCCAACGCCTATCTGGGCTGCGCCGGCATCGTGCAGGCTCTTAAGGACGGTGCAGATATCGTCATCACAGGCCGCTGCTCCGATCCCGCGCTGTTTCTCGGGCCGCTGGTATACGAGTTCAACTGGCCCATGGATAACTATGATCTGATGGGCAAGGGGACTGTTGTGGGACATCTTCTGGAGTGCTCCGGACAGGTCAGCGGCGGTAACTTCTGCGTGCCCGGATATAAGGATGTAGAAGATCTGTGGCATCTGGGGTTTCCCTATGCGGATGTCAGTGAGGACGGCACCATCGAGATCTCCAAGTTGGAGGGGACCGGCGGACGCGTAGACGTGCAGACCTGCTCAGAGCAACTGATTTACGAGATCCACGATCCCTCCAGCTACTATACGCCAGACTGTGTGGCGGACTTCTCCCAAGTCGCCTTTGAACAGGTCGGAAAGGACCGTGTTCGGGTAACAGGCGCTACCGGCCGCCCCCGGACCGACACGCTGAAAGTCAGTGTGGGATACAAAGACGGGTACATCGGGAGCTGCGGACTGAGCTTCGGAGGCCCCAAGTGTTTTGAACGGATGGTACTGGCTGTTCAGACCATGGAGAAGATCATTGAGACCTACTACCATCCTGCAGAGCACCGGGTGGATATTATCGGCTACAACTCCCTGTATCCCCGGGACCTGTCGGAGGGGTTCCCCGGCGGAGCCGAGCCGCTGGAGCTGCGGATGCGGGTTGCCGTACGCGATGCCGAAAAAGAGATGCTCACCATGATCTTCAATGAGGTGGATGCCTTTACTATTGACGGCCCCGCCAACTGCGGCGGTATGGAACGCCATATCACGGAGCTGGTCGCGGTGTTGTCTGTCCTGGTGCCTCGTGAAGATATCGAGATCTCTTATGTGGAGGAGGTTTTGTAAGATGAAGCTGCTGGAAATCGCACACTCCCGAACCGGCGATAAAGGCGATATCTCCAATATTTCTGTCATCGCCTACGATATGAAGGATTACGAGTTCATCAAAGAAAAAGTCACGGTTGAGCTGGTAGCCAAGGTATTTGCCGGATACTGCCGCGGGACAGTCACCCGGTATGAGCTACCCAAGATCGGCGCGCTGAATTTCGTCCTGACCAAAACCCTGGGTGGCGGTGTGACCCGCAGCCTGCGGCTGGATACCCACGGGAAGTGCCTTTGCTCCTATTTGCTGGATGTGGAACTGGATAACGTGTGAATGGAGGGCCAGCTATGAACAAACCAACCTATACCATCAAACCGCTGTACCTGGGCGAGATGACCAGGTATGAAAAATCCATGCACACATTCACCTTTGACTATGGTGTCAAGATGCACTCTCCCTATCTGGCCTTTTTGGTACAGGGTGATGGGAAGAACATTCTGGTGGACACCGGCCCCAAAAATCTGGAGGTCATTAAAAGATATCACAGCCATGTGGAGGCAGACGTGCCCCCAGAGGTTCACCTGCTCAAGGTCTTGGAAAAGCACGGACTGAAACCGGAAGATATTGACTTCATCATCTGCACGCATCTGCATTGGGACCACTGCCAGAACAATGACTGCTTCCCCAGCAAAAAAGTCTATACCCAGAAGCGGGAAGTCCTGTATGCCATCAATCCTGTGGAACTACACTGGTATACCTACGAGTCTCCGCAGTGCGGATTGACACCTGTCTGGGCTTCTGCCGGCACGAAGCTGGTTGTCCTGGACGGCGATGAAGAGATTATTCCCGGCATCGAAGTGTTCTTGACTCCCGGACACACTCCCGGTTCTCAGTGCGTACGTGTCAACACAGAGGATGGCTATTATCTCATTGCCGGCGACACAGTCAATATTTATGAAAACTGGGAAGGCAATGCCAAATACCACCATGTGCCTGCAGGTATCCATGTAGACCTGAGAGAGTATGAAGAGACCTTCAAAAAGATGGATAAGATCGATTTCAAGGTCATCCTTCCAGGTCATGATATGAAGGTGCTGGAGCACAGCGTATATCCCTACTGAGGAGGAGAACCATATGCTTACAACCTACAAGATTTTTCCCATATATCTGGGGGAAATTCCAGTACATGATAAGTCCAGCTTTACTTATATGGTGGATCCCGGCGTCAAAATGACTTGTCCATTCATCTCCTTTTTGCTTCTGGGCAGCAACGGTAGAAAAATCCTGGTGGACACCGGCCCCTGCGATGCCGAATGGGGTGCCAAGTATCATATGCCCCTAAATATTCCGGACGGGTGTGAGATCGTGGAGGTTCTGAGGAGAGACTTTGACCTTGCGCCGGGGGATTTGGACTATATCATCAACACCCATCTCCACTGGGACCACAGCTGCGGCAACCACAAGTTTCCTGGCAAAAAGATCTATGTACAGGCATCGGAATTGGAATATGCACTGGATCCACTGCCCATCCACCGTGCCACCTACGAATCTCCGCAATACGGTGTGGTGTCTAGCTGGATGCGAGCTAGGGATCAGCTGGTCACCGTGGACGGAGATACTGAGATTGATGACGGCATCCGCCTGATTTTGCTACCCGGTCATTCTGACGGTATCCAGGGTGTACTGGTCTCCACGGAGAACGGCCCGTATCTGCTGGCAGGCGACTGCATCAACCTGTATCAGAACTGGGAGGGCAACGGAAAGCTCCGGCACATCATCGGCGGGCTGCATTCCGATGTAAAAGCATATTTCAAGACCTATGAGAAAATAGAGGCGCTGGAACAGACAGAACATATCAAGATCATCCCTGGTCACGATGTACACGTACTGGATCACAAAGTCTATCCTGTATCCGTCGAGGAGGGTTCTGAATGAATATCCTGTTTTTATTATTGGCCATTGCACTGTTCATTGCGCTGGTTCTGAAAAATGTTCCCATCGTCATCGCCACGATCCTGTCCTCTATCTTTCTCTTGCTGACACAGCAGATGGACTTGTATGATGGAATTACCGCCACATACATGACAGGCTTTGGAGACTACGTAAGAGATTTCTTCCTATTATTTATGCTGGGTGCACTCTTTGGAAAGCTGGTGGAGATCAGCGGCGCGGCCAACAGCATCTCTACATTTATCTTCCGAGCCTTTGGAGATCGCTTTGCAATCATCGGCCTGATCATCATGGGCATTATCTTAACATTGGGCGGGGTCAACCTGTTTGTGGCCATGTTTACCATGTACCCCCTGGCCATGGCTATGTTCCGCAGGGCAGACATCCCCCGCAAGTTCTTTGCTGCCGCTTATTTTGTGGGCTGTGTCGGTGCGACGATGACCGCGCCCTTCACACCGTCTATCCAGAACGCGACACCCACTGTCTATCTTGGCACCACAGTGGCCGCCGCCGCTGTTCCGGGCATGATCTCTACTGTGTTGAAGCTGGTGTTTTGCACTGCTTATGTGATGTGGGTCGTCAAACGGGCCAAGAATCGCGGGGAACACTTTGAAGAGCTGGAGGGAGAGGCTCCCGCCACTGAGGTGGGTAAGGAAAGCTCTGGCCCCTCCGTGCTGGCATCTGTGCTGCCCATGCTGGTGATCCTGCTGGTGCTGAATGTGGCCAAGCAGCCCATTGTCACCTCCTTGCTGGCTGGTATTGTGGCAGCATTTGTGTTCTACTTCAAGCATATGCCCCACAGCCTGAAGGAGATCAGCGCCGAGGTGCAGGACAGTGTGTTCTCTGGGCTGAAGACGATTTCCATTACTGCCGCCGCAGCGGGCTACGGTGCTGTGGTCGCCGCGACACCGGCTTTCCAGGAAATTACAGACTTTGTCCTCAATCTGGACGGCAATCCCCTGCTGATCGCCGGCATTGCCACCATGCTGATGGCGGGAGTTATGAACTCCTCCTCCGGCAGTATGGCCATTGTCTGTCCCATCCTGGGTGAGAGGTTCCTGGCCATGGGTGTCAACGCCGAGGCGCTGCACCGGGTGATCGTGGTTGCATCCAGCACTCTGGATTCCACTCCGCAAAGCGGCTTTGTGTGCAATATCCTCAACCACAGCCACACCACTCATCGACAGGGCTACTGGCACGTCTGCGTGGTGTCCGTCATTGCGCCTATTGTTGAAACATTGCTGCTGATCCCTCTATGTGCAATGTTCGGCCTGGCATAACAAAAAATTGCGGCCTGGAATATCCAGGCCGCAACACATATCACAAGAGGTACAATATGATAAGAAAAGAAATCATTGGTGTTTACGGAACGGGTACCATTGGCTCCGGTCAGGCTACCTTGACTACAGGTAATGGGTATGCAGTTGTGGTAGTTGGACACTCCGCCAGAGGAATCAGCCGCTGCAAACGCGCAATTGAGCATAACTGGGATGATCTTATTGCCGAGGGTCTAGCGTCCGAAGAAAATAAGGCGGCAGCAATGAATCTGCTGATCTTTTCCGATGAATTGGAGGCGCTGAAGGACTGCACCTTTATTCTGGAAGCGGTATCGGAAGACCCGGATGTCAAGCGGGAGGTCTATGCTAAGATTGCCTCCATCTGCAGGCCGGATACTATTTTTGCATCGTGTACGTCTTCCATGGACGCGGACCAACTCGCAGCTGATATTCCCAATCCCGACCGCTTTCTGATTGCCCACCCATTTCAGCCGGTTCATCTGCAGCCGCTGGTGGAATTGGTGGGATGCAAGGCAACGAGCCCCTCTACGCTGCGGCGGGCCAAGGCGTTGATGGACTCTCTGCACCGGCAGACAATAATCCTCAACCACAGCGTTCCCGGGTTCATAGTCAATCGGCTGGCTCAGGCTCTGTATAGGGAATGCATTGACCTCATTGAGCGGGGAGTTGCGGAACCAGCCGATATCGACAGAGCTGTACGTTACGCCGTGGGTATGCGGTATGCATCCATTGGCCTGCTGGAATATTTCGATGCCGTCGGATATGAATTGGAGGCAGCCATCGCCGGAAATATCTATCCCACATTGTGCAATGCGAGATCTGTGCAGCAACTTGTGGCAGATGGAATTGCTTTCGGAAAAACTGGGCAAAAAGCCCGACAGGGTCTGTACATCTGGTCGGAGTCTGATCTGGAAGATTTTCGTGATCGCCTGCAACGCCCGTTTTTCACCCAGGTAAGAGAATGGGAGCTCCCAACTGGCACTTCTGACCAGTAAATCGTACAGTGTCATACGAAGACCACTATCCGGAAAACACCCGGAGTCATTGTGTTGCAACGGCTCTGGGTATTTTTGGAAATTTGGCAATTTTCCTAAAAAATGGCCAAAACCCACAAAATACCTAGGGCCCAACGACTTCCTGCTTGATCGCTTGATAACCCCATCTCTGTAGGCTATTGACCCAAATTTGGCTAAGCGTACCAAAACCGCCGAAAGCAATTTGCTTTCGGCGGTTTTTACGTTATAGAAGTTTCATATTTTGCGGTAGGGCGTTGGTACTTCTACAGCCCTCTATTCCGCCGGAGGAAACCTCCACGGCTCCGCCACATACTGGTACAGAACCGCACCGCAGTTCCGGCAGATCACATACTTCAGCCGGTTGCCCAGGAGTCCGTTCCGCCGGAAGGTCACGATGGCCTCATTTTGCTGCCAGCCGATCCCCAGGTCATACGATCCGCACCAGGCGCAATGGTTGACGGGAATCTGCGGCTGTTTTTCCTCTCTGTAGATCATTATATCTCCAACCCCTCCTGCAGCACCTGACTGGCTGCCTTTTTGTTCTTATCGAAAGCGTGTGTATAGATGTCCAGCGTGGTGGACGGCTGACTGTGGCCCAGCAGGCCCGCTACGGTGGCCACGTCGGCCCCGCCGGCGATCAGCAGACTGGCGTTGGTGTGGCGCAGGGAGTGGACATTCAGGGCAGAGGGCAGACCATGCTTCTTCAGAATCAGCTTGAACCGCCAGGTGAAAGTGGAGGGCGTCATGGGGAGCCGCTCTCCATGGCGGCGGAAGATGTAGTCTGAAGTCTCCAATTCCCTCCCATCATACGTCTCCGTTTCCCAGGCACACTCCCGCTGGAACTCTTTCAGCAGGGACTCCATCTCCAGTGAGAAGTACACGTATCGGTCCCCGGCCACAGTCTTTGTTTCCTTGACGATAATGTCCTCGCCGGTGACCTTTACCACATTCCGCTGGATGTGGATGGACCGCTCGTGCCAGTTGATGTCACCCCACTGCAGGCCACAGCACTCGCCACGACGCATCCCGGTTGCGATGATGAGTTTGAAGTAGGTCTCGTACTTGAGACTCTCTTCCTCCAGGGCGGAGATGATCCTTTGCAGGGTTTCCAGATCTGCGATCTTCTTTTCCGTTTTCCTCCCCGCATAGCGGTATGTCCGCCAGGCGGGGTTGTGATTCAGAAAGCCGCCCTCCATGGCATCGGAGAGGATCGTACACAGCGTTGCGTGTACGCCCTCCACGGTATGCTCGGAGAGCGGCCTTCCAGTTTCAAGGCTGATGACCTTTCGCAGATCCGCATAGAAGTTACGGAAGTGCTCGGGGCGGAGTTCTGCCAACTTGTAGTGCCCCAGAATCGGCAGGAAGCGGTCAATGTCCTGCCGGTCACGGGCCAGGGTGGACTTGGCCAACTTGCCGGGGGCGATCTCCCGGAGCCACAGCTCCGTGTACTTCGCCAGTGTGATGCTCCGATCCACTTCCTCCTGGGGAAGTGACCTGCACTCCCGCTCGAACAGGACCGCCTGCTCCTTCAACCATTTTTCCCGCTGTTTTGGGGTCAGACCCTCCGGTGGATGAACGGTTTTCTGCTTGGGCCTGATGCGATTGCCCTCGTAGTCATAGCCCATAGAGACCACCAGCAGGTAGCTGCTGCCCCGTTTTCGGATACTTGCCATGTTGTGTTGACCTCTCTTTCGCTGGCCTCACTCCAGTTGAGGCCGGTTTTGCAAACACAACATACCGCAAGTGGGGAAGTAAAGCTATTGAAACTTCCTGGAAAGAACATTTTCTACGAAAGCAACAATCAGGCGCTGCGGGATTTGGCGGGACACGCGGCGGCCAGATTGAACAGGACTTCGCCCTCCGGGCGGAGCATGGCGCGCATGGCCCCGGCGGCCTGCTCTTTCTGCTCCTGCTGCGGATGGCAGTAGGTGCGCTCCAGAAAGCCCGTGTCCGCGTGCCCTACCAGATCCGCCACTGTCTGCTTGTCCACGCCGGAGTGGAGCAGGGAGGTCACATAGTAATGGCGAAGCGTGTGCAGGTGATATTCCTTTGGAAATCCAATGGACTCATAGATTTTCCGCAGCCGTTTGGTGAAGGTATCCGGGTGAATGAGCTGCCCGAGGGCATCCGTGAAGAGATAGGGACCAAGTTCCCGATGCGCCAGCCGGGCTTCCAGCTGTTTCCGCCGGCGGTAGCTCAAAAAGATTCCTCGGATATCAGATGAGAGAACGATCTCACGGTTGCGGCCGTTCTTAGTAGAGCCTTCCACGACACCTTTTCCAGGGACAACGCTGCGGGAGCGGCTGATGGTCAGGAGCAGACCGCCTCTGCTGAACTTGAAATCCTCCCACTTGAGGGCGCACAGCTCCCCCCGGCGGCAGCCGGTACACATGGAGAGCAGATAGAACATCCGGTAGTGCCGAGGCTCCTTTGCCAGAGCATCCAGCAGTTTCTGAATCTCCACGGGGGAGGGAATGTACTGTGTAGTGCGGCGTGTTAGAGGCAGATCGATCATCCGGGCCGGGTTCTTCTGGATGATCTCATTCCGCTTGGCGTCGCTAAGGACAGCGGAGACCACAGTCAGGTATTTCTGCACCGTGGCCTCCCCAATGGGCTTGCCACGGTATTTCCGCTTCCGCAGTTCTACCAGCATATTCTCCAGAGCAATCGGCCGTAGCCGGTTCAACTGGATGGCCCCGATAAAGGGATACACCCTTCCAAGCATCCGCCGATAGCTCTCCAACGTGCTGGGGGCATACCGGACCTGCCGGGCTAGCCACCGTTCGGCGTACTCCTGAAAGGGCAGATTCCCGTCCTCGCTGTAACCAGATTTGAACTGCCGTTACAGTTCTTCCGCCTCGTGAGCCACATACTGCCGGATATCGCGCTTGGGAATGCTCTCCGGCACCCGGATAGTCTTGGCCCTGCAGATGTAGATAATCTTCTCTCGGATTCGGAACTCACGTTCCATGATCTCTTTCGTGTATTTCAATTCGTGGAGCCGGTCGTCCCGGCACTTCATGCCCTGGGGTGTGGTGTAGGTAATGGACTTCCGAGTGGCCGACCATCGAACTTGATACCCCTCGCTCTCCATCAGGGAGATGAAGTCTTCCCTGGTAGATGCGAACCGCATACATTGGTCGATGGCATTCATGAGTCGGAATTTCCAGCTCTCGCCCTTGGCGGCAGAGCGATACTCCCGGGTGTCCATCCACTTCTGCTGGACCTGCTTCTGCGGAGGTGGAAGGATCGACAGATGGTGGGCGGCGCAGATCTCATCGTTGGCCAGCCGATGGGCCTGCAGGTCGGCGGCACTCTGGTGGAGCTTGCGGCCGTTCTGGAAGCTGACACTGTTTACGATCAGGTGGCTGTACAGAATGTCGGTGTCGATGTGAGTCGCCACCAGCACCTCGAAGTCTGGAAACTTCCGCTGGGCCAACTCCAAGCCAATAGCATGTGCCTCCTGGGGCGTCAGGCCATCCGTTGCCGCAAAGAATTGGACGAAGTGGTAGTACTGCCAGCCATCTGTTTTAACGAACCGCTCCTTGGTGAGCTGTATCTCCTGCCACGCCGTCGGGGCAGTACAGTTCCAGCCTGACACCAGCCGATGTCCTTCCCACAGCGTTTTTTCGTCCTGTCGGATGTACTGAAGCACTCCGGCGAGCGCGCCCCGGCCACCGCCCCGGTTCTTGATGGTGGTGAAGGTAGCCATCTCAGTTCACCTCCCGCAGCAGATGGCAGAGCTGCCCACAGATCGCTTCGTACTTGTCCGCTAAGGCGTCGCCGCGCAGAATCGTGACCTTGCCCATGTTGGCCAGGGTGGTGAGCTGGTTCAGGTTCCGCCCCTGAGCCTTCAGCTCGGAGAGCACCTTGTCCAGCCCCTCCACCTGCACGATCTCCTTACCCAGGCCGCAGAGGCACAGGCAATCGGTGACGGTTTTGTTTACGCTTTTCGCACGCGCCTGGATGACGGCCTTTGTCCGGGGGCGTCACTCGGAGCGTGATGATTTCCGTTTTCTTTTCTCTCGGCATTCGTACTCCTTTCAAACTTTCGCCCCAACCAAACGAAAGTCCAGCGAAGCGGGTTTCGTTTGGAGAGGAGACACAGCGGAATGAATGCGCCCTGCCGCTCGCGGCGGGGCAAATGATATGGAGCTTGTGTCGACGAAGGGGCTGGGGGCGGGGCAGGGCCCCGAAACTGCGGCCGGTGTATAGCCCCGGACGCGATGCTTGCCCTCCCATATGGGAGGTTTTTCCCTGCCGGAGCTGTGAACACCACACCCAGCAAATTATTCATATGGGTCGATGGTGACGATCTTTTCGGTAGCGAGATCATCGACACCATCGACACTTTTCAGGCAGATGAGTCTGCCTCTGCTCCACCTGCGAAATGACACGACGATGCCACTGTTCCTTAGAGCCCCAATGTTTTTCCAAATTTGATGGGAGAGGCTGTTGCGTGTTAGCCCTTCGAGGTCGGCAGGATCAATCTTTTCCAGCAGCGCCTTGGCAGAGACACAGATCTCCGATTGTTCCCATAGCAAGGCGGAGAGAAGAAAGACAATCCGACTATTGGACGGTTCCGCTTCCGCTCAGTTGTCCCTGAGCAGATTCCAGATGTGACTTTTACCATCGAACTCCAGGAATAGCTCCCGGTAGATGATGTCCCGGCCGGTACAGTAGAGGGTGGCGGCGTTCTCTCCCCGCCTGCGCTTGCGGAGCACGAAGTTGGAGCCTGTGGCGCCACTCAAGCCTGTGATGCCGGAGATCATGTCCATAGGGTCGTCATCATTCAGCTTCCGCAGGTGATGGATCAACAAGACGGCAATGTAGTGCCGGTCTGCCAGATCTTTGAGGACACCGATGTCCTGGTAGTAGGGATTTGTTTTGTTCCCAGCCGCGCGAATGCGCTGGAGGGTATCGATGACTACCAGACCAATAGCCGGATGCACTTTGAGAAACTACGCGATCTGTTCCACCAGTCCGCTGTGGAGCTGCTCCGCCATCATGGCGAAGTGCAGCGACGGAGGCGTGAGATCAAAGAGCAAGCTCTGGATACGCTGGAAGCTGTCTTCCAGGTAGAGGTAGAGACTTCACACGGGTATATAGCGAAGCTCCAGAGCGATTTGCCCTGTGCGGCACAGAGACATATCTACAGGGCCAGCCGGGACTTGCCGATCTTCGGTGCTCCTGCCAGCAGGTGGAGCCTCTGGGGCGGCAGGTCTCCTCCACGACGAACCAGAGGGGCATGGGGAATGATCTGCTGGGTATCTGCATTAATGGTATTCATTTTTTTCATCCGAAAATCTCCCTTTCCCCAAAATAAAGGCGCGGATCGACGGCCATCGATCCACGCCCTCTACACCAGAGAAAATGTCTTGAGTCTGAACAACCCTGGGAATATCCCCCTGGGAGAATTGATAGCAGAGGCACTGAACATCTCTCCGGAGGAGTACCATGAGCTGCAGCAGATGCTGGATAGGGCAATGACAGCATGGACCGCTATGAGGAAGATCACTGGATACGGGATTGGTTCGATGCCAACGAGGAGATGATCCTGCTCCATGACGCCCTGTGCTGCCGCCAGATATTTCGACTGATCCAAGAGAAGGATGAGATCCTATCAGAAGCGAGAACATTCCCGGAGCAGAATTCTCTTTTCCCAGAAGAAGATCTGGAACTCGGAGAACGGGACAGAGAGGGCCTGGCCGCAATCGGAGCATATAAAGACTACTTGGAGTACCCAGAGGACTATGGTGGGGAAGATCACATCGTCTATCAATTTGGCGATGAGTATTATACTTCGTCTGTTCCTCGAACGCCGATACCGCCAGAGTCACCGGAAAAGACGAGGGCGCTGTTGGTTGCCTATGGGCCGCTGAACGTGAAGTGGGCCGCCTATAAAAAATATTGTATGAACTACAAAAGACTCCTGGAAGACATCGCGTCGGTCTGTCAGACACTTCGGGCGTTCGTTCGTATGGAATTCTCGTCGCTGGAAAAGCTGACGCCCAATAACTATGTGGCATCACTGCATGAATTTTTGTTTCATGAGCGAGCCCATAAGTGGGTTACAAATCCCGCGGAAGGGACCGGATTTTACACCTACATGGATGACGTGCGGATTCATCTTCGCCCCCAGGAAACGGCTCCTGGCTCCGGCGCATTCAAAGTCTACGAGTACTAGTTGGCAGACCGCCTCCAGACCATGATGAAGCTGGATTTTTATAAGGCACTGGAGGCCGGGCACCTAATCCGCAGGTGTGAGAACGGTGGACGGTATTTTCTGCTGTAAAAAGGTTACCACATCAGATATTGCGACCTGCCCAACTCCACCAACCCCAAGTACACCTGCGCCCAGCTGGGCTACCGGATCAGAGGCGTCAAGGAGGAGGCGGAGGACAGTTCGCTGTCCCAGGCTCTTTACCACTGCTATCAGCGGATCGACAAGGGTTGGTCCCGAGGTGCCATTACAGCGGAGGAGCGAAAGCTGCTGCGAGAGAAAGCACAGGAGATTTACCGCGTAGCAAGAACAAAACCGAGTATGTTCTATGAGGCATTTAACACATCTCTGTCTAATAAGAAACTGTATCCGCTCTGTGCCGTTCAGTGAAAAAGCAGATCCAGAGGAAGAAAAAGAGCGTTGATCTTTCATCTTGGAAGGAAGTGGGCGGTGGCCTGTGACAAACGAGGAACTGTATCAGAAATGTCGGAGCGGTGACTCCACCGCCTTTGAATAGCTCCACAGACAGGTGGAAAACTTCATCCGAAGCATTGCTCTGGATGCGGCTAGGCATTTTGAATGTACAGACACTGCAGCGACATTGCTGATAGAAGCTCTATGTGCCGAAGGAAACCTGGAGTTGTGGGATTGGATTCAGGTCGGCAGCCATGATGAGCATGCGGGAAATTAACCACCTATCTCAACCCCTTTTGCGGGGAAGAATGTACTGCTATCTGAAGACTAATTTGGGCGTCATAGCTTTGAGCAAGGATGAGATGGAACGTGTACGACTACCCCAGAAACTCTGCCATGCGGAGGGAAAGACCATCGACGAGATCGCGACACTGTTATATATCTCCGGGATGTCAGCCGCAAGACTGGTCGGATACCATATCCATTTCCTATCTGTATTTGATTTGTAGAGGGAAGGCGAGGAGGGTGATCCATTTGAGTAACTAGAGGAGCATGAGCAAGGAACGTCTGTGGAGCAGATCGTCTACCAAAAGGTGCACCTGGAACTGCTGGAGCTACTGCTCTGCTTGCTAAGCGTCAAAAACCGCTCTATTCTGGGCCACACCTTCGGGGGTATACGGCTATGAACAGCTGTCTGCTGATGAAAACTGGGCCTGCAGGAGATGCTCTCCTCCGATAACATGACAAAGGCGAGAAAGACAGTCTTGGGGCACCTGCGCCAACGCTGTCCCGGAAGTGATCTCCACCGCTGGCGCAGGGCCTTCCGGCTGATGAGGAATGCGAGGGCAGGAGATTCCACTGCCTGTCTATCCTATCCGGTGTGGTGGGGGAAATAATCCATCCGTGAAGATGATTCGGAAACCTTCTTGCCGACTCCCACAGCCGTCTGCATCGGTCTTGGGATTGAAGTTACTGTTGCCGTCGTAGACACACAGGTAGGGATACTGACAATAAGGGAGAGGTGGAGCCACGCGGCTCCGCATCCTTTTATATTTAGCTTTTTTTGTTAAGCACCATCTGATTTTGTTGTAGATCGGCCATCCGGAGAAGCAGGGCATGACGTTCCATGGGCTGGCCATCTGGATGAACTACAACGGCCCCAGTGGAGTGGAAAGGGCATTCAAGCGTGTTATCCCAAAACTGAAACAACACGTCCACGGCGGAGTGTGGCCGGACATCCAGAGACCTCTCCAGAAGGCACAGCAGGAGTTCTGTTACTGCACGCCACAAGAGACATGGATCAAATAACAGTGGAATCTCGATATAAGAGTCAAGGTCTAGTTGTTTTGCACGGAAGTCAATCCTAGAGACTGCCTTGGTACATTTGTGGAAAGACTTTGAGCCGAGCAGGCATTGGCAGAGAGACGTTGGCGCCATTGGTATTGTGTATTATATAGGACGGTTGCGCTCTGCTCCATGTAATTTGTCCGGTGTTTTATGGCTGTGGGACAGGTGCTTCATCATCTTCAGGCGATCCTATTTTTTTGCGGGGGTGTAAACAAGAACTCTACATGGTTATCAGAATAGGCAGCATAGGTGTGGTCCTGCTTGGGGAGCCCTTGCAGCATTGTCATTTATTGTAAACAATGGATTGTAAAATTTGTGCGTTGATGTTAAAATATAACTAACACATTGGTGAGAACAATACACTTTTTGTTCAAATATGCAGCGGCTGGCGATATTTCTTTGCGGTCAGTAGATGAATCAAGTGTTTTGCTGTGGAGCACCAAAGTGAAACTACAGGCCAATTTGGCATGGGATTATCAGAAAGGAGAGAAAACGGAATGGAGTCCATGAATGAGGAGAAAGAACTGTTGGAACACGTGATGAAGCTGATGGCAGAGCATTTCGGGAAAAATTGCGAGATCGTGCTTCATGATTTTATGGCGCCTGACAACCATACAATCATCGGAATTGAAAATGGGGAGGTAACGGGCCGGGAGATTGGCGGATGCGTTACGAATCTGGGCTTGGAGATCCTCAACGGAAAACCGGCGGAGGATGCATTCAATTATGCCACCTATGCTGAAAATGGGCATCTTCTGCGGTCTTCCTCCATCTATTTTCACAACAGCGCTGGACAGCCCATCGGTTCCCTGTGCATCAACACGGATATTACGGATACCACGTATTTTGAAAAGATGCTGCGGGAATACAACAATACCCACGACTATGAAAACAGGGAAGATGCTTCTCCGAAGGAGGTCTTCATGCCGGACGTCCATGAGCTGCTGAATCGCCTGATCGACCAGTGCATCCAAAAATATGGAAAGCCTCCGAAGCTCCTGACCAAAGAGGAAAAAATTCAGTTTATCGCGGATCTGGATATGAAGGGGGCCTTTGTGATCACGAAGGCCAGCGATCGCGTCTACTCGCTGCTTGGGATTTCCCGATACACATTCTATACATATCTGGAGCAGGGGAGGAAAATGCGTGGGGAAAGCCGGACTCCTGTAGAATAAAATGTTTGTCTAAAAGACACATTTTTTGTCTTGACATAGAACGGATTATTGTGTTAAAATACAATCAAACTTAAAACGCAGAAATAAGAACAACGGTAGAGACGAATCCGATCATGTTTTCCTCTCAAAATTGAGAGTTTATTTCTGCGAATTTTTTTACCCTTTGACAAAACAGAATGTCTGTATAAAAAACATAAAGTATGTCTGCTATCAGAGGCCAACTTCTGAAGCATATAAAAACTGACAGGGGGAAAAACGATGAAAAAATGGTTTGCTCTCGCTCTTGCGGCAATGATGATGCTCGCAACACTGACTGGATGCGGCGGTACCGAAAGCGGAGGCACCCAGCAGACCCAGGAAACAGACCAGGGTCAAAGCTCCTCTGAGACCGACACCGTAGTTTACCCGGAGATTCCTGCGAAGACCGGCAGTCTGACCATTGGTATTTCGACAAACGCGCTCTCCAATATCCACAACCGGCATATGTTTGAGGGACTGAGAGAAGAGGCGGAGGGGCGCGGCCATACTGTCGTCACGGCAAACGCCAATGGTGACCCCACGCAACAGGCCAACGACATTGAAAATCTGGTGCAGGCCGGATGCGATGTCATCGTCGTTCAGAACGCGGACAACTTCTCTCTGAAGAATGCGGTTCAGGAGGCCAGAATGGCAGGCATCCGCGTGATCTGCGAAGACACCGGCTGGATTGACGGCATCGACGCCATGTTCCTGCTGAACAGCATTGCTGTCCAGGCAGACATTAACATGATCCTGGCGGCTGAGGTGGGCTTCAGCGGCAAGATCATCACAACGGGGCATCAGGACAACTTTGCTTTGAGGGCTGGCTCCTACATCCATGACGCATTTGTAGAAGAATATGGATTTGATGTTGTAGCTCATGTACAGACAACCTTCCCTGGTACGACCGAAGTGACTTATAACGGCGTAGACTCTGCGCTGACAGCCAACCCCGATGTGGTTGCGATCTTCACATCTCAGGATCTGGAGGCCATGGGTGCGATCCAGGCTTTGAAGGAGCACGATCTCTATCCTCAGGTAAAGTGCATAGGCGTTGACGGCGAGGTAGACATCCTCAATGATATCAAGGCCGACGGCTCCTGCATTGCCACGGTGGTGTCCGATCTGGACAGCGCCAATGTCAATGTCGTAGATGCCTGTGAGGCGTTGATGGCCGGCGAGGATGTGGCGAAGTACCACGAAATCCCGTACGCCGTCGTCACAAAAGAAAATGTGGATGAGTTCCTGGAGAAGGCTACTGCTGAGGCTGAGAAGTACGCGGAATAAGGCTGATATAGAGAACATTGGGCCGCCCTGCGCTCCGGAATGGGGCGGCCCGATGCCATCTATGAAATATTTTTAGAAAATGAAGGGGAACTGACCAATGAGCGTGTATGAGAATTTGAAAGAACATGGGATCGAGCTGCCCAAGCAGCTGGCTGCGGCCGGACTCTATAAGCCTGTGAATCAGGCCGGGAATCTGGTGTTCATCTCCGGCCAGGGCAGCATGGTGGATGATACGAAGATCACCGGCCGTGTGGGCGCTGACCTGAGCGTGGAAGAGGGCGCCGCAGCTGCGCGGATCTGCGCGATCAACACACTGGCCGCGCTGGAGGCCTATCTGGGGGATCTGAACAGGGTGAAGCGGTGCGTGAAAATCCTGGGTTTCGTGGCCAGCACAGATGATTTCCATGAGCAGGCGCAGGTCATCAACAGCGCGTCTCAGGTCTTTATAGACGCCTTTGGAGAAGAGGGGCGGCACGCCAGATCCGCCATCGGCTCCAACGCCCTGCCGCTGGGCTTGGCCGTGGAAGTGGAATCCATCTTTGAGATCGAGGAGGCCTGAACAATGCTGGGAAGGGATGTTAGCCCTGTAGAGATCGCGGACATTTTCGCGGCAGAACAGAGACTCCGGAAAGTCTTTCCGCCCTCTCCGCTGCTGAACATGGAATTCCTGAACCAGCAGCTGGGTGCGCAAGTCTGGTTGAAAGCGGAGAACCTTCTGCCGTCGGGGGCCTATAAATACCGCGGCGCCATGAACAAGATCACTTCTCTGATCGAGCGGTACGGCAAGGAGCTTCGGATCGTCACAGCTTCCTCCGGAAATCATGGCATGGCTTGCGCACTGGCCGCCCGGAATCTGGGGGTCCAAGCAAATGTCGTGGTTCCCGTGTCCACGCCCCAGATCAAAAAGGACAGCATCCGCGCACTGGGGGCCAATTTGGTGGAAGTCGGCGCGACATATGACGAGTCCTTCGTCTCTGCCTGTGAACTGGCAGAAAAAGAGCATCTGTACTACGTGCACCCCACCTCTGACCGGTATACTGTGGGCGGCCAGGGGACCATTTCCCTGGAGATTCTGGACCAGTGCCCCCAAGTAGAGCAGATCGTGGTGCCCATCGGGGGCGGCGGCCTCATCACGGGGATCGCTCTGACCATGAAGACGCTGAAGCCCTCCGTCAAGATCTATGGTGTGATGCCGGCAGGGTCGGCTGTCTATGTGGAATCCCGTCGGCAGGGCCAGCTGGTGACGCTGGATCACTGTTCCTCTATGGCGGATGCAGTTGTACGGAAAACCGGCGAGGAATACCTGTATCCTTACATTGAAAAATATGTGGATGACATCTTTACAGTCACGGAGGACAGCATCCGGCAGGCGGTCAGAACAGCGTGCTTGTATGGAAAGCTGACGCTGGAGGGCTCCGGTGCCCTGGCCTTGGCGGCGTTGCTGGAGAAAAAGTGTCCGCTCAGTCCCGGAACGGTTCTGATCTGCTCCGGTGGAAATATCGACAAAGCTGTTTTGGACCTGTGTATGCAGGCTTGAGAGGAAATGATGGCTATGATGACCGTGAATGGCCAGCGGCTCCAAGCACATCTTGAGGCCCTGGCGGATATTGCCCGAACCCCGGACGGGATTTGCCGACTCTCCTATTCTGACAGCTTTTGGAAGTCCAACGCCTATGTGGCGCAGCTGATGCGGGAGGCTGGCATGAGCGTCACCACCAATCCAGTTGGAAATGTGGTGGGCACTTATCCTGGCAGGTCTCCGACAAAGATTACCATAGGCTCTCACATCGATTCTGTAGTAAATGGCGGGATCTTTATCTGAAAAGGGGATCGTCCCCGAACACAGCATCGACGTGGTGTCCTTTGCCGAGGAGGAGGGCATTGTGATCACCGGACTGATCGGCAGCCGTGCTTACTGTGGGTTGCCGCCCACAGAGCCGGTGCTAGAGAAGATGGGGGAGTTCGGATTTACCCTTCAGGACTTGGCAGAGGCGAAATACACGGGAGACATCGATTACTCCCTTGAGCTGCATATTGAGCAGGGCGGTGTGCTGGAGTCCCAGAAGAAGGATATCGGCGTGGTCCGCTCGATCATTGCCCTCCGGCGCTATATCGTGGAGTTTGCGGGCGTGGCCAATCACGCCGGCACGACGCCCATGACGCTGCGGAATGACGCGTTGGTCAAGGCGGCCAGGTTCATCATGCGGGTCCGCCAGGTGGTCATGGAGACCGACCCCCACATGGTGGGTACGGTAGGGCATCTGGAGGTGCAGCCCAACGCCATGAACGTGGTTCCGGGCCGTGTGGCTTTGACGCTGGAGCTACGGGGACTGCGGGAGGATCTGCTGGAGTCCGTTTATCAGATGCTGATGGAGGAGTTCCGGAAGGACATCGTCTCCTGCCGGCTGACGATGGAACAGCCCTGCTTCCATATGTCGGAAACCGTGCAGCAGAGCGTCCGGAACGCGGCCCAGAAGCTGGGACTTGCGGCGATGACTATGGACAGCGGAGCCGGTCACGACAGCATGAGCCTCTCGCAGGTGACGAGGGTCGGCATGATTTTTGTCCCAAGCGTCAAGGGAATCAGCCACAGCAAAGAGGAGTTCACGACGTGGGACGATGTGACCAATGGAGCAAATGTCCTCTTGCACGCCCTGTGTGACATCGATCGCCTTGAAACACCCGGGAGGTGAATTTTTTGAGCGAGAAAAACGACTATATCATTGAGATGCACGGCATCCAGAAGAGCTTTGGCGGCGTCAAGGCGCTGCGTAACATTGATCTGCAGGTGAAGCGCGGAAGCTGCCATGCCCTTCTGGGCGAGAACGGCGCTGGCAAATCGACCTTGATGAAGGTCCTGACCGGTATCATTGCAAAAGACAGCGGAAAGATCCTGCTCAATGGGGAGGAGGTCCAGATCCAGAGCCTCCGCCATGCAGAGGAGCTGGGCATCGCCATCGTTCCGCAGGAGCTGTCCTTTATCAGCTATTTTACGGTGGCGGAAAACATCTTCTATGGCGAAGAGCCTACACGTCCTCTGCCTCTGCTGATCGACTGGAAAAAGCTGTATACCGCCTGTGATGAGAAGCTCAAAGAGCTGAAAATCGATCTGCCCAGCAAAATGCAGGCCGGAAAGCTGAATGTCTCCGATCAACAGATGATGGTCATCGCTCGCGTACTGGCAAAGAATGCCAACATCATTATCATGGATGAACCGACGGCGCGACTTGGTCATGGAGAAGTGACGAAGCTGCTGAAATATATTCAATATCTGAAAACCTGCGGGAAGACCATTATTTACATCTCCCATCGTCTGGAGGAAATTTTCGAGATCTGCGATACCATCACAGTCCTGCGCGACGGCGAGACGATCCAGACCGCTCCCACCTCCCAGATGGACAGCGACAAGCTGATCAACCTGATGGTCAACCGGCAGATCAAAGTCAACACCACCCGGACCCGGAAGAGCAGCATCGGCGAGACCGTCCTCTCTGTAAAGGGACTTTCGAAAAAGGGTGTGCTGCGGGACGTCTCGTTTGAAGTCCACAAGGGTGAGATTTTGGGGATGTTCGGCCTAGTGGGCGCCGGTCGGACAGAAGCGGTCCGCGCCATGCTGGGGGTTGACCGGTATGACACGGCGGAAATCCGGTTGGACAGTAAGCCCGTCGTATTCAAAAACATCGGACAGGCCCTAGCCGCTGGCGTCGCGCTTGTGCCGGAGGAGCGGCGGAAGCAGGGGATCCTTCCCAACACGCCGATTTACAAGAATGTGTCCATCTGCAATCTGAAGGCGCTGTCGCGTCTGGGCCTGATCGACAAGAAGAAGGAACTGGAATACGCCAAGCACTGCACGGAGATACTGGGCGTCGCCTGCTCCTCCGTATTCCAGAATGTGGGAAATCTCAGTGGCGGTAATCAGCAGAAGGTAGTCATTTCCAAGTATATTGACCGCAATATCCGCGTGCTGATCCTCGACGAACCCACCCGCGGCATTGATGTCGGTGCGAAAGATCAGATTTATGAAATCATTGAGGGCCTGGCACAGCAGGGAATGGCAGTGATCGTGATCTCTTCTGAGATACCGGAGCTGCAGCTGATGTGCGACCGCATCTGCGTCATGAGCCAGGGGAAAGTGACGACCGTGATCGATCGTTCTGAATTTGCGGATTCCGATAATATTCTGCGGAATGCAATCGGAATATGAGGATAGGGAGGAGTTCATTGATGAACGCCAAATTAAATATTTCCAGAATTGCCCGGAATTACGGGACGCTTTTCGCTTATATCATCATGCTGCTGGTGTTCTCGATCCTGGCGCCGAGTGCTTTCCCGACGCTTTCCAACGTGATCAGCATCCTGCGGCAGATCGCCATGCTGGCCACCATCAGCCTGGGCCTGACCTTCGTCCTGATCACCAAGCGCTCGGATCTGTCCATCGGCTACAGCACAAGCTTCCTCGGGATCGTAGTGGCTGCGCTCTTGGTCAGGGCTGGAATGAACATATGGCTTGCTGCATTGATCACGGTCCTTCTCGGCGCACTGATTGGACTGATCAACGGCGTTGTGATCGCCTATCTAGGAGTTCCGGACTTTATTGCATCTTTGGGAGTCGGTTACGTGGTGGCTGGCATCAATCAGGCCTATACCAAAGGCCACCCCATCTCCAATCTCCCGGCGGACTTTGAGATCTTTGGCGCTCAGCGACTGGGCGGTGTGATCCCGAACGCGGTTATCATCATGCTGATTGTACTGGTCGTGTCTAGCATTATCCTCAACCAGACAAAGTTGGGACGATACATATATGGCGTGGGTGATAACGAAGAGGCATCTCTGATGTCCGGCGTCAATACGCGCTCCACCATTGTGTGGGCCTATGTTTTCTGCGGCATTGCCTGCGGCGTCACGGCCGTGATGCTGACTTCCAGACTGGGCTCTGCGCATCCTCAGGCTGCGGAGGATTACTTGCTGGATGCTATTGCGGCCGTATGGCTGGGCGGCACCGCTTTCAAAGACGGTGAGCCGAATCTGGCTGGTACACTGCTGGGCGCTCTGATTATCGGAACAATGGCCAACGGCCTCACGATCCTCAATGTCTCCTATTACTATCAGGATATTGCGACTGGCCTGATTATTCTCGCCGCCGTTATTATCACCTCGGTTCAGAAGAGCCACAAGAATTAACGAAGGATTGGAGAATACTTGTATGAGAACACTGGTAAAAAACGGGACCATTGTCACAGCAGAGAGTGAGTACAAAGCAGATATTCTCATTGTCGATGAAAAGATCACGTCAATCGGCACCAATCTAGAAGGCCCCTTTGATAGAATCCTGGATGCAGAGGGCAAATATGTGCTCCCCGGCGGTGTGGACAACCACGCCCACTTTGAGGCGCTCAATACGGACGGCATCACCACAAACGAGCCCTATGCCACTACCTGGGTGGCCCTGCAGGGAGGAACGACTACCATTGTGGACTTCTGCACCAATGAACCCGGCATGAACCTGGTGGATTCCGTCAACTACCGCCTGAATGTCCGCGCCAAAGGCAAGGTGGCTCCCGACATCGCCATTCACGCCTGCTGCAACGATTTCACGGATGAGACCGTCGGTGAGATCAAAAAGCTGGTGGAGATGGGTGTCCCCACCATGAAACTGTTCCTGGCCTATAAGGGCACCTCCCTCTACATGGATGACAGCAAGCTGCTGGCCTGCCTGGAGGAGGCTGGCAAGCAGGGCATGACGATGATGGTCCATGCGGAGAATCCGGACGTTCTGGATAAGTGCCGCAATGACGCGGCCGCTACCGGACACTATGAGCCAAAATACCACTACATGACCCGCCCCCCCTACGGCGAGGCGGAAGCCGTCTCCCGTGCCATCCGGTTTGCGGATGCCATGCACTGTCCCATGTGCATTGTCCATGTCAGCTGCATCGAGGCTGGCGAGGAGATCCGCAAGGCTCGTGCGGAGGGCAAGGCGGTGATCGGCGAGACCTGTCCCCACTATCTGGTGCTGGACAAGCACAAGATGGACCATCCGGACTGGCACATCGCCGCCCGGTGGATCTGCTCTCCGGCCCTGCGGGACAAGGAGGACCAGGATTACCTATGGAAGGCGCTGAATGAGGATTGGCTGTCCATCTGCGGCTCTGACAATTCCGGCATCCCCCAGGCACAGAAGAACTGGGGCTGGGACGAGGAGCATCAGCGCTGCGACTTCCGGATGGTCCCTAACGGTTGCCCCGGCGCCGGCGACCGCATGAATGCCCTGTGGACCTATGGCGTTGCCGCCGGCCGCATGACACGGCAGAAGTTTGTGGATGTGTGCTGCACCACACCGGCCAAGCTGAACGGCATCTATCCCCGCAAGGGGACCATCCAGGTGGGCGCTGACGCGGACCTGGTGCTGTTCGACCCGGACTACAAGGGGACGATCACGCTGGAGACCAATCCCACCGGCGTGGAGTACAATGTGTTCGAGGGTCTGGAGCAGATCGGCCGTGCGGATACCGTCCTGCTGCGCGGCAGCGTGGTAGTGGAGCACGGCAAGTATCTGGGTGAAGTTACAGAAGTTGTGGCTGACGGCATTACCTATCAGGGATGCACCAGCGGCAACGGCAAGTTTATTCCCGGCAAACCCTATGGTTTGGGATATGACCTCTTGAAGAGATCATAAGAAGAGGATTGCAATCGGGATGAACTCCTTGAACTTTCACGGATGTATAAGAGACGATGTTGATCAATTTCCTATCAATGCTGTAACAGGGCGCCGAGTACATACTCGGCGCCTTCTGTCGTCATCCAGTTTGCATATGCGCAACTACCTTTATTACATAGGGAACGTTGTAAGTGTAAAACGATTATAAGAATATGAGGCTATCCCGCCGAAAGGCCGATCTTAACTTATATCGTCTTGTATCTCAGAAAATATTTCCTGTTGGCTTGACAAAGAGGGCGTGCCGATTTTGAAGAAATTGACGAAACCATTATCTGCTTAGTACGATGACTGGAATGTTAATATCATCAATCTGCTGGAGACCTACGACCGTCTGATTGCGTTTGGTCAAAAGAACCTCAGCACCCCCTTTGTGCAGGAGGGCATCCAGAGCATCAGCACCAGAAATCGCATCCTGCGTGAGCTCTGCTCCCAAAACCCGCCCATCTCCAAAGTGTTCCGGGAGATTGGGCTGGCGGACGAACAGGGATCCGGGATGGGGAATACTTATAAGTACACAAAGCTCTACTCCGGCGGGAGCCCGGAATTTATTGAGGGTGACGTGTTCCACACAGTCATGCCGCTTGCTCCAATTACGGCTGAAATGGTTGGACCGCAGGACGTCACCCATGTGACCCTACATGATACCCTGCTTGAGCGTATCCTTGTTTTTTGAACGGAACTGCGCTCTAAAGCGAGGATTATGCAACACTGTGGTTTTCAGGATTTCAAACATTTCACGCAGAAGTATCTTAAACTTTTGCTGAACCTTGGGATGCTGAAGATGACCCTTCCCGATAAACCTCAGAGCCACAGCCAGAAATATATGACGGTGCAAGGGGCTGTACCTAAAAATTGAACACAATTTGGAATAAAGAATTGAAGGCATGATCTTGGGTAATAAAAGACTATATTGTGGCGAAAAGCTTTGATAAGTTAGGCTGCCTTGCATACCTCTGTAAGACGTCTAATGAGGCTTGGTACCTTTCAGGTATACTAGAGGTTCTGCAGGCTGTCGGCGTCCAGATCGTGATCCTGGATGGTCCTGAGATTTATTCGGAGTGTGTCCCTACACGTATGTGGAGGACATGGAGAATATCATTGATCGGGGGGGACAGTTGGACAGGGGTTTATAATGCAGAAGATTACCCGGAGATACTGAGGAAGAATTCCATGCCGCTTACGATAAAGAGGTCCAGAATGAGCCCGTCGGGAAGATTAGGCCTTGTTTGAAAAATAAAAGTTACACAAGAAACCAAGTTATGCGAAGCTATGAGCATGAAACGATATGAATTAACAAAAGAACAATGGGAACGGATCAAGTCGCTGCTGCCACCAGAAGAAATGGGAAAGCGGGGGCGCCCCCGGAAGGATAACCCGATTATGCTCAACGGAATGCTCTGGATCGTCCGGAGCGGTGCGCAGTGGCGTGAACTGCCGGAGACTTATGGCCCTTGGCAGTCTATATACGCCCAATTCGCTAAATGGGGGGATGACGGCACTCTGGAAGTGGTATTCCACACACTGTCTACGGACGCGGATATGGAGAACCTGAACATGGACTCCACCTGCGTAAGGGTGCATGAAAGCGCAAATGGCGAGGAAAAAACGGCAGATAAGGCGGTTGGCCGTACCAAAAGCGGATGGAACACAAGACTCCACGCTGTTGTAGACGGTCTGGGAAACCCGCTGGAGTTCCGGATCTCCGCTGGAAATGGCCACGATTCGGTTCACGCTGTTGAACTGCCGCAAAAGGTCAGAATCGGCAGGAGTGCCGTGCCGCCAGACCGGGCCTATGGTGCCCGGACGATTCGGGAATATATCTCAGCGCACAGGGCCAGCTATGTGATCCCGCCGCAAAGCAATGTTTCCGATCCCTGGCCGGTTGACTGGCATCTGTATAAAGAGCGCCATCTGGTGAAGTGTTTTTCCCAGAAAATCAAGTGGTTTCGCAGAATCGCCACCCGATATGACAAGCCGGATGCTTCCCTCTTGGCCTTTGTGTATTTTGCCGCCATCGCTATTTTGTTACTTTAGCACAATCTCCGCCTTTTTTCGAATAAGCCCTAGTAAGCGACCCCATCCTTTTTACGGATAACCGGTTGGGAAATGGAGAAGCAAGGATACTGCCGATATCCGGTGATTTGCGCGTGAGGGAAGAATATCCGGGCAGAAAGCCGTTGCCGGGTGAAAGCGCCTAACCTGTTGGGCACACACTGCTGTTACCGTCATCCTCACAACCGTTTCTGAAAATTGCCCGCCACGGAAACATCCTCATCCATGATAATAAAGGAATTGGGATCTTCTTCCCGCAGGATTTTCCGCAGGTGGAGCGCCTCCTTCTTAGAAACTACTGTCAGCAGCAAGTCGGACGGCTCGTTGCTGTAAGCTCCGACGCCAGTCCACTTCGTCACGCCGCGGCCGGCATATCGGAACACCAACTGCTCCATGGCCTCAGATTTGGTGATGATCAGCATGGTGACCATTACATTCTGCAAGTGCATCCGGTCCAGAGTCAGGTAGGTGGTGCAGCCGAAGATGATGCTGTAAACCACCACGTCCTGTTCAAACAGGAGGAGGCCGATCCCGTATACGAACACATTCAGGATCATGGCGATTCGCCCCACGCTGAAATCCGGCTTTTTCTGGACGCACAGCAACCCCAGGATCTCCTCGCCGCCGCCGGAGCATCCCGCTGTCAGCGTCATGCCCGCCCCGACGCCGCATACCAGCCCGCCGATGACGCAGGCCGCGATTGTCTCGTCAAACAATCCTTCCGCCGGGATCGGGATTAGGGCCAAAAAGGCACTGTAACAGACGATGCAAAGGGCGGTCTTTGCAAAGAAAAAGTGCCCGAACCGGAACCAGGAAATCAGCAGTAGAGGAATATTCAGCAGAAAATAAAGAATGCCCGCCAAGTCGCCGATCTGCTGGATGGCAGGGAAGAAATGCAGCAGCAGCATTCGCAGCAGCTGCGCGATTCCCAGGAATCCCCCGCTGTACATATCATGCGGCAGAATGATCCAGTTCATGGAGGCGGAAAACAGCAGGGAACCCAGGATGATTTGAGCGGCTTCCTGCACCGGATGTCCCTTGTACAGCTCCAGTGCCGTGGGGCTGTCATGCGTTTGCTCCATTTCTCATCTCTCCTTTTCGCTCTGTGGAGAAGCCCTGGCACAATCTGTGCCAGGGCTTCTCCACAACTTGATCTTACTCAGTCGCCAGGCCGTGTTCCACCAGGAACTGGTGGGCCACCTCCTGGGCGCTCATGCCGTCCACGTCCACTTGGGCGTTCATGGCAGCCATGGTCGCCTCGTCGATGGCACCGTCCAGTCTGGACAGTATCTCGGCCAGTTCGGGGTCGGACTCCAGGAGCTCGGCATCCACAAAGTTCACAGCGTAGTAAGGCGGGAAGAAGCTCAGATCGTCCTCCAGCATGGTGAGGCCCAGCTTGGACAGCAGAGCATCGGTGGCAAAGGCGTCCACCACGTCCACCTCGTCGTTCTCAATGGCGGTATAGCGCAGGCTGGCGTCCAGGCCCTTCACGTCCTGGAAAGCGGTGCCGTACTTGCTCTCCAGCAGGGGCAGGCAGTCCTCGCGGTCCATAAACTCCACCGTGCAGCCGAGACGCAGCTCCGGGGACTTCTCAATCAGGTCAGACAGAGAGGTCAGGCCATATTTCTCCGCAGTCTCGGGCTTGACGCTCATCACATAGGTGTTGTTATAGCCCAGGGGGTTGGAGGTCTGGATCCCGTGCTCCTCCAGCATCAGATCGTGGACGGTCTGCCACACCCGGTCCTTATCGGTGTCCATAGGCTGGGCCAGCAGGTTCAGCAGCGCCGTTCCAGTATACTCCACAAACATATCGATGCTGCCCTGCTCCAGGGCGTCAAAGCACATGGCCGCGCCGGACAGGCCGAAACGCTGTTCCACCTCATAATCGGTATTTGCCTCGATCAGCTCCGTGTAGATCTCACCCAGAATGTTGACCTCGGTGAAGTTGGAGGTGCCCACTACGATGGTCTTCTGATCGCCGCTGCCAGCTTCAGACCCGCTGCCGCCCGCATCAGAGGGGGTCCCGCCGCAGGCGGCCAGAGAGAGGGCCATGGCGGCGGCCATCGCCATACAGGTGAATCGTTTCAAGTGTTTCATACAAATAGACTCCTTTTCAGAATGGGGTGTTGATATGGTTGAGATATCGAATCTGCCTCACAGAGGACTCATGCGATGATAGAGGCGTAGGATGCCACAGAAACCACCAGCAGGGCTCCGCACAGCGCGGCGGCCATCGCCTTCCGGCGGGACCGGACCGACAGGCTCAGGTTTTTGATCTGGTCCTGAGGCAGCAGTCCCTCGCTGGTGAAGGCCCGCTCCACGCGGCCCAGGAGGAAATCCAGAGTCAGTGCCATCAGCGCGGCGGCCACGGCTCCCATGATCGTCATGGGGTAATTCAGGGAGTTCATGCCCAGCTGGATGAAGGAGCCCAGGCCGTTGGCACCGGCGAAGGCGGCGATGGTCATGGTGCCCACAGAGCTCACCGCGGCGATGCGGATGCCGGACATGATGTACGGCATGGCCATGGGCAGCTCCACCCGGCGCAGCTGCTGCATCCGGGTCAGGCCGATGCCCCGGGCCACTTCCATGGAAACGGGGGAAATGCCGGAGATGCCGGTATATGTATTTTTCAAAATGGGAAGGAACGCATAGACGAATACCATGAAAATGGCCAGCGTCTCACCCACGCCCAGAAAGGGAATGCCCATGGCGAGCAGCGCCATACAGGGGATGGACTGCATCACGTTGGCGATTCCGATCACCACATTGGATACCGCTTTGTTCCGGGTGATGAAGATGCCGAGGGGAACGGCGATGATCAGGGCCAGCACCACGGAGAAGCTGGTCATGGCCAGGTGCCGGAGAAACTCCTCCAGCAGACTGTCCCACTCCTCCACATAAATGGAGAAATAATCCATCAAAGTGTAGCGGGACATATCACTCCGCTCCTTTCTCCGGCGGTATGTTCCGGAACGAACTGCTTGCTCATGGTGGCCAGAATGATGCTCTTCGTCAAATAGCCGAGCAGCTTCCGGTCATGCTGGATCACGGGAATAATGCCGGACACATCGTAATCAATGGTGGCGATGATCTCTTTCAGGGAAGTTTCCCCCTCCACGGCGATGTAATCATCGGATATGTAGTATTCTATGGGGTCGGCCTCCCGCTTTCCGATCAGCTCCTCCAGCCAGACGACACCCAGGAGCGTCTGCCCCTTATCCAGCACCAGCAGGCTGTCCACGCTGTTGTGCCTCATGATCTGCAGGGCCTGGATGACGGTGCGCCCCTTTGAAATAGTGAAGGGACGGCGGCGCATGATGTCCGCTGCGCGGATATATTCCGGGTTGGCCCACAGCCGGTTGGCGCCGATGAACTCTGTGACGTACTGGTTCGCAGGGTGCTTTAGAATGTTTTCCGGGGTGTCACACTGGGCGACTTTTCCATCCTGAATGATGCAGATGCGGTCGGCCAGCTTGATGGCTTCGTCCATGTCGTGCGTGACGAAGACCACCGTTTTTTGCGCCTTGGTCTGCAGATCATGGATTTCGTTCTGCAGCTCCGCCCGGGTCATGGGATCCAGGGCGGAGAAAGGTTCATCCATCAGGACGATGGGCGGATTGGCGGCAAAAGCCCGGGCGATGCCCACCCGCTGCTGCTGACCGCCGGAGAGCTGGGATGGGTACTGGCCCCGGTAGATTTCCGGGTCCAGATTGACCATCTTCAGCATCTTATCGACCCGGTCCCGGATGGCCTCTTTGGAAAAACGGGCGATCTGCATGGTGAGGGCGATGTTTTCTTCCACCGTCAGGTGGGGGAACAGGCCGCCCGACTGTACCACATATCCAACCTTTTTGGGAAGGTCCTGGACCTTGATCTGTTCTACGGGAATGCCGTCGATGGAAAGCGAGCCTCCCCGCAGGGGAAGCAGCTTGTTGATGCTCTTCAGCAGGGTGGTCTTGCCGCATCCGCTGGAACCGATCAAAACGAAAAATTCGCGGTCATGGATTGTCAGCGAAACACCGTCCAACACAGGCTTATCTTTGTAGGCGATGCGAACGTCTTCAAATTCGATCATGTCTCCTCCATCTTCACATCGTAATTGAATCGAGCGCTGGTTTGCCCATATTATGGGCTGTGATTTATTAAAATGGGATTAAGTTCTGCTCAGCGGGCATTAAGATTCCATTTCATTGCGTGTGAGGTGGGGGCGGAGCTTCTGAATGGGCTCCAGAAAGGAAATGCGAAAGCTGGGATATACGCCGCCTACACGCCTCTTAATCCAATCTTAATGCTGTGGGCGAAATACTTATATAATTATGGTATCCTGCATGATAGGATAAGGCTGTTGAATTCCGATCCAGAATCATGGGAGATGAAGATATATGGAAAAAACAGAGAACAGCACTCCCTATTCCCCCCGGTACGGAGAGGCGGAGACCGGAGGCACCGGAAGACTGAAGATCTTTTTCGGGTACGCGGCAGGCGTGGGCAAGACCTACGCTATGCTGGAGGCAGCCCATCAGGCGCAGAAAGAAGGCGTCGACGTGGTGGTCGGCTATGTGGAGCCCCACGCCAGGCCGGATACACTGGCGCTGCTGGAAGGGCTGGAGGTCCTCTCATGCAGGGAGGTGGACTACCGGGGGATCCGGCTGCGGGAGTTTGACCTGGACGGAGCCCTGGCGCGCAGACCACAGTTGATCCTGGTGGATGAACTGGCTCACAGCAACGCCCCGGGCTGCCGCCACACCAAGCGGTATCAGGATGTGGAGGAGCTGCTGCAGGCGGGGATCAATGTCTATACCACAGTAAACGTGCAGCACCTGGAATCTCTGAACGATCTTGTCACCTCCATCACAGGGATCGTGGTGAACGAACGGATCCCGGATCACGTGTTTGACCGCGCCAACCAGGTGGAACTGGTGGACATTGCGCCCGCTGACCTGGAAAAGCGGCTGGAGGAGGGGAAGATTTACCGGCAGCGCCAGGCGAAGCAGGCGCTGGAGAATTTTTTTACCGCCGAGAATCTGACGGCCCTGCGGGAGATCGCCATGCGCCGGACAGCGGACCAGCTCAACCGCACGGCGGTCCAGGAGAAAAAGGGGAAGGCCGCGCGGGCGGGAGACCATATTCTGATCTGCCTGTCCTCAGCCCCCTCCAACGCCAAGGTGATCCGCACGGCCGCCCGGATGGCCGAGGCGTTCCACAGCGGCTTCACGGCGCTCTTTGTCCAGACACCGGAGACCAAGGAGCTGTCCGGAGAGAATATCAAACGCCTGCGGAGCAACCTGCGCCTGGCGGAACAGCTGGGCGCACAGATCGCCACCGTCTATGGCGCGGACCCGGCGGAACAGATCGCGGAGTACGCCCGGGTCAGCGGTATCACGAAAATCGTCATGGGGCGCGTGAATCACCGGCAGCACCCCTGGATCGGGCAGAAAAGTCTGGCCGACCGGTTGATCGAGCGGACGGACCTGGATGTGTATATCATTCCGGACCGCCAGCCGCTCTATAAAAAGCCCCTTGGAAAGCTCCGGAAGTCCAGAGTCCGCTTTTCCTGGAGAGACGCCGTGGTCACGCTGCTGTGCCTGGCGATCTCCACAGCGGTGGGGTTTGCCTTTGATTGGGCGGGCTTCAGCGAATCCAACATCATCACGATCTACATTCTGGGCGTATTGGTGACAGCAGTCAGCACCAGCGGGCATCTGTATGGAGCAGCCAACTCCCTGCTGAGCGTGCTGGCGTTCAACTTCTTTTTTACCGAGCCGCGCTTCACCCTCCAGGCTGACGGGCCCAGCTATCCCGTCACGTTCCTGATTATGCTCTCATCCAGCATCATCGCCAGCTCTCTGGCCAGCCGCGTGAAGGAGCAGGCCCGCATGGCGGCGGAAAAGAGCTACTATACGGAGCTGCTGCTGGGAAGCAGCCAAAAGCTGCAGACCATCCGGACGGAGTGGGACTGTCTGCGCCTGACGGCGGAGCAGCTCAGCCGCATGTTTGACCGGCCGGTCATTTATGCCCTGAACGACGCCGACAAGGAGCTGGACTTCCGGATCGAGCCGGCGGACGAACACACGCTTCTGGAAAAGCTGAGCACGGAAGAGATCGGCGTCGCCAAATGGGTGCAGAAAAACAACAAGCACGCCGGCGCCACCACGAATACGCTTCCGGACTCAAAATGGCTGTTTCTTTCCGTGCGGGGCACCCGCGGCGTGATGGGGATCGTAGGAGTTCCCATTGCTGGTTATGTGGTCCCGGACGCTTTTGAAAAAAACCTGATGGTGGCACTCCTGGGAGAGTGCGGCCTCAGCCAGGAGCGTATTCGTCTGGAGGAGGAGCGGAACCAGATCGCGCTCCAGACCCAGCGGGAGAGCCTCCAGGCCAATCTGCTCCGGGCGGTCTCACACGATCTGCGCACACCGCTCACCAATATCAACGGCAGTGTGGGCATCCTGATGGGGAAGGATCAGACGCTCAAGCCGGAAGTGCGCGAGCAGCTGTATACCGCGATTGACGATGACACGAACTGGCTCATCAACATGACGGAAAATCTGCTGGCAGCCACACAGCTGGAAACTGACAGGACCAAGCTGAAAACCGCTCCCGAACTGCTGGAGGATCTGTTTCAAAGTGCTGTCCGGCAGTTGGACCGGCGGGCAAGGGACCACCACATCTCAGTTGATCTGGAGGACCAGACGCTCATGGCGTCCATGAACGCGGGGATGATTCAGAGGGTCATCATCAACATGATGAACAATGCGATCCAATATACGCCCAAGGACTCCCATATCATTCTGAGCGGGACCCGCAGGAAGGACTGGGTGGAGATCAGCGTCTCTGATGATGGCCCCGGGATCCCGGATGAGGCGAAAAAGCACCTGTTCGATCTGTTTTATACCGCGGAGCAGGGAAAGCCTGACAGCAAGCGGGGACTGGGGCTGGGACTGCATCTCTGCCAGTCTATCGTCAATGCCCACGGGGGGACGATCACCGTCTCCGATCACGCACCATCGGGGACAACCTTCCGGTTCACCCTGCCCGCAGTTCGGACAGACGGCGTGAAATGAGCGTCCAGGACGGCGGTTTTTCATTAATGTTTTGTTAATACCGCCAGAAATTTCTTAATCCCCTTTTATAACGCGCTGCGCTATTCTAGAAAACGCGAACGGGAGAATAGGGGGCATCTGTGCCTGCTACCCGGAGCGAAAGGAGAATCTTATGAAGGAGTATCTGCTGATTCAAGTGGCCGCCGCTGCTGCCATTGGGATCGCCGCGTGGCGGACTCTTCCGGAGACGATGATGTGTGCAGCCTGCGGGCAGCTCCAAAGAAGAAAGGAGTTTTCAAGATGATGGATGTATTGATGGTAGGCACCCTGGCGGTCAGCTTCGGCCTGGTATGGCTGCTGATCCGCTGGTGTCAGAAACAGCTGGACGACCCGGAGTCGTAAGCGCAGAAAGGAGATCATAACCATGATTGCACTTGGAATTATCGTTCTGCTGCTGGGCGCTTATCTCGTTTACGCGCTGGTGCATCCGGAGCGTTTCTGAGATGCCTGATACCGCAGAAAATAGGAGGAATACGATATGTTGCAGCTGGCGCTGACAATCATCATCTTTCTGATCATTGTCATTCCGGTTGGACGGTATATGTATCATATCGCCACATGGAACCACACACTGGCCGACCCGGTCTTTGACCGTCTGGACGGCGTCATTTACAAAATCGGCGGCGTGAATCCCCATCAGGGTATGAACTGGAGACAGTACGCTCTGGCTCTGGTGGGAACCAACGCGGTCATGGTGGCCATCGGCTACCTGATCCTGCGCATTCAGAGCGTCGGGATCTTCAACCCCAACAGCATCGGCAACATGGAGCCGACCCTGGCGTTCAACACCATCATCAGCTTCATGACCAACACGAACCTGCAGCATTACTCCGGCGAGTCCGGACTGAGCTACTTAAGCCAGATGCTGGTCATCATCTTCATGATGTTCGTCTCTGCCGCCAGCGGCTACGCTGCCTGCATCGCGTTCATCCGCGGGCTGACCGGCAAGACCAAGGACGACGTGGGCAACTTCTTCGCCGACCTGACCCGCATCACCACCCGCCTGCTGCTGCCGTTCTCCATCGTGGGCGGCCTGCTGCTGGTGTGGCAGGGCGTGCCCCAGAACTTCGACGCCAACATCGTGGTGAATACACTGGAGGGCACCTTCCAGACCATCGCCATGGGTCCCATCGCCGCACTTGAGATCATCAAGCACCTGGGCACCAACGGCGGCGGCTTCCTGGGCGCAAACTCCACCACCCCGCTGGAGAACCCCACGATCATCTCTGACATGATCGAGCTGTACTCCATGATGCTCTTCCCCGGCGCCTGCGTCATCACCTTCGGCAAGATGGTGCGCGGCCGCAAGAAGAAGGATGCCGCCGGCGACAAGGCGCTGGCCGGCAGCGAATCCGCCGGCCAGCTGTCTGCGGGCGGAGCTGAGCAGGGCCCCCGCCTGAAGGACCACAGCCTGACGGCGTCCATCTACGGCTGGGAGGGCCGCACGATCTTCCTGGCCATGGGTATCATCTTCCTGGTCGGCCTGGGCGTGTGCTACTGGTCGGAGCTCCAGGGCAACCCGGCTCTGGCAAAGATCGGCCTGGATCAGTCCATGGGCAGCATGGAGGGCAAGGAGGTCCGGTTCGGCATCGCCCAGTCGGCCATGTTCACCACCACCACGACCTCTTTCACCACCGGCACCGTCAACAACATGCACGATACCCTGACGCCTCTGGGCGGCATGATCCCCTTGCTGCACATGATGCTGAACGTGGTCTTCGGCGGCAAGGGCGTCGGCCTGATGAACATGATTATGTACGCCATCCTGGCAGTGTTCATCTGCGGCCTGATGATTGGCCGTACGCCCGAATACCTGGGCAAGAAGATCGAGGGCCGGGAGATGAAGCTCACCGCGCTGTGCATCATCATCCATCCCTTCCTGATCCTGTTCTTCTCCGCGCTGGCGGTCTCCACCTCCGGCGGCCTGGAGGGAATCACCAACCCGGGTTTCCACGGCCTGAGCCAGGTGCTGTATGAGTACGCCTCTTCCGCGGCCAACAACGGCTCCGGCTTTGAGGGTCTGGCAGACAACAGCTACTTCTGGAACATCACCGCAGGCCTGGCCATGTTCTTCGGCCGGTACCTGTCCATCGTGATCCAGCTGGCCATCGCCGGTTCCCTGATGCGCAAGCGGTTTGTCAACGAGACCGTGGGCACCCTGCGCACGGACACCCTGTCCTTCGCTGTGATCTTGGTGTTCGTAGTCTACATCTTCGCAGCGCTGACCTTCTTCCCCGCGCTGGCGCTTGGCCCCATCGCAGAGCATCTGACCCTGTGGGCCTAAGGAGGGCGTTTTCATATGAGTAAGAAACAAAATAAGAAATTTATCACCCCGGAGATCCTCCGGGGGGCGGTGAAGGGCGCGTTCGTCAAGCTCAATCCCCGCTATATGATGCGTAACCCCGTGATGTTTGTGGTGGAGATCGGCTGCTTCATCACCCTGCTGCTCTCCTTCTTCCCCGGCCTGTTCGGGGACGTGGACGCAGGCTCCCTGCGGATCTACGACATCATCGTATGCGTGATCCTGTTCATCACGGTGCTGTTCGCCAACTTCGCCGAGGCTGTGGCGGAAGGCCGGGGCAAGGCCCAGGCCGCCAGCCTGAAAAAGACACAGAAGGACACGGAAGCCCACCTGCTCCATGAGGACGGCAGCGAGACCATCGTCCGTTCCAGTGAGCTGAAAAAGGGCGACATCGTTCTGGTGGTGGCTGGCGAGGTCATCCCCGGCGACGGCGAGGTCATTGAGGGCATCGCCTCCGTGGATGAGTCCGCCATCACCGGCGAGTCCGCCCCCGTGGTCCGCGAGAGCGGCGGCGACTTCTGCTCCGTCACCGGCGGCACCACGCTGGTGTCTGACTGGCTGAAGATCCGCATCACCTCCGAGCCGGGCAACAGCTTCCTGGACCGGATGATCGCCCTGGTGGAGGGCGCCAGCCGCAAAAAGACCCCCAATGAGATCGCACTGAACACCCTGCTGGTGTCCCTGACCATCATCTTCCTGATCGTGGTGGTGACCATGTATCCCTTCGCCGTATACAGCGGCGTACAGATCCCCGTCTCCACCCTGATCGCCCTGCTGGTCTGCTTGATCCCCACCACCATCGGCGGCCTGCTGTCCGCCATCGGCATCGCGGGCATGGACCGTGTCACCCGCTTCAACGTCATTGCCATGAGCGGCAAGGCAGTGGAGGCCTGCGGCGACGTGGATACCATGATCCTGGATAAGACCGGCACCATCACCTTCGGCAACCGCTTGGCCGCCGACTTCTTCCCGGTGGAGGGCGCCAGCCGCAGCGATCTGATCCGCTGCGCGGCCCTCACCAGTCTCCACGATGACACCCCGGAGGGCAAGTCCACTCTGGAGCTGGCCCGCCGCCTCGGCGATAACAGCGTGGAGCCCGCGGGTTCCAGCTTCCTGGAGTTCACGGCCCAGACCCGCATGAGCGGCGTGGACCTGCCTGACGGCACCAAGGTGCGCAAGGGCGCCAGCGACGCCATTGAGCAGTATGTGAAGGAAAACGGCGGCAAGGTCCCCGCGGATCTCCGCACCCATGTGGAGGAGGTCTCCTCCCTGGGCGGCACGCCTCTGGTGGTGTGCGAGAACAACAAGGTCCTGGGCGTCATCTACCTGAAGGATACGGTGAAGCCCGGCATGGTGGAGCGGTTCGAGCGCCTGCGGGCCATCGGCATCAAGACCATCATGTGCACCGGCGACAACCCCCTGACCGCGGCCACCATCGCCAAGGAAGCCGGCGTGGACGGCTTTGTGGCAGAGTGCAAGCCTGAGGACAAGATCGCCCTGATCAAGAAGGAGCAGGCCGAGGGCAAGATCGTCGCCATGACCGGCGACGGAACCAACGACGCCCCCGCCCTGGCACAGGCCAACGTGGGCCTGGCCATGAACTCCGGCACCACTGCCGCCAAGGAAGCGGCCAACATGGTGGACCTGGATTCCGACCCCACCAAGATCCTGGAAGTGGTGGAGATCGGCAAGCAACTGCTGATCACCCGCGGCTCCCTGACCACCTTCTCCATCGCGAACGACGTGGCCAAGTACTTCGCCATCATCCCGGCCATGTTCAAGCTGGCTGTTCCTGAGCTGAACGTGCTGAACATCATGGGGCTGGCGACCTCTTACAGCGCCATCCTGTCCGCGCTGATCTTCAACGCCATTATCATCCCCTGCCTGATCCCCCTGGCCATGAAGGGCGTCAAGTACCGCCCCATGTCCTCCGGGAAGATGCTGGGCCGGAACATGATGATCTACGGCCTGGGCGGCATCATCGCCCCCTTCGTGGGCATCAAGATCATTGACCTGATCATCGCCCCGGTGCTGGCTGCCCTCGGCTTTGGTATGTAAGGAGGAACCTGAATGATGAACGAGAAGAAACATGGCATTGGCCACAATATCCGGCAGGCCGTTCTGGTCACCGTGGTATTGCTGGTGCTGTGCGGCCTGGTATTTCCGGTGCTGCTCAGCGGCCTCTCTGCTGTGATTTTCCCCAGCCAGGCCAAGGGCTCTCTGGTGACGGCAGACGGCATCGCCGTGGGCGCCAAGAACGTGGGTCAGGACTTCACCGAGGATTACTTTATGTGGTGCCGTCCCTCCGCGTACAATTACAATACTTACTATGAAGAGGACACCGACGGCGACGGCCAGGTGGAGCAGTACTACAACGACGGTTCTGAATTCGCCGGCCTGAGCTCCGGCTCCAACAACTACGCCCCCTCCAACCCCGCCCTGACGGAGCGGGTGGAAGCGGACATCGAGGAATTCCTGGAGAAGAATCCCGGTGTCAGCCGGGAGGATATCCCCACTGACCTGATGACTGCCTCCGGCTCCGGCTTGGATCCCCACATCTCTCCCGCCTCTGCGGAGGTGCAGATTCCCCGCATTGTGGAGGCCTCCGGCCTCAGTGAGGATGAGGTGCGCCAGATCATCGCCGACAACACCAAGGGCAAGACCCTGGGCGTGTTCGGAGAGGAGACCGTCAACGTGCTGGGCGTGAATCTGGACATCGCCCTGGCCATGGGCCTGGTGGGCGAGATCTCCAAGTAATCACGGGCCCCGGATGCCTTCTTGGGCAGAGGACACTGGTATGCAGTTTCATTTTGAGAAAACGCTGGAAAAGCGGTATGAGCCGCAGGTCACTGTTACGAACGAGACCCCGGCGTGGCTGATGATTTGCCTGGCGGAGTCCATAAAGGACTGGATCGGCCAGAGTCCCAGAATCTTTTGCAAAAGTGAGGAGCCGTACCTGCAGTTCGGCTATGAGGTGCTGACGTTCCCGGTTGCGGAGTTTGCACAGATTTTCGGCCCGCTGATCTATGCGATCAATCAGGCATGGCCTGTGCAGGTATTTGGAATGGGAAGCCAGGATGAGCTGGTCGAGCTGTCCTTCACAAAGGAGGGGACAGCCCCCACTATCCAGCAGAAGAACGTCTCCGGGATTCCATGTGCGGAATTGAGAGACCTGTACTTCTGCGTGAAGTTCCCGGATCCTCTGGCGGCGGACTGTATGTTCCGTTTGCTGGACGCGGTGGAGAAAAAGTCTGCTGCCGTGGCCCTGGAGTGGGAGTACGCCGATTTTCTGGAACAGCAGCGGCTGGCAAGAATTGACCGGACACTCTCCTATTGCTATGTCTCCCTTGAAGAAGAGGAGAGCGCGGACCCGGTCGGATGGCTTTCCGGACTGACGCTTCAGCAGAAATGCGAACTGTGGCGGATGTTTTTGGGAAAGCGGCTATTTCTGCCGGAATTCGAATGGCTCAGAGATGCAATGCTCCAGGGAGCTGTTCCAAACTGGATCGAGTGGCATTTAGCACTCTATCGTGTTCTGGAGGAAGAGAACATTCGCTTTTTCTGTAAGCACGGACAATTTGAGTTGCTGGACAAGGAAGGACACCGCATCTATTTCGGTGTAGACCATTCTGAGGCGGCAGAGCAGGTGCTGATGAAAGTCCTGTTCCCGCTCAACCAATGACCGAGAGATTCTGAAATAAGGCTGAAAGGCGGACCGGTACATCCGGTTCGCCTTTCAGCCTCTTATGATTCCTTAATACGGGAAACGCTTTCTTTTTCCCGATTTAAGCTGAAAAGCAGTATGATAAGGTCAAAGGAAGGGATGATTATGATGACCTGGAAAACGAGGCTCCTGCATTTTGAGCGCATGTGTGATGGGCTCGTGGAGCATTTCCTGCTTCAACACAAGATCCTTGGATTTCTATTGATTTTTATTGGGATGCCTCTGGTGACGCTGTCGGCAGTATGTATTTGCTCCACCGTTCTTGTACTGCCGCTGGCCTTGGCGTTTGGGTACCTGTGAAGAGGGCCTTAATACAATTTTAATACGAGCCCTTAAAAATTAATGCCCCTTTAAGACGAAAAGTGGATAATGTGATTAAGACTCCATAAAGACATATTAAGGGGTGGGGCTTACGCAGCGGCCTTTTCATAAAAGCTGGTCGTCTCCGTTTCGGATCATCATATTCGGATTTCTCTTGGTGATTCTGCTGGGGAGCTTCCTGCTGATGCTTCCGGTTGCCACAAAAGAAGGTGTTGTCACGCCGTTTTCGGATGCTCTGTTTACTGCCACGTCGGCGGTATGCGTGACAGGTCTGGTTGTTCACGACACTGCTACTTACTGGTCGAATTTCGGACAGTTCATCATCGTATTGCTTATCCAGATCGGGGGCCTTGGGGTGGTAACCGTGGCCGGTGCTTTCGGTATCCTCTCCGGGCGCCGGATCGGCCTGATGCAGCGCAGCACGATGCAGGAGGCCATCGCTGCGCCGAATGTGGGCGGGGTCGTGCGCCTGACAGGTTTTATCCTGAAAACTGCCTTGGTGGTAGAGCTGTTGGGGGCTGCCGCGCTGTTCCCCGTTTTCTGGCAGGAATTCGGCTTGATAAAGGGACTTTGGTATGCCCTGTTTCACTCTATTTCCGCCTTTTGCAATGCGGGATTCGACTTGATGGGGATCAAGGAGCCCTTTTCGTCTCTTGTGGATTACGCGGACAACCCGGTGGTCTCCATTGCGATCCCGCTGCTGATTATCATCGGCGGCATTGGATTCTTGACTTGGGATGACATCCGTACGAACCGCCTGCACATAACCAGATACCGGATGCAGAGCAAGGTGATTCTGGTGGTCACCGGCAGTCTGATTCTGCTTCCCGGCATCTATTTCTTCCTGTTCGAGTTTGCGCGGGAGCCTGTGGGGAAGCGACTCCTCTTATCCTTTTTCCAGGCGGTCACGCCCCGAACTGCGGGTTTTAATACGGCGGATTTGACCGCTATGAGCGAAAGCGGGCAGACGATTATCACCATGCTGATGCTCATAGGTGGTTCGCCAGGCTCCACTGCGGGCGGCATGAAAACGACAACGCTGGCGGTTCTTCTGGCGAACGCGCTGGCGGTTTTTCGGCGCAATGAGTATCCGCATTTCTTTAACCGCCGGATCTCCAAAGAGACCATCTCCCAAGCGGCGACAATTTTTGCGATGTATCTGGGGCTGTTTCTGGCCGGAGGACTGGTAATCAGCCGAATGGAGGGGCAGCCTATTCTGGACAGCCTGTTTGAAACGGCTTCGGCCATCGGAACTGTGGGCCTGTCCTTGGGACTGACGCCGCAGCTGCATACGGTCTCACGCCTGATTTTGATCGGCCTGATGTTCTTTGGACGGGTAGGGGGGCTGACGCTGATATTCGCTGCCCTTTCCAGCACCCAGAATTCCAGCGCCCGACTGCCGCAGGAGCGGATTACGGTAGGGTGAATCTGTAAATAAAGAGGATGAAATACATGAAGACAATTTTGCTGATCGGTTTAGGCCGCTTCGGCCGCCATGTGGCCATGAAGCTCCACGAATTGAACCATCAGGTGATGGCGGTGGATCAGGACGAGGAAAAAGTCAACCGGATTTTGCCCTATGTGACCAGCGCCCAGATCGGAGACAGCACAAACGAGGAATTTTTGGCCTCTTTGGGGGTGCGGAACTTTGATGTATGTATCGTCGCTATCGGCGATAATTTCCAGAGTTCTCTGGAGACGGCTTCCCTGCTGAAGGAGGCGGGGGCGAAAAAGGTGGTGGCCCGGGCCGCACGGGACATTCAGGCCAAATTCCTGCTGCGAAACGGGGCGGACGAGGTCGTCTACCCAGAGCGGCAGATCGCGGTCTGGACCGCCATCCGATACAGCTCGGATAATATTTCGGACTATATCGCGCTGGGGGACGATCATGCCATCTTTGAGATTCAGGTTCCGGATAACTGGGTCGGCAAGACCATCGGCCAGCTGGATGTCAGGAAACGGCATCATGTGAGCATACTGGCCATCAAGCAGAACGGACACTTCGCCATGACGGTCATTACGCCGGAGACCTGTCTCCCGGCCAACAGCACCATGCTGGTTTTGGGAACAAACCAGAACGTTCAAAAATGCTTCCACATCTAGCGGCTGCGGCTCCAGGCATGGAAAGGACAGGTTGGGATGGAGTATATGATTTTGCTTGGCGGCCTTCTCGTGTTTGCGCTGGTCGGTTTCTGGATGATGGGAAGGGTTGACAGGTTTCTGAATGCGGCGCGGGCAGAGCAGGAGGGGCGGCAGCATGCCGAGTGCTTGAAGATCGCGGCATCGGACCCCTGTGTGATGCAGCCTGTTTTTAAAACTGTGTCGGCGCTTAAGGAGCAGCACCCGGACTTGTGGTGTGAGCTGTCCTTCGGAAGAGAAGCGGAGGTTTTGGGATGTCTCAGCACAGGCAATGTGGACGTTGCGATTCTCCCCGGTGAGACAGGGGGCGGAGCGGCGTTTGAAAGCAGAGACTTTCTGTTTTCGCCGGTTTCTTTCCGGGCGGTGGAGGATTGCACGACCTTGTCATCTATCGACACAAGCGTGCGGCGGCAAAGGATATTGCTGAAACAGAATACATCTGCTTCCCTGGCTGCGGAATTTGTTCAGAGAATTTGTGAACAGAAACCGTAGAAACGTGCTATAATAGAGCCGTTTGAAGGGAGGCGGTAATATGGAGACTTCTGCGCAGGTCGGACGGGGAGAGCGGAGGCGGAAAGGATCCCTTACGATTTTTGCCGGTTATTTCTCCGGCACGGGAAAGACCTACCGGATGCTGGAGGCTGCCAGCCGCGCCGTGCGGGCTGGAGAGGATGTTGCCGTCGGCCTGCTCTCCTGCAGTCAATGGCCGCAGACGCAGATCTTGGCGGATGGCTTTGAGACGCTGCCGCTCAAAGCGTTTTCGGAGGCGGGGAAGACCGTTTATGAGCTTGACGTGGATGCCTGTCTGAAGCGCGGCCCAAGGCTTCTCTTGATCGACGAGCTCTCTCATGAAAACGCGGGCGGCTCCCGCCACAGAAAACGCTGCCAGGATATTGAAGAACTGCTGCAGGCAGGGATTGATATCTATACGACGCTGGATGTACAGCACATTGAGAGTATTCAGGACACCGTTTCCGAAATTTTGGGCGCTCCGGCCGAGGAGCGGATTCCGGACAGGGTGTTCGATCAGGCCGCGCGCGTGGAATTCGTGGACTGTGAACCGGAAGACCTGCGGGAACGCCTGATCCGGCAGAACCGGACGGATCTGCTGTCTGAATATTCACAGCCCAAATTGAGCGCGCTTCGGGAGCTTGCCCTTCGCCGCTGCGCGGACCGGACGGCTCTGGATACACAAAAAAGCCGGGGCGGAGAGAGGTACCGGACCCGGGAGCATGTCCTGGTTTGCCTTTCCGCAGCACCTTCCAATGAACGTGTCATCCGAACGGCTGCCCGGATGGCCGACGCGTTCCGCTGCGGCTTTACGGCGCTGTTTGTTGAGACAAAAAATTTTCAGTCCATACCGCAGCCGGATCGGAACCGTCTGAGGGCCAATCTGCGTTTGGCTCAACAACTGGGTGCATCCGTCGAGACGGTATATGGCGATGACGTGGCCTACCAGATCGCCGAATTTTCCAGGCTGTCCGGCGTGACCAAGATTGTGCTGGGCCGTGGAGAGACTTCCAACCGCATCCTGTTTTGGAAGCCCTCGCTGACGGAACGGCTGGTTGAGCTCACACCGGAACTGGACATCCACATCATTCCTGACACTGGAACAGCAAGGCGGTTTGCCTCCCATTACAAAAAAGAGCTGTATGCACCCGCGGTCCCCCTCCTGGATTTGCTGAAAAGCACTCTGCTCCTGGTGCTGTCTACGCTGGTGGGCCTTATCTTCTATTATCTGGGCTTGAGCGAGGCCAATATCATCACAGTCTATATCCTGGGGGTGATGCTGACCTCTATCTTCACAAAGAGCGCGGTTTGCAGCTTTCTGAACTCGGTTGTGGGCGTCTTGGCGTTTAACTTCTTTTTTACGGAGCCAAGATTTTCACTGCATATCTACGCCAGCGACTATATGGTCACATTTTTGGTCATGTTTCTGGCATCCCTTCTTACAGGCTCTCTGGCCGCCAAGCTGAAATCTCTGGCGAAGCACTCAGCCCAGCTGGCATGGCGGACCAAGCTTTTGTTTGAAACGAATCAGGAATTGCAGAAGGCCGGAACCCAGGACGAGATCCTTTCTGTCACCGCCCGGCAGCTGCTGAAGATTTTTCAGCGCGATATTGTCACCTATCGGTCAGATCAGGGACAGCTGGACGCGCCGAAGATCTTTCCGGTTGATGATGCGTTTTCCGAAAGCAAATACTCCGCCGCATCGGAGCATCAGGCGGCCCAGTGGGTTCTGACCAACAACAAGCGGGCGGGCGCCGGGACGGAGACGTTTTCGGATGCGTGCTGCACATATCTGGCCGTCCGGACCGCAGAACAGGTATATGGGGTCATAGGCGTCGCGGCCTCTGGCGAGGAGATGGATTCCTTTGAAGGCGGACTGCTCCTCTCGATCCTGGGGGAGTGCGCCCTCGCTATGGAAAACCAGAAAAACCTGGAGGAGAAAGAGGCGGCTGCGGTCCTGGCCAAGAACGAGCAGCTGCGGGCCAATCTGCTCCGCTCGATTTCCCACGACCTGCGCACACCGCTCACCTCCATCTCCGGAAATGCCAGCAACCTTCTCTCCAACGGAGATATGTTTGACGCAAAGACCAAGCATCAGATGTATGTGGATATTTATGACGACGCCATGTGGCTCATCAATCTGGTGGAGAATCTATTATCCGTCAGCCGCCTGGAGGGAGGGCAGATGAATCTGCACCTGTCCACAGAGCTGATAGGTGAAGTGGTGGCTGAGGCGCTGCGGCACATCAACCGCAGAAGCGCGGAGCACCATCTGCATATCCAGAGCGGCGACGAGTACCTGCTGGCGCAGATGGACGCGCATTTGATCGTGCAGGTCATCATCAATATCGTGGACAATGCGATCAAGTACACGCCGCCTGGCTCTGACATTGAGATTAGCTGGGAGCGGCAGGGGCGGTTCGCCGCACTGTCGGTTGCTGACAACGGCCCGGGCATTCCTGACTCGGCAAAACCCCGCGTTTTTGACATGTTCTACAGCGCCTCGAACCGGATTGCCGACAGCCGTCGCAGCATGGGGCTGGGGCTGGCGCTGTGCAAGTCTATCATCACGGCCCATGGCGGGGAGATCACGGTGGCTGACCACGCGCCCCATGGGACAGTTTTTACGTTTACCATACCAATTGAGGAGGTTGAATTGCATGAATAAACCCTTGATTTTGGTCGTGGAGGACGATGCGCCTGTCCGCAGTCTGATCACAACGACTCTGCGGGCGCACGATTACCGTTTTCTCTCTGCGGCCAACGGGGAATCCGCTATTCTGGAAGCCAGTTCGCACAATCCGGACATCATGCTGTTGGATTTGGGACTGCCGGATCTGGATGGCGTAGAGGTGATTCACCGTGTCCGCACCTGGTCGAATCTGCCGATTATTGTGATTAGCGCCCGCAGCGAGGACACGGATAAGATTGAGGCGCTGGATGCCGGGGCAGATGACTATCTGACCAAGCCGTTCTCCGTGGAGGAACTGTTGGCCCGTCTGCGGGTAACCCAGCGCAGGCTGGCTACCCTGCAGGCCGGAGTGGTGAACGAAGGCGCTGTATTCACCAACGGCAGGCTGAAGGTGGATTATGCTGCGGGGTGCGCGTTTCTGGGCGAAGAGGAACTGCATCTGACGCCCAGTGAGTACAAGCTGCTATGCCTGCTGTGCAAGAATGTGGGCAAAGTGTTGACGCACACCTTCATCGCCCAGCAGATCTGGGGCAGGAGTTGGGAAAACGATGTGGCATCTCTCCGGGTCTATATGGCCACCCTGCGCAAGAAGTTGGAACGGGATCCGGATTCTCCGCAATATATTCAGACGCACATTGGAGTAGGGTACCGGATGCTAAAGGTGGAGTAACAGCGGATGCATTCCAATTTCAGTGAAAAGATCATTTTATTCTTCATGTGATGTGTGATGCATTTTGCGGCACTTGAAATACTGGATTCCATGGGCATAAATGAGTCGAGATTGAAAAAAATTGCCTGGACGACTGTTTGACACCTATTTGTAAATAACCCGGAGCTGTTGCGGTGCAACGGTTCCGGGTACTTCTCCTCAATGTGCCGAAATTTGTGCAACTCCACGGAACCCCTTGTGCTCCAATGAGTTTCTCTTTGACGGACTGAGAACTCCAACTTTGCAGACCATTGCCTCGAATGCAGCTGGGCGCACCAAGGACCGCCGAAAATTAAAAATTTTCGGCGGTCCTTGTCTGCGGCTATGAAAAACGGCCCACTGACAAATTGGAGCTGCGGGGGATGTCCCATCCGACAGTGTGACAAAGGCGAAAGAGACAGCCCCGGCGTTCATGAGGCAGAGGCGTCCCGGCAGCGGTCTTTACCGCAGGTACAGGGCATTCCGGCTGATGAGAAACGTAAGAGCGGTTGTTTCTGCTGCCTGTCTGGCCTATCCGGCGTGATGGGGAAATTGGGGTTCCAAGTTTTTAAGAGCCGACAAATCAACTGGGAGGCGTATGCGCAGAAACTGGAGGCTCTGTGAGAAGGAGGAAGCCTGTCCCGAAAGGGGCAGGCTTCCTTTGCTGTGAGATGGATACTATTGAGAGCGGTTAAAGAGGATAAAAATAAAGTTTATACGGGGCCCCATGGTACAACCAAGTAAAAAGGCGGCCAAAACACGATGAAGGGACTGTATGAACTGTTGTCATACTGCCGGCCCTATCAAAGGACCGCATACTTGCGTGGAGTGATTGGCACGGTATTCCCGCGGTGTCATACCAGAGAGAACATTGAGCTGCTTATGGAAGTAAATTGCGCTGTCCAACCCGCAGCTTGAAAAGAACCACACATGTGTCTATTCAGAAGGAAAAACCATTCAACGTTATGATGCCAATATGGAATAAATTTGCCCAGCTACAAATTGTTGAATATAACCTTGATTAGCTGCGCAGGGAAAAGCCGCAGTACCGCGCGGAGCGGTTTTTTCGCAATAGGCACCTAGCGATATTGTGTGTTCGATGATTATTGATCGTCTTCCTGCAGAAAAACAAGGAGAGCAGTCTGGGGGTTATCTGTTCTTAAAAATGCTTCCTGCCGTATCTGCAGTCAAGAGCGCATCTGCAATTTCTGCTTTCGGTGCGTTTTTGGGTACCGACTGAACAATCGTGCAGAAGGGAATCAGCTTGCCGTGGAGAATTCTGTGCAGCTCAGGAATAAGGGCATAGCATTTCCGGATGCTGTGAGTCACCGCTAGAATGCCGCGCTCAAAACCGACGCCGGATGGATGGGTGCTGACCTCAATGATGTTGTCCGTGGCAGATGTGCAGATCTTGCGTTCTCCTGCGAATGTTGCCGCATAGCCGTTCTCCGGCAGAGGGTGGCCAACCATATATCCGCGATGGCCGGAGGCCCCCCGACGCGGCTGTTGCTTCTCGAGTGCAGGCAAGCCCCGGTTTCAAACCATGTCACCATTGCGTCACCCATTCCTGCGACCTAAAATCTTGCGGGAGGAGGGCAGATCATGCAGGGATCTACCATAACAATATCAGGGCTTGCATCTAAAAACAGATAGGCGTCAAACACACCCCGGTCATCATACATCGCGCTGAGAGAAGAGCGGGGAGTCTGCTGAGCACACCTGAAATCTGGCATCTTCGGAAAGCCAGAGCAGGCAGAAAACGGAAAGTCTTTCTGCCTGTTCTGAATACTGGAGTTACTTCTTGTAGTAGGTGGGTCGGCCCTTCTCGTCGTGGTCCTTGTCGAAGGTGGGATAGGCGCCGCCGTTGAAGCCGTTGTAGCCCAGGGGATTGCGGAAGCCCAGGGGGTTCTTGCCCACAGGATGGGTCTCCAGCAGCTCCTTGATCAGCTCACTGTAGCCCTCCACAACGGCCTCCACCAGCAGCTTGTCGCCCTTCTCCTTGGTGGCCTTGGTGGGGTTGCCGATGACGCCGTAATCCAGGTCGTCCTTCTCCAGCAGCGCGAAGGTGCCCTCAGCGCCGTAGAACTGCCAGCGGTGAGAGGCCTCGCCGGGAGCCATCTTCCACTTGGGGTCCACCAGGGGCGTGCCGCCGCCGTCGATGGCCAGGTCCATGTGGACCAGGTCGCCGTACAGGGACAGCGCCATGGAGGTCTCCGCCTCGTCGGCGTGCCACATGAAGTCCTCCAGCACGTTCTTGTTGTCCCGCAGGAAGTCATACCAGGTGGAAGCCAGAACGAAGTAGCCCTCCGCTGAGCGACGGTTCTGCAGTCTGGCAGGGCCGTTGCCCGCGAGGCGGCGGACCTGCTGTCCATTCAGTATTATGTCCGGGACATCGAAGAAGAGATAGCCAAGCGCATGAAGCAGCCGGTCAAGGAGATCAGCGAGGTGGAAAAGGATGCTGAGAGCCGCTTCGATGTCTTCGGCAACATTCTGGCCCAGGTGTTGGCACTGAGTCCTCTCCATAAGGGGGTATTGGAGTGCCCGCCCGATTTGGCAGAGCGACTCCGAAGGCGTTCCTCTCTGGAGATGGTCACGACATCACTTTGCCAACAAGGGGCCGGACACAGACTGCGCGGTGCTGCTATAAACGATTGGTTATCCCAAAGCACAGCCCTGTCCACCAATTTGGGTGGACAGGGCTGTGCCGTGCATGAAATGGCAGGTTCAGAATTGAAAAGTCGCTGTGTCTCTTGATTGGCCTCCGCCGCGGCAATGAACTCCCGGAATACAAGGGGGCCTGCCTACGGTAGGAACAGGGGCAGGGGCCTATTGGCTCCACATCGGGCTGGATGTCCGGGTCCGGCAGTTCTGCTTCCGGTGCCGGGTGGGCTTTTCCATTCAGAACCCGATGTACGCATAAAAGGCCCGGGCCGGTTGTTGCCCGCCTCTGATGACAAATACTGCCCCGTGCCGCCAGGGGGCCCTGGTGCCCAAGGCCGGGGCCAGACATGGGCCAGACTTCTGGAGGGCGACATTCACCCCGCCACCGGCAGCCGACCCGGGGAGGCCGCCGCAATTCCCGCCCCCGGGCCGAATACTGTGCTGCGGATCAGACGGAGAACAACAGGTCGGAGTAGGTGGGGAAAGGCCAGCGGTCAGAGCTGGTGAGGGTCTCCAGCTGATCGGCAGCCCGCCGGGCGGTATCCATATCGGGGATCAACACATCATGGCTGTATCGCATAGCTTCCGCAGCGTCCGCGGGAATTGCAGACAGGTCCGTCTCCAGCTTGTCGGAGGCGGCCATCAGGGCATCCGTCAAGCTGCCGATCTGGCAGGCAGTGCTGACCTCATACTGGCAGCAGGCACCCAGGTCCTTTTTGGTACCGGCCCGGCTGCACAGGTCCCCGGCAAAGGCGGAGACGGCGGGTAGGATTTGGCGGCGGATCATGTCCGTCATGGTCCGTGCCTCGATACAGATGACCGTAGAGTAGTTCTCAATGTGGATCTCCGCCCGGGCCTCGATCTCCTCCTTGGTGTAGATGCCGTGCTTGACAAACAGATCCACGTTTTTGGGAGCGGTGTACATGGGCAGAGCGTCAGCGGTGGAGGTCAGGTTGGAAAGGCCGCGCTTTTTGGCCTCCTCCAGCCAGGCCTCGTCATAGCCGTTGCCGTTGAAGATGATCCGCTGATGCTCGGTGAATACCCGGCGGATCAGCTTCTCCAGGTCGGCCTGGAAGTCCCGGGATACCTCCAGCTCGTCCGCAAACTGTTCCAGTTCCTCGGCCATGATGGTGTTCAGGGTGATGTTTGGACCGGAGATGGACTGGGAGGAGCCCAGCATCCGGAACTCGAACTTGTTGCCGGTAAAGGCCATGGGGGAGGTGCGGTTCCGATCCGTGTTGTCCTGGCGGATGGCAGGCAGGGCGTCCACGCCGATCTCCAGCGTCCGCTTGCCGGTGCTCTGGAAGTCCGTGTCGTTGATGATGGAGTCCACCACAGCGGAGAGCTCGTCTCCCAGGAAGATGGAGAGCACGGCGGGCGGTGCCTCCTGGGCGCCCAGCCGGTGGTCGTTGCCGGGGAAGGCCACCGTGGCCCGCAGGAACTCCTGATAGTCGTCCACACCCTTGATGAAGGCCGCCAAAAACAGCAGGAACTGGGCGTTCTGCCGGGGGGTGGAGCCGGGCTTGAACAGATTTTTGCCCGTGTCGGTGGAGAGGGACCAGTTGTCGTGCTTGCCGGAGCCGTTGACGCCCGCGAAGGGCTTCTCATGGAGCAGGCACACCAGTCCGTGGCGGTCGGCCACCTTCTTCATCATTTCCATGGCCAGCTGGTTCTGGTCGCAGGCGGAGTTGGCATCGGAGAACACCGGCGCCATCTCATGCTGAGCAGGGGCTACCTCGTTGTGCTTGGTCTTAGACAGGACGCCGAGAGCCCAGAGCGTCTCATCCAGATCCTTCATATACGCGGCCACTCTGGGGCGGATGGCACCGAAGTAATGGTCCTCCAGCTCCTGCCCCCTGGGGGGCTTTGCGCCGAACAGGGTCCGGCCGCACATTCGCAAGTCCTCCCGCTTCTCATAGAGGGCCTTGTCAATCAGAAAATACTCCTGCTCCGGCCCTACCTGGGCAGTGACCCGCTTCGTCTCTGTGTCGCCGAAGAGCCGGAGGATGCGGACCGCCTGGCGGCTGACCTCGTCCATGGACCGCAGAAGAGGCGTCTTCTTGTCCAGGGCTTCGCCGGAGTAGGAGCAGAAGACGGTGGGGATGCACAGGCTGCCCTCCTTGATGAAGGCAAAGGAGGTGGGATCCCAGGCGGTGTAGCCCCGGGCCTCAAAGGTGGCCCGCAGACCGCCGGAGGGGAAGGAGGAGGCATCCGGTTCACCCCGGATCAGCTCCTTGCCGGAGAATTCCATCATGATCTTTCCGCCGCCCACAGGGGCGATGAAGCTGTCGTGCTTCTCCGCCGTGACGCCGGTCATGGGCTGGAACCAGTGGGTGAAATGGGTGGCGCCTTTTTCCACGGCCCACTGCTTCATGGCCTCAGCGATCTCATTGGCGGTGGAGAGGTCCAGGGGCGTCCCCTCCGTCACGCACTTCTTCCAGGCGCTGTAAGACGCCGAGGAGAGACGCTCCTTCATAGTGCCTTCGTTAAATACCAGACTCCCAAACAGCTCCGGCAATTTCTTCGTCTCACACATCACACAAAACCTCCTGTCTCAAATTCGTTCTGTATCAAAAAGGAATGCGGAGAGCTTTCTCACATTCCGCTCTGACCGTAGTTGGAGAGGACCCGGGCGGAGGGATCGTCCACGTCGCAGCCCTCCCAGGACCGGTTGGGCATCCAGAAGTCCCGGATCATCCGGGCCTGGCCGGGGTAACACTGCTCAAAGATCTCCCGGTACAGCAGGCTCTCCTTGGTGAAGGGTGGACAGTAGTCATACTGTTTGCGTCGGGTCTCAAACTCAGAATCCGTGTACTTCTCCTCCGCGTAAGCCTTCAGGTCGTCCACCATGGAGTGGCCCACTGCGTCGGAGAAGGCGGCCTTCTGCCGCCAGAGGATGCTGTCCGGCAGCAGGCGGTCCTTTTCAAACGCGTGGCGCAGCAGGTACTTGCCCATGCCATAGGTGTTCATTTTCAGCGCCGGATCCACCGCCATGACGTATTGCACGAAGTCCAGGTCGCCGAAGGGGACCCGGGCCTCCAGAGAGTTGACGGAGATGCACCGGTCCGCCCGCAGCACATCGTACATGTGCAGCTCATCCACCCGCTTTTTGGACTCCTGCTGGAAGACTCCGGCGCTGGGGGCAAAGTCTGTGTACTTGTAGCCGAACAGCTCATCGCTGATCTCGCCGGTCAGCAGCACCCGGATGTCCGTCTTTTCGTGGATGGCCTTGCAGCAGAGATACATGCCCATGCTGGCCCGGATGGTGGTGATGTCCCAGGTGCCCAGGGCGGCGATGACGACGGGCAGGGCCGCCAGAACCTCCTCCCGGGTCATATAGACCTCCGTGTGATCGGCGCCGATGAACTCCGCCGCCTCCCGGGCGTACTTCAGGTCGATGGCATCCGTGTCCATGCCGATGGCGAAGGTACGGATCTTCTTCCCCAGAATTACGGAGCTGATGGCGCATACCAGAGAGGAGTCCAGCCCGCCGGAGAGCAGGAAGCCCAGGGGAGCGTCCGCGTCCAGCCGTTTATCCACCGCCGCGATCAGCTTGTTGCGGATGTTGCGGCAGACGGTCTCCAAGTCATCGGGGGAGTACTGCGTGACGGTGGTGAGATCCGCATAGCGGACAAATTTTCCGTCCGCGTAATAGTGTCCCGGCGGGAAGGGGCGGATCCCCTTACATAACCCCACTAGGTTTTTCGGTTCGCTGGCAAAGACGATGGCGCCGGAGCGGTCATAGCCGTAGTACAGGGGCCGAATGCCGATGGGATCCCGGGCTGCGATGAGCTCATCCCGCTTGGAATCGTAGATGATGAGGGCGAACTCCGCGTCCAGCTTGGCGAACATCTCCAGGCCGTACTCCCGGTACAGAGGAAGCAGGATCTCACAGTCGCTGCCGCTGCGGAAGGAGTAGCCTTTTTCCGTCAGCTGCCGCTTCAGGGGGCGGAAGCCGTAGATCTCGCCGTTGCAGACCACATAGTCCCCGTCCAGCTCAAAGGGCTGCATCCCCGCCTCCGTCAGGCCCATGATGGCCAGCCGGTGAAAGCACAGCCAGCCGGACGGCGTCTCGAGGATCTGAGACATGTCCGGTCCCCGGGACCGGGTCCGGTCGAAGAAGGGCAGCAGTTCCTCCTTGGTGTAGGTCTTTTTGGAAAAACCCATAATTGCGCACATAGATAGAAGCACCTCCGAAATAAAAAAGATCGCAGCTCCGTCCTGAAATTTCAGGACGAATAGCTGCGATCCGCGGTGCCACCTGACTTGCCCCCTGATCGGGGACCTCTTTGACTAGGCTCCAACAAGCCCGCGTGAGGTAACGGTCACGACTCGTTTCACTTACTGGCGGTCTCCCGCGTTCAGATCACAGCTACGGAGTGTTCTTCCCGCGGACTCTTTGGTACGGGGTTCTCACCATCCCCCGCTCACTGGCCCGGAACATCCGCGGTACTTTTCTCCATCAACGCCTTTGCTGATGTTAAAATTATGGTCTAAAGATTACCACTGGGGATATCCGCTGTCAATGTGGGAATATCCCAAAACCCAGCTGAAAATTTCCTGAAATTTCTCCATCCTTGTGTCAGGGGGATGTCCCATCTACCCGATGGAGCGTACCAGATTCGTGTAGCCGGTCAGATACCGGTCCACCTCCGCAGCGGCGGAGCGCCCTTCGGCGATGGCCCACACCACCAGGGATTGGCCCCGGCGCATATCGCCAGCGGCGAACACCTTGTCCGCATTGGCAGCATAGCTCCCCGGCGCTGTGCGGACCGTCCTGTCTGCCTCCACACCGAAGGCCTCGCACACGCCCCGCTCACACCCGGCAAAGCCGGTGGCGCCGATCAACAGCTGGCAGGGCAGGGTATCCCCCTCCGTGGTGACCACACCGGTCAGGGAACCGCTTTCCCCCGCCACCAGGCTCTGGACCTGGACGCCGAACCGCCGGGGATCCTGGCCCGTAACGGCCAGCGCCTCTTCGTGGGCGTAATCCAGCGGCAGGCTTCCCGCAGCGTCCAGGTAATCCGTCCGGGGACGGCGCACCAGCTGGGTCACGGAGCGGCAGCCTTGCCGCAGGGCGGTGGCCACACAGTCGCTGGCGGTATCGCCAGTGCCGATGATAACCACATCCAGCCCGGAGGCGGAGGGAACCGCCGCCTCCGCCTTGCCGAACTGAGCCCGCTCCACAGCAGCCTTCAGGTACTCGGTGCCGTAGCATACGCCGGAGATGCCGGTGGTGTCCAGTCCCAAGGGCCGGGGCGCTCCGGCCCCGCAGCAGAGGATCACCGCGTCGTACTCCGCCAGCAGCCGCTTTGCCACGGCACCCTCTGAGGCGTCCACACCGCAGACGAAGGTGACGCCCTCCTCGGTCATCAGGTCGATGCGCCGCCGGACCACAGATTTTGGCAGCTTCATATTGGGGATGCCGTACATCAGCAGACCGCCGGGATGCTCCGCCCGCTCGATGACGGTGACCATGTGGCCCCGGCGGTTCAGCTGGTCCGCTGCCGCCAGGCCCGCCGGGCCCGAGCCTACCACGCAGACCTTCTTCCCCGACCACTGGGGCGGCCGGCGTGGGCGGAGCTTCCCGGCGCCAAAGGCCGCTTCGATGATGCTCAACTCATTGTCCCGGACCGTAATGGGGTCCCCATAGATGCCGCAGATGCAGGCGTTTTCGCAAGGGGCGGGGCACACACGGCCGGTGAACTCCGGAAAGCTGTTGGCCTTCAGCAGCCGGCTGAGGGCGTGGCCCCAGTTGCCGGAGAGGATCATGTCGTTCCACTCGGGGATCAGGTTGTGCAGGGGACAGCCAAAGGCCTTTCCCTCATATATCATCCCCGCCTGGCAGAAGGGGACGCCGCAGTTCATGCACCGGGCGCCCTGCTGGCGCCGGATCTCCTCCGGCAGGGGAAGGTGGAACTCCTCCCAGTCCCGGACCCGCTCCGCCGCGGGCCGGCGGCCATCCTCCCGGCGGGTATATTCCAAAAAGCCGGTGGGTTTTCCCATGTCGTCCAGCCTCCTCTCAAGCTCTGGTATTGGCGTAGAACGCCTCGATCTCCGCCTGCTGACGGGTCATGCCTTTCTCCTCGTACTGGGCGATGGACCGGAGCATCCGGTCGTAGTCCCGGGGCATGACCTTCTTGAAGCAGGGGACGTAGGAGTGGAAGGCCGCCAGGATCTTCTTCCCCCGGGGGGAGCCGGTGGCGGCCACATGGGCCTCAATGAGGGAGCGGAGCTCGGCGATGTCGTGAGGCTCCGTCAGGGTGTCCGTCATCACCTGGTCCTTGTTGAGGCGCATATAGAGGTCGTGCTTTTCGTCCAGCACATAGGCGATGCCGCCGGACATCCCGGCTGCGAAGTTCTTTCCCGTGGGGCCAAGAATCACGCAGCGGCCGCCGGTCATGTACTCGCAGCCATGGTCCCCCACGCCCTCCACCACGGCGATGGCGCCGGAGTTGCGGACGCAGAACCGCTCGCCGGCCATCCCGTTGATGAACGCCTGGCCGGAGGTGGCGCCGTACAGAGCCACGTTGCCCACGATGATGTTCTCGCCGGGGTCGAAGGTGCTGTCCTTGGGTGGATAGAGTACCAGCTTGCCGCCGGAGAGGCCCTTGCCCAGCCCATCGTTGCAGTCGCCCTCCAGCTCCAGGGTCAGTCCTTTGGGGATGAAGGCGCCGAAGGACTGGCCTCCGCCGCCATGGCAGGTGATGACATAGCTGTCGTCCGGCAGGGAGTCCCCGCACTGCCGGGTGATCTCGGCGCCGAACAGCGTGCCGAAGGCCCGGTCCGTGGAGGAGACGGTGAGCTCCAACCGGCCGGTCCGCTTCCCCTTCAGCGTCTTGCCCAGTTTGGCCAGCAGCACGCTCTCATCCAGGGTCCGCTCCAGATGGAAGTCGTAAACATCTCCGGGATTGAAGTGGGACGGCCCGCCGCTCCAGGGATTTTCCAGCAGGCTGCGGAGGTCCAGGGTCTCCGCCCGGTGGGTCACCAGCTTCTCCCGGACCCGCAGTAGGTCACTGCGGCCCACCAGTTCATCCACGGTGCGGATGCCCAGGGCCGCCATATACTCCCGCAGCTCCTGGGCCACGAATTCCATGAAGTTCACCACGTACTCCGGCTTGCCGGAGAAGCGGGACCGGAGCTGGGGATTCTGGGTGGCAATGCCCGCCGGGCAGGTGTCCAGGTTGCACACCCGCATCATGCAGCAGCCTAGGGCCACCAGGGGCGCGGTGGCAAAGCCGAATTCCTCCGCCCCCAGCATACAGGCGATGGCCACATCCCGCCCGGTCATCAGCTTGCCGTCGGCCTCCAGGGCCACCTGGCTCCGCAGACCGTTGGCGATCAGGGCTTGGTGGGCCTCCGCCACGCCCAGCTCCCAGGGCAGGCCCGCCCCGTGGATGGAGCTGCGGGGCGCGGCGCCGGTGCCGCCGTCATGGCCGGAGATCAGCACCACCTGGGCACCGGCCTTGGCCACGCCGGCGGCGATGGTGCCAACCCCCGCCTCGCTGACCAGCTTCACGCTGATCCGGGCCCGGCGGTTGGCGTTTTTCAGGTCATAGATCAGCTGGGCCAGGTCCTCGATAGAGTAGATGTCGTGGTGAGGCGGCGGAGAGATCAGTGTCACGCCGGGGGTGGAGCACCGGGTCCTGGCAATCCAGGGATAGACCTTTTTCCCGGGCAGATGGCCGCCCTCGCCGGGCTTGGCACCCTGAGCCATCTTGATCTGGATCTCCTGGGCGCTGGTGAGGTAGGCGCTGGTAACGCCGAACCGGCCGGAGGCTACCTGCTTGATGGCGGAGCACCGCTCATCGCGCAGGCGCGCCGCGTCCTCGCCGCCCTCGCCGGAGTTGGACTTGCCGCCGATGCGGTTCATGGCGATGGCCAGGCACTCGTGGGCCTCCTGGGAGATGGAGCCGTAGCTCATGGCGCCGGTTTTGAATCGCTTGACAATGGACGCCACAGGCTCCACCTCGTCGATGGAGATGCCGCCGCTCTCATCGAACTGGAAGTCCAGCAGCCCCCGCAGGGTATGGGGCTTGGCAGGCTCGTCCACCAGGGCGGAATACTCCTTGAAGGTCTCGTAGCTGCCCTCCCGGACGGCCTTCTGCAGCAGCAGGATGGTCCGGGGGTTGTACATGTGGTCCTCCTTGTCCGGGCCGGACCGCAGCTTGTGAATGCCGGTGGAGTCCAGCGTGGAGTCGTAGCCCAGGCCCAGGGGATCGAAGGCCTGGCTGTGGTTCCACTCCACGCCCTCCTCGATCTCCGCCAGGCCGATGCCCTCCACCCGGCTGACTGTGTTGGTGAAGTACTTGTCCACCACGTCCCGGTTGATGCCCAGGCACTCGAAGATCTGGGCGGACTGGTAGGACTGGATGGTGGAGATGCCCATTTTGGAGGCGATCTTCACGATGCCGTGGAGGATGGCGCTGTTGTAGTCGTTGACGGCCGCAGTGGGATCCTTATCCAGCATCCCCAGGGTCACCAGCTCCTCTACGCACTCCTGGGCCAGATAGGGGTTGATGGCCTGGGCGCCGTAGCCCAGGAGGGTGGCGAAGTGGTGGACGTCCCGGGGCTCGGCGCTCTCCAGGATCATGGAGACTGCGGTGCGCTTTTTCGTCCGCACCAGATACTGCTCCAGGGCGGACACCGCCAGCAGAGAGGGGATGGCTACATGGTTCTCGTCCACCCCACGGTCTGACAGGATCAGGATGTTGGTGCCATTCTTGTAGGCCCGGTCCACGTTGACGAACAGCCGGTCCAGGGCATTGGCCAAGGGAGAGCCCTTGTAGTACAGCAGGGAGATGGTCTCCACATGGAAGCCAGGCCGGTCCATGTAGCGGATCTTCATCAGATCCACGGAGGTGAGGATGGGGTTGTGGATCTGGAGGACTGTGCAGTTCTCCGCTCTTTCCTCCAGCAGATTGCCGCCGGAGCCCACATACACCGTGGTGTCGGTGACGATCTCCTCGCGGATGGCGTCCATGGGCGGGTTGGTCACCTGGGCGAAGAGCTGCTTGAAGTAGCTGAACAGGGGCTGGTGCTTTTCCGACAGCACCGCCAGCGGTGTGTCCACGCCCATGGCGGAGGTGGGCTCCGCCCCACCCCGGGCCATGGGGAGGATAGCGTCCTTCACCTCCTCATAGGTGTAGCCGAAGGCCTTGTACAGCCGGTCCCGCCGCTCCTGGGAGGACCGCTCCACACGCCGGTTGGGGATGGGAAGATCCCGCAGGTATACCAAGTGGGCATCGAGCCACTCGCCGTAGGGCTGCTGGCGGGCGTACCGCTCCTTGACCTCGGCGTCGTCCACCAGTCGACCGGCAGTCAGGTCTGCCAGCAGCATCCGCCCCGGCTGGAGCCGGGACTTCTTCACGATCTTCTCCGGCGGGATGTCCAGCACCCCCACCTCGGAGGAGAGAATCAGCTGCTTGTCGGTAGTGAGATACCACCGGCAGGGGCGCAGGCCGTTCCGGTCCAGCACCGCGCCCACCGTGTCCCCATCGGAGAACACGATGGCCGCCGGGCCGTCCCAGGGCTCCATCATGGTGGCATAGTAGTGGTAGAAGTCCCGCTTCTCCCGGCTCATTTTCCGGTCGTTGGCCCAGGGTTCCGGGATGCACATCATCACCGCCTGGGGCAGTGGGATGTCGTTCATCATCAGAAATTCCAGGGTGTTGTCCAGCATGGCGGAGTCGGAGCCGCTCTGGTCTACCACCGGCAGGATCTTGTCCATGTCCGCCTCCAGTACGGCCGAGTGCATAGTCTCCTCCCTGGCCAGCATCCGGTCCACGTTGCCCCGGATGGTGTTGATTTCACCGTTATGGAGGATGTAGCGGTTGGGATGGGCCCGCTCCCAGCTGGGGGTGGTGTTGGTGGAGAACCGGGAGTGGACCAGGGCGATGGCGCTCTCACAATCCGGCTCCGTCAGGTCCGTGTAGAACTTCCGCAGCTGCCCCACCAGGAACATGCCCTTGTACACGATGGTCCGGCTGGAGAAGGAGCAAATGTAGGTGTTCACATTGGATTGCTCGAACTCCCGGCGGACCACATACAGCTTCCGGTCAAAGTCCAGGCCACGGGCGCAGTCTACAGGCCGGGCCACAAAGCACTGGCAGATGCAGGGCATACAGTCCAGGGCCTTCCGGCCCAGCACCTCCGGATGGGTGGGCACATCCCGCCAGCCCAGGAAGTCCAGCCCCTCCTTGGACGCGATGATCTCCAGCATCTTCTGGGCCTGGGCCCGCTTCAGCGCGTCTGCGGGGAAGAAGAACATGCCCACGCCATAATCCCGGGGGCCGCCCAGGGCGATGCCCTCGGCGGAGGCCGCCTTCACCATCAGCTTGTGTGGCACCTGAATCATCAGCCCCACGCCGTCACCGGTCTCGCCGGTGGCGTCTTTACCTGCCCGGTGCTCCAGCTTTTCCACGATCTTCAGGGCACTGTCCACTGTGGCGTGGGACGGCGTGCCCTTCAAATTCACCACGGCGCCGATGCCGCAGGCGTCGTGCTCCCACAGGGGATCATAGATATTGTGTATGTTCTGCGCTGGTCCACTCATTGGGACTGCCTCCCTTGTCGTTTCATCGTCAGGCTTCAGCCTGTTGTGTACCGCTCCAGGATCAGCCGGGCGGTCTCTGCAAGCCGCAGCCCCGTGTCCATGCTGTACTTCTGCAGAAAGCGGTGGGCCTCCGCCTCGCTCATGAGGTTTACCTCCATCAGCACCGCCTTGGCCCGGCAGATCAGCCGCTCCTCCTCGGCACTTCGCTGGATATGAAGCCGGGAAGCCGGGGCGCCGCCTGCAAGGACTCCCTGGGCCAGATCCAGCGAGGCGAAGAACTCCGCCCGGGAGGAGGGGACGGCCAACTTGATGAGGTTCCTGTCCCCGCACAGCTCCAGATTCCCGGGAGAGGAGATGACCAGCACCGGGGCGATGCCCGTGAGGTCCACGGCCAGCATCTCCGCAGTCATGTCCCGCAGCCGGAAACCGCAGATGACGACGGCTCCGCCCAGCTTCCGGGCGGCTCGGATGGTTTCCGCGCCGCTGAAGCAGGAGATGGACGGCGCGAGGCCGCCGGAGCCCAGAATGCGGGTGATCTGGGCGTGGGCTTTCTCAGAGGCAAACGCCAATATGATCCTGTCCATGGAATTTGCCCCCCTCCTCTCTCTGCGGCCCTGTCAGAAGGGCCGGCAGGTCAGTACGCCACTAGATACTGTTCCAGCTCCCACTGGGACACCTGGGCGGCGTACGACCGGCACTCCCGACGCTTTCCGGCCAGATACTGCTCCGTCACGTGGGCACCTAGCGCGTCCGTAATGACGCTGTCTGCCTCCAGGGCCCGGACGGCCTCCTCCAGAGAGCCGGGGAGCCGCTGGATGCCGGAGGCGTCTCCCACCTCGTAAAGGTTGCCGGTGAGGGGGGCGGGGGGCGTCATCTGCTGCTCGATCCCGTCCAGTCCCGCGGCAAGGCACGCCGCCAGGGCCAGATAGGGGTTGCAGGCGGGATCAGGGCTCCGCAGCTCCACCCGGGTGCTGTTTCCCCGCGGTGTTGGAATGCGGACCAAGGCGGAGCGGTTGCCGGTGGACCAGGCCAGATGGCAGGGGGCTTCGTAGCCGGGCACCAGCCGCTTGTAGCTGTTCACCAGTGGATTGGTGACGGCACAGCATCCCCGTACGTGTCCCAGCAGTCCCGCGATGAACTGATAGGCCAGCGGGGACAGGTGCCGGGGATCCGCCTCGTCATAGAAGGCATTTTTCCCATCCCGAAACAGGGACATATTTACGTGCATGCCGCTGCCGGCGGCGCCGCTGACGGGCTTGGGCATGAAGGTGGCGTGGAGGCCGTTCTTCTGGGCCAGGGTCTTCACCGCCAGCTTGAAGGTCATGATGTTGTCCGCAGCCCGCAGGGCGTCGGTGTACTGGAGGTCGATCTCGTGCTGGCCGGCTGCCACCTCGTGGTGGCTGGCCTCCACCGCCACGCCCATCTGCTCCAGATTCAGGCAGATCTCCCGGCGGGTCCCCTCCCCATGGTCCAGAGGGCCCAGGTCAAAATAGCTGGCCTCGTCGGAAGTCCGGATGGTGGGCTGACCGTCTTCATCGGTCTGGAACAGGAAGAACTCCAGTTCCGCTCCCACATTGCAGGTGAAGCCCAGGGCGTCGGCACGGCGGAGCACCCGCTTCAGCACACCTCGGGGATCACCGGCGAAGGCGGTACCATCGGGGTTGTGGACGTCGCAGATCAGCCGGGCCACCTTGCCGTACTGGGGCCGCCAGGGCAGGATGGCAAAGGTGTCCAGGTCCGGCCAGAGATACTGGTCTGATTCTTCAATGCGGACGAATCCCGCGATGGAGCTGCCATCCATCATAATCTGGTTGTCCAGCGCCCGCCCGATCTGAGAGGCGGTGATGGCTACGTTTTTCAGCTGGCCGAAAATGTCTGTGAACTGCATACGGATGAACTGGGCATCCTCCTCCCGGACCAGCCGGATGATGTCCTCCTTGGTGTAGTGACGCATGAGCCTGACTCCTTTCCGATGGTGACCGTGTATGGACGCGGAGCGCCCCTCCGCGAAAAATTTTAAAAAGAAAAAAGAGCAAAGGATACCGCCAAAGGGCGCCTTTGCTCTCAGTGCTATTATTATACGAACTTTAAGGCGGTGTTGTCAAGACACTTGGGGGCCCGGAATCCCCACAGACGGAAAATTTGTGGGACCGCCTAAAATCGTTCCGCCGTCCCCAGGAGCTTTGGCGAAATCGACAAAAAATGGAGGAATGCGTTGACAGCTCCGACAAAGCTGACTGCGCGCCCGCCATCAAACAAAGGTACTTTGGCCCACCATCCCACAGCGCCTTGTTTGATACACGCAACGAGACATATCCCACTCAATGGCGGGGGCATTTCTTTTGGCAAAAGAATATGACCGACACATCAGCGGTTATGAAGATCGTCAGCACACCATCTTGCAGGACAGCGATTGCCCCGCAGGCCCCGGATGCCCGGTCCCCTGACCACGCCGGACGAAAAGGGCCGTTGCCCGCAGGCTGCTCTGGAACGGCCCTTCCGGGGAAATCTTCCATTGGCAGCAGTTATCCCATGACTTAGGATGCCCGCTGCCGTGCAGCTGGGACCGCGTTTCCCCCGGCGGGAAGGAAACACAAAACGCGCCCGGACCGGGAATCCCGGTCCGGGCGCGGCGCGTGGAGACAGCGCGGATTTACGGCTGCCGCAGGTGGATCTGGCAGGAGGGCAGATCGTAGAAGGGCTCTGCCGCCGTAGGGGTCAGGCCGGATACGGCCCCGGTCTGGTACAGGACGGAGGAGGACTTAAAGCACAAGGGCAGAATAGGCGCTTGCTGCTGAAGATAGGCACACAGGTCCGACAGAGCTGCGGCCCGGTCCTCCGCTGCGGCGCAGGCGGCCAGGAGCTGCTCCGTCTGGGGATCCGCCCAGCCGCCGTAGTTCAGACTGCCGCCGGTGCCCACCAGGGCGGAAAGGTCCCAATTCGCAGGCAGCCGCACTTCGCCATAGTACAGGTCGAAGTTCCCGGCGGCCAGGGCGGCGGCATACTCCTCCCAGGGCAGGGCCTCCACTTGGATCTGAAGGTCGAAATCCGACAGGGCCTGGGCGATATGCTCCGCAGCGGAGGCCTTGAAAGTGTTCTCCTGATTCACCAGCAGGGTCACTGTGCGGGTCCGGCCGGTGTTCAGTCCCGCTGCCTCCATCGCTGCGGCGAAATCGTCATAGGAGTATAGGGACTCCAGCTCCGCCGGGTAGAGCGGGGAGACAGGGGAGACCGGGAACTGGGCCGCCCGGGCGTGTCCGGACAGCACGGCGCTCACCAGCGTCTCCCGGTTGATGCCCAGGCCCAGGGCCCGGCGGGCGGCGCTGTCCTGAAAGGGGGCGCGGGCGGTGTTGAAGCCCAGGAACTGAAGCACTGTGGTATCCGCATCCTCATAGCTGATGTTGCCGGTGGCGGTGATGGGCTCCGTGCCGATCAGGTCGGCAGTAATCAACTGCACCTCGTGGGAGGAGAACTGGTACAGTATGGCCTCCCGGTCCCTGGCGGCGGAGAGGGCGATCCGCTCCGCGGGGCGGGACTCTCCCCGCCACCAGCCGCTGTGGGACGCCAGACAGGCACCCGCTTCATCGGTGGTGAAATAGTAGGGGCCGGTGCCCACAGGGGTGAGGCTTTCCTCGGTTCCGGACTTGACGATGGGGATGTCCAGCAGGGCCGGGAGGCTGGAGTCCGGGCGGGACAGGGTTACGATTACCACCCCGTCCCCGGCGGAGACAGCGGCCACATGGGCCAGCCGGGCGCTGTACCGCTGGGAACTCTTGGCCCGCCGCAGGGTGGCCGCCGCGTCCGCCGCCGTCAGGGGGGACCCGTCGGAAAAGGTGACGCCGCTGCGGAGGGTGAACGTGTAGGTGAGGGAGGCGGCGTCATAGGTGTAGCTCTGGCACAGCCACGGCTGGGGTTCCAGCTGGCGGTCCAGGCGGAAGAGTCCCTCGTAGATGAGGGAGCCCGCCACCTGCTGCATACCGTCGGCACAGGTCACCGGGTCCAGCGTCTGGTCCGGGTCATAGGGAAGGGTGAACGCCGCAGGGAGGATCACCTCCTCCTGCTGGTCGGCGGGCTCCTGGTCCCCCAGCAGGCCGTTGGCGGACTCCACGGGGGCTTCCGTCCAGCAGCCGGACAGCAGCAGGGTCACTGCCCCCAGCAGGCACAGGATCTGGATGCGCTTGGTCTTGGTCATGGCACAGGCCCTCCGGCAAAGAGTGTTTCAAAGGCAGATCACGGCCACCTGTGCGCCCCGGGCCTCGCCCATCTTCCGGTGGGACCAGAAGAGGTCGGGGCGGCAGGCGGTACACAGGCCGCAGATGTCGATATGCTCCGGCGCGACACCGGCGTGGAGCAGCCACTGACGGTTCAGACCCGCCAAATCTACATGGTATTTGGGCCCTCGACGCTCCAGATACGGCCCCGCCTCCGGCCCCAGGGCAGAGGCCCGCATGGCCTCCGGTACGTCGCCGTCGGTCTCAAAGCAGCATTTCCCAATGCAGGGCCCCACGGCAGCCAGGATGCGTTCCGGTCTGGCGCCCAGCAGGCGGACCATCTCCCGGACGGTCTTCTCCACGATTCCAGCGGCACAGCCCCGCCATCCGGCGTGGACCGCTCCCACGCACCCGGCGTCCGGGTCATGGAGCAGAAGGATGCCGCAGTCGGCGGAGAACACCACCAGGGGCAGTCCTTTTTCAGCGGTGATGAGGGCGTCGGCGTCGTAGTCCCGGTCCCGGATCAGACCCTTCCCGGCGTCGGCGGCGGTGCAGAGCCGCACATCATCCCGATGGACCTGCCGGGAGAGGACGGGGTACGCCGAGTCCATATCCAGGGCGGCGAAAAAGCGGCGGTAGTTCTCCTCCACGTTCTCCGGCGCGTCCCCGCGTCCGGGGCCCAGGTTCAGGGTATCCCACGGCGCCGGAGACACCCCGCCCCGCCGGGTGGAGAATCCGTGGCGCACCCCGCCCAGCAGGGGAGAGGCGAGCCAGACCAGACTCTGTTGTTCATGGGTGACAAATGACATGGCGGCCTCCTTTGATTGAGCATGAAAAGGGACGTCAGGAGCGTTCCTGGGGATCGTTCACCGGGTCCGCAAGGCGGCGGGAACCCCACCACCAGATGGTACCAGTCAGAAACAGCAGGGCGCTGACGAGGAACAGGGCTGTAAAAAGGTTGGTGCCTTCGGCGAATAGGTATCCAAAGGCCAGCAGCCCCAGAGCAGATACCATCAGACCTATGCCGATCAGCATATTTCGAATCGTGTGCAGCAGGCGGATGCTCTCCTGATTTTCACCCACGGAAGCAGCTCCCTTCTGTGAAAAGACCGCCCCCTGCCCTCCGGCAGGAGAGAACAGGGAGCGGAAGAGATAAAAATGAAAAGACAAAGGATAAAAGATAGAGTGGAGAGTGAGGAGATGCTCCCAAAAGGAAAGGGGCTAGGGGAAACCCATCCGGGTTTCCCCAGTTGATCTGCCGAAGGCAGATCAAGAAATTCCAATCATTTTCGCCGCGGCGTGTACGTGGCGAAAATACTTTGACCTAAGCGCCTTGGGCGCGTTCACCAGTCCGCAGACTGGTGGTGGGGGAGGTCGAGGGGGAGCCTGCTCCCCCTCGAAATCAGTTGTCGTGGTACTCCTTGCAGGTGCACTTCTTCCACTTCAGGCCGCTGCCGCAGGGGCAGGGGTCGTTGCGGCCGATCTTGTTGACCTTGACAGGCTGCTTCTTGGGGGCGGTGCCGTCGCCGCCCACGTTTTCCACCATGCCCTTGGCCACCCGCTCCCGCTTGACCTCCTCGTCCTTCTTCAGCCGGACGGAGAACATGCGGCGGACCGTCTCGGTCTGGATGGCGGAGACCATCTCTTCGAACATGGTCAGGGACTCCTGCTTGTAGGCGATGACCGGGTCGGTGTTGGCATAGGCCCGCAGGCGGATGCCCTGCTTCAGGTCGTCCATGGCGTCGATGTGGTCCATCCAGTACTCGTCCACCACGCGCAGCATGATGACCCGCTCCAGCTCCCGCATGAGGGGCGTACCGATCTCCGCCTCCTTGGCCTCGTAGGTCTTTTCTGCGGCCTCCAGGAAGAGGTCGGTGAAGTCCTGCTGGGTCTTGTCGGCGGCGTCGTCCTCCGTGAACTGGAAGGTATCCTTGGGGAAGTACAGCCCCTCCAGGCCGCGCAGCATCTCCCGGCAGCCGGCGGCGTCCAGGGCCTGGGCCTCGCCGAAGGCCATAGCCACGTGGTCGGCGATGGCGTTGCGGGTCATGGACAGGATGGTGTCCTTCAGGTCCTTGCCGTCCAGAACCTCCCGGCGCTGCTGGTAGATGATCTCCCGCTGCTTGTTCATGACGTCGTCGTACTCCAGCACGGACTTGCGGGACTGGAAGTTCCGGGACTCCACGGTGGTCTGGGCGTTCTCGATGGCCTTGGTCAGCATCTTGTTCTCGATGGGGGTGTCCTCGTCCAGGTCGAACTTCTCCATCATGTTCTGGATCCGCTCGCCGCCGAAGAGGCGCATCAGGTCGTCCTCCAGGGAGATATAGAACCGGGTCTCGCCGGGGTCGCCCTGGCGGCCGGCGCGGCCGCGGAGCTGGTTGTCGATCCGGCGGGATTCGTGGCGCTCTGTGCCGATGATGAAGAGGCCGCCGGCGGCGCGGACCTTCTCCGCCTCCTCCGCGATCACCGCCTTGTGCTGGGCCATCTTCTCGGCAAACAGCTTCCGGGCGGCCAGAATCTCCTCGTTGTCTGTTTCGGCGTAGCCGGTGGCGTCGGCAATGACCTCATCGGAGTAGCCGGCCTTCACCAGGTCTGCCCGGGCCAGGTACTCGGCGTTGCCGCCCAGCATGATATCGGTGCCGCGGCCGGCCATGTTGGTGGCCACGGTGACGGCGCCGAACTTGCCCGCCTGGGCCACGATCTCCGCTTCCTTCTCATGGTTCTTGGCGTTCAGCAGGTTGTGCTGGATGCCCTCCCGGGCCAGCAGGCCGCTGAGCAGCTCGTTCTTCTCAATGGACACGGTACCCACCAGCACGGGCTGGCCCTTGGCGTGGCAGTCCTTGATCTGCTGGATGACCGCTCGGTACTTGCCTGCCTCGGTCTTGTACACCACGTCGTGGTGGTCGTGGCGCTGGTTGGGCCGGTTGGTGGGGATCTCCACAATGTCCAGCTCGTAGATGGTGCCGAACTCCTCCTGCTCCGTCATGGCGGTGCCGGTCATGCCGGACAGCTTGTCGTACAGGCGGAAGTAGTTCTGGAAGGTGATGGTGGCCAAGGTCTTGTTCTCGCTGGCCACGGTGACGTGCTCCTTAGCCTCGATGGCCTGGTGCAGGCCGTTGGAGTAGCGCCGGCCGAACATCAGACGGCCGGTGAACTCGTCCACGATGATAACCTCGCCGTCCTTCACCACATAGTCGATGTCCCGCTTCATCACGCCGTGGGCCTTGATGGCCTGGTTGATGTGGTGGGAGAGGGTAGCGTTCTCCGGGTCGGACAGATTCTCCACGTGGAAGAACTCCTCCGCCTTGGCGATGCCCCGGGCGGTGAGCATGGCGGTCTTGGCCTTCTCATCCACGATGTAGTCCGCGTCCGCCTCGGCGGGATCCTCTTCCTCCTTGTTGTCCACCTGGACGACCGCCTGCTTCTTCAGGCGGGAGACGAACATCTCTGCCATGTCATAGAGCTGGGTGGACTTCTCCCCCTGGCCGGAGATGATGAGGGGTGTCCGGGCCTCGTCGATCAGGATGGAGTCCACCTCGTCCACGATGGCGAAGGCATGACCCCGCTGCACCAGCTCCGTGGAGTAGATGCACATGTTGTCCCGCAGATAGTCGAAGCCCATCTCGTTGTTGGTGCCATAGGTGATGTCCGCGGCGTAAGCGGCCTGCCGCTCCTTGGTGGTCAGGCCGTGGACGATCAGGCCCACCTTCAGGCCCAGGAAGCGGTGGACCTTGCCCATCCACTCACTGTCGCGCTTGGCCAGGTAGTCGTTCACCGTGACGATGTGGACGCCCCGGCCGGTCAGGGCGTTCAGATAGGCGGGCAGAGTGGCTACCAGGGTCTTGCCCTCGCCGGTCTTCATCTCGGCGATCCGGCCCTGGTGCAGCACGATGCCGCCCACCAGCTGCACCCGGTAGGGCCGCATGCCCAGCACCCGGTCCGCGGCCTCCCGCACGGTGGCAAAAGCCTCCGGCAGGATATCGTCCAGGGTCTCGCCATTCTGCAGGCGCTCCTTGAACTCCGTGGTCTTGGCCCGCAGGGCCTCGTCGCTCATGGCCTTGTATTCGTCGGCCATGGACTCGATCTTGTCCACGATGGGGTAGATGGATTTCAGCTCCCGGGAGCTGTAATCGCCAAAAATCTTTTTCATCAGACCCATGATTGTGATACTTCCTTTCCGGGCCGGTCCCTCCGGCCCGCCGGAATGGCGGAGCGCTGGAGAAAGGCCCGTTGATCCATATTATTTATAAAAGGTGGGGCAGTCCCCACGAAAAAGCAGAAATAGCATACCACAATCGCAGGTGGAATGCAAAGAAAAAACAACTTTTGTAAAAAAAGTTCATAAATAGCGGCCCATGTCCGGCAGAAGCCATGATTTTTCGACAGGACGCGGCGGGGAAATCAGCGAAAAGAAACAAACGCTTCCCGACCGGGCAATCGATTGCCCAGTCATAGGAGCTCCGGATCCAGCTCCTCGTCCAGCAGCATCCGGATGCGGCTGAGGACCGTGCCCTCGCCGGTGGAGGCGTCGTAGTCCACGCTTACCAGCCGGGCGCCCGGCAGCTTGCGCTGGAGGGCGGCGTACTGCCCCTTGCCGAAGATGTGGCCCGGCAGGCAGGCGAAGGGCTGGACGCAGAGAATTTTTCGGTATCCCAGCCGGGCCCAGCCCACGGCCTCGGTAGCGATCAGCCACCCATCCGCCACCGTCACCCGCAGGGGAGCATACCCCTCCGCCTGCCGCTTCAGCTCCGGCAGCGGCGGCAGGGCATGATAGCCCGCCTGATTCAAAATCGACAGCATATCCCGCTGGATCTCCGCCAGGTACGACGCCAGCAGCCGATACACCCGCCGGGCAGGGGCGGAGCCTTTCAGGGCGTGGCCGTCCATGTAGTACAGGGCGTACCAGGTGATGCCGCCCACGCCGATCTCGCAGTGCTCCGCCGCCAGATACCGCTCCAAATTCCAGTTGCCCAGGTGGCAGTATTTCGTGTAGATCTCCCCCACGATAGCCACCTTCTGGACTTCACGGGGCACCCGCTCCACCGCCCGGAATTCGGCCGCCATCTCCCGGCAGCGGCGCAGGATCTCCCGGCGGGTGAGTCCTCGATTCCCCGCCAGATCCTGTCCCAGGTCCTCCGTCCAGCGGCGCCAGAGTGCCTCCGCCGTGCCGGGGACTGCCTCGTATGGCCGGGTCTGGTTCCGCAGCAGGGCCAGCGTGTCCCCCCACACGGCAGCGGCCAGACAGCGGCGGACCATGGCGGCGGTGATGGGCAGCCCGGTGCCCCGGTCGATGCCCCGGACATTGAGACTCAGGGTCTCCACCCGGCCGTAGCCCAGCCGGTCCAGCACCCGCCGCAGCAGGCGGATGCCGCAGGAGCCCCGGCACTCGTCCCCCGCCTGGCCGAACAGCACCCCGCACCGGGCCGGGTCGTACCGCCCGGACCGCAGGGCGGACAGCACCTGCCCCGCCACCAGGAACACCGGATAGCACAGCTCATTGTGGAAATATTTCAGCCCCAGCTCCGCCAGATGGGGATCGTCCTCCGTCAGCAGCACCGGCTCCCATTCCTCCGACGTAAAGGCGTACTGCAGCAGGGGGAACCAATCGTCCAGCAGGGAGGGGATCAGCAGCGTCTTCCGCTCTGCCATCCCGGCCACCTCCTTTTATCCCAGCATACCGGTCCGCGCGGGGGAAAGCAAGGCAAAAGTGGTTACAAAATCCGCCGGAATCCCCGCCGCCCCTTGCCCCGCCCGCTCCTTTGTGTTAAACTGACAAAAAAGCCCCACCCGCCGCCGCGGCGGGGAGGAGCAAAAAAGGAGGTTCCCCCATGAAGCTCAGCTTTTACGGCGCCGACCAGTGCGTCACCGGCAGCTGCCACTGTCTGGAGGTCAACGGCAGGCGCATCCTGGTGGACTGCGGATTGCAGCAGGGGCGGGACGAGGTGTCCAACGACGCTTTTCCCTTTGCCGCGAACGACATCGACTTCGTCCTGGTGACCCACGCCCACATCGACCACACCGGCCGGATCCCCATGCTGGTGAAGCAGGGCTTCCAGGGCCGGATCGTCGCCACCCGGCTGACGGCGGATCTCATGGACATCATGCTCCAGGACTCCGCCCACATCCAGGAGTCCGACGCGGAGTGGAAGAACCGCAAGGCGGAGCGGTCCGGCGCCCCCCGGGTGGAGCCCCTTTACACCATCGAGGACGCCCAGCGGGTGAGCCAGTACATGACCACCTGCGAGTACAACCAGCCCCTGGACCTGTGCGAGGGCGTCCGGGTGGAGTTCGTGGACGCGGGCCATCTGCTGGGCTCCGCCTCCATCCTCGTCACCGCCACGGAGGGCGGCATCACCAAACAGATCGTCTTTTCCGGCGACATCGGCAATGTGGACCAGCCCATCATCCGGGACCCCACCTACCTCACCGGCGCGGACTACGTGGTGATGGAGTCCACCTACGGCGACCGCAACCACACGGAGGTGTGGAGCTACACCGACGATCTGGCGAAGATCATCGACGAGACCATCGCCAAGGGCGGCAACGTGGTGATCCCCTCCTTCGCCGTGGGCCGCACCCAGGAGCTGCTGTACTTCATCCGGGAGATCAAGGACAAGGGGATGGTGAAGAGCGACCCGGACTTCCCCGTGTACATCGACTCCCCCCTGGCCAAGAAGGCCACCACCATCTTCACCGGCGACCTGCGGGGCTATCTGGATGAGGCGGCGCTGGAGCTGGTGCAGGACGGCACCCACATGTTCAACTTCACCAACCTGCGCATGACGGAGACCAGCGAGGAGTCCAAGATGCTGAACATGGACCCCACCCCCAAGGTCATCATCTCCGCCTCCGGCATGTGCGACGCGGGCCGCATCCGCCACCACCTGAAGCACAACCTCTGGCGGCCGGAGTGCACCGTGGTGTTCGTGGGCTACCAGGGGGAGGGCACCCTGGGCCGCGCCCTGCTGGAGGGTGTGAAGAGCGTGAAGCTCTTCGGCGAGGAGATCGCCGTCCATGCGCAGATCGTGAACTTCCAGGGTCTCTCCTCCCACGCGGACCGGAACCACCTGCTCTCCTGGATCCAGGCCATCCAGGCCCCCAAGCCCCAGCACGTGTTCGTGGTCCACGGGGACCGGGAGGTGGCGCCCTTCTTCGCCAAGACCATCCAGGGCCTGGGCTTCACCGCCCACGCGCCCCAGTACACGGAGGTGTACGACCTGATCGCCGACAAGGTGACCGAGCCCGGCTACCTGCCTGAGCGGAAGGCCAGGACCACCGGCGGTATGCGGGCCAGCGCGGCCTACGAGCGGCTGGTGGCCGTGGGCAACATGCTTATGGAGAGCATCAAGCGTAGCCGCGGGCGGGACAACAAGTCCCTGGCCCGGTTCGCGGACCAGCTGCGGCAGCTGCTGGAGAAGTGGGAGAGCTAAGGCAGCTCCCTTGCCAGAGAGAAGGCGGACTGGAACGCGGCCTCCAGCTCCATGCTGTGGAGCTGCGCCGCCGCATCCTCGTATTTTTCGACGGTGTTCCAGTCGTCGTCCGGAAGCAGGTCCCGGAGCCGCAGGGACAGGCGAGCGGTCAGGCGGGAGACTTCCCGGTACTCCGGGGAGGGGAGATAGGAGGGGAGGAGCTCCTCCTTGGCATAGGCATATAAAATTTCCATTGCATCCGACATAGCGATCACCATAGCACCCGTTTTGTACATATCATTATATACACCCATATTGTGCGTGTCAAGGGATTTGAGAGTTTTTATGATAAAATTTGCGGAGAGACTGCGCGAACTGCGGAGAGAAAAGAAAGTGACCCAGTCAAAGATGGCCGATTTCCTCGGTATCAAGCTGAGGTCTTACCAGAACTATGAGGGCGGCTCTCGCCGGCCGGATTACGAGGGACTGGTGGCCCTGGCGGATTACTTCGACGTGACCACAGATTATCTGCTGGGGCGGAGCGACGTGCGGGGGTAACATGGGATGGGCCGCCGTCCGGCGGCCACGGGGGATTCTGCTCCCACAGGGGGCTGGTCCAGCGGGATGCACCCCCCATTTTCTTTTCCCTCTTGTGGAAAAGAAAACGGGCCGTGCACGGTCCAAAAGAAAAGACCGCTTAGACGCGCTCCGGCGCGTTCGTGCCTCCGCGCGACGGGGGGCGGCGGATCGGTGCAAGCGCCGATTTTGGCCTGCCTTCGGGCACGCTTTTCCCTTCTGCAAGTTTGTAACTGCCGTCCCGTGGCGGATGGTGCGGAGGTCGTCGGGGTGGTTATCGCATTGTCTCTGCTTCTCTTTTCGCTGCCGCTGGCCGTCCCGCGCAGGAACTGGTGCAACGGGCGGATGTGGACATCCGCCCGAAAGCATAAACCCCTACGACCACCCGGGTAGCGCGTAGCGAAGCGGAACGCGCGGAAAGAGGAGCCGGTCAAATGCGTCCTTGCACCCCGACCCAAGACGCACCCGCGCCGCGGGAATCCGCCATCAAGCCTGTACCGCACCCCGCCGCGCCCGTCGGGGAGCCATCGCAGACCCGCAGGCACCATCTCATGCCGACCCCCGTACAGCAACTTTGCACGCACGTGCAAAGTTGCGGCCAAAGCGCCTTTTTCTCTTACACCGGGCGCGGCGCGTTCTCTTTTTGGGTAAGACCAAAAAGAGAATGGGGGGCGCATCTGCCTAGCCATCAGCATGGCTGAAATTCCAGCGTCCAATGGGACGCACCCCCTGGAGGTATCTATGGACAGACTTCATGAAAACCGCATCTACACCGGCACGGTGGAATCCTACTCCAGCGAGGGTTTGGGCATCGTCCGCCTGGACGGCGCCGTGGTGTTCGTCCCCCAGGCCGTCCGGGGGGAGACCATCGACCTGAAAATCACCAAGGTGATGAAGACCGCCGCCGCAGGGGAGATCGTGAAGATCCACAAGCCCTCTCCCGACCGGGCCCAGCCCGAGTGCCCCGATTACGGCCGGTGCGGCGGGTGCGACTTCCAGCACCTGACGTACCCCGAGGAGCTGTGGGCCAAGCGCCAGCGGGTCCAGGACGCCCTGACCCGCCTGGGGGGCGCAGACATCCGGGTGGAGGAGATCCTGGGGGCAAAGAACCCCCTCCACTACCGCAACAAGAGCCAGTACCCCGTGGGCGCGGACGGCGCCATCGGTTTCTACCGGGCCCGGTCCCATCAGGTGGTGCCGGTGAAGCGGTGCTTGATCCAGCCCGAGGCGGCGGACAAAACCGCCGCGGCGGTGGGGGAGTGGATGCGGCGCTACAAGGTCCCCGCCTACGACGAGGCCACCGGAAAGGGACTGGTGCGCCACGTGTACGTCCGGGTGAATCGGAAGGGCGAGAGCCTTTGCTGTGTGGTAATCAACGGCAGGCAGGCCCCCCGGGAGCCGGAGCTGGCCGCCTATGTCTGCGCCACCGTGCCCCACACCGCGGGGGTGCTGGTGAACAGCAACACGAAGCGGGGCAACGTGATCCTGGGGGAGAAGTACCGCACCCTCTGGGGGCGGGACTATCTGATGGACACCCTCTGCGGCCTGGAGTTCAAGCTGTCGGTGCCGTCCTTCTACCAGGTGAACCGGGATCAGGCGGAAGCGTTGTACGGCAAGGCCCTGGATTATGCCGGCCTGACGGGGCGGGAGACGGTGCTGGACCTGTACTGCGGCATCGGCACCATTACACTGTGCCTGGCGAAGCGGGCCGGACGGGTCATCGGCGCGGAGATCGTGCCGGCGGCCATCCGGGACGCCAAAGAGAACGCCGCCCGGAACCACATTGAAAACGCGGAATTCTTCTGCGGCGACGCGGCTGAGACAGCCGCACGGCTGGAGGCGGAGGGCCTGCGGCCGGACGTCATCACCGTGGACCCGCCCCGGAAAGGGCTGGCGCCGGAGGTGATCGGCTCCATCGCGGCCATGGGGCCGGAGCGGGTGGTGTATGTCTCCTGCGACCCCGCCACGCTGGGCCGGGACGTGAAGCGGTTCGGAGAGCTGGGTTACCGGGCCGTCCGGGCCTGTGCAGTGGACATGTTTCCCGCCACACGGCATGTTGAGAGCGTGGTGCTGCTGGAGAGGAGTTGACCAAAATGGCAGTTTCAAAATTCCGGATTTATGACTACTGGAAAGACAAAGCCATCACGAAAAAATTTGAAATCAAGCCGGTGTCCGCGTGCACGAAGGAGGACGACGCACTTTCCATAACAGAATTTCCTGATGAGATTTTTTGCTGGGCTTGTCAGATGCCGCCGTATCAACAGGGGACACATCGGACACTCAGCGGACTTTGGAATGGAGACACACTTTTACAGCGGTCCCATATTTTGGAAAAGTCCCTGAATGGAGAGGATAAACCCGAGAATTATTTTCTGCTGTGTCCGCAATGTCACGCGGAATCTCCGGATACGACGGACGCGAAGCTCTTTTTCGCGTGGGTCCGGTATAAGCGGACGCATGAGAACTATTCCATGGTGCTTCGGAGGGATATGAAAAAGGCGGCGGAGATTCTGGGAGTGGACCAGAACCTTGTGGAGGAGCGATTTGCCGCGCTGCGGCTGACCCGGCTGGAAGAGGATGCGTATATTCGAGACTATATTGTCAAAAACTGTGCGATGCATGGCAGCTTTCTTGCGCCGCTCTCCCGCATGATGATCCTGCAAAAATGGATTCTGGACCCGGAGGAACAGAAAAAGTTTGCCGCCTGGCGGAGGACGCTGCCTGAAGAAGAGACTGGTGAGAAGGAGCCAACATAAATATCTCAAAAGAGATCATTCCGCAAGGACTGAAGAATAAAACAGTTGTCAAACACAGTTTGAGGGTGTATGATAAATCACAAATCAGGGCGGTCACTGCCAGAGAACCGAAACAGGAGGAGTATTATGAACAAAACGGCAAGCATGGTCTTGAAGATCATCGGCGCCAGCCTGGCATTCGCAGCGGTTATCTGCCTGCTGATCGGCGGCTGGCATGACCTCAGCGTGGGATACAGCGGTATGAAGAAGCGGCTGGCCCGGAAATTCGGCTCCGAGTACGACGACTACGCCGACGAAGAGCTCTACGAGTAATCCAGAGCATAAAAAGGACCCCATCCAGATGGATGGGGCCCTTTTCTGCGTTTTTTCCGCCACAGGGCAACAAAAAACGGCTGGAAGAAATCCCCAACCGCAACGAAATTCCCCTTGACAGAGGAAAAAAACCATGGTAAAATAAGACGCTTATATGATGGCAGAGGATATTCCGCCATTTTTTATCGTTGAGATAACGATAGCATATTTCCCAGAACAATGCAAGAGCGGGATGCAGGAATTTTAACAACGATACCGTGCGTATCATTCCTGGCCGCGCCACCCGAAAAACCACGCGCCCGGCAGGACAGGGCGGGGCGCACAGAAGAAAGGTGAATGAGAAGATGGCCAAAGACAAGTACTACGGAAAGACCCTTCGTAAGAACTTCGCCAGGCACGAGGAAGTCATGCCCATGCCCAACCTTCTGGAGATCCAGAAGAAGTCTTACCAGGAGTTTTTGGACACCGGCCTCCGGGAGGTGTTCAACGACGTGGGCGCGATCACGGACTATCAGGGCAACCTGGAGCTGACCTTCATCGACTACAAGATGGATGAGGCGCCCAAGTACGACGTGGAGGAGTGCAAGGCCCGGGATGCCACCTACGCCGCGCCGCTGAAGGTGAAGGTCCGCCTTCGGAACAAGGAGACCGAGGAGATCAAGGAGCAGGAGATCTTCATGGGCGACTTCCCGCTGATGACCCACTCCGGCACCTTTGTTATCAACGGCGCCGAGCGCGTCGTGGTTTCCCAGATCGTCCGGTCCCCCGGTGTGTACTACGGCAAGGAGACGGACATCAAGACCGACCTGCCCATCCTCACCTCCACTGTCATCCCCAACCGGGGCGCCTGGCTGGAGTATGAGACCGACGCCAACGAGGTCTTCTGGGTCCGCATCGACAAGAACCGCAAGCTCCCCATCACCTGCCTGATCCGGGCCCTGGGCCTGAAGACGGACCAGGAGATCCTGGACCAGTTCGGCGACGATCCCCGCATCGTCACCACCCTGGAGAAGGACCCCTGCAAGAACTACGAGGACGCCATGCTGGAGATCTACCGGCGCCTGCGTCCCGGCGAGCCCCCCACGGTGGAGGCCAGCGAGACCCTGATCCACAACCTGTTCTTCGACCCCCGGCGCTACGACCTGTCCACCGTGGGCCGGTACAAGTTCAACAAGAAGCTGTCCCTGTGGCAGCGCATCCCCGGCTACAAGCTGGTCTATCCCGTGGCAGATCCTGCCACCGGTGAGCTCCTGTTTGATGAGGGCCATCTGCTGACCAAGGACGATGCCCGCCTGCTGGATACGGTCGGCGTGGGAGAGGTCACCATCGACGTGGAGGGAGCGCCCCTGCGGGTCATGTCCAATAAGATGTGCGACCTGAGCCATTATGTGGACTTCGATCCCCTGGCCGAGTGCGGTATCAAGGAGCGGGTGCGCTTCGACGTGCTGCAGGAGCTGCTGGGCCAGTACAGCGGCGAGGAGCTGAAGGACCAGATCCGCCTGCACCGGGCCGATCTGGTGCCCAAGCATATCATCATTGATGATATCCTCACCTCCATCAACTATATGAACGGCCTGGCCCGGGGCATCTCCGTGAAGGATGACATCGACCACCTGGGCAACCGCCGCCTGCGCTGCGTGGGCGAGCTGCTGCAGAACCAGTTCCGCATCGGCTTTTCCCGGATGGAGCGGGTAATCCGGGAGCGCATGACCATCCAGGACCTGGATGTGGTCACCCCCCAGAGCCTCATCAACATCCGCCCCGTCACTGCCGCCATCAAGGAGTTCTTCGGCTCCAGCCCCCTGAGCCAGTTCATGGATCAGACCAACCCCCTGGCGGAGCTGACCCACAAGCGGCGTCTTTCCGCCCTGGGCCCCGGCGGCCTCTCCCGCGAGCGTGCCAGCATGGAGGTCCGCGACGTCCATTACAGCCATTACGGCCGCATGTGCCCCATCGAGACCCCTGAAGGTCCCAACATCGGCCTGATCTCTTATCTCGCCACCTATGCCCGGATCAATGAGTACGGCTTTATTGAGGCGCCCTACCGGGCGGTGGACAAGGAGACCTTCCACGTCTCCGACGAGATTGTCTATATGACCGCCGACGAGGAGGACAACTACATCGTCGGCCAGGCTGCTGAGCCTCTGGACGAGAACGGCTGCCTCATCAACGCCCGTATCACGGCCCGGCACCGGGACGAGATCGTGGAGGTGGACAAGGAGCGGGTGGACTACATCGATGTGTCCCCCCGGATGATGGTCTCCATCGCGACGGCCATGATCCCCTTCCTGCCCAACGACGACGCCAACCGCGCCCTGATGGGCGCCAACATGCAGCGTCAGGCCGTGCCTCTGCTGCGTCCCCACGCGCCCATTGTGGGCACCGGCATGGAGCACAAGATCTGCATCGACTCTGAGATCGCTGTCCTGGCGGAGGGCGACGGCGTGGTGACCTCTGTGGACGCCCGCCACATCACCGTCAAGTACGACAGCGGCGAGGTCAAGGACTACAAGCTGACCAAGTTCCTCCGGTCCAACCACGGCACCTGCATCAACCAGCGGCCCATCGTGGAGGTGGGCGAGCGGGTTCACGGCTGGGGCACCGACGAGAACGGCCAGACCGTGGATCCCACCGTCCTGGCGGACGGCCCCGCCACTGAGCAGGGCGAGATCGCCCTGGGCCAGAACATCCTGGTTGGCTTCATGACCTGGGAGGGCTACAACTACGAGGACGCCGTGCTGCTGAACGAGCGTCTGGTGCGGGAGGACCTGTATACCTCCATCCACATCGAAGAGTACGAGATCGACGCCCGGGACACCAAGCTGGGCCCGGAGGAGATCACAAGAGACATCCCCAATGTGGGCGAGGACGCCCTGAAGGATCTGGACGAGAACGGCATCATCCGCATCGGCGCAGAGGTCCGTTCCGGCGACATCCTGGTGGGCAAGGTCACGCCCAAGGGCGAGACCGACCTCACCGCCGAGGAGCGGCTGCTGCGGGCCATCTTCGGTGAGAAGGCCCGGGAGGTCCGGGACACCTCTCTGAAGGTCCCCCACGGCGAGAGCGGCATCATCGTGGACGCCAAGGTCTTCACCCGGGAGAACGGCGACGAGCTGGGGCCCGGCGTGAACATGGTAGTGCGGGTGTATATCGCCCAGCGCCGGAAGATCCAGGTGGGCGACAAGATGGCAGGCCGCCACGGCAACAAGGGTGTCGTGTCCCGGGTCCTGCCGCAGGAGGATATGCCCTTCCTGCCCGACGGCACGCCGCTGGACATCGTGCTGAACCCCCTGGGCGTGCCCAGCCGTATGAACATCGGCCAGGTGCTGGAGGTCCATCTGGGCTACGCCGCCCAGAAGCTGGGCTGGAAGGTGGCCACCCCCATCTTCGACGGCGCGTCTTACAGCGACATTCAGGAGCTGCTGCAGCAGGCGGGCCTGGATCCTGAGGGCAAGAGCGTGCTGTACGATGGCCGCACCGGTGAGCCCTTCGACAACAAGGTCACCGTGGGCTACGTGTACTTCCTGAAACTGCACCATCTGGTGGACGACAAGATCCACGCCCGCTCCACCGGCCCGTACTCCCTGGTTACTCAGCAGCCGCTGGGCGGCAAGGCCCAGTTCGGCGGCCAGCGCTTCGGCGAAATGGAAGTCTGGGCCCTGGAGGCCTATGGCGCGGCCTATACCCTGCAGGAGATCCTGACGGTGAAGTCTGACGACGTCACCGGCCGCGTCCGGACCTACGAGGCCATCGTCAAGGGCCACAACGTGCCCCAGCCCGGTGTGCCGGAGTCCTTCAAGGTGCTGGTGAAGGAGCTGCAGTCCCTGTGCCTGGACATTCAGGTGCTGGACAAGGACGGCAACGTCATCGAACTGAAGGAAGACGAGGACGCTATGGACACCTTCAACCTGGCCCGGATGGACGCCGACGACGACCGGCACCGCGCCTTCTCCGAAGAGGCGGAGTTCCAGGATTCCGGCTTTGACATCGAGGACGCCCCGGAGGATGCCGGCGCGGACATCGACGTGGACTTCGACGACGAATGATCCAGGATCGTATTGTTCGTCAACTCAACAATTCTGGATCATGTAAGGAGGAAATCGCAAGATGATCGACAACAACACTGGCAACAACATTGCCTTTGACGCGATTAAGATCGGCATGGCCTCTCCGGAGCAGATCCGCGCCTGGTCCTATGGCGAGGTGAAAAAGCCGGAGACCATCAACTACCGCACCCTGAAGCCGGAGCGGGACGGCCTGTTCTGCGAGCGCATCTTCGGACCCACCAAGGACTGGGAGTGCCACTGCGGCAAGTACAAGAAGATCCGCTACAAGGGCAAGATCTGCGACCGCTGCGGCGTCGAAGTCACCCGGGCCAAGGTCCGCCGGGAGCGCATGGGCCACATCGAGCTGGCCACCCCCGTCTCCCACATCTGGTATTTCAAGGGCATCCCCTCCCGGATGGGTCTGCTGCTGGACATCAGCCCCCGGATCCTGGAAAAGGTGCTGTATTTCGCCAACTATATCGTCACCGACCCCGGTGAGACTCCGCTGACCAAGAATCAGATCCTCTCCGAGAAGGAGTACCGGGATTACCGTGAGAAGTATGAGGACGACTTCCAGGCCGGCATGGGCGCCGAAGCCGTGAAGAAGCTGCTCCAGGACGTGGACCTGGAGGCCCTCTCCGCCCAGCTCCACGCAGAGCTGAAGGATGCCTCCGGCCAGAAGAAGGCCCGGATCGTCAAGCGGCTGGAGGTGGTGGACGCCTTCCGTCTGTCCGGCAACAAGCCGGAGTGGATGGTCATCGACGTGCTGCCTGTTATCCCGCCGGAGCTGCGCCCCATGGTGCAGCTGGACGGCGGCCGGTTCGCCACGTCCGACCTGAACGACCTGTACCGCCGGGTCATCAACCGGAACAACCGACTGAAGCGGCTGATCCAGCTGAACGCCCCAGATATCATCGTCCGCAATGAGAAGCGGATGCTCCAGGAGGCTGTGGACGCCCTGATCGACAACGGCCGCCGGGGCCGCGCCGTCACCGGCGCCAACAACCGGGCGCTGAAGTCCCTCAGCGATCTGTTAAAGGGCAAGCAGGGGCGGTTCCGCCAGAACCTGCTGGGCAAGCGCGTGGACTACTCCGGCCGTTCCGTTATCGTGGTCGGCCCCGAGCTGAAAATCTATCAGTGCGGCGTGCCCAAGGAGATGGCCGTGGAGCTGTTCCGTCCCTTCATCATGAAAAAGCTGGTGGAGGACGGCACTGCCAACAACATCAAGTCCGCCAAGAAGATGGTGGACAAGGGCGTCACCGAGGTGTGGGACGCTCTGGATGTCATCATCAAGGACCACCCCGTCATGCTGAACCGCGCTCCGACGCTGCACCGTCTGGGCATCCAGGCCTTCGAGCCGGTGCTGGTGGACGGCCGGGCCTTGAAGCTGCACCCCCTGAACTGCACCGCCTTCAACGCGGACTTCGACGGCGACCAGATGGCCATTCACGTGCCCCTGTCGGCCGAGGCCCAGGCGGAGGCCCGCATCCTGATGCTCTCCGCCAACAACCTGCTGCGTCCCCAGGACGGCGGCCCTGTCACCGTGCCTACCCAGGACATGGTGCTGGGCTCCTACTACCTGACCATGGACCGCATGGGCAAGGCGGAGAAGGGCGCCGAGACCATCTGGTGCGAGGATGCCGGCGACACCAACCTCACCGCTCACTCCATCGTGGACGCGGATGACTTTGTGGCCGCCAACGACGCCCTGGAGAAGGGGCAGAAGAAGGCCGCCTACCGCCCTCTCCACTTCTACGCCAGCGAGGAAGAGGCCCTCATGGCCTACAACGACCATGTGATTGGGCCCCACTGCCCCATCGGCGTGCGCCGCACCATGACCGTGGACGGCGTCAGCCACACCGCTGTGGTAGAGTCCACCCCCGGCCGTATCATCTTCAACCAGAACATCCCTCAGGACCTGGGCTTTGTGGACCGGACCGATCCCGCCCACGTCTGCGACTATGAGGTGACCTTCACCTGCGGCAAGAAGCAGCTGGGCCAGATCGTAGACCGCACCATCAACAAGCACGGCTTCACCGTGGCCGCTGAGGTGCTGGACGCCATCAAGGCCACCGGCTACAAGCACTCCACCCTGGCGGCCATCACGGTCTCCATCGCGGATATGACCGTGCCCCCCAAGAAGTACGAGCTGGTGGCGGCCTCCGAGCAGAAGGTGCTGGACATTGAGAACCAGTACAAGATGGGCTTCATGACCGAGCACGAGCGCTACAAGCAGGTGGTGCAGGTGTGGGAGAAGACCACCAACGATGTCTCTGACGCCCTGCAGAAGAACCTGGACCGCTATAACCCCATTTTCATGATGGCGGACTCCGGCGCCCGCGGTTCTATGAAGCAGATCCGCCAGCTGGCTGGTATGCGTGGCCTGATCGCCAACACCGCCGGCCGCACCATCGAGATCCCCATCAAGGCGAACTACCGCGAGGGCCTGACCGCCCTGGAGTACTTCATCTCCTCCAGAGGCGCCCGGAAGGGCCTGGCCGACACGGCTCTGCGTACCGCAGACTCCGGTTACCTGACCCGCCGCATGGTGGACGTCTCCCAGGATGTCATCATCCGGGAGGAGGACTGCCACGTGACCCACGGCATCAAGGTCTCCGAGATCAGCGAGAACGGCCAGGTGATCGAGAAGTTCTCCGACCGGCTCCGGGGCCGTTTCCTGGTGGGCGATGTGGTGGACGCCGATACCGGCGAGGTGCTGCTGTCCAGCACCAAGATGATGGACGAGAACGACGCCAAGATCCTGGAGACCCACAAGTGGGTCCAGGCCAACTACCGCGACGGCGACCGCTGCACCTTCGACCCGGCGGTTGACGAGCACCCCACCGTCATGATCCGCACCGTGCTGACCTGCAAGGCCCACAGCGGCGTGTGCGCCAAGTGCTACGGCATGAACCTGGCCACCCAGCAGCCTGTGGGTCCGGGCGAGGCGGTCGGCATCATTGCCGCCCAGTCCATCGGCGAACCCGGCACCCAGCTGACCATGCGTACCTTCCACACCGGCGGTCTGGCCGGCGGCGACATCACCCAGGGTCTTCCCCGTGTCGAGGAACTGTTTGAGGCCCGTAAGCCCAAGCGGATGGCTACTCTGGCAGAGATCGGCGGCACGGTCAAGTTCGAAGAGACCAGCAAGGGCAGCCTGGTGAACATCGTCATCACCGCACCTGACGGGGACACCCGCACCTACGCGGTGCCTCACACCGGCCTGCTGGTGAAGGATGGCGACGTGATCGAGGCCGGCCACCAGCTGACCTACGGTGCGTTGAATCCCCACGAGGTGCTGCGCATTCGCGGCGCTGACGCCGTGTACAACTACCTGATCCAAGAGGTCCTGCGGGTGTACCGCCAGCAGGGCGTGGATATCAACGATAAGCATATCGAGATCATCGTCCGCCAGATGATGCGCAAGGTCCGTCTGGAGGACGCCGGCGACACCAAGCTGCTGGACGGCTCTATGGTGGACGTCCTGGAGCTGGACGACGCCAACGAGGAGATCGACCGCCGCAACGCCGCCGGTGAGCGGCAGGAGAACGGCGAGCCTCTGCGCCACGCCGTAGGCACCCAGCTGCTGATGGGCATCACGAAGGCATCTCTCGCCACGGACTCCTTCCTGTCCGCCGCCTCCTTCCAGGAGACCACCAAGGTCCTGACGGAGGCCGCCATCAAGGGCAAGGCCGACCATCTGGTGGGCCTGAAGGAGAATGTCATCATCGGCAAGCTGATCCCTGCCGGCACGGGCCTGACGGCCTACCACACCTTTGCTGAGGAGTTGGTTCCCGGCCCGGCGCCTGTTGAGGCCGCCCCGGAGCCCATTCCCGCAGAGCTGTGATTCGCCGGACATCCCGCAGACACAAGACCGGGAGAGAGCCTGACCGCTTGCGGTCAGGCTCTCTTTTCAGATGCCGGGCATCGAGAGGCGGGGTGAAGGAGACGCCCCGCAGCCCGGGGCTGAAACGGTTCTGCTGAGAAGCGGATGACCAACGCCCCCCTTTATTTAAAATATCAAAGCTCCCTTGTTCCCAGGCGCACTGCGCCGTATCCGGACGGCGGCCAGAAACGGCCCGGAAACAGGGAGAAGTTCTCCTAAGATGTCTCCAGGTATCCGGCACGCCCGGGAGATGGGGAAAACGTCCAAAAGTCTGCGGATCATGGAAAATTTTTACCGAAAAATGTCTTGACGGATATGTTTCCCCATGGTATAATCCAAAAATGCGCGGATATTAGGATTCTGCGGATTTTGCCATGCGTTTCAGGAGGAATTTCCCGTGATCTCGGAGCTTGCTTCCCAGGAGAAGGTCATCGGCGTGAAGCAGTCCCGCAAGGCGATCAGGGAAGGCCGGGCCAAGCGGGTCTATCTCGCCTGTGACGCCGATCCCGCCATCACCGAGCCGGTGGCCGCCAGCTGTGCGGAGGCCGGCATCCCCGTAGAGACGGACTACACACTGTCCCAGCTGGGCCAGGCGTGCCGGATCAGCGTGGGCGCGTCCGTGGTGGCCGTCCTCTCCGCATAAAGAAATGGTTTTTTTCGGAATAGCTTCACCGCGTTCCGTAAAAAATAAGGGCTGTCGTGGTTACACGGCAGCGAAATTATGAAAGAAAGGAGAAATACACCGAATGCCTACTTTTAACCAGCTGGTCCGTAAAGGAAGAGAACAGGCTACCTACAAGTCCACTTCTCCCGCTCTGCAGTTTGGTCTGAACACCCTGAAGAACAAGACCACCGATCTGCCTTCTCCCCAGAAGAGAGGCGTGTGCACCGCCGTGAGAACCGCGACCCCCAAGAAGCCCAACTCCGCCCTGCGTAAGATCGCCCGTGTGCGTCTGACCAACGGCTACGAAGTCACCGCTTACATTCCCGGCGTGGGCCACTCCCTGCAGGAGCACTCCGTCGTGATGATCCGCGGTGGCCGTGTCAAGGATCTCCCCGGTGTCCGTTACCACATCATCCGCGGTACGCTGGATACCCAGGGCGTCTCCGGCCGTATGCAGGCTCGTTCCAAATACGGTGCCAAGCGGCCCAAGCAGAAGTAAGTCTGCGAACTGAGAGCTTTGCCGAATAGGTTTATATAGATGGCGGCCTCCGGGCCGCCGGGACGACCTCTTTGGCAGGCATCCACGGAAGGCTGCAATACGCCTTTTGAGTACCTATGAGATCATAGAATTATTATGAAGGAGGGAAGCATAGTGCCCAGAAGAGGTAATGTTCCCAAGAGAGAGATCCTGCCGGATCCCGTTTACGGCTCCGTCCTGGTCACCCGGCTGATCAATAGTGTCATGCTGGATGGCAAGAAGGGCGTGGCCCAGAAGGTGGTCTACGGTGCCTTCGACCAGATCAAGGAGAAGACCGAGAAAGACCCCATCGAAGTGTTCAACCAGGCCATGGAGAATATCATGCCCAGCCTGGAAGTCAAGGCCCGCCGTGTGGGCGGCGCCACCTATCAGGTCCCCATGGAGGTCCGTCCCGCCCGCCGCACGACCCTGGGTCTGCGCTGGCTGACGGCCTACGCCCGTTCCCGCAGCGAGCGCACCATGGCTGAGCGCCTGGCCGGCGAACTCATGGACGCCGCCAACAACACCGGCAGCGCCGTGAAGAAGCGCGAGGAAGTCCACAAGGCAGCCGAGGCCAACAAGGCGTTCGCCCATTTCCGCTGGTAAGTTAGGAGAAACAGTATGCCGAGAAAAACACCTCTTGAAAATACCCGTAATATCGGCATTATGGCTCACATCGATGCAGGCAAGACGACGACTACCGAGCGTATCCTGTTCTACACCGGCGTGAACTATAAGATCGGTGAGACCCATGATGGCACCGCCACCATGGACTGGATGGCCCAGGAGCAGGAGCGCGGCATCACCATCACGTCCGCCGCCACCACCTGCTACTGGTCCGGTTCCAAGAACCAGTTCAAGCCCACCCGGATTAACATCATCGACACTCCGGGCCACGTGGACTTCACCGTGGAGGTGGAGCGCTCCCTGCGCGTGCTGGACGGCTCTGTCACCGTGCTGTGCGCCAAGGGCGGCGTGGAGCCCCAGTCTGAGACTGTGTGGCGCCAGGCCGATAACTACAAGGTCCCCCGGATGATCTATGTCAACAAGATGGACATCATGGGCGCCGACTTCTACAACGTGCTCCGCATGATTGAGGAGCGCCTGAAGTGCAACGCCGTGCCCATCCAGCTCCCCATCGGCAGCGAGGATACCTTTAAAGGCATCATCGACCTGATCGAGATGGACGCGGACATCTACTATGACGATCTGGGCAAGGATATGCGCGTGGAGCCCATCCCCGCGGACATGGTGGACCTGGCAAACGAGTACCGGGAGAAGCTGATGGACGCCGTGTCCATGGTGGACGAGTCTATCATGGAGGCATATCTGGCTGGCGAGGAAGTTCCCACGGCCAAGATCCGTGCGGCCATCCGCAAGGCCACGATCGCCAATGAGATGGTGCCCGTCACCTGCGGCACGTCTTACCGCAACAAGGGCGTGCAGAAGCTGCTGGATGCCATCGTGGACTATATGCCCTCTCCCCTGGACATTCCGCCCATCAAGGGCGTGAACCCCAAGACTGATGAGGAGGACGAGCGTCCTGCGGACGACAACGCCCCCTTCTCCGCCCTGGCGTTCAAGATCATGACCGACCCCTATGTGGGCCGCCTGAGCTTCTTCCGCGTCTATTCCGGCCATCTGACCACCGGTTCCTCCGTGCTGAACAGCACCAAGAACGTCAAGGAGCGTATCGGCCGGATCCTGCAGATGCACGCCAACCACCGGGAGGATATCGAGGAGGTCTTCTCCGGCGATATCGAGGCTGCCGTGGGTCTGAAGAACACCACCACCGGCGACACCCTGTGCGATGAAAAGGCACCCATCATCCTGGAGTCCATGGAGTTCCCCGAGCCCGTCATCCGCGTGGCCATCGAGCCCAAGACCAAGGCCGGCCAGGAGAAGATGACCATGGGCCTCATCAAGCTGGCCGAGGAGGATCCCACCTTCAAGACCTACACGGATGAGGAGACCGGCCAGACCATCATCGCCGGCATGGGCGAGCTGCACCTGGAGATCATCGTGGACCGCCTGCTGCGCGAGTTCAAGGTGGAGGCCAACGTGGGCGCACCTCAGGTCGCCTACAAGGAGACCATCAAGAAGGCCGTGGACCAGGACACCAAGTATGCCCGTCAGTCCGGCGGCAAGGGCCAGTACGGCCATGTCAAGATCCACGTGGAGCCCAACGAGTCCGGCAAGGGCTACGAGTTTGTCAACGCCATCGTGGGCGGCGCCGTTCCCAAGGAGTATATCCCGGCTGTCGACGCCGGTATCCAGGGCGCCATGAACGCCGGCGTGGTGGCCGGCTTCCCCGTGGTGGATGTGAAGGTCACCCTGTACGACGGCTCCTATCATGAGGTGGACTCCTCTGAAATGGCGTTCAAGATCGCTGGCTCCATGGCCTTCAAGGAGGCCTGCCGCAAGGCCGATCCCACGCTGCTGGAGCCCATCATGAAGGTCAGTGTCATCGTGCCCGATGAGTATATGGGCGATGTCATCGGCGACCTGAACAGCCGCCGCGGCCAGATCATCCAGCTGGAGGCCCGTCCCGGCGCCCAGCAGATCGACGCCTACGTGCCCCTGGCCGAGATGTTCGGCTATGCCACCGATCTGCGCTCCCGCACCCAGGGCCGCGGCCAGTACACCATGGAGCCCAGCCACTACGTGGAGATCCCGAAGAATATCCGGGATAAGATCGTGGAGACCCGCAATAAGCCCCAGGCGTAAGGAAAAAGGGATTGATTTTCCCTCCATTATACGGTAAAATAAGCAATGCTGAGAAAAACCGCATTGCACCCAACAGATTTTGAAAATTGACAGGAGGATTTTCAAATGGCTAAGCAGAAATTTGAAAGAACCAAGCCCCATGTTAACATCGGCACCATTGGTCACGTCGACCATGGCAAGACCACGCTGACTGCCGCCATTACCAAGTGGCTGTCTCTGCAGGGCAAGGCTCAGTTCGAGGCTTATGACTCCATCGACAAGGCCCCCGAGGAGAAGGAGCGCGGCATTACCATCAACACCGCTCACGTGGAGTATGAGACCGAGAAGCGTCACTATGCCCACGTGGACTGCCCGGGCCACGCCGACTATATCAAGAACATGATTACCGGCGCTGCCCAGATGGACGGTGCTATCCTGGTTATCGCCGCTTCCGACGGCCCCATGGCTCAGACTCGTGAGCACATCCTGCTGGCCCGTCAGGTGGGCGTGCCCGCCATCGTCGTGTTCCTGAACAAGTGCGATCAGGTCGACGACCCCGAGCTGCTGGAGCTGGTGGAGATGGAGGTCCGTGAGCTGCTCTCCAAGTATGAGTTCCCCGGCGACGACATCCCCATCATCAAGGGTTCCGCTCTGAACGCTCTGATTTCCGAGTCCAGCGATCCCGCCGCTCCCGAGTATGCCTGCATCAAGGAGCTGATGGATGCTGTTGACGACTATATCCCCACCCCCGACCGCAAGGAGGATATGCCTTTCCTGATGCCCGTCGAGGACGTGTTCACCATCTCCGGCCGCGGCACCGTGGCTACCGGCCGTGTGGAGCGTGGTGTCCTGAAGCTGAGCGAGGAAGTCGAGATTGTTGGCCTGACCGACGAGAAGAAGAAGACCGTCGTCACCGGCATCGAGATGTTCCACAAGCTGCTGGACTACGCTGAGGCCGGCGACAACATCGGCGCCCTGCTGCGTGGCGTGGACCGCAACGGCATCGAGCGCGGCCAGGTTCTGGCGAAGCCCGGTTCCATTCATCCCCACACCAAGTTCAAGGGCCAGGTTTACGTCCTGACCAAGGACGAGGGCGGCCGTCACACCCCCTTCTTCAACAACTATCGTCCTCAGTTCTACTTCCGCACCACCGACGTGACCGGCGTCATCACCCTGCCCGAGGGCACTGAGATGTGCATGCCCGGCGATAACGTCGAGATGAGCGTGGAGCTGATTACCCCCATCGCCATTGAGAAGGGCCTGCGTTTCGCTATCCGTGAGGGTGGCCGCACTGTGGGTTCCGGCGCTGTTACCGAGATCACCGAGGCCTGATTTTTCAGCCAAGAAAAAGAACTGCCGCAATGCGGCAGTTCTTTTTTTGCCCGCAGGCCATTCCGAACGGGCTCAGTCCTGCTCCGGATAGACCAGTGTGTCCTGGAATCCGTCTGCCCCGGCGCAGAGGATATCCCCGGCCACCGGCTGCCCCTCGCAGACGTAGAGGTTGGCCTGGACACCCTCCGGCCGTCCGGGATAGTTGGTGACGGTGTAGGTGTACCGGGCCACTTGCTTGCCGCAGCACGCAGAAAGGTCGAAGCCCTGGGAATCCTGCAGCTCGTTGTAGGTGAGGTAGGGCTCCTCCAGTTTCTCCGGCAGCAGAAACTGCAGCGTCTCCACCGGTTCCTCCTCCACCTGCCAGCCCATGGACTCCAGATAGGCGATGCGGTCGGCATTGCCGGTCAGCTGCCAAGCTGCCGCGTCCTGACCGCCACCGGAGCGGCCCACCAGCAGCAGGACGGCGGCCGCCAGGATGCCGGCCAGGATCACAGCCACAACGGCCTTTGTCTTCTTGGAAACCCGCGCGGTCCAAATCAGCATATCGATCCCTCCTGCATCTTCCTATTCATTTTTTTCCGGATTTATGATAAGATGAAGCAGAACAAGCCGTCGGAAGAGAGTCTGCCGTGTTCGTCCCGGGGGAAGAGAAGCGGTAAAAAGAGGCAGAGGTCAGCAAGGAGGAGGCCGGCATGGAGAAAGCGCGTCTGGACAAGATCATCGCCGGGGAGGGGACATACTCCCGGCGGGAAGTGAGGCTCCTGGTCCGCCAGGGCCGGGTGCTGGTGAACGGTGTGCCTGCCCGGTCTCCGGAGGACAAGGTGGTGCCGGAGGCAGTGGAGATTATGGTGGACGGGACCGTGCTGCACTGCCGCCGCTACACCTGGATCATGCTTCATAAGCCTGCGGGGGTCCTCTCCGCCACGGAGGACGGCCGGGGGGCCACAGTGCTGGACTTGCTGCCGCCGGAGCTCCGGCGGCGGGGACTGTTTCCGGTGGGGCGGCTGGACAAGGATACGGAGGGATTGCTGCTGCTGACCAACGAAGGAGGACTGGCCCACGACATCCTCTCTCCCAAGCATCATGTGGACAAGGTCTACTATGCCCGCACTGCCGGCTGTCTGACGGAGGAGGACTGCAGGGCGTTTGCGGCAGGCATGACCCTGGGAGGCGGCCTGGAATGCCTGCCGGCGGGGCTGGAGATCCTCTCCGCCGGGCCGGAGGGCAGCGAGGGGCTGGTCACCCTGCGGGAGGGGAAGTTCCATCAGGTGAAGCGGATGCTGGCGGCTCGGGGAAAGCCGGTCCTCTATCTGAAGCGGGTCCGCATGGGCAATTTGCCACTAGATCCGGCCCTGGAACCCGGCACATACCGATATTTGACGGAGGATGAGGTAGAGAGCCTGCGAAATTTCTAACGGCCACATCAGAAAATTCAAATCTTGCCCAAAAAAGAAGCCGTTTTTTTGTTGAAAAAAGAAAATATATCTTGCATTTTGACAAATTCAACGATATAATATATCCATTGACAATTTGCACAACGCCCCCACGTGTGATTTTAGAGGAGGAGGACGACCATGTCTGGAAGAATTTTTCAAAATGTGGTGCTGCAGCTGAAGGAAAATACGGACCGGACGGTTGGCGTCATTGACGGTGAGGGCATCGTCATCGCCTGCAGCGAACTGGCGATGATCGGCCAGCGGTGGGCGGAGCATGTGCCTGCCATCAATGCTGCCGGCGGCGCCATCGTCACGTCGGAGGGAAAGACATTCAAGGCCCTGAACGGCTGGGGAACCCAGTTTGACTATGCAGCCTTCGCCTTTGGCGACAACGAGATCAGCAAGACCGTTTGCGCCATGGCCACGGTGGCGCTGAATGCAGCCAAATCCTACTACGAGGAGAAACATGACCGGGGGTCCTTCATCAAGGACATCATCTCCGATAACATCATGCTGGGGGATATCTATGTGCGGGCCAAGGAGCTGCGGGTCACAGCGGACGTGCCCCGGGGCGTATTCGTGGTCCGCACCCTGAAGAAGGGGGAGTCTGTCCCCACGGACGTGATCCAGTCCCTGTTCCCGGACCGGCAAAACGATTTCGTCCTCAGCATCGGCGAGGGCGACGTGGTCCTCATCCGCCAGATGCCGGAGGGCTCCGGCATCAAGGAGCTGAACAAGATCGCCTCCTCTATTGAGGAGGCCCTCCGCGCCGGCGGGGAGCCCACGGTGGTGGTGGGCATCGGCACCGTGGCCACCCACCTGCGGGACTTGGCCAAGAGCTATAAGGAGGCACAGATCGCCATTGAGGTGGGCAAGGTCTTTGACACGGAGAAGTACGTCATCAACTATGAGAATTTGGGCATCGGCCGGTTGATCTATCAGCTGCCCACCACCCTGTGCGAGATGTTCCTCCAGGAGGTGTTCAAAAAGAACCCCATCGACGCACTGGACAAGGAGACGCTCTTCACCATCCACAAGTTCTTTGAGAACAACCTGAACGTGTCCGAGACCGCCCGGAAGCTGTTCGTCCACCGGAACACTCTGGTGTACCGGCTGGAGAAGATCAAGAAGCTGACGGGCCTGGACCTGCGGGAGTTCGACGACGCCATTACCTTCAAGGTGGCTCTGATGGTCAAGAAATATCTGACCTCCCGGGGCATCGACTCCTGAGCCTGGATGGATCACACAAGCGCCCCGGCCGGAATTCCGGCCGGGGTTTTTCGCGCCCGGCGGAGACGGACCGCCGGGGAGGAAAACGGAATCGGAAGATTTGAAAAAGGCGGTTGCATTGCGGCGGAAAACCAGATATAATGAAAAAAGCTCTTACATTATGTCGACTGGCGGGGAACCTTTCGGCCGCGCCCGGCGTGTATAAAATAGGGAACACGAGGTACAGACATGATTCGATTAAAAGACGTGGAGATGGAGTACGACAACGGCACCCGGGCCATCAAGGGCATTACCCTGACGATCGAGGACGGGGAATTCGTGTTTCTGGTGGGCCCTTCGGGGTCCGGCAAGTCCACCATCATCAAGCTGCTGACCGGCGAGGTGGAACCCTGCGCCGGACGCATTATGATCAACGGTTTTTCCGTCAGCAACATCTCAGAAAAGCAGATCCCCCTGATGCGCCGCACTCTGGGAGTGATTTTTCAGGATTTCCGGCTGATCGAGAAGAAGACTGTCTATGACAACCTGGCCTTTGTCATGCGGGCAGTGGGCGCCAGCCCCAAGGAGATCCGCAAGCGCATCCCCTATGTGCTGGAGCTGGTGGGCCTGGGGAAAAAGGCGGACAGCTATCCCACGGAGCTCTCCGGCGGCGAGCAGCAGCGGGTAGCCATTGCCCGGGCCCTGGTGAACAACCCCAACACCATCATCGCCGACGAGCCCACCGGAAACCTGGACCCGGAGCGGTCCCTGGAGCTGATGAGCCTGCTGGTGAAGATCAACGAGCTGGGCACCACCGTGGTGGTGGTGACCCACGAGAAGGACCTGGTGGACCGCTTCGGCAAGCGGGTGGTCACCATCGATTCCGGCCATGTCGTCAACGACAGCGTGGGCGGCTATGTGGGGGGGCATATCCATGGCTAAACGTCACGATTTCAGCTATTTTTTCCACGAGGGACTGAGCAATATGTTCAGCCACGGCTTCATGTCCTTTGCCGCCATCGGCATCACGGTGGCCTGCCTGCTGATTATGGGTACCTTTACCCTGGTGGCGGTAAACGCCAATGAGCTGCTGACCACCCTGGAACAGGAGAATGAGATCCTGGCCTATGTGGATGACAGCTACACCGAGACCCAGGCCCGGGCCCTCAAGTCCCGGCTGGAGGCCATTCCCAATGTGGCCTCCGTCACCTTCATTTCCAGGGATGAGGCCATGGAGGACTTCAAGGCCCAGTACCCGGATGAGGAGCTGTTCCAGGACCTGGACCCGGAGATTCTGGAGGACCGCTACGCCATCAAGCTGGTGGATCTGGAGGCGCAGAGCGAGACCGTGGAGGCGGTGCAGGCCCTCACCGGCATCTCCGATGTCAGCCACTACGAGGAGATCGCCGGTGGTTTTGTCACTGTGCGGAACGTAGCCACGGTGGTATGCGTGGCACTGATCGCCATCTTGTTCGTAGTGTCGGTGTTCATCATCTCCAACACCATCAAGCTCACCACCTTTGACCGGCGGGAGGAGATCGCCATCATGCGGATGGTGGGCGCCACCAACGGCTTCATCCGCTGGCCCTTTGTGTATGAGGGCTTCATGCTGGGCCTGCTGGGCGCGGTGATCGCCTTCTTCCTCCAGTGGGCGCTGTATGCGGCAGTGGCCCGGGGTGTGGATAGCAACGACACGCTGCAGCTGATCCAGGTGATGCCCTTCTCGGAGCTCTGGGCGCCAGTGGCGGCGGTGTTCGCTCTAGCGGGCATTGTGATCGGCGTGGGAGGCAGCCTCTCCGCTATCCGGAAATTTTTGCAGGTGTGAGGTGACGGGCATGAAGAAAGCTGGCAGGCGATTCCACCGCATCTTCCGCGCCGTGTTCGTAGCGGCGCTGGCCTTGGCTATCACCGGCGCCAATCTGGCTCCGGCGGCGGCCGTCACCTGGGCGGACGTGAATGAATTGAAGGATGAGGCCAACGGCCTGGACGCGGAGAAAAAGGAGCTCCAGGCCAAGCTGGATGCCCTGGCGGACGACAAGAGCCAGGCTGTGGCCCGGAAAGAGCTGCTGGACCAGCAGATCGCCAATACGGAGGCACAGATCGCCAATACGCAGGCCCAGATCGACCGGTATGCCGCCCTCATCACCCAGACGGAGGCGGAGCTGGTAGAGGCTGAGGAAAAAGAGGCGGCCCAGTACGAGCTGTTCTGCAGCCGGGTCCGAGAGATGGAGAAGCAGGACGAGGTCAGCTACTGGGCGGTGCTGTTCCGGGCCAGCAGCTTTACCGACCTGTTGGGCCGGCTGGACGCCATCAACGAGATCATGAAGTACGACCAGGGCGTCATCGACGACCTCAAGGCCCTTCAGGCGGAGATCGAGGAGAAGAAGGCCACGCTGGAGAGCAGCAAGGCTGAGACCGAGGCTGCCAAGGCGGAGCTGGTCAGCAAGGAGAATGAGCTGAACACCCAGCGCAGCCAGGCCAACGCCGTCATCCAGCAGCTGTCCGCCAACGAGAACGAGACGGAGGCCGCACTGGCAGATCTGGAGGCGGAGCAGGACGCCCTGTGGGCGGAGGCCCAGCGCCTCAGCGACCAGCTGGTGGCCCAGCAGGCCGCCAACGGCCAGTCCACAGAGTCCAATCCAGGCGGCTACATCTGGCCGGTGAACAGCCGGTACATCACCTCCACCATGGGCGGACGGAACTCTCCCGGCGGTATCGGCTCCACCAACCACAAGGGTACGGACATCGGCCGGGTGGGTTACACCAGCTCCATCTACGCAGCCAAGTCCGGCACGGTCATCGTGTCCCAGTACAGCAGCTCCTACGGCAACTATGTGGTCATCTCCCACGGCAGCGGCAATACCACACTGTATGCCCACATGTCCAGCCGGAAGGTGTCTGTGGGCCAGTATGTGAACCAGGGAGACGTGATCGGCATCACCGGCTCCACCGGCAACTCCACCGGACCGCACCTGCACTTTGAGGTGACGGAGAACGGCGTCCGGGTGAATCCACTGAACGACGGCGCAGAGCCCAAGATGGGATATCTCACCGGCTATACCCTTTCAAAAAGTGCATAAACACCGCTCCCGCCCCGTAGGATGGGGCGGGAGTGATTTTATGATCGGTATGATGACTTGGACGCCCCCTGCGGGCGGCGTCCGGCAAAAGAGCGTGGTTCTGGAGACGCGGGCCCTGCTCCACCTGCGGGTGGCCTGGGCGTCGGTGGCCAGGGGCCCCCGGACACCGGAGGCCCTGGTGCGGCGGCGGGTGCTGACGGCCGCCAAGCGGCTGCGGAAGGCCGGTGTCACCCGTCTGGTGGTGCCGGAGGCGTTTGCCTATGGGGAACAGCTGGAGAAGGTCGGTGTGGCGCCGGTGTCCACGCTGCCTCTGCGGCGGGCGCTGGCGGCGGATCTGGCACGGGCGGTCATGGCAGGGCGGAACCTCTCCGGCGGCAGCGCACGGCTGGCGGTGGCGGGAGACCAGCTCTCCGGCGAGCTGGTGCGGACCGTGACGGAGCTGGCGCTGGGAAACCGTTACGTGCTGCTGGATGTGCCCTACGGCGGCGACACCCTGGCCAATCAGCTGCGGCGGGAGTACGGCGTTTCCCTGCTGCTGTCCCCCACCCGGCAGCAGATGGAAGAGGCGGATGTGCTGGTGCTGTTCGCGGCCCGGACGGACCTGCGACGGCGGGACCCGGCAGTGCTGCGGCTGTATGATGAGGCGGCGCCTCTGCCGCCGCTGCTGCTGCCGCCGGTGCTGGAGGGCCAGATGCCCCCGGGCCTCTGCCGCCCTCAGCTGCTGGCCGTACTGGTGGAGAGCGGCGTCCTGCGGCCGGGGCAGATCACCGTGGGCACGGCGGAGAGCTGACACCGCAGAGAATTTTGCAAAACCGCAGGCGGCATCGCTTGACATTCTCAAATCCACACACTATAATACTACTCTATGATAATATAGCATCATTATGTGCAGGGGCGGCCGCATCGGCCGCCCTGCCAAAGGATAGGAGAGATACGGTCCACATGGAAAGAGAGTACAAGATGAGCGCGGCCCGCGCCCAGGAACTGCAGGAAGAGCTGAACTATTTGAAGACCACCCGGTCTGACGAGGTGGCGGAGCAGATCAAGGTGGCCCGGGGCTTCGGCGATTTGAGCGAGAACAGCGAGTACGACGAGGCAAAGAACGAGCAGGGCAAGCTGTATTCCCGCATCGCAGAGCTGGAGGAGATCCTGCAGCACGTGGTGATCGTGGACGAGAGCAACGCCCCCACCAACGTGGTGACCATCGGCTGCAAGGTGACGGTGGCGGACAAGAACGGCAACACCATGCCCGCCTACCGCATCGTGGGCTCTCAGGAGTCCGACCCCATGAACGGCATCATTTCCGAGGAGTCTCCCTTCGGCAAGGCCCTGGTCGGAGCCAAGGAGGGGGACACCGTTACGGTGGAGGCCCCCAGCGGCGCCATCGTCTACACGGTGCAGAAGATCGAGCGGTAAAGGAGAGCGGACATGTCTGAACAGAAGACAACCCAGCAGCCGGAGCAGGAGCTGAGTGAGCAGCGCCGCGTCCGGCGGGAGAAGCTGGCGGCCCTTCAGGCCGCAGGCGAGGATCCCTTCCAGCAGACCCGGTTCGACTGGGACGCCACCTCTGCACAGATCAAGGAGCACTTTGACCAGATGGAGGGCAGGGCCGTGAAGGTGGCCGGCCGCCTGATGAGCAAGCGGGGCATGGGCAAGGTCAGCTTCTGTGACCTGCAGGACCGGGACGGCCGCATCCAGCTGTACGCCCGCCAGGACGAGATGGATGAGGCGGTCTATAAGAAGTTCAAGAAGTTCGACATCGGTGACATCGTGGGCGTCGAGGGTGAGGTGTTCCGCACCCAGCGGGGCGAGATGAGTGTCCGGGCCAAGAACATCACGCTGTTGAGCAAGGCGCTGCTGCCCCTGCCGGAGAAGTTCCACGGCCTGACAGATCTGGAGCTCCGGTACCGCCAGCGGTATGTGGATTTGATCGTGAACCCGGAGGTGAAGCGAAACTTCGTCATCCGGTCCAAGTTCATCAAGCACGTCCGGGACTTCCTGGATGAACGGGGCTATATGGAGGTAGAGACGCCGGTGCTGAACACCATTTCCGGCGGCGCCACTGCCCGGCCCTTCATCACCCACCACAACACTCTGGACATCGATATGTATATGCGTATCGCCACAGAGCTGCCCCTGAAGCGGCTGATTGTGGGCGGCCTGGACCGGGTGTATGAGATCGGCCGCATCTTCCGCAACGAGGGTATGGACCCCAAGCACAACCCGGAGTTTACCACTGTGGAGCTGTATCAGGCCTACACGGACTTCAACGGCATGATGGATCTGTTTGAGGACCTGCTGTCCTCTGCCGCCCAGAAGATCCTGGGCACCTATCAGGTGGAGTGGCAGGGCGAGCAGATCGACCTGACCCCCGGCTGGCCCCGGCTGACCATGCATGAGGCCGTGAAACAGTACACCGGCATCGACTTCATGGCTATCTCATCTGATGAGGAGGCGGTGGCCGCTGCCAAGGCCATCGGCGTGGAGCTGCCGGAGACGGCGGACCCCACCTGGGGCAATGCCCTGTATGAGACCTTCGATCAGAAGGTGGAGGAGAAGCTGGTACAGCCCACCTTCATCACTATGCACCCAGTGGATGTGAGCCCTCTGGCCAAGCGTTCCCCGCAGGATCCCCGGCTGACGGAGCGGTTCGAGCTGTTCATCTGCCGCAGCGAGATGGGCAACGCCTTCTCCGAGCTGAATGACCCTATCGACCAGAAGCAGCGGTTCCAGAAGCAGGTGGAGCTGCGGGCCAAGGGCGACAGCGAGGCTGGCATGATGGACGAGGACTATATCAACGCCCTGGAGTACGGCCTGCCCCCCACCGGCGGCCTTGGAATCGGCATCGACCGCTGCGTCATGCTGCTGACCAACTCCGACACCATTCGGGAAGTCATTCTCTTCCCCACGATGAAGCCGCTGGAATGAGCGCATCCGGCCGGAGAGCCTGTGCTGGCAAACGTCCGGCTAAGGCCGGATTTGCGGAGAGCTGCAAATGGAGAAGTTGACCCGGCGGGGCCTTTGCCCCGGCGGAAAGAGGGGGAGTACGCCGCTGGCCGGCGTACTCCTCCGTCTGCTGTCAAGGCAAAAACCGCCGGCAGAAAAACGGAATCCTCTCCGGATATGCGCACCGGCTCTGGATTTAGAGCGGAATGTGTACGGCACCGGGGCGGTCGAACAGTGGACTTGAGAAGCAGAGGCACCTGCGCCGCAGGGGGAGGAGAGAGATTCCGGAGGCGATAAATGGGAGAGCACGAAGGCGGCACCCTTCCGGAGAAGGCCGGATCCGGAGCTCCCACCTGGGCTCCGGGCTGTTGAATCTGTAACGGCCGGGCTGCAGCGGCCGGTGTTTTTTTATTTATAAGGTATGAAATTCCAGGGTGCTGTGAAAAAAATCGTTGACTTGAATCACAGAAGAGCTTATGCTATACTTGCTTTTGTATAAATCCCCACAGCGGTTTCCATGAAATTCCATGGACTGCGGCGGCCAAGGGCTGCCGAATGGGACCTTTCGCGCTCTATGTCCCACCGGGCATAGAGCGCATCCCCGTCTCCGGACAGCACCTGGAACGGATGGACGCACGGGGAGCAGAATGACCGGAAAAGGAGGCGCGCCCTATGGAGATCATCACCAGCCGGACCAATCCGCTGTGCACCCATCTCCGCAAGCTGGCGTCCTCCGTTTCTTATCGCCGGGACTGCGGGGAGTTCCTTTGCGACAGCCCCAAGTTGCTGGAGGAGGCTTTGCTGTGGAGAGCGGGCCTGCGGACAGTGGTCTGCACGGACCCCGCCGCCCTGCCTGCCCTGCCCGATACTGTCCGCCGCGTCCAGGTACCCGGGGATTTGATGAAATCCATCTCTCCCGCACAGACGCCCCAGGGCGTCCTCTCCGTGTGCGGCCTGCCGGGCCGGACGCTTCCGGAACAGTTGACCGGCCGCCGGTACGTGGTCCTGGACGGGGTTCAGGATCCGGGGAATGTGGGGACGATCCTCCGGACGGCGGACGCCTTTCACGCCGACGGATTGTTTTTGGTGAACGCCTGCGCGGACCTATACAATCCCAAGACCGTTCGGGCCTCCATGGGTGCGGTGTTCCGCTGCCCGGTGTGGACCTGCGGGCTGGAAGAGCTGCGGGCGCTGCTGACGAAGAGCGGCCTGCCCTTGTATGGCGCGGCCCTTCGGAGCGATACGGTGGACGTGCGGCGGGCGGACTTCTCTCACTGCGCCGTGGCCGTTGGCAGCGAGGGGAAGGGCCTCTCGGCGGACGCGCTGGCGGCTTGTGACCTGACGGTGAGGATCCCGATGAGCGGCCACTGCGAGTCCCTGAACGCTGCTGCTGCGGCGGCCGTGCTGCTGTGGGAGGCGGCGAGAGACGACTGAGGAGGGAAGTCCATGTCCGCGCTGAAATACTGGCTGTGGCTGACGGAGCTGCCGGGGCTGACGAACCAGACCCGGCTGGCGCTGCTGCAGCATTTCCCCACGCCGGAGGACGTGTACTACGCGGAGGCGGAGGAGGTGCTGCTGACCGAGGGCATCACCCGGGAGCAGGCGATCCTGCTGGAGAACAAGGACTGCGCCGCTGCGGACCGGATTTTGGCGGACTGCCAGCGGCTGAATGTGAACATCCTCACCCTCCAGGACGCGGGGTATCCCAACCGGCTGCGGAATATTTACGACCCGCCCTGTCTGCTGTATGTCCGGGGCCGCCTGCCGGCTTTTGACGATGAGGCGGCGGTGGCTGTGGTGGGCACCAGGGACTGCACGCCCTACGGCGTCTCCTGTGCGGAGAAGCTGGGCCATGGCTTGGCCGCCGGCGGAGCCGTGGTGGTCAGCGGCTTGGCCCGAGGCATCGACTCCGCGGCGTTGCGGGGCGCCCTGCGGGCCGGCGGCACGGTGGCGGCGGTGCTGGGCAACGGCACGGATGTGATTTACCCACCGGAAAATCAATACCTATATGAGGATGTTGCGGCGGCTGGCGCGCTGGTCAGCGAGTACCCGCCGGGCACGCCGCCGGATGGACGACATTTCCCGGTGCGCAACCGCATCCTATCCGGCCTCTCTCTGGCAGCCCTGGTGGTGGAGGCGCCGGAGCGCAGCGGTGCGCTCATCACGGCGGGCACCGCGCTGGAGCAGGGGCGGGACGTGTTCGCTGTCCCCGGACCCATTGATGCTCCGGCCAGCGTGGGCTGCAACCGCCTGATCCGCGACGGCGCCGGGCTGGCGTCCGACGCCTGGGACATCCTGCGGGAATACGAGGCCCGGTTCCCGGACAAGCTGCGCCGGGAGGGGACACAGGACGCGCCCCCTGTGCTGGGCTATCAGGCCCGGCAGAAGACGGAGCCCAAGCCGGTGGCTCCGTCGGTGAGCCTGTCCCACAATAATCTGAGTCTGACCGACGACCAGATCTGCCTGCTCCGGACGCTGACGGAGGAGCCCATGCTGGCAGACGACCTGATCGAGCTGACGGGCATCCCCACTCGGCGGGTGCTGTCGGCCCTGACCGTGCTGGAGATCGAGCATCTGGTGACACAGCACAGCGGGAAGCGGTACGCCCGCGCGGTGAATTTGACGGAATAAACACGCGCCCGATCCTGGGCGCTTGGAGGTAACTATGGCAAAACACAGCCTGGTCATCGTGGAGTCTCCCGCGAAGGCCAAAACCATCGGAAAATACCTGGGCAAGGAGTTTGAGGTGAAGGCCTGCATGGGCCATCTGCGGGACCTGCCCAAGAGTACCCTGGGCGTGGACCTGGAGCACGACTTCGAGCCGGTCTACAAGCCCATCAAGGGCAAGGAGGACATCATCGCCGACCTGAAGAAGTCCGCCAAGAGTGCGGAGATGGTCTACCTTGCCACCGACCCGGACCGGGAGGGAGAGGCCATCTCCTGGCACCTGAAGCAGCTGCTGAACCTGCCGGACGAGAAGACCCGGCGGGTCACCTTTAATGAGATTACCAAGAACGTGGTGCAGGAGAGCATCCGGGAGCCCCGGGACATCGACCAGAAGCTGGTGGACGCCCAGCAGGCCCGCCGCATCCTGGACCGGATCGTGGGCTATGAGCTGAGCCCCCTGCTGTGGAAGAAGATCCGCCGGGGCCTCTCCGCCGGGCGGGTCCAGTCCGTGGCCACCCGCATGGTGGACGACCGGGACCGGGAGATCGAGGAGTTCAAACCTGAGGAGTACTGGACCTTGGATGCCAACCTGTTCGGCGACGACGCGAAAAAGCTCCCCTTCGCCGCCCGCTACCACGGGAAGGACGGCAAGAAGGCGGAGCTGAAGTCGGCGGAGGACGTGGATGCTGTGGTCCATGAGACGGAGTACGCCCCCTTCACCGTCAAGACCGTGAAGCGCACAGACAAGCAGCGCAGCCCCTCTCCGCCCTTCACCACCTCCACCATGCAGCAGGAGGCGTCCCGCAAGCTCTCCATGACGCCCCGGCGGACCATGGCCATCGCCCAGCAGCTGTACGAGGGCGTGGATATCGAGGGCGAGGGCACCGTGGGCCTCATCACCTATATGCGTACCGACTCCCTGCGGATCAGTGAGGAGGCCCTGGCCTCCGCCAAGACCTTCATTACGGGCCGCTACGGCGAACATTACGCCCAGACCCACCGCTACAAGGCCAAGGCGGGCGCCCAGGACGCCCACGAGGCCATCCGCCCCAGCAACGTCAACTGGACGCCGGAGCAGCTGAAAAAGGACCTGACCGGCGAGCAGTACCGCCTCTACCGCTTGGTGTGGAGCCGCTTTCTGGCCAGCCAGATGGCCAACGCCGTGTACGACAGCGTGGCCGTGGAGGTCGAGGCGGCGGGACACAGCTTCCGGGCCAGCTCCTCCAGCCTGAAATTCTCCGGCTACACCGCCGTGTATGAGGAGGGCAAGGACGAGGAGAAAGAGGAGAAGGAATCCCCCTTGCCCGCCCTGCGGGAGGGCGAACCTCTGACCCTGAAGGACTTTGACCGGGAGCAGCACTTCACCCAGCCCCCGGCCCACTATACAGACGCCACGCTGATCCGGGCCATGGAGGAGCAGGGCATCGGCCGCCCCTCCACTTACGCTCCCACTGTGTCCACCATCCTGGACCGGGAGTACGTGGTGAAGGAGGGCAAGTACCTCCGCATCACCAACCTGGGCCGTGTGGTGACCGCCCTGATGAAAGAGCGGTTCTCCGACATCGCGGATCTGAAATTCACCGCCAATATGGAACAGCGGCTGGACTCCGTGGAGGAGGGAAAGACCGCCTGGAAGGACGTGCTGCGGGAGTTCTACGGGGACTTTGAGCAGGACCTGGAGAACGCCGAAAAGGCTCTGGACGGCGCCCGCATCAAGGTGCCCGACGAGGTCAGCGAGGAGATCTGCCCGGAGTGCGGGCGGAATCTGGTGGTAAAGTCCGGCCGGTTCGGCCGCTTCCTGGCCTGTCCCGGCTACCCCGAGTGCACGTTCACCATGCCGCTGGTGGTGGAGATGCCGGGCCGCTGCCCTAAGTGCGGCGGGCGGCTGATGAAGCGCACCGGCAACAGCAAGAAGACCGGCAAGCAGTATACCTACTACTGCTGTGAGCATGTGAACAGCAAGGACGAGACGGCGAAGTGCGACTTCATGACCTGGGACGTGCCGGTGAAGGACGACTGCCCGGTCTGCGGCCACACCATGTTCAAGAAGGCGGGCCGGGGATTCAAGAAGCCCTTCTGCATCAATCCGGAATGCAGCAACTTCCTGCCGGAGGAGAAGCGGGGCTATCCCAGGAAGAAGGCCGCGGACAGCGCCGAGGGCGAGGAGCCTGCCGCTGCGGCGGAGGAGACAGCGGAGAAGAAGCCCGCCAGGCGGACAGCCGCAGCGAAGAAGGCGGACACCGCCAAGACCGCCGCGAAAAAGAGCGCCGCCAAGAAACCGGCAGCCGCCAAGACTGCCGCAAAGAAGCCTGCGGCCAAGAAGGAGACGGCCTCCAAAGCGGCGGCCAAGACCACATCCACCAGAAAGACCGCGGCCAAAAAGACGGTCGCGTCAAAGGCGAAGAAGCCCGCCGGGAAGGAGTGACAGCTCCCGGGCCAGGCGGAAGCCGGAGCGGAAGAGGAAGCGCTCCTCCTGCTCCGTGCAGCGCCAGGCGGCGGCCTGATAGGACTCCAGCAGTTCGATCTGCTCCGGGGTCAGGGAGGCCAGCAGAGCATTCTCCAGGCGGCTCTCCCGCTGGTAGAGCGGCCAGCAGGTGCCGGGGAGGTTTTCGTCCAGGTGCTCCAGGAGGTTCTCGAAGAGAATGTCCAGAGGGTCAGTCATGATGAATCATCTCCAAAATCGTAGTTTAATTTCGTGTTTACAATATACACGAAATTAAACTGCAAGTCAAGGGGTGGGGCATGGAAAATTTTGCACAACGGGTCAGACAACTGCGCAAGGAGTCTGGCAAGACACAGACACAGATGGCTGCTGTTTTTGAAATCAGTGCTCGCCAATACCAAAATTATGAGGGCGGCGGGCATTATCCGGATGTGCCGGGATTGATGAAAATGGCGGACTACTTCGGCGTTACTACCGACTATCTGCTGGGACGCAGCGACCAGAGGAGCTAAGGTGATACGGGCCGCCGTCCGGCGGCCACGGGGACTTCTGCTCCCGCAGGGGGCTGGTCCAGCGGGATGCACCCCCCATTTTCTTTTCCCTCTTGTGGAAAAGAAAACGGGCCGTGCACGGTCCAAAAGAAAAGACCGCTTAGACGCGCTCCGGCGCGTTCGTGCCTCCGCGCGACGGGGGGCGGCGGATCGGTGCAAGCGCCGATTTTGGCCTGCCTTCGGGCACGCTTTTCCCTTCTGCAAGTTTGTAACTGCCGTCCCGTGGCGGATGGTGCGGAGATCGTCGGGGTGGTCATCGCATTGAGGTGCTTCTCTTTTCGCTGCCGCTGGCTTGGCGGTTGACGGGAGCTGGTGCAAGCTCCCACGACCGCCGGGGCAGCGCGTAGCGAAGCGGAACGCGCGGAAAGAGAATCTGGTCAAATGCGTCCTTGCACCCCGATTTTTGTCGGAACCGCGCCGCGGGAGTCAGTGTTCAAGTCTGCACCGTACTCCGCCGCGCCCGTCGGGAAGCCCTCGCAACCCCGCAGGCACCATCTTACGCCGACCCCCGTACAGCAACTTTGCACGCACGTGCAAAGTTGCGACCAAAAGCGATTTTTTCTCTTCCACCGGGCGCGGCGCATTCTCTTTTTGTCAAGAACAAAAAGAGAATGGGGGGCGCATCCCCCGTGGAAACGGCCCCCTGGCGGGAGCCAGATTCCCCGTCCCATGGGACGCACCATCAACCAACGATAGATAAAGGATCCAAACTATGAATGTAACAGTTATCGGCGCCGGCCTGGCCGGCTCGGAGGCTGCCTGGCAGCTGGCCCAGCGGGGTATCGACGTCACCCTCCGGGAGATGAAGCCGGAAAAAAAGACCCCCGCCCATGAGACGGAATACTTCGCGGAGCTGTGCTGCTCCAACTCCCTGCGGAGCGACCAGCTGGAAAACGCTGTGGGCCTTTTGAAAGAGGAGCTGCGGCGGCTGGGCTCCCTGATCCTCCAGTGCGCCGACGCCACCCGGGTGGAGGCCGGCGGCGCATTGGCGGTGGACCGCCACGGCTTCGCCCGCATGGTGACGGAGCAGATCCGCAGCCACCCCCATATCACCGTGGTGCCCGGCGAGGTGACCGAGATCCCGGAGGGGGAGGTGGTCATCGCCTCCGGCCCCCTGACCTCCGACGCCCTGGCGGAGCGGCTCCAGTCCCTGTTGGGGGCGGACACCGCCCTCCACTTCTACGACGCGGCGGCCCCCCTGGTCACCGCCGAGAGCGTGGACATGGACAAGGCCTGGTTCGGCTCCCGGTATGACCGGGGAACGGCGGACTATGTCAACTGCCCCATGACCGAGGAGGAGTACGACGCCTTCTGGAAGGAGCTGACCACGGCCCAGGAGGCCCCGGTCCACGGCTTTGAGGACAAGATGGTATTTGAGGGCTGTATGCCCGTGGAGGTCATGGCCCGCCGGGGCCACGATACCCTCTGCTACGGCCCCCTGAAGCCCCGGGGGCTGAAGGATCCCCGCACGGGAAAGGAGCCCTACGCCGTGGTGCAGCTGCGGCGAGACAACGCCGACGGCACGGTGTACAACCTGGTGGGCTTCCAGACCCACCTGAAATTCCCGGAGCAGCGGCGGGTGTTCTCCATGATCCCCGCCCTCCACGACGCAGAGTTTTTGCGCTACGGCGTCATGCACCGGAATACCTTTTTGAACTCTCCCCGGCTGCTGGACCGGTACTACCGGCTGAAAGCGGAGCCCCGGCTCTCCTTTGCCGGCCAGATGACCGGCGTGGAGGGATATGTGGAGTCCGCCGCCTCCGGCTTTCTGGTGGGGGTGGAGACCGCTCGGCGCCTGACCGGCAGGCCGCCCGTCGATTTCCCCCGGGAGACCGCCATCGGCGCTCTGGGGCTGTATGTGTCCAATCCCTCCGTCACGATGTTCCAGCCCATGAATATCAACTTCGGCATCATGCCGCCCCTGGACCATCGGGTGAAGGGGAAGCGGAATAAGAACGCGGAGCTGTCGGCCCGTTCACTGGCCATCATCGACCAAATCAAGCAGGAGGTGCGGGAAGCATGAAGATCATTGTAGACGCAATGGGCGGAGACAACGCGCCGCTGGAAATCGTCCGGGGCGCGCTGGACGCCAACCGGAACCATGGGGTGGAGATCATTCTGGTGGGCCGGACGGCGGAGGTGCTGAAGGCCGTGGAGGCCTGCGGCCAGAAGAGCCTGCCCGCAGGGGTGGAGATCAAGGACGCCAAAGAGGTGGTGGAGATCGCGGATGACCCCGCCATGGCCTTCAAGCAGAAGCCAGACTCCTCCCTGACCGTGGGATTGAACCTGCTGAAGGACGGCGCGGGAGACGCCTTTGTCTCCGCCGGGTCCACCGGGGCGCTGCTCTCCGGGGCCACGCTGGTGGTCAAGCGCATTCGGGGCATCCGCCGGGCCGCCATGGGGCCCCAGATTCCCACCGCCGGGGGACGGGCGGTCCTCTGCGACTGCGGCGCCAACGCCGAGTGCACGCCGGAGTACCTGCTCCAGTTTGCGTACCTGGGCAGCTACTACGCCCAGCGGGTCATGGGCATCGAAAAGCCCCGGGTGGGCCTTCTGAACATCGGTGCGGAGGAGGAGAAGGGCGACACCCTGCGCCATGAGACCTACGCCCTGCTGAAAGAGGCTGGGGAGGCCGGCCGCATCCACTTCATCGGCAATGTGGAGGCCAACGAGGCCATGATGGGCACCGCCGATGTGATCGTTACCGACGGCTTCACCGGCAATGTGATGCTGAAAACCATGGAGGGCGTAGGCAAGTTCCTGCTCAAGTCCCTGAAGGAGATGTTCCTCTCCAGCACCAAGACCAAGCTGGCCGCCGGTCTGGTGAAAGGGGATCTGGGGCAGATGAAAAAGCTGCTGGATCCCAGCGAGGTGGGCGGCACACCCTTCCTGGGGATCCAAAAGCCGGTGATCAAGGCCCATGGCGGTTCCAACGCCAGGGCCATCGAAAATGCGGTGCTGCGGGCCAAGGAGTATGCGGAAAGCGGTTTCATCGCGGACATTCAGGCCAACATCGAACACATGCGGGTCCAGCCCGGCATGGAAAAAAATTGATTTCCTATTGACACCGCCGTAGAGATTGCCGTATGATTACCCCAGCAAGGCACAGAACCATTTTTCCTTGAGGGGTGAACGACATGTCGAATGAGGAAATTTTTCAGACCATGAAGGATTTGGTGTCCGAGCAGTTTGGTATGGAGCTGGACGAGGTGACGCTGGAGACCTCCTTTGAAGACGACCTGGGCGCCGACTCTGTGGACCTGGTGGAGTTGGTGATGGCCATGGAGGAGGAGTTCGAGCTGGGACAGACGGCGGAGGACGAGGTCAAGGCCATCAAGACCGTGGGCGACGCGGTGAATTACGTGGCAGGCAAGCTGAACGGATAACTTGCAGGAACGCCCCGCGCAGAGCGGGGCTTCCTTTTGGGAGTGGACGATATGCGGGATCTGGAGAAAAAACTGAATTACACCTTCCGCAACCAGGCTCTTCTCGAGGAGGCGCTGAACCACAGCTCCTACGCCAACGAGCACCGGGCCGGTGGGCTGCGCAGCAATGAGCGGCTGGAGTTCCTGGGGGACTCCGTGCTGGGCTTTGTGACAGCGGAGTTTCTCTTCTGCCAGCACCCGGACCTTCCGGAGGGGGACCTGACCCGCATCCGGGCGGCCCTGGTGTGTGAGCAGAGCCTGTATGAAGTGGCGCAGAAGCTGGGCCTGGGCCAGTATCTGAAGCTGGGCCGGGGCGAGGAGGCTGGCGGTGGCCGGGAGCGGATCTCCATCCTGGCAGACGCCACGGAGGCGGTGTTTGCCGCTGTGTACCTGGACGGGGGGATCGAGGCGGCCTCCGCCCTGATCCACCGCTGCCTGCTGGACGCAGAGAAGGAAGAGGTAGTGGAGGAGCGCCGCCGGGACTACAAGACGGCTCTGCAGGAACTGGTCCAGCGCCAGGCGGATCAGGTGCTCACCTACCACATGACCGGCGAGGCGGGGCCGGACCACGACAAGACCTTCCAGGCGGAGGTGCAGCTCAACGGACTGCCCATCGGCGCCGGTTCCGGCCACAGCAAGAAAGAGGCCGAACAGGCGGCGGCCAAGGCCGCGCTGGAGACGCTGGAGGAGACGTGAACCGCCTTCGGCCGCTGCATACAAATGAGCAGACCGGTCCTGAACGGCCGGTCTGTTTTTTGCTTTTCTCCGGGCTATGCGGAAATATGACTGGAATTTTCAGCCTGGCCGTGATATACTCAAGCATGTATGTGCGATTTTAAATGACTGGGGGATTGAATCCATTGTCTTTGCTGTCATCCATCCTGCTGGGCCTGATCCAGGGCCTGGCGGAGTTCCTGCCCATCTCCAGCTCCGGCCATCTGGCCATTGCGGAGCACTTCCTGGGCCAGGCGGGCGTTCCGGCGACGCCGGACTTTTTTGACGTGCTGCTGCACCTGGGAACCCTGGTGGCAGTGTTCGCGGCCTACTGGCAGGATATCCGGGACATGATCGTGGAGCTGATCGACGGCGTCCGCGATCTGGTTCGCGGCACCACACCCAACCCCATCCCGCCGGCACGGCGGATGATCCTGCTGATTATCGTGGGCACGCTGCCCCTGTTTGTGGTGCTGCCGGTGAAGGATCTGGTGGAGGGCCTGTCCGGCAATATCTATTTCGTGGCGGGGGCTCTGATCGTGACGGGCTTTCTGCTGTTCGCCAGCGACCGGGTAAAAAAAGGACGCAAGACGGAGCGGAGCGCCAAGCTGCTGGATGTGCTGCTGGTGGGCATTGCCCAGGCCATCGCTACCTGCCCCGGCATCTCCCGCTCCGGCACCACTATCACCGCCGGCTGCTTTGTGGGCTTTGACCGGAAGTTTGCGGTGCGCTTTTCCTTCCTGCTGTCCATCCCTGCCGTCCTGGGGGCCAACATCCTGACCTTGAAGGACGCCATTCAGGAGAATTCCATCATCGTATCGGATATTCCCGTGTATCTGGTGGGAGTGGCGGTGGCCGCCGTGGTGGGCTATATCTGTATCCGCCTGCTGAAGATGATCGCCGATAAAGGCAAGTTCGGCTGGTTCGCGTATTACTGCTGGGCAGTGGGCCTGATCGTGCTGGCGCTGACACTTGTGCTGAAGTAACTTGCCTTTGGTGCGCAGAGCACGTCCGCGGCGGAAGCGGCATCAGGCGTCCGGCGGAGCCAGACCCTGGAACGGGCAGGTTCGGCCAGGCCGCTCAGGAAAGGGCCTCTGGAAAACCGAAGATTTTGCGGCGCATCTCCGTTGCGCTGCATTGACGGTAAACAAAGGAGATTGGAACCTCGAAGGAGAGAAGCATGGCATCCTCAACGCAGAAGAAGACGACAACGAAAAAGAGCGGCAGCCGCTCCGGCTCACGCACGGCCAAGGGTAAGCAGCCTCAGAAGCGTCCCATCCGCCGGGAGGTGGGGGGCGTGATACTGCTGGTGCTGGCGCTGTGTGTGCTGGTGAGCTACTGCGGCGTGCAGGCGATCCTCATCGACCTGCTGGCCAAGCTCCTGAAGGGACTGTTCGGCTACGGCTACTGGCTGGCCGGCCCTGCCATGCTGCTGGCAGGAGGGATCCTGCTGCTGCACCGGGGCCGCCCGGTCACCCTGCGGGCCACCTGCGCCCTGCTGCTGCCGCTGCTGGCAGGAGCGCTGTTCCACACCATTTTCGCAGGGGGAGACTATGCGCTGAACGGCTGGGGCGTTTTGAAGAATCTCTGGACGGCGGGCCTTGCCCTGAAGGCGGGCGGCGCCGTTTCCGGCCTGCTGGCGGAGGCGGCGGTGCTGGCGGTCTCCAAGGTGGTGTCTCTCTTCCTCTTCGGCTTGCTGCTGGCGGTTCTGCTGCTGGCGGCCCTGCATGTGACGCCTTCCGCCGTTCTGGAGATGGTACGGAACCGGCCGGAGTACGAGGAGGAGCCGGAGCCTACGCCCGCCGTCCACATCGCTCCTGCGGAGCCGCCCCAGCGGCGGGGAGAGCGCCAGAGCAGGCCCGCCATCGACATTCCCCTGGACGGCGAGGAGCCGTCCGCACAGCCGGAGGAAGAGTCCGGCCGGTTTACCGGCTTCTTCCGGCATAAGTCCGACAAGATGAAGACGCCGGACCAGGTGCTCTCCGACAAGGAGGCGGAGCAGGCGGCGCTGGAACCTGCGCCGTCTCCGGCCCGCGCCAAGGCCGCTCCCACCCCGGCGCCCGTGGCGGAAGAGGTATCCGTTCCGGAGCCCGCCCCCGCGGCGCCTGCCGCCCCGCCTGCCCCGGCGGCGGGGAAGAAGGCCGTGGCCCAGGAGGTAGCCGCTGCTACGGCAGCGGTGACCGCGGAGATTGAGCAGAAGCTGACGGAGGATGCGGACACCTATCAGTTCCCCCCCATTACCCTGCTGCAGGAGAGCCGGGAGGAAAACTATGCCGAGACCGGCGCAGAGCTGCGGAACAACTCCCGCCGCCTGGCGGAGACCCTCACCAGCTTCGGTGTGGACGCTACTGCCGGAGACGTGGTCCACGGCCCCTCCGTCACCCGGTATGAGTTCGTGCTGGACCAGGGCGTGAAGCTCAGCAAGATCACCAACCTGTCGGATGATATCGCCCTGGCCCTGGGGGCCTCCGGCGTGCGGATCGCCCCCATTCCGGACAAGATCTCCGTGGTGGGCATCGAGGTGCCCAACAAGCAGGTGACGCCGGTGCTGATCCGGGACGTGATCGAGTCCCGGGAGTTCACAGAGCACAAGTCCAAAGTGGCTTTCGCCCTGGGAAGGGATATCGGCGGCCGGAACATCGTGGGGGATATCGAGCGTCTGCCCCACGTGCTGATCGCCGGCACCACCGGATCCGGCAAGTCCGTGTGCACCAACTCCCTGATTGTGTCGCTGCTGTACAAGTCCACCCCGGATGAGGTCCGCTTTATCATGGTGGATCCCAAGATGGTGGAGCTGGCCCCCTACAACGGCATTCCCCACCTGCTGATCCCGGTGGTGACGGATCCCAAAAAGGCCGCTGGTGCCCTCCAATGGGCGGTGTTCGAGATGATGAAGCGGTACAAGACCTTCTCTGAGCATGGTGTGAAGAAGCTGGAGGAGTTCAACCGCCTGGCCCGGGCCAGTGAGGACCTGGAGACGCTGCCCAGCGTGGTGGTGGTCATTGATGAGTTGGCCGACCTGATGTTGGTAGCTGCTAAGGAGGTGGAGGAGTCCATCTGCCGGGTGGCCCAGATGGGCCGCGCCGCCGGCGTCCATCTGGTGATCGCCACCCAGCGGCCCTCCGCAGATGTGATCACCGGCCTCATGAAGGCCAACATTCCCAGCCGCATCGCCTTTGCTGTGGCATCCTCTCTGGAGTCCAGAATCATCCTGGACAACACCGGCGCGGAGAAGCTGGTGGGCAAGGGCGATATGCTCTACGCTCCCCTGGGCCAGGGCAAGCCCACCCGCGTCCAGGGCTGCTTCATCTCCCCGGAGGAGATCGAACGGGTGGTGGAGTTCGTGAAGCAGTCCGGTGAGGCGCATTACTCCGATGAGGTCATGGCCAAGATCGAGGAGTCCATGCAGGAGAAGGAGAAAGGCGGCAAGGGCGCCGCGGCCGCGGCGCCGGAGGCCGGAGAGGACGAGGGGGACGAGCTGCTCCCCGCCGCCGTGGAGGTGGTGCTGGAGACCGGGCAGGCCTCTGTCTCCATGCTCCAGCGCCGGCTGAAGCTGGGCTACTCCCGGGCCGCCCGCCTGGTGGACCAGATGGAGGAACGGGGCATCGTGGGGCCCTTCGAGGGCTCCAAGCCCAGGCAGCTGCTGATCACCCGTGCCCAGTGGCAGGAGATGCAGATGGGCGGCGCGCCCGCCCCGGAGGCGGACGAGCCTCCCTTCCCGACGGAAGAGGAGACCTGACGGATGCAGGCCTTCAGCGGAGATTTCTGAAAACCTCTGCTTGACAAATCCCCGCAAAGACGTATAATGGGACTATCATAAACGCGATGACAGAGCCAGCCCTGCGAAACCGGCTTAGAAGCGAGGGGGAGACGGTGCAAGCCCCCAGCCCACGCCGCACGGCAGCCACTCTGGAGCAGTCCGCGAGGAGCGGAACGGCCCATCCCCGTTACCGGATGACATGAGATGCCTCCCATTCGGAGGCAGATCAGGGTGGTACCGCGGAATGGAATGTTCGCCCCTGACAGAGATGTCAGGGGCGTTTTTTATTGCCGGCCGCCGTAAATGAGATTACAAAATCCGACCAAGGAGGTCTTTTTTATGAAATTTTCCAGCAAGATTCAGCGGTGTGAGCTCTCTCCCATGCGGAAGTTTCTGCCCTATGAGCTGGCGGCAGAGGCCAAGGGCCGCAAGATCTATCATCTGAATATCGGCCAGCCGGACATTGAGACGCCCAAGGCCTTCTTTGACGCGGTGAAGAATTTCCAGGACCCAGTGCTGGCCTATGCGGCGGCCCCCGGCGTGTCTGAGTTTCTGACGGCGGTGCAGGGCTACTACGCCAACCTGGGCATCCACCTGGAGCAATCGGACATCTACGCCACTGCCGGCGGCAGCGAGGCGCTGCAGATGGCCCTGACCTGCATTCTGGACGAGGGAGACGAGATCCTGATCCCGGAGCCCTTCTATCCCAATTACAACACCTTTGTCAGTGTCACCGGCGGCGTGATCCGGCCTATCCCCACAACTCCGGAGGAGGGCTACCGCTACGCCGACCGGGCGCGAATCGAGCCCCTGATCAACGAGCACACACGGGCCATCCTGGTGACCAACCCCGGCAACCCCACCGGCGTGGTCCTCTCCCCGGAGGAGATGCGCCTGATGGCGGACATCGCCAAAGAGCACGGCCTGTTCCTTATCAGCGACGAGGTGTACCGGGAGTTCGTCTACGGCGGCGAGCCTCTGGCCTCCATGGCCCAGTTTGACGATGCGGCCGAGAACGTGGTGGTGGTGGACTCCATCTCCAAGCGGTTCTCCGCCTGCGGCGCCCGGGTGGGCATCCTGGTGTCCCGGAACCGGGAACTGATGGCCCAGGCCCTGAAGATCTGCCAGGGACGCCTGTGCGCGGCCACGCTGGACCAGCTGGGCGCTGCCGCCCTGTACGGCGTAGGCTCCGACTACTTCTCCGCCGTGCGGGAGGAGTACCACAGGCGGCGGGATACCTGCATGGAGGGCCTATCTCAGATCCCCGGCGTGGTGTGCGAGTGCCCCAAGGGCGCTTTCTACCTCATGGCCAAGCTGCCGGTGGATGACACCGACAAGTTCCAGACCTGGCTGCTGGAGGAGTTCCAGGACAACGGGGAGACCGTCATGTTCGCACCCGGCGAGGGCTTCTACGGCACCCCCGGCAAGGGCCGGGACGAGGTCCGGCTGGCTTATATCCTGAAGCAGGCGGATCTGCGGCGGGCCATGGAGGTCCTGGCCCACGGCATTGAGGCATACAACAGCCGGAAGCTGTGAGAAACGAGCAGAGGAGAGCGGCAAAAGCCGCTCTCCTCATGTTTTTATGATTCCGGTGTCCAGAGGCACTGTTCCAGATCCACCGTGCCGTCCAGGCGAAAGGCCACACCCTCCGCCTCCAGCAGGGCCCGCTGGGTGCCGGGGGCAAAGGTGTCGAAGGCCGCCTTGGTGCCGCCGAAGCGGTCCACCACCCGGTGGCAGGGCACGGTTGGGTCCTGACAGGACGCCATGGCATATCCCACCAGCCGGGCGCTCCGTGGCATCCCGGCCAGCCGCGCCACCTGGCCGTAGGTGGACACACTTCCGGCGGGGATCCGCCGGACCACGTCATAGAATGCGCCGAAGACTGTGCCGCTCACTTCTCCCGCACCTCATACAGATCCGTCCGCCGGGCGGAGAGGATGGGCAGCTGGGCCCGTACCGCCTCCAGCCGTTCCACGTCCAGGTCCGCGTACAGGGTTGTCTCCTCCGCCCCGGCCCGGCAGAGCACGGCGCCCCAGGGATCCACGGCGATGGAGTTGCCGTAGGCCACGTAGGAGCCCTGTTCGTCCCGGGCGGGGGAGACCCCCACGGTGAAGCACTGGTTGTCCACTGCCCGCTGGCGGAAGAGAAGTTCCCAGTGGGCGGGGCCGGTAGTCATGTTGAAGGCCGCCGGCACGAAGATCACCTTTGCCCCCCGCAGGCACATGCACCGGGCCAGCTCCTCGAACCGCAGGTCGAAGCAGACGCACAGCCCCATGGTGCCGAAGGCCGTCTCGAAGGTGGTGATGGCATTTCCCGGGGAGAGGGTGTCCGACTCCCGGAACCGCTGTCCCCCCTGGACGTCGATATCAAACAGGTGGGCCTTCCGGTGCTTGGCCAGCTGGCGGCCGTCGGGGCCGTAGACGTAGCTGGTGTTGTAGATCCGGCCCTCCGACAGCTCCGGCACAGTCCCGCCCACGAGGTAGAGCCCCAGCTCCGCTGCCAGGTGGGACAGGGCCGTCTGGGCCTCGCCGCCCTCCGGTTCGCCGTAGGCGCCGAAGCAGCTGTTGTCGTAGGGGCAGCAGAACATCTCCGGCAGCACGGCGAAGTCCGCTCCATTCTTGGCCGCCTCCCGGATTTTGCCGCAGGCGGTCTGGATATTTTTCACTTTGTCTGGAAGCACCGGCATCTGGATCAGCGCAATGCGCATAGGCGCACCTCCTCAATCATTCCGTCATTTCCCGCAGCACCAGATCTGTGGCGCCCCCGTCGGGGGAGCGGAGCAGGCGCTTCACCTGCGGGTGGTGCCCGTATTCCACCTGGAGAAAGTCCCGCAGGGCCGTGCCCTGATGACAGCCATGGATCAGGCGGAGCCGGTACGTCCCGGCCCCGGCCCGGCGGAGCAGGGCATCCACCGTGACCTTGGCCTGATAGGTGTTCCTGCCGTGGAGGTCCACGGTGACGATTCCGCACTCCATGGGCGGCTGCCTCCTCTCTCCCGCCGGAGGGCGGGGAATGCTCTTCTCCCATTGTAACATGGGCGGAACTGTGTTACAATGCAAAAAACAGAGGAGGCATGGAAGATGGCAGTTTACACGGAGAAAAAGACATACCACACCAAGGCCCACATGGGCATGATCGACGTGACGGAGGACTTTCAGCACGCAGTGGAGGAGGCATGCCGGCAGCACGGCATCTCTGCCGGGACGGTCACCGGCTTCACCACCGGCGGCGTGGCGGGCCTGACGACCCTGGAGTTCGAGCCGGGCATTGTGAACCACGACCTGAAGGCGGCGCTGGATGTGTTCTCCCCCTATCTGGATGAGAAGGGGCGGGTGGTGCCTTACTGGCATCATGAGACCTGGCATGACGACAATGGATCCTCCCACATCAAGGCGGCGCTGCTGTCCCCCTTCATCACGGTGCCTTTTGTGAACGGCAAAATCACCGTAGGGCCCTGGCAGAACCTGACCCTCATCGAGTGCGACACCCGGGACCGGGTGCGGGACATTGTGTTCCAAGTGATGGGAGAGTGAGTGCAGCGTGGGTGCCGAGCGTCCGGCATTCAAGCGTTCCGGCGGAGCAGGGACCTTGGCGCGGGCGGGCTCTGCCTGCCCGCACCAGTGAGATGCAGGGCCCCCGGCCGCGCCAAGCGGCTGGGGGATGCGACACCCGGGACCGGATGCGGGACATTGTGTTCCAAGTAATGGGAGAGCAAGCAGCTCGGCGCTTACAAAAAAGATCACAGCATGACCAAAGAAACACGCCCCGGAATGGGGGCGTTTTTTTTGCATACTGCTGTCGAAAAGCGCAGAAAATAGATTGCAATTTGTGCAGAGTTGTGGTATCCTTCTTCTACTGCCCTTTAAAGGGATGCCACAGGAAAGCTTTAAATAGAGAAAGGGGAGAGCCATGGAAAAGCGGTACGGCCTGCCCACGGCCATCTGCATGGTAGTGGGAATCGTCATTGGCTCCGGTGTGTTTTTCAAGGCGGAAAAGGTGCTCCAGGCCACCAAGGGCAACATGCCTCTGGGGATCCTGGCGTGGGGAATCGTGGGCGCCATCATGATTATTTGCTCCTATGTGTTCGCCACCATGGCCACCCGGTATGAAAAGGTCAGCGGCCTGGTGGACTACGCCGAGGCCACCGTGGGGCGGCGGTACGCCTACTACGTGGGCTGGTTCATGGCAGTGCTGTACACGCCCTGCCTGGTGTCCGCCCTGGCCTGGATCTCCGCCCGGTACTTCTGTGTACTGCTGGGCTGGGACATCACCGGCGGCGCCTGCATGACCATCGCCGGGGCGATGCTGTGCCTGGACCACGTGCTCAACGCCCTGGCACCCAGGCAGGCAGGCAGGTTCCAGGTGTCCACCACTGTTATCAAGATGATCCCCCTGGCGCTGATGGCCGCCTGCGGCGCGGCGGTGGGCATGATGAACGGCCGCATGGCGGAGAACTTCGCCACCATGAGTACCGGCGCCATCTCCACCGGCGAGGGGCTGATGGCCTCTACCGTGGCGGTAGCTTTCGCCTATGAGGGGTGGATCTTGGCTACCTCCATCAACGCGGAGCTGCGGGATGCCAAGCGGACCCTGCCCCGAGCCCTGGTGGTGGGCTCTTTTATCGTGGTGCTCACCTATATTCTCTACTACATCGGTCTCACCGGCGCAGTGACGACGGAGGAGCTGATGGCCAGCGGCGAGGCAGCGGCCAAGATGGCCTTCCAGCGGGTGTTCGGGGAGACGGCGGGCACAGTGGTGTTCGTGCTGATCGTCATCTCCTGCCTGGGGACCCTGAACGGCTTAACGCTCTCCTGCTGTCGGGGGATGTACGCTCTGGCGGTCCGGAACGAAGGACCGATGCCGGAGCTGTTCCGCCAGGTGGACCCGGTGACCAATATGGCGGGCAACTCCGCCCTGGTTAGCCTGGGCCTCTCCGCACTGTGGTTGGTGTACTTCTATGGCGCCAATGTGGGCGGACCCTGGTTCGGCGCCTTCAGCTTCGACTCCTCGGAGCTGCCGATCATCACCCTGTACGGCATGTATGTGCCCATGTTCATTCAATTCATGCGGAAGAGCACGGACCTGAACCCTTTCCGGCGGTTCGTCATGCCGGCTCTGGCCCTGTGCGCCTGTGCTTTTATGGTGTATGCCGCCTTTGCCGGGTATGGAGTGACCGTGCTGTACTATCTGGTGGTGTACGCCGCGGTCATGGGCATCGGCTGGCTGTTTGACCGGCGGAAAAAATGAAAATAGTGGAAGATTAGGGATTGACAATGTGGGGAAAATGGAGTATAGTGCCTTCAGTACCAAAAGGGAGTAGCTGGCACATTTGATTGTGTACCCAACGGCGTCAGTACGGGCTTCGGCCCCGCTTCGGGTTGAAACGGCGAGACTTTTGTATCAATGCAGAGGCATTGACGCAAAAGTCTCGTCTTTTTTGCGTCTTGCCGGAAAGAAGGAGTTTTATGAAAACGGAAAAGACTATCTGGCAGAAGAGCCGGGAAGAGCTGTTTCAGGAGTTGAGCAGCACCCCGGAGGGCCTGACTGGCGCGGAGGCCGCCCGCCGCCTGGAGCATTATGGCCCCAATGAGCTGCAGGAGGGCGGGAGGAAGAGCGTCCTGCGGATTTTTCTGGAGCAGTTCGCGGACTTTCTGGTAATCATTCTGATCTTAGCCGCCGTCGTCTCCGCCATCCTGGGGGATGTGGAGAGCATGGCGGTCATCCTGGCGGTCATCACCATGAACGCCATATTGGGCACGGTGCAGACGGTGAAGGCCACCGCGTCCCTGGACAGCTTGAAGCAGATGTCCGCCCCCACCGCCAAGGTGGTGCGGGACGGTCAGGTGGTCCAGCTCCCCGGCCGGGAGGTCACCGTGGGCGACGTGGTGGTGCTGGAGGCCGGCGACTCCATCTGCGCCGACGGCCGGTTGCTGGAGTGCGCCAGCCTGAAGTGCGCGGAGAGCGCCCTCACCGGCGAAAGCCTGCCGGTAGAGAAGGACTTGGCGGACATCGACGGCGACGTGCCGCTGGGAGACCGCAAGAACATGGTGTTCTCCGGCTGCTTCGTCACCTACGGCCGGGCCCGGTTCCTGGTGACATCCACCGGTATGCACACAGAGATGGGCAGGATCGCCGCCCTGCTGAAGAGCACGGAGGAGAAAAAGACCCCTCTTCAGGTGAGCCTGGACCAGTTCGGCCGCAAGCTCTCCATCGGCATTTTGGTCATCTGCGCCCTCCTCTTTGCCGTCAGTGTGTTCCTGCGGGGCGAGAATGTGATGAACGCCTTCCTCTTTGCCGTGGCCCTGGCAGTGGCCGCCATTCCGGAGGCCCTCAGCTCCATCGTCACCATCGTACTGTCCTTCGGCACCCAGAAGATGGCCAGGGAGCACGCCATCATCCGCAAGCTCCAGGCGGTGGAGGGCCTGGGCAGCGTGTCCGTCATCTGCTCCGACAAGACCGGTACCCTGACTCAGAACAAGATGACTGTGAAGAAGCTCTGCACCGGGGGCCAGATCATCCCGGCGGACGGGGCGGACTTCTCTCGCCCGGAACAGCGGGAGCTGCTGCGTGCCGCCCTGTTATGCAGCGACGCCACGGTGAACGAATCCGGAGAGGTGGGAGACCCCACAGAGACCGCCCTGGTGCGCCTGGGCGAGAGCTACGGCTTCGACGAGGCGGAGGCGCGGGGCAAGTATCCCCGTCTGGCGGAGCTGCCCTTTGACTCCGACCGGAAGCTGATGAGCACAGTCCACCAGTTGCCGGACGGCCTGACCATGCTGACCAAGGGGGCCGTGGACGTGATGCTGGGCCGCACTCGCCTCTCTCCGGAGGAGAAGGCGGAGATCGAGCGGATGAACGAGGAGCTGTCCCAGCAGGGCCTGCGGGTGCTGGCCTTCGGCAAGCGGATGCTGACCGCCCCCGCCATCGGCCTGGAGGATGAGAACGACCTCCAGTTCCTGGGCCTCATCGCCATGATGGACCCGCCCCGGGAGGAGTCCAAGGCGGCCGTCGGTGAGTGCATCGCCGCCGGTATCCGGCCCATCATGATTACCGGCGACCACAAGGTCACCGCCTCCGCCATCGCCAAGGAGATCGGCATCCTCACCCCCGGCACCGAGGCCGTGGAGGGTGCCGTTATTGAGTCCATGAGCGATGAGGAACTGCGGGAGTTCGTACCCAGGGTCAGCGTGTATGCCCGGGTGTCCCCGGAGCACAAGATCCGCATCGTCCGGGCCTGGCAGGAGCGGGGCAATCTGGTGGCCATGACCGGCGACGGCGTCAACGACGCCCCGGCCCTGAAGCAGGCGGACATCGGCGTGGCCATGGGCATCACCGGCACCGAGGTGGCCAAGGACGCTGCCGGTATGGTGCTGACGGATGACAACTTCGCCACCATCGTCCAGGCCGTCAAGAACGGCCGGAATGTTTATACCAACATCAAGAAGGCCATCCAGTTCCTGCTCTCCGGCAACACAGCAGGCATTCTGACGGTACTGTATGCCTCTCTCGCGGGGCTGCCGGTGCCCTTTGCAGCGGTACACCTGCTGTTCATCAATCTCCTGACGGACTCCCTGCCCGCCATCGCCCTAGGCCTGGAGCCCCACAGTGACGCGGTGATGCAGGAAAAGCCCCGTCCCCGCAGTGAGGGTATCCTGACAAAGCCCTTCCTGTTGAGCGTGGGCACGGAGGGCCTGGTGATCGCCCTGGCCACCATCATTGCCTTCCACATCGGCCTGGCCAGCGGCGGCGCTGCCGTGGCCAGCACCATGGCCTTTGCCACCCTATGCCTGAGCCGCCTGTTCCACGGCTTCAACTGCAAGTCCGGCCGTCCGGTGCTCTTCACCCGGGCCTTCTGGAACAACAAGTTCCTGCTGGGCGCCTTCGCCGTCGGCGCGCTGCTGCTGGCGGCGGTGCTGCTGATCCCACCGCTGGAGCCGCTGTTCCAGGTGGCGGAGCTGTCTATCGGACTGGTGGGCTGCATTGTGGGGCTGGCCTTCGGCTCCATGGTGGTCATTCAGGTCTTAAAAGCCATCCGCAGCATGGGCAAGAAGTAAATCCACTCCAAATCAAAGCGGCAGGGCCGCCCCTTATGGGGCGGCCCTGTTTCCTTACGCGCCGGTGTAGGTCCGGACGGCATCCCGCAGAAAGGCGGCGCAGCCGGGGACTTCCCGGTCATAGTAGGCGGTGAACCGGGGATCGGACACATACAGCTCTGCAAGGCCCACATGGGCCTGGGGCGTGTAGGACTCCCAGGAGTAGGACAGCCACCGCCGATGGAGCGCCGCAATCCGCTGGCCCTCCGGCCCGGCGGGGTCCGCCCCTGCTTTCACGGCTGTGACGAGAGCGGTGTGGATCTCACCCCCCAGGGACTTCCACTGGGCATACTCCTCCTGGGTCAGCGCCAGGACGCAGGCGTTGGCCCGGTCCATCTCCTCATCTCCGTATTTCTCCCGGATCTCCTGCCCGAAGGCGGTCTCATTGGCCTCTACCGTGCGGCGCTTGAAGGCTTCAAATTTCTCCTGATCGGTCATCTTCGTTCCTCCCTTGATGTCGTTAATCGTTCGCTGGACAGTCAGGATCAGATCGTCCAGTCGGGCCCGACGGGCCTCCAGCTCTGCCAGGTGGCTCTGCAGCGCCGCCTGGCGGTCAAAGGCCGGGTCGTCCAGAATGGTCCGGATCGAGGCCAGGTCCAGTCCCAGTTCCCGGTAGAACAGGATGTCCTGCAGGCGATCCAGTTGCGCTGGGCCGTAGAGGCGGTATCCGGCCTCCGTGGTCCGCAGAGGTTTCAGCAGTCCAATCCGATCATACCAGCGCAGAGTCCTGGGCGTGACGCCGGCCAGATCGGCCAGCGCCTTGACGGTGTATTCCATAGGGATCCCTCCTGTCGATTGGGAGTATAACAGTTGACGCTGCGGCAAGGTCAAGGGGGTTCACGAAAAAAACCAGGCTTTCTTTTTCCATGGCAATGAACTATAATAGGATAACACCATTTCAAGGATCACGGAAGGGGGGATGGCAGATGATCAATTCCACCCTCTGCTATCTGGAGCGGGGCGACGCTTACCTGATGCTCCACCGGGTGAAAAAGAAGGGCGATCTGAACCATGACAAATGGATCGGCGTGGGCGGCAAATTCGAAGATGGGGAGAGCCCCGAGGACTGCATCCTCCGGGAGACCTGGGAGGAGACGGGCCTGACGCTGACGGACTACCGCTACCGGGGCCTGGTGACCTTTGTGTCCGATGAGGCACCCACCGAGTATATGCACCTCTTCACCGCCACTGGCTGGACCGGCACGCCCCACCCCTGCGATGAGGGAGAGCTGGCCTGGATTAAAAAAGCGGAGCTGCGGGGCCTTCCCATGTGGGAGGGGGACAAAATTTTCCTCCGCCTGCTGGAGGAGAACGTCCCCTTCTTCTCCCTGAAGCTCCAATACCAGGGAGACCGGCTGGACCGGGCGGTGCTGAATGGGAGGCGGATTGTATGATACCCGCTCTGACACTGGAGCCGCTGTCCTGGGACGATCTCCCAGAGGCGGCGGTTCTGTGGGCCGACCCGGCGGTGATCCGATGGACCAATATTGCTGCCCCCTGCACGGAGGCGGGGGCGGCAGACCGGCTGGAACACCTGCTGGACTGCCAGCGGGGGTTGCCGTTCTCCACGGTCTTTGCCCTCCGGGAGGGGACGGCATTCCGGGGACTGGCCGGCTGCCCGCCGGTGGATACGGCCGCCGGGATCTATGGGCTGTTCTACCAGCTGCTTCCCGCCTGCTGGGGCCGGGGCTTGGGACTTGCGGCTGCGGCGGAGGCACTGCGGCGCCTGGAACGGCTGGCACCGGCCCTGGTGCTGGCAGACACGGTGGCAGAGAATACCGCCAGCGTCCGAATTCTGGAGCGGCTGGGCTTTGTCCGCACCGCCGTCCACCACAGGGCTTTCTGCCGGGAGGGGCGGATGCTGGATATCTGGGACTACGCCCGCCGCTGGGCTGGTCCGGCGGAGACCGTCTGACCGGGACGGCCCCGTGCAACATGAAGAAATGAGGAATGTTCATGAGCAGAAAACTGCTGCTGTTCGGCTTTGAGGAACTGCCCACCATTCTGGCTGCCGCGGCCGCCGCCGGGCCCTTCGGGGCGGAGGTGGTGCCGGTGGCCCGGCAGGACTACAACAAGCCCCTGGCGGTGCTGGCGGGGCTGGATGATGACCCCGGCACGGTACTGCCGTTCAACGGCGGCCCTCTGGGTGGGCGGATGGTGGTGCTGTGCGGCCTGGAGGACCAGGTGGACCGCCTTCTGCCGGCGCTGCGTCAGGCGGGGATCGGGCGGGACTGCCTGAAGGCGGTGCTGACGCCCCACAACCGGACCTGGACCGCTGTGAAGCTCTATCAGGAGCTGCTGCGGGAACACCAGGCCATGAACGGGCGGTGAGAAGATGCGGATCCTAATCTCTGCCTGTCTGCTGGGGGCCCGCTGTCGGTACGACGGGGTCTCCAAGCTCCAGCCCTGGATCTCTGATCTGGCGGAGCGGCACATCCTGGTCCCCGTCTGTCCGGAGCAGCTGGGGGGTCTGCCCACACCCCGTCCGCCGGCGGAGCGGCGGGGAGACCGGGTGATGACCCGGGACGGTGGCGATGTCACCGCCCAATACCGCCGGGGCGCGGAAGAGGCCTTGCGTCTCTGCCGCCTGCTGGGATGCGAGGCGGCGCTGCTGAAAGAGCGGAGTCCCTCCTGCGGCAGCGGGATGGTCTACGACGGCACCTTTACCGGCGTGCTGACGGCGGGAGAGGGTGTCACGGCGGAGCTGCTGCGCGCCCAGGGCATTCCGGTGTACGGAGAGTCCCGGGTGGCGGAGTTGGCGGACCCCATCTAAACAGGCCAGACAGCCACGGACGGCGCAGCGCCCGGAGAACGGGGCGGCGCCGTTCTTTTCCTCCCCGGCACGGTTTACAACCAGGGGAAAACGTGGTAGACTCGAAGCCATGAATATGGGAGAGGAGAGAGAAACATGAGCCGACAGGATGTCCTGGCCCTGCTGCGGGAACAGGAGGGGGCGTTCGTCTCCGGCGAGGAGATCAGCCACCGGCTGGGACTGAGCCGCGCGGCCATCTGGAAGGCGGTGGATGCGCTGCGGAGGGAGGGCTACACTGTGGAGGCCCGCACCGGCCGGGGCTACCGTCTGCTGGATGCGCCGGACGTGCTGACGGAGCCGGAGATCCGCCGCTTTCTGGGGGAGACGGTCCGGGTAGGCCGGACCTTGGTGTGTCTGGCAGAGGTGGACTCCACCAATCTCCGGGCCAGACAGCTGGCAGCGGAGGGCGCAGCGGACGGCACTGTGGTGGTGGCGGACCGCCAGACGGCTGGCCGGGGCCGACTGGGCCGGAGCTTTCAGTCCCCCGGCGGCCAGGGGATCTACCTGACGGCCCTGCTGCGGCCGGATCTGCCGCCGGAGCGGCTGTCGCCGGTGACGGCCATGGCTGGAGTAGCGGTGTGTCGGGCCGTAGAGCGGCTGTGCGGCGTCAGCCCCGGCCTGAAATGGCCCAACGATCCGGTGCTGGATGGGAAAAAGCTCTGCGGTATTTTGACCGAGCTCTCCCTGGAGGGGGAGACGGCCCGCGTACAGGAGCTGGTGCTGGGCATCGGAATCAATGTCTCCCAGCGGCCGGAGGATTTCACGCCCGAGGTGCGGGAGATCGCCACCTCCCTGGTCCAGGCCCTGGGCCACGCTGTGTCCAGGCCCGCCCTGGCGGCGGAGATCATCCGGGAGGTGGACCGCCTCTGCGCAGCCCTGGCGGCAGGGGAGACTGGTCCTTATCTGGCCGAGTACCGGCGGCGGTGCGTGAATCTGGGCCGGACCGTGCGGCTGCTGCGCCCGGACGGAGGCGGCGAGACGGCGGAGGCATTGGACATCGATGAGGAATTCGGCCTGGTGGTGCGGAGGCCGGACGGCGCGGTGAAGACCGTGCGGTCCGGCGAGGTGTCCGTCCGGGGCCTGTACGGATATACAGAGTGAGAGACAGGGGGAGATAGGGTTGAAAGAGCTTTGGACATTGTTTTGGACCTTCGCGAAGATGGGGGTCATGACCTTCGGCGGCGGCATGGCGATGCTGCCGATTCTCCAGCGGGAAGTGGTGGAGAACAAGCACTGGGCCACAGAGGAGGAACTGACGGACTACTATGCCATCGGGCAGTGCACGCCGGGGATCATCGCTGTCAACACGGCCACGTTCATCGGCCAGAAATACAAGGGCATCGCCGGGGGCATTGTGGCCACCCTGGGGGTGGTGTTCCCGTCTCTGGTCATTATCTCCATCCTGGCGGGGCTCATCAACAACTTCGCGGACCTGGCCTGGGTCCAGAACGCCTTTGCGGGCATTCAGGTGTGCGTGTGCGTCCTGATTTTCAACGCTACGGTGAAGCTGCTGAAGAAGTCCGTGGTGGATAAGCCCACGGCAGCGATTTTCCTGGCAGTGCTGGTGGGCAGCGCGGTGATGGATGTGTCCCCGGTGTGGTTCATCCTCGCGGCCGCAGTGCTGGGTATCCTGCTGAAGAACTGGGAGGTGAAGGGGGCATGATCTATCTGCGCCTGTTCTGGGAGTTTTTCAAGACCGGACTCTTTGCCATCGGCGGCGGTATGGCCACGCTGCCCTTCCTCCACGACATCGGGGAGGCCACCGGCTGGTTCACCCAGGCCCAGCTCATGAACATGCTGGCGGTGTCCGAGTCCACCCCCGGCCCCATCGGCATCAACATGGCCACCTATGTGGGCTTCACCGTTGCCGGTGTCCCCGGCGCGGTGATCGCCACATTGGGAGAGGTGACGCCCTCCATCATCGTGATCCTGATTATTGCCGCCCTGCTGCGGAACTTCCGGGAGAACCGATATGTGGACCGGGCCTTCTACGGACTGCGGCCTGCCTCTACGGGCCTGATCGGCGCGGCCTGCGTGTCCGTGGTACTTGAGGTGCTCACCAACATCGTGGTGGCGTCGCCGGAGACGGGGCTGTTCAACCAGTTCCAGCTGGGGGACGGCGGCCTGGCGGGCCTCATCAGCTGGCCGGGCCTGATCCTGGCGGCGGTGCTGCTGGCACTGACCAATTGGGTGAAACCCACGAAGAATCTCCATCCCATCGTGTTCATCGCCGCCTCTGCCGTGGTGGGCGTGGTGTTCCGCTTCGCGGGGGTATGAGGATAGACCGCCAGGACCTGTATGCCCTGTTGCGGGCGCGGAATATCCCCTATGAGGAGACGGCGCACCCGGCGGTATGGAGCATGGAGGAGCTCCACGCACTCTGTCTGCCGGGGGAGGAGCGGATCTTGAAAAACCTCTTCCTGCGGGACGACAAGAAGCGGCGGTACTATCTGGTGGCCATAGACGGCGGCCGGACGGCAGACCTGAAGGCCCTGCGCCGGACACTGGACAGCCGTCCTCTGAGATTTGCGGACGCCGCAGACCTGGAGCGGCTTCTGGGCCTGCTGCCGGGACAGGTGACGCCGCTGGGGGCCCTCCGGGCGCCTGCCGGCACGGTCACCGTGGTGTTGGATGCGCCTTTGCGGGGCCGGACCGTGGGCGTCCATCCGCTGGAGAACACCGCTACCACGTTTTTGAATCTGGACGATCTGGCCGCGCTGCTGGAGGACCATGGTGTGCCGGTGATCTGGTGTCCGCTGTAATACGCACAAGCCGCCCGCCGGAGAATCCCGGCGGGCGGCTTGTGCCCATCTGGCGGCGGGCCGTCACTTCCCATCGATGTGGTGCTGGATCCGCTGCATGATCATGTCCAGGGCCACCAGGTTGTGGCCGCCCTCCAGCACCACGATGTCCGCGTACTTCCGGGAGGGCTCCACATACTGCTCATGCATGGGCTTCACAGTGGTGAGATACTGGGAGACCACGGACTGGAGCGTCCGGCCCCGCTCCTCCACATCCCGCAGGGCCCGGCGGAGGATCCGCTCGTCCGCGTCCGTCTCCACAAAGATCTTGATGTCGAACATATCCCGCAGAGTGGGGTTCTGGAAGATCAGAATGCCCTCCACAATGATGACCTTGGCGGGCTGGATCTCCACGGTTTGGTCGGTGCGGTTGTGCTCCACAAAGGAGTAGACGGGGCACTGGATGGAGCGTCCGGCCTTCAGCTCCTGCAGGTGGCGGATCAGCAGGTCCGTGTCAAAGGCGTTGGGGTGGTCATAGTTCACCTTGGCCCGCTCCTCATAGGTCCTGCCCACCTGGCGCTTGTAATAGCTGTCATGGCCGATGACGGTCACGTCTTTGCCGAAGTGTTCCTTCAAATGCCGGGTCAGAGTGGTCTTTCCGGAGCCGGTGCCTCCCGCAATCCCGATCAGGATGGTGTTCATGTTCCCGATTCCCCCTAAAATCTCCCAGTTCTGTGAAACAAAACCGCGTTCTTTTGCGTCCATTATAGAAGAGGCGCTCCCCAAAAGCAAGCGGAACCGCGGAAAAAGCGTAAATTTCCCAGGGAATCGACGCTTCCGGTCTTGACGGCACTGGGAAAAGCCGATATTATGTAAATTATGAAAAGCTGTTACGCGGGAGGATGACCCATGGCCATGAAACGCTGCCCCATCTGCGGGGAAAAGTATTCCGATACATACAAGAGCTGCCCCTTCTGCGAGGAGGAAGAGGCGCTGCAGAGCGGCGCACAGATCCGCAGGACCGCCCCCGGACGGGGCGGCAAACGGACGGCCGCCCGCGGCCGCCAGCCCAATCTGCTGAGTCCCATTCTGATCGTGCTGATCGTCATTATGGCGGCGCTGCTGGTCTACCTGCTCTTCGGCGACCGGATCGCCCAGCGCCTCTCCGGCGGAGAGGAGACCCAGGACACTTCCACAGAGGCTGTGACGCCCCAGCCGCCGGACCCTGATACGGCGGACCCGGAGGGGGGAGACGGCGTGACCATGCCGGAGAGCGGCGGCACCGGCGAGATGGAAGACCCGAATGACGGCGGCACCACCACACCCGCCCAGACGGATCCCTCCACCCTGCCGGAGACGCTGACCATCGCCTACCTGGGTTCCCCCCGGACGGAGTTCACCATGTCCGTGGGAGATGAGCCCATTCCCCTGACTGTCTCCGGCGGCAGCGGCACTTATACCTGGAGCAGCAGCGATGACGGCATTGCCTCCGTGGATTCCACCGGCCGGGTGACGGCCATCTCCTCCGGACAGGCCACCCTGACGGTGACGGACGGCTCCGGCAAGGGCACCTGCCTGGTGCGGGTCCGGGGCGGCAGCACCGGCACATCTACGTCTGCCAGCGGCGGCAGCACCGCGTCCGGCAGCACGCTGACAGCGGGGACCGCGGTGGTGGTCAACGCCGGGAACGGCGTGCGGGTCCGCGCGCAGGCCAACACCAGCAGTGAGATTCTGGCGACCCTCTCCAACGGCGACTCCGTCCGGGTGGTGCAGAGCGCCGGGAACGGCTGGTATCAGATCAGCTTTGTGGCCTCCGGCGGCGTAACCACCACCGGCTATATGATGGGCGAGTATTTGTCCAATTCCTGAAAAAACAACATGGCGATATCCCCGGATGTTGGATGACATTCGGGGATATTTCATTGCGCGCGGGGGAAAAGTGTGCTATCATTTTTTAGATATGAATTGATAAAGAAAAAGGAGAGTACCATGACGACCCGACAGTTTCAGGAGAGCTCCGCCCTGCGGATCTTCCTGTCCTACTTCAAGCCCCACCGGAAGCTGTTTTTCCTGGATATGTGCTGCGCCCTGATGATCGCCGTGATCGATCTGGCGTTTCCCTACGTCTCCCGGTGGTGCATGTACCAGCTGCTGCCTGAGAGCGCCTACCGGACCTTCTTCGCCGTGATGGCGGTGGTGTTCTGCGCATACATCCTGCGGTCCGTGTTCACCTATATCATCTGCTATTACGGCCACACCTTCGGCATCCTGGTGGAGGCGGACATCCGCCGGGACCTGTTCCGCCACATGCAGGAGCTGAGCTTCGACTACTACGACCGCAACCGCACCGGACAGCTGATGAGCCGCCTGACGGCGGACCTGTTCGACATCACGGAGCTGGCCCACCACGGACCGGAGGACATCTTCATCTCCGGCGTTACCATTGTGGGCGCGCTGGCCATCATGTTCACCATCCAGTGGCAGCTGGCTCTGGTGATCGCCTGCATCATCCCTGTGTTCTTCCTGGTGGTGTGGAAGTGCCGCAAGTCCATGCAGGACGCCTCGATCAAGGTGAAGCAGCGGACGGCCACCATCAACGCCGACATCGAGTCGGGCCTCTCGGGCATCAAGACCGCCAAGGCCTTTGCCAATGAGGAGGCGGAGCTGGAGAAGTTCGACGTGTCCAACGACAGCTTCAAGACCTCCAAGCGGGCGTTCCACCGGGCCATGGGCCGGTTCAACGCGGTGATGGAGTTCTTCCTGTGCATCCTCTCCGTGGCGGTGATCTCCGTGGGCGGCTTCCTCATCATGCAGGGCCGGATGGACACGGTGGACCTCATCACCTTCAGCCTGTATATCACGACCTTCGTGAACCCGGTGCGCAAGCTCTCCACCTTTGCGGAGCTGTTTGCCAACGGCACCGCCGGCTTTGCCCGGTTTGTGGAGCTGATGCGGGAGGAGCCTGCCATGCAGGATGCCCCCGATGCCACCACTCTTTCCCGGGTGGAGGGGCGCATCGACGTGGACCATGTGTCCTTCGCCTATCAGGATGACATGGCGGTGCTCCACGACGTGGACCTCCACATTCGCCCCGGCGAGACCATCGCCGTGGTGGGGCCCTCCGGCGGTGGTAAATCTACTCTGTGCCAGCTGATCCCCCGGTTCTACGATGTGACGGACGGCGCGGTCCGCATCGACGGCCACGACGTCCGGCAGGTGACCCAGGAGTCCCTGCGGCAGAATGTGGGCGTGGTGCAGCAGGATGTATTCCTCTTCGCCGCCAGCATTCTGGAGAACATCCGCTACGGCAAGCCCGGCGCCTCGGAGGAGGAGGTGGCCCGGGCGGCGAAGCTGGCGGAGATCTATGACGACATCGTGGCCCTGCCGGAGGGGTTCAACACCTATGTGGGGGAACGGGGCACCCTGCTCTCCGGCGGACAGAAGCAGCGCATCTCCATCGCCCGGATCTTCCTGAAGGACCCGCCGGTGCTGATTCTGGACGAGGCCACCTCCGCCCTGGACAGCGTGACGGAGGCCAAGCTCCAGGAGACCTTTGAGAAGCTGGCCCACGGCCGCACCACCATCATCATTGCCCACCGGCTTTCCACCGTCCGCAATGCGGACCGGATCGCCGTCATTGAGGACGGCCGCATCACGGAGCTGGGCAGCCACGACCAGCTGATGGCGAAAAATGGCGCTTATGCGGAGCTGGTGCGGACGCAGGAGCTGATCGGCCATGGAAAAGAGTAAGTTGCTGGACCGCTGCGGGGCCGAGGGGGAGGACCGGCTGCTGCTGGCCAAGGTCCTGGACCGGGCTGCCCAGGCGGAGGAGCGCAATATTCCCGCCTGTACGGACTTTCTCTCCCCACAGCAGCAGATGATGGCCGGGGACCTGCTGCGTCTTGCGGGCATCCCGGAGACCGCTTGGCTCCGTCAGGGAGGCTACCAGGGAGCGGAGCGGAACATCCTGCTTTTCCTGCCGGACTGGATGGAGCCGGAGACGGCGGAGCCCCCGCTCCGATGTCTGCGGGCGGCCTTCCGGCCGGACGACCGGCTGAACCACCGGGACATCCTGGGCAGCCTCATGGGTATGGGCATCGTCCGGGAGAAGGTAGGGGACATTCTGGTGTCCCCGGAGAGTGCGGACCTGATCGTGCTGGACACGGTGGCGGATTTCCTGCTCTCCAGCTGGAACAGCGCCGGCCGGGCGAAGCTGACGGTGACGGAGATCCCCGCCGCCCACCTCCACATCCCGGAGGTGCGGTGCGAGGAGGTGCGGGACACGGTCAGTTCCCTGCGGCTGGATGCGGTGTGTTCCACCGGTTTTCGGATGGCGAGAGGGAAGGCGGTGGATATGATCTCTTCCGGCCACGTCCAGGTGAACTGGCGGCCCTGTACGAAGGCGGACAAGCTGCTTACAGAGGGGGACACGGTCTCCGCCCGGGGATTTGGAAAATTTCAGTTGGCGGCGGTGGGCGGCGTCACGAAAAAGGGCCGCACCGCCATTGTGGTGAAGCGATATATTTGAGAGAGGAGGGTGCAGCGTGCTGGAATACGAGTTTGAAGAGGTATCCTGCGGCGAGGTCTACGGGTTTTACTTGCGGGAGACCGCTGCTCATCGGGAGGTCATCGTCCGCCGGGCGGCGGATGGCTGGCGATATGTGGGATGCATCCCCAAAAGCCAGCGCCGGCCTTACGGCTTTATCGAGAGCATCGACCTGGTATTCGAGCGCCAGCGGCCTGAGACCTGACAGGAGGAGCGAAACATGGAGCAAAAGCAGATCGACCGCATCAACGAGCTGGCCCGGAAGGCCAAGACACCGGAGGGCCTGACGGAGTGGGAGCGGATGGAGCAGGCGGCATTGCGGCGGGAGTACATCGACTCCGTGCTGGGGAACCTGAAGAGCCAGCTGGACCACACCTATGTGGTGGATGACCAGGGCAACAAGCGGAAACTGAAGCAGAAGGAGGACTGAGTGCCGTGGCCGGAAAGAAACAGAAGCAGGAAGGCGTTGGCGCTTGGATAGCCATCGTAATCCTCTTCGCCGTCGGCCTGTGGCCCATCGCCCTGGTGATGCTGCTGGTCAAACTCTTCGGAAACGACGGGCAGAAGCGGAGGCAGGCCCCGCCCCCGCTGCAGACGGCGGCGCCGGAGCCGGCGGCCGCCGCATCCGCCGGGACTGCCGGCAGGACCAAAAAGGCCGTGCGCAGCGCCATGAAGTCCCCGGCGGTGAAGAAGTCTAACGCCAAGTGGCTGAAGATCATTGGCGCGGTGCTGGCGGTCTGCGGCCTGGCGGCCTGCTGGTCCACCATCGAGATGATGATTTGGCTGGGCGGCGTGGAGCCTTGGTATATCGAAGAGCTGCTGTGGGCCTTAGCCATTGCTGCTGCCGGTGGGGCTATGTTCTGCAGCGGGGTCTCCATCGGCCGCAGTCTGAAGCGGTACAACAAGTATCTGGCCGTGGTTGGGAATTACGAGGCTATGGCAGTGGAACAGCTGTGCCGCACCCTGGGCTATTCCAGGGACCGGGTGGAGAAGGACCTGCAGAAGATGATCGATAAAGGCTACTTCGGGGATGAGGCGTATCTGAACATGGAGCTGGGGTATCTCTTCCGCAGCGGCCAGGCGGACGCGGACCTGAAACAGAAGCGCCGGCAGGAGGAGGCGGCCGCGGCGCCGCCCCCCAAGGAGACGGAGGAGGGCTGCTCCGGAATCCTGCGGAGGATCCGCCGGGCCAACGACGCCATCGCGGACCCGGGACTCTCTGCCAAGATCGACCGGCTGGAGACCATCACCGCCAAGATCTTCCGGGCGGTGGAGGAGGACCCGAAGAAGCGAGACCGGATCGATACCTTCCTGAACTACTACCTGCCTACTACCCAGAAGCTGTTGGACTCCTACGCGGAGTTTGAGGCTGCCGGGGTGGAGGGGGAGAACCTCCGCCAGGCCAAAGCCCGGATCGAGTCCACCATGGACCTGATTATCAAGGGCTTTGAGCACCAGCTGGACGAGCTGTACAAGGCCGACGCCATGGATGTGGACAGCGACATCCGGGTAATGGAGACCATGCTGGAGCGGGATACTGCCAGTGTGGAAAAGGACTTTGGCCTGGGAGAGTTCGCAGCGGAACAGAAGCCGGAAGAGACGGAATAAAAAGGGACCCGGCGCGGAAATCCGCGCCGGGTTTCTTTGCGTCGGGGACTTACTTGCCCCAAACGTCCGCTACCAGATTTTTGTACATCTCTACATAGAACAGGGAGTCCATGCCCAAGGTAACGCTGTCAAAGCCCTCGGCAAACCGCTGGCGGCTGGCTGCCGCACTGCCGGTAAAGATGATGGAGAGCTTGCCGCTGCGCTTGCAGGCCGCCTGGACCCGCAGGATGGCGTCATGGACCACCGGTGCGTTGAACTCGCCGGGGTGGCCCAGGGCAATGGACAGGTCAAAGGGCCCCACAAAGATGCCGTCTACACCGTCCATAGCGGTGATCTCCTCAATGTGCTCCAGGCAGCCCACAGTTTCGCACTGGGGCAGCAGCAGCGTCTCCCGGTTGCTGGTCTCCATATAGCCGGAAATGGAGACCGCATGGGCGGCGTGGCCCCAGCCGCCGTCCCGGGTGGGGCAGAAGCCCCGGTTCCCCAGAGGCGCGAACTTGGCATACCGGACCAGCTCCCGGACTTCCTCCACGGTCTCCACGCAGGGGACCACCACACCCTGGGCACCCACGTCCAGCAGCCGCAGCACTGCCGTGCGGGAGATCTCATTGGCCCGGGCCAGGGCCGTCAGGCCTGCGCCCTGGGCGGCGGCGATCTGGGCCGCAGCGGATTCGATCCCGGCGGGGGAGTGCTCCGTGTCCACGATCACATAGTCCAGTCCGGTATAACGCAGGCTCTCCACCGCCAGGGGGCTGCCGATGGCGGAGAAGGTTCCCAGGCTCTGGCGGCCCTGGTGAAATTTTTCTAAAACAGTATTTTCCATAGCATCCGATCCTCCTGAAAATCATTGATTCTATTATACCCCCCGGAGGATGCCTGTCAATTCCGGAGTAGCGGGCAAAACCCTCCAAAAATCATGCCAAAAACAGCAAAAGGGTTGGCCCAAAGGCCAACCCCTTCGTACTGATATGGAGAGTGCGGAAGGACTGCTTACAGCTCGCAGAGCTTGAGGAGCTCCTCCCAGTTTTTGTCCACTTCCTTCTGGACCTCTTCGATCATCCACTCGTTGCCGGGCTTGAACATGTGGGCAAAGCGGCCCTGCATCTTCAGGTACTCCTCCACCGGCAGCTTGTTCTTGGGCTTGTAGCTGAGGATGTATTTGCCCTCAACCACCTCGTACAGCGGCCACACGCAGGTCTCCACCGCCATCTTGGTGACCTCCATCAGCTTCTCGCTGGGATACCGCCAGCCGCGGGGGCAGGGCGCCATCACGTTCAAGAACGCCGCGCCGGGGGTGTAGATGGCCTTGTGGGCCTTCTCCGTGATGTCCTTGAAGTTTCCGATGAACGTGGTCTGGGCCACATAGGGGATGCCGTGGGCCACCATGATCTTCGTCAGGTTCTTCTTCTGCTGCATCTTGCCGGGGATCACCGTGCCCTGAGGCGTGGTGGTGGTGTCGGCAAAGTGGGGGGTGGAGGAGGAACGCTGGATGCCGGTGTTCATGTACGCCTCGTTGTCGTAGCAGACATACACCATGTCGTGGCCGCGCTCCATGGCGCCGGACAGGCTCTGGAAGCCGATGTCGTAGGTGCCGCCGTCGCCGCCGAAGGCGATGAACTTGTACGTATCATCCAGCTTGCCCCGCTTCTTCATCGCCCGGTATGCCGTCTCCACGCCGGAGATCGTGGCCGCCGCATTTTCAAAGGCGTTGTGGATGAAGCTGTCCTTCCACGCCGTGTAGGGGTACATGAAGGTGGAGACCTCCAGGCAGCTGGTGGCGGAGCACACCACCGCCTTGTCCTCCGGGTTCAGGGCACGCAGCACCGTCCGCACCGCGATGGGAGAGCCGCAGCCCGCGCACATTCTGTGGCCGCCGGACAGGCGGTCCTCTTTCATCAGGTTTTCTTTCAGACTATATGCCATGACTGTTTTCCCTCCTTATTCCCGGACGTCCAGGTAGCGATAGGTCTCGCCCACCTCGCCGGTGGCCGCGATCTTCTCCAGCTCCGCGAACACGTGCTGAATGCTCTCCACCCGCACGTCGCGGCCGCCCAGGCCGTAGATGTAGTTGATGCCCTTGGGGCCGCTGATGCCCGCCGCGTACAGGCTGGCCGTGACCTCCGCGAACATGGGGCCGCAGTGGGCGTTGAAGCTGTCGTCCTTGTCCATCACGGCGAAGGCCTTCACGTTCTTCAGGGCTTCGCAGATATCCTCACTGGGGAAGGGACGGAAGGAGCGGACCTTGATCTGGCCCACCTTCTTGCCCTGGGCCCGCAGCTCGTTGATGGCCTCCTTGGCGGTGCCGGCGGAGGAGCCGATGATGACGATGGCCTCCTCAGCGTCGTCCATCATATAGGTCTCGATCAGGCCGTAGGTCCGGCCGGTCATCTCGCCGAATTCCTTGCCCACCTTGCGGATCACGTCCTTGGCGTCCATCATGGCCTGGGCCTGCTGCCGCTTGGCCTCCATGTAGTACACGGGCGTGGCGTAGGCGCCCACGGCCATGGGCTCGCCGGGCTTCAGCAGCGCGTGGGCGGGCTTGTACTCACCCACGAACTCCTTGACCTTCTCTGTCTCCACCAGCTCGATGTTCTCGATGGCGTGGGAGGTGATGAAGCCGTCCTGGCACACCATGATGGGCAGGCTCACCGCCTCCGCGATCCGCATGGCCTGCAGGTAGTTGTCGTAGGCCTCCTGGTTCGTCTCCGCAAACAGCATCAGCCAGCCGGCATCCCGCACGCCCATGGCGTCGGAGTGGTCGTTGTTGATGTTGATGGGGCCGGACAGGGCGCGGCAGGAGACGGCCAGCGTGATGGGCAGCCGGTCGGAGGCCGCCACGTACAGCATCTCCGTCATGTAGCACAGGCCGCAGGAGGAGGTGGCGGAAATGGCACGGCAGCCAGCAGCCTCCGCGCCGATGCAGGTAGACATGGCGCTGTGCTCGCTCTCCACCGCGATGAACAGCGTGTCCACTTCCCCGTTGTCCACGTATGTAGAGAAGTACTGGGGGATCTCCGTGGACGGCGTGATGGGATACGCGCCCATCACATCCGGGTTGATCTGCTTCATGGCATAGGCGACCGCCTCATTGCCGGAAAGTCTTTCTCTGATTCCCATTGTTCCTTCCCCTCCTTATTTCTCGTCCTTGACCATAGTGATGGCCCCGAAGGGGCAGGTGTTGGCGCAGATGCCGCAGCCCTTGCAGAAGAAGTAGTCGAAGTCCTCCCGCTTGCCCTCGCCGTTCACCGGGATGGACATATCCGGGCACACCGGCGCGCACAGCAGGCACTGCCGGCACTTGTCCCAGTCGATCACGGGCTTCATGGTCCGCCAGTCGCCGGTCTCCACCACGCTGGACGTGCCGCCCTCATAAATGTTGCAGCCCGGGGTGATGTCCTTCCAGGTCACGTCCGGGGTCATATCCTTCGCCAGATGGCTCATCCTACCTGCACCTCCTCCAGAGATCTCTTCAGCGCCCGCATATTGCCCTCGATGACCTGGGGCTTGCTGGCGAACTTGTGCTTGAAGGAGCCCTCCATATCCTTGATGAACTCCTCCTCCCCGATGACGCCGGACACCCTCACGATGGCGGCCAGCATGGGGGTGTTGGGGAAGTTCTTGCCCAGCTCCTCCTCGCTGATCTTACCGGCGTCGATGGTGCAGACCCGGCCCTCGTAGCCCTTCAGCAGGGGCCGCAGCTCCGCGGGGGACTTGCTGGAGTTGATGACGATGGCGCCTTCCTTCTTCAATCCGGCGGTCACGTCCACGGCGGACAGCAGGGTCTCATCCACGACCACCACATAGTCCGGGAAGTAGATGTTGGAATGGACGGTGCTCCGCTCGGAGCTGATCCGGTTGTAGGCGGTGATGGGCGCGCCCATGCGCTCGGGACCGTACTCCGGGAAGCCCTGGACATACTTGCCCGTGTTGAACGCCGCGTCCGCCAGCAGCAGCGACGCCGTTTTGGCGCCCTGGCCGCCCCGGCCGTGCCATCGGATCTCTACAATGTCTTTCATGCTTGATCCTCCTCGTTCGGTTTGGCCCCCAAGCGGGGGCCGTCTCGAAATTTGCCGTTTTGAGTGCTTGTCAGCATGTATAGTATAGTCCTTTTCTGCGAGGAATGTCAATTCTATAACAAATTAGACAGTATAGAAATCTGTGAATGCCAGCGGCTTCTTTTTGTTATAAGTGCGCAAATAGCTGGGGACTCTGTTCTGTATTCCTGCCTTTTTGCACAAAAAAGAGTCCTTTTTTTCGGCGCTTTGCTCGCTGGAAGTAGCATACTCCAGTATGGCTGACAGGCTGGGCAGCCGCAGCACAGGTGAAAAGCGGCTCCCGGCACCGTCGTGGGCGCCGGGAGCCGCGGGATGTATTTGAAAGCCGCTTACCGGGCCGCCTGGAGCAGCTTTTCTGCAATGACCTCTACATCTTCACCGGAGGCCACAAAGTCCATGACATTGGGCAGGGAGAGGGAGCGGCGCAGCAGCGCCGTGTAGTAGCGCATCGCCCATTCCCGGCCGGTGACAGAGCAGTGCTGGATGATTTCCACAAGCTCTACCAGTTCCTCCCGGGACAGGTCGGGGATACAGGGCGGTTCCGGCGTCAGTGTGAGCCGTGCCAATGTGTCCAGGTCCGTCCAGCTCCAGTATTCCGCAAATTCCACATCAGTGTGGACTTTGCCCGTGAGAGCGGCCAGGTCCTCCAGCTCCGCGCCGGCGGTACCGGGTTCTTTGTCTGCAATGGCTGCAATCAGGGCCTCCACCGCGTCCAGCTTGCCTTCGTCGATTCGGGGAAACTCCAGTGCCTTTCTCATGGTGCGCCTCCTCTGAAATCTTAGCGTTTTCTTAACTTTACCAGAGTTTTGCAAGTTTGCCAAGACTAATCCGCTGCATGGGACTCGCAAACCGGACCTTGCATTTGAGGACGAGGTGTGCTATACTGCATAATCTGAAAACAATTCTCATTTTCAAAGGAGATCAGACTGTGGAAAAACGTATTCGGTTGTGTGCCGCGCTGGCGATGGTGCTTCTGTTGACCGCCTGCGGACAGGCTCCGGCGGAGCATGAGAGGGAAGAGCGGCTGACAGTGGTGGCTACGGTATTCCCCGCCTATGATTTCGCCCGGGCCGCCGGGGGAGAGCTGGCAGAGGTGCGGCTTCTGCTGCCGCCGGGAGCAGAGAGCCATTCCTACGAGCCCACCCCGGCGGACATTCTGGCAGTGCAGGAGTGCGATCTGTTCCTCTATCTGGGCGGCGAATCCGACGCCTGGGTGGAGACGATTCTGGAGTCCGTGGACATGCAGGGCGAGGCCCTGCGGATGGTGGACTGTGTGGACCTGCTGGAGGAGGAGACAGTGGAGGGCATGGAAGACCACGAGGGCCATGACCACGACCATGCGGAGGGGCCCGGCCTGGGAGAAGTGGTGGGCTACGATGAGCACGTGTGGACATCCCCGAAAAATGCCGCCGCCATCACCCGGGCGGTGGGGGACAGGCTGGCGGAGCTGGACCCGGCCAATGCCGGGACTTACGCCGCCAACACGGAGGGCTACGCCACCCGGATCGAGGCCCTGGACCGGGAATTCGCGGACTTCTTCGCCGGAGTGGAGGACCGGACCATGGTGTTCGGGGACCGATTTCCCCTGCGGTACTTCGCGGAGGAATTCGACATCGACTACTACGCTGCCTTCCCCGGGTGCAGCACCCAGACAGAGCCCTCGGCAGCCACCATCGCCTTCCTGACGGACAAGGTGCGGGAAGAGGGGATCCCCACGGTCTGGTACATTGAGTTCTCCAATCATCTGGTGGCGGACAGCATTGCGGAGGCCGCGGGCGTCAAGACGGCCCTGTTCCACACCTGCCACAATGTATCCACGGACGAACTGGAGGCGGGGGCCACTTACGTGTCCCTGATGGAGCAGAATCTGGAGACGCTGCGGGAGAATCTGTGATCTGAAAAGAAGAGCGCCGGGGCTGCAGCGGATGTCGCAGCCCCGGCTTTTTTATGGGAAACGGCGGAGAAGCCTTTGACAGGGGCGTGCTTCCGCCGTATCATAGGAGTCAGAGAGGAGAGATGGTATGCTGGCTTATACCTATTTGGAAAAAGGAACCTTCCGGCTGACGGACAAGCCGAAGCCTGTGCTGCGGGAACCTGGAGACGCGCTGGTCCGGGTGACGCTGTCCAGCATCTGCACCAGCGACCTGCACATCAAGCACGGCTCCGTGCCCCGGGCGGTGCCCGGTATCACCGTGGGCCATGAGATGGTAGGTGTGGTGGAATCGGTGGGTCCCGGCGTCCAGACGGTCCGCCCCGGCGACCGGGTGAGCGTGAATGTGGAGACGTTCTGCGGCGAGTGCTTCTTCTGCCGCCACGGGTATGTCAACAACTGTACGGATCCCAGCGGCGGCTGGGCCCTAGGCTGCCGGATCGACGGGGGACAGGCGGAATACGTCCGGGTGCCCTACGCGGACCAGGGTCTGACGAAAATCCCGGAGAGCGTTACGGACCGGCAGGCACTGTTTGCCGGCGACATCCTGGCCACCGGCTTCTGGGCGGCCCGCATCACGGAGATCGGGCCGGAGGACACGGTGCTGATCCTAGGAGCGGGCCCCACAGGCATCTGCACTCTGTTGTGCGTGCTGCTGAAAGCGCCTAAGCAGGTCATCGTCTGCGAAAAGGACCCGGCGCGTCTCCGGTTTGTCCGGGAGCACTATCCCCAGGTGCTGACGGTGGGGCCGGAGGAGGTGCTGGCCTTCACACAGGCCCACAGCGACCACGGCGGCGCGGACCGGGTGCTGGAGGTAGCCGGGGCGGAGGAGACCTTCCGCCTGGCCTGGCAGTGCGCCCGCCCCAATGCGGTGGTGACGGTGGTGGCGCTTTACGATAGGCCCCAGCTCCTGCCCCTGCCGGAGATGTACGGGAAGAATCTCACCTTCAAAACCGGCGGCGTGGACGGCTGTGACAGCCAGGAGATTCTGGACCTGATCGCGGCGGGAAAGCTGGACACCACGCCCCTCATCACCCACACTGTCCCTCTGCGGGATATCGCGGCGGCCTATGACCTGTTCGAGCACCGGCGGGACGGTGTCATCAAGGTGGCGGTGGACTGCAGCATGGCGTGAGGACAGCAGGACAACAGCTCCGAAGAGACAGAGAGGAGAGAGGCAGATGGATGATGGGATGCAGTGGCTGGCGGGAACGATCCTGTCGGCGGTGATCTCCAGCGTGATCACCGTGGGCTTCCTGTCCGCGCTTGTGACACGGCTGCAGATCCGGATCGACCACCGGAATAACGGGATCAAGCGGGTCTATGCCCCGGGAGAGCACAGCCGAACACTGAAAAAGCAGCTGGCAGAGGCACGGGCGATCCAGCTTCTGGCATTGTCCGGCTATGGGTTCACCCATGCATACAGACGCATCCTGACCGACTGCGTGGCCAGGGGCGGGACAGTGGAATACCTGCTGGCGCAGCCCGGAACCGCCTATATGAAAGATGCGGCTGAGATCGAGGGCAGAGGGGCGGACTCCATCTCCGAGGAGGTCGGGGAGACCCTGAAGCTGCTGGAGGCCATCCGGCGGGACGCCGCGGAAAAGGCAGGGAAGCAGAAAGCGGAGCCGGGCAGAGTTCTCGTCAGGTATTTTCACACGGAGATGCGCGAACAGCTGATTCTCTGTACGGATCAGAGCGGGCGGCGTACGGCCTGGCTGTCGCTGCTGATCCCGCCGCTTCCGGCGCTGGAGTGCAACATGATCGAGTACAGGGACGCGGAGGACTGTGTGGATTATTATGAGGCCGTGAAGAGGCGCAGTGAGCCTTGCCCAGTCGCCGTCCCCGGCAGGATGCACGGAAAGGACTGAGACACCGGGCGCGGGCTGGCCCTCACCAGGCTATGCGGCGGTACTCGATGGCCCTGCACTGGCGGACCACTTGGGCACAGAGAGCGTTGTAAAATTGGAGATACTGTTTCTTGGCCTGGCGCTGGGCGCGCTGCTTCTCCTGAAACAGCCGCCACTGAGGGCAGGTCTTGTGGCAGCCCTCCCGGTAGGACGGACAGCCGGTTTGGCAGGGCAGCATGGGACATTCCTCCGATCTCGGATATTCTCCGCCCGGACACGGCCGGGGCAGGACTCTGCTGTCAGTGTAGTCTTTTTCCCAACGGCCTGCCACCTTGAAATGGTAAAGCGGGGGTAAAACCTCTGCGCAGGCGGAAAAACGGGGCTTGACAACCCCCGCGGTGGCATGGTAAAGTATTGGCTGTTCATCGGAGGGCTTGTGGCCGCAGTCACAAAGCCGGATAAGATGCTGGGGGGCGCCCGGTTTCTTGTCCGGCTTTTTTTTCGCGCCTTTCCGGAGTTGAGGAGGGACATCATGGAAACAGAACAGACCTTTACACGGGGGCCGATCCTGTCGACCCTGCTGAAATTCGCCCTGCCGGTGCTGCTGGCTTTGCTGCTGCAGGCCATGTACGGCGCAGTGGACCTGCAGGTGGTGGGCAAATTCGGCACTGCGGCGGACATCTCGGCCGTCTCCACCGGCAGCCAGATCATGCAGACCGTGACCATCGTCATCACAGGTCTGGCTATGGGCATCACGGTCCTGCTGGGACAGAAGATCGGTGAGGACAGGCCGGAGGAGGCGGGGGCGGCTGTGGGCAGCGGCATCTGCCTGTTTCTGGTGGTGGCAGTGGCTGCCACAGTGGCGCTGGAGCTGGCGGCACCTCAGCTGGCAATGCTCATGCACGCCCCGGCGGATGCCTTTGACGGCACGGTGGAATATGTGCGGATCTGCTCCGGCGGCGCGGTGTTCATTGTGGCCTACAACCTTTTGGGCAGTATCTTCCGGGGGATCGGAGACTCCCGGGTATCGCTGATCACTGTGCTGATTGCCTGTATTCTGAATATCGGCGGCGACCTGCTGTTGGTGGGGGGCTTCGGCCTGAATGTGGCTGGCGCAGCCATCGCCACAGTCTTTGCCCAGGCAATGAGCGTGGCGCTGTCCCTGCTGCTGATCCGTGGAAAGCACTTGGCCTTCATACTCCGGCGGCAGGACATCCGGTTCGACGGTGCCATCATTGGACGGATTCTGAAATTGGGCAGCCCGGTGGCGCTTCAGGACCTGCTGGTGAATATCACCTTCCTGGTGATCATCGCCATCGCCAATTCTATGGGCACCATTCCCTCCGCCGGGGTGGGCGTGGCGGAGAAGCTGTGCGCCTTCGTCATGCTGGTGCCCTCTGCCTATATGCAGTCCATGTCCGCCTTCGTGGCGCAGAACATCGGCGCCGGGCTGGAGACCAGGGCCCGGCGGGCGCTGCTGTACGGCGTGCTGTCCTCCCTGATGGCGGGCCTCCTCATGGGCTGGGCGGCATTCTTTCACGGAGATGTGCTGGCGGGTATTTTCGCGGACGACCCGGCGGTGATCGCCGCCGCCTGGGAGTATCTCAAGGCCTACGCCATTGACTGCCTGCTTACCAGCTTCCTGTTCTGCTTTGTGGGCTTTTTCAACGGCTGCGGGCAGACGCTGTTCGTCATGGCGCAAGGAATGGTCGGGGCCCTGGGGGTCCGGCTGCCGGTGGCGCTGCTGGTGAGCCGGGCGGCGGACAGCTCTCTGTTCCATCTGGGGCTGGCCACCCCTGCCTCCACGGTGGTGCAGATTTTCCTGTGCGGAATCTGGTACCTGCGGCGCTCCCACCGGCTGAACCGGCTGGGGCTGATACGGAAATAAAAGATGCCCCGGCACCTTCGTGCCGGGGCTTTCCAGCGTGCCTGTCCGCAGGCAGCGGGACGGAATCATTGGAGTGCAGGACAGAAGACCTGCACTTGTCCCTTTGCTGGACAGGCTCAGTAGTTCCGCTCCATCTCCTGGATCTGCTGGTACAGCCAGTCGTTGACAGGGACGGAAATGCCGTGTTTGGCGGCCAGCCGGCGAATGATGCCTGCAAACAGCTCCACTTCGCTCTTCCGGTGGTTTTTGCCGTCCTGCCGCATAGAGGTCTCACCGTTGGAGGGCAGGTGGTCAATGATGTCCACCCATGCGGCCACGTCCTTCTCAGAGAGCGGGACACCCTCTGCATTGGCCACGGCGGCCACCTCCCGCATGGCGCCGATCATGGTGTCCCGGGGCTTTCCGGGCACCTGCAGCGGGCCGTAATCGCACTGGAACACCAGGGCGGCCTGGTTGCAGCCGGTGTTGCACAGCAGCTTGCTCCACATGTGGGTGCGGATGTCCGCCGGTACGACATAGGGGAAGCCGATGCTGTCAAAAAACGCGGTGAGCCGCTGGAGGCGGCTGGTGTCCTCCCCGGCGGGGACGCCTACTGCCAGTTCCCCAATGGGGTCGCAGACGACGCGGTTGCCCTCCTTCTTGGCGGCCATCCGCTCCGCCACGCACCAGACCACATGCTCCGGACCAAAGGCATCTCCCAGGATCTCCTCGCTGGAGATGCCATTGAGGACCGAGATCAGGAGCGTGTCCGGTCCCACCAGGTGGCGGCAGGTCTCGATGGCGTTCTGCAGACCGCCGAACTTGACGGCGAACAGCAGTAGGTCCACCGGCTCTGTGCGAGCGGCGGCATCGGTGTAATTGAAGTCGCAGGGTGCGTCGTTGTACCAAAAGCCCTGCTTCCGGTAGCGGGCGATCCGTGCGCCGTCTGCCAGAACGGGGACCTGCTCCTTGCCGAGCGCCCGTGTGAAGAGCGTGGCGTACAGGACGCCAAGGGAACCCAGGCCGATGACGCCGGCTGTTTGAATGGGTTTCATCAATCATTCCTCCTGTTCATCAAAACAGGGCGGCGGAATGCTCCGCCGCCCCTGTTGCTTACGCGATCCGAGCCAGCCACCGCAGATCGTAGGGCTCAAACACGACCTTTTCATAGGCGTCCACATCCAGGGGCGTGCCGTCCCAGTCGGAGTGGATGTCGCCGTTCTGCTTGATGAGGATGTCGTAGAGGATGTCGTAGGTGACGCCGCTCACCGGGTCCGTCTCCACGATGGTGGAGTAAGGCAGCGTCTTGTGGTATGTCAGCTCCATTCCCTTGTAGTCGAAATGGAAGCCGCAGCGCATCCGGCAGCCGTCCAGTCCCGTGTACCGGGCCACCTTCTTCAGATCCTGGAGGATTTTGTCCCCCTCCTCCTCATAGAGGTTCTCCGGTGTGGTGGCGGTGTAGTCGAACCGGAACTGAATGGAGGCGCCCGGGAGCTTGCGGAACCGCTCCATATAGGGCACCAGCTGCTCGGCGGGATAGTTCTTGTACAGCACGCAGTTCACCCGGAAGGGCACCGGCAGCTTGGAAAGCAGGCCGTCGTTGGATTCCACCACATAGTGCTGCATGTGGCGGGAGACGTTGATGCAGGTGATCTTGTGTCTGTTCCGCTCCGCAAATGCCAGAATGTCCGCCTCGGACTGGTGCTCGGAGACGGGAAGGGTGGTGTTGATATATACCTTGTGGGTAGTGGGGATTTTGTCCAGCATCACCTGGAGGGACTCCAGGTTGGCGAAGGGCTCACCCCCGGTGAAGACGAAGTCGCAGTCGGGCGTGATGGCGTCCATCCGCTCGATGCTCCGGCAGATCTTCTCCAGGGAAAAACCTGTCATATCCGCATACTCGCCTTTATTGATGCAGAAGGGGCAGTGGTTCTTGCAGTCGTAAGGGACAAAGATCGTCACCGTGGCGCCGCCCTCCCGCGTCTTATAGGGATGTTTCATATCGATCGGCCTTTCAGAGTAAAATGGAAAATCCGTGAAAAAATGGTCTCCAAAAACCGCGTTGAAGGTCTTGCAGACAATGTTATATTTTAAAGGATTTTTCAACAGAGGTCAAGAGTAAAAGGGAAATTCCCCGTGAGAAACTCCGAAAAAACGCTGACACTTCTGGAAAACCTGCACAAATCCCGCCTGCAGCGCCGCCCCAGTGGAAAGATGCCGGTGAAGGCAGGGCTGTACATTTCCCGGAGAAAATGCTATAATAACAAACTATGCAATTGTGTTTCAAGAGAGGAGGCGGACCCATGGAGATTCTGCAGGGGCTGCTGGACAACCTGACGGCCCTGCTGGCGGCACATCCGCTGGCGGGGGAGTGGTATATGGCCTTTGTGCGCTTTCTGTTTCCGGCTCTGGCCGTGCTGATCCTGTACCGGGCGGTCCGCTCTCTGCTGCGGATTCCCCACACGCCGGAGAACTGGGGCCAGCTGAGCCTGCCAAACGGCACGTCCCTGCCCCTGACCCACTGGGAGAACATCCTGGGCCGGAGCAAGACGGCGGACATCTATCTGAACTATCCCAGCATCTCCCGGCAGCATGCCGCCCTCTGCCGGGGCGAAGATGAGAACTGGACGCTGTACGACCTGGGGTCCAAGGGCGGCACGGCGGTGAATGGGGAGAAGGTGGCGTCCTCCGTTCCCGTGAAGCTGGGGGATACCATCACTTTAGGGGGCGTGCCGTTGATCTTCCTGCCTCAGACCGTGGCGGAGCGGGAGGAGCAGGAGGCGAAGCGCCGGGCGGAGCGCCCCGCCGCCATCTGGCCGTCTTTCCTGTGGCTGACGGTGTTTCAGGTGCTGGCCTGTCTGCAGCTGCTCGTGGCCGCCGGGACTGAGGCCACCATCGCCATCCCCCTGGCCTTCCTGGGGCTGACGGTGCTGATGTGGCTCTATTACGCGGCCCTGCGGGCCACTCGCTGCGTGGGCTTTGAGATGGAGACCATCGCCTTCTTCCTCTCCACGCTGTCACTGTCCATCACTGCCTCCAGTGCCCAGAGCAGTCTGTTCAAGCAGTTCCTGGCTATTTTGCTGGGGCTGGCGCTGTTTTTGGTGCTGGGACTGTTCCTGCGGGATCTCAGCCGGGTGCAGAAGAACCGCTGGCTCATGGCGGCCGCCGCCATCGGCCTGCTGGGCATCACCCTGGTGATCGGCAACTCCAAATACGGCGCCGTCAACTGGATCTCCATCGGCGGCATGTCCTTCCAGCCGTCGGAGATCGCCAAGATCTGCTATATCTTCGCCGGCGCCGCCACACTGGAGCGGCTGTTCCACAAGCGGAACCTGACCCTCTTCATCGTGTTGACAGGCGTGTGTATCGGCCTGCTGGGCCTGATGAGCGACTTCGGCACCGCGGCCATTTTCTTCGTCACCTTCCTGGTGATCGCCTATATGCGGTCCGGGGATTTCGCCACACTGTCTTTGATCTGCGGCGGCGCTGTGTTTGGAGCGGGCATCATTTTGAAGTTCAAGCCCTATATCCTCAGCCGCTTCGCCTCCTGGGGCCACGCTTGGGAGGCCGCCTCCACCACCGGCTACCAGCAGACCCGCACCATGTCCGCCGCCGCCTCCGGGGGCCTTTTGGGTATGGGGGCCGGCAACGGCTGGCTCCATAACGTGGCGGCGGCGGACACAGACCTGGTGTTCGGTATGCTGTGCGAGGAGTGGGGGCTGCTGATCGCCGTGCTGGCAGTGGGCGCCATCATCACGTTGGCGTTTTTCGCCGCACGGGCCTGCCGGGTGGGGAGGTCCAGCTTTTACACCATCGCAGCCTGCGCGGCATCGTCCCTGCTGGTGTTTCAGACCTGCCTGAACGTGTTCGGTTCCGTGGACCTGCTGCCCCTCACCGGCGTCACGTTCCCCTTTGTCTCCAACGGCGGCTCCGCTATGATGTCCGCGTGGGGGCTCCTAGCCTATCTGAAGGCCACAGATACCCGGGAGAACGCCAGCTTTGCCATCGCCCGCAAGCACCAGCGGCGCCTGACCCAGGCGGCCCGCCGGCGGGCGGAGCCGATAGGGGACCCCTTCGGCACGGAAAAGGAGGAACGCCATGAAGAAAATTGAGCGGCGGGCCTTTGTCTGTCTGGCGCTGGCGCTGCTGCTGGCGGCGGGCCTGGGATTCTTCCTGGTGAAATACTTCCTGGACGGCGGCAGCTGGGCGTCCTCCGCCTTCAACCGCCACCTGTACAACAGCAGCGGCCAGCTTGCCAGCGGCACGGTGCTGGACCGGGACGGGGACGTGCTCTCCGAGGTGGTGGACGGACAGCGCACCTATTACGACAATGCCACCGTCCGCAAGGCCACTCTCCATGCGGTGGGGGACCTACAGGGTAATATCGGCACCGGGGCCCTGAATGCCTTTGCCGACAAGCTGACCGGGTACAGCCTGCTGAACGGCGCCTTCGGCGCCCAGCGGGGGAACGACCTGTATCTGACCATTGACGCCCGGTATAACTATACCGCCTATGAGGCGCTTGGCGGCAAGTCCGGCACCGTGGCGGTCTACAACTACGAAACCGGAGAGATTCTGTGTATGGTCTCAGCCCCCAGCTACGACCCCCTGAACGTGCCGGAGGACATCACCACCAACGACCGGTACAAGGGCGCCTATCTGAACCGTTTCCTATCCTCTACTTTCACGCCGGGATCCGTGTACAAGACCGTGACCCTGGCGGCGGCTCTGGAGGATATCCCAGACCTGGCGGATCGGACCTGGACCTGCTCCGGCAGCGTCCAGATGGGGGACGAGACCATCATCTGCTCCGGCACCCACGGGGAGCAGGACATCGCCTCCGCCTTCGCCAACAGCTGCAACGTGGCCTTCGCCCAGATCGCCCAGGAGCTGGGGCCGGGCACTCTGGAGAAGTACACGGAGCAGGCGGGCCTGACCGGCAGCTATTCCATCAGCGGCCTGCCTACGGCAAAGGGCTCCTTTGACTTTGACAACATCACCGACGGTCAGCTGGGCTGGGCCGGCGTGGGACAGTACCACGACCAGGTGAACCCGGCGGCGCTGATGATCTACATGGGCGCCATCGCAAACGGCGGCAAGGCGGCGGAGCCGTATCTGATCCTCCGGACCGAGAGCGCCCTGGGTCTGCCGTCCCTGCCCCACTTCACCACCAGGACCGGCACGCTGATTTCTGCCGATACGGCGGCTGCGCTGGCGGACCTGATGGCCAACAACGTGACCCAGACTTACGGCGCCAGCCGCTTTCCCAATATGGACATCTGCGCCAAGTCCGGCACCGCTGAGGTGGGGGAGGGCCAGACGCCCCACGCCTGGTTCGCCGGCTTCCTCCGGGGGGAGGAGACGCCTTACGCCTTTGTGGTGCTGGTGGAGAACGGCGGCGGCGGGTCCTCTGTGGCGGGCGGCGTGGCCGCCAAGGTTCTGGATGTCATCGTCAACGGATATTGATACGAAAGCGGGAGCAAGATGAACGACAAGAGAAAGGGTCTGCTGTTTCAGACCAAGAAACAGATGAACAACGGAGCTATCGCCACGGGGTTGGGATTCGTGCTGTACCTGGCCCTGCTGGCGATGGGGCTGGAGCTGCCGGCGGACTTGGTGGCCGTTGCCTTCGGCGTGGTGGGAATTTTCAACTCCTTCTCCGTGCTGGAGGGGCGGCGCAAGGACAAGGAGAATATCTCCTACAATCTGCTGTGGGGACAGCTGGCGCTGACCATCTTCCTGGTGGCCTGCGCGGTGCTGGCCGTCAAGCAACGGCTAGGGCTGTAAAAGGAAAAGCGGCGGGAATCCATCGGATTCCCGCCGCTTTTTTCTTATTCGGAAACGGTCTCCTCTTCCAAAGTGGGGGGGACTTCCACCGGCGCGGGCGCGCCCTCCGGCAGCAGCTGGCGCTTGACCTTTTTCATGGCCCACAGGAAACAGATCACGTGGACGCCGAAGGTAATAGCCCAGCTGATGGGATAGGACCAGTAGATCGTCTGGATGGTGTGGAACTGGGGCAGCTGAAAAATGGTGGCGATCCACAGCAGCCGCAGGCCGCAGGCGCCCACCAGGGACACCAGCATGGGCATGATGGAGTAGCCGATGCCGCGCAGGCCGCCCACCATCACGTCCATCATGCCGCAGAGGGCATAGGTGGTGCAGACGATGCCCATCCGCACCAATCCGGCCTCAATGACCGGGGGACTGGTGGTGTAGATGGACAGCAGTACCCGACCTGCCAGCGTGGCGGCGTTGCCCAGCACCAGCCCCACCACCAGCACGCAGCCCTGGGCGCGGATCATGATCTTGCGGATGCGGTGGTAGTTACCGGCGCCGTAGTTCTGGCTGGTGAAGGAAATGGTGGCCTGATACATGGCGTTCATAGACACGTATACGAACTGCTCAATGTTGGCCGCAGCGGAGTTGCCGGCCATGATGACCTCACCGAAGGTATTGACGGAGGACTGGATCACCACGTTGGACAGGGAGAAGAGAATCCCCTGGAATCCGGCGGGCAGGCCGATGCGGAGGATCTGCCGCATGGCCTGGGGGTGGAGCCGCATTTTCTTGAGATCCAGGTGCAGCGGGCCGGTATCCTTCACCATGCAGCGGAGCACCAGGGAGGCGGAGATGCACTGGGAGATCACGGTGGCGATGGCCACACCTGCCACGTCCAGCTTGCAGACGATGACGAAGAAGAGATTCAGCACGATGTTGACGACTCCCGCCAGGGAGAGGAAGTACAGCGGCCGCTGGGTATCGCCCTCCGCCCGCAGCAGGGCGGCGCCGAAGTTGTAGACCATGGTGGCCGTCATGCCCAGGAAGTAGATCCGCAGATACAGCGTGGCCAGATCCAACACGTTCTCCGGGGTCTGCATCCAGATCAGGATGGTCCGGGCACCGAAGACGCCCACCACTGTCAACACCAGGCCGCTGATGATGCTCAGCAGGATGGAGGTGTGGACTACCCGGTGGAGCGCGTCTCTATCTCGGGCGCCGTAGTATTTGGCCGCCAGGGTATTGGCACCCACGGCCAGGCCCACAAACAGGTTGGTCAGCAGGCCGATCAGCGCGGTGTTGGACCCCACTGCCGCCAGGGAGTTATCCCCGGCCCAGCGGCCCACCACCACGATATCCGCCGCGTTGAACAGTAGCTGCAGTACGCTGGAGCACATTAGCGGGATGGAGAACCGCAGCATCTTGGAGAGAATAGGGCCGTTGCACATATCGATCTCATAATGAGTCTGCTGCTTGCCTGCCATGTCAGAAAACCTCGTATATGTCCCAGAATTTGCGCTGTATGACGCAAGCCATATTCTAGCACGGAGCGTCTGGAAATGCTACTGGTTTCCACGAAAAATTTTACACGATTTTAACATTGGAAATTCTCAAAAAGCTGTGCCGGAGAGACAAAGCCTCTCCGGCACAGCTGAATTGAAAGGAAATGATCTTAGAAGGCAGGTACTACGGCGCCGTCGAAGGTCTCGGTGATGTAGTCCCGGATGGTGTCGGAGTGGAGAGCATCCACCAGGGCCTGAATAGCCTCGTTGTTCTCATTGCCCTCCTTCACCACCAGTACGTTGACATAGGGGGAGTCGCTGGACTCGATGGCCAGAGCGTCTGTGGTGGGGTTCAGGCCGGCGCCCAGGGCGTAGTTGGAGTTGATGACGGCCAGATCCACGTCCGCAAGCACGCTGGGGATGGTGGCGGCCTCCAGCTCCTGGAACTCCAGATTCTTGGGATTGTCCACAATGTTGTTGGGAGTGGCGGTCAGGTTGGAGCTGTCGTCCAGGGTAATCAGGCCCTGGGCCTCCAGCAGCAGGAGGGCGCGGCCCTCATTGGTGGCATCGTTGGGAACGGCAATGACGGCGCCGTCGGGCAGATCCTCCAGGGAGGAGACCCGGCCCGCATAGATGCCCATGGGCTCGATGTGGACGCCGGCCACGCTCACCAGATGGGTGCCGCGGGTCTCGTTGAACTCCTCCAGATAGGGCAGGTGCTGGAAGTAGTTGGCGTCCTCGTCGCCGTCCTCCACGGCGGTGTTGGGCACCACGTAGTCGCTGTACTCGTTGACCACCAGCTCGATGCCCTGCTCCGCCAGGATGGGCACGCACTGGTTCAGAATCTCGGCGTGGGGGGTGGGAGAGGCGGCCACCGTCAGGGTGACGGTCTCAGCGGCATCGCTGCCGCAGGCGGCCAGGGACAGGCACAGGGTCAGGCCCAGCAGCAGGGCCAGCAGCTTCTTTTTCATGTTTCGTTCCTCCAATAAAATATCGTTTATGATGTATTTCAAACGCTTGCCGGATTTTCAAGAGACAAACGATGAAAACGCCGGGGGTCACTTGGTATGGGCAAAGCGGGGCAGGAGATCGAGGGGGCCGGATTTTTTGGCGCCGGACGGCTGGTCCAGCCGCTTATCGATGCGCCGGGACAGCCAGTTGAAAATCAGCTGGACCACCTGCACCAGGATAATCAGGAACACCACCGTCACCCACATAACGGAGGTGATGCCCCGCTGATGGCCGTACCGGACGGCGATGTCGCCCAGGCCGCCGGCGCCCACGGTGCCAGCGATGGCGGTATAGGCCAGAATCGTCACCAGGGAGATGGCGCCCCCCAGGATCAAAGAGGGCTTCGCCTCCGGCAGGTACACCTTCCAGACGATCTGGAGGGTGGAGGCGCCCATGGACTGGGCGGCCTCGACCACACCGGCGTCTACCTCGTTCAGGGAGGTCTCCACCATCCGGGCGATGAAGGGGGCGGCGGACACCACCAGAGGTACGATGGCGCCTTTGACGCCGATGGTGGTGCCCACCACCATCCGGGTGAAGGGCATAATGGCCACCATCAGAATGATGAAGGGGACGGACCGGCCGATGTTGACGATCCAGTCCAGCACCCGGTAGACGCCCCGGTGGGGCCGGATGCCGTGGGGCTGGGTCAGGATCAGGGCCACCCCCAGAGGGAGGCCGATCAGATAGGCGAATGCGGTGGAGATCACCACCATTACCAGGGTATCCCAGACACCATCTGTCAACACATTACCGTATTCGGCCCAGAAGGCTGCAATAGACTCAAACATGGTATTCCACCTCCTCCGCAGAGACATTGGGCTGCGCCCGGATATAGCTGAGGGCTTTGGCGGCCTCATTGGGGTTGTCCGGCAGCCCAAGCAGCATGGTGCCGAAGGCCCTGCCCTCGATGTTGCGGGTGTCGGCACCCAGAATATTGACCTTCACCCCCAGGTCGATGGCGAGAGACGCGATCAGGGGCTGATACGCCGTACCGCCGTTGAAGGCCACGCGGACGGCGTGAGTACCTGCCGGATACTGTTCCAGGCTGACGCCACCGGGGTACACCAGCCGCCGGGCCGCATCCGTATGGGGATTGGAGAAGATGTCCTCCACCTTGCCCTGTTCAGCCACCACACCGCCGTCCAGGATCGCCACCCGGGAGCAGATCTCTTCGATGACGCTCATCTGGTGGGTGATGACCACCACGGTGACCCCAAGCTTCTCGTTCAGGTCCTTCAGCAAGGCCAGGATGGAGGCGGTGGTGGTGGGATCCAAGGCGGAGGTGGCTTCGTCACACAGCAGGACCTTGGGGTCCGTGGCCAGGGCCCTGGCGATGGCCACCCGCTGCTTCTGTCCGCCGGAGAGCTGGGAGGGATAGGCATCCGCTTTCTCCCGCAGGCCCACCAGGTCCAGCAGCTCCAGGGCCCGCTTTCTGGCCTGGGCAGCGGGGGTACCGCTGAGCTCCATGGGGAAGCAGACGTTTTTCAGCACCGTCCGCTGCATTAGCAGGTTGAAGCTTTGGAAGATCATAGTGACGTTCCGACGGGCCAGCCGCAGCTCTTTTTCGCTAAGGGCCGTCATATCCTTCCCGTCCACGATCACGGTGCCGGAGGTGGGACGCTCCAGCAGGTTCATGCACCGCACCAGGGTGCTCTTGCCGGCGCCGGAGAGACCGATAATTCCGAAGATCTCCCCCTTCTGGATGTCCAGGCTGATGTCCTCCAGGGCATGGACGGCGTTTTCACCCGTTCCAAAGGTCTTGTACAGGTGCTGAATTTGAATGATAGACACGGGATAACGCTCCTTTCCGGTGAATTCTGGCAATAAAAAAGTCCTTGAGACAAAAGTCTCAAGGACGACGGAATTCGCCGTGGTACCACCTTGATTCGCACGCTTCCTCACGAAAGCGGCCTTGGGGAGTGCAAACACACTCCTGCGCTGTGACGTGCGCCCACGTCGTGACCTATGCCGGGACGGCGGTCGGCCACGCAACTCCGAGACCATGTTCTCCAAGCCCTTCCAGACCTCTTCTCACCACACGAGGCTCTCTGCGCTGTATCTGCCTGGGTACTCTTCTCTTCATCGTCTTTTGCTATCAGGTTATTCAATAACTGTCTCATAGTTTATCTGATAACACCGGAAAAGTCAACAGGGCAACCTGCATAGAAATCCAGGCAAAAGACATGTGGTTCTGTGAGTTTCCACAAAGCGGCGTCGGGCGCTGTCGAAACCGGGAATTTTTTCAAGAGAAGAGGCAGTATCGGATTGCAACTGCTGGGCAAAACTGCTATCATAAAATCCACAAGACCCAGGAGGATGGAGGAACGGCGTTGAGGCGGAAGCGGGATCGGAATTTTGGCATACGCTGGCTGCGGGACCTGCTGTGCGGCGTCCTGATCGGGGCCGGCGCCATCCTGCCGGGGGTTTCCGGCGGGGTGCTGGCGGTGGTGTTCGACATCTACCGTCCCTTTATGGAGGTGCTGACCCATCCCCGGGAGGCCATCCCCAAATACTGGCGGTGGTTTCTGCCCATCGGGCTGGGGTGCGCCATCGGCTTTCTGGGCTTTGCCAAGGGCATCGCCGCGGCCATCGACGTGTCCAGCACCGTCACTACCTGGCTGTTCATCGGCCTGATCGTGGGCACGGTCCCATCTCTCTTCCGGGAGGCGGGGAAGGAGGGACGCAGCATCGGCTCTTGGGTCAGCATGGCGGTGTGCGCCGGCGCCATCTTCTTCAGTCTGTTTTACGTAGGAAAAGTGATTTGCGTCACCGTGGAACCCAATTTCTGGTGGTATAACTTCTGCGGCGCCCTTTGGGGCATGAGTCTGGTGATTCCAGGGCTGACCTCCTCCTCGGTAATGATGGCCCTGGGGCTGTACCAGCCCATGCTGGAAGGGCTGGCCCGGCTGGACTTCCTGGTGCTCTCCGCCTGCCTGCCGGGGATGGTGCTGACAATCCTGCTGCTGGCAAGGCTGGTGAGCTGGTTCTTCCGGAAGCACTACTCCATCGCTTTCCACGGGATCTTCGGCATCGTGCTGGCCTCCACATTGGTTATCATCCCCACCAGTTATGTGGGCGCGTGGGAGATTGTGCTGTCGGCGGTCTGCTGCATCGGCGGCTTTTTGCTGGCCTACTTCATGGCCCGGCTGGACCGGCGGATCCAGGAGAACGGCAGGGCCTGAAACATGAAAAAAGTCCCCTCTGTGTTCCGGCACAGGGGGGACTTTTTCATTACAGATCGAACACGCCCATGATGGCAATGCCCGCCACGATCAGCGCGATCATGGCGTAGTGCTTCCAGGAGAGCTTCTCCTTCAGGAAGATCCGGCTCCACAGCACGGAGGCCGCGCAGTAGGAGGCGATGATGGGCGCGGACATGGCCAGATGCTCCGTGTCCGCGATGGCGTAGATGTAGGCGAACTGTCCGGCGGTCTCGCAGACGGCGCCCAGATACTTGGGGGCCTCCATCTTCGGCACCAGCCGGTCCCGCTTGATGAGCACCACATAGACGAAGCACACCACGGCGGCCAGCAGGAACGTCAGCTCATAGGCCACGTTGGCGCTGGCCTCGTAGTCCTCCACGGTGCGGCTGATGATCTCCAGCACCCGGCTGTCGGCAAAGGTGCCGGCAGCGTCCAGCACGCAGTAAGCCGCAGGCATGGCCAGGGCCATGAAGCTCTTGGTGTACTTGTAGTTGCTTGCCTTCTGCCGCTCGATGCGCAGTTCGTCATCCTCCCGGGCCTCCACCACACCCAGGCCCACGGCGCCCACACACACCAGCGCCACGGCGAACAGGGCCAGGGGGGAGTATCCGGCGATGCCGTCAAAGAGGATAGCCAGCACAGCTACCAGGGCGCCGGAGGAGTTGCAGATAGGGGAGGAGATGGACAGCTCAATGTACCGCAGGCCCACATAGCCCATGGCCATAGAGAGAATGTACAGGATCGAGACGGGCAGGTATGTCAGGATGATGTCCAGATTGATGACCGTACCGCCCACAAAGACCTCGTAGGCCGCGTGAAGGCCCATGACAACGCCCACGGCCATCACCATTTTCAGGTGGCTGTACTTGTCCCGGGCATCGCGGCAGCCGATTTTGGAAAAGAGGTCGGAGCCGCTCCAGCAGAGCAGCGCGATCAGAGAGAGCCAAAACCACATATTACGTTTTTCTCCTAAATCACTGTATTCAAAGCGTTATTTACTTTCCGGCAGAGTTACCAGACCCGCCTCCACCAGCTTCTGCAGGGACATGAGGATTCCCAACTTGGCGTGGTACCAAGTGAGGCCGCCCTGGAAGTAGACGGCGTAAGGGGGGCGGATGGGCCCGTCGGCGGAGAGCTCGATGGAACTGCCCTGGACAAAAGCGCCGGCGGCCATGATGACGTCGGAGTCATAGCCCGGCATGGCCCAGGGCTCCGGGGTCACGTAGCTGTCTACCGGGGCGGCGGCCTGGATCCCCTTGCAGAAGGCCACCATGGCCTCGGCACTGCCCAGGGTCACCGCCTGGATGATGTCATGGCGGCTCTCCGTGGCGTTGGGGACGCAGGCGAAGCCCAGCTTCTCATAGATGTTGGCGGCAAAGACAGCGCCCTTCAAAGCGCCGGACACCACCGTGGGGGACAGGAACAGCCCCTGGTAGAGGGCGGGCATCAGACCCAGGTTGGCACCCACCTCTTGGCCCAGTCCCGGGGCGGAGAGCCGGTAGGCACACCGGTCCACGCACTCCTTGGTGCCGCAGATGTAGCCGCCGATGGGGGCAAGTCCTCCGCCGGGGTTCTTGATGAGGCTGCCTACCACCATGTCGGCCCCCAGGTCCGAGGGCTCGATGGTCTCCACGAACTCGCCGTAGCAGTTGTCCACCATGATTTTCACGTCCGGCTTGATCCCCTTGCAGAAGGCGATCAGTTCCCCGATCTGCCGGACCGAGAAAGAGGGGCGGGTGGCGTACCCCTTAGACCGCTGGATGGTGATGAGCTTGGTGCGGCCGTTGATCTTCTCTCGGATGGCGTCGTAGTCGAAGGTTCCGTCGGGCTTCAGGTCCGCCTGGGCATAGGTGACGCCATACTCCTTCAGGGAGCATTTGCTCTCCCGGATGCCGATGACCTCCTCCAGGGTGTCATAGGGGGCTCCCACCGGGGACAGCAGCTCGTCCCCCGGCAGCAGGTTGGCGGAGAGGGCCACTGCCAGGGCATGGGTGCCGCAGGTGATCTGGGGACGGACCAGAGCCGCCTCCGTGTGGAACACATCGGCGTACACTCGCTCCAGGTTGTCCCGGCCGTCGTCGTTGTAGCCGTAGCCGGTGGTGGCGGCAAAGTGGGTGGCGTTTACCCGGTTTTTCTGCATGGCGGCCAGGACCTTGCCTTGGTTGTACTCTGCCGTCTGATCAATGACGTCGAACCGGGGCCGCAAGTCCCGGAGCACCGCCTCGCCGTATTCATAGACCGCCCGGCTGACGCCGAGCTGTTCATACATGGTCACAATTTCCATGGTCTTCCTCCGTTGTTCCCAAAATTTCATCTGCCAGGTCGCTGAGGACCTGGGGCTTTGTCACCACCAGGCCGCTGACCTCATTGCCCAAAATCAGCAGGGTGTCTCCGGGAGAGATGCCAAAGAACCGGCGGGCCTCCTGCGGGATGACGATCTGTCCCCGGTCGCCCACTTTGGCAGTGCCAAAGACCCGGTTTTTGGACATGCCCAGCATGTGTTTGCCTCCAGGCATGGAGCTACCTCCTTGAAATCATACTTTTCACACAAGTGTGAATCATAGCACAACCGGAAGAACTTGGCAAGAGGAAATTTTTCAAAACGGAAAATGGTGCAAAATGCTTTGGAGTGTGTTATCATACCTCCAAAGATCAAAATGAGGAGGAGCACCTATGAATTGGCGGACGGTGGACATGTCCCGGGAGTCCCGGCGGGACCAATTTGCGTATTTTCAGACCCTGTCCAACCCCTATGTGGGGGTGACGGTGCAGGTGGATGTGACGGAGCTGGCAGTCTGGTGCCGGGAGAGAGGAACGAGCTTCTTTCTGGCGATGCTGTACGCTGCGGTCCGAGCGGCCAACGGCGTGCCGGAGCTGCGGCGGCGCATCCGGGGCGATCAGGTGGTGGAGTACGACCGCTGCCCCTCCTCCCATACGGTGGCTCTGCCGGACGGGACCTACTGCTACTGCAGCCTGGAGGTGGACCGGCCCTTCCGGGAGTTCCTGCCCTACGCGGCGGCGGAGCAGGAGCGGGTGAAGGCGGCGCCCACCCTGGAGGACGGAGAGGACGGGGAGAGCCTGTTCTTTGTCTCCTGTGTCCCGTGGCTGTCCTACACGGCCCTGACCCAGCCAACCCCAACGCCGGCGGACAGCAATCCCCGCATCACCTGGGGCCGCTGGCACCGACAGGAGGGCCGGACTCTGTTGCCTATGACGCTGCTGGCCAACCATGCTTTGGTGGACGGCATCCACATCGCCCGGTTCTATGAGAATCTGGACCGGGAGCTGGCCGCCCTCTGCGGCGGGGAGAAAACAGAGTACTGAATCAGGAAAGGAGAGAGCGGCAGGTGAGGCGCTGCATTGTGGTGGCCGGGATCGCATGAATCAAATTTGAAAGGAGAATTTCCTCATGCAGATTCCGGCGAATACCATCTATCCCCGCACAGGCGACCGGGAGACCGTCTATCTGAATGCAGTGGTGTCAGACCCCAATATTTCTGTGGGGGATTACACGATCTACAACGATTTCCTCCGGGACCCCACGGAATTCGCGCGCAACAATGTGCTCTATCACTACCCCATCAACGGCGACCGGCTGGTGATCGGAAAATTCTGCTCCATCGCCTGCGGCGCGAAATTCCTGTTCACCAGCGCCAACCACACGCTGAAGTCCCTGTCCACCTATCCCTTTCCCATCTTCTACGAGGCGTGGGACACGTCCGTCTCGGAGATCACGGAGGCCTGGGACAACCGGGGGGACATTGTCATCGGCAGCGATGTCTGGATCGGCTATGAGGCCGTCATCCTCTCCGGCGTGCGGATCGGTGACGGCGCCATCGTGGCCGCCCGGGCGGTGGTGACGGGGGACGTGGAGCCCTACACCATCGTAGGCGGCGTACCGGCGAAGCCCATCCGGAAGCGGTTCACACCGGAGACCATCCACCGTCTGGAGCGGCTCCGGTGGTGGGACTGGCCACGGGAGAAGCTCCAGCTGCTGCTGCCCCTGCTCCGCCGGGGTGACCTCACGGCACTGGAGCGGGCCGCGGAGAAATTCTAATCCACACAAAAACCGGGCGGCACACAACTGTGCCGCCCGGTTGGATATTTACTCTTAAAACTTACACGTGGATACCGCCCACAAAATAGGTATTGTAGTACCCGCTGGTCAGGCTGCTGACGATGACACCGCCGCTGCGGGAAGAGGAGGAGTGGATGAACTGCCCATCTCCCGTGTAGATACCGGCATGGGAACATGCCTTGCCGGCGTTGCGGCTGGGATCGTTGAAGAACACCAGATCGCCGGGCTGCAGCTCGGAGATAGAGTATACCCGGGTGCCCAGGCCACTCTGCCACTGGCTGGTGGCGGAGTGGGGCAGGGAGTAGCCGTGCTGGCTGTACACGTACATGGTGAAGCCGGAGCAGTCAAAGCCGCGGGGAGAGGCGCCGCCGTACACATAACCCGTGCCCAGGTACTGCTTGGCAGTGGCCGCGATGTCGCTGTTGGAGGAGGAAGACTCCGTCAGGTCCAGGAAGTCGCTGCGGATGTAACCCTCGGTGCCGTACTCACAGGTGACGTCGTACCAGCCGTCCACCAAGCCGTTGACCGTGACGATGGCGTCCTCCTCAATGGTGGCCAGCACAGAGCTGTCGGTAGAGGCGGCGGAGCGGACGTTCACGCCGTCGGAATTGACACGGCCGTATGTAGTGAAGACATTGTCCTGATCTACGTTCAGGTAGTCAGCAGACACATAGCCGGTGCTGCCGTTGTAGGCGATCTTGTACCAGCCGTCCACGGAGTCGTCCAAGATCGCCACCGCCACACTCTTGTCCAGCGTGGTGACCACGGAGGCGGAGGTAGAGGGCTCGGCCCGCAGCCGCAGGGAAGAACCTGTGGTGCAGCCGGCGCCGGTGGCGATGTCCGCTGCCAGGGCGGTGGCCGCCAGCAGCATTGCGGTGAGAACGGAGAGGAACAGGACCTTGCCTGCTCTGCCTGCGAAGTGCGTCATAGGTGTACGTTCCTTTCGTCAGTCTTTTGTAGCGCGGGGAAAAGGTCCTGTTTCTTACAGCTTGCCAGCAAGAGCACGATCCAGCCAGACGGTGGCGATGTCCATCGCCGCGTAGAGGCTGTCCTTCTCGCTCTTCTTGACCACACGGTCCCGGGACTTCAGCTCCGGGTCCGTCAGCTGCAGCTGGATGGAGACCTTGGTGGCCACCTCCATGTCCTGCTCCTTCTTGGTGTTGAGGATCTGCATCATGATGATATATTTCTCAGCCATCGTGCCGTAGTAGATCAGATTGTCCACCCGGCGAAGGGGATGGCCCTTGTATGTCAAACCTTCTGCCTTCTTGGACTTGCTCTCTGCCATGGAAACACTCCTTCAAAAGTTGTAACCGAATTGTAACAGATTTTATCCGCTTTGTCAACGTTTGGTCACAAGAAATTACAGCCAATTCCTGGGAAGAGACCTGCCTTCGGCCCCTGGACGCAAAAAAATCCCGCAGGGAAGGTCGCCGCGCCATTCGCACGGATGCCCTCTCTGCGGGGGAATGCAGAAGGAAAACGGTTACTGCCCCAAATATCTGCGGACCAGCACCTGCAGCAGCTCGTCCCGGTCGATCTTGCGGATCAGGGTCCGGGCATTGTTGTGATTGGTGATGTAGGTGGGGTCCTCGGAGAGAATATAACCCACGATCTGGTTGATGGGGTTATAGCCCTTTTCCTCCAATGCCCGATAGACGGTCGAGAGAATCTGATGGATCTCTGCGTCCTTCTCCGTGGCAATATTGAATTTCCTGGTAAAATCGTCCATACAGACACCACCTTTCCCGAAGGGAGCACCACTTCATAATACAAAACTAGTATACTCGTTTTTTGAAAAACTGTAAAGCGTTTTCCGCATGAAATTTGAAAAAATACGCCCCGTAATCGCTGGGAGGGCGCTGGACCGAAAGAACAGGGGGGTCCAGTGCAGCAGAACGGCCTTCGGCCCGCCTCACAGCGCCTCCGGGAGCGGCGTCTGCATCGGCGCTGCTGGGGGATTGGATTTGAGCCGGGCGGAACGCATCCGCCCGGCTCAAGGTTTCTGTCTGCGCAATAGCACCTGGACGCGACGGCACACAAGCCCGCTGTGCAGTCCGCAGGCGGCCGCATATTACCGCAGGACGGCGTTCAGCTCTGCCTTCAGCGTCTCCAGGATGCTCTTCACATCCTCATCGGCCTCCTGAGCGGTGAGGCTGCGGTCGTCGGAGCGGAGCGTCAGGTTGAAGGCCACGCTCTTCTTGCCCTCCGGGATGCCGGAGCCGGTGTAGATGTCGAACAGGGACACATCCTTCAGCAGCCCCTTGGCGCCCCGGCGGATGCAGTCCTCCAGCGCTCCCACGGTGACGGCCCTGTCGCACACCACGGCGATGTCCCGGGTGACGGCGGGGAACTTGGGCAGGGGGACATATTCCGGGTCGGCCCCCTTGGCATTCTCCAGCTCGTCCATGGCCAGCTCTGCGCAGTAGAATTCCGCGTCTACGCCATAGTTCTTGGCCACCAGGGGATGGATCTGGCCGAACCAGCCCAGGCAGTCGCTGCCGCTCCACACCTCGGCAAAGCGGCCGGGGTGGTAGGAGAGCTCCTCCGGCAGGCCGCTGCCGATGCGGAAGGTCACATCCTTCACCCGCAGTTCCTGGAGGATCGCCTCAATGGCGCCCTTCATAGCGTAGAAGTCCATGTCGCCGCCGTAGGCGCCCAGGGTCAGTGTCTTGGACTCGATGGCCAAGCCGTCCTCGCCGCCGGGCAGGTACGTCCGGCCCACCTCATAGAGCTTCACGTCCTGATTGCGGTAGTTGTAGTTCCGGGTCAGGATCTCCAGCATGGAGGGCAGGGTGGTGGTCCGCATGATGGAGGTATCCTCCCCCAGGGGGTTCAGGATCTTGAAGGAGTTCCGCCGCTGGTAATCTTCCGGCCAGCGGATCTTGTCGTACTGGGTCGGGGAGATGAAGGAGTATGTGATGATCTCATCGTACCCGAAGGCCCGGCACACGCTGGACACCCGGCGCTCCAGGATCTCGGCGGCGCCATAGCCGCCCAGGGTGGTCTGGCCCCGCATCAGGGTGGTGGGGATGTTGTTGTAGCCGTAGAACCGGGCCACTTCCTCCGCCAGATCGGCGATGCCCTCCACGTCGCCCCGCCAGGAGGGGATGGTCACGTCGGCAGGGCCGCCGGGGCAGCTGTCGTCCGCTGTGCGGATGTCCACCCGGGCCAGATACCGGTACTGCTCCGCTGCGGGGATGTCGGTGCCCAGCAGCGCGTTCACCCGCTCCGGGTCCATGCGGATGGTGTGGGGCTGGGGCACGTAGTTGAGGATGTCGATGACGCCGTCCACTACCTCTCCGGCGCCCAGCAGCTCCACCAGCTCGCAGGCCCGCTGGACGGCGGGCAGGGTATTCAGGGGATCCAGACCCTTCTCGAACTTGGCGGAGGCCTCGGTCCGCATCCCCAGGGACAGAGCGCCCTTGCGGATGCAGGTGCCGTCGAAGCAGGCGGACTCGAACACCACGTCGGTGGTGTCCGCCACGATCTCGGAGTTCAATCCGCCCATGATGCCCGCCAGGCCCACGGCCCGGTGCTCGTCGGCGATGACCAGGTGGTTGGCGGTGAGCTTGCGCACGTTGCCGTCCAGGGTGGTCAGTTCCTCGCCCTCCTCGGCCCGGCGGACGATGATGTGGCCGCCCTTCACATAGCGGTAGTCAAAGGCGTGCATGGGCTGGCCGTACTCCAGCATCACATAGTTGGTGATGTCCACGATGTTGTTGATGGGACGGACGCCCATGCTCCGCAGCCGCTCCCGCATCCACTTGGGGGAGGGGGCGATCTTCACGTTCCGCACCATCCGGGCGGTGTACCGGGGCACCAGATCCGCGGCAGGGGTCTCGATGTCCAGCAGGTCCGTCAGCACGCCGTCGGCGCCGCCCTGTACCTCCGGTTCGTGGAGAGTCAGGGGCTGCTGGTAGGTGGCGGCCACCTCCCGGGCCAGACCGATGACGCTGAGGCAGTCGGGGCGGTTGGGGGTGATCTCGAACTCCACCACATGGTCATCCGCGCCGATAATGGGCTTGATGTCATCGCCGTTCTGGATCCCTTCCTCGTGGAGGACGAAGATGCCGTCGGGGATGCAGTGGGGGAACTCCTTCTGGTCGGCGTGGAGATCCTCCAGGGTGCAGATGGCGCCTGTCTTGGTGTTGTAGGCCACCAGGTCCCCCTCGTGGAGGTTGGGGCAGATGGTGTCCGGCACAGCGGTGGAGCCGCCCAGGTCCAGACAGGTGTGGAAGGTGTAGTCCGGCTGGCTGGCGCACTCCAGGATCTTGGCGCACACCACCGGCCCGAACACCTTGTCACCGGGCTGGATGTCGGCGGGGATGGAGGGCTTGTCCTTGTCCAGGGGGTGGTAGTCGTTCAGGATGGCGGCGGGGACGATAGCGGCGTAGGGGAAGTCCCGCTCATCCAGACCCAGCTCATAGAGGCCGCACATCATGCCGTTGGACTCCACGCCCCGCAGCTTGCCCTTCTCGATCTTCTTGCCGCCGGGGAGGGTGGAGTGGTCCAGGGCCACGGGTACCATATCGCCGGGGTGGATGTTCCAGGCGCCGGTGACAATCTGGATGGGCGCGCTCTGGCCCACATCCAGCTGGCAGATCCACATGTGGTCGGAATCCGGGTGGCGCTCCATGGTGAGGATGGTGCCCACCACGATATTGGAGATCTCGGCTCCCCGGTCCTCGGTGGTCTCCACCTTGGAGCCGGAGAGGGTCATGGCCTCGGCAAAGTCTTTATCGTTGGCGTCGACGTGCACAAACTCGTCCAGCCACTTTCTGCTCAGTAACATATCTTCTATAACTCCTTTATATCGGAATGCGGGAGTGCCCCGCAAAAGCCTCGCAGAGTTTCACGCCGCCGGCGTGAAAAAATATCCAGTCATTTTCGGAAGGACACGTGCCTGCCGAAAATTCCCTGACTCAGCCGCCTTGGGCGGCGTTCACCAGTGACCGATGTCACTGGTGAGGGGGAATCTAAAGGGGGGACGGGATCCCCTCTTTAAGAACTAGAACTGTTCCAGGAATCGCACGTCGTTCTCAAAGATCAGCCGCAGGTCGGCGATCTTGAACCGCCGCATGGCGGTGCGCTCCAGGCCGATGCCGAAGGCCCAGCCGGAGTATACCTCCGGGTCGATGCCGGACATCTTCAGCACCTTGGGGTGGATCATGCCGGCGCCCAGCAGCTCGATCCAGCCCTCGCCCTTACAGGTGGGGCAGCCCACGCCGCCGCACTTGTGGCACTGGACATCCATCTCGCAGGAGGGTTCCGTGAAGGGGAAGTGATGGGGGCGGAACCGGGTTTTGGTGCCCTTGCCGTACAGCATCTCCACCACCGTGTTCAGGGTGCCCTTCAGATCCGCCATGGTGACGCCCTTGTCGATGACCATGCCCTCCACCTGATGGAACATGGGGGAGTGGGTGGCGTCCACCTCATCTTTCCGGTACACCCGGCCGGGGGCGATGATGCGGATGGGCAGCTCCATGGTCTCCATGGCCCGGACCTGCATGGGGCTGGTCTGGGAGCGGAGCATCACCCGGCTGTCCTCGTCAAAGTAGAAGGTGTCGCTCCAGTCCCGGGAGGGGTGGCCCTCGCCGGCGTTCAGCTTGTCGAAGTTATAGGTGGCCAGCTCCACCTCCGGGCCGTCCAGGACCGTGAAGCCCATGGAGATGAAGATCTCCTTGATCTCATCCAGCGCGGTGTACATGGGGTGCTTGTGGCCCAGCTTGTGGGCCTTGCCGGGGACGGTGATGTCCAGCGCCTCGGCCTCCAGCCGCTCCTCCAGGGCCTTTTCCGCCAGGACGGCGGACTGCTGCTCGATGGCGGACTCCACATCTGCCCGGACGGCGTTGGCCAGCTGGCCCATGACGGGCCGCTCCTCGGCGGAGAGCTTGCCCATCTGCTTCAGAACGGCGGTCAGTTCTCCCTTTTTGCCCAGGTACTGGACCCGGAGGGCCTCCAGCTCTCCGGTGTTCCCGGCGGCGCCGATGGCTGCCAGCGCGCCGGCGCGAATGGCTTCCAGTTGTTCCTTCATACGTCAGACTCCTTTTTTGAGTTAGGAGCGTGGAGATCGGAGATAGGAACTGGGGCGGCCGCTGTGCGGCTCTATTGGGATCATCCGGCTTTGCCGGATACCAAAACTCCTATCTTCTATCTCATATCTCCTATCTTTGTGATAACAAAAAACGCCTCTCGTCCCATCCCTGGGACGAAAGGCGAATCCTTCCGCGGTACCACCCGGATTCGCGCCAAAAGCGGCGCGCACTCGTGGCCCCGGTAACGGAGGGCGGACCGGCCGTGTCTCCACGGCGGCTCCCGGGCGAACCAAACCGGGCGTCCGCAGTCTGGCTTGCAGCCGGTGGCCAGACCTCTCTCGGCGGCGTATCACGGTTATTTTCCCGTTCATCGCTGATAACAATTAACACTTATAGCACAGAAACGGGACAAATGCAAGCCCCGATTCGCCGAAATTCAGCGGATCGGGGCGGAAATTTTCAGCTCAAGAGCCGGCCGTCCACCAGGTCCTCCACCTGGATGGCGGACACCTCGCCGTCCGTGATGAAAAAGGAGATGTGCTTGCAGTAGGACAGGCCGCCGGGCTCGTGGATCAGGGCGTAGTCGGCGCCGAACTGGTCCTCGCCCACCGCCTCCATCTGCACCGCACCGGTGTAGACGGCTTTTACATCGTCCTCCGAGTCCCCCACCTGGATGCCTCCCAGGGTCCGCGGCCCCGGCACCGTGGTGGTCATGCGGTAGATATTGTCGGTTCCATCCGCATCCAGATACGCCACATCCACGCCTCCAAAGGAAAACGTGAAGAGCGATTCCCCGTTGTCCCCCGTCCCGGCGGACTGGGGCGTCTCCGGGAGACCCTCATAGTCCCAGGGGTATCCGCCCTCTTTGCGCCCCAGGGAGAGGAACTGCCCCTCCGTCACCAGACAGAAGGAGGCGGTGGCGTTTTCCGTTGCCCGCTCGATGGCCTGGGGCCGGGCCTCCTTCAGGGCGTCCAGCAGGGCCTGCTGGGCGTCGTTTTCCGGCTGGTAGGTGTCCAGGATCTCTGTCAGCCGGTCCTGCTCCTCCTGACCATACCAGGCGTAGGTGTCGTTCACCGGGGCGGCCACCACAATGTCGGCGTGCTCCCAGGGGCTGTCCGGGAAGACGGACAACGCATCGAACCAGGTGTCCGGGTCCTCCAGGAACCGCCTGGTTAAATAGTCGGTGGCACCTTCGGAATAAGCTCCGTCCGCGTGGAGCAGCCAGCAGGCCAGCTTCAGGTCGGACCAGGTGTCGAGGTTACCGGCGTCATCACGCATGAAGGTATCAATATCATAGGTGAACTGGAACACCGTCTCCGCCTCCAGGTCCAGCCCGTCGGAGGGAACAAAGGAAGTGAATTTCCAGCCGTCCGCCGTGTGTTCCAGATCCAGCACCGCCTGGGAGTAGCCGACGGTGGTACTGGGTTTCTCAAAGGCCCAGCTGTCGGCGTAGAAGGTGACCGTCACCGTCCAGTGGTCCGCATCCACCTGCTCCGCCGCCACGGTCTTGTCCAGCAGGTACAGGTTGCTCCCTCGGCCCCCGTCGGTGGCGTAGAGAACGCCGTCGAAGTCCTTGTAGTGATCCGGGGACAGGGCGAAGAGGTTGTCCACAATCTCCGGGGAGAAGTAGGACTCCGCCGTCTCCCGCAGGTCTGCCAGGGACGTGATCGTGACCGGCTGCGGCTGCCAGGGAAGCGCACTGTCCGTGAGCTCTGCCACGGTAGAAACGGGCAGGGAGAGATTCTCCGCATCCACCCGGTAGTAGGTCAGGTCTCCCTCTGTGCGGGCGTCCTCCATGTCCAGGGGCAGGGTGGTCAGATCAAACCAGTCGTATACCGCCGACGCGGCGGTATACATATTGATAACGTCCTGTTCCGTCAGAGCGGTCTCCGGGGCCTCATCGGGCGAAACCGGAGATTCCCGCCCGCCGCAGCCGGCGAGCAGCGTGATGGTCAGGAGAAGAAGCGCCCCAAAACGCCTCATGGGCAGCGCCTCCTTTCGTTCCTTTTTGAAGCATCATATCACATTCCACCGGAAAATTCATGACGATCTGGTTACAAATGATTGCAATCCGGAGCGGGAATTCCTATAATAGGCACCAGAAAACCATGAGGAACACAGGAGGTTACGGCCATGAAGCTGACGACGGCGGAGCAGATGAAGGAGCTGGACCGGCAGGCCATTGAAGAGCGGGGCATTCCCTCCATCGACCTGATGGAGCGGGCGGCGGCAGGCGTGGCAGAGGCGGCGCTGGCGCTGCTGCCCAAGCGGCCGGGGAAATGTCGGGGGGCGGCCTTGTGCGGCGCGGGCAACAACTGCGGCGATGGAATCGCCGCAGCCCGGCTGCTGTTTTTGAAGGGGCTGAAGGTCCGGGCGTTCCTGGTAGGGGACTATGAGAAGCTGACGCCGGACGCCCTGGAGGAGACCCGCCGTCTCAGCGAGTGCGGTGTGGAGCTGGAGCGGTTCGACCCGGCGGACGAAAGCCAGCGGGCCTGGGTGTTGGGGTGCGACGTGGTGATCGACGCCCTCTTCGGCGTGGGCCTCTCCCGGCCCATCGGGGCAGGCACGCCCTTTGCCGCGGCGGTGGACTGGATGAATGAGAGCAGGGCCGCCGTGGTGGCGGCGGACATTGCCAGCGGCGTGTCGGCGGACACCGGCGCCGTGCTGGGCCGTGCGGTTCGGGCGGATCGCACTGTCACCTTCACACTGCCCAAGATCGGTCAGGCAGTGGGGGAGGGGGCCGCCCTCTCCGGGAACGTGGAGGTCCGGGACATCGGCATCCCGGCGGATCTGGTCCGGGGCCTTGTCTGCCGGGCCCAGACGGTGGAGCGGGACTTTGCCCGTGCGGCCCTGCCGCCCCGGAGGGCGGACGGCCACAAGGGAACCTTCGGCAAGGTGCTGATCGTCGGCGGCGCAGTGGGCTATACCGGTGCGCCTTATCTCACTGCCGCGGCGGCGGTGCGGACCGGGTGCGGGCTGGTGTCCCTGGGGGTGCCGGAGACCATCTGGCCGGTGGAGGCGGCCAAGTGCGTCTCTGCCATGCCATTCCCTCTGCCGGACAAACATGGGAGGCTCTCTCCCAAGGCGAAAGAGGAAATCCTGGAGCGGGCTGCCGGCTGTGACGCAGTGGCTCTGGGCCCTGGACTGGGCCGGGGAGATGGCGTCACGGAGCTGGTGCTGGATCTGCTGCAGAAGATCCAGCAGCCGATGGTGCTGGACGCCGACGGCATAAACGCCCTGGGGGGACATATAGATGTACTGGACGCCCGGCGAGACCGGATCACGGTGCTGACGCCCCACGACGGGGAGTTCACCCGCATCGGCGGCGACCTCACCGGCAGCAACCGGCTGGGGGCCGCCCGGGCCTTTGGAGCGGCCCATGGCTGTGTCCTGGTGCTGAAGGGCCACCGGACCCTCACCGCCGCCCCGGCGGGGAACGTGCTGGTGAACACCACCGGAAATTCCGGCCTGGCCAAGGGCGGCAGCGGCGACGTGCTGACGGGGATTGTCGCCGCCCTGCTGGCCCAGGGGGCGACTGCCGTTCGGGCGGCGGCGGTCGGCGTGTGGCTCCACGGCCGGGCCGGGGACTTGGCGGCGGAGCGCCTGACGCCCTATGGTATGACGCCGGAGGACGTGGTGTCGTCACTGCCGGCGGCCATCGGGGAGATCCTATAAAAGACGGAGGTTTTTGCGGTGCGCAGATGGGCTTGCATACCAATGATGACCCTGTGCCTGCTGCTGACGGCCTGCGGCGGCACAGGCGGAGAGGCGGGGGATGCGGCGGATGCCCGGATGCCCTATCGGAACATGGCGGGCTGCGTCATGGAGGCGGAGGTCTCCTGCACGCAGGACGGCGCGGCCTGGGAGGCCACGCTCCAGTGCGACTACGTGCCGGAGGGGGAGACCACTGTGGAGGTCCTGGCACCGGAGACCATCGCGGGCGTGAAGGCAGTGCTCTCCGACGGGGAAGTGGAACTGGTGTACGAGGACCAGTGCCTGAACGCCGGGAACCTCAGCAGCCAGGAGGTGAGCCCCATGGCCTGCCTGCCCCAGCTGATGAGCGCCCTGCGGGACGGGTGGCTGCTGGAGGAGAGCGAGGAGGACTGGCAGGAGACGTCCTGCTTCCGTCTGACGGTGGACCAGACCGGAGAGCAGAATGGGAAGATCCTCTCCACCCTCTGGCTGCGGCAGGAGGACGGTACGCCCCTCCGAGGGGAGATCGCCGTGGATGGGGAAATCATTTTGACGGCAGACTTTACGAGCTTTTCCTTTTATGATACAATAGAAAACCAGGAATGACTTCGGCGGGAGGGTTCCTCCCGCCGCTTCCATAGACTGACGGAGAAGGTGACCGACACATGGAGGAACCGATTCTGAGACGGACCTGGGCGGAGATCGACCTGGACGCCCTGGCCCACAACTATCAGCAGGCCCGCAGAAAGATCGGGCCCAACGTGAAGTATTTGGGTGTGGTGAAGGCGGACGCCTACGGCCACGGGGCCATTCAGGTGTCCCGCAAGCTGGAGCAGCTGGGGGCGGACTATCTGGCGGTGTCCAGCTTGGACGAGGCGAAAGAACTCCGCCGGGCCGGCATTCAGGCGCCCATTCTGATCCTGGGCCACACGCCCCCGGCCATGGTGCCCCAGCTGATCGAGTACGGCATCACCCAGGCGGTGTCCGCCCTGGCCAAGGCGGAGGCGTACAGCGCCGCAGCCGTGGAGAGCGGCGGCACACTGAAGGTCCACATCAAGGTGGACACCGGCATGTCCCGGCTGGGTTTCCTGGTGCGGGAGGGGCACTTTGACACAGGCGTGGAATCCATCGCCGCCGCCTGCGCCCTGCCGGGACTGGAGGCGGAAGGCATCTTCACCCACTTCGCCGTCTCCGACGAGGACGACAGAGACAGTGAGGCCTATACGAGAGCGCAGTTCGACGTGTTCACCCGTGTGCTGGATGCATTGGCTGCAGGGGGCAGAACCTTTGCCATCCGCCACTGCGCCAACAGCGGCGCTCTGGCCCGCTATCCGGAGATGTATCTCGACATGGTGCGGCCGGGCATCGCCCTGTACGGCGTGGGCGCCGATGCGCAGCGGCTGGACCTGCGGCCGGTGATGAGCCTGAAGTCCAGCGTCTCCACCATCAAGACCTTTGACCCGGGCACGGACGTCAGCTACGGTCGGACGTTCCGCACCCAGGGAAGGACCCGGATCGGGGTGTTGCCCATCGGCTATGCGGACGGTTTCTTCCGGGGCCTCTCCAACCGGATGTCGGTGGTGACAGCCCAGGGCCCAGCCCCTCAGCGGGGCCGGATCTGTATGGACATGTCCATGATCGATCTGACAGACCTGCCCGACGTCAAGGTCGGGGACGAGGTGGAGATCTTCGGCCGCCGCCAGCGGGTGGATGACCTGGCGGCCATTCTGAACACCATCCCCTATGAGCTGACCTGCGCGGTGAGCAAGCGGGTGCCGCGGGTGTATATCGAAGGCGGTAAAATCGTGGAGCGGAGCCTGCGGCTGCTGTGAGCGCAGGGAAGCGAGCCGCCGCAGCGCGGCGTCCAAGCGTTTTGCCGCGTGCGGCAAAACCTTGGGGAGAGCGGGCTTTGCCTGGCCGACCAAAATGAGATCGGGGTCCCCGCCGCGCAACGCGCGGTGGGGCCTGACCTGTGCGGTGAGCAAGCGGGTGCCGCGGGTATATATCGAAGGCGGTAAAATCGTGGAGCGGAGCCTGCGGCTGCTGTGAGCGCAGGGAAGCGCGGACACAAATCCATACACACACGCCTTGTTCCGGGCATAGGATAGTGCGGGGCGAGGACGCCGGAATTTTGCGGCATTGGCAAAGTATAAATTCCGTACCTGCGTGGGAGAATGAAAGTGGCCTCACCGAAGGGCCTTCGGTGATGGGTACTTCTTTCGGCGGAGTGTGAACTTTGTGGATACGAGTGTCAAGCGCGGCGATATTTACTATGCCGATCTCTCCCCGGTGGTGGGCAGTGAGCAGGGTGGTGTCCGGCCGGTTCTGATCATTCAGAACGACACCGGCAACCGGTACAGTCCCACTGTGATCGCGGCGGCCATCACTTCCCAGACCGGGAAGGCCAAGCTGCCGACACATATCGACCTTCCCGTGGACCACAGCTGCGGCCTGAGCCGGGATTCGGTGGTCCTGCTGGAGCAGGTGCGCACCCTGGACAAAAAGCGCCTGCGGGAAAAGATGGGCCATGTGGAGGAGAATGTGATGGAGAAGGTCGATCTGGCCATCGCGGTCAGCTTCGGACTGCCCCACGACCAGATGGTTTGAGAGATCCGTTTCTTCGGCAATACACAGGCCGGGCGCTGCGGCGGAAGCCGTCTCCTGGCCGCCCGGAAATGCGTGGTTTGATCGAAGGGTCCTCCTGAAAAGGGCGTTCCGCCCTTTTCAGGGGTACCGATTTTTCAGATCCGACAATCAATACGGAGGTACATAAGCGCATGAAAAAGAACAGATGGTATCTGCGGCTGCTGGCATTGCTGGTGCTCTGCGGCGCCTTGAACGTGACGATTACCGCGGCGGCGGAGGCCGGATCCTCCGACGACCCGCTGGTGACCCTGAGCTACCTGAACGAGACGTTCATGGACTCCATCATGGAGCGGGTGGACCAGAAGATCGCCGCCCGGAATGCCCAGTTGGGCATTTCGGCAGGCAGCGGAGCCGGTGCCGCGTCCAACTTCACTGTGGTGACCCTCACCAGCGGACAAGTCCTCACTGGGGACATCGGCTGTGAGGTAATGCTGCGAGTGGGAACGGCTGTGTGCGTTTCTCCCTCCAGCCCCGGTCTCATTGACGAGACCGCAGCCACAGCGCTGAACAACGGCAGTGCGCTGGTCCAGAACCACCTGTACATGATGACCATTGAGGGCCGGGGCGTCCGCGCCACGGCCGGCACCACCAAGCTGCTGGTCCGGGGCAGCTACACCGTCGCCTGATCTCCGCATAAACGGCCCCGCCTGGGCATAGGTTGTGCCAGGCGGGGCCGTTTGGAGAGGGGGCAGAGCGATGGACAAGTTTCCACTGATGCAGGGCTGTTTCTCTGTGGGGGAGCTCATCACGGAGCAGGAGGCGCTGTACACCTGGTTTGAGGCCCGGTGCCGCCTGCCGGGAGAGGGCCTCTGGTGCGCCTGGGCGGTGGGCGACCGGGGAGAGCTGCGGCTGGGCGTTCTGGAGCCCTGTGGGGACCGGGCCACAATCCGGCGGCGGTTTTCCGCCCGGCTGACAGCCCCTCTAGGAAAGCTGCGGCAGGGGGAGATCCGCCCTGCCCATCCGCCGGAGCCGGAGGATTGGACGCCGCTGGAGCGCTCGGCAGTGCGTCTCCGTTCCCCATGGCTTCGGGAGCAGCTGCACCTTGTGCCGGGCGTCCTTGTCCGGGAGGAGCAGGGGCGGCGAGAGCTGGCGGTGCCCTATGACGTGGGCCGCCCCTTTCCGCTGACCGCCTTGTTCTGCTTTGCCCATATCCGCCGTATCCATGGCCGGAGCTACGCCATCTTTGCCTTCAACGGGGAGGAGCGACCGGTGTTCTGAGCCGTCCGGCGGACAGAGACATTTTCAGAAAATTCCAAATGATGTGTTCCACATTTCCCGGGGGTATGATATAATAACCCCAAGACGGCCGTGGCGGAGGGGCTCTCCGCCCGGCCTCAGACACGGGAAGACCTGCCGGCCGGGCGCCGGCGGAGCGTTTGGAGGTCCAGTATGAAGTGTCCCTATTGCGGTTACAGTGAGAGCAAGGTCATTGATTCCCGGCCCGCGGACGAAAACAGCAGCATCCGCCGCCGGCGGGAGTGCCTTTCCTGCGGCAAGCGATTTACCACCTATGAGACGGTGGAGAGCCTGCCTATGGTGGTGGTGAAGAAGGACGGCAGCCGCCAGAGTTTTGACCGGCGGAAGGTGCTGGGCGGCATGATCCGCGCCTGCGAAAAGCGGCCGGTGCCCTTGGCGGAGCTGGAAAAGATCGCCGAGGAGATCGAGCAGGATCTGCAGAACTCCATGGAGCGGGAGATCAGCACAGAGGCCATCGGCGAAAAAGTGATGGAACGGCTGCGAAACGTGGACCAGGTGGCCTATGTCCGGTTTGCCTCCGTCTACCGCCAATTCAAGGATATCGACACCTTTATGACAGAGCTGAACAAGCTCCTGGCCGACAACCGGTGAAGGCCGTCAGAGGACGTTCTTGATATCCAGCCGCTCCGTCTCCGCCAGGAGCCGGAGCTGATCCCGCAGGTCCGAGATCTCCGCCCGGAACTCCGTCAGCTCCCGGGTGGCGGCGAAGGCCAGGGCCCGGCGGTACATGGCCTCCGCGTCGTCCACCGTATCATGCCGCGCCACGATGTGGAGGTAGGTCTGGCTTTCCGACCAGTCGTCATAGCTGCCTGCCAGCGTATCCACGGCCTCGGTCCAGGCCTCTGACTGGGCTTGGGCGTCCGCCTGCTGCAGCTGCTCCCGCCAGCGGACGGTGCTGGCGGTCATGTAGGAGCTGTTCCACAGGGAAAAGACCAGGATGGCTGCCAGGATGCCGACGGATATTCCATACGCCTTCATGACTCTCGCTCCTTTCGGACGCAGAATACCTGCCCCTGTTCGTCCAGGGTCAGGAGGAAGATCTCGCGGGGAGAGGAGGCTTTTTCCCGGGACAGCTGCTTGCGCAGCCAGTTCTCGTCCCGGCCGCAGGCGGTCAGATTGCGGTGGATGACCCGCCCGTCGTTGATGATGACCATGGGCAGTGTCACATCATCCTCCAGCCCCAGTCCCAGTTGTTCCGCCGTGGGCGGCTGCTGGGCTGTCCAGGGAAAGACGGTCAGCTGGCCGGAGTTTTCCAGCACGGCGTACTTCACGTCCTCGATGCGGGTGACGCCCTGCTCCCGCAGTTCCTCCATCAGCTCATCGATGGTAAAGCGGTTCTTCCGCATGGCGTCCTGCTGCAGCTTGCCGCCCCGGATCAGGACCGTGGGCGTCCCGCAGATCAGCGCCCGCAGCCGCAGGCTGCGGAGAGACAGCTGACTCAGCAGCAGTGACAGGGCCAGCAGCGTCAGGATCGGCAGCAGGCCAGAGAGCAGCGGAATGCCGAAGTCCTGCATGGGCACGGCGGCCAGGTCGGAGATCATCATGGTCAGCACCAGCTCGCTGGGCTCCAACTCGCCGATCTGGCGCTTGCCCATCAGGCGCATCCCGACCACAATAAGGAAATAGAGAATGATCGTTCGGACAAAGGCGGTTATCATGGCGAAAATCCCTCCGTTCCGCTAGTATCTGCCGGAACGGGATTTTTATCCGGGATAAGGCTCCCCCAGGAGGGGGAGATTCTTGTAAAGCATGGAAAGAAAATATAGAGTTATACAGCAACAGTTTTGAGAATTAATAAGAAAAAATAATGATGGATTCAAGTGTTCACAAACAATTACATTTCAAATCGGTAAACGCCGAAAACCGCAGGGAAGTTGAGGGCTTGACTGTCTTTTCTGAGCAGGCTGGTTTTATTGAGAGTGTAAGCGAGTGCTTGCGGGAGGCAGATGAATTGGAGCTGTGGCGGCCTGTTGGTATTTATGACAGCGACACGCTGATTGGTTTTGCTATGTACGGCTATTTTCCAGAGCCGGCTCCGGGACAGCTATGGCTGGATCGGCTGCTCATTGATAAAAGATATCAGGGAAAAGGATATGGAAAACAGGCGGTGCTTTCGCTTCTTGACAGATTGCATACAGAGTATCAGAGCGGCACGGTATATCTTAGCGTGTATGAGAATAATCCCCATGCAATCAAGCTTTATCAACAGATTGGTTTCCGGTTTAACGGGAAATACGATAGCAAGGGGGAACATATCATGGAGTATCATTTTTGAGAGATGTAGAGCCAGTCAACGGTCAATATGTGCTGAATCGTCTTAACAGACCTATTTAAGATGGGCTTATCAGGCGCATATTATAGTGACCGCATCAAAATCAAAAAAAGAAAAATCGCAGATGTGAAAGGAGTTTATGGGCCGCGGCCCATCACAGCGCCAGCGCCCGCCGCCAGCGGCGGGACGACGAGGGGAAGGGAGTATCGAAGGATTCGGCGGATGCCCTTCCGTGCCCACGGGCGCGTACACAGCCGGCAAATATGCGGGCAACCGCAAAACAAGGGGGGCTGTGACCGTGAAGAAAGTGACAAATGACTGCGTGTTTGTCCTTTTGACCATTCATTACAGAATCTTCAGGAGGATTATCGAATATGTGCGGAATCATCGGATTTGTAGGAAACGAGCCCGCGGCCCCCATTCTGCTGGACGGCCTGGAGCGGATGGAGTACCGGGGGTATGACTCCGCCGGCGTGGCGGTGCGGTCCGAGACGGCGGGACTCCAGGTGCGCAAGACCAAGGGGCGGCTTCAGGTCTTATCCGACCTGATCCACGGCGGCGCGGACCTGGAGGGGAACCTGGGCATCGGGCATACCCGCTGGGCCACCCACGGGGAGCCCAATGACATCAACGCCCATCCCCACGTCAGCGAGAACGGGCGGATCGCCCTCGTCCACAACGGCATCATCGAAAACTATCTGGAAATCAAGGAGCACCTCATGCGCCAGGGCGTCCACTTCACCTCCGACACGGACACGGAGGTGGTGGCACAGCTGCTGGAGTTCCACTACAACGAATGCCACAACATGCTGGAGGCTGTGGGCCGCTGCCTGCGGCGGATCGAGGGGTCCTACGCCTTCGGCATCATCTGTGCGGATTACCCCAACGCCCTCATTGCCGCCCGGAAGGACAGCCCCCTCATCATCGGCTACGGTCAGAACGGCAACTTCATCGCCTCCGACGTGACGGCTGTCATCAAGTACACCCGGGACGTGGTGTACATGGACGATGGGGAGATCGCTGTCCTCACCGCCGACAGCGTGGACGTGTTTGACGACGAGCTGCTGCCGGTGGAGAAGACCCACAGTCTGGTGGACTGGGATGTGTCCGCAGCGGAGAAGGGCGGCTACGCCCACTTCATGGCCAAGGAGATCATGGAGCAGCCGGAGGCGGTCCGCAAGACCATCTCCCCCCGCATCCGGGACGGCCGTGTGGTGCTGGACGATCTGCATCTGACGGCGGAGTACGTCCGCGACCTCTCCCGGATTTACGTCATCGCCTGCGGCTCCAGCTACCATGTGGGCGTGGTGAGCAAGTACAGCTGGGAAAAGCTGCTGCGCCGCCCGGTGGAGGTGGTGCTGGCCTCCGAGTTCCGGTACTGTGATCCTCTGGTGGACGAAAAGACTCTGGTCATCGTCATCAGCCAGTCTGGAGAAACCCTGGACACTATGGCCGCCATGCGGGAGGCCAAGCGCCGGGGCGGCCGGACCCTGGCCATCGTCAATGTGGTGGGCAGCTCCATCGCCCGAGAGGCGGATGACGTGCTGTACACTTGGGCCGGGCCGGAGATCGCCGTGGCCACCACCAAGGCATACACCACCCAGCTGGTGCTGATGGATCTGGTGGGCCTCTATCTGGCGGACCTGCTGGGTACGGTGGAACAGAGCGAGTATGACACCATTCTCTCCGAGATGCAGCTGCTGCCGGAGAAGATGCGCCAGTTCCTCTCCCACACGGAGGACATCCAGTATTACGCCTCCCGGTACTTCAACCACGACTCCATCTTCTTCATCGGCCGGAACCTGGACTACGCCATGGGCCTGGAGGGTTCCCTGAAGCTGAAAGAGATCAGCTATATCCATTCGGAGGCCTACGCCTCCGGCGAGCTGAAACACGGCACCATCTCCCTGATCGAGCCGGGGACCCTGGTGGTGGCCCTGGGAACCTACGCGCCTCTCTTTGACAAAGCCATGAGCAACGTGGTGGAGGTGAAGGCCCGGGGGGCCGAGGTGCTGGCCCTGACCACCGAGGACTTCCGGGAAAAGATGGAGAAGACTGCCGACGCCACTGTCTCTGTGCCGGTAACCCATCCCATGCTCCAGCCCTCTCTGGGCGTGGTGCCCCTGCAGCTGTTCGCCTACTATGTGGCGCTCCAGCGGGGCTGTGACATCGACAAGCCCCGGAACCTCGCCAAGAGTGTGACTGTGGAATAACGAATTGCCGCCCGGACCATCTGGTCCGGGCGGTTTTTTTACTTGACTTATATAGGAAATCGATATATAATGGCGCTGTCAAAATATATAGAATATCTATATAAGGAGGAAGTCTATGGAGGCCGATAAGAGTCTGGTCAGCGGCAGCATGGCCCTGTTGGTCCTGAAGCTGCTGGAGGACGGGGACAAGTACGGCTACCAGATGACCAGCGAGCTGCGGCAGCGGTCGGAGGACGTGTTCCACCTGAAAGCGGGGACCCTGTACCCCCTCCTCCACAGCCTGGAGGAAAAAGGGCTGGTCACCGCCTACGAGCGGGAGGCCGCTGCCGGTAAGCCCCGGCGGTACTACCATCTGACAAAGGCGGGGGAGGCCGCCCTGCGGGAGAAGGAGACGGCGTGGCACACCTATGCCGATGCCGTGGGCCGTGTGCTGGGGGGAGGTGCCTGCTGTGCCGGGACCTGAGAGCGTCCGGGGCTATCTGGACGCGGTGGAGGCACAAATCCGCTGGAAGCGGGCCCGGACTGTGGCGGCCCGGGAGCTGGAAACTCATCTGGAGGACCAGCAGGAGGAATTTCTGGCCGAAGGCCATCCGCCGGAAGAGGCGGAGCGCTTGGCAGTGGAGGATATGGGGGACCCGGTGGCCGTGGGCGCGGACCTGGACCGCCTCCACCGGCCCAGGCCCCAGTGGGGGATGCTGGGCCTGACCCTGGCGCTGCTGCTGGTGGGCGGCTGGTTGCGGTACGCCCTCACCCGAGCGGGAGCACCCTGGGATGAGGATCTGGATCCGCTGCGCTGTGCTCTGTCAGTGGTGACCGGGGCTGCTGTGCTGGTCGGAGCCTACTTCCTGGACGTCTCCCGGCTGCTGCGCTGGGCCAAGTGGGTGTACATCGGTGCGGTGGCCGTTGGAGTGCTGTCTCTGCATCTCTCCCCGACTGTCAACAACGCATCCTATTTCACCCGGTATGTGGTGCTGTTCTATCCGGCAGTCTACGCACTGTGGCTGTATGCCTGCCGGGGAAAGGGCTGGCGGGGCCTGCTGGCTGCCGTGGCGGGCGGCATCCCTTTGACGGTGGTCTGTATGTGTGCGCCCTTTATTCAGGGGATGATTCAGGTGATGGTTATTGGCTGCTTTCTGCTGTTGCTCGCTATCCAGATGGACTGGTTCACCGTGCCCCGGCGGCAGGGACTGGCGGCGGTGGGCGGACTGGCCGCTGTGATGACTGGAGCGGTGCTGTGGCTTCTGTTTGTGGCGGGCTATAATGCAGCGCGGATTCAGATTCTCCTGCACCCGGAGATAGACCCACAGGGGGCGGGGTATCAGGCTGTAATGGCTCGCCGGATACTTGGGGCATCCCGCCTGATGGGGAAGGGAGGAGACCTCTCAATCCAGCTGAATACGGTACAGGGTATGGAACTTCCCCCGGAGATGATGCTGCCGGAGTGGAACCACGATTTTCTGCCCACCACCATGGTCTACAAACTGGGGTGGTTGCCCTATCTGCTCCTGCTGGCAGTTTTGGCTGTCCTGCTGCTGTGGATGCTGCGGCGATGTGCCTGCCAGCAAAGCCAGAGCGGAAAGCTGCTGGCACTGGCCGTTGTCCTGACGCTGGCGGTGCAGTCGGCCTTTGCGGCGGCGCTGAATCTGGGCTTTGTGCTGTTCAGTGCCCAGCTCCCTCTGGTGACGGGAAATCTCCACAGCATGGTGGACTGCGCCCTGATCGGGTTGGCGCTGTCGGCCTTCCGCTCAGAGTCCATTTTGCGGGACGCGGTGGTTCCGGTCCCGCGGCCCCCGCAAACACAAACAGCTTGACCAGAAAAGACAAGGGCGGAGAGGGAGCCCCTCTCCGCCCTTGCTGTATGCAATTCGTCAGTTGGCCTCCTGAATCAGGAAGGTCTGGTTCCCCACCCCGTCCGCGGATTTCTCCACTTCCAGGTCCTCATGCGCCTCCTGCACCGCCAGCTGCGCATCCGTCATAGGCTCCCATGGGATACCGGTACTCTCCACAAAGGCCCGGGCAGCGTCCGGATCGGCTGTATGTGTGTCCAGCGGCAGGGTGAACATGCAGCCCGTCACATTGTCCCGCAGATCCACTGTGCCGTCTTCTGCCAGGGAGAAACGCTCATAGGAGGGGGCGGCGAATCCCTCATACAGCGCGAGATATACCGTGTGATCCGAAAATATCTCCAGGCTCTGCGTGTCCAGTACATAATAGGCCCGGCCGTCCCGCAGAAAGGAGGAGCAGGCACCGTTCAGGGTGAACACGTTGACGGCCCGGGGATCATAGCCGGACACCAGGGGCGTAACAGTGAAGGCCCCGCAGGGGACCACGTCATAGTTCTCCTCTGTCAGGGGTGTGCCGTCCGTTCGGACCACGGACACCACGGCATAGGTGCGGCTTTCCTGGACATCGGCGCACCACTGGGAGATGTTGGCGCCGCTGACCATCCCCATCAGGGTGACGGTGTAGTCCCCAACGGTCTGGGTCTCATTGAGGATCACGGCGGCTTCGCTCTGGAAGGCCTCCGCCAACATTGGATCGTTCAGTTCCACCGCAACCTGGGCGGGGGTCAGCCACAGCACGGCGGCGGACACAGTCACGGCCAGGAGGGCCACGGCCGCCGCAGCCAGCAGGGTAATTTTTTTCGTGCGATTCATGGACATCTTGTTCTGCTCCTTTTCAGATGCGTGCCGCATGGCTGCCAGCTTTTGAAGAGTCCGCTCCTCGAAGTCCGGGGAGAAGTCCACGGCGTCAAATGCGGCGCGGTAGTTCTGGCGATTCATTCCACATCCTCCTTTAAAAGTTGGCGCAGCCGCTCCCGCCCCCGGGAGAGCCGGGTCCCCACGGTAGGGAGGGGGATTTGCAGCAGCTTGGAAATCTCCTTGATGGAATAGCCCTCATAATAATAGAGGTGGATGACAGCGCTGTACTTCGCCGGCAGGGCCTGCACGGCGGAAAGGATGGGGGAGGGCTCCGGCATCTCTCCGCCTGGAAGGACCTCCGCGGTCTCCAGGGGGAGATTCCGCCGCTCCGCCGCCCGGGCCATGTCGCAGGCCCGGTGGAGCGTGGTGCGGATCAGCCACGCCTTTTCGTGCTCCAGGTCCCGGAAGTGCGGCCGGGTGGTCAGCAGCTTCAAAAAGACCTCCTGCACCACGTCTTCCGCGTCGGCGGGAGAGGACAGGCGGGTCATGGCGATCCGCAGCAGCATGGGGCTGTACGCAGCCACCGTGCGGCGGATGGATTCGTCGGTACCAAACGAAGTCAGGGTCCTCAGCTCCTTTCACCCATAACACGGACCAGCCTGCCCGGATTATTCACCTTCCGGAAAAATTTGCAAAGCCCGTTTTCTGCCTGCGGGAGATTGACAGGGAGAAGCGGCTGTGATAATATGTAAACCAATTATAGCGTCCCTCCGCACTGCGGTGGGACTTTTTTGGGACACGGTATGTCGAAAAAACAGGAAAGGAAGCGGATCATGGGAAAAAAACGGGTGTTTGCGGCGCTGCTGGCGCTGGCAGTGACAGTGGGGTCTCTGGTACTGCCGGCCCGGGCGGCCTTTACCGATACGACGGGCCACTGGGCGGAGACCGCCATCACGAAATGGAGTGAGGAGTACAGCATCATCAACGGCTATGAGGACGGCACATTCCGGCCGGACAACTCCATCACCCGGGGCGCCTTTGCGGGCATTCTGGACCGCTTCCTGAAATTCCAAAGCACCTCGCCCGCCGGGACGTTCTCTGATCTGAGCGGGAACTACTGGGAGGATGCCATCCTGAAGCTCCACGCCTCCGGCGTTTACCTGGGCAACAACGGGCAGGCCCTGGCCGGGGACACCATCACCCGCCAGCAGGCGGTGACCATGATCGCACGGGCCTTCAACATCTCGGGGGAGAGCGCAACGGTCTATTACCTGGATGCGGACCAGGTGGCGGATTACGCGAAGCCGTATCTGGCGGAGATGTCCGCCCTGGGCTACATCACGGATTCCTCCGACGGGTACTTCCGTCCCACGGACGCCATCACCCGGGCGGAGATCGTGACGATCCTGGACAACATGATCGAGGTGCTGATCCAGACCAGCACCACCTACACCCAGGACGTGGAGGGCACGGTGATGGTCAACGCGGCGGAGGGGGCCTGCCTCCAGGACATGACCATCACGGGGGATCTGATTCTGGCCCCCGGCGTCACCGGGACGGTGACCCTGGAGAACGTGACCATCCAGGGCGCGGTACGGAACTTCGGCAGCGCCGTGGTCACGGACCTCTCCCAGCGGCCGGAGGAGCCGGAGCAGCCGCCGGCCATCCAGCCCGGCGACGTGTACACGCCCTCGGAGACCACAGGGGAGTATCTGACATACAGCAACCAACAGATCCCCATCTACGCCGGGGTGGAGCGGAACCGCTTCTCCCAGGGAGATTTCATGTGGGACCCGGACCGTCCGGACCGCCTGATCTATACCGGTGACGACTACCGGACCCGCTTCGGCATCGACGTGTCCGCCTATCAGAACCGGGCCAGCGCCAACAACACCATCGACTGGGAGGCCGCCAAGGCCGACGGCGTGGAGTTCGCCATGGTGCGGATCGGCCTGCGGGGCTACGGCTCCGGCAGCATCATGGAGGATGCTTTCTACGCCCAGAATATTGACGGGGCCATGGCGGCGGGCATCGAGACCGGCGTCTACTTCTTCGCCCAGGCCATCACCGTGGAGGAGGCCATCGAGGAGGCGGACTTTGTCATCAGCCTGCTGGAGGGCCACGAGATCGACGGCCCCGTGGCCTACGACTGGGAGATGCACGACAGCACCTACCGGGTCTACGGCACCACGCCGGAGATGGCCACCGCCTGCGCAGTGGCGTTCTGCGAGCGCATCGAAGAGGCCGGCTACGACGCCATGGTCTACGCCGGGCAGTATGTCAGCTACATCAAATATGACCAGGGCGCTCTGGAGCCGTATCTCTCCTGGTACCCCGAGTACAAGAGCGAGAGCTCCGAGCTTCTGTACCCCACCCTGTACTATCACATGGACTACTGGCAGTATTCCAGCAAGTGCTCTGTGGCCGGTATCGGCGGCAACGTGGATGTGAACCTCCAGTTCATCCGGCGGTAAGCCCTTCTCTCCAAAAGAAATACGGCGGGGCGTCTGCCCCGCCGTATGGCGATTCCAGGGGAGTTACTTGCGGTTTTCCTTCTGGGCCTTGTTCTGGTTCTGCTGGCTGTTCTCACGGTTCTCCTTCTGCTGAGTCTGGCCGGCATCGCGCTTGTTCTGGTTGTCGCGGTTGCTCATCAGGACACCTCCTTTCGCCTGCTTGAGTACATGGCATAGTCTCACCGCCAGCTGCGGAAATTATACGCGGAGGCTGGAAAAAACCTTGTCACCGGAGGAAAAAATGGATTGACAAAAGGACAAAAGGGTGCTATACTAATCCAGCAAAACAAAGAAGGCTGACTGCATCCGCCTCACCTCCAGCGATTTGGCAAAGAGGTTTACACTGCTGTAATCAGACCACCGGGCGGTGGTTTGTTGTTGCGCGGATGCCTGCATGGTATCCGCGTTTTGTGATTCTGAGATGGAGGTGCTTCGACCATTAGTAAAGTAGTGCATGAACTGAACGAGGAGATCAGAGACAAGGAGATTCGCCTGATCGGTTCCGAGGGCGAGCAGCTCGGCATCATGCCCCCTGCGGAAGCTTTGAAGATCGCCGACGAGCAGGGCCTGGACCTGGTCAAGATCTCGCCGCAGGCCGTTCCCCCCGTGTGCAAGCTGATGAACTACGGCAAGTTCCGGTTCGAGCAGAGCAAGCGGGAAAAAGAGGCCAGAAAAAACCAGCACGTGGTGGAGATCAAAGAGATTCGGATGTCTCCGGGCATCGACATCGGGGATTTCAATACGAAGCTCAAAAACGCGCAGAAGTTCATCGCCGACGGCAACCGCGTCAAGGTCTCGGTCCGATTCCGCGGCCGGGAGATGGCCCATACCGACATCGGTAGGGACCTGCTGGACCGGTTTGCCGCACAATGCGCCGAAACCGCCAATCTGGATAAGCCCGCCAAGCTGGAGGGCCGGATGATGTCCATCTTCCTCTCCCCCAAATCCGGCAAGTAATCTGATTTCAACGATACGGAAGGAGCAACCATTATGCCGAAGCTGAAGACCCACAGTGGTGCAAAGAAGAGATTTAATCTGACCAAGACCGGAAAGGTCAAGCGCGCCAAGGCCTACAAGAGCCATATCCTGACCAAGAAGGATACCAAGCGCACTCGTCGTCTGCGTGCCGGCGGCTATGCGGATACCACCAATGTGGATGCCATCCGCAAGATGATCCCCTACAAGTAAGACACGAGACGTTCAAATAGGAGGTTTTTGAAATGGCTAGAGTCAAGGGCGCGATGATGACGCGCAAGAGAAGAAATAAGATCCTGAAGATGGCGAAGGGCTACTGGGGCTCCAAGTCTAAGCACTTCCGTGTGGCCAACCAGGCCGTGATGAAGTCCCTGAGCTATGCCTACACCGGCCGCCGGCTGAAGAAGCGTGATTTCCGCTCCCTGTGGATCACCCGCATCTCCGCCGCCTGCAAGATGAACGGCATGAACTACTCCACCTTCATGCACGGCCTGAAGGTCGCTGGCATTGAGATCAACCGGAAGATGCTGGCGGAGATGGCTGTCAACGACGCCGCCGCCTTCACCCAGCTGACCGAGATCGCCAAGAAGGCGTAAGATCCCTTTCCAGACTATGTGAGCAGCGCCCTCCCAAATGGGAGAGCGCTGCTTTTTGTATATCCAGGACGGAGGGGAGGCAATCCCCGTTGTGCCCCTTCGGTCAGGCTTTCCGGCAGAAGTACGGCCCGCGGTCCGCCTCATGGGGCTGCGCAAACGTCCAGGTGAAATCCTTGTCTACCACGTACCAGTCCGCTCCGGGAATGGCGCGTGCATCTGCGGGCAGGGTAACCAGCTCCTCCGCCGTCACCGGCCGCACCAGAGGCTCACCCTCCGGCGGCTCTTCATAATAAAAGAGGTATTTCTCACCGGATGCCTCCGACAGAGCCTGCCGGGCCGCGTCGCCGGACAGGCAGGGCACCAGGTTCCAGGAGAAGAGATGCCACAGGTAATTCCCATCCGACAGCACATGCCTCCCCAACTCCGCGTCGGACACGCCGTCGGCAAAAACGTCCAGCCAGCGGTTCTTCACCCGCCGAATGTCGGTGGGGAAGGGTTCCTCCCAGGGAACCATGGTGGCCACACACCGGCAGATGGGCAGCCCCTGCTCATGGAACTTGGCCTCGTAGTCCGTCATGACGCCCACCGGGCCATTCGCATGGAGGTCCCGGGTGACCTCGGACAGCTCAAAGCCGAACAGAGGCAGCTCCTCCACGGAGAAGGTGAAGAGGTCCTGATTGTCCGTCTTGAAGTGGATCTGCCCGCCCATCTTCAGCACCTGGCGGTACAGCCGCAGGAAGTTGCCGTGGGTCAGGCGGCGCTTGGCGTGGCGGTTGCTGGGCCAGGGATCGCAGAAATTGATATAGATCCGGTCCGCCTCTCCCGGGGCAAAGAACAGGGGCAGCTGGTCAGCATTGGCGTCGATGAAGAACACGTTGGTGAGCCCCTGGGCCGCACACCGCTCCATGGCCATGACCATGGCATCCGGCACCCGCTCCACAGCGATGAACAGCACGTCCGGCTCCGCCGCCGCTGTGCCGGCGGTGAAGCGGCCTTTGCCGCAGCCCAGCTCCAGCCGCAGCTCCCGGGCCTGGGGCATCAGCTCCCGCCACTTGCCCGGCATGGAGTAGGGCTCCCGGATCAGGCGGTCGCCGCAGCGCTCCATCCGGGGGATCAGATTCTTTTTCTTTCGCATCCGCATGTGTCAACATCCTCCTGGGTCGGTTCCCGATCCGATTTCAGGAAGACCCCGCCGGGGAGTCCTCCGTACATTCAGAATGCTATTGTACCATACAGACCCGGCGCTGTAAATGGCGGCGTGGATTTCCTGCTTGCGCGGAAAGCAAAGAGATGATATGATAGCCCAAATGGGAGGGGGGAGCGATGTGCCCAAGGTGCCCTACTGCGGCAGAAGCATGTTTTATCAGGAGGCGGGCGAGGGCCCGGTCCTGATCTTTCTCCATGGCAATACCGCCTCATCCCGGCTGTTTGAGCCGTTGCTTCCACTCTATACGCCTCATTTCCGGTGTGTGCTGCTGGACTTTCTGGGAAACGGGCGCTCCGACCGGGTGGAGTCGTTTCCGGCGGACCTGTGGCAGGAAGAGGCTCGGCAGGCCCTGGCCCTGATCCGGGCGGCGGGCTATGAGAGGCCCTGTCTGCTGGGAACCAGCGGCGGCGCCTGGGCCGCCATGAACGCGGCCCTGCTGGCACCCGGCGCAGTAGGCGCCGTAGTGGCGGACAGCTTTGACGGGCGGAGCCTTCACCCGGGGTTTGCGCGGGATTTGACAGCAGAGCGGGACCGCGCCAAAAGAGACAAGGCAGCCCGGGAATTTTATGCATGGTGCCAGGGACCGGACTGGGAGGCGGTGGTGGACCGGGACACGGATGCCCTGTTGCGATGCGCCGCCTCCGGACGGCCGCTGTTCTGCGGCCCGCTGGAGCAGATGCGGCCGCCAGTGCTCCTGATGGGGAGCCGGGAGGACCCCATGTGCAGACAGGATTTGGAAGAGGAATACAAGGCGATGGCGGCGCAGATGCCCCATGCCGCCGTGCGCTTGTTTGCATCCGGTGGGCACCCTGCCATTCTTTCCCGGGCGGAGGCGGCTAAGGAGGAGATCCTGGCATTTTGGCTCCGGTGCGAGGCGGCCGAGAGGCTGTGAGATTTCCGGCAGATACAACTGGAACGAAGGGCCTTGTGAATGCATTAACAAAATTGTATAAAGTTTAACGAACAATTTGTATGAAGTGTAAAAAACGTGAAATTTTTCGCAAACTGCACAAATTATACTTGATAAATGCCGCCAGTCACCCTATAATAAAGTTTGTGAGTAAATTGGCAATATCGGAATGACTCTGTGTTCTCCCGGAGGGGCGGCACAGCCCGGCCCCCTGGAGTGCCGAAAGGCATGAAACAAGGAAACCAAACAATTTATTCAAAAATAACAGGAGGAAAAATCATGAAGGTTGCAGTTTTTGGCGCAGGTACCATGGGCAGCGGCATTGCGCAGGTTTTCGCGGCAAAGGGCCACACCGCCCTGATGTATGCCAGCTCCGTCGCTTCCGCGCAGAAGCACAAGGATAAGCTGGCTGCTTCCCTGCAGAAGCGGGTGGAGAAGGGCAAGATGACCCAGGAGGCTGTGGACGCCCTGCTGGCCAACGTGCTGGTGGAGGAGAAGTCCGCCTGCGCCGACGCGGATCTCATCATCGAGTGCGTCAAGGAAGACATGGCTACCAAGAAGGAGCTGCTGAATGAGCTGGACGGCCTGTGCAAGCCCGAGGCCATCTTCGCCTCCAACACCTCTTCTCTGTCTATCACCGAGATGGGCAACGGTCTGAAGCACCCCGTCATCGGTATGCACTTCTTCAATCCCGTGCCCAGCATGAAGCTGGTGGAGATCATCCGCGGCGCCAACACCACCCAGGAGACCTTCGATTTCGTCTATAAGCTGTCCCAGGAGATCGGCAAGGAGCCCGTCGAAGTGGCTGAGGCCCCCGGTTTCGTGGTCAACAAGATCCTGATCCCCATGATAAATGAGGCCATCGGCCTGGTAGAGACCGGCGTCGCCTCCGTGGCCGACATCGACAAGGCCATGCAGCTGGGCGCCAACCATCCCATGGGCCCCCTGGCTCTGGGCGACTTCATCGGCCTGGACGTGTGCCTGGCCATTATGGAGACCCTGTACAATGAGACCGGCGACTCCAAGTACCGTCCCGCGCTGCTGCTGCGCAAGATGGTTCGCGGCGGCCTGCTGGGCAAGAAGACCGGCAAGGGCTTCTATGATTATTCCAAGTAATTGAAGTCAGCACCAACAAGAAAAGGAGTTAATGGTATATGGATTTTCATCTGACAAACGAGCAGCAGATGCTCCGGAAGATGTACCGTGAATTCGCCGAGAACGAAGTGAAGCCTCTGGCTGAGGAGATCGACGAAGAGGAGCGGTTCCCCATGGAGACCGTCGAGAAGATGGCCAAGCTGGGGATGATGGGTATTTACTTCCCCAAGGAGTACGGCGGCGCCGGCGGCGACGTTCTGTCCTACGCCATGTGCGTGGAGGAGCTGGCCAAGGTCTGCGGCACCACTGCTGTTATCGTTTCTGCCCACACTTCCCTGTGCTGCGCCCCCATCTTTGAGCACGGCACCGAGGAGCAGAAGCGGAAGTATCTGCCCGACCTGCTCTCCGGCAAGAAGATCGGTGCCTTCGGCCTGACCGAGCCCAACGCCGGCACAGACGCCTCCGGCCAGCAGACCCTGGCGGTGCTGGAGGGCGACCACTACGTCCTCAACGGTTCCAAGTGCTTCATCACCAACGGCAACGTGGCCGATACCTTCGTGGTGTTCGCCATGACTGACAAGTCCAAGGGCAACCACGGCATCTCTGCCTTCATCGTGGAGAAGGACTTCCCCGGCTTCTCCACCGGCAAGCACGAGAAGAAGATGGGCATCCGCGGCTCCTCCACCTGCGACCTGATCTTTGAGGACTGCATCGTTCCCAAGGAGAATCTGCTGGGCAAAGAGGGCAAGGGCTTCAAGATCGCCATGCAGACCCTGGACGGCGGCCGGATCGGCATCGCCGCGCAGGCCCTGGGCCTGGGCGAGGGCGCTGTCAACGAGGCTGTCAAGTACACGCAGGAGCGTGTCCAGTTCGGCAAGCGCCTGAGCCAGTTCCAGAACACTCAGTTCCAGCTGGCCGACATGCACACCCGGATGCAGGCTGCTCAGTACCTGGTGTACGCTGCTGCCATGAAGAAGCAGAATCACGAGGACTATTCCATGGACGCCTCCATGGCGAAGCTGTTCGCCGCTGAGGCTGCCTCCGATGTCACGCGCCGCGCCGTCCAGCTGTTCGGCGGCTACGGCTACACCCGCGAGTATCCCGTGGAGCGCATGATGCGCGACGCCAAGATCACCGAGATCTACGAGGGTACCAGCGAGGTCCAGCGGATGGTTATTTCCAGCCGCCTGGGCGTGAAGTAAGATAGGAGGTAAAGGTTAACATGAAAATCATTGTTTCCATCAAGCAGGTTCCCGACACCTCCGGTAAGGTGGCGGTGAATCCGGACGGCACCCTGAACCGTGCGTCCATGCAGACCATCACCAACCCCGACGATATGAACGCCCTGGAGGCGGCCCTGAAGATCAAGGACGCCACCGGCTGCAAGGTTGTTGTGGTGACCATGGGTCCGCCTCCCGCTGCCGGTATGCTCCGCGAGGCGCTGGCTATGGGCGCTGACGAGGCCGTGCTGGTGTCCGCCCGCGAGTTCGGCGGTTCCGATACATACGCCACCTCTCAGATCCTGGCTGCGGCCATCAACAAGATCGGCGTAGAGGCTGACGACATCGTCATGTGCGGCCGGCAGGCCATCGATGGCGACACTGCCCAGGTGGGTCCCCAGATTGCCGAGAAGCTGCATCTGCCCCAGGTGACCTACGCCGCCGACATCCAGAAGGACGGCGACACCATCACCGTCAAGCGGATGCTGGAGGACGGCTACATGACCATCAAGGTCAA
>ERZ1694977.6-NODE-6-length-226679-cov-54.127753_pt1 | contig 226679 bp, 215 predicted proteins | sample MGYA00581609_ERZ1694977 | MGnify/ENA primary metagenome ERZ1694977 (study PRJEB42213, sample SAMN07424467) | human gut metagenome | biome: ENVO:00009003; feature: ENVO:2100002; material: ENVO:00002003 | host: Homo sapiens | place: USA | collected 2014 ... | reverse complement strand
GCGCCAACATCGCCGGCTTCAAGCGGGTGGCTGAGGCCATGATGGAGCAGGGCGTCTTTTGAGGCGAGGCCTCTCACGGATCCTCAGCCGCATAGCCTGAATACAAACCACCCAGAACAGGCAGATGCGGCCGCTCCCCTCTCGCGAGGTTTGAGAACTGCAGTTTCACGCAATGTCTGCCAAAAGCCAAAGGGCGCCGGGGTGCCACCCGACGCCCTTTGATTTTGCGCCCTTTAATATGCGGCTCCATAAATGCGCGGCTGCATATTGATTTCCCCGACCCATGAAAGTCTTGTTTCTGTCTGCTACAGCATCATTTTAGCTTTAAAATTTTGCTCCCCTGGCCAGTTGCCTGCTGGCCAGGGGAGTTCTTTTTTCGCATACCTCAGAGATCGAATCCTGTCGTGATCCCTGTCAAGCGGAGGCGTCCTTTTTCACATAGTAGAGCTCCGTAATCTCCGAGGCGGATTGTCTAAGGAGGACGGCCACCTGCCGGGGGGAAAGGGAGCCGAGCGTCCCATCCGGTTGTTTGATGCTGTTAACCAGATTGGCGGCGAAGCAGAGTATGGAGCCCCCGCTGCTTCAGCTCAGCCGCCTTCAGGATGCGGTAGTACCGTTCGGGTATAGCCTTCGTGCTCGTCAGCGATGATCGACGCGTCTTCTACGAAGTACCACTCCGCTCTCAGATCCAGGATGGCGTCCACCGAGGCCTCGTTGAGAGGCACATCCCGCATTCTGGTAGATGCGTGTCCTGTTTCCCCAGGTGCGGAGAGCCTCGGCTTTGAACTTCATGGTATCATCTGGGGTGAAGATAGTCACATTTGCAGAAGTTGGTTGCTCCTTCTTCGGAGCAGAGCTGAAAAGACGGCTGCCGGGTTGGCAGCCGTCTTGGTGATTTCGGGAGATGGATACGGAAATGGCGCTCAGTAGAATTCCTTCAGATAGGCATCTACATCCGCCCGGGTGCCGGTGAAGGGGCCGGGGGTCTCCATCTTCAGGGACACTAAGGCGGTGGCGAAGCGGAGGGCGGTGGGGATGTCAGCAGTCAGCCGCTCATTGATGTAGCCGGCAAAGGTGGTGTCGCCCCGCCCGGTCCGGCCGGAGAGGTTTCTGGCCCGGATGGGGCATGTGTAGATCTCCCGACCATCGTAGACCAGCACCTCCGTGTTATGGGTGATGAGAATCTCCTTGGCGCCCCACTGGTAAAGCTGTCTGGCGGCCTCAGCCCGGTCGGTGAGACCTGTCAGAATCTCCGCCTCCGCCGCGTCGGTCTTGAGAAATCGGACATACGGCAGCAGCTCCTTTTTCTCTGCCCAGTCGTGATAGACCATGCCGCCGTTCTCCACCCAGCGCAGCATGGTTTGCACGTCGATGGCCACCATGGCGTGCCGGGCGGCAAAGGGGATCATCTCGTTGGGAATGTCGCCCGCTGCCAGGCCCGCCAGATGCCAGATCGCCGCATCGATATCCGGCACCTCCTCGGTGCGGTATGGTTCGATGACGCTGTCCACGGTGGAGGTGCGCCGCTCCCGGTCCGGGGTGTGGTAGACGTTTTTTGTGACAAAGGAGGTCCTGCTGTGCAGGGGATAGACGGTCACATTTGGGGCTGGGGCGAAGGCGGCGGCCAGGTCCACCTGGGCCGTGTCCGCCTTGGGGAGCACCGCGGTCTTGTGGCCGGTGTTGGCGGCGGCGAAGCCGGAGTAGTACACGGCGCCGCCCACGGCATGGACGGTGGTGCCGTCATAGTCCACATTGGTGTCCTGTGCCACCTCGCCGATGATCAGAGAGTCAAACTGGCTCATTTCTGTTTCTCCTTCCGCATTTCCTCATCCGTGTCCACAAAGGACTGGAACTCCGGGCTCCAGAGGTGGAAACGGTGCTGCCCAATCAAGGTCTTGTAGGCAAAGGAGTCGGCGGGCCTCTCTGGCAGGATCACGCCGGCCCGGGCCTCGTCCCCACTCTGATGGGTGTCGGATCCCGCCAGGCGGTAGTATTCTGGATGGCGGCGGGCCAGCTCTAGAGCCCGGTCATTGTAGTTGTCGTGCCGGGGATTGCCGTTGATGATCTCCGTACCGTGAATCGCGTCCTCAAACACCGTAGTGTTGCCGTCCCGATAGGGGTGGGCGTGGATAATAAGCACCTGGTCATGGAATTTCTGGAAGAACTCCCGGGCGCTCATGCAGCAAACGTAGGGGTTGGATCGCAGCCACGCCTCATCAATGCCGTACACCAGGTAGTCGTTGTCATTTTCGGGAAATCGCAGTTCCGCGCCGAGCAGCACTTGGAAGCCCACCTCGTCGCCCCGCTGTTTGGAGGCGCGGTAGCCGGAGAGATAGTGGTCTATGACCTTATTCCAATCGTGGTCTGTGTCAATCCGGGAGAGGTACTCCGGGTGGAGATGGTCCGTCACAACCAGTCCGGAGAAGCCATGGCGCACATAGCGGTCCACCACCTCCGCCGCCGGCAGGTGGCCGCACTTGCTGGTTTCCGCCGTGTGAGTGTGGGGGTCAAACAGGTATCCGTCCATAAAATGCCTTCTTTCCATGATTCAGACTGTCACGCTCAAACTGCGGGAGGGGGGCAGCGCCTTGGAACAGGGCAGACAAAAGCCGGTTTTTCCACCAAAAAGTCCTCGAAAATGCAAACGTTTTCGATTCTGCGACGCAACTCCGCCCGCAAGAAAGAGAAGTACACTTCTGCATTGAAATATATAGAGTTTTGTCAGAAAAGTCAATATAAAACTGCGATTTCTGGACTTTTGGTCAAAATGGCAAAAACAGGGGAGTGTCTTTGGCGGTTCCTCCCCTTGACAGAGAAAAGTAATCTACCATAGAATAAAGACAGAAAATCGAAAACGTTTGCATTCGGTGCATAAGACGAGTGGGCAGCGGATCCAGAGAGCATCTGCCTGTCTGCGGATAAGGAGGAAGGATGAACGAAAAAAGGTACAGGGCCGTCCTGTTCGACTTGGGCGGCACCCTTCGGATTGCGCTGGAGGATGAGCCCTATATGCGCCATGCCCGCAGGAAGATGACGGAGCTGGCGGGGGCACCGCTGCAGGTGGAGGACTTCTATCAGTTGGTAGAAGACCGCTACGAGTCCTATCGCCGCTGGGCCCTGGGAGAGAACAAGGAGGCTGGCGACCGGGAGCTCTGGTGCCGGTGGCTGCTGCCGGACTATGACCAGAAGCGCATTGCCCAGGTCTGCCATGAGCTGTCCTTTGAGTACCGCCAGTCCAAAGGCCGGCGTGTGGTGGTGGACGGCGGGGCAGAAGTGATCCGAACCTTGCACGAGCGGGGATACAAGCTGGGCATTGTGTCCAACCTGATTGGCGAGCACGAGGTGCCCGACTGGCTGGAGGAGGATCGGCTGGCCCCGTATTTTGGCAGTGTGGTGCTCTCCTCCGTGTGCCATCTGCGCAAGCCTGGCGCGGAGATTTACCACATTGCAGCCCGGGAACTGGGGGTGGATCTGGCAGACTGCGTCTCCGTGGCGGACAACATCAAGCGAGATATTCCAGGGGCCAAGGCTGCGGGAATCGGCTGCAACATCATCTTCCGGTCTCCGGAGAAGAAGCATCCTGTGGAGTTCACGGAGGAGACGCGGCCGGATGCAGTGATCGATACGTTCCCGGAATTGCTGGAGTTGCTGCCGCCGCTGAAGTGAACGCATCATTTTTTTCAAATCCCGGAAAACGTTTGTGTGAGCCGTTCGGATTTGAATTTTGCAAGACAACGAAATAACCAAAATTAGAATAATTTTATTGGATACTTTATTAAATATGCGGTATAGTTCTTGACAAAAGTATGAACGAATGTTAAATTTGAAATCGCATAGAAACGAAAACGTTTGCGATATTTAACACAAACAACAAGAGGAACTGAGGAGAGAGGGTGCAAGAGGAAGATGAAACCGCAAGAGCAAACGTATTCAAAAAGCCGGCGGCTGAAGAATCAGATCAAGGCAGTGGTGACAAATCCCTACAACATCATCGTACTGATCGCCGTCGTTCTGCTGGTCTATCTGATCGTCCTGCCGCTGCTGGACATGATCGCCACCACCTTTGAGCTGGCCCAGCGGGACATCCGGGCTGTGGGCGGCGGCAAGGCCGGCGACTTTACCCTGTACTACTGGCAGCGGCTGCTGGCCAGTGAGCTGTCCTGGACCATGCTGATCAAGCCGTTGATCAACTCCCTGGTCATCGGCGTCTGCGTGTCCGTGTGCGCCATCCTGCTGGGTTCCATTCTGGCCTGGCTGATGGTCCGGTCGGATCTGCCCTTCAAGAAGTTTTTCTCCCTGGCGGTGATTATCCCCTACATGATCCCCTCCTGGTGCAAATCCCAGGCGTGGCTGTCCATGTTCAAGACAGCGAGGTTGGGCGGCGCGCCCGGCTTCATGGCCTCCCTGGGGCTGGATGTGCCGGAGTGGCTGGCCTATGGCCCTGTCGCCATCATCATCGTGCTGACCCTTCATTATTACGCCTATACATACCTGCTGGTATCCTCAGCACTGAACTCCATCAACTCCGAGCTGGAGGAGATGGGTGAGATCCAGGGCGCGGGCAAGGCCATGATCCTGCGGAAGATCACTCTGCCTTTGGTGCTGCCGGCCATCCTGTCGGCCGTGATCCTGACTTTCTCCAAGGCCATCGGCACCTTCGGAACCATCAACTATCTGGGCTCTCCGGTGCAGTACTACACCCTGTCCAGCCAGCTGTACATGAATATCAACTCCCGGGATACGCAGACCGGATTTGCCATGGCGATCCTGATGATTATTATTGCCTCCATCGCCGTGTTCGTCAACCAGAAGCTGATCGGCTCCCGCAAGTCCTACGCCACCATCGGCGGCAAGGGCGGCCGATCCACCCTGATCGGCCTTGGGAAGGTAGGCAGGCCGGTTATCACTGCGGCGCTGTTCGTGTTCTTCGCAGTGGGCATCATCATGCCAATCGTCATCTTGGTCATGGAGAGCTTCATGCTCAAGGAAGGTATCTACTCCCTGGACAACTTTACCCTCCACTACTGGATTGGCGAATCCAATCCCCAGATTATGGAGGGGCTGCCGGGCATCTTCAAGAATGACGAGTTCATCAACTCCCTGTTCAACTCCCTGCGCCTGACTCTCGTGAACGGCGTGTTCGGCACCATCTTCGGCCAGCTGCTTGGCTACATCACCGCCAAGGGCCGCGGCAGGCTCCACGGCAAGCTGGTGGAACAGCTGGTGTTCATCCCCTATCTGATCCCGTCCGTGGCGTTCGGCGGCATCTATCTGTCCATGTTCTCCCAGCCCCAGCAGATCTTCGGCGTGACCCTGGTGCCCGCCCTGTACGGCACCTTCGCTCTGCTGACGCTGGTGTCCGTGGTGAAGCATCTGCCCTTCGCGGCGCGGGCCGGCACCTCCAACATGCTGCAGATCAGCGGTGAGCTGGAAGAGGCGGCCACCATCGAGGGCGCCGGATTCTTCCGCCGGTTCGTGAAGATTGTGTTCCCCCTGTCCAAAGGCGGCTTCATCTCCGGCTTCATGCTGATCTTCGTTTCCATCATGAAGGAGCTGGATCTGATCATCCTGATCATGACCCCCACCACCTCCACGCTGCCGTACCTGGCGTTCCGGTACCAGAACGGCAACTCGCCGCAGGCATCTGACTGCGTGGCGATTGTGATGTTCTCTATTGTGTTCCTGGTGTATGCGATAGCGAATCTCTCCGGCAAGGCGGACCTGGCCAAGAGCATGGCCGGCTGACGCGGACAGAGAACTGAGAGGAGACGACGAACATGAGCAAGATTGAATTAAAACATATCGATAAATTCTATGGCAAGAACCACGTTCTGAAAGATCTGAACCTGACCATCGAGGACGGCGACTTCATGACGCTGCTGGGCCCCTCCGGCTGCGGCAAGACCACAACGCTGCGGGTGGTGTCCGGCCTGGAAAAGCCCCAGAACGGCTTCATCTACATGGACGGCAAGGAGATCGTCAACGCGGCGGAGGCGTACTACGCGCCCCCGTCCCAGCGGAACCTGAACCTGGTGTTCCAGTCCTACGCGCTGTGGCCCCACATGACTGTCTTTGAGAACGTGTCCTTCGGCCTGAAGATCAAAAAGATCCCCTCCGCGGAGATCGAAAAAATGGTTGCCAGCGCCCTGGAACGGATGCAGATCGGCCAGTACGCCAAGCGGTATCCCACCGAGCTCTCCGGCGGCCAGCAGCAGCGTGTGGCCATCGCCCGCGCCATCGTGTCAGAGCCCCGGCTGCTCCTGCTTGACGAGCCCCTGTCCAACCTGGACGCCAAGCTCCGCGTGGATATGCGGTCCGAGCTGAAGCGCCTGCACCACGACACCGGCAGCACCATCATCTACGTCACCCACGACCAGGTGGAGGCGCTGACCATGTCCACCAAGATCGCCCTGTTCCGTGAGGGCGAGCTGGTCCAGGTGGATAAGCCTCTGGAGCTGTACGACAACCCCTGCGATCTCTATACGGCGGACTTCATCGGCAACCCCAGCATCAACTTCGTGGAGGCCTCGGGCACCGCCGGCGCGTCCGGGCTGTCGGTTGACGGTGTCATGGGCCGCCTGGAGTTCTCCCGGGAGGACATGACGCCTGAAGCGCCCGCCTCCGGCGACCTGAAGCTGGTTCTGGGCATCCGCCCGGAGCAGATCACCATTTCCCGTGAGAAGACCGACGCCGCGCAGGTGGAGGCCCGTGTATACGCCGGAATGCCCGCCGGTTCCGAGACCCTGGTCTCCGTCCGGGTCGGTGAGAAGCTGATTACTGTAAAGGAGCTGGGCTCCACCCATTACGCCGGCGATGAGACGGTCTATCTCTCCTACCCGCCCAAGAAGGTCAATGTGTTCGACGCCTCTACCAAACGCCTGATCAAGTACTCCCGCTAATGCGCGTTTCCATCATCCGAGCGATCCCGGAGTATCCTGCGGCGTCAGCCGTTGCGATAAAAGAGAGCGATTTGAGGAAGAATGATTAAAGGAGGAAAAGAACCATGTTGAAGCACAAGAAACTATTGAGCGCCCTGTTGGCTGCTGTCATGCTGTTTACTGTGACCGGCTGCGGCGGCACGGATGATGAGGCGGAGGATGCCGGCGCCACCTCCTGGGAGGAAACCGCCAACATCACCGCCACGGACGAGACGGATGAGGAGCTCTATGAGCAGGCCATCGCCGAGGGCGGCGAGGTCACTCTGTACTCCATCTCCTCCCGCTGCACCAAGGTGGCGGAGGCCTTCATGGACAAGTACCCCGAAATCACCTGCACGCCCTTTGATATCTCTACCAACGACCTGCTGGACAAGGTCACCCGTGAGCACGAGGCCGGCCAGTATGTGGCGGATGTGGTCCATATCAAGGACGAGGACGGCTCCCTGTACAATGAGTATGTGCAAAACAAGATTTTTTACATATATCAGCCTGCCGACATCCTCGCCCATATTGATCCCAGCCTGACAGAGACGCAAACCCCTCTGTACATTGAGCTGACCCAGCTGTTCTACAATGCTGAGGCTTATCCTGACGGTTCCCCTGTCACCAACATCTGGCAGGTGACCGAGCCCCAATGGAAGGGCAAGATCCTGATGCAGGATCCCCTGAATAATGTGGGCTGGGGCTCCTGGATTACCGGCTTCTGCGTGGGTGATACCCCGGATCAGCTGGCTGCCGCCTATGAGGAACTGTATGGCGAGGAGCTGGTGCTCTCTGAGGGCTGCGCCAACGCCGGCTACGAGTTCCTGAAGCGCCTGCGTGAGAATGAGCCGATCTTCACCTCCGCTTCTGACGAGGTTGCCGAGGCTGTCGGCACCCCCGGCCAGTCCGATCCCCCCATTGGTTTCTGCGCCTCCTCCAAGCTGCGCAAGAACGAGGATAACGGCTGGGTCCTGGCTCCCGTGAACCTGTATCCCACCACCGGCATACCCGCCATCAACACCCTGTACGTGGTGGAAGGCTGTGAGCATCCCGCTGCCGCCAAACTGCTGATCCGCTTCATGATGGGCGGCATTGATGGCGATACCAGCGGCTACGAGCCCTTCAACACCCTGGGCGGCTGGCCTGTCCGGGACGACATTGAACCCGCTGAGGGCTCTGTCCCCTATGAGGAGATGAACGTTTCCCCGTTCGATCCCAATTCCATCTACACGGAGTTCATGACCGTCCGTGACTTCTGGCAGATGCTCGGATAACAGCACTTCGGCGATCCTGGCTGCTTCACACGGCCGGCGGACGGGAATCCGTCCGCCGGCTCTCCATTCCGGCCCTCTCAGATAAGGAGATATGCGCATGAATCTATTCATTGACAAGAATCACCGGCGGAAGAGCCCCATTGCCATTGCAGGCTTTTTCGCCACCCTGCTGGACCTCTGCATCTACGGGGTTCTGTATACCCTGCTGGCAGAGCCGCTGTACCGGCAGCTTACGCTGCCCAGCACTGCAGCCACCAACGCCGTGCACACGCTGATCATCGCATTGGCGGGGACGGCAATCGGCAGCCTGCTGTTCCTTCTGCGGGACAAGCGGGTGGCGCTGTTCGGGTTTGTGGGGCTGGCGGTGGTTCTGGTGATGTTCTACTTCGCAGCCTGGATGCTGGATACAGACCAGCGGGCAACCATGGTGCAGCTGATTACCCTGTATGGTGTGGCACCGGCCCTGATCGGAAACGCGGTGGCTTGGCCGGTCTATCTCAAGCTGAGAAAGACCCATCCTCTGCCTGTGCAGAAGACTCTGCAGGAGGAGATGCGGGAGGCGGCCGGGACCAAGGCTGATGCCGCCCCCAAAGCGCATCCTGCTGCCCCGGCTGCTGAAGAGCGGCCCCGGCGGTCTCCCCAGGAGGATGCCATGCTGTTGTTTGAGGACGGAGAGGATGCCGGCTGCCACCGCCGGCGGAATACACACGGAAAGGATGAGGATTCCTGATGCTGACAACCGTTTTATTTGATATGGGCGGAACTCTGGAGGATATTTGGTACAACGAGGACACCCAGCGGGCGACCTGCCGCAGGCTGCTGGAGGTCCTGCGGGCCAACGGCCTGGAGCCCGGCTGCCCGGACGATGTGTTCTGGAAGCGGATCACGGACGGCGTAAAGGCCTATAAGCAGTGGAGCGAGGGGAATATGCTGGAGAAAAAGCCGGAGGAGATTTGGCCGGACTGGTATCTTCGGGACTTTGCCTTTGACCGGGAAAAGCTGCTGCCCATCACCGAGGAGCTGGCCAACCTGTGGGAGGTCACCTTCTACCACCGGGAGCTCCGCGACGGCGCGGCAGAGATGCTGCAGGCCCTGAAGAGCCGGGGCTACCACCTGGGCGTTATCTCCAACAACGCCTCGCTGTACAATGTGTTCCGCGTGCTGGAGGACTACGGCATCCGCGGCTTTATGGAGGATGTAACGGTCTCCAGCGTCACCGGTTATCGCAAACCCCATCCGGAGATCTTCCGGATCGCCCTGCGGCAAATGCAGGCAAAGCCGGAAATGTGCGTCTATGTGGGCGACACGGTCTCCAGGGACATCATCGGCCCCAAGCAGGTGGGCTTTGCCAAGGCCGTGCAGATCCGCTCCTTCCTGTCGGAGCAGAAGGATGTGCACGTGGCCGCGGATGCGGCACAGCCGGACAAGGTTATCGGAACACTGATGGACCTGGTGACTTGGCTGGACCAGATCAATCCAGAGCTGGCCCCCGCCCCCGGCGCATAACCACTCATTTAATTTGCTCACTTTACTTTTTTCTCTTTCTTGCGGAGAGGCGCCCCGGCTGAATGGCCGGGGCGCCTCTCCGTGTTGTCATGAAATCCGGGGGCTGTCAGGAGAACTGGGCATCGTATAGGACCCGATAGATGCCGCCGGCATCCAGCAGCTGCTGGTGAGTGCCCTGCTCGGCGATCCGGCCGTCCTGCAGTACCAGGATGCGGTCCGCCGTGCGCACTGTGGCCAGACGGTGGGCGATGAGGAAACAGGTGCGCCCCCTCCGCAGCCGCTCCAGGGCGGCGCTGATCTGCTCCTCGGTCTCCGGGTCCACGTCCGAGGTGGCCTCGTCCAAGATCACGATGTCCGCATTGGAGAGGAAGCAGCGGGCAAGGGCCAGCAGCTGCCGCTGGCCCTTGGAGAGGCCGGCGCCGCTGTCAGTGAGTGCGGTATCATATCCATCCGGCAGGGAGGAGAGAAAGGAATGGATACAGGCTGCCTTGGCGGCGGCCTCGATCTGGGCGCGGGTAGCGCCCGGCACGCCGTAGGCGATGTTTTCCGCGATGGTGCCGCCGCACAGCCAGCCGTCCTGCAAGACGATGGCCAAGCGACGCCGGAGGCCGTCCCGGGTGTACTGCTGGATGGGCAGCCCGTCAATGGTGATCGTGCCGCTCTGGGGTGTATAGAATCGCAGCAGGAGGGAGACCAGGGTGGTCTTGCCGGCCCCGGTGGGCCCCACCACGGCCACCATGCTGCCGGCGGGGATGTCCGCGCTGAAGTCCCGCAGCACCGGGTGGGCGGGGTCATAGCCGAAGTCCACATGGCGGAAGGAGATGGCGCCGGAGAGCTTGCATGGCTCCCGGGCGCCCGGCAAGTCGCCATCCTCTGCCGGCTGGTCCAGCAGATCCAGAACCCGCTCCGCCGCGGCCACGGAGGCCTGCAGGTCGCTGAGGAGTTCCGCCGTCTCCCGGATAGGACCGGAGAATTTGCGGGAGTACAGCACAAAGGAGGACAGCGCCCCCAGGGACAGTCCGCCGCCTAAGTACAGCAGGGCACCAAAGACACTGACCGCCGCCAGGGAGAGGTTGTTGATGAAGTTGACGGAGGGCCCCAGGGCCGTGCTGGCGCAGTCGGCCTTGTAGTACGTCTCGGAGGCGGCGTCGTTTTTCTCGGCGAACTGCCGAAGATCTGCCGCCTCGACGCCGTAGACCCGAATGGCCCGCTGGCAGCTGACCCGCTCCTCCGCAAAGCTATTCAAGGCCCCCAGCTCCTGGGAGCGGCGGCGGAACAGGGGATGGATATGCTTCATCTGGAGCCGCGTCAGCAGGACGGAGAGCGGCACGGTCAGGAAAAACACGCCGGAGAGCAGGGGGGAGAGCATCAGCAGCATCACAAAGGAGCCAATGACCGTCAGCAGGCTGGTGCCGATCTGGAGCAGATCAGTGGACAGGGCGGCGTTGACCGTGTCCACATCATAGCAGACCCGGCTGATCAGATCCCCCGCCGGGTGGGTGTCAAAATACCGGACCGGTAGCTGAGTGATTTGCTGAAAAGCTGCCTTCCGCAATGTGTAGGATACGGTCTGCCCCACCCGCACCAGGGCGGCGGAGGCGCCGTAGCTGCAAACAGCGGACAGGACAGCGGCTCCGAGACCTGCGGCACAGTACCGCAGCACCGCGGTCAGGTCCGCAGCCCCCGGCCCAGTCCCGATGGCCTCCACCGCCCAGCCCGCCACGAGAGGCACCAGCAGCGCCAGCAGACCGGACAGAGCGGCCAGCGCCGCAGCCCCTGCTAGGGACGGCGCCTGGGGCCGCAGGAACCGGCCCATCCGGCGAAACAGATGTCGTTTCATCCGACATCACCTCCCATCTGGAGCTTGGCCATGCGCTGATAGCGCCGGCAGGAGGCCATCAGCGCGTCATGGCAGCCCTGGGCGTCGATGCGGCCGTTTTCCAGGACCAGAATGCAGTCCGCTTCACGCACGGCGGACACCCGCTCGGAGATTATCACCAGGGTAGTGCAGGGGAAATCCCGCCGCAGCGCCTGCCGCAGCGCGGCGGCTGTGGAGTAATCCAGGGCGCTGTCGGCATTGTCCAGTATCAGGATCTCCGGCCGGTCCGCCAGGGCCCGGGCGATCAGCAGCCGCTGGCGCTGGCCGCCGGAGAGGTTGGCGCCGCCCAGGTCCAGCGGGGTGTCCAGACCCTGAGGCAGCTGGGAGATAAAGGGCCACGCCTGGGCCGTCCGGGCGGCGGCTCCCACCGCTGGCCGTGGGAGATTTCGCAGGAAGGAGATGTTTTCATAGACGGTGCCGCGGATCAGGTCGTCGCTTTGAAAGACCACGCCGAAGCGGCTCTGGAGTGCCCGGCGATCCTGGGCTTTTACATCCATGCCGCCCACCCAGACCACGCCCCGGTCTGCGTCATACAGCCGCAGCAGCAGGGCGGTCAGTGTGCTCTTGCCGCTGCCGGTGGGCCCCAGGATTCCCAGCATCCCGCCTTGGCGCAGGAGGAAGGACGCCTCCTCCACATCCGGCTTGGCACCCTGATAGGAGAATGTGACGCGGTCCATGCCCAGAAAACCGCCGCCAGCAGGCAGGGGAGCTGTTTGCCGCTGCTGCTCCGGGGCCAGCAGGACCTCCTGGATCCGGCGGGCGGATGCGGCGCCCTTGCTGACCTTCACGAACACCTTGGAAAGCCCCAGTGTGGCGCTTTGGATCAGAGTGAAGTAGGTCATAAAGGCGACGATCTGCCCCGGGGGCATCAGTCCCGCGTTGACCCGCAGGGCCCCCACCAGGACTACCAGGATGAGCCCGGCGTTCAGCAGCAGATCGGTTATGGGGTTTGCCAGCGCCATGACCTGCCCGGCCTGCGCCTCTGCCTGCCGCTGGGCCTGGTTGGCTGTGTCAAAGCGATCCCGCTCCCTGACCTGACAGGCGAGGGCCTTTACCACCCGCACCCCGGCGGCGTTCTCCCGTAGGATGCGCACCACCGTGTCCACAGCCGCCTGAGCTCTGGTGTAGTGGGGGATCCCCCGCCGGGTCACCAGCGTAATGGTGAGAAAGGTGAGAAGGCTCACCGCCAGCTGCACCAGCGCCAGAGAGGGCTCCAGCAGAAAGGTCAGTATCAATCCGCCCAACACCAGCATGGGGGCCCGGATGCCGCCCCGCTGGACCTTGTCAAACATCTGGTGGACATTGTAGGTGTCATTGGTGAGGCGGGACACCAGGGAGGAGGGTGAGAATTGGTCTGCCTGGGTGCAGGAGAGTCCCTGGATCCGGCGGTAGAGATCCTGGCGCAGTACCCGGGTCATCTCCATGGAGACCCAGGCGGCCATCCGGTTGGCGGTAATATTGCAGCCCACCGCCCCAAGAGCCAGCAGCGACATCCAGCCGCCGGTCCGCCAGATGGCGGCAGTGTCGCCGGCGGGCACCAGCTCATCGATGACTTCTGCCAGCAGGAGGGGGAGGATCAGCTCCAGGACCGCTGCGGTGAATTTGATGGCGGCACCGGCGGCGACCCGCCCGGCATGGGGGCGCAGATAGCCCAACACGGTTTTCATAGCGCACCTCTTTTCCAATGTGCAGACAATCTCGCAGCACGCCCTTGGCGGCTGTATCACAAATACAGGGCCCGCGCGGAATGAGGAGCGCATCCCGCGCGGGCCGAGCGTCGGCGCTCATGAATACCAGGCGCCCAGGCCGTCTGTCAGGGCATCGTATGCCCGCTTTACCTTGTCGTAATTCTTGTCCCGGTCCAGGACCACGCCCCGGCCAACGCCGTCCACGATCCGCCCCAGCCCGATCTGGTCCAGGCGGCTGTCCAGCTCCGCCAGCAGCGCGGGGGCGGAGCCGGGTTCGGTGGAGCGGCCGTCGAAGATGATGTGGAAGTAGACCTCCTCCAGGCCCTGCTTCTTGGCCATCTCACAGATGGCCAGGGGATAGTCGATGCACCCGTGGGAGGACTTATGGGTGAGGTAGGCCAGCAGATGCAGGGAGGCATGGTTCCGTCTGGCATGCTCGATGGCCTCCAGAAAGACCGGATTGCGGGCGAAGGAGCCGTCCTGCACCGCCGCGTCCAGCCGCACGTCGTCCTGCATGACGCACCGGCCGGCCCCCAGATTGGAGTGTCCGGCCTCGGAGTTGCCGGCCTTGCCGGCCCCCAGGCCCACAAATTCACGGGAGGCCTGCAGGCGGCACCAGGAGCGATTTTCCAAAAGGGCGTCCCAGTAGGGGGTGTGGGCCAGGTGGATGGCGTCGCCCTCATCGCCGGCGCCCAGGCCCCAGCCGTCGCAGATGATGAGGAGCATCCTCCGCCCCCGGCTCCAGGCGTGTCCCTCCGCCAGGGAGCGGCCGGTCATCTCCAGGGGCTGAGGAAGGCCCATGACGTCTAATATTGTGGGAGCCACGTCGCAGAGGGCACCGTCCCGCAGGGAGATGGGGTCCTCCTGACGGGAGTCTATCAGAATAAAGGGCACCAGATTGGTGGTGTGGGAGCCGTCCGGCTTCCCGGCAACGGTGTACAGCTTTTCGATATTGCCGTGGTCCGCAGTGATGGCCACCACGTAGTCCTGGGCCAGGGCAGCATCCACCACCTGCTCCAGGGCCCGGCTGACGTAACCGCAGGCATCCAGCTTGGCGGCGGTGTTCTGGGTGTGGCCGATGACATCACCGTTGGCGAAGTTGGTGACGATGAAGTCGTATTTCCCCAGGGCGCCCGCCACAGTCCGGGCCACCTCCGGCAGGGAGAGCTCCGGCTTCTGGTCAAAGTCGATGCCTTTGGGAGAGGGGACGCACACATCCTCTTCACCGGGGAAGGAGGTGTTTTCCCCGCCGTTGAAGAAAAAGGTCACATGGGCGAACTTCTCGGACTCCGCGCAGTGGAACTGGGTTTTTCCGGCCTCGGAGAGGACCTGGGCCAAAGGTTTTACCACGTGTTCCGGCGCAAAGGCGATGGGCAGATGCTTGAACTTGTCGTGATACAGTGTCAGGATAGCGAAGTACAGATCCTTCAGCTTCCGGCGCTCCACGGCCCGGAAGTCGTCCGCCGTGAACAGTTCCGTCAGCTCGATCTCCCGCTCACCCCGGCGGCAGCAGAACACCACCGCGTCGTGATCCCGGATGCGGCCGACGGGAACGCCGCGCTCAGTCAGCACCATGGGCTCCAGATGATAGTCGTCCTGCCCTGCGGCATAGGCATGCCGGACGGCCTCTGCCAGCTGGGCACCGCCGTGATTGGATACAGACATCAAAAGACCTCCCCTATGTTTCAGGCCGCCATTCACAGTGGGCAGGAGAGCTTCTGTAAACGGACAGCTGAAGAATGTAAACGTTTGCGGTTTTCTTGATTTTATTTTAGGATATCCGTCTGTCATTTGTCAAGTCGGCGCCCGCCAAAGAATCTTCGGCAGATTTGGAGAAATTACTATAATGATAATTTTTTCGGAGATATTGACAAGTTTGATATAATTCTATATGCTGTTCAATAAGAAAAGTGAAATTGACGATTTGTTTGATTTTAACGGCGTCAAAATGAAAACGTTTACGCAATGGAACCGGCTCAGGCGTGGACCGATGGAAAGGACAGAGATCATGAAGAACGTGACACTGAAGGATGTGGCCAAGGCCGCCGGTGTCTCTTATGCAACGGTATCCCGGGCTCTGTCGGGGAGTAACCAGATCGGAAAGAGCACGCGGGAGCGGATTGTCCGCCTGTGCGACGAGATGGGGTACACGGGGAACTACGTGGCCCGCTCCATGGTGATGAAAAAGACGTATCTGCTGGGACTGGTGGTGCCGGCCATTGAAAATGAGTTCATGTCCCAGCTGGCCTATTATGTGGAGATGAGCGCCCGGGCCAGGGGCTACAACATTATGCTGTGCAACTCAGAGCCGGATTTGAAACAGGAGGAGATGGTGGTCAAACTGCTGCTGGGCCGCCGGGTGGACGGGATTTTGATCGTCCCCCAGTCCCCGGCCACCTATGAGAAGATCGCCCCGCTGCTGGAGCAGATCCCTGCGGTGTTTCTCAGCGAGAATCTGCGGGATCAGCCCCAGAGCTACGTATCTGTGGACAACAGCCGAGGCGCCTATCTGGGGGTGGAGTATCTCTACGGACTGGGACACCGGGAGATCCTGTACTTCGGTTGCCGGAACTCCACTACCCATCAGCTCCGGGCGGAGGGCTATCTGCGGGCCTGCCGGCAATTCGGGCTGGAACCCAGGCTCCATCACAGCGACTTTGCCCGGTCCTCCATCGAGAATGGATATCAGATGGTCAAGGAGCTGTTTGCAAAGCCCATCGACTATACAGCGATCTTTGCCTCTACGGACTCCAACGCACTGGGCATCCTGAAGGCGGCTGACGAGCTCCATATCCGCATCCCGGGGGATCTGTCCCTCATCGGATTTGACAACATCCCCTCCACTGCGCTGCCGCGCATCGACCTTACCACCATTGAGCAGCCGAAAAAGGAAATGGCCGTCCAGGCGGTGGATATGCTGCTGGACAAGATCGAAAAGGGGACCCAGGGTTATGTGCACCAGATTTTGATGCCCAGCCTGGTCCAGCGGGGGACCTGCCGTTCTCTGACATGATGGCAGAGCGTTTTTTCAATTTGAAGAGTGACAGAAAAAACACCGTTCCTGGCGGTGTTTTCTCTTGCGGCCGAGGTGCGGGTGAAAAGAAAATGGACTGCAGCAACTCCAGAGCTTCACAATAATATCTAGCAGGATATCCGCGCTGGTGGCATCCCTCTTGTCCAAAGCGTGATTCATATGGCTGTAGCTCTCCCGGTATTTCAGAATTTTCCAGACCAGCCCAGGAGAAGTGCTCTGCAATGGACTGGTGGAACTGGATATTCAGCGTGTTTTTCAGCTTCTTGACCCAGGTGGCCTCTTTGTAGACGCTGGCCTTGGTTCACCATACTTTCCATGCAGATCAGCAGGCTATCGGCCATCTCCGGAAGGAGGCATCCATCGAGGGCGCCAGTATGGCTCTTTCTCATAGGTTTGAAGTTCCCCGAGGAAAGGGCTTTCCATTGTTTTATGCGCCTTGGTTTTTGAGGGGCGGCTTTTTCCATGTCTGTGCGCTACGGTCATCCTTGGCGCTGGAAATTTCAGAGATTTGGTCTGGTTAGTGTAAAATTTTTGTTGGCAAAAGAAAAAGGGAAACGGCGAAAACACAGCTTCCCTTGGGACTCCAAAATCAGTAGAATTGTGAAGCGACAAAACACACCTGCTGCAAAGGTGCCTCAAGGCAGCTGTCTGTCTGCTGGATAATGGAGACATTAAAAAAATGTCTCAAAAATCAAAAAAAGGATTGACAAAAGCTGCGGCGTAAAGTATAATCCTTATTGTTCTGTGCGGCGGATGCGTTGTCCCAAAGGATGACAGCATCAAGAAAACGTCAGAATTGTGAAGAGCGAACTGCTATGGATTGGTAAGTGTTTGGGGCAGTAGAGGAACGTTGCTCTTTGTAGCCATCCCAAAACCGCATGCCGAGGGTTCGAATTCTTCTGCTCCTGCCATTGGAATCTTTAGAAGGCAGGATGTATTTGCTTATAATAGGACGAGCCTACAAAATGGCCCGGTAGTTCAGTTGGTTAGAACGCTAGCCTGTCACGCTAGAGGTCGACGGTTCGAGCCCGTTCCGGGTCGCCATTTTATGCTGCTGTAGCTCAGTAGGTAGAGCGCATCCTTGGTAAGGATGAGGTCGGCGGTTCAAATCCGCCCAGCAGCTCCAGAAAACCGCCTTTTTCGTATAAAAAAGGCGGTTTTTCTTTGCATTTTGTTGCGTTTTGACTGAGTAAGGATAAGTGGTCAACACTTTGACCACACAACAAGCCACAGACAGAGAAAAATGGGTCTCCGAAGGTGTTTTTCCTCCGGAGGCCCGTTGTTTTTTTAGTTTGCCCTTTCTTTCTTCCGCAACCGTTCTTTTTCCACGGCAATCTCCGCCTTCATTTGCTCAATGAGTTCGGCTAACAGCTGCTCACATTCTTCTCTGGTCTTTGCGTAGACGTTACGGGCGTGTTTTTTGCCGTCCGGCCAGATGGGGGAATACCGGCCCTCCCAGAGATGATCGTTGATCTGGCTGATACAGCCGGTACCTGGTTTTCGCCGCTGGCCTTTGTGGGCCTGAAAGGTACTGGGAGCAGGCTTTCGGGGCGCAGCTTCCGTTTCTACCTTTTGAGGCTTTTTTCCAATCCCCCGGTCGATCTTTGCCGCTGCGGTCCGCTGCATCTCATCTGTCACATGAGCGTAGATGTTCAGTGTGGTGCTGCTGGACACATGACCGATGATTGTGGAGAGCGTCTTCACATCCATACCGTGCTCCAGGGAGGCGGTGGCAAAGGTATGACGCAAATCATGGAAGCGGATGTGCTTGCACTCAGCGCGCTTTAGAATAGTAGACAGCTTTTTCCGCACCGCTGCTGGGTCTTGTGGAGAATCCTCTTTTACCGGGGAGGGGAACATCCACTGAGAGGTGGTTGAATCCTTGTAGGTTTTGAGAACGGCCAGAACCGGAGCTGGGAGAACGACACTGCGGTTGGAGGCCTTTGTTTTAGGTTGAGACACGATCAGTTCGCCTTTGACGCGATGTACCTGCCGCTCGATCCTCAGTATTCCTGTTTTGAAGTTCAGGTCGTCCCATTTCAGCGCGCAGATCTCTCCGCGGCGCAGGCCAGTGGATAGTTCCAGCAGAAGCAGTTCATAGCAGCCATCTTCCCTGGCCTGGATCAGCAGCCGCTGGATTTCCTCCGGCGTCAGCACTTTCATTTCTCTGGATTTGGCAGATGACAGTTTGCACCCATCTGTGGGATTGCGGAAGATCAGTTTTTCTTCCACTGCTTTGTTCAGTGCCGCATGGAGAGTAGTGTGGATGCCCCGGACGGTCTGGTCAGACAGTCCTTCGCCGTAGAGCTCTGCCCGCAGCAGTCTGCCGCCTTTTTTGAGGTTTGAGTAGAACTTCTGGATATCCCCTGTGGTCAGCTTGTCCAGCCGGATTTGTCCCAGAGCAGGGATAATGTGCTGGTAGATCCTCCACTCATAGGACATCTGGGTGTTGGGACGGAGGTTCGCCTTTTTATGCCCTTGGTACCAGAGATTCAGCCAGTCGCCAAGCAAAACCCACGGCTTTGGCTGATCGGGCACAGGGTCCTGTAGACTTTCCCGCAGCTGCGTTAGCTTTGCCTCGCACTCTCCTTTGGTCTTGGCCAGGACATTCTTGGTGATTGGAAAGCCCTTTTCATCGCGGCCAACGACATATCGGCCTTCCCAGCGCCCATCTTTTCTTAGGTGGACGCTGCCGCCGCCACGTCTTCTGCGCTTTGCCATGGAGCCATCTCCTCTCCCAGGTAGTCGGTGAGAAAGCCGCCTACGATCTCTGCGGCTTTTCGGTGCATATCACTTGTGGTGTGGGTGTAGGTATCAACGGTGAAGCTGGCTTTTGTATGCCCCAGAATGCCGGACAGCGTTTTGGCATCCACGCCGTTGGCCAAAGCGTGGGTAGCGAAGGTGTGGCGCAGATCATGGAACCGAATGTCAGGCAGACCGGTTTCCGTCAGGATTTTCTTCAGTTGACGGTATGCAACGGCAGGATTCATAGGTGCTTCCGGTTGCAGTGGATTGTGAAAGATCCAGGCGGAGAAAGATGCCTTTTTGTGAAGCCGCAGCAGCTCCGCTGTGCTGGATGGCAGGACGATGGTCCGGGTGCCGGCGCAGGTCTTGGGGGCGCCTATCACCACCCGTCCGCCCTTTTCTTTGTGGAGCGTACGGTTGACACGTAAGGTGCCCTTCCGCTCATCGAAATCAGACCACATGAGTCCGCAGATCTCACCCAGACGCAAACCGGTGGTTAGTTCCGTGTAGAAGAAGTCGTGCCAGATTGGATCTTGCTCTACTGCTGACAGGAAGGTGTCTAACTGCTCATCGTTTAGGATGTGCATCGTTTTGTTTGCCACTTTTGGAGGCTCCACATGGTCAGCGGGATTGTACGGCAGCAGTCGTTGGTCTACGGCAGATTTCAGCGCATGGTGGAGTGTAGTATGGATGCCGTGGACGGTGGTGGTAGATAGTCTGCGGCTCTGACCGGGCTGGGGGTGAACTCTGCCTCGTTGTTTTAAGGTGTCATAGAGTTTCCGCAGATCGTCTGCTGTAATTTGCGTGAGTCCCTTTTTCCCCAGGTAGGGTTTGACATGGTGTTCCAGATCATTGTGGTAGTGGTCCAGGGTGCTGGGACGGAGAACGGAGGACATCTGCTCTAACCAGTGATCCAGCCACTCCGAGAGAGTCATCTTACTTTCTTCGGTCAGGTCCACGCCCTGATAGGCGTTTATATTCTGTCGGAGTTTAGCAGTCAACTCTTTTTGCGTGCTGGCGTAGATGTAGCGGAAGATGGGATCACCATTATCCTTATGACCAACGACGATGCGGCCTTCCCAGCGTCCGTCGTCCCGTTTGCGAACCATGCCGTCCCCGGACGGTCTGCGCTTACTCATGCGACTTCTCCTTTCTTTGTTTACAGTGTTCTATTTTCGGCAGGCCCGTTCCTCTTCCTCGTCCTCAAAGGAGTAGGGCTCCAGCTCTCCGGCGATTCCCAGGGCCAGCCGGAAGCCTGCGGTGAAGGCTGCCAGGGAGGCCTCCTCCCGCAGTTCGATCCCCAGGTCCACCAGCTTCAGCAACTTCTCACGGTCCTGCCGGTCCATCTGTTCCCGCAGCTCCCGACGGAGCCTCTCGATCTCTCTTCGCATGTCCGCACACTCCGGCTCCTGGAAGAACCGCTGGTGCAGGGCTCTCATGTAGCCGTTCATGTTTCTCGCCTCCTATCAGCGACACACAATACCGGAAGACGCTGAGAATATCCAGGGATTTTGACCACAGTTCAAAAAGAATTATCATTTGCGTGGTTCGAGCAGCGGAAGCGCTATCTTGTTTACTGCGGCGCAGATTTTGCGCTTACCATCCCTTCATAGTCATGCCGCCCCAGGTCTGGGTCTGCGTCTGCTCCTCCTCATGGTCATCAGGCTGGTGGCCCAAGGCGATCCGCAGCTCCTGGAGTTCCTGCATTCGCTTGCGGTCGATGTGCAGCCTCTGCTGTGCGGCTGGAATGGGCGCATTGTCCCGGAAGATGTTGCTCATGTGGTAGAGCAATCGGCTTACCGTCAGCAGGAGCTGCGGCTGGTGCCATTGATTTTGCCGTTCCAGAACATACTGAGCATAGGGATGACCAAACGCATCCGCCATCCGAAAGCAGTTCCACGCCGCTTCTTCGTCTTTGGGGACACCGTTGCCGGTGAGGTACAGCTTTCCCAACAGATAGTTCGCCCAGGGATGATTCTGATCGGCTGCGCAGCGGAGATACTCCGCTGCTTTGACTGCGTCCTTTTGCACGGACCTACCCGTTAGGTATTCCTTGCCCAGGCGATAGGCAGCATCAGTGTTTCCGTTTCGAGCTGCACCCTCCAACCATCGGAGGCCATCATCAACGTCATGGACCTCCGGATCGTCAGAGAGATATAGCTTGCCGAGGGCATACTGGGCTGCTGGCAGATTTCGCTTTGCCGCCAACTCCAGCCAGTGGGCGGCTTGCTTTGCGTCCGGCAGCAGCAGGCCGCCGTCCCGGTAGAGAAGTCCCAGGAAGTACTGGGCGTGGACGTCACCGTACTCCGCCAGCCGCTCCAGATCCTCTGCCGCCTCGTCCCGCCGGGCCAGCGGCAGCTTCCTGTCTTCAATCCTGGCCCGCAGTCGCAGGCACTCATAGGAAACCTCCCAGTTTTCCACCCACTCGCCCCGCTCTTCCAGCTTTTCGTCCTCGAAGGTGATCTTGCCCAGGCGGACGTTCTCTGCCTCCCGGATGGCGGCATTCCTGATGGCCCGGAACTCCTTCTGTTTTGACAGCGGCGGGCGCTGCTGCTTCTTTCCCGAGTAGAACTCGTTCACCTGACACTGAAGCTCCCACCACTTTTGATAGCACTCGTTGACAATGGGGATTTGCTCCAGCTGATCCACGATCTCATCCACCTGCCGCTTCATGGGCCTCGGGAGATACCCGTAGGACTTCTTGCCTTTGACCTCGCCCAGCTGCTGGGACAGCTTCCAGATCATCTGCTCCGCCTGGGTGTGCTCGCAGACCGTCTCCCGCATCTGCCGGGACAGCTCCAGCATGACTTTCCGAGTTTCGCGAATCAAATCATCCCGTGAGACAGACTTCTGTTCGTAGACATGGAGCAGTTCCTGTTGGAAGATATCGTTGGTGAGCTGGGACTTCATCTGGCGGATGCCATCCCGGTCGAGGTGAGCCTGTCCCGGTTTCACCGACCAAGCCATCATGTGGACGTGAGGATGATGACCTTCATTGTGGAACGCTGCGTACCAGCGGAAGTCCTGGGGCGGGATGTGCATGGCTGCGGCGATGTCGTTACGGTGAGCACGGAGCAGGGCTCGCCATGCCTGTGCGTTGTTGTAACCGAGACGCTCTGCGTCTTCTCGATGCAGGGAGAGGATGTGCGTCCAGACATTGCCGGTGTAGTTCTCCAGCTCGGACATGGCGGCATCCAGATCCACATGATCCGTGTCACCGAACAGACCGTGGTCACCCAAGCGCTCCGCACGAGGCCGGGTGGCGATGTACTTCATGTATCCATCCGTTTGCTGCACCTGCTTCCAGTGCTCCTCCAGCGCCAGTGTGATCAGCGACGAGGCGTTGGCTTTCGTTGGCTTCTGCACATAGTCCTCGTACTCCAGCAGCTCTTTTACATCCGGGAAGTCCCTTATCAGTTTCGTGATGAGCTGCTCTTGTTTGCGGGTTGGCGGACGGTCATCCGGGATGATTTTCACTCGTTCCCGCGTCGCAATGTAGCGGAGATACCCGCTAGCATTCTGCTTGCCGCACTGGATGTACGGACTCTTGACGATCAGTCTTGCCACCCATCATCACCGTCCCGCTGCTCCTGTGCACGCTTTGCCAGTTGTTCCAGACGAATACGACCGTTGAGCTTTTTCACGTTGGCCACGCTCTCCGCGCGCTTTCGACGCAGATATTCCTCATCTAGGTTGACGCAGTCCGCGAGAATACTTATGACCATGTCCAGTTCCACCGACTGCTTGTAGAGCAGCGACGCCATGCGATCTTCAAACTGATTCAGCCGTCCGTCCAGATAAGACTGCACTGAGGACGGGAGAAACAGTCCGGCATTATTGGCACTGAGATAGTCCAGATAGAAGTTGATGGCGTTCTCGATAAATCCGGTGAAACTGCGGCTACCGTCTTCCGTATAACGCCGCTCCAGCCGCGCCTTCATCTCCGGCGTCAGGTAGAGGGCAAATTTCTCTTTTTGGCTCATAAAGGCCTCCTTTTTGGGGGTTGACCCCTGTTTTTTTCTTGTGGGTGTAAGCGCTGCGGGATAACGACCGCAGAATTTTGTTTCTCTGCTGTTTTTGACCCCATTTCTGCTGACTCCGGGGTCCTTTGGAACTGCCCGCACTGCGGGCAGATGTAGCTTGCAGAAGTCGGCGCGGTGACCCCGGCTCTTTATCCTGCTTTTTCTTTCGTCCACCGCAGAGCCTCAAGACCGGCCCAAATCCGTCTGAAATCCCCTGGAGGAGCTGGGGCCCTATTGGGTCCCGAACCGCTCTGCACAGGACCTCACAACGGCGCCCACGGGGTGTTTTTGGCCCGCTGTTGCACAAGCGCCTGCTTTTCCAATTGGAGCATCTGCTGCTGGTAGCAATAATCCATTGCTGCCTGAATCGGCAGGATGGTGTATTTGTTGTTGCCGTTCCACTTCATACCCCGACCGTCAATATAGGAGGTGTTCTGTATCGTGATGAGCTGCTTGTCTACCAACTTTGCGATATGCTTTATCACTGTGGATATAGCGAGGTGTACTGCAGCGGAGATGGTGCGGTAGCTGGGATGGCATTGATGGGTACGGCGATCCTCACAGTAGAGCAGATAGGCGTAGACAGTGATTGACCCATGACCGATGTTAAGGAAGAACAGTTCATTGGGCAGAGAGAAAAAATTCTTGCTGGTGTTTTTGAATGCGGGAATCATGTGCTGATCCAGCAGTCCACAACGATTGAGTTCAGCAATCTGTTCCGCAGCCATATCCCTGCTCATGCGCAGTTGGGAAGCAATCTCATCTGCACCTGGAACAATAAAACTTTTGCAGTGAGTATGGAGATAGCAGAGATAGGCGAGGATGGAAAATCCCTGGGGCTTGAGGCCCCGCTTCCAGATATCATTTGGAAGCGAGAAACGACTTCGCTTCGGATTATGCTGATTGGGAAACATATTCATTTGCTTTCTCCTCCTTCTGTGTGTTCGGCGACCCATTGAATGAATTGTTTCTTGGGCACTACCAGGCGGTTGCCTACCCGCAGCACCGGGAAGCCTGGTTCGTGCATGAGTTCGTACCCACTGGACGGTGACACGCCCAGTACTTTTGCCACTGCTTTCGCATTGAGGAACAGCGGCAGTTCATCGTAATTTTTGAAACCTGATTCTTGCATGTGTACCTCCTGTTTTCTGACTGACTCTTGCTCTGGGAACTGCTGGTGTGATATGACTCCCAATTGTATAGGGGAGGAAAGAGACAATTTAATAACCCATTTTTGAAAATTTTTAAGAATATAGTTAACCGAGAAAAAACCGGGCGCACGAGAACAACACGTTGACCAGCAGGAGACTGCATGGTTTCGTGTTCTTCTCATGCGCCCGGCAATTTGGTGACTCAAAGACAATGTCTTAGGACCCGTGGCTCGGTGCAGCATGGTTGCGGGTATGAATTTATACTTTGATACTAATAGAATGCTTGTTCTATACCAATTTCTGTTTTAGAAATTGGTGGCATTCACTTTCAATGTAATTACAATTTTCCGTTGTCATAGCAAATAGTATTGGCTTACAGGAGCTTTAGATTGTCGAGAAGAAAAATACTTGATATAATGACGATAGTTCTGAGAGTGAGGTGACTGACATGATTCACAATGAAAATTCCCGTGTTAAGATCCCCGCGATTGCACATCTGACTCGGTTGGGATATACCTATCTTCCACTGAAACAGTGTAAGGACGAGGTCTGTCAGGACACTAATATTTTCAGGTCGTTATTCCATAATGCCGTCAATCAGCTTAACGGAAGGAATCTGTCAGACGCAGAGATTGACCGCTTAGTAGCGGAACTAACTATCAAATTATCCAACGACGATTTGGGTCGAGCTTTCTATAAGATCCTCTTAGATGGTATGGATGGCCTGCGCTTGATCGACTTGGACGATATGTCCCGTAATACATATCATGTTGTTACGGAACTTCCATATCAGAATGGGGATGACGAATTCCGACCGGATATTACGCTTCTGATTAATGGTTTGCCCTTGGCTTTTATTGAAGTCAAGAAGCCAAATAACCGAGACGGGATTATTGCGGAGCATAAGCGGATTAACAGCCGCTTTAAGAAAAAGGTGTTTCGACGCTTCGTGAATATGACGCAGGTTATGGTGTTCTCCAACAATATGGAGTACGACGATACCGAGGTTGAACCTATTACAGGGGCTTTCTATGCCTCCAGCAGCTATGACAAATTATTTTTCAACCGTTTCCGAGAGGAAGATCCACAGATACAGACAATACTTCCTGCTTTGCAGGGAGAAACTGAGGAGTTAATTCTTCGGGACAATAACCTTGCTTCTATCCGAAGCACCAAAGAATACCAGACCAATCTAAATGAACTATCGCCGACCAATCGAATTTTGACCTCTCTGTTTTTGCCAAGTCGTTTTTTGAAGCTTCTGAAATATGGCTTTGCTTATGTGGAGCGTACCGATAAGGACGGCATTAAGACCCTGCAAAAACATATCATGCGATATCCACAGTTTTTCGCGACGCTTGCCATTGAAAAGAAACTGGATGCGGGAATCAAGCATGGTATCATTTGGCACACCCAGGGGAGCGGGAAGACCGCCTTGGCTTTCCATAATGTGCGGTATCTGCGAGACTACTACCAACGGCAGGGAAAGATTGCGAAGTTCTATTTTATCGTTGATCGCTTGGATCTGCTGACCCAGGCGGGAGAAGAATTTGCTGCCCGCGGGCTCCATGTGGAAAAGGTGAATTCCAAAGAGGAGTTCATTCAAAATATCCGAACCATTGGAACAGCCAACAATACAGGTGAGGACACCATTACTGTGGTGAATATACAGAAGTTTTCCGCAGAGTCTATCGTTCGCAAGGCAGACTACGATGTGAGCGTACAGCGGATCTATTTTCTGGACGAAGCCCATCGGAGTTATAATCCAAAAGGTTCATTTTTGGCAAATCTGATGTCCTCTGACCGGGAAGCGGTCATGATTGCCCTGACTGGTACACCGCTGATTGGTGATGGGTATAACACCAAGGACGTTTTTGGAGAGTATATCCACAAGTATTACTATAATCGTTCCATTGCCGACGGATATACACTGAAACTGATTCGGGAGGGGATCAAGACCGAATACCGGGCAAAACTCAACGCAGTTTTGGAGGAATTGGAAGCTCGGAAAGGGTCATTGAGCAAGAAAGATGTCTATGCGCACCCCAAGTATGTGGCAGCGCTGGTAGACTATATTGTGGATGATTTTCAACACAGCCGCATTGCGCTGGGCGATTCCACCATTGGCGGCATGATCGTCTGTGATTCGTCTGATCAGGCCCGGATGGTTGATCAGGAACTGAACCGATATTCGCAGGTTAGCCACATCTTGATTCTCCACGATGTGGAGGATAAGGAGACGCGGCGCAGATATACAGACGATTTCAAAAAAGGGAAAATTGATCTACTGATCGTTTACAATATGCTCCTGACCGGTTTTGATGCACCCCGATTGAAAAAGCAGTATTTGGGCCGTGTGATCAAGGAGCATAATCTGCTTCAGACATTGACGCGTGTGAATCGCCCATACAAGGCGTTCCGATATGGCTATGTAGTAGATTTTGCAGACATTCGTGCTGAGTTCGACAAGACCAACCAGGCCTATTTTAAGGAACTGCAGGCGGAACTGGGGGACGAATTTGAGCGGTACAGCAATATTTTCAAATCCCAGGAGGAAGTGGAGCAGGAACTGCGAGCAGCTCAGCAGAAGCTGTTCCTCTATGCCACGGATAACGCAGAACTATTCTCGCAGCAGATTACGGCGCTGGACGATAAACAGGAACTGTATGACCTGCGTAGAGCGTTGGAGACCTGCAAGGAACTGTTCAACATCATGCAGCTGTTTGGTTATGACGAGCTGGCTCAGCGGTTTACCATGGATAACCTCCATGCCCTGCTCAGCGAGGTCAACAACCGAATCAACCTGGTGAACCTCAAGGAAAAATTGCAGGACAGTGAGGACATGTCAGGGATCCTGAATATTGCTTTGGATCAGATCGAGTTTACCTTCCGAAAAGTTTCGGAGAGTGAGATGGTCATAGCCGATCAGTATCAGGATACCTTGGAAAAAACACGGCGGGAGTTGGAGCGCAGCCTCGATCCAAAGGACCCGGAATATATTACGCTTCTGGAGGAATTGAAGCGGATCTTCAAGAAGAAAAATATCGAGGAACTGACGGCTGACGAAATGCAGCAGCAGATTCAGGATTTGGAGCGCATCCGCAGAGCAGCGGCTCAGCAGAATCTGCGGGATCAGATGCTCTGCGCCAAATACGGCGGCGACGCCAAATATATGCGTACCCACAAGCGCATAAAAGCAAGTCCTCCGCCCATCGGCAGTGATCCTGTTATCTTCGATATCCTCATGGAAGTGAAGACGGCTGTGGACCAGAAGGTGCTGAAGAACCAGCGCATTATGGACAATCACGCCTATTTTACCCGTGAGATTATGCCGACTATCATTCAATCGTGCCGCAATAACGGAGTACAGCCCTCTATGGCACAGGTGAATTTTATTGATACCTATATCTCAGGAGAATACTTCGCAGAAAGGACATGGATATCTTAAATGCAAATCGAATCCCTTACCATTCGCACCAAGCGGATGATCGACGATCTGAAAACCATCTGCGCCAATTTTGGCCTGGGTGGTTCTCCCGGTGAGTACAAGATCATCACACAGGTGTTTCTGTATAAATACCTCAACGACAAATTTTTCTATCAGGTTCGGAAAGCAGAGCCCTCCTTAGCGAAGGAGAAGAACCTGGAGGCTGCGTTGGAGGCCATGCCAGACGACCAGTATGAGATGCTGCTGGCCATGCTGGGCGGTGACACGGCCTGCCTGAAGAAGACGCACTACATCTCCTACCTCTTTAACCACCAGAATGATGACACCATGAAAAAGCAGGACGGTACTCCCTATCCATTCCACGAACTGTTTGACGACACTCTGGTGGACATCTCCAACTATAACCTGGATGTCTTTTCTGTTCAGACCGGCGGGGAGGAGAAGATCAAGCTCTTTGATCCCATCTCCCAGTACGTGATTGAGAGCGCCAAAAAGCCTCTGTTCTGCCGCGCCATTATCAATAAGTTGGTGGAATTCAGTTTTGCTGAGGTGTATGAGCAGAACTACGATTTCTTTGCCCAGATTTTCGAATATCTGATCAAAGACTATAACAAGGATTTTGGCAAGTACGCCGAGTACTATACGCCCCATACCATTGCCACCATCATTGCCCGCATTATGGTCCAGGGTGCGGTCCAGAATGTGACGGTTTATGACCCGGCGGCCGGTTCCGGCACCCTGGTACTGGCACTGGCCCATCAGATTGGGGAGGATAACTGCACCATCTATACCCAGGATATTTCGTCCAAGTCCAACGAGTTTCTGCGGCTGAACCTGATCCTGAACAACCTGGTGCATTCCTTGGGAAATGTGGTCCACGACGATACACTGGTTGCGCCCCGCCATCTGAATGCCCAGAAGAACGGCCTGGCCAGATTTGACTATATCGTCAGCAATCCGCCTTTTAACATGGATTTTAGTGACAACCGGGAAAAACTGGCTGGCGAGGCATATAAGGAGCGGTTTTTTGCCGGCGTGCCCAATGTGCCAAACAAGGATAAGAGCAGCATGGCCATCTATCTGATGTTTCTGCAGCACATTATCTATTCTCTCAACGACCACGGCAAAGCAGCGGTGGTGGTTCCCACCGGCTTTCTTACAGCAGGTTCCGGCATCCCGAAAAAAATCCGGGAGTATCTGGTGAACCACCAAATGCTCCGGGGTGTTGTCTCCATGCCCTCCAATATCTTTGCCACTACCGGCACCAATGTCTCTATCCTGTTTCTGGATAAAGATAACCGGGACGGGAAAGTTGTGCTGATGGATGCCTCCAAGCTGGGGACCAAAGAAAAGGTGGATGGAAAGAACCAGAAGACTGTCCTCAGCGAGGAAGAGATCGCCAATATCATTGATACCTTTAACGCTGGAGAGCCAGTAGACGATTTCTGCGTGACGGTAACCTATGAGGACATCAAACAGAAAAAGCTGTCTTTCTCCGCTGGCCAGTACTTTGAAGTAAAGATTGAGTATGTGGAGCTAACACCGGAAGAATTTGCGGAGAAAATGAACGGTTTCACCACCCGGCTGGACGGCCTGTTTGCTGAGAGCCGCCGCCTGGAGGAGGAGATCAAGCGGCAGTTGGAGCGGGTGAAGTATGAGTAAATGGATAAATACTACTCTTGATAACATTTGCCGCCCAGAAAAAGGTTCCGTCATATCTGGGCCCTTTGGCTCAAATATTAGCAGTAAGTTTTTTGTTGACAAAGGGGTTCCAGTGATTCGCGGTAACAACATGAGTTTGTCTTTAGATAAATTCTATGATGACGGTTTCGTTTATATTACAGAAGAAAAAGCGGAAGAATTGAACTGTTATGCAGAAGAAGGAGACTTGATTTTTACTGCTGCTGGAACAATAGGACAAGTTGGCATTCTAGAGGCTCCGTTGAAATACAAGAAGTATGTCATTTCAAATAAACAACTTAGAGTAAGAATAGATAATAAAAAAGTTGATATTTTGTATGCATACTATTGGTTTTCGGGTAGTTGGATGCAAGAATATTTTGTCAGAAACAATAAAGGCAGCACTGTCCCTCTGATAACACTTTCAGAGCTAAAAGATGCACCAATATCATATCCAGCCGATATTACTGAGCAAAAGAAAATTGTAGGAGTGATAGAATCCTTATCGCACAAGATAAATTTGAATCAAAATATATGTGCAGAGTTGGAAGCCATGGCAAAAACCCTCTATGACTATTGGTTTGTGCAGTTTGATTTTCCGGATGAAAACGGTCGTCCTTACTGCACCTCTGGCGGCGAAATGGTCTGGAATGCCCAACTCAAGAGAGAGATCCCTAAAGGATGGAAGGCTGGTACAGTTGGGCAACTGGGTGATGTTGTTTCAGGTGGAACACCTACGACAACCCATGAGGACTATTATTGCAATCAAGGAATTGCTTGGATTACACCAAACGATTTATCTGGAAATGAAAATAAGATGTTTATCAGTCATGGAGAGCGTGATATTACACAGAGTGGTTTAGATAATAGTTCAGCAGTCCTAATGCCTAAACATTCGGTGTTGTTGAGTACACGAGCTCCTATTGGGTACCTTGCCATTTCCAATAATGAAATTTGTACGAACCAAGGGTTTAAATCAATAGTTCCAAATGCTGGATACCATGAATATTTTATTTACTATTTGCTTAAGCGGAATGTATCGGCTATAGCTCAACAGGGAGTAGGGACTACATTCAAGGAGGTGTCAAAGGATACCTTGTCAAATTTTGCTGTGCCTTTGCCCTCAAAAATACTTGCTAATAATTTTGCGGAAAAAGTTACACCGTTGTGTGAAAAGCGATGTGTTTTAGAAGAGGAAAACCGTGAATTAGAGAGGTTGCGTGACTGGCTCCTGCCCATGCTGATGAATGGACAAGCCAGGGTGGAATAAGGTGAGACAATGAGCAGTTTGGTATTGGACTTGCAACAAGAGGTACTAAAACCAGATTGTGATGTTTTGAATTCCTTACGGAAGGCGCATTTAATTGCTGCTAAACTGAAACTATCAGAATTTGATAAGTGGGTACAGGCAGAGTTAAATGGATATGTGCCTAATAGTTCGGCGATTCCAGATTATCGCAAAGTTCATGGCTCGTTAAAGGCATTTAATCCATATAGGGGATGGGTGCCGACCCAGCTGAACGACAATGAACTAGAGCAGATGATATGTGAGCAAAAACTTTGGCAGTCACTTGGCGAATTGCAAGAACTGTACAACCAATCGGCAGAGACGAGTTTCCTCATTGAATTTCCCGCAGAACAAATGCAGCTGATTGCCTCCCTATTCCGTGCGCCGATTCCGCTGAAATATTCTTTACATGTAAGTAAGCACCTATTGGTCACAATAGTTGAAAAAGTAAAAAATTGCTTGCTTGAGTGGACAATTCGGTTAGAAGAAGAAGGTATTATAGGCGAAGGAATGCGGTTTAGTCAAGAGGAAACTGATATGGCGAAAAAAGTCCCGCAAACAATTAATAATTATTATGGAACCGTAGTAAATGGCAGTGTCAAACAGTCACAAGTGGTATCTGGAAATAACAATACAATTTCTTTTCATTATGGCGATGTTACAGATCTGATGGACAAGGTGAGGGAATCGCTTGCGCAGGAGCAGTTATCTCCAGATGATCGGGATAGTGCTGCGGAACTGATTTCTGAAATTGAGTCTAAGATATCACAACAAAAGAAGCCTAGGATTATATGTGCGGCTTTAACCGGACTCAGAGATTTTTTGGTTGCTGGCGGCGCAAATGTCACGGCATCATTGATTGTTCAGTACCTACAAGGGCTAGGTTAAGTGTTTGCTCCGGAGAATCCAATAGAAAGGGTGGGGAAACGAAATGGCGGAGGTCTTAACCGGTGTGAATGGCCAGATTCTGAGATGGGCCAGGGAAAGCTATAATATGACTCCTAGTGACACTGCTGCTGCCATCGGGATTGATGAAGCACGATATCTGCGGTGGGAGAATGGCGAGGAGTTCCCCACCTATGCAAAACTCAAAAAAGCCAGCGATGTGCTCCACAAGCCGAGTGCCCTCTTTTTCTTTCCAGAACCCCCGCAGATTGAGAGTATTAAGGGAGATCTGCGCACTCTGCCTAATGAAGTATCTGATCATTTGAGCAAACAGGTCATTCAGGCTTTTGAAACAGCTCGTTCTTATCAGATGGATCTTAAAGAACTGTATGGGCAGAGAAAAAGTGTTTTGGCGGCACGTCATACCTTCCCTGAAGACCAAGAAGAACTGTGTGCCTATTTCCGTAACTTGCTGGATTTCCCCATCTCAGCGCAAAAGGCGAGGCGAAGTGATAAAATCGTCTTTGAGATTTTCCGAGAAAAGTTTTACGAAATCGGAATCTATGTGTTCAAAGACGCGTTTAAGGACAACAGTGTTTCAGGCCTTTGCCTGAATGACGATCAGTATCCTGTTATTATGATTAACAACTCAATGTCTTTTGCGCGGCAGAACTTCACTTTGTTCCATGAATTGTATCATCTGATTTCGGATACCAGTGGCGCGGAGATCATCCGGGATGACTATTATGTTTATCTGGATGAACAGCAATCTCATACCGAAAAGGCCTGTGACTCGTTTGCAAATGAATTTCTTGTTCCAATGTCTGATTTCAAAATTGAGCTGGAAAAACAACCGTTGGATGAGGTTCGGATTGCGGAATTGGCTTCTTTGTACGCCGTGAGCAAAGAGGCTATCATGTACAAATTATACACCATGAAGATAATTACTCCGGCAGATTACAATGCATTGAAGGAAACTTTTTATGGTGATGCTATCCGCAATCAGAAGAAAAACCCTGACAAGCCAGGAGGTAACTACTATTACACCAAGCTTTCCTACCTTGGATCCAGATATACTGGTGATGTATTCCGTCAGTATTTTGCCGGAAAAATAGACAGTTTTCGAGCTAGTGAGATGCTCCATAGTAAAGTAGACCATCTTCCCAAACTGGAGTCCGTGTATTTCCGGGGGGTGAAGTGATGGCCTACTTGCTGGATACAAATATTTTTAGAGAGTTACTTGAGCATTTCCCGAAGCGCGGAAAGATGTTTGAAGAAATTTGGAGGCAATTTGAGCAAGGAATTAAGGAGGGGAGCATTCTCTCTGTTGATGAGTGTTACAATGAATTAACTCGTCACTATGATGAAAAGAATCAGCATTATCAGTGGCTACACGACCGCCAGGAGATGTTCTTAAACCCTACCAACGAAGAATCAATTTACATCCGCACGCTTTTTCAGAACCCCAAAATGCGTGAGAGTATTCATGAGAAAAATATCGTAAAAAATAGGCCAGCTGCCGACGCTTATCTGGCGGCAAAAGCAAAGGCTCTCGGAGCGGTTGTTGTTACAAAAGAAGAGTATAAACCACATTCGGCACAGTTGCCCAATGTGTGTGAAGCTCTGGGAGTCAAATGGATATCTTATGATGAGTTCATGGAAGAACTGTCTGCAGGTGCAGGACGATAATTGACAGCAAAGAGCGTGGACAAGTGTACGGGTGAGTAGAGTTCGCCGCCAAAGATTTGAAAAGTGCGGTTGCATCTGGTTACCAGTGATGGAGTAGCACCATTATTTATTGTGTTCACCATTCTTTGTTAACGGTGTACTAAAATTGATGGGGTTAAAGAGCAGAGGAAATAAAAGTTCTATTGTTATGACAGATGAGTAGGTTACAGGCATTGCCTTTGTGCGGCTATCTTTGCGTGTGCTTCCTAATTTTGAATGTCCAAATGTTTTTGACCACACAAGCAGCCACAGATACAGTTGGAACAACCGAAATTTCTGCGTTCCAAAAGTGCTGGAAAACAACTTGCTTGGAGCGGAAACGGCTATAAACCACCGGAAAAGATTAGAAAAACCAAAAATTTTGCGTTGGTAAGGATGAGGTCGGCGGTTCGAATCCGCCCAGCAGCTCCAACAAATACCTGAAATCTTCGGATTTCAGGTGTTTTTTTGTTGCGAATGTGGACTTTTTCGTGTGGGTCAAAATGTGGGGCAGCGGGTTGACCCACACCGTGACCCACACGCGGAAAGGAAATAACGGACACAAGAGTGCCGGACGGGAAGATTTGCCTTCCCGTCCGGCATTTTTCTCTCTGTCTTACATGACCTGTTCCATGAAGCTGCCCATGGTCTGGGTTGCCTCATCCTGCTTTTGCCTTGTTGCGTGGGTGTAGGTGCGGAGGGTGAAACCGGCGTCAAAGTGCCCTAGCATGGAGGACACTGTTTTCACGTCCACGCCATTCTGGAGAGCTGTGGTGGCGAAGGTGTGCCGGAGATCGTGGAATCTGAGATGTTCCAATCCGGCGTCCTTCAGGATCTTTTTGTGGAGGTTTACCACGCTGTCCGGGTGATACATCTCTCCGGCTAATGGAGAGGGGAACATGTATGGATTATCCGGATGGTGGTCATGCTCCTGGAGCAGCAGGTCCACCGCTGCCTGTGGGATAGACACCAGACGTACTGAGTTTTCGGTTTTGGGCCTTGTGAGCTCCAGACTTCCATCCGGGTTTCGGACATACTGTCTGCTTACCGAGATAGTTTTGCTTTGGACATCCAGGTCGTCCCACCGCAGGGCCACCAGTTCTCCCTTCCGCAATCCGCTGACCAGTTCCAGATAAAACATAGAGAGCAGATCTCGCCGCTGTGCGGCTTCCAAAATAGCCCCCCATCTGCTCTGGAGATAAGACTTTCATGTCCAGTTTTCGGGGCTTTGGGACGATGCAGTTCTCGCAGGGGTTTCGGGGAATGAGCCGTTCTTTTACTGCCCGGTCCAGAGCGGCGTGGAGCATCAGGTGGACGCTGCGGACCGTGGTGGTGCTGAGCCCTTTGCTCTGGTTCTTTCCAACATGGATTCTACCGTTTTCTAATAACTCCTTGTAGAGCTTCTGCAGATGCCGGGTGGTCATCTTCTTCAATTTGATATTCCCGATGCGGGGGACGGTGTAGGTATCGATGATGAGCTGGTAGCGGTTGGCGGTGGCTGTGCGGACGTTGGGCTTGGCATAGAGTTCATACCACATTTTCAGCCAGGTGGCTACTGTGTGTTCATCGGCTTCTCTGCTGACGTCCAGCCCCTGACACTCCGCCATGGCTGTTTTCGGTTTTTCCCGAACCTCCGCCTGCGTCTTACCCAACACATTTTTGTTGATGCGTTTGCCGGTCTTTGGATCGTACCCGGCAGTGTATCGTCCCTCCCAGCGGCCGTTCTTGCGTTTGCGGATGTTCCCCTCGCCGTTGGCTCGTTTCTTTGACATATCGATCGCCTCCTATCAGCAACACAACATACTGCAACTTCTATAAAATAGCCACGCTATTTGATCGGAGTTATCAAAGACTTTACAATTTCCTTTTTTCAAAAGTTGAACTGCACCCAAAATATTGGACAACTACGACTGACTCAAGCAGCGCCAAGGGTTTTACATCTATGAACGGCTGGAGGCAGACCGCCCGGGCTCAATTTGATTCTTCGGTTGTTGTAGTATTCAAGATAGGAGACCAGTTCTGTTTTAAACTGCTCTATGGATGCAAACTTTTGCAGATAAAGCAGCTCCGATTTGAGGAGCCCAAAGAAATTTTCCACGACAGCATTATCCAGGCAATTCCCCTTTCGGCTCATGCTTTGCCGAATGTCCTTGCCTTTCAGCATGTCCCGATACTTTCTATGCTGGTAATGCCAGCCTTGGTCCGAGTGAAGAATCAGATTTGTCCCATCCGGAATTTTATGAAACGCTTTCTCCAGCATGGAGGTCACCATCTTTAGGTCCGGACGATCTGAAATCGTGTAGCTTACAATGTCCCGGCTTACAGATCAAGCAGGATGGATAAGTAGAGTTTTTGCCCGAAAAGATGAAATTCTGTGACGTCTGTTACCATTTTTTCGTTTGGCTGTTCTGCCTCAAAGTTTCTCTCCAACAGATTTGGCGCAATTTGTCCCATCTCGCCCTTGTAAGAACGATATTTCTTCATCCGAACTCGGCACACCAACCCAAGCTCCTTCATCAGTCTGGAGACTACCTTGTGATTACAATGAATCTTCCTGTTTTCCAGCTCCGCTGTGATTCGCCTGTAACCGTATCTGCCCCGGTGTTCTTTAAAAATTGCTTGGATTTCTCTTTTTACGGATGCGCACTTGTTCCCCTTCTTCATCCGCTTTATCTCATCATAAAATGTGGGCCTTGACAGGTGAGCAACGGACAGCAGCATCTTCAAAGGGATTTCTGGCCTCAGTTCTTGAATCACCCGCGCTTTTTGCGCTGGCGCTGCTCGTCTTCCAAAACCGAGGCCCGCAATTTTTTAGGTATCGATTTTCTGCCTCTAATCGCTGTACTTGAGCCAGCAACTCTTTCTCACGGTCCTGGCTTACCCGTTTCAGAGGACGGCCCGATCCGCTGTGCCCTCGTCGTTCAACAGAGAAACCTTCCGGCCCTTCCGCCAAGTAAATCCACTCCCATATCTGAAGCAGTGTATGAGACTCAATCCCAAACCGCCGGCCTGCTTCACTGTGGTTCAGGCCTTCCGCCCGCATGATTTCGATTACCTTTACTTTGAATTCCGCACTGTATCTTCGATTTGGCGTAAGCGTCAAAGCTGGGGGCGGATTAAAAAGTTGAAGAGGATATGAGATACTAATTCTCGAGAAGTCTAAAGACTTCTCGAGAATTCTCATTTTAGAAGGTGGCGGGGAAGATGGGCGCGTGTGAATTGAAACGGCAGGCAAAGCTGGAACAATGGAAGACACAGGTCATAGACTGCCGCAGCAGCGGCATGAGCGTAAGGGGATGGTGTGCGGAACACAATATTTCGGCAAAGACGTACTACCGCCGGGAAAAGGAAATCCTTTCATCGGCAGCCACAGAACTTGTGCCCGCAGTTTCAGCACCGCAGCCACCGGCAGCCTTTGTAGAGCTCTCGCCGTTGCCTGAGCGGCAGACAGCGGGACCGCATCAAGGGCCTCTATTGGGAGCGGGATGGATTTATCCTGTTGTATAAGCGGTTGGAACAGGGTGCATACCAATGGCCGCGAACGGAAAACGAGGTACGGCAATTGACGCCGCAGCAATACCGCTGGCTGATGGAGGGGCTGAAGGTGGAGCAGCTAAAGGCCCACCGTCCGGTGGACGGCCTGCGTATCATTTAGGCGGTAGAATAGCTGAAAACCCTGGAAATACTGGACTTTCCAGTTCAAATATAGTATAATTTACCCATGAAAAATGAAAGAAATCATGGGACAAGCACCCCGGAGATGGTAACCATTTCACGGGCGGAATATGCGTCTCTGAAAGCGGAAAGAGACGAGCTGAACCAGAAATTGGACTGGCTTCTGGAGCAAGTGCGCCTGAACAGGAAGAAACTCTACGGAGTGTCCTCGGAGCGGCTGGAAGAAGAACTGATAGGCCCCAGTTGAGCCTCATGTTTGACGAGACGGAAGCCTGGTTGTCCAGGCGGAGAGCCAAAGAGACGGAGGTGGCCGCCCATACCCGGCGTTCTTCCAGGCCGGAGGAGGTCCTGCCGGACAATGTACCGGTTGAGGTGGTGGAACACCGGATTCCAGAGAAGGAACCAGACTGCCCTGTGTGCGGCACAGCCAAGATGGAGATTGGAAGGGACGTCCGGCGCACATTGGTGATGATCCCGGCCCAGGTGATGATCCGGGAAAACATTTATTTCACCTACGCCTGCCCCAAATGCAAGGAGGAAGGGACAGAGACGCCGATCCGCAAGGCGGAAAGGCTCCCTGCCCTGACTCCCGGCAGCTATGCCTCGGCGGAGGCGGTCGCCCATATCATGGTGCAGAAATTTGTGATGTACGCACCGTTGTACCGGCAGGAACAGGAGTGGAACCGGGCAGGCGTGCAGTTGAGCCGGCAGACCATGAGCAACTGGGTGCTGCGGGTGGCGGAGGACTGGCTGAAACCGGTATATGAGGAACTGCACAGGCGGCTCCTCCAACGACAGGTGCTCCACGCGGATGAAACCACGCTGCAGGTGCTGAAACTGGAGGGCCGGGCAGCCCGGAGCAAGTGCTATATGTGGCTGTACCGCACCAGTGGGGACGCGAAGTCCCCCGTTGTGCTGTATGAGTACCGGCCTACCCGGAAGGCGGAGAACGCGGCTGCCTTTCTGGAGAGTTTCTCCGGGTGGCTCCATGCAGATGGCTACTCCGGTTACCACCGGTTGCCTAAAAACATCCGGGTGGTTGGTTGCTGGGCGTACCTGCGGCGAAAATTCGATGAGGCGGTGGATGCCCTGCCGAAGGACCAACGCGCAGGTTGTGCGGCACCGGAGGGGCTGGATAATGCCTCTTCGGGATTGAGCAGGAATTGGCAGGGCTGCCGCCGGAAGAACGGTGTGAACAGCGTCTGGCCCGGTCCAAGCCGGTGATGGACGCTTTATTGACATGGGCTGAAACGAAGAGCGCCGCTGTGCCGAAGTCCGCGCTGGGCAAGGCACTGTACTATCTGCGGGAACAGTGGCCATACCTGATCCGGTTTCTGGGGGATGGGCAGCTGGAGATCTTCAATAACCGTGCGGAACGCAGTGTGAAACCCTTTGTAATGAGCCGGAAGAACTAGCTGTTTGCAAATACGGAAGGCGGGGCTCAGAGCAGTGCAATTGTTTATAGCATGATTGAGACTGCCAAGGAGAATCCTCTCTCCCCATACCAGTATCTGACCTGGCTTCTGAGAGATGCTCCGAAACTCGCGGCAGAGGAAAAGAATTTGGCAGAGAAATTATTGCCGGAGAACGCCCCGCAAAGCAGTTGGGATATCCCTGTGAAAATATGACTGTACGCTAAAGAGTCTGCTGATACGCAGGCTCTTTTTCCTTTTAGGTTTCTGAATTTTCTGGTGTCTCTTTTTGTCTCAAAACGGCGAATTTGCGAACTACAGATTTAACGTCAAATTTTTTACCGGAGGTATTTTCTATGGAGGACACACAAGACCTGATTTTTGAAATTGAAGGAAACGTCGGTTCGGTAGGTAGCAGCGATCTGCTGGGTGTTGTCTCTCTGGTCATGACCGGTGGGACAGAAGCCTTGCATCTGGGTAAGACATCGGATTCTTTCGAGCAACAGACTGGAAAGAAAGCAAAAACTGTATCCAGGTCCTTAGCACGTACAACAACTAACATTTGGGAGACTGGAAACAAAAAGATCCTGCGGCAAGTCTATAGCAACCATCTTCCGGTTGAACGTCCTACACCCAAAAATTTCATTATACGGCTTGCGGAATATTTAAAGCGCCAGACCATACGTAAGCAAGACACCCCTTTGAATGGTCTTGAGCGTAATGAAACTATCCCCAAAGAACCAAATGTTCACCAAATGTTCTTTACAAATATTTTTTCCACGAGATACATCCATCCCGCACTTCCTCCTATGGCATTCTAGTACAAGGTCATTTTCCAGATGGCTGGGCCACAATTTCTGTGGTTTCTCCCCCTATCCCACGGCAAAAACGCTGTGGCCTTGCTCGTTAAAAAAGATTCTCGTCTCCAACTTCCCCCTGAGCACCTTTTGGATGTGGTACATGATTTTCTTTCGCAAGAAGTGATCCTCTCTTAATCCTGCGAATCCTATTCAGCAAAAAGGCGGCCATGCGGCCGCCCTTTTGTTGATGCTTCCCGCTGTTTTACGCTTACGATTTGGCACTCCTTTTGGCATATTTACCCCCCTTTTTTTATTTTATCACTTTTGTCTATCTCTGGGGGTGCAGTTCAATGGTATCACATTTTGATACCATCCTCCGGTCCTATCAATATCCTGTCATACCTCCCATGCCGCCTTGTGTTAGCTCGAGATCTTCATGGTCACCCGGCTTGTGGCCCATGACGATCTTCTTCGCCCTGATCTTTCGGAGCAGCTTTCGGTCCACACCATGTCCCGCCGGTGCGGCAGGCGGCACGGAGTTGTCCTGGAATATCTGCCCCAGGTGGTGAAGCAGCTTGGTGGCGGCCAGAAGCATATGAGGACTGTGTGTCATTGAAGTGCGCCAGGAAGAACTGGGCGTACTTGTTTCCCTGTTCCGCCATCGCAGAGAACCAGTCCCAGGATTGATCCGGGTCCCGCGGAACCTCCCGTCCGTCGAGATACAGCCTGCCCAGAGCATACTGGGCGAACTGGTTGCCCTGTTCGGCGGAGGCGGTGAGGTGGTCCACCGCCCCGGGTACATCCTTTGAGACCGCTTTTCCTTCGAAGTACAGCTTTCCCAGCCAGCAGTCGGCGTAGGAATTGTCCTGTGCCGCCGCTTTTTCATACCGAGACACCGCCTCATCCATTCGCTTTTGACTTTGCAGCAGTTTACCAAGGGCGTACTGGGAGAAGTCATGACCAGCTTCAGCGGCACGGCGGAACCACAGCTCCGCCTGTTCGTCATCCGGAAGCACGCCCATGCTGTCCCGCCAGCACTTGTTCAGCAGATGAGCCGCTACGGTGAAGCCGGCATTCCAGAGCTGCTCCAGCATCCGCACCTGTACTGCTTTTTCTTTCTCTGTATTTTCATACTCTGACAGGATTTCCTTGGCAGCCTGGTATGCCTAAGACATCTGCCGGCGGGAGTTCCAGATGTTGTACACCGCCTCCTGATCCTCATCCACTTCGTCTTTCATGGTCGTATCTTCGAAGGTAAAGGCACCTAAGCGCAATTCCTCTGCTTCCCGGATGACCATATTCTTGATGGCTTTGAACTCCTTTTGCTGTGAGAATGGTTTGTGCTCTCTCGGCGCGTCCTTGTAGTAGCGCTCTAGTTCATCCCGAAGTTCGTTCCATTGTCCATAGCACTCCGCCACCTCTGGGAGCCTGGCCAGTTCATCCACGATGGGCGTCTGCTTGGGCTTTTACCGGCTTTCTCAGGTAGCCGTAGACTTTCTTGCCCTTGTAGTTTTCCAGCATTCCGGCCAGCGTTTCCATTTGCGTTTCGATGACCGGACTGTGGCACAGACCTGTTTCCATCCTCCGAATGAGCCGCCCCATGGCCTCTATCGCGGTGTCCCGCACCTGCTGATAGGATAGATCTTTTTGCTGGTAGAGGGACAGCATCTCGTCATGGAAGATCTCATTGGACAGCTTCGAACGCATCTGCTCGATGCCTTTTTCCGTGAGATAGCCTTGCTTGGGGGCTGACGATTAGGCCATCATGTGGATGTGCGGATGGTGCTTTTCGTCATGAAAGGCGGCCCGCCAGCGGAAATTTTGCGGAGAGATTTTCATGGCCTGGGCCAGTTCTGTCTGATGAGCCAACAACAGCTTCCGCCAGCTCTCCGCGGAGTCATACCCCAGCCGGACGGCATCCTCCCGCTTCAGGGAGTAGATGAGGGTCCACACCGGGCCGGTATGCCCATTGATCTCATCCGTAGTTTTCTCCAGGTCGGCGGGACTATCGGCGGAGAACAGTCCGTGGGACCGGGGGGGCGCTCCGCTATATACTCCAGGTAGCCGCCGGGCTTCAACTCCTCCGCACCCTCCCGGGTGGCGATGTATTCAGCGTAGTGTCCGCCGCCGCTTCCCGACTTGATATAGCCCGACTTCTGAATCAGTCCCTCCATTCCTACACCCCTTTCTGGTAGGCGAGGGCGTCATCCATGTCGATCTCACCGTTGGTTTCTCTGACCTCCTTCACGCACCGGACCCGTGTCTTACGCAGTGTGTCCAGAGCCACGTCCATCCCGGCGGCCACCAGATTTCCCATGAGGGCCTCCTCCACCGCCAGCTTGAACAGCAGGTGTCCCATCCGTTTGCCCAGGGCCCCCAGCTTGCCCTCCAGCACATCGGCCAGAACCCGGGGCAGGTAATCGCCGGCCCGCTCCGAATTCAGGTAGCCGGAGTAGAACTGAATCGCCTTTTCGATATACTCATTTTTGGTGGAGCAGTTGTCTTTCTGGTAGTGGGACTCCACCTGATCCCACACGGCATCGTCCATCCAGACGGTGTGCCGGTGTCTGTTTTCACCCATTGTCAAATACCTCCCAAATCCGTGATAGCGTCAGCGAATGTCCCGCAATGGCGGGGATATTCGTCTGCTTCTCTGGAAACAGCGTCAATCGTAGTTTGGGCGTTCCGGAAAAGCGTCAGCCCATGTCCCCGAAAACCACCCGCACTGCGGGCGGAAGTGACTGCCTGGGCGCCATAAAAGCGCCAGGGCTTTCTCCTGTTTTTTCGTCCTCCGCAGAGCCTCAAAATCGGCCCAAATCCGTCCAAAATCCCCGGGAGGAGCTGGGATCTTACTGGGGCCCAAACCGCTCTACAAAGGGCTTTGCTGGGCTCACGGGCTTTCCCTTGCTATCCTTTGTTTTGCTGATACACTTCCTCCACAACATCTCCTGTGGTGGATTTCCTGCTTGCACGATGCCCTGCGGTGGAAAGCGCAGGCAGCGGCAGGATGTAGTAGTGGTTGTTGCTCTGCCGCCAACTTCCGTCGCGGCGCATCAGCTTGTTGGTTGCCGCCTTGCGGATGAATCCGCGATCCACTAATTGCCTGACTGCGTCCCTCGCAACGTTTTCCGAACAGCTGCAGTGCGATGGTCTTGATGCTGGGCCAGCAAAGTTCTTTCTGCCCGGCGCAGCAGACCAGATAGCTGTATACCGCCAGCGGGATCGGTTTCAGGTCATAGCAGAAGATGGCATTGCTTATTTGATAGAATCGTTCACCGAGAATCGGCATAGAGTACCTCCGTGTTCTTTTCGAAATTCAGAGAACAAAATCTTGCGTTCCGGAAGCCTCTCTGTTAGACTGTCTGCAGATGGAATCTGCGTTTTTCGGAACGCGGCGTGCCGGCGGACTGTTGCAGCAGTTTCGGCGGCTTTCCTTTTGCTGCGGACCTTGTACGCTGATCACACGCACCTCCTTTACAAAAATTCGTGGGCCGCACGCCGTACCGGTTCCTACTCTGCGGCCTTGTTTGTCACGCACGGCGTTTCCTTTCGCCTTAGTGGGCGCGCCTGTTGCTTGACAGCAGAGTTCTGGCGGCACTCTTTCCGGCAAGTATCGGCTTTGGTGGTGGGTATGCAGTTATCGAGGTACAATCGCGGCCAGATAGAATTCTTGATTTTTCTAACTGTCTAATCCAGACTTGGTTTTAAAGGCATTATTCTATTGCTCGCCTAACCCGGGCGTAACAAACCACACTCTTTGCGTCAAGACCAATTAATGAACAGTTTGTAAATTAGTCTGGGGTGGGGCACATTGCTTTGATGAGGTACACATTCAAAACCTATATCGCCCATGAGCAGGAGCACTATCTTTACAGCGAGTAGACACTTGGCGAAGCGGTCACGTTTTCTGAGACAGTCCCGTTCCCGGAAAGCTTGATGTCGCTGCTCTATATGGACCTGGACCCCATAGACGCCATTATTCAAAAGTTGAATGACGAGTTCTGGAAACTGGCAGCAACGAAAGAAGAGCAACATCACCAGAACGCGCTTGCGCTGCTGGATGACTTGGCTTCGCGCCACATCTATTTTCAGCAGTTTCGGCTGGATATGAATTGCCGTCTTACCCATGCCAAGCTATTCAATAGCTATACAGAGGACGTGCTGCCCCGGGCGTATCTGTATCATCTGCCGGAGAAGCTTCGGCAGATGCAAGCTCAGATCCTGGAGCTGATCCAACATGTATTGGATACGGATCAGGAGTCCGAGGAAACGGTACCGCAGAAAATGGTCTCCTACTACAAGGCAGCAGGAGACCGTGCCTTTCGGTTCTGTGTGCAGCCGGTTGGCTTTGAGCTCATCGACGATGAAGTGTTTGCATAGGTTTTGGAGCCGGAGGTGGTCTATGACCTCATTGACTACCACCTCCGGGAGTGCATCAAGCGGGAAGTGAAGATGCGGGTGTGCAAAAACTGCGGGAGATACTTTGCCCTGACGGGCCGTACCAACACCGAATATTGTAGCCGGCCTTTTGACGAGAAAGGCCGCACCTGCCGGGAAGTGGGCGCCATTGCCCTGTGGACGAAACGGAAGAGCAGGGATGCCTTGTTTCAGGACTATCGCAGAGAATACAAGAATCGCTTTGCTCGCATGAAGGCGGGAAAGCTGGAGCCGGAGGAGCTCTACGCGTGGGACGAACGTGCCAGAGAGAAAAAAGCGGAGTGCGAAGCGGGGAGGCTGTCCCCGGAAGACTACGCTGCCTGGCTGCGGGAATCATGATAAAGAAGGAAAAATTAAGCGGCGCAGACTGTATGCAGTCTACGCCGTTTAGTTTTAGGTATGAACCAATTTTTTTACAGAAGATGGGGTATAAACGCACTTCAAGTCAAGGCATACGGCCCGACGTGGAAATGCTCGGAGCCGATACAGCCATAGAAGCCAAAAGCATTCATGACGGAGTTTTGCAGAATTTTTACGATTCCATTTTTTGTGCTTCCCCTTGCCCTTCCTTTTGTTGGAGAAGTTTTCCTTGTCACGATTCGTTGTGTTAAATACTTTTTGCTCGTTATGAGGATGTTGCTCCATGAAGACAATTCTTTTCTCCTGAAAAACATGAAATGTGAGATATAAAGGCAAGCACTTTACAGAGAACCCCGCATTTGATAAAATAGCAATAAATATATCATGGAAATTTTGCGGAATTGGGCATTTTTGCCATATTATAATGATTTGTCGGTAGAACCGATGCAGCTGCGAGTATATAAAAGGAGATACGCCGTGATTGATAGCAATGCCTTGATTGAAATGATGGAATCCTCTTTTGATGGTGTTTGGATTACCGATGGAGAAGGCAAAGTGCTCTTTGCAAATTCAGCCAATGCCTCGCTCCTGGGGGTCAGCAAAGCGGAACTGGAGGGCAGAACGACGCAACAGCTTCTGGATGAAAAGATTTTTTCCAATTCTGTCATTCTGGAGGTTATCCGGCAAAAAAAGCAGATTTCAAAAATCAGCTACAATTATCACACGCGGCTGACGGTTCTGGCTACGGCCACACCCATTTTCGATGATGTCGGAAATGTCAAATATGTATTTAACAATGTCCGGGATATCACAGCCCTCAATGAACTCCAGAACAGTCTGAAGAGCAAGGATACGATTATCCAGCAGCAGTCCCGCCAACTGGAGAGCATGCGGATCCGCCTGGGTGAGGGGACCATTATTGCAAACAGCAAGGCGTTCAACGAAGTTATTACATTGGCACAGCGGGTGGCCGCATTTGATGGAGCCACCGTACTGATTCTGGGTGAATCCGGAACGGGAAAGGAAATTATTTCTGAACTGATTGTAAACAACAGCCCCCGGAAAGACTGGCCGTATCTGCAGGTAAACTGTGGGGCCATTCCAGAAAATCTCATAGAGTCTGAGCTGTTTGGCTATGAGAAGGGGGCATTTACCGGGGCGGACAACAAGGGACACAAGGGCCTGTTTGAGGCCGCCAACGGAGGGACGGTCTTTTTGGACGAGATCGGCGATCTGCCCCTGCATATGCAGGTAAAGCTTCTGCGTGTCTTACAGCAAAAAAAAGTGACCCGTGTGGGCGGGACAGAACCCATTGCCTTGGATGTAAGAGTGATTGCGGCGACAAATCGCAATCTGGAACAGATGGTCAGAGAGGGAACGTTCCGGGAGGATCTATATTACCGACTGAATGTGGTTTCAATTTTCATTCCGCCGCTGCGGGAGCGCCGGGAGGATATCATTCCGCTGATTAACCATTTCCTCATGGTGGAAAACCAGAAATACCACACCAATAAATCTATCTATTCAGACACGATCGATGCGTTTGAAGGATATTGCTGGCCGGGAAATGTCCGGGAGTTGGAAAATCTGCTGGAAAATTTGGTGATTACCACTCCGGGCGACATTATTCGGCGGGAGAACTTGCCACTGAAGCTTCGGCGGCCTCAGCAAGTATCTGCGGAGGAAGAAGAGGAAACGGTTTCATTGAAAAGCGTAGTAGAACGGGCGGAATATGCGGCAATTGAACGCGCCATCGAAAAATACGGATCCATTCGCAAGGCCGCTGCAGCGCTGGATGTCAATCCGTCCACTATTACCCGGAAAATGCAGCTTTATAAGGACATGTCTTCCAGAAAACAAAATAAGTAAATGGTTCGAAAGAGAGATGACGGGGAGAGGGAAACCTTTCTCCGTCATCTCGTATGCAAAATAGCAACGCTGATGCAATTTTGCGCACATGAAGAGTGCGGTTGTCTGTAATATGCATTGTTTTTGCACGAATATATGCGGCATTTATAGCCAATATGCACAATTTCGTCCCAGACTTTTGTGTGAACCTCACGAAAAAATTCGTTTTCGGCAGAATTATCACTTTGGCATAAATATTGCTTAATAACAGGGCGGACAGCAACCGCAGGAGGCGGGAGAAACTTAGACAAGGTGGCTGACAGAAAACGGATGCACTGCTGCGCGACAGCAATGTCCCTATTCAGCAGAATCTTTTTCTGGTGAAGGCGGCGGCTTTTCTAGAGTAAGACACCGAACGCGCTGCCCCGAAATCCGGCCTCGCCCCGGAACCTGTAATTTACACAAAAGGAAGTCATACAAATGCGCAAGAATATGCTCAAGGAGAAGATTCGCAATGGCGAGAGTGCCATCGGCACCTTTGTGAAGCTGACGGACCCTGCGGTTCCGGAGCTGCTGGCCCTGGCGGGGTTCGACTTCTTCGTACTGGATACAGAGCATGTGGCGGTGGACCGGGAACAGCTGACCAACATCGTCCGGGCAGCGGACGCGGCCGGCATCACGCCCATTGTGCGGGTTCGGGAGAACCAGCAGGTGGAGATCCTGCAGAATCTGGACCTGGGATATGCGGGCGTGCAGGTGCCCAATGTGGATACCCCGGAGCAGGCCCGGAACCTGGTGTCCTATGTGAAGTATACCCCCCTGGGCGTGCGGGGCCTGTCCCCCAGCGTGCGGGCTTGTGACTACGGCACCTGCGGCGTGCAGGAGTATATCGACACCGCCAATGCCAACACGATGATCGTCTCCCACTGTGAGAGCAAGACCTGTGTGGAGAATCTGGACGAGGTCCTGAAGGTGGACGGCATCGATGTCATCTTCATCGGACCCATGGACCTGTCCCAGTCCTACGGTGTACCCGGCAAGACCACGGACCCAGAGGTGAAGGCAGCCATCGACACCATCACCGCCAAGACGCTGGCAGCCGGCAAGGCAGTGGGCACCACGGCGGCTTCCGCCGAGGCGGCCAAGGCGCTGATGGCCAAGGGCGTGCAGTATATTCTGCTCTCCTCTGACGAAGGGATCATCGTCAAGTGGGGCAAGGAGACCATCAGCCGGATCCGCGGCTGAGAAGGAGCGTACATAAACATGGAAAAGGTATTTCTGACCGAGCATATCCACCCGGATGCGGTGGCGTATCTCCGGGAGAATTTCGAGGTCGTGCAGGGCACTTCCACGGAGAGCGGCGAGATCATCCGGCAGGCGCAGGGATGCTCCGCGATCCTGATCCGTTCGGCGAAGATCACGGCGGAGATCATGGACGCCATCCCGACGTTGAAGGTAGTCGCCAAGCACGGCATGGGCGTGGACAATATCGCGGTGGATCACGCCACGGAAAAGGGGATCCTGGTGGTCAACGCCCCCTACTCCAACCTGAACGCCGTGGCGGAGCATATCGTGATGCTGCTGCTGGCACTGTCCAAGCGGACGGTGCAGATGGATCAGCTGACCCGGGCCGGCCAGTTCAAAGAGCGCAACACCTACAAGACCATCGAGCTGAAGGGCGCCACGGTGGGCATCATCGGCATGGGCAAGATCTCCCGGCTGGTGGTGAAGAAGCTCTCCGGCTTTGAGATGAACATTCTGGCCACGGATCCCTATGTGAAGCAGGCGGATGTCGAGGGACTGGGGATCACCATGGCGACGCCGGAGGAGCTGTATGCAAAGTCCGATTTCGTCATCGTCCACACCTCTCTGTTCCCCTCTACCTTCCATCTGGTGGGTGCGGAGCAGTTCAAGGCTATGAAGAACACCGCCTTCATCATCAACGCCGCCCGGGGTGCCGTGATCGACGAGGCCGCCATGATCGAGGCCCTGAAGTCCGGCGAGATCGCCGGGGCCGGCCTGGATGTGTTTGAGCAGGAGCCGCCGGCTGATGACAATCCGCTCTTCTCCATGGAGAATGTGATCGTCTCTCCCCACAATGCGGCACTCAGCAACGGGGCGCTTCGGGCTATGGCTATGGACAGCGCCCAGGGGATCACTGAGTATCTCACCGGTAAACCGGTCACCTATCCCGTCAACAAGGAAGTATTGAAATAATTGCATTCAAATCAAGGAAAAAGGAGTGGACGCAAATGTCTTACACAACTGTATACCGCTTTCAGGACCTGAACGGCTATGAGAGCGTGATCTCCAAGGCCAACTCGGATATGACCTATGAGGGATTCGGCCGAATCCTTCTCAACCCCGGCCAGACGCTGGAGTACAAGGTCACCGGTGAGGAGCAGGCCATCGTGCTGCAGCAGGGCGACATGACCTGCTGGGTGGAGTATGAGGGCGTGACCGTTGTGGACGGCGCCAAGGGCCAGCGCGGCAATGTCTATGACGATCTGCCCACCGCCCTGTATGTGCCGCCCAAAGCCACAGTGAAGCTGTACAGCGAGAAGGGCATGGAGGCGAGAGTTTTCACCGCCTATTGTGAGGAGGGCAATGCCCCCTATTTCTGCCCGCCTGAAAATATCGAGGAGGGAGAACCCGGCGAGTACATCTACAAGCGGAAGTACCGCTTCATCTTCGGCCAGCCCGGCAAGCACAACGACCACATCACCAAGCTGCTGATCGTGGGCGAGACCGTGTCCGTGCCCGGCGGCTGGATCGGATTCCCGGCGCACCGGCACGACTACGAGCGCCCCGGCAAGGAGTGCGTGTTGGATGAGATCTTCTCCTTCCAGATGACCTCCACCGAGGATGGCCCTGGCCGCGGCGGCGTCATGCAGCACGGCTATGATCTGACGGACGAGAACAAGAAGATCTGGGACGAGGTCAATGTGATCGAGGAGAACAACACCGCCGTGGCGCTGCCCACCGGCTACCACACCACGGTGGCACTGCCCGGCACCCGTGCGTATCTGCTGTGGGGCCTGGCTGGCGATACGAAGAAGTACAAGGTCCAGTTTGACGAGCGGTATTCCTGGCTTGAGGGCTGCTTATATTGAGGAACTGAGAAAGGTAGTAGGATGAATCTCGCAGAGGAAATTCGGGGAACACAAGTTCCTCCAGATCATCTGGGAATTTGCTGGCTTGGCCAGGCCGGATTTCTCCTGAAGGCTCCCGACGGAACAAGCATGGTGCTCGATCCCTATCTGACGGAGTGCGGCGAGCGGATTCGAGGATTCAAACGACTCTCACCCATGCTGATCGCGCCGGAAGAGCTGGCGGTAGATTATTATGTGACCAGCCATCTGCATTTTGATCACTTCGATTATGATGCGATTCCAATTGTGGCACAGTGCACAAAAAGGACCTTGTTTTTCGGGCCTGCCAGCTGTCAGGAGAAGTTCATTGAACTGGGCATACAGGCCCACCGCTGCCATCGTCTGGACAGAGGAGAATGCTATCAGGATGAAAAGATCCTGATTCGGGCAGTGATGGCGGATCACGGTACCATGGCGCCGGATGCTATCGGGCTCTTGGTGGCGTTTGCAGGTCATCGGCTCTATTTTTCCGGAGACACGGCGTTTCACTCGGAGTTGTTTCAGGAGATCAGGATCTTTGAGCCGGATATTGCGGTGCTGTCTGTCAATGGTGCATTTGGCAACATGAACGCTGAGGAAGGAGCGGCGGCGGCGGAATTGACTGGCGCGAGATATGCAGTGCCCTGCCACTTCTGGACCTTTATGGAGCACGGCGGGCTTCCCGGTCAGTTTTGTGAGCAGCTGCTCCTAAAAGGGACTTGCCAGCCGCTCTGCTTCCGGCAGGGGGAGATTCGAACGATGCAATGTCATACAAATCGGGAAAGAAAGAAGGAGACCGCCTGATGAAAGCCATTCGGTTCATGGATCCGGGAGTAATCGAGTATTCCGAGATCCCGCAGCCTGAGATTCGGGATGACGAAGTCTTGGCACAGATCGCTTATGCCGGGTTCTGTGCTACGGATATTGAACTGCTAACAGGAGAGATGATCCATATCAAAAACGGCAACACCAAGTACCCCATCATTCCCGGCCATGAGTGGAGCGGCACGGTGGTGGCTGTGGGCAAGAATGTCCGGGATTTTAAAGCGGGAGACCAGGTCACCTCCGATGTGAGCTTGGGATGCGGCGAGTGCGAAAACTGCCGGCAGGGCCATTATAATCTGTGCCCCAACCGGGAGGTCGTAGGATCTTACCGCAACCGCCAGGGTGTGTTTGCCCAGTATGTGGCGATACCGCAACGGCATCTGTATCATATCCCCGAAGGGCTGAGCTTGGAGGAGGCCGCTCTGGCAGAGCCTGCCGCAACCGCCATGTACGCGGTCACCAAGGCGCAGATTCCCGCCGGCGCCCAGGTGCTGGTGATCGGAGATGGTCCCATTGGCCAGCTGGCGGCACAGCTTGCCAATATTGCGGGTGCCAGTCGGGTCATCATGGCAGGCAGCTGGGATGAGAAGCTGGCTATCGCCCGGGAGTGCGGCATCCATGAGACCATCAACTATCACAATGAGGATGTGATACAGCGGGCAAGGGAACTGACTGAGGGCGGTCCTGAGATCGTGATCGAGACATCGGGCAGCAACGTCGCACTGAATATGGCGGTGCAGGCCCTGAAGCCCACCGGACGGATCGTAGCTGTCAGCTGGTACAATGGAGCTAATGTGGATGTTGCCATGAACACGCTGATCGTAAAAGATGCGGCGCTCATCGGCTCTCTGGCCAGCCCCAACTCCTTTACGCCGGTGCTGCGCTACATGGTAGAGGGGAAGCTGAAGGTAAAACCGCTCATTACCCATATCAAGCGTCTGGAAGACTTCCAGAACGTGATCGAGATGATTCGGGCAAAGAAGGAAATGCGTATCAAGATTTTGTTCCAGCCGTAACTGTAAATCCTGCTGAGTTTCAGCTGATTTAAAAAACCATCTATATTTTTTTTAAGAAAGGAAACGATTATCATGGCAGAACTGAAGAAGCAGACTGAATTCAAGCTGTACAAAAGAGATTCCGTGTTCTTTGATCAGAACACCGCTCCCGTGAACATCGCCTATGCCAAGGAAGTCAACGACGTAGCGATCCTGCCCCTGGGCGCCATTGAGCAGCACGGCCCGCACTGCCCCAACGGCCTGGACAGCTTCAACGCCATCTGCCTGGCCAAGAAGGTGGCGGAGAAGTCCGGCGCCACCGTGCTCCCCTGCCCCATGTACGGCGGTCATCCCTACATGCACATGGGTATGCCTGCTACCATCGCGCTGAACTATGAGACCAACATGGCGCTGATTCACGACATCATCGCCGGTGCCTCCAATGTAGGCTATAACAAGTTCATCCTGCTGGTTGCCCATGGCCAGGACAGCTCCTTCATTCCGGCTGTTCACAAGCTGGGCATGGAAGGCTACTTCACGGTCGCCTCTACCTGGTATGACTTCCTGGGCGACAACAAAGCCGTTCTGTCCGATTATATGTGGCACGCCGACGAGGCGGAGACCTCCATGGCGCTGTCCCTGTACGGCGACTTGGTCCACATGGACCTGGCCATCGACGGCGGCGGCACGACGCTGGTGGACGGCAAGTGGAAGAAAGCGCCCGGCGAGACTTCTCATCCTTTCCAGTTTTATCATTTCGACGGCACTTTTGCTCTGATGGAGAAGGACGATCTGGACTACGGCGTGATCGGCAATCCCACCAAGGCCAGCAAGGAAAAGGGCGATGCACTGGTGGAGAAGGTCGTGGAAGGTTACAGCGCCTTCATCAAAGACCTGCTGGAAAGACATCCTGTTGGAATCAATCCTCTGGGCTTCCGGAATCCCTTGGGCTTCAACGGCTTCAACGGCGGAGCTTATCCCACATTCGACAAGGATCACGACGAGAAGGGCCGGCCTATCTACTACAACAAGTGATATAACACATAACAGGTTTCACATAACGGTTTAATGGAGGAGCATATGAAAAAGAAACTGACTTGTCTGTTGCTGGCTATGGCCATGGTGTTCTCCCTGACTGCCTGCGGAAGCGGCGGAGATAGCTCCGGCGGTGAAAGCGCAGAGGGACAAACTTATGAGTGGACGGCGTCCAGCGGACTTGCGGTGGGAAGTTCCTGGGATCTTGGCCTTCTGAAATTTGCTGAACTGCTCAACGAGCGCAGTAACGGCGCCATCACCTTGACGGTCCACTCGGGTGCTACGCTGGGATCCGCCAAGGAGACGCTGGAAGGTGTGCAGATGGGCTCCATTGATTTTATCGTAGAGAGTTCTGCGTCCCTGTCCAACTTTACGGATGCCATGTCCGTGTTTGACCTGCCCTATCTGTTCCCCGATGCTGCCACCGCACGGAAAGCTCTCAGCGGTGAGGCTGCTCAGGGGCAGCTGGACGCCCTGGAGTCCATCGGGATGAAGGGCATCAACTATTGGGAGAACGGCATTTATGCCATCGGCGCGGTGAAGCCAGTCAAGAATCTGGCGGATCTGAAGGGAATGCGTGTCCGGTCCATCGACAGCCCCCTGCAGGCGGATGTGTACAGCGCACTGGGCGCTATGCCCGTGGTTCTGGCTTGGGGTGATATCTATACCTCCATCCAGACCGGCGTAGCGGATGCAGTCAGTTCCACTGCGGTTACCAACATGTATACCCAGAACTTCTATGAGGTTGCTCCCTATATCACACTGAGCAACCACGGTTATTCTCCCGCTCCTCTGATTTGCAGCAAATCTCTCTGGGATTCCCTGTCGGAGGATATCCAGCAGCTGGTTATGGAGTGTGCAGAGGAAGCCCGTGAGTACCACTATCAGATCTGTGATGAGCAGTTGGCGGAGTACATGGCGGAGATGGAGGCCAATGGCGCGGAGTTCATCGAGATTGATCAGACCGAGTGGGAAGCTGCGGTGCAGCCTGTGTATGAGAAGTACGTGGGAGAGGGCGGCATCGATCCTGTTCTGGTAGAGGCAATCCAGACGGATGTCGAGGCTGTGGAATAAGACACAAAAAACTTGAGAACAGAGGCGGAGCGGTTGCCGCCGCTCCGCCTCATTTCGGGAGAAAGGAGCGTATCGCCGGAAAACGAGCGATACATAGTTTGCCATGTTGAAAAAACTTGATCAGGCTTTCAGCAAAGTGGAAGGCTTCCTGAGTGTTGTCCTTTTTCTGGCGATGGTTGCCATCGTTTGCTGGAGCGTTATTTGCCGCTATGCCTTGAAGATCCCTTTTCTGCAGAGTGAGGAGTTGGCCCGGTACCTCATGATTTATATCGTTTATATTGGCACCAGTATTGGTGTAAAAAGTAAGAGCCACATCGGTGTGGAAGTATTCGTGGATATGCTTCCGGAAAAGATCTATAAAAAGGTCCGGATCTTTACGGAGATCCTATGCATGCTGATGTTTGTGCTGCTGTTTGTGCTTTCGCTGCAGATGTTTAATCATCTGATCATGACCAAGCAGATGACCACAACCACGCAGATTCCCACTGCGGTCGTGTTCTTCTGCCTTCCTATGGGGTTCTTTATGGGAATCATTCACTATCTTTACAGCATTGAAACCATGATTAAGGATATTATGCATCGGAAGGAGGAGATTGAAGCATGATTACTGCAACGCTTTTCCTGGTTTTTGCCGTCATTACGATTCTGGGTATGCCTATCGCGCTGGCGCTGGTGGGCGGCGGTATGGCGGCCATCGTTGCCGGGGACTTGATGCCGCTGTTCACCTCCGTGCAGAAGATGTTCTCCTCCGTCGATAGTTTTACACTGGCGGCCATTCCGTTTTTTATGTTGGCTGGCGCACTGATGAGCAGTGGTGGCATTTCACGCCGACTTATCGATTTTGCCAATGCTGCAGTTGGTTGGATGCCCGGCGGCCTCGGCGTCGTGACGATTTTCTCATGTATGCTGTTTGGCTGTTTGTGCGGCTCCCCCACAGCAACGGTGGCGGCCATCGGCGCAGTGATGGTGCCTGCGCTGGAACAGGGAGGCTATAGCCGCAAATTCGCCCTGTCCACTATTGCTGCAGCCGGTATGTTGGGCACGATTATTCCGCCCAGCACCGTGATGATCACATACTGCTCCGCAACGGGTGTATCGGTGGGCAGTATGTTCATGGCAGGAATTGTTCCCGGCATCACGCTGGGTGCACTGATGATTGCCTTTGCGATTTTCTACGGCGTAAAAAATCGGATCCCTAGAACCAAGTTTAATATCAGAAAATTTTTGTCTGCGTCTTATCATGCCATTGGTGCCATCTTCATGCCCATTATCATCTTGGGCGGCATCTACACCGGTATTTTTACACCTACTGAGTCCGCAGCCGTTGCTTGCGCGTATGGCCTGATCGTAGGCTGCTTCATCTATCGGGAAATCAACTTCAAGGGCTTGGTGGAAACAGTAAAGTCTGCGGCTGCCTCCTCTGGTATGATCATGTTCATCGTTGCCTGTGCTGGCGTATTCGGCCTGCTGATGACCCGTGAGCAGATTCCCGCCCATGCGGCGGAGTTCATCATGAGCATCTGTTCTAACAAGGTGGTGTTCTTGCTGCTGGTGAACGTGTTGCTGCTGATCGTGGGTTGTTTCATGGATACCACGCCTGCCATCCTGATTATTGCTCCTATCCTGTTCCCGGCGCTCTCTGCCTACAATATTGATCCTGTCCATTTTGGCATCATTATGCTGCTGAATATGTGCATTGGCATGATCACCCCGCCGCTGGGGATCAATCTCTATGTGGCGGCGACTCTGCGGCAGGCGAAGGTGGGTGAGCTGGTCAACCGGCATCTGCTGAAGTACATGATTTGCTGCCTGGTGAATCTGCTGCTTATTACCTATATTCCCCAAATTTGCCTCTGGCTTCCCAGCTTTATGGAATAATGAGTTGTACAAACGGAGGAACAGACTATGAGTATAATTAAAAAAAGCCCATCAAAGTATGTCCATAGTACAGGTATGCTACAGCAATTGGATCAATATTTGCAGGGAATGGGAAAGATCCTGCTCATACTGATCAGTGAGTCCTGGCCCCGGCGGATCGGGCCTGTGTTGGAATAATTTTTTGCCGGTACGGATTATATCGTTCGGTATGAGATTTTTCAGGGAGAATGCTCTCAGTCCCAAATTGACCGCCTAGTAGAAAGGGTAAGGTCCAGGCCGCTACAGTGGTTATGGGAATCGGCGGAGAAAGAATTCAGGATATGACCAAGGGTATCGCGTATTATGCGGGATTACCGGCGATCATCATTTCTACGGTGGCTTCGACAGATCCCCCCTGTAGCTCATTGAGCGTGATTTACCGAGATAACGGTGAATTTGATCGGTATCTGTTTCTGGACCGTTGCCCGGATGGTGCTGGTAGATACACTTGTGATTGCAAAAGCGCCTGCCAAGTTGCTGGTGGCAGGAAAGGGAAACGGCATGGCAACCTATTTTGAAGCGCGTATCTGCCGGGCCTCTGGCAGCAATAACCAGAAAAAATTAGGACTCCGGCGGAACAACCGCCGGAGCCCTGTGCATTTCATCCCGCCATTGCCTGTGCCTTCCCTGTGGCGATCTCTTGCTCTCATCTCCTGGATGAGGGCGGCCAGCTTTTGTTCATATTCCTCCTCGGTAGGGGCGTAGACATTGCGGGCGATGCGCTTTCCATTGACGATGGGGGAGTAGCTTTGCCGATCCCCCGGTCTTTTTTGGCTACGGCAGTCCTTTGCATCTCGTCCGTGACATGAGCGTAGATGTTCAGCGTGGTGCTGCTGGACACATGGCCGATGATCGTGGAAAGGGCCTTCATATCCATGCTGTGCTCCAGGGAGGCAGTGGCGAAGGTATGCCGCAGATCGTGGAACCGAAGTCTCTTGCAGTCAGCTCGTTTTAGTACGGTAGACAGCCGTTTTTGTATAGTGACTGGGTCCGTGGGGGAATCCTCCTTGACTGGTGAAGGAAACATCCACCGGGAAGTGCAGGAGTTTCGATAGGTTATGAGTACATTCAGGACCGGCGGAGGGAGGAGCACCATATGTTGCCTTGCTTTGGTTTTGGGTGGGGAGACTACCAACTCACCACGTACCCGGTGGACCTATTATCCCACTTGGAGTGCCCCGGTTTTAAGATTCAGGTCATTCCACTGAAGGGCGCAGATCTCACCCCGGCGCAGGCCTGTGGACAGTTCCGGCAGGAGCAGTTCATAGCAGCCCCTCTCTGGCCTGGATCAGTAACCGCTGGATTTCCTCCGGTATCAGGACCTTCATTTCTCTGGGCTTGGCAGAGGGAAGCTTGCAACCAGCCGCAGGATTTCGGAAGATCAGGTTTTCCTCCATAGCTTTGTCCAGAGCAGCGTGGAAAGTCGTGTGGATGCTGCGAACGGCCTAATCTGACAGCCCTTTGCCGTAGAACTCAACTCGGATCAGCCTGCCGTCCTTTTTAAGGGACACATAGAATTCCTGAATGTCTGTGGTGTTCAACTTGTCCGGTTGGATTTGTCCTAACTTTAGGATGATATGCTGATAGATCCGCCGCTCATAAGACATTTGCGTGTTTGGGAGGAGATTTGGCTTTTTATATTCTTGATAGCAGAGATCCAGCCAGTCCGCCAGCAAGATTTCGGGTTTAGGTTGGTCTAGTGTAGGTTCTTTCAGCGCATCCCAGAGCTGTGCCAGCTTTGCTGCGCACTCCAACTTGGTTTTTGCAAGGATATTTTTCAGTTGATGATAAGCAGTGGCGGGATTCATAGGTGTTTCTGGTTTGGGTGGGTTGGGAAAGAACCATACGGAGTAGGAACATTTTTTCGGATTCGTAACAACTCTGCGGTGCTGTCAGGCAGGACGATTTTTTTGGTTTCGGCGTAGGTCTTGGTATCTCCGGTCATTAGTTGCCAGCCCTTTTCTTTGTGGATGGTTCGGTTGACACTCAGTGTTCCTTTTCTGAAATCGAAGTCAGACTACATCAGTCCGCAGATCTCACCCAGCCGCAGGCTGGTGGTTAGCTCCGTGTAGAAGAAGGCTTTCCGGACAGCATCCTGTTTCACCGCTGTCAGAAAAGCATCCAGTTGCTCCTCGTTCAGGATGGTCATGGACTTGTGAGCCACCTTGAGCGGCGCCACATGGTCAGCAGGATTGTGGGGCAGCAGCCGTTGGTCTACCACAGACTTCAGCGCATGGTGCGGTGGTGTGGATGCCGTGGACCGTGGTGTTGGATAACCCACGGCTCTGGCCGGGGCGGGGATGGATTCTGCCACGCTGTTTTAAGGTGTCATAGAGCGTCCGCAGGTCTGTCGGTGTAATTTGTGTGAACTTCTTCTAGCCCAAGTACAGTTTGACGTGGTGCTCCATGTCACTGCGGTAGTGTTCCGGCGTGCTGGACTGGAGGACGGATGTTATCTGCTCCAGCCAACGGTCCAGCCACTCCGAGAGGGGCATTCTGCACTCCTCCGTCAGATCCACGCCTTGATAGGCGGTGATGTCCTGCCGGAGCTTTGCGGTCAGTTCTTTTTGGGTGTCGGCGTAGGTGTAGCGGAAGATGAGGTCGCCGTTTTCCTTGCGACCCACCACGATGCGGCCCTCCCAGCGGCCGTTCTCCCGCTTGCGGACCATGCTGTTTCCGGACGGCCTGCGTTTTGCCATTGTAGGTTTCACCTCCGAGGGTTTTATCTTTGATTTGCATCACAGGACTTACGTGGCCTACCAAACAGGTGGGAACCTGCCGCCCACTGGAACAGAATCGCCCCGGTATCGGCGGCAGATGACGGCGATGCTGACAGGCCCATTGAAGTGCGCGCGAAAGCGGGCACGACCGGTATGGAAAAGCGTGAGACAAAAGGCTGTTATGCTCTTGCTTGTGTTTTCGTTGAGCTTGGGGAGCTTGATGGCGGTCAGCCAAACGGTGCGGGCCGCGGTGGTGCGCCGGGTTGTGGAGTGGTATGAGACACATATCACGTACAGACATTCGGGAGAACAGATTGCCGGAGATATGCCTTGGTATGAAATTACGGACTTACTGGAGGGATATGGTGAAATTGAGAGTTAACGAGAAGAATTTCCAAACTATGTTTGCAACACCTATCGAAATAAAGAACTCAAAAAAACGATATACTTGGACTACGTGTATATGCAGGAGGGGGCCACGAGTGATTTTGCCATGGAAAGCGCAGAAATTATTCCGGTCACAGTGAATGGCCTGGATGGACAACTGTTTTTGGAAGAGAATTGGAAAAAACAGCAAAGCACAGTTACATGTATTGACATAAGTAGCAACCTCTAATTCTGTGTGGACGCACATCTTGATTAAGAGGATATTTTGCACATAACTGAGAGCGTTTCTTTGGCGAAAACAGAAAAAATATAAGAGATGTAAAGAAAGAACCTCCTTCTGCATTTGCATAATAGAAGTTTAAGATGCTCGCTATATAAAACAGACAATGGAGGTTTCATGATAAAAAAGTACGGATCATTTGTTGCGGGCATGGCGGCGATGCTTCTGGTGGCTTCCCTTGTGGGCAGCGTGTTTGCAGCTTCCAGCCGGGTGGAATACAACCAGGCCGGGATATCTCTGTTCGGTGAGGATAAGGTCCTTGCCGGTGAAACTTGCAAAGCGCCCAATGGGCAGGGGGTACCATCGGTCATTATCTATGTGGATGTTGCCGAGGACAAGACCAATTATCTCTCCATCCGCCAGATCTCCAAACTGCTCGGCATTGAAGTGCGCCGGGACAGTCAGAAAAACCGGGTCAATCTTGGCGCGGCCCCTGCGGATTATGTGGTCGTAGGTGGAAAGAGGGGCGATGGGAGTATCCCTGCTAACGCAACAACGCCCGTACTTGGAGGCGTCCACGGCCCGTTTACGGAGATCGATCCAGTCAAGGCCGCCGGCAAGTCTTTGAGCGGCATAATTCAGGACAACACCAAGCTCCAGACCACCTGCTGCTATTCGCTGGAATCCAACTTCTACCCCAAAGATGGGAACTACATTGCGCTGACTGTGACCAACAACGGCTCCGCGATGCAGACCGCGACTGCGGGCAGGACGCTCACGCTGGGCGGATTTGAAAGTGGACATTGGCGCGGGCGAAACGCTGGCCAGAACCTTTTATATCGCCGACAGTGCGGAGGAATTGGAGAGTACACTGGCCTTCGGCATCTATGCCAAGGGAGTTTCCAGTCTCAGCGATATTACAGTTTCTCTGAAACAGTATAAGTAAGTCCGAGACCAATAAGACGAACAGCGATATTTCAACGGAAGATCGTGTTACTTGCGTTGTCTGGCATGATGTTGTCGAGCGTTTCACTTACCAGTAACGATGGCAGGACTGCTTTATTATAGTGCTCACACAAATGACCACTGCAATCAACCTATGGCAAATATGCAGAACGTACTGAGCTACTATATCCCCGTTTGGGATTCGTATACAAGGGCGTGGACTCCACAGTGATTATGACAGACATTTTGGGGCGCGGTAGACACCATCGCACCCCAATAGTTGAGAAAGAAGCAACTATCTGATCCGCTTGCAATATTTTTCTGGAAGGGACAGTTCTATCAACAAGCTGTGAAGACTTCCGGTCGTATGATAGCAGGAAGACTCTGATATGATGAAGGAAAAACAATGGAGCGGTTTGCGGAATTTCTGTGCCGCGACGAGCGGGAATCGGGGACCATCGAGACGTACCTGCGTTCCCTGCGGGGATTTGCCGAGTGGGCGGCGGGCTGGAAGACTACCAAGGAACTGTTGTCCGCCTGGAAGAGGGGCTGTCCGGCCTGGAATACCGGCTGGAGTCGGTGAACGCCATGCTGGCGGCGATCCGGGCCTCGGCAGGGACCGCCTGGCACTGCTGATAGAGACAATCTGCGCTACTGGCATCCGGGGCAACGAGGTGCGGTATATCACGGTGGAGGCTGCCGGGACAGGCGTGGCACAGATCGCCATGAAGGGCTAGGCTGGACAATCTTACTGCCGCAAAAGCTCTGCCGCAGGCTACTGAAAATACGCCAAAATGAAAAAGATCGTCTCCGGTGAGATCTTTCTCACCAGAGACGGAAAGCGCCTGTCCTGGAAATGTATCTGGTAGAGATGAAAAAGCTGTGCGGCCTTGCGGGCGTGGCGGGGAGCAAGGTGTTCCCCCATAACTATTGACGCGTTGCTCCTGTCTCGCGCATAGCCAGAGTTCCCTTCTCAAATTTCTGGATATGCGCGCATTTTCTCTTGACGTACGAACACCCCCTGTATAGGTTTATTCTCCTACACAGGGGGCATTTTCTCTATTGTCCACTTTTACTGGCCCAGTTCATATCATTCGCCCGACGGGGCGCTTTTATGAGGTTCCCGTAAATTACTCCACTACTGCGAACATAGCTATCTCAAAGAGATAGCAGTCTGCTACCGGGGGTGCCACTACGGTATACCGGGCGGGGCCTACCTTGGCGTCGCCGAAATACTTGAAATACACCTGGTTCATGCCGGCAAAGTCCTCTTGCTTCTGGAGGAAGCATCGGCACATGAGCACCTTATCCAAATCAGAGCCAGCAGCTCGGAGAATTCGACGGGCATTTTCAATAGCCAGCTCTACTTGAGCCTCAATACCTTTGGGGATGTTGCCTTGGATGTCCTCCCCCACCTGCCCGGAAACGAAGAGGACATTGCCGAAGCGAACAGCTTGGGAGATGCCATTTCGGGAAATGGCCACCTCAACGGTTTCGATTTTCGTAATCTTTTCCATAGAAATTCCTCCGTAATTTTTCTCGGCTCAGAACCCAAATATGTTGGGCAGCCACAGGGAGAAACCGGGAACATAGGTGACGACTAGTAGCGTTGGCAACCACGCAAAGAGAATCAGCAGTAGCGTGGGCTTCATGGAGTGGCTGGCGTCGGTGCCCACCACCCGAGCACCCAGATACAGCATGGGGGCACAGGGCGGCGTCACATTACCCATACCAAGATTCACGCCCAGAATGGCTGCGAAGTGGATAGGGCTCACGCCGATTTCCTTGGCAATGGGAACCAGAATGGGGGTGGAGAGCAGCAGGGCGGAGCCGTCATCCATCAGCATACCCATGATAATCATGAACACATTCATCATCAGCAGAATGACATTTTTGTTGGTGGTAAAGAGATAGATCATATCTACCAGGGCGCCGGGAAGATCCTCATAGATGAAGTACCGGCTCAGCATGCTCACAAAGAACAGCATCACCATAATGACACCAGTAGTGGTGCCGGTTTCCTTAAGAATTTCCGGCGCGTCACTCCACTTCATGCCCCGGTAGATGTAAATGGCCACGGGAATGCAATACAGGGTTGAGACGCAGGCTGCCTCGGTGGGGGTCATGACGCCACCGTAAATACCGCCTAGGATAATCACCGGTAGCAACAGGGCCGGCGTGGCGTGCCAAGTCTTTTTCAGACCGGGGGCGGAGTAGATGGGCACCCAGTTCTCCAGGGGCTGCACGCCCTCTCGCTGGGCTAGGATCATACCCACCACGCCCAGCAAGGTGGCAAGACAGACACCGGGGATCACAGTACTCAGGAAACAGGCCAGCACGGATTCTCCGGAAACCCAAGCGTACATAATCATCAGGGAACTGGGGGGGATCAGCAGGCCAAGCGGGGCAGAGGAAGAAATCAGGGCTGCGGAGAGTCCTTTGCTGTAGCCGGCCATCTTCAGCTTGGGAGCCATAATGGAGCCGATACAGCTGCAGGTGGCAGCGGCAGAACCGCAGATGGCGCCGAAGATGGCGGAGGCATAGGACACCGCCAGCATCAGTCCGCCCCGGAAGCGCCCCACCAGCATTTCTACCACGGACACCAGCTCATCGCCAACCTTGCCTTTTTCAATGAAGCCGCCGGCCATGATGAAGGTGGGAATGGCCAGTAGTACCATGGTGTTGATGCCGTTGAAGCCCACCGGCAAAGTGGTGGCAAAGGTGCCACCCAGCATGGTATACATGTAAATCGTACCTGCGCCAAAGGCAAAGGGAATGGAGACGCCCAATAACAGAGAACCCATCAGGATGGCAATGGCAATTCCAACATGAATCATGCCTGCTGTTCCTCCTTCTTCAGCGTACCAACGTTGACGAGCTCCGTCAGTAACCAGTAAATGTGATAGAGTAGCATCAGGGCAAAACCCACCAACATCACAGCATGGGAGAGCACTAGGGGGATGGAGAGCACCACAGTATAGGGCATGACGGACATATCCTTGAGAATGTAATCTATAGACCACTTGATGCAAACACCGATGACGCCACACTCAATGATTCGGGCCAGCAGGTGGCACCAGGCCACCACAGTCTTATTTTTCACAACGGTGCTGACCATGTCGGCCTTAATCTGGGAATCCTCCCGGCTGCCCTGGGCTGCGCCGATAAAGTATTGCCAGAAAATAACAAGGAGAATAATCTCGTCCAGCCCCAGAACGTTCATGGTCAGGACATAGCGCAGGAACACAGTGGCGATGGTCAGAACAAAGACAATAATACCGGTGAATACCAGAACCCACTTCTGAATCGCATCAAAGAAATGGAACAGGCCGCAGTTACCCAAATATCTGGTGAAAGCGTCCAGCTTTTCCATATGCGTTTTCTCCTTTCTTTCACCAGGCTGATTCCACGCCGGAGCGCAGAATCAGCCTGATGGTCCATATCCTAGGGAGTCTTATTTACTTTGCGCAGGCCTTCAGGTCGGCATAGATGGCATCCATGGCCTCCTTGCCCAGAATCTCTTCTTGGGCAGGCCAGACTTCTTCACGAACATGCTGGGCAATGGCACTGCGGTCAGCATCGCTGAGTTCCAGAACCTCAATGCCAGCTTCCTTCAGCATAGCGAAACCATCAGCCTCAGTCTGCTCGGCGGAGTCGAAGATTTCCTTACAGACCTGGGTGGCAGCGTCCTGCACCACCTTTTGCTGATCTGCAGTAAGCTTGCCCCAGGAGGTGGAACTCATGGCCAGGTGCACGAACTCGGCACCGAAGTTATAGGGGATGAAATAGTTAACAACGTCACGCAGGTTGGTGTACACGCCCAGGGAGGTCTGGCCCACGGAGCCGTTGACGATACCGGTCTGGATGGAGCTGTAAGTATCAGACCAGGTCATGGCCACGGTGTTGTAGCCCATAGCGGTCATGCCGGCCTTAGCCACGGCGGAGTTCCACACACGGATGGGTTCTTTTTTCTGATCCCAAGTGTTATAGGACTCGGGCATGTTCTTGCAGGACACGCCAGTCAGGCCCTCGCAGTAGACGCCCAATAGCTTGATTCCGATGTCGCTGAAGCCCTTGTCAACTAGGGAATACACTTGGGAGCCGGGAGAGAAGATGTATTCCATCTCATCGAAGTTGGAGGCGATAAAGGGAAGACTCTGCACCTCAAAGACCGGGTTGTAGGTGGAGTCGATAAACTCCAAGGACAGGTCGATGGAGCCGTCCATCAAGCCCTGAACGATGACGTCCTGAGCTCCCAAGGAGTTGGCAAAATACATCTTCACGGTGACGGCACCGTTGGTGCCCTGCTCAATGAGGTCAGCGAAGCGCAGGGCGGTCTGGGAGGCAATGTGCTCCTCAGGCTGGGCGGTGGACATCTTCAGGACGATGGAATCAGCAGCGGTATCGCCGCTGGTGCTATCGCCGTCACCTGCAGAGGCTTCGGCCTTGCTACTGCCGCAGGCTGCCAGACCCAGCACCATAACGGCGCTCAGAACCATGCACAGGAGCTCTTTCCATGTTTTGTTCATGTTCGTTTCCTCCAATTATAATGTGTGTGGTAGTGGAGAGATCAGCGGAGCACGGCACCTTTTGAAATGGAGATGCATCCCTTCTGATAAATACCCAGATAACCCGTGAAGTGGGGGTACTCTTCGCCGGTGAGCTCGGAGATGCGCTGCTGGATTTCCTCATCGGTGAGCTCCACGTTCATGGTTCTGGCGTGGATATCATATTCAATGATGTCACCGTTGCGTACGGCGGCCAGGGGGCTGTTAAGGGCTGCTTCAGGCGCGGCGAACTGAAAGCTGGCACCGGAAGCGGCACCGGAGAGGCAGCCGTCAGTAATCACAGCCACCTTGGTATAAAGGTCGCTACCCTTGAGTTGGGAGGTGAACCAGTAGGCGGAGTCATAGGAAGCTTTGGGACCCAAGTAGCGGATGATGACAATCTCGCCAGCCTTGATCTCGTGGTTGAGGAGGGCGTTGTTGGCATCGTCCATGTTGTTGAAGACATGGGCGGGACCCCGGAGCTTCATCAGGCACTCCGGTACGGCGGACTGCTTGATATAGGTGCCATCGGGAACTAGGTTGCCCCGCATCAGGGCCAGACCGCCTTGATTGTCCAGAGGATTGGACAGGGGGTGGATGATGGAGGGGGCCAGAATCTCGTGGCCGGAAATATTTTCGCCGATGGTCTTTTCATTTACCGACATGCAGTTGGTATCCAGGTGCTTCCGTAGCTCGTGGAGAATGGCCTGGGTGCCGCCGGCCTTGGCATACTGATCCATATTGTAGGGGCCGTTGGGACGGACGCCCACCAGCAGGGGAATTTCGAAGCTGGCGGCGGCATAGATGTCGCTGAAGTTCATCTCAATGCCGGACTCGGTGGCCACAGCGGGAACGTGGATGATGGTATTGCCGGAGCCGCCGATGGCCATGCAGGTCTTGATGGCGTTGGTGATGGACTCCTTGGTGATGATCTGTCGGGCAGTGATCTTCTTGGCATAGAGCTTCATGACCTGCTTGCCGGCGGCCTTGGCCAACTCCTGCATTTCCTGGCTTCTGCCGGGGGTGCTGGAGTTGCCGGGCATAGACATGCCGATGACCTCGGTGATAATGGCCATAGTGTTGCCGGTGCCCATCATGCAGCAGGCGCCGCCTCCAGGAACAGACACGTCCACCAGTTCGTCAAAGTCGGCTTGAGTGATTTTGCCGTCCCGCAGGCGGGTCTTGTTGGGGCCTATGTCGATGAAGTCCACATTCTCGCCCCGGTAGTTACCAGGCTTCATGTAGCCGCCAGTAACAATCACCGTGGGCAGGTTCAGACGGCCGGCGGCCATCAATAAGGCGGGTAGCACCTTGTCGCAGGTGCCAATCATTACCAGTGCGTCCATCCGGTGATAGCTGACCATCAGGTCAATATCATTGACCAACAGGTCGCGGCTGGGTAGGGTGTACTTCTGATTTTCCAGCATACTATCGCAGAGGTTGGTGCCATTGAATTCCACCGGCAGGCCACCGGCCTCACGGACGCCCTCCGCCACGGCCTTGGCGATAGCACCCTGGTGGATGTGCCCGGGGTTCATGGGGTTGAGGGTATTGAACACGGCAACCCGGGGCTTTTTTAGCTCCTCATAGGAAAAGCCACAGCCATGGAGAAGGGCCAAGGTCTCGGCTTTGTCCAGAGAGAACACATCGTACTGGGTCTGGAGTCCTGCACACTCATTGCTGCTCATGGATCAATCCTCCTGTAAATATAATATAGAATGAGGCTATTTGGCACCGTAGGTCAAATCGAAATAATTCTCCCGCAGGGTATCAATGATCTGAATAATCACCCGGTTGATGCCAACCCGGGACAATTCTTCGGAGAAGATACTGGAAATCTTCTGCATCAGTTCCACAGGTCGCTTGAACCAGTAGATCTCCACCATGGGGCAGCGCTCCTTGTCTGCCTCTGCCGCAAAGTATACAGAGGGTACATATTCAAAAGAAATCCACTCCACGGGGCACGCCAGCGCCTCTGCCACGGCAGGGATCAGCCGGGGGGCAACCGTGCGTACCACCTCCTCGCTGATCCCGCTGATAACAATCTTCGGCATGATCCTGATCCTCCTTTCCTTAGTCTACATAATTTACGACATCCCCTCGCTTTGGCGTGGGCTGTTCGCTAATATCATCGGAATATCCCAGGCACAAGAAGCACACTGTGTCATAGTCCTTGGGAATTCCGCACATCTCCTTGCACCCGGCGCCCTCCGGGGTATTAGTGTACAGGTTGGGTACATCCAGATACCGGGAGGCCAGTCCTAGGGACTTGGCGGCCAGGGCCATGTTCTCATTGGCGGCGGAGCAGTCTTGCTTTGCAAAGTTATTGTCCCGGGCCGAGGAGATGACAATCAGAACCGGCGCACCGTACAGGGAATGGTAGCCTTCTTCATCCCCTAAGCGGTGATTGGTTTCTGCGTCGATCTCCTCCAGCAGGGTTTTGTTGGTTATCACAGAAAAATGCCACGCCTGCCGGTTGAAGGCGTTGGGGGCCGCAATACCGGCTGCCACGATGGCCTCCAGTAGCTCCCGGGGCACAGGATTCGACTTGTATTGCTTTACGCCTTTGCGACTTAGGATTGTATTGAGAACTTCATTGGTCACCATAAAACCTCTCCTTTGTATGTATTTGCCATGGCTTTTCTTTGACACCATCATAACAGGTTCTTAGTGAAAAGTAAGACCGCACTTTTTGCCAATCTAGTTACTTTTTGGTTAGTATATTACTTAATTTTGGCCGAAGCACTGCTGTTTTTTGTGGATTTTGGCTAATTTTATTGGCGCGCTTTATGACCCGTTGCCGTAGCCGCTTCCAAAATCTAACGCAAAACTTTGTCACTTCCTACGAAAACGTCAGGAAAAACCTGGAACTCTGCCAGCCTCCTCGCCGGTTTACAGAAATACCCTATTTTTCGAGGACTTGATTTTTTGAAAACTTCCATTATACTGGTTTCAAACTGACATCAGGCAGAAGGAGGTCTTTGGTATATGGCCAGAGATAAAATCACCAATCACCGGGAGGCAGTGAACATCGTCACCTGCCCCGTCATGCGTTCATTGCTTGTACTGGGAGGCAAGTGGAAGCTGTTGCTTCTCTATCTGCTGGCCTTTGAGTCTAAAGGCGGCCATCTACGCTACAGTGATTTTGTAGATTTGATTCCCAACATCTCCGCCAAGGTGCTCTCCTCGGAGCTCAAGGAGTTGGAGGCAGACGGGCTGATTATCCGTACCATGTATCACGAGATCCCGCCCCGAGTGGAATACACCTTGTCGGAAACCGGCGCAGAGCTGGCTACCCCGGTAGTGCGAGCCATCCACACTTTCGGCGAACAGTATAAGGACGCCATGCGCAATCCCCCGCTGAACTGATTGCCTCATCATACGAGAGTCCCGCCCCTCCGGCCCAGTACCGGAGGGGCGGGACTTTTGTAACCATTAAAGATAACGGTGCTTGGAATTGCCTTGCCAATATAAGCAGGGTAATTTTCGTTATGGAAGCATTTTGGATTCCGAAGAGGCCTTGGCGGGAGCCAGATTCTCAGCCTGGATTTTGGCCCAGTACCAGCGCACTTTTCTGAAACCAAAGTAGATACCGGTACAAATCAAGGCCGTTTTCCTTTGCTGGCTCAATGAAACTGTGGAACTGCGCTGGTCTGCGTACCAGCGGGCGTATTCGTATTGATAAATAGCCAATTCTTCCTGCTCATTATGAACGACTTTATGTTATGCTCGGCGCGGTTGGCACTCACTTCTAGTTGCTCGTATTCCAGATACCGGATCAGGTACGGCCACTGCTTCAGCAGATAATGGATAACTCCTCTCATTGCAGATTTCGGTGCTGCTTCCACCTGCATCTCATTTGTCTATGACTACAGTGCGTCTAAAACCGGGTTTGTCTGCTCCAACCGCTTTTTACTCCGTTCCTCTGGTGTCAGTTCCGCCAACACTTGATCTAACTTGAAAAGCCGAGTACAACATCACTTATGATGGCTGTAGGAGAAATTTTATAGTATTCAGCACTTGTCAAATTTCATTTTGGCGTGCGCCCAGTAGCCCTCTAAGACCAGCGCGGACATGGGTGGCGTAGGATATCACCCAATTTATGGGATGCAGCAAATATCACCCGTTGCTCCAATTACACCCATCTGAGGGATTACAGAAAATCCGTTTTCCTCCACCGCTTTATTCAGTGCTGCATGAAGGGCGGTTTGAATGCCCCGGACAGTCTGGGACAGACCTTCGCCGCAGAGTTCTGCCCGCAGTGGTCTGCCGCTTTTTTGAGGTTTGCATAAATCCTGAGACAGCAGAACCATTCCCGCTTGTCAATAGTCAAGATGAACGGGACCCGCCCGCCGCTGACAAGTACGAATGCTTCTGCTCGTGCGGCAGTCAAGAGGGCAAAAGCAGGGAGTGCTTTTACCCTCGATAATTCTGATTTTTCTTTACATTTGCTTGTGTGGTTTTATATCGCCGCAAGGAATTTGGGCACCACAGCACCGAAAATCAGTGTGTTTTCCAGTGTCCTAAAAGGCAAAAAATTCAGTATTCTCAAGGCTTTTCACGGTGCAACGGCTTTTTGCGGGGCGAATGCAAATACTATTTCTTATAATATCACGTTCGTGAACTTAAGAGTGAGAGCTTATCTTCCTTCTCGCCATTCCAAGCCATTCTCAGAAAGGAAACTAATATCGTCCAGAAAGGCGAATTGCAGGACAAAGGAGTTGTTGCAAAAATGTAACAAGCACGCTCTACGGAGCGATGGATAGAAAGACCAAAACGAGGGAAGCCCGCTTTTACAACCTGGACCATCGCTGCGGGCCGCCCACATCCGCATTTGGGCCACCAGTGAACTGAAAGAGTAATGAACCAAGAACTTTGCCTTGGGTGATGAACGCCTCAGGCAGGGTAGGACTACTTTCAGCATCGGCTCCTTTAAAACCGCTGGAGCGGAGGTAATTCCATTCGGACCAGTGAGCGCCGTATCTGGCAGCAGATCATTGACATCTGTGCCGGGCGCCACCGTACGGGACTTCTATACCGTGGTATAAAATAAGTTCTGCGGGCTTTTACGCCGTCACAGGGCGCGGTGGGGCAGAGATCATTTGCACCAATGCAGACCGCAGCAAGACCAATGGGCCTGACCGCCTGGAAACGTGCGCTGGATGGACGTACGATGAGCGGATATTGCAACTACATTCTGCATTGAGTATCTGATCGGGCGTCAGAGCACCTTCGCCATGTGGAAATTTGCCGCCTGTGTCAGTGCGCTTCTGGCTTTCCGCCGATAGGATACAAGACCCGGAAAAGGGTCTCCGACTCTAACAAGGAAGTGCTCAAAATGCTGGAGTCAGGAAAAGTCAGGAGAAAAATATTGACTTGATATACTTTGTGGTTTAGGATTATTATAGATAAAGTATAGTTAAAGCAACATCGTATTGTCGGAAACAGGGATCCCTGTTTCTATGTTTGCTTCGCAAACATAGAAACCATGCTGAACAAACAATGGCTTCCGGAAGCCATGCAGGAAGGAGGAAATTTGAGACGAGTACGATAAAAGAAAGAGCGGAGGAATATTTCCCGGAGATGGTAGAGATTCGCAGGGATATTCACCGCCATCCTGAGATTGGAAGAAACGAGGTAAGGACATCGGCCCTGATTCGAAAGAAGCTGGAGGAATACGGGGTTGATGCAATCGAACGGCCTGTACCAACCGCCGTTGTAGCGTTGATCCATGGAGCCAGAGGCCCGGGCCGCTGCGTGGCACTGCGCTGCGATATCGACGCATTGCCCGTGCAGGAGGAAACCGGACTGCCGTATACCAGTGAGAATCCGGGGATTATGCACGCCTGCGGCCACGATATGCATGCATCCATGATGCTGGGCGCGGCCAAGATCCTGTGCGGAATGAGAGAGCGTTTTGCGGGCTGTGTCAAGCTGATATTCCAACATAGCGAAGATACATTACCTGGCGGCGCCAAGGAGCTTGTGGAAAAAGGCGTGCTGGAAAACCCCCATGTGGACGCGATCTATGGAATGCATGTGCTGCCGGACGCCCACCGGGCAGGACAGGTTGGGTTCCACATCGGGCCCATAACAACTTCCGTGGACCTGTTCGACTTCACCGTCTCCGGCAGAGGGGGACATGGCTCTCAGCCGCAGAATACAACGGACCCCGTGCTGGCTGCCGCCCAGATGATCGTGATGATGCAGCAGATCGTCGCCCGCCGGGTGGACCCTATGGAGATGGCAGTATTCTCCCTGGGGAGCATCCATGGCGGCGACGCGCCCAATGTGATCCCGGCGGAGGTCAAGTTTGGCGGCGTGACCAGAGCGTATTCGGAAAGTGTGCGAAGCGTGATTAAGGAACAGGTCCAGGCAATTGCAAAAGGTATCGAGGCCGCCTCCGGAAATACAGTACATATTCACTATGCCGACGGATATCCCAGCGCTTTCAATGACAAAGAGCTGATGGATCTTGCCGCTGACGCGGTCCGAAAGGAATTGGGTGAGGACGCGGTGGTCCCCATGCCCGATCCAATGCCTTTCAGTGAGGATTTCAGCTTCTATGGAAAGCTGGGTGGTATCCCCAGCGCCTATCTGATGCTTTATGCAGGACACGAGGGAGAGCTGGCGCCCCTGCACAATCCCAAGTGTGCGGTTCGGGAGGATGTTATGCCGGCAGGCATCAGGACCTTGGTTTCTATTGCTCTGGAATTCCTGAAGTAATCAGATTTGGAAAGTTCAAAATGATTTAACCATTTAAAGCGAAAAAATTCGCGAGAAAAGGAGAATTGTTATGAATGTGCAAGAGGTCGCCGCCCAATACGGAGAGTATCTGATCGAAAAGCGCCGCTATTTCCATCAGCATCCTGAAGTCAGCACCAAGGAATATCACACCAGCAAGGCAATCAAAGAGGCGCTGGACGAGATAGGCGTTTCCTGGCGGCCCTGTGGGCTGGAGACGGGTGTGCTGGTCACCATTCAAGGCGCAAAGCCCGGCAAGACCATTTTGCTTCGCGGAGATATGGATGCCTTGACGGTTCAGGAAACCACCGGGGCGCCTTATGCGAGCAAAAACGAGGGCATTATGCATGCCTGCGGCCATGACTGCCATATTGCGATGCTCCTGACCGCCACCCGCATCCTTCATGACATGAAAGAAGAACTGTGCGGCACGGTAAAACTGGCTTTCCAGCCTGCGGAGGAGGTAGCTCTGGGTGCCAAGTCCATGGTTGAGCAGGGCGCTTTGGACGGCGTGGACGCATGTTTTGCCATTCATGTGTGGACAGATGTGAAGTCCGGCATGGTTTCTCTGGAAGCCGGCCCCCGGATGGCGTCGGCAGACGAATTCCATATCACTGTGAAGGGAAAGGGGTGCCACGGCGCACAGCCGGAGCGGGGTGTGGACGCAGCTGTTGTAACGGCTGCCATCATCAATAACCTGCAGTCCGTCGTCAGCCGGGAGATCTCGCCTATGGACCCGGGGGTCGTTACCGTAGGGACGATCCAGGCGGGCACCCGTTGGAATGTAGTGGCGGAGAACAGCTATATGACAGGAACCACCCGCTGCTTCAGCAATGAGGTGTGGGAAACCTTTGAGGAACGGATGGAAAGAGTTATCAAAGGCACAGCCGAGGCTTACCGCGCTGAGGCAGAGCTGGAGTACCTGCGCATCGTGCCGCCCACTGTCAATGATGAGGCGGTGGTTTCCATCGCCCAAAAATCCGCGGTTGCTGTCCTGGGTGAGAATTGCCTCGCATCCAATCCGGCTACCACCGGCGGCGAAGACTTCTCCTACTTCATGCAGAGGGTGCCGGGAGCAATCGCACTGCTGGGAACCGGAAACGAGGCCTGCGGAGCCGTTTGGCCAAACCATTCCGGCAATTTCTGCGTGGATGAGGCACAGCTTTTGAAGGGCGCCATGCTCTATGCGCAGGTGGCAATGGATTTCAACGCACAGTAATTGGTCAGACTCATATTGGGTGGGAGAATGCAAAACCATGAAAGGAGGCAGTTCTGCCGCCGAAATATGTGCTGAATAAGTAAAGAGGGGGAAAAGACATGTATAACTTTGCACTAGCGTTTGTGCTCTGCGCTGCAGTGTACATCATTGGCGAGGTCGTTTCCACGGCAACAAAAGCATGGATTCCATCGGTATTCGTAACTGCCGCTATCATTCTGGTGGGCTACTGGACAGTCCTTCCCACTACGCTGATCAGCGACGCCGTACTGATTCCCTTTGGCAGCACAATCGGTATCTATCTGCTGATTACGCACATGGGCACCGTGATCAGCATCAAGCAGCTGCTGGAGCAGTGGAAGACCATTGTGGTCTGCCTTGCGGGACTTGCGGGTATGTGCGTCCTGGCACTGTTCGTCTGCCCCCTGCTCATGGACCGCAGCTTTGTTGTCGCGGGACTGCCTCCTCTCACCGGAGGCATCGTGGCTGCAACGACGATGATGGAGGCGGCCAATGCTGCCGGCCTCAAGGAAGCGGCTGTGTTTGCTATCGCCATGTACTGCGTCCAGGGGTTCGCGGGGTATCCGCTTACGGCGGTCTGCCTCCAGCTGGAGGGCAAAAAGCTCCTGAAAGAATACCGGAACGGCGGTGTGTCGGTTGCCGGCGTTTCAAATGCGGTAGATGCAGTCAACGGAAAGCTGGAAACCACCGAGAGTCCGCGCAAGAAACTGCTGCCCCCCACGCCTGCCAAGTGGAATTCTGTTGTGGTGATGCTGGGCAAGCTGGGATTCGTGGCCTGGCTGGCCACACAGCTGGGAAGAGTTGTCATCCCCGGCCTGAACATGACGATCAGCGGCGCTGTGTATGCACTGGTTCTGGGCATTATTTTCACCAGCATTGGTTTTCTGGATGAGAACGCACTGAATAAAAGCAATTCCTATGGCATTGTCATGTTCGCTCTGATGATGTATATCTTTGACGGCCTGAAGGATTGCACGCCCCAGATGCTGGGCAGCATCATCGGGCCGATGGTCATTCTGATTGTTGTCGGTGTTGCTGGCATGGCGGTATTGTGCTTCGTCAGCGCAAAAATACTGAAGATCCCGTTCCTGCTGGCCTTTGCCACCGCATTGACTGCCCTGTATGGGTTCCCGCCCAATGCAATTATCACTGAAAACACCTGCAACGCTCTGGCGGCGACCCCGGAGGAAAAGGAATATCTGATGAGCAAGATGTTCCCGCCCATGATTGTCGGCGGCTTTACCACTGTGACGATCACGTCCGTTATCATTGCAAGCGTATTTGCCAAAATGTTCTGATTGTAAAGGCCATATCATCTACAAAAGCGGGACACGAAGTGTTCCGCTTTTGTAGAATCAAATGTTGGTTGGGATCATAGAATAGGAGCGTATCGCTATGAATCGGAAACTGATTTGTCAAATATTGAATCATGAGATGATGCTGGCCACCGGCTGCACAGAGCCTGCCGCGATTGCGCTGACAGCCGCCATTGCCCGAGAGCAGTTGGATGGAGAGCTGGAGCATATCAAGGTCAGGGCCAGCGCGAATATCATCAAGAACGCGATGTCTGCGGGGATACCCGGAACGAACTATACTGGAATAAATTATGCAGCTGCTTTGGGTGCTGTGTGCGGGGCGGTGGACCGCCAGCTCCGGGTTGTGGATGACGCCCGCCCGGAAGACATTGAAAGAGCGGCCCATCTTGTGGAAAATGGATATGTGGACGTGAGAAGGGCGTTTGATCCGGACAAGCTGTATGTGGAAGTTGAACTGGTGAATAAAGAACACCAGTCCCGCGCCATTATTAAGGGAGCGCATACCAATGTGATCCTTGTGGAGCGGGACCACCAGAGGGTGGGCTGTGAGCTGCCCGGGCAGACGATGGAAACGGATATCACGCCGGAGCAGATCAGCAGGACGCTGAATATCCGGACGATCTATGAATTTGTGGAGACGATGGATCGCCGACAGGATGATTTACACATGATCCAAGAGGCCATCGAAGTCAATGGGCATATCGCGCAGCTGGGCGCAGCGGGTGATTACGGACTGAATATCGGCCATGGTATCCGGAACAATCAGGAAGCGGGGCTGATGGGGCACGATGTTGTCATGGATGCCGTAGCCATGACTGCCAGCGGGGTGGACGCCAGAATGGCGGGAGCCAATGCCCCGGTCATCACAAATTCCGGATCCGGCAATCAGGGCATTACCGCAACAGTTCCCATCTTGTCTGCCGCGAAGAGTCTTGGTATTGATGAAGAGAGAACGTTTCGCGCCGTCACGCTGAGCAACCTGATGGCGATTCATATCCACGCGGATTTCGGACCGCTCTCCGGGCTCTGCGGGGCGACCATTGCCGCTGCCGCCGCAGCCTGCGGCTTGGTGTATCTACAAGGAGGCACGCTGGAGCAGATCGGATTTGCTGTAAACAATATGTTTGGGAATGTGAGCGGAATGCTCTGTGACGGTGCCAAGGCAGACTGCGCCTTGAAGATCAGCACCTGTGTCTTTGCCGCCTTCCAATGTGCCGCTATGGCCCTTCGGAGTGAAAGCGTGAAAGCGACAGATGGAATTGTAGAAACAGACCCGGAAGAAACGATCAGAAATTTCGTGCGGCTTGGGAATGAGGGTTCCTCTAAATGTGATGATTTGATTTTGGAGATGCTTCTTCAGAAATAGGAGGACTGTTATGAACTATAAAGAACTGGCTGAACAGGCATTGGATTACATTGTGGAACAGCGCAGATGGTGCCACCAGAACCCGGAACTGAGCCTCGAGGAAGTCCAGACCACAGAGCATATTGCGGCAGAGCTTCAGAAAATGGGCTATACCGAGATCCAACGCTTCCCGGACCATACCGGATTATGTGCGATGCTGCGGGGGGGAAAGGCCGAAAAGGCGTGCAGAACTGTGGCTCTCCGGGCGGATATTGATGCCTTGCCGGTAGAGGAAAAGACAGGCCTGCCCTTTGCAAGCCGAAATAAGGGCGTCATGCATGCCTGCGGCCATGACTGCCATATCTCCATGCTTCTCGGTGCGGCAAAGATGCTGATGGAGACGAAAGACGAATTGCAAGGCAACGTCAAACTGATTTTCCAGGCTGCGGAGGAGACCTGCCACGGTGCGGAATACTATGTTGAAGCGGGTATCCTTGATGGCGTGGATGCCATTATGGGCCAGCACGTGTGGGCGACACTGGAGGAGCCATACATCAATGTGCAGGCGGGGCCCCGCATGGCCAGTGTGGATAACTTTGTAATCAAGGTAGATGGCGTTTCCGCCCATGGGACACAGCCGCATCTGGGTGTGGACGCACTTTTGGCTGCCGCAGCGATTGTCAGCAATATCCAGTCATTTGTCTCCAGAACGAACGACCCCTTAAACCCGCTGGTAGTAAATATCGGAGAGATGCACGCCGGACAGCGGTATAATATTATTGCAAACCATGCGGAACTGTTTGGAACCACCCGGACTTATAACGCAGAATTCCGTATGAAGATTGAAGCGGGGCTGCGGCGGATTGCTGAAAACACAGCCAAGGCTTTTGGCGCGACTGCCACGGTTGAATATGATTACTATGCAAACTCTCTTTATAACGATGATGAAGAGTTGAATAAAATCGCCCATGACGCAGCTGTGAAACTCTATGGGGAAGCGTGTTTGAAAGAACTTCCCCAGATGATGGGCAGTGAGGATTTTGCTTTCTTTGCCGATAAGATTCCAGCGGTGTTCGGTTTTCTTGGAACGAGAAATGAGGAACTCGGTATGACGGTGGGGAACCACAACGACCGCTATACAGTCCATGAGCCGGTGCTGCAGAGGGGGGCCGCACTGTATGCGCAGTTTGCGGCAGACTATCTGGAGCGTGGCAAATAAACTGGCAGCTGATGAATTGCGCAGGGGACATTCCGGACTCAGAAAATGCCCGGAAAGGAATATCCGCTGTACAGTAGAGGCCGGCATTCCATCGACTGGAATGCCGGCCTATCATTTTGTCATTTCAATCAAATGGTGTTCTTAATATATTCCTTATCCCAGAGCCGGGAAACTAACACTATCTTCATCGGAAGTGCTCTATTATGACTTTAGCGGGCACCAGAAGCACTCCAATAAATGCGACTGTGGTAGAAACGAGGTTGTACTCATGGAATATGGAATATGGACACTGATCCCCGTCCTGTTCGTCATTGCCTTTGCGCTGAAAACAAAGCGGACTCTGGAACCGTTGATCTTTGGAACTCTGCTGACCTATGTGATTACCAGCGCTGCACGGATCCCGTCCGAGGGAGTGTATGCACTGTCTCACATCGCCACCGACTGGATGGATGCTTTTTTCCGCGTGGCGACAGATTATTCGCACCAATGGGTCTTTTTGGTGTGCGCGTTGTTCGGCAGCCTCATTACGCTGTTGGGAGAATCCCATGGAACACTGGGATTTACAAGGGCGCTTGGAAAGCTCTGCCGGGGGCCAAGGTCCACCATGATGGTCACCTGGATCATGGGGATTCTTATTTTTGTGGATGACTATTTGAATATCATGACACTGAGCACCTGCATGAAAAAACTGACCGACCAACGCCGTGTGCCCCGGGAGGCCCTGTCTTACATCATCGATTCCACCGGCGCGCCGGTGTGTGCCATTCTGCCGTTCTCTACCTGGGCAATCTTCTTTTCCGGGCTATTTTTCACGCAGCCGGGGATTGCGGAGCTGGGCTATGGAACGGCGATAGAGACATTCTATCACGTGATCCCCTTTGCCTTTTACGCCATCGCAGCGGTTATCATCGTGCCGCTGTTTATCGTTGGCGTTGTTCCCAAGCTGGGGCGGATGCGGACCGCTTACCGCCGCCTTCAGGAGACCGGCAAGGTCTATTCGCCGGAGAGCGCACCGCTCAACGAGGAGGATGAGTCGGAATTTCAGACACAGGGCAGCCTCATGGACTTTATCCTGCCGGTGGGCGTGTTGATTATCTTGGCAATCATTTCCGGAGAGCTGTTTCTGGCCGTGGTTGCTGCGATTGCAGTGTGCTTTGTACTCTATATTCCCAGAGGCAAAATGAGCTTTTCCAGGTTCTGTGATCTGGCGATGCACGGCTTTTGCAACATGATTCCCACGGTGGCCATCATCTTCTTTGCGTTTGTCATGCAGGAGGCAATGACCGATATCGGGATTGCCGATTACATCATTACCCTGGTGCAGCCCCATGTCAATGCCGTGATCTTCCCTCTGGTGACATTTCTGGTGGTGGCGATCCTGAATTTCAGTACAGGCAGCGTGTGGGGGATTCCGGCCATCGTTGCGCCAATCCTGCTGCCGCTGGCGGAGAGCATCGGCACAAATCTGCTCCTGGTCATGGGGGCGATTGTCTCGGGCGCCACGCTCGGCAGCCATGCCTGCTTCTATTCCGATGCCACGGTATTGACATCCAGCTGCTGTAAGATCGAGAACATGGATCATGCGTTGTCTCAGATTCCGTATGCGCTGTGTGCCAGCGGAATTTCCGCTTTGGGGTATCTGGTATGCGGTGCTCTGCTGTAAAGGAGGAAGACCTATGCCGTATCATCTTTGGATGGGAAATATCGTAAATATTGCCACGGATGCCATTGTAAATGCTGCAAACACAGAACTGAAGCGTACGCCGGGGATCTGTGAGGCAATTTTCGCCGCAGCGGATAGTGCAAAGCTGGAGGAGGCTTGCCGACGTCATGGCCATTGTCCTATCGGACATTCTGTGATGACGCCGTCCTTTGGGCTGCCGGCCCGCTATATTATTCACGTGGCCGGACCTGGCTGGTTTGGAGGCGCGGAGCGAGAGCGGTTACTGCTGGCAGACTGCTACCGCCGCGCCATGACAAGGGCAGTGACCAGCGGATGCAAAAGCATTGCGTTTCCACTTATTTTTTCGGGAGAATATCACATCCCACGAGAAGAAGCAATCTATATTGCCGGCCAAGCGATTACGGACTTTATACGCCGGAGTCCTGCCTTGGATGTGGTTCTGGTCCTTTACAAGCCGGGAATCTATCTGATGGCCAAACGGATTTTGGGATGGGACGATACACACAGTTATGAAACGAGCGCCAAATGATTCTGGCGCTCGTTTTCCTGCTGGTGGGAGCGCCCCAATTCTATCTTCCGATCATGACGCCATTATTCACGGTTTGGTAGTATTACGCGTGATACGATAACGGGACAAGGTATTGATTCTATGACGAGTTGTGGGAGGGTGAGTACATAGGGGACGGACAAACAATGAATGCGCGAATTTCCCACACGATCCGGAAGCGGAGGATCCTCCGGGGAGGCTAAAAATCCTTTTTGGCTATGCGGCCGGCGTGAGCAAAACGTATGCCCTGTCGTAAGCGGCGCATCAGGCGCAGAAAGAGGGCGCTGATCTGGTGGTGGGCTATGTGGAGCCCCGCATGTAAGACCGGATACATTGTCCCTGCTGAACGGACGGGAGGTCTTGCTGAATAAGAAAAACGAATACCGCGGCATTCAACTCCGGGAGGGTTGATATTGACCAGATTCCAACTGTCCTGGTGGATGAAGCGGCGCACAACAACACCCAGGGGTGCCGGCATACCAAGCATCGGGATGTGGAGAGGCTTCTTCGGGTGGGAAAAGTCTGTCGGAAACGCCAGACCAAACAGGTCCTGCAAAATTTCTTTACCACAGGGAATATAAAGCAACTGCGCTGCAATCTGCACTTGGCGGAGCAGCAGGGGGCGCAGATTTCCATGGTGTACGGGACGGCTCCTGCGGTGCAGATCGCGGAATACGCAAGGGTCAGCGGCATGGCAAAGATCGTCATGGGCCGCATCAATCATAAGTCAGGAGCCCATCACGGGGAAAACAGCCCGGCAGACCAACTGACGGATCTGGAGGTATACATCCTTTCGAACTGTCAGCATTTATTAAGGGGCCGATTGGAGAATTGCGTGTGCCGGAAGCACATTTTTCCTGGAGAGATGCGGGCGTCATGCGGGCTTCGCTGCTGCTATCCGCAGGAAACTTGATGTGCGAAGCCCAAAACAGATGCGCACTGTCCGCTGAGAAGCAAAAAGCACCTGAAATCTTTAGATTTCAGGTGCTTTCCTGCTGTAAGTGGCGCACAGATTACAGGGCTGTATGGAGAGGCAACGGGAATTGCGTTTGCAGAGACGCTGATATCTTCAAACGTTGTACGCAGACTGCCCCGCCACGTGTCGGTGGCAGGCTTCCGGACGGCGGTTCCCTCCGCAGAGCGTCTTCCGCCCAAAAGCTGAGCCCCAGGGGGCGGCGCACGGAAAGGCAGCTTGCCCACAGCCAGGGGCATGAAAATAACTGCCGCGAGGCGTTTCCGCCGATCCCGTCTGACAAAAGACGTCAGTTTGGATCTCAATCCGGCGGAGGATCCTGTTCGCATGGCAGCTTCAGGACGAATCGGCTTCCCGCTCCCCGGGATTTTTCCACATAAACAGCGCCGCCGTGGAACTCCGCGATGGCCCGCACCAGTGCCAGTCCAAGTCCGGCACCGCCCAGCTGTCGGGAGCGGGAATCATCCACCCGGAAAAAGGGCTCGAAAATCCGCTGGCGGAGCGATTCCGGGATGCCGGGTCCCTGGTCGGCAACCACGATTTGGAACCATTCCCCATCCCGGTGGCCCGCGATGTGTACAACGCTGCCGGCCGGGCTGTACTTGACGGCATTTTCCACCAGATTGCATACCGCCTGCCGGAGCAGCTCTGCATTTCCGGCCAGGGTACAGGGCGCGGCATCCACCAAAATGGTGATGCTCCGCGCTTCCGCCTGGGGGGCGGCCTGGTCCGCGGCGCTCCGGATCAGCTGGCCGGAGGAGAGCCGCTCTCCGCGGGATGCCCGCTCCAGATTGGTCAGCTCCAAGAGTTCGCTCACCATGGCGGACAAGCGGTCCACCTCCCCCTCGACGATCTGGAGCAGCTCCAGTGTGGCCTGGGGGCGGAAGTCCTGCTTTTTGCGGAACAGGCCGATTCGGGTCTTTAGGACTGCCAGCGGTGTGCGGAATTCATGGGCCGCGTTGCGGGAGAAGTTCCTCTGCATGACGAAGACCTGGTTCAGCCGCTGGGACATCTGATTGAACGCCAGGGCCACTGCGGCCGCCTCATCCCCGCTGTCGGGGATCTCAACGGGCTGCGCCAGATCCGCAGCCGTCCGCTCCCGGATCCGGCAAGTGAGTGTGTCCAACGGAGCAAGGGCTTTTCCAACCAGCCGGTATATGAGGAACAGGCCCAACGCCAGGATGGCAACCATGGCCAGCAGGCTCTGCATGTGGAACGCCCCCTGAGCCTGCTGGATCGTATCGCTGATATGCAGTTCCGCCATGGGCAGGCTGACACTGTCTTCCAGCTCTGCGCGCTGCGCCGGAAGAAGCGGCACCGCCTGAATGGCGTCGGCCATCCGGATGGCCGAAAAATTGTTAGTCACAGTGAGCAGGAGGCAGCAGAGCGTCAGCAGGGCTGCGCAGAGCAGAGTGACCCGCAGGCGCAGGGACATCGGTTTCCTCATGCCGTCTCCTCTCCGGCCAGGCGATAGCCCCGACCTACCTTGGTCTGGATCGGATCATGGCCCAGCCGCTTCCGCAGTTTTTTCCGGAGCGAGGAGATGTGCATCCGCACGGCGTTGCTGAAGGGGTTGGCATCCGCCTCCCAGATATGCTCCATCAGCTCCTCCTGGCTGATCCAGCATCCCCGGTGAAGCATCAGATGCTCCAGGATGGCAAATTCCCGGGGCGTCAGGGGAAGGGGTTCCCCACGGCCGGAGACCTCCCGGGTCACGGTGTTTAGGGTCAGCGCGCCCACCTGTACAAGGGACTCCCGCTGACGAAATTCCCGGCGCAGCAGCGTCCGCACCCGGGCCTCCAATTCCTCCAGGGCGAACGGCTTGGTCAGGTAATCGTCCGCGCCCAGATCCAGCCCTGCCACCTTGTCTGAGAGCTGTGACCGGGCGGAAAGAATCAGCACCCGCAGCTCCGGCTGTTCCGTCCGGATGTGCCGGAGCAGCTCCAGCCCATCCATGCCTGGCAGGTTCAGATCCAGGACCACCAGATCATAGGGTTCCACAAACAGCCGCTCACAGGCCGCCGGACCATCGTAGCAGCAATCCACCGTGTATTTTTCCAGTCTCAGATCCTCCGCGATCCCGTCGCACAGGAGACGCTCATCCTCCACCACCAAAATCCGCATCCCACTCACCGCCCTTTTCCATGTGCGGCTATTATAGCACATCCAGATAAAATTTCCATCAAGACCGCCTTGACAGGAAATTTACGTTTTCCATGCTACAATGCCTCCTGTCCAAAATCCGCCGCAGGTGCGGCAAGGAGGTTTTTTATGAAGCGATGCAAGAACAAACGGAAGCTGGCCGTGCTGGGTCTGGCCGCTGCCATGGCCCTGTCCCTGGCGGCCTGCGGAGAGAAGCGGCCCAGTCAGGAGGATGTGGAACAATCCATCGAGGCTGGTACGCTTACCATCGAGGACGCCCTGGATAAGGGCTGGGTCGATCAGGCGTGGGTGGATGCCTATTATGAGGAGAACAGCGTTCCCGCCGCCAGCAAAACAGAGAGCAACATGGTGGGCGACTTTGCCACGACCACCCTGTCCGGAGAGGCGTTTACCCGGGAACAGCTTGGGGATGTGGTGTTCTTTGCCTTCCTGGATCCGGAAGCGGAGGGGACGCAGGTCTTCTATAACGCACTGGCGGAGGGATATGGGGGCGTTGCGGAGAATGGGGCGGAAATCCTGGTTTGCACCAAAAGCGGAACCGGCAGCGAGATGTTTGCCGATGCACCCTTCCCCGTCATCCTCTACAACGACTCTCTGGCAGCAGCTGTGGGCAGCAACAGAAGCATGGTGGAGGACGGGGAGATGCCAAACGTCGCCTCCTGGTATGTGAACGGAACATTCCTCTCTGCATGGTATTCCGCCGTGGACGCAGAGGAGCTGCCTGCGTCCGCGGCCGCCTTTGTGGAGATGAGCCGGAACGCCGCGTTCCAGTCTGGGACGGCGGCAGAGGGCGGCGCCGCTATGGCGGCTATGGGCTGATATGAGAAAGATCACGATCTGTTGTCTGGCAGCCGCCCTGCTGATGATTGGACTGGGGCTGTGGCGCGGGGAAGCGGACATGGTCCTGCACAAGGGCGTCAACCTGTGTTTGGAGTGTGTGGGCATTGGCTGAAAACAAGCATCGCTGGAAGATCCAGCTGGGGGCCGCGCTGGCTTCCAACCCCTTTTTGATGAACTTCCTGCATGGAAGGATCTCCAGGACCGGCCTGAAGGCCGTCTGCGTCCCCGGGCTGAATTGCTACTCCTGTCCGGCCGCGGCAGCTTCGTGCCCCATCGGGGCGCTTCAGGCGGTGATCGGCTCCTCCAAGTTCCAGTTTGCATGGTATGTGGTGGGATTCCTCATTTTCGCAGGCGCGCTGCTGGGGCGGGTGGTGTGCGGCTTTCTGTGCCCGTTCGGATGGTTCCAGGAGCTGCTTCACAAAATCCCTGCAAAAAAGTTCAGCACCAGGCGGGTCCGCATCTTGACCTATCTGAAATACGGGATTCTGGCGCTCTTCGTCATTGTCCTGCCTATGACGGTGGTCAACGAGGTGGGAATGGGCGACCCGTTCTTCTGCAAGTATATCTGCCCCGCCGGCATCCTGGAGGGCGGCATCCCGCTGGCGCTGGCCGATGCGGGCATCCGGGCCGGCCTGGGCGGACTATTTACCTGGAAGAGCTGCATCCTGCTGGGGACAGCTCTGCTGGCGGTGTTTTTCTACCGGCCTTTCTGCAAGTGGCTGTGCCCGCTGGGGGCCTTTTACGGGCTGTGCAACAGAATTTCCATCTGCCGCCTGCAGGTGGACTCGGGCCGGTGCACCGCCTGCGGGGCGTGCAGTCGTGCGTGCAGGATGGATGTGGATGTGTTCAGGACGCCCAACCATGCTGAGTGCATCCGCTGCGGGGACTGTGCGGCTGCCTGCCCCCATGGGGCCATCACCAGGGTATTTTCGATCAAAAGAATACAAGAGAAGAAGGAGACTGCCACATGAAACGTGTTCTGATCCTATTGCTGTCGGCGGTACTGATGACCGCCGCATTGACCGGCTGCAGCTCCGGTGAAGAGGACGCCCTGGTGTCCAAGACACCTTTCCCGGAATTTTCCGAGGTGGACATTGCGGGCGATGAGATCTCCAGCGACATTTTCGCCGACTATGACGCCACCATCGTCAATTTCTGGAACAATGGCTGCGGTTCCTGCATCGCCGAGATGCCTGAACTGGAGGAGCTGTATCAGGATTTCAAAGAGCGAAACATCAACCTCATCGGTGTGGGTACCGACTCCGGCGAGAGCCGGGAGCAGCTGGACACGGCCCGGGAGATTTTGAAGGAAAAGGGCGTGACCTATCACAATATCTCTCCGGATCCGGAGGGCGATTTCTACAAGGACTTCGTTGCGGATATTTCCACCTATCCCACTACATATATCGTGGACAGCGAGGGAAACATCGTGGGTGCGGATATCGTGGGCAATGTGAAGAAGCAGCTGGACACCGTGGAGACCCGGCTGGCGCTGATCACCGGCCAGAAATAGAGTGAGAGACTGACAGGCGGCCGCCCCGCGGAATAGGGCGGCCGCCTGTGCCGGATTCGTTGGCCGGGGAGAGGGGAGCGGGCGATTTGGCGGCTGCTCCGGCAGGCCGCCAGTAAAGAGCGGGAATCCCACCTTATCAGCAGATGCGGGAATCCCTGCCGCACGGGGGCCGCAGATGGGCCGTCGGTACCAAATCCCGGAACAGACAGGCGAGGGGCATCAGATCAGCACACGGCGGTTGGGGTCACTCAAAACTTCCCGCTGGATGTAGGAGGCAATGATATCAATAAACTGGGAGGCGCGGGGCGGAGCCGTCAGCGTAAATCCCGCCATTTTGACCAGAAGCGGTCGGTTTGTATGCCACGCGCAGAGAACGACAGTCCGGATGTTCCGCTCCACGTTGGAGGGATGGCACCGGGTCTGCAGGGCCACGACTTCATAGATCTCTTCGGTGACATTGAGCAGGCGGGATTCGTCTTCCAGGACCAGAGCAATGGCGCGGACCGTCTGCGGGTAACCGCGGTAATTGCGCGTAATGCCAAAGGGGCGCAGCGTTTCCCGGATGATCGTGTCCATGGAGAGCACCTCCTCGAAATTTGCGATGAGAAGATTGTACGACGAAAAACAGCAAAGCCTGAAAAAACGACATCTCTCAGAAAATTCGACATCTTCCATTGCGTGGGGAAGCTGCGCAGCCTGTCTTCCAGAATTTGGAACCCCCCTTTCAATCTATCATAATATATTTTTTTACTTTTGTCTTGAATCTGGCTGTATTTTACAAAAAAATGAGCGCCGGAAGACCGGCACCCATGGGGAAGAGGGAAAAGTTATCTGAGCAGACAGGATCTCCTTCAACTCCTGGAGAGACCTTTTTGAAAGCTGCGGGCCAATACGCGGGGCTGGAGGACGATGGATTTTTCATCAACCACGAGGCACCGGCCAGTCAGGGGGGAACGATGCCGACGTTGTTCAGCACTACTGGCCTGGATGTGATGGAAACAGGGAAAGCCCCCGCTCTTACGAGCGGGGGCTTTCTTGCGCAACAAGTTACTTGAAAGAAACTATTTGCCTTACGGCTGGGCAGTGTAGACGAAGCGGACAGTGTTGGAAGTGAACTCATCCACAACTCTGCCGTCTTCATTTTCGATGGTGATAATTACATAGTAATTACCACTTTCCTGGATCGCGATTTGTCCCAGGTTGTTCCAATCATTAACCTCATAGGCAGTCTCGTTTACATGCTCCTTGGAGCCGACTTCCGCATCGCCCTCGGTGCTGTTGGCCTTCATCAGAGTCACAGTAACAGGATAGTTAGCGGGAATCTTTCCGGTGCCGACCAGGTCAACAGTAACGATATTGCTGTTGCAGACGAAATTCTCCACACCGGTCAGGTCCAGCTCGCCGCTTTCCTGCTCACCGTCATCTTTGGCAACGCCGCCCACGTCGGTGACGCAGATGAAGGTGATCTCGCCGTCCTTCACGTACAGATCGATCTCCACAGTGCCCTTGGTCTCCAGATCCTCGTCTCTCACGGCATCCAGAGCGGCCTCCAGACGGGAGATGCTGTTGATCTCGCGGTCATACACGGAGTCGTTCCGGTCGGAGTTGCTGCGGCCATCGATGATGGTGGCGTTGGCGATGCTGACATCGTCGAACTTGACGTTATCGATGGAGCCGCTCAGAGCGTTGCGATAGATCTGGTCCGTGTTGTCCAGCGCCAGATCCTCTACGACGATGCCGTCGGAATCCTCATCGATAGAAGAAGCGGTCTTGTCATAGTCCTTCAGCGTGTAGACGCCGTCCTCGTCGATGCTGTCCACCTCATAGAAGCCATGGGCACTCAGCTTTTCATCGATGGTGATGTCCTCGCTGGTGTTGTCCTCCATGGACCAGAACTCGCGGACGTACTTGTCGGTGCCCACCTTGTCGGTGCTGCTGCCGGCGGCGTACAGGATGTCGGCGGAGCCAACGGAAGCGTCGGAGCCGAGCAGGATCACATACAGGGCGTCACGGTTCTCATCCTGGTCAGCAATCACGATCACACGGCTTCCGTTGCTCGGTGTACCCTTCATGCCGCCCATGGCATAGACGGTGTCGATATCATCGGCATAATCATCCACGCCGAGGTACTGAGTGTTCTCGTCCACATAGAAGGTCTTGCCGCTACCGCCGCCGACGATGGTGGTGGAGAACTTGGTGTCGTCCATAGCCAGAGCATCCTTCAAATTGGTGTTCAGCTCACCACTATCACTGAAGCCATAGACGGTATAGTCTCTGTCCCCGTCCCAAGCAGTGGCAATGTCATCATCAAAGGTATACAGGCCATTGACAACAGTAAACTCATCTGTCTTTTCATCATTAATGAAAGCCTTCAGTGCATTGTCCGCATCAGTTTCATCCAGCTCGATGTCAGAGGCAGAACCATCCGCCAGGGACACGGCCTGGGCGTACCAGGTAAACTTGTTGGCATTGTAACGGCTCTCCTCGCAGTAAACGCCGGTCACATAGTACACGTCGTTCAGGTCCGCACCAGCGGCACCCTCCACACCGATGACATAGCCGTCGGCGGTCAGGTAGATGGTGTACTCCTTGTCGAAGTCGAAGTTGCTGGTGATGCCGTCCACGAAACCAGCGGTGCCGTTCTCGTTGCGGGCAAACTCATACTTGGTGCCGTCCATGGTGACGGTCTCGTCCTCACGGAAAGCGGTGACTTCGCCGGTGACAGCCTCGGCCTCGTAAGAAGCCAGGACTTCATCGCCGAACTTGCCGTCGCGGAAGGCCACGGCCAGAACAGTGCCCTCGTCATAGGAGGAGGCATAGCCCCGCAGGGTCTTCTCGGCATCGTCGTACTTGTCGTAGTAGTCGTTGCTGTTGTCGCCGTCCAGATCGGTGAGGGTCAGGACCTCGGAGGCGCCGTTGCGGCTCTCAGCGGTGCTGACGTCGGTATCGACCTTGTCGATCTTGGCAACAGTGTAGCGGGAAACCACAACGGTCTCCACATCGCCGTTGTCATTCTCGTAAGCCTCGACGATATCGCCCACGGCAACCAGCTCAGAGGACTTCACCTCATTGTCATCGCCGTTCAGGAAGTACTTGGCATCCTTGGCTTCGGAGCTGCTGTAATTCATGTAGCTGGAGCTGGTGACCACCTGGCCGACGTCCATATCGTCGTCCTCCACCACATAAGTGGCGTCAGCCTCGTTGGCATAGGTGCCCACATCGTCGCCATCATAGACCCACTTGCTGGAGGGATGGCCGAAGATGTCGGTGGCATCCTCCTTCTCCAGGTCCTTGAAATACTTCTCGCCGAACTGCATCAGGCCGTCGCCGTTGCGCTCGCCATCGATGTTGCCGTCGGTGTTGGTATTGTTTTCCACGTCCTTGCGGGTGGAAGTGGTGTTGATGGTGATGTCGCCCACAACGATGGTGTCCTTCTTGTCATACTCGACCATGGTGGCCTGCAGCATGTTGAAGGCGTACAGGGCGGCCTCCTGACGGGTCACAGCCTGGGAGCCCACGAACTCGTCGTTGCCGTCGTCCAGACCGATGCCGCTGGCCTGCTTGATGACGCTGACCTGCCAGTTGGCGCCGGTGTAGCCCTCGATGGAGCTGTCATAGCCCAGAGCGCCCAGCAGCATCTTCATGAACGCGTTGCCGCTCAGGGTGCCGGTGGGACGGAAGGTGCCGTCAGCATAGCCGCTGATGATACCCTGCTGAGAGCAGTAGGTGATGTAGCCCGCGAAGGTGTTGGTCACGGGAACATCCTTGAAGGGGGCGGTGCTGGCCGCCAGAGCAGATGCAGTGGTGGGGCCCAGGATCAGGTTGCAGATGATCTTGGCGGCCGCGCCACGGGTCAGGACATCATCGGGACGGAAGTCGCCGTCGGAATAACCGTCGACAACACCCAGGGCAGAGATCACATCCACAGCTTCTTTGTAGGTGATCTCGCTGTCGTCCGTGAAGTCCTTGGCGCCGGCGCTGACGGTGACCAGAGACATGGTCATCACCAGAGCAAGCACCAGAGAAAGGAACTTCTTCATTGGGATTTCTCCTCCTTCAAAAAATTTGCGGTCCGCCGGAAGACCCCAGGCGGGTCTGGGATTCGTGTGGGGGCTAGCCAACCAACTTGTGTCGGCCTACACCAACCGCAGAGCCGGATGCGGGGCGCTTCCGCCGTTCGCAAGGCCAATTTACGGGAAAAAACTGCCGGTGTCCAGCGTTTCGCAAACCTTTTAATCCAATTGAAAAACGGCGCACAAATCGCATGGACAGCCATGTCACGCCATCATAACACGGACGCGATTTCTGCTCCGGCCGCGGCGCGGGCCAAAAAAGAGAGCGGCCCCTGAGGGCCGCTCTCCTTTTGCGCCGTTCACAGCAGAACCTCCTCACGAATGGGAAGGGCGTACCGCTGCCCGGCCTGCACCAGGCGCCCGTCCTCCACCATGTGCTTGAGGATCAGGGCACACTGTCTGTCGCCGACGTGCAGGAGCGCCGCCAGATCCTGCCGGTAGGCCGGACCGGACTGCTCCAGAAATGTACGGATGACGTCATACTGCTCCTCCGGCGGCACCACCTGGCCGGCGGGGTAGTATTTGCCGCCGACCCGCACCAGCTTTCCCCGCTCAGCCAGCTGCCGGAGACGCTCGTAGGCCGCCACCTTGGACAGGCCGAGCAGCGACATGGCCTCCGACCGGGAGATGGTGCCTTTTTCGGCGGCGTAGGCCAGCAGCCGGGCGTCCTCGTTCTCCCGGCGCTCCTCCCGGCAGAGATCTCCCAGGCTGATGTGCTCCATCCCGCCCCGGATCAGGGCGGTCCGCACCATCTTGGACAGCCGGGGCTGGTCCAAGGGCCGCCGGGAGTTGGGCGTCAGCAGCACGTGCGGGTCCTCACCCGGCCGCCGGCGTCCCGCCGCCGCCCGCAGCAGGCGCCGCAGGGTGACGCCCAGGGCCAGGTCCCGGTCCGGCAGCCGCACCAGACCCCGGTCCAGATCCACCTGGTCCCAGGTCAGGGCTGTCATCTCCCGGACCTGCATCCCCAGCTTCCAACCCATCCAAAGGGCAAGCCCCACCGGGGAGCTGCCCTCCGCCTGGAGCAGCTTCCACATCAAAAAACCGTCCACCTCCTGCCGAGGGAGGGAGTCCTTCTGCCGTCCCTCCGGCAGATAGTCGGAGAAAACGGCATACAGAGTGGGGACGGCGATGCCGCTGATCCGGGCCACATAGGGCCAGTCGTGGGATTCCAGATGGCGGATGATGAAGTCGTGCCGCAGATCCATCAGGCTGATGCCGCCCAGCCCCGCCCGGTCCAGAGTTTTTCTGGCCAGGCGGGAAATGGACTCCGGCGGCATCTGCTGCCTGCGGCGGTCCGAGACCACCACGAAGGGAGTAGGCGGGTCGGGGCGCTCCGCCTGCCGGCGCAGGCAGTCCTCGGTCTCCGTCTCCAGCGGGATGGTCCGGTCCGGCAGCCGGAGCTGATGGGCAGAAAAGTCCACATCGTTCCAAGTGAGGCGCTGGATCTCCTCCCGGGTCAGCCCCTGCCGCCAGGCCAGGCGGAGGATCAGCCCCGCCGCCGTCTGCGTCTGCTCCGCCAGAAGCTGGGCCATGGCCCGGGCATCCGGCCGTCTCATGGTTACTTTGCTCACGTTCCGTCTCCTCCCGGTCAGGGGGAGCGATGAACGGCGGGTTACGACCGTATGACATACGGACTGAACCCTGCACCGCTTTGGACGCTCCCGGTCAGGAACGCCCAGAATTGTTCTGCTGTCTCCATGGGATGGCGGGTGCGGGCAGCTGCCCACGGGTGCCCGCACCGGGCGTACCTGCCGCCTCTGACTTTCACCGTGTTTCTGTCTGTTTCTGTCTGCCGCCGTTTGCCGGGAGAGCCGAAGGAGCTTCGATGGGGCCCGGCACCCCACCCGTCACACGGGCTGGCTATTCTTGCCGGACTGCTTCTCCCACGCCGCAAGGCCCCGGATGATTAGGTCCCGGAACATCGCGTCCCGGGGGACGCCGGGGTAGCTGCTCTGCTTTACCGCGGTCAGTTCCGCCGCCAGCTCCGGCGTCACGGAGATGGTAAACCGTTTTTGATCTCTGTTCATGTACGCAGCTCCTTTCCATATAGTGGTTAAGTGAATTGGTGAACCTATTAAAGTTATTATAGTGGTTCACTGAACCGAAGTCAAGGGGGCTGCGGCTCTCTTTACACCGGTGGTTCACTCGTGTATAATAGGGCCAGAGGTGATAAGGATGGCAACAGACAGACCGCGTTACACGGTATCCGTGGACAATGAGCTGTTTCAGCAGATCGAGGATTTCCGCTTTGAGCGCCGGTTCCAGACCCGTTCGGAGGCGACCGTGGAATTGATCCGGCTGGGACTGGAATCCCTGAAAAAGGAACAGCAGACCCCGCGGGAGAAGCCGGCGGACGAGGCACGTGACGACTGACCGTCCGCCGGCGGCTCCGGCCGCGGGGACACCCGTGAAAACGGGAGCGCGCACCCCCGCCCTATCCTATCGGAGATAACTGAAACAGTTCTGATTCCGGCGCACCTCCGGGGGAGGCGGGAATCAACGAAAAAAAGACGGCTGCCGGGTTGGCAGCCGTCTTGGTGATTTTGGGAGATGGATACGTGAAGGGCACTCAGTAGAATTCCTTCAGACAGGCCTCCGCATCCGTCCAGGTGCCGGTGAAGGGGACGGGCGTCTCCATCTTCAGGGGCACCAGGGCGGTGGCGGAGCGGAGGACGGTGGGGATGTCAGCAGTCAGCCACTCATTGATGTAGCCGGCAAAGGTGCAAGGAACGGCCAGGGCCCTCACGCCTGCCGGAAGTAGGATGCGATCTCCCGCATCCGCGCCGACTGGGATACATGGAAGGGGCACCGGCGGTCACAGTGGCCGCAGCTGATGCAGGCATCCGCACCCAGAGACAGGCTCCGGTAGTGCTCTGCCGCCAAGGCATCCCCCGCACGGGCCAAGTCATAATACTTGTTGATGAGGCCCACGTCCAGGCCGGCGGGGCAGGGCTGGCAGTGGTTGCAGTAGACGCAGGTGCCCTCCGCGTCTCTGGGGGTGAGGGAGCTGATGACGGAGTAGTCCCGCTCCGCCTCCCCAGCCCGCAGAAAGCCCAGGACCCGTTCCAGATCCGCCCGGTCTCGGACACCGGGCAGCACCGTCAGGACGCCGGGCTTGTCCAGGGCGTACTGGATGCATTGATATTCCGTCAGGGCCTGACCGAAGGGAGAGGTACGAGCATCCAGCAGCTGTCCGCCGGCAAAGGCCTTCATCACGGAGATGCCCACGCCCTCCGCCTCGCACCGGCGGTAAAGGGCCATCCGCTCCGTGGCGCTGCCGTTGGCATACTCGCCGTGCTGATAGTCGTAGCTGGGGTTGATGCTGAACATCATCATGTCCGCCAGGCCGGTGTCCAGCACCTCCCGGGCCAGGGCCGGCGTATGGGTGGAGAGGCCGATGTGGCGGACGACGCCCTGGGCTTTCAGCGCCTCCAGAAACTGAAGAACGCCGTTGTCCACATACCGGCGCCAGTCGCCGGACTCGTCCATACAGTGGATGAAGCCGTAGTCGATGTAGTCCGTCCGCAGCTGCTCCAGCTGCCACGCTACCGACCGCTTGACGGTCTCCAGATCCGTGGTCCAGCTGTAAGGTTTACCGGCGGCGTAATTGGCGCCGAAGTGGACCTGGTAGAGCACCTGCCTGCGCACACCCGCAAGGGCGGCGCCGAAGATGGGGAAGCAGGCGGAGTCGGCAGTGGCCAGGTCGAAGTAGTTGATCCCCTGCTCCAGGGCCATCTCCAGCGTGGCGGCACCCTCTTTCGCCCCGGCGGCGGGGAGGCCGCTGGTGCCCACGCCCAGGACGCTGATCCGGTCCCCGGTGCGGCGGTTGACACGGTATTCCATAGGTCGAAACCATCCTTTCCTGTTGCAGCTCTGCGGCAGCCGGAGTCCGGACGCCGCGCCTCACATGACCCTATTATACCGCCTGAAATGAGAAATAGCGAATACATGTTTTCTATGCTGAGACATACATTTCACACATATCACACTTGCGGCCCCACTGCGGCCATGATATGGTAGGGGAGAAGAGGAGGTGCGGCCCGGTGGAATTTCGGACGCTGAAGTATTTTTTGACTGTGGCCCGGGAGGAGAACATCACCCGGGCGGCGGCGCTGCTCCATCTGACGCAGCCCACCCTGTCCCGCCAGCTGATGCAGCTGGAGGAGGAGCTGGGAGTCAAGCTGTTCCGCCGCAGCCAGCACCACATCGTTCTGACGGAGGCCGGGATGCTGCTGCGCCGCCGGGCTCAGGAGATCGTAGAGCTGGCGGAGAAGACGGCCCGGGAGCTCCGACCGGCGGAGGAGGTCACAGGCCGGATCTCCATCGGAAGCGGCGACCTGCGGAGCATGACGTATCTGGCAAAGCTCCTGGCTGCCTTTCACCGCCAGCATCCCCGGGTCCAGTATGAGATTTACAGCGGAGACTCCGACGGGATCAAGGAGCGGATCGAGCAGGGACTCCTGGACATGGGACTTCTGCTGGAGCCGGTGGACACCAGCCGCTACCAGATCCTCCGGCTGCCCGTCCGGGAATCCTGGGGCGTCCTGGTGCCGGAGGATTCGCCCCTGGCCCGGCGGGAGGCGGTGACGCCCGGGGACCTGGCGGACAGCCCCCTGATCCTGACCACCCGGGAGCTGATGCGCCGGGAAATGATCCGCTGGTTCGGCCCTTACGCAGACCGGATCCAGGTGGCGGCCAGCGGCAACCTGCCTTACAACCAGACCCAGCTGGCCCGGGAGGGGCTGGGGATCTATCTGGTGATCCGGCTGGATTGCGCCTATGACGGGCTGCGGTTCGTACCCCTCTCTCCGCCGCTGGAGTCGGGCACGGTTCTGGCCTGGAAGAAGACCGAGGTCCTTTCTGCCACCGCTGCTGCCCTGCTGCGATTTGCCGAGAAATACGTCGGCGGAATATCAGACCATCCGGTATAGGCATTGGACAAGGCGAAGTTCCAGATTTAGAATGGAGGCGTCCCTGCGGGGACGTCTCCACTTTCTGCCCTGAGGTGCGGGCGATGACGATCCAGGAGGCCAGCGAGTGCGATCAGATCTCCATGGAGGTCCTGAGGTCGGGCAGGCCGCGACCCGGAGCGGCTGAACCTGATCCTGACGCTTCGGGACATCGGCTTCACCGGAGAGGAGACGGGGGGCTATATGCGGCTGCGGCTACTGGTGGAGATACGGGCCGCCGCGCTGGCGGATATTCACACCCGTGAGCGGCAGGAGACACGCTGGCGGCAGAACATCCACACCGGGGCGGCGGTCTGCCCCGCATTCATAAGAAAGCATTGGGAGGTATGTTGCATGAAGATCATGGACAAGGCTGCATTTGAGGAACAGAACGTGTTTGGCCTGGGCGCGCCCAACGACGCTTTTGCCCGGTACTTTGCCGGCCGGTCCTATCTCAATCCCCTGACCCGCCCGGAGGACGGGCTGTTTCTGGCCAACGTCACCTTCGAGCCCGGGTGCCGGAACAACTGGCATATCCACCACGCCTCCGAGGGCGGCGGGCAGCTGCTGATCTGCACCGCCGGCGAGGGTTGGTACCAGGAGGAGGGCAAAGAGGCGGTCAGCCTGGAGCCCGGCAGAGTCATCGTCATCCCGGCGGAGGTCAAGCACTGGCACGGCGCCAAGCGGGACAGCTGGTTCAGCCACATCGCCGTCGAGATGCCCGGTGAGGCCTGCTCCAACGAGTGGTGCGAGCCGGTGAGCGACGCGGAATACGAAGCACTCTGAGCGGCCCCCGGCCGGGGAATCGCAAGGCACGGACAGTCCAAAGACTGTCCGTGTCTTGCTTTGCAGCAGCTCCGCCGGAATCCTTCCCGCCGGGGCGGAACGGGGGGCTGCACCGGATCCGGCTGCTGGCGGGCATCGGCCTCAGGCGTCCCTGCGGCGGCAGAAAGCGGAGACCAGATCCACCAGCCAGGACAAGGCGATCATGCCCAGCGCCAGAGTGCTGACATCATGCCAGGCGTATTGGTTCAGGGCCAGGATCAGCGGCGCGCCGATTCCGCCCGCACCGGCCAGGCCAAGGGCGGAGGCCTCGCGGATATTGACGTCAAACCGATAGAGCCAGGCGGAGAAGAACTGAGGCACCAGCTGCGGCAGAGCCGCGTGGCGGACGCAGGACAGCTTCGGCGTCCCCATGGCCTCCAGAGCGTGATACGCCCGAAAATCCAAGGTGTCGATGGCCTCTGTGAAGCGCTTGCAGAGAAGTCCCACGCTGCACACTGCCAGGGTCAGCACTCCGGTAAAGGAGCCGGGGCCGCAGACGCGGATGAAGATCAGTCCATAGATCAGGAAGGGAACGGACCGGATGGCGGTCACCAGTGTCCGGAACAGCCAGGCGGCGGGGGCCGGGAAAAAGCGGCTGCTGCCGAGAAACGCCAGAGGAACGGAAAAGACGGCGCCGACGCAGGTCCCCACCAGCGCGATGGCGACGGTCTCCAGCAGGAGATAGGCAAGTCCGCTGCTGTCCAGGCGGAAAAACAGCTCCCAGTTCGGATGCAGGAGGCCGGTGAAGAGCGTCTTCACCATCTGCATGCTTGTGCGGGACAGGTCGGGCGGCGGAAGCGTGACCGTGCAGAACAATACCAGCGCGGCCGCCGCGCCCGCCAGCAGCCGGCGCCCCTGCCGGCCCAGGGTCCGCTCCTGCTGCACCAGACGGGTGAGCCATGTGCTGAGATGCTCCATGAGATAGACCACGGCGAAGAGGAGCAGCAGGATCGTCCCCACCTTGTCGTACTCCCGCCAGGAGACCTTTTCATTGAGCAGCAGGCCGATTCCGCCTGCGCCCACATAGCCCAGGATGGCGCTGTGCCGCACATTGCCCTCCAGCAGATAGAGGGCGTTGGTGAGATAGGCCGGCAGGATCTCCGGTAAGGTGGAGCGGAAGAACGCCTGGGCTGAGGCGGCGCCCATAGCCCGCAGGGCCAGATAGGGACCCTGGGGCGCGCTCTCGATGTCCTCATAGGTCAGGCGGGTCATGATGGCAAAGGTGTAGACCGTGATGGCGGCCGTTCCGGCAAAGGAGCCGATGCCCAGAAAGAATGTGGCCAGCAGGGCCAGGATCAGGGCCGGGAAGGAGCGGAGCACCTGGATGCAGAAGCGGACCGCCTTCTTGACCGGGCCGGGTCCCGGCAGGGCGGCGGCGCAGGCCATGGCGGCCGGGATGGACAGCACCGCGCCCAGAAACGTCCCGGTAATGGACATCTGGATCGTGGCCCACAGCAGGGGCAGGACCTTCCCGAGGAATCCCCAGTCCGGCGGAAACATCTTTGCGGCGATGTCCGTCAGGTGGTCGCGCCGGCTCCACATCAGGGACAGGTCGCATCCGGTGAACCAGGCGGCTCCCAGGAACAGCAGCACAAAAGCGGCTGCAGCGAGGCAGCGGATACGTCTTTGTTTCATACGGCCGCCGCCTCGCCGTAAATATCCCGCAGGACGGCCTCCGTCACATCCCCGGGGGCGCCGTCAAAGACAACGCGTCCCCGGTTCATGCCGACGATATGGGTGGAGAACTCCAGGGACAGGTCCAGATTGTGGCTGTTCATCAGGATGCTGACGCCGCGTTGGCGCTGAATGTCCCGGAGCAGGCACAGGATTTGCCGCCCGGTGACGGGGTCCAGGGACGCCACCGGCTCGTCCGCCAGCAGGATGGAGGGGTTCCGCATCAGGGCGCGGGCGATGGCCACCCGCTGCTTCTGCCCGCCGGAGAGGTTTTTCACCGGCTCCTCCAGCTTGTCCGCCAGCCCGACCTCTCGCAGGATCGCGGCGGCCTGTTCGGACCGCTCCCGTCCGAACGCCCCCAGCAGGGAGGCGGCCAGGGACATGTCCGGCAGGCAGGCGTTCAGCACGTTCTGGATGGCGGACAGGTTCTCCACCAGGCAGAAATCCTGGTAGATGGTGCCGATCCCCTGCTGGACCGCCCGCTTTTCCCGGCCTCGGGCGGCTTCAAAGTGCGTCCCGCCATAGAGGACTTCACCGCCGCTGCACAGCTCCGTTCCATTCAGGATGCGGAACAGGGTGGTTTTCCCAGCGCCGGACGGGCCGATGACCGAGAGAAACTCGCCGTCGCTCAGGGTGAAGCTGACATCCCGCAGCACCTCGCCGGAACGCTGAAATTGTTTGCGGATATGGATCGCCTGCAGCATGAAATCCCTCCTGAAGATGGTCACGCTTCCATAGATTTCAAAAGCGCCTGGGCCGCCCGCTCTCCGTCATAGTCGGAGTCGCTGCCCCAGTCGTAGCCCACCTGGCTGAATACGCCGAAGATCTCCTGGCCCTCCTCGGTCTGGGCCAGCTCGATGAAGGACTCGCCCACTGCCTGCCGGAAGGCTTCGTCCGCCATGGTGTCAGAGGTCTTGCTGTACGCGATCATGTCGTTGTAGATGCCGTCCGTCACACCGATCACGCCGGTCTGCTCCACCATGGGGGCTGTGCCGCCGAAGTCGGATTCCCAGATGGGGGCGTTCTTGATGCGGATGTGGCCGTAGGACACCATCACATCCACCTGACCGGCAGCTAGCCGGGCCACGGAGGTGGTGTGGGAGTCGCACTCCACCACATTGTCCAGATCGCTGATCCCCTTACCGTAGTGCTCCTGCAGCCACAGGGAGGGATAGATGTACCCGGAGGCGGAGGTGGGATTCAGCACCGCCCAGGTGGCGCTGTTCAGGTCGTCCCAGGTCAGCTCCTCCCCGGCGTTGACCTTGGAGAGCAGCTCCTGGCCCTTCTCGCTGGGACCGGCCAGCAGGATACAGCGGTAGTAAGTGCTCATGTCCTCTGTGTTTTCCTCGATGGTGCCGTCGTTCCAGTCGGCGGGGTTCTCAGAGTCCTTGTTGATGGCATAGCGCAGGGCGGTCAGCAGCACATCGCAGTCGTCGGAGAAGAGCACATAGTTGCCGCCGGAGATGAAGCCCAGGTCCGCGCTGCCCGCGCTGAGGGCCTCGCCCACGGCGGTGTAGCTGGTGCCCACGGTCATGTCGATCTCGCCCACGTCGTAGCCCTTTTCCAGCAGCTTTGCCTTCAGCAGCTCCTCCAGCGGCTCCGTGGACTCGGAGATGAGGTCGGCGTCCGCATAGGGAGAAAATGCGATTTTCAGAGAGTCCACCTGCTGTACATCGGTGTCGGACGGAGCCTCCGCCGTCTCCCCGGTGCCGCAGCCGGCCAGGAGTCCGGCGCACAGCGCCAGGCTCAACAAAAGTGCGGAAATCTTCTTTTTCATGGGAATCCCTCCAGTTTAATTTTCTGCGCAAAACAAAACGGGCACGCGCCTCATCAGCACATACCCGTTCAGACCTTCACGCAGATGCTGATGCCCCCGCTTCCGCCTGGGAAGCCGGGTGCGGTCGGCCCTTACTGGGACCCTCTCAGCCTGGAACACAGGCTCCCTCGCAATCTGGTTCTTGTCATCTATGTGAGCGTGGCGCCAGGGAGCTCCCCCTTTCGCCGCATTCCTTAAACCTCGGCCAGTATAGCACGCTGTACAGAAAAAAACAAGAGTGGAAATTTTCCCCCGGCCGCCAGCTGGCGGCCCGCCGAAAGGAACACCTGTCCGGCATCGGGTGGGCGCGAAGAGAACCCCGCTGGAGGGGGATGGCTCCGGCGGTCAGAACAGCATGGCCAGCGTCCCGGCCACAATGAGGGCAAGACCTGCGGCGGAGCGAGATGTGAGCCTCTCCCGAAACACCAGCCGGGAAAAGGCCACTGTGACCAAAATGCTCAACTTGTCGATGGGCACCACCACGCTGGCGGGGCCGCTCTGAAGCGCCCGGTAATAGCACAGCCAGGAGGCCCCGGTGGCCACGCCGGACAGGCAGATGAACGCCAACTCCCGCCGGGGCACCTGCCGCACCGTACCGGCCTTGCCTGTCACCAGCACCATGAGCCAGGCCATCACCAACACCACACCGGTGCGGATGGCGGTGCCCAGGTTGGACTCCACGCCCTGAATGCCGGCTTTGCCCAGGATCGCGGTGAGACTGGCAAACACCGCCGAGCCAAAGGCGTAGAGCATCCAGCTCCCGCACTGGGGTGCACAGCCGGCCGCGAGGGACCTTTTCTCCAGCATCAGGAAGGTGCCTGCGCCGATCAGCACCACCCCGATCCCCTGAGGCAGGCCGATGGGCTCCCCCAGCAGAAAAAAGGCCAGCAGGATGGTGAGCACGGTGCTGGATTTGTCGATGGGCACCACCTTGTTGATGTCACCCAGCTGGAGGGCCTTGAAGTAGCACAGCCAGGAGGCTCCGGTAGCCAGGCCGGACAGCAACAGAAAGAGGAGCGTTGTGGGGCCGATGTTCCGGATCTCCCCCTGGGAGCCCACGACAAACACCATGGTCCACGCAAAAACCAGCACCACAAGGGTGCGGATGGCGGTGGCCACGGTGGAGTCGGTCTTCCGGATGCCGCACTTGGCCAGAATGGCCGTCACACCGGCGAAAAGCGCGGATCCAGCCGCGAAGAGAATCCACATACGCATTCCTCTTTTCTGATGACTGCCCCTTGGACAGTGCGCCCTCGATGCCGCCCCCTGCGGAGACGCCGTGCCCCCGGATGGCACATCCGTGCTTCACGCCGTTCCGGCGGTGGTGCAGGCAGCCAGGGCGGAGCTCCCTCCGGCGCGTTGCGCCGCCGCCGGACAAGAGCAGGCGGCCGCCCTCCGGTAGGCTCCGGCAGTCGACACGGTCCTGATCGTTTGCACCGTTTTCAAAAATATCGGGGGAGGGCCGGACGGGGGGCGGCGGAGGCTGCCGTACCTGCTGTGATCTCCAGCCCTGCACACTGCGGTGCGCCGGGAAGTTGGACGTTTGCCCGTAAAAGCCCTGACAGGGCGGGGGCCGCGGCCGGAGAAAGGAGCGGCCGCGGCCCGGCGGCCACCAGCGATCTCAGTATGGATATTATACCACAATATTTGCCGCCCGCGCATCCATTTTCAATCAAGTGTGCGGACTCTGCACCGGGGAGCCATCCGGGTGCCTCTTGCGCTGCGGCAGCGGAGAGGCGGGACTTCCGGCTATGGCCTTTGCGAATTGACGCAGGGGACGTGACGGGACGGCGGGTTCAGTGTGTCTGCCGCTGCCACAGAACTTCCGCCTGTGCCCGTAGCGGGAAGGTGCGGTTGGGGCAGGACAGCAGCTCGTACAGGATGTTGAATTCCCGGATGGTCACGGGGATCTCCGCTCCGGCAAGAGAGGCCGTCAGCGCGTCGGCATACAGAAGAAGTCCGTCCACGGACAGCTTCCGGCTGGCCTCAATATTGGCCCGGCGCAGCAGTGCCCGCACCCGCATGAGCAGCCCGCTGAAGTCGCCGGGCTTCACCATATAGTCGTCAATGCCTGGGTCGTACCCCTTCTGAAAACTCTCTGGGGAAATGTACCATCCTGCCACAGCACCCAACTGGCTGCGCTCTGTTAACATGTGTCCTCTTTCCGAAATTTTTGCTGCCCGGCGGGGGCTGCGGGACCCGGATTGGTGAAACGTAAAAAAGAGGCACCCCCTGAAAATTATGGCGCATTCAAAAAATGGTGGTGAAAACGGGAGGAAAAGATGTTATAATATCTAAAACACAGGAGGACAGCCGCCTTGGACTTGAGAGAGTATATTGCGCCCGACCTTTTAGAGAAGTTTGAATTTTACAGCTATAATCACGCGCTTGAGATTATCACACAGGCATTTCCGGCGGAGTGGAGCGAGATTGTGGACTGCCTGCGTCAGCTGCGCATCACTACGGACGATCTTCGGGAGTCCGGCGGAAACGAGACCAAGATCCCCAAAAAGTTTGATGATGTGCTGTATCCCCGCGGATGGCGCGAGATCCGCATTTCCGGCGACCTCCACATCAAGTTCTATCCGCGGCAGGCCGAACAGCGGGGACGCTTTTCCCAGGAGCCGTTTGAGGAAAAGGTCATACCCGGGTATATCGACGGACATAATATCGACTTTCTGAAAAACCGGATCGCCTTCGATCTGGAGTGGAACAGCAAAGATCAGACGTTCGACCGGGACCTGCTGGCCATGCGGACGTATTATGACTGCGACCTTGTCAGTGCAGGGATCATCATTACGCGCTCTGCCGAGCTGAACGACATCTTCAAAACCATTTACGACTATGACGGAAAGACCCGCCAGTGGAAACCCATTCTGCGGAAGTACGGGGCCAGCACCACCTGGATGGGGAAATTGACCTATCGCTTGGATTCCCGCAGGAACGGCGGATGCCCCATTCTGGCAGTAGGCATCAGGAAACCGTGCATCACAGATTGGGAGGAAGGGTACATCGATGAGCACAATCCAGGAAACATCTGAAAATCTGCTGCGTTTCTGCGGCGATCAAAAATACGCCACCATATATGCCGACCCTCCCTGGAGGTTCCAGAATCGGACCGGGAAGGTAGCGCCTGAGCACAAGCGGCTGAATCGCTACGAGACCATGGAGCTGGAAGACATCATGGCGATGCCGGTGGCACAGGTGGCGGCGGAGAAGAGCCATCTGTATCTGTGGGTACCCAATGCCCTGCTTCCCGACGGCCTTGCGGTCATGAAGGCCTGGGGATTCGAGTACAAGGGCAATATCATCTGGGAGAAGGTTCGCAAGGACGGAGAACCGGACGGCCGGGGTGTGGGGTTCTACTTCCGGAATGTGACGGAAATTCTGCTCTTTGGTGTCAGGGGCGGCGGGAACAGGACGCTGCCCCCGGCCAGGTCCCAGGTGAACCTGCTGCGGGCACAGAAGCGGGAGCACTCCAGAAAACCGGACGAATTCATCCCCCTGATCGAGCGATGCTCTCCAGGGCCGTTTCTTGAACTGTTTGCCCGCGGGGACCGGGAGGGCTGGGCCATGTGGGGCAATCAGGCCACAGCGGAATATGAACCCACATGGAATACCTATAAAAACCACACGAAAAAACCGGAAGACTGCCGGGAGGAGAGAGCTTCCCGCTCCTGATGACCCGGAGAACAGGGCGGACCGCGCCGTTCCTGTGGGGCAGAATATCGGAAAAACGGCCGTGCGATCAAAAATCGCACGGCCGTTTTGCGTCTGCGGGCCAGGGAGGAGGGGAGCGGCTGCCCGCCATCCAATGCCCGGCACTGCAGGCCCCGTTCTACCGTTGGGCAGAAGTTTCCCGGGCAGGGGGGAAAGCGGCTCCATCCAGGCATCTGGATGGAGCCGCAGTGGTTTGCGGGTATAAATCTTACTGCATAAAGCTGCCGTCCACCATCTGGTCCAGGTAGCCCTGATACTTCTCCTGAACATCGGCGGGCACCAGGTCGCTGAGGGCACCCGCGGACAAGGCACCGTTCTGCAGGGTGCCGTAGATGACCTCGCCGCCGAAGGAGCCATCCTCCACAGCCTCCATGCACAGGCCCACAAGGGAGGCATTGTCCGTCACCTGGCTGCCGATGATGCACTCGTTCTGGCCCAACAGATCGGAGGGCTGGGCGATGTCATAGATGCTCACGGAGCCGCTGGCGGCATTGGCTTCGTCAATGGCCTGCCGTGCGCCGGAGTCCACAGCGGAGGCGTCGCCAAAGAACACATCAGCGCCCTGGTCGATCATGGCCTTGGCAAACTCAATGCCCTTGTCGGCGGCGGAAAAGTCGCCGGAGTAGACCACATCCAGAGTGGAGACGGTCTTGCCCTCCTGCTGTCCCACATAGGCGGCGGCTTCCTTGAATCCGTTATACTTGCCCAGGGTGGTATCCAGTTCCATGGCGCCAATGAAGGCCACCGTGCCGCTCTTGGTCATAAGACCGGCCAGGGCACCGGCGATCCAGCCCACCTGCTGGGCATTGGGCAGCAGGGAGGTCACATTGCCGTTGACGGCTTTGGCGGGAGTGTCCTCGCCGCCGTTCAGCAGGGCGAAGGCCACATCGGGGAACTCCTCCGCCGCCTGAAGGACGGCGTCGGTGTACTGGTTGCCAGGGGCGTAGATCAGGTCATAGCCCAGGTCACAATAGGAGATGATGGTGTCATAGTAGGCAGACTGGGCGATGCTGTCGGAGACCTCCGTGGCCCAGCCGCGCTCTGCGGCGGCATCCACCATGGCGTTGTAGCAGGACATGCCCCACCCGCCGTCGGAGATGCTGGAGTCGCAGATCATGGCCACCCGGTAGCTGCTGTCGCCGGAGTCTTCGCCGGTTTCTCCGCTGGACGTGTCAGTGCCGGAGGTGTCGGTACCGGAGCCGCCGCACGCCGCCAGCGACAGGCACATGACCAGGGTGAGAAGCAGAGCCAATAATTTTTTCATGTTCTTTCCTCCCAATTCTTCATAAATGTGGATGCCTTCTATTGATAACAGCCGCGTGGGCGGCGATTATCCTCAGCGCTCCTCCTTGAGATAGGGCTTGCCGGAGCTCTTGGGGCCGGCCTTCTTCATGCCGATGCCGGCCAATACCACCACGGTGGCGATGTAGGGGATCATCTGGAAGAACTGATAGGGCACGCCGAAGCTGCCCACCTGCAGCCGGATCTGCAGCGCGTCGCAGAAGCCGAAGAACAGGCACGCCAGCAGCACGCCGGCACCGCTCCACCGGCCGAAGATCACCGCCGCCAGGGCGATGAAGCCCCGGCCCGCCACGTTGCCGTCCACGTAGGTGTTGGCGTAGCAGGTGGTGAGATAGGCACCGCCGATGCCGGCCAGGGCGCCGCAGATGACGCAGGCGGCGTACTTCACGCCAATGACGTTGATGCCCAGAGTTGCCGCCGCCTTGGGATACTCGCCCACGGCCTTGTAGTTCAGGCCGGACTTGGTACGGTTGAAGTAGATAACCGTGAAGATCACCAGGCCGTAAGCCAGGTACACCATGGGCGTCTGGTCCAGCAGGAGGCGGACCAGGAAGTTGTCGGAGGTGATGCCCAGGGAGGAGGACAGCGTGTTCATCAGACCCACCTGCACCAGCTCGGACCCGGCGCCGAAGTAGACCCGGTAGATGAAGGCCGCCAGGGCCGGGGCGAAGATGTTGATGGCCATACCGTAGACGATCTGCTCCGCGCAGAGGGTGACGGTGGCGTAGGCGAAGATCATGTTCACCAGAATGCCCACCGCCGCGCCAGCCAGCACGCCCAGCATGGGGCTGCCGGTGATGAGGCTCACCAGAAAGCCCACCAGAGAGCCGATAGAGGCCAGGCCCTCCAGTCCGATGTGGACCAGGCCCGCCCGCTGGGAGTACAGCTCCGCCAGCGCCAGAAAGATCAGGGGCGTGGCCATGCGAACGCTGGAGAGGATGATGTTCATGACAAATTCCATATCAGGCCGCCTCCTTCCGTCTCTCCGTCAGCCTTCCCAGGAACGCCTTGAATCCGGGCAGCTTCACCATGGCCAGACCCGCCACGGTGAACACGATCACCAGGGCCTGGATGATGTCGGATACGCTGGTGGGCACGCCGGTGGCCGCCTGCATGGTGGTAGAGCCCACCCGCAGAGCTGCGAAGAAGATGGCCACCACAATGGTCGCCAGAGGATGCAGCTGACCGATCAGGGCCATGGCCACGCCGTCGAATCCGTAGCCGTTGCCGAAGCCGTTGATGAGCCGGAACTGGGTCCCCAGCAGCTCGGCGCTGCCGCCCAGGCCGGCGATGGCGCCGGAGACGATAAAGCTCATCAGGATGTACTTCTTCACCGCGAAGCCGTTGAACTCCGCCGCCGTCATGTTCAGGCCCACGGCCCGCAGCTGGAAGCCCTTGGAGGTGTAGAACAGGAAATAGTACACCAGCAGTCCCACCGCCAGGGCGATGACGAAGGCGGAGGTGACCCGCAGGCCGAAGAGGCGGCTGAGCTGAGTGGCCTCCGGCACGGCCTGCGTCTGCGGAACGCTGCCGTCCCGCAGCCAGTCGGTATATACCACGCCCATGAACAGCGTGGCCACATAGTTCAGCATGATGGTGATAATCATTTCATTCTGGCCACGGTAGACCTTCAGCAGGCCGGAAATCAGGGACCAGAGGCCGCCAGCCACGGCGCCGCCCACCAGACACAGGAGAATGGCGGGCAGTCCTTCGATCCCGCTCTGGGTGGCAATGTAGCAGCAGACGATGGAGCCCATCAGGAACTGGCCCTCACCGCCCAGGTTGAACACGCCGCAGCGGTATGCAAAGCAGGCGCACAGGCTGGTGAAGATCAGCGGCGTGGAGCGGGCCAGGGTGGTGCCTACGTTCCGCAGGCTGCCGAAGGCACCGATCCAAAGGGACTCCAGCGCCACAAAGGGATTGGCACCCAGCACGGCCATGATGATGCACCCGATGACGAAGGCCAGCAGGATGGAGATGATGGGTACCAGGAAACTGACGAGTTTTCCGCTGTTTTTCATGCGTTCTCCCCCTCCTTATTTCCCGGCCATGGCCAGGCTGATCTCCTCAATGGGAGGATTTTTGCCGGAGAACACGCCCATGATCTGCCCCTCGAACATCACCACAATGCGGTCGGAAACCTCCAGGATTTCGTCGAAGTCCGCGGAGATCAGCAATACGCCGCAGCCCTTGTCCCGGGCCTCGATCATGGTGTCGTGGACGAAGCGGGTGGCGCCGATATCCAGGCCCCGGGTGGGGTGGACGGCCACCAGCAGGTCCGGGCTGCCCTCCAGCTCCCGGGCCAGGATCACCTTCTGCTGGTTGCCGCCGGAGAGGTTCCGCGTCTCCTGCTCCACAGAGGTGCAGCGGATGTCGTACTTCTCCTGCATCTTCAGGGCGTAGTCCCGGATGGCCTTTTTCTTCAGAAAGTAGCCCTTGGCACTGGAGAACTCCGGAGAGTCCGTGGCCTTGAGCACGATATTGTCCTTCACGGACATATTGCCGATGAGGCCCATCTTGTTCCGGTCCTCCGGGATGTGGGATACATTTTCCAGAATAAAGCCGTTGGGGGTGAACTGAGCCACCTTGGAGCCCTTCATGTCCACCTCACCGCCGTCCGGCGTCAGCACGCCGGTGACCACCTGGGCCAGCTGGCTCTGGCCGTTGCCGTCCACGCCGGCAATGCCCACGATCTCGCCCCGGCCCACGGTCAGGGAGACGCCGCTGAGCCCTGCGTGCTTGGATTCTTTGTGGTAGTCCACGCTCCGCATCTGGATGACGGGATCGCCCGGCTCCTCCACCTTGCCGTAGTGGGAGGGGGCCAGCTCCCGGCCGATCATCAGGTTGGCCAGCTCCTGGCCGTCGGTCTCGGAGCGATCCAGGGTGGTGATGACCTCGCCGGTGCGCAGAATGGTGATACGGTCGGAGATCTGCAGCACCTCCCGCATCTTGTGGCTGATGAAGATGACGCTTTTGCCCTCCTCTGTCAGCTTATGGATGATCTGGAACAGTCCCTCTACCTCGATGTCTGTCAGGGCGGCGGTGGGCTCGTCCAGAATCAGCAGCTCCGCGCCCCGATACAGGGTTTTCAGGATTTCCACCCGCTGCTGGGCGCCCACGGCAATCTCCGTGATGGGCCGGTCCAGCTCCACGTCCAGACCATAGCGCTCCGCCAGCTCCAGGATTTCCTTCTTCCGGGCCTCCTTGTCGATGAAGATGCCCTTGGTGTTCCGGTCCCCCAGGATGATGTTCTCGAACACCGTCATGGCCTCCACCAGCATGAAGTGCTGATGCACCATACCGATGCCCAGCTTCACCGCCTGGGCGGGAGAGTCGATGCGGACCTCCTTCCCATTCAGGAAGATCTTTCCCTCTGTGGGCTGGTACAGCCCGATGAGGACGTTCATCAGCGTGCTCTTTCCCGCGCCGTTCTCCCCTAACAGGGTATGTACCTCGCCCTTGCGGACGGACAGGTTGATGTCCCTGTTGGCGTAGAAATCGCCGAAGCGTTTGCTGACGTGCTCCATTCTCAGTAACTCATCCAAAGTTTCAGCCCCCTCCTTACATGCGGTGCTTCCCCATGCGGGCAAGCATCAGCTCCTTTTTCTCCTGCAGCGTGCAGACCATGGGCTCCGCCCAGGAATACTGCTGCATGAACACCCCCTGAAACTGGCAGATGGCGTCCTCATCGCCGCTCATGAATGCCTGAAAATCCGAGTCCGCCAGGTCCATCCGCACCCGCAGGCTCCCCCGGCTGCGCAGGAACATCTCCTCCGCGCCATAGTCCCGCAGGGTGTCTGCCAGCTCCTTGATGGTGCGGCGGTAGCCGGTGCCGTCGGCGTTCTCTCCCCATAGGTTTTCCACGATCTCGTGAATGGACACCGGCCGCCCGTCCCGATACACGCACAGGGCCATCAGCTCCTTGGCCTTGCCGGAGCGGAAGTGCACCGGCTCGCCGTCCACCAGCATGTCGAAGGCCCCGAAGGTGTGGAAATGGATGCGCTTGCACTGGCGGCGGCGCAGCAGCTTGGCCCGCTCCATCACATCGGCGATGTCCTCCCGATCAAAGGGCTTGAAGATGATGTAGTCCGCCTTCATCTTCAGCGCCTCCACCGCAAACTTCGGGTGGGCTGTGGCGAAGACGATGATGATGTCACTCCGCAGCCGCCGCAGGGCCTGGGCCAGATGGATGCCGTCCATCCCCGGCATGTCGATATCCAGCAGGGCAAAATCCACCACATGGCCGGCGGCGTACTCAATGGCCGCGTTGGGATCGGTGAATTTCCCCACAATTTCAAAATCAGGCATGTCCGCACATTTCAGCTCGAAGAGCTGCAGATCCAGCAGCATGTCGTCCACCAGAATGGTTTTCAATCGCGGTCACCCCTGTCTCATGTTTCTATTGTACCAGATGGAGCGTACGGAAACCGTACGCTTTCAGGTCGATTTTGAAAGATTTTCCATGTTTTTCCCCCGCTTTCCATAAGTCAGGACAGCCTGTGTGCCCATGCCCACTGTGCTGGTGATCCGCAGCTCGCTGCCGGGGAAGCGGGCTATGCGCCGCCGCACATTCTCCAGCCCGATGGAGCCCTTCTCTCGGACAGCTTCCAGGCCGAAGCCCACGCCGTCGTCCGTCACCGTGACCTGCCAGTGGTCCGGCAGCTCTTCCAGCTTCAAAGAGACGGTTCCGCCGCCCACCTTGGGCTTGATGCCGTGGAGGATGGCATTCTCCACAATGGGTTGGATGGTCAGCAGGGGGATGGGAAAGTCCACGTCGGGAATCTCGTAGACCATGTGCAGCCGGTCCCCCAGCTGCTGCTGGTTGATATCCGCATAGGCCCGGACCGCCCGGATCTCCTCCCGGAAGGAGCCGATCCCGCCGTCGGCAGTGACGGAGTCCAGTGTGAACCGCAGGTAGCGGGCGAAGTCTCCGGCCATTTTGTAGGCCGCCTCCGGCTTCAGGACGATCAGGGCCTGCAGAGCGTTGAGGGTGTGGTAAAAGAAGTGGGAGCGGATCTGGTTCAGCAGCATATTGCCCTGTTCCCGCTCCAGCTGCTCCTGCAGCTGCTGGATGGCCCGCTGGGATTTTTCCAGCTGCAGCTGCCGCAGCCGGCCCGCGTAGTAGACGCCCGCCGCAGCCAGCAACGCCACCAGCAGGCTCACCGCCACCCCCAGCCACAGGCTGATCTGGAGATACCAGGGCCGCAGGGGCGCCAGGGAGACGGTCCAGACAGAGTTGAACAGCTCCTGCGCGTGGTCCACAGTCCGCACACCCTCCGGCAGCGGGTCCGCCGTCTCGAGAATCACCTGTTTCTGTCCGTCGTCCGGATTGATGCGCCAAATTTGGCAGGCGAAGCCCTGGGCATTTACCCGCTCCACGGAGCTTCCGGACAGGGCGGCCGGAAAGTCCAGCGTCACGGAGACAATGCCCCAGAAATACCGCTGGCCCTGTTCGTCCGTCAGAAAGACCGGCAGCCGCCCGGCGATGCCCAGGCCGCCCTGGATCAGCTGGAAGGGGCCGGCGATATACAGCGCCTCTTTTTCGATGGCAGCTTGAGCCTCCAGATTGCCGGCCCCGTCCCCGTACATGTTCAGCCCGACGACATCCTCGTTTCCCTCCAGGGGAAAGACACCGTCCACGATCCCGTCCGGCGCGAAGAGGACGTTTCGCACATAGTCCTCCCGCAGCAGGACATGGGCGACCCTGCCGAAGTCCGAATAGTCCCCGCTGGTCTGGATGAGATAGGCCTCCAGAACGCGGGTTTTGCTCATCTCGGAGAGCATAAACTCATACGTCTCCGCCCCGATGGCGCTGGCGACATAGCCCATGCGGTCCCGCTCCTGGTTCCGGCGGCTCCACTCCATGCAGCCAACAAGCACCAGTCCGGCCGCCAGGGCCAGTACAAAAGCCCGTCCGGCGTGAATCAGAGGCGTCCGCTTTGCGGTCCGCACCAAGGCGATCCCTCCCTTTTTTTGGCACCTGCCTTTTTTATTAAAGAATACGTCAAATCGGCCCGCAATGCAAGCAGAGGGCCGGGGCCTATCCGTCGGTGTCAGAGCAGTGTTCTGCCGCGCAAAATCCATTGGATACATAGACAGCCGGCCGGAAGGTAAAATATAGAGGATAATTGTACGGGAGGCGATATGCAGTGCAAGACTATACCATCACAGGAGAACAGCTCCAGGCGTTCAGGCAGCGCCTGGTGTGGGAGGAAAAGAGCCCCGCCACCATCGAGAAATACCTGCGGGATGCGGCGGATTTTACCGCCTGGCTGGACGGCCGGGCGGCGTCCAAGGCGGCGGCGGGGGCCTGGAAGGCCGCCTTGCTGGAGGCGAAGCTGGCGCCGGCCACCATCAACGTCAAGCTGGCGGCGGTCAACCGGTTCCTTGTATTTCTGGGCTGGCCGGCGTTTCGGGTGAAGCCCCTGCGCATCCAGCGGCGGCTGTTCCGGGACGACAGCCGGGAGCTGACAAGGCCGGAGTACCTCCGCCTGCTGGAGACCGCCCGCACCCAGGGCCGGGAACGGCTGGCGCTGCTGCTGGAAACCATTTGCGGCACCGGAATCCGGGTGTCCGAGGTGCGCTATGTCACCGTGGAGGCCGTGTACCGGGGAAGGGCCGAAATCTCCTTGAAGGGCAAGATCCGGACCATCCTGCTGCCGGGCAAGCTCTGCCGCAAGCTCCTCAAATACGCCAGGAAACAAAAAATCGCTTCCGGCGAGATTTTTCTCACCAGAAACGAAAAAGGCATCTCCCGCCGGCAGATCTGGGCGGAGATGAAAGCGCTGTGCGACAAGGCGGGCGTGGCACCCAGCAAGGTGTTTCCCCACAATCTGCGGCACCTGTTCGCCAGGACGTTCTACCGTGTCTGCCGGGACGTGGCCAAGCTGGCGGACGTCCTGGGCCACTCCAGTATTGAGACGACCCGGATTTACCTGATCTCCACGGGCACCGAGCACGCCGGGACTCTGGCACGGCTGGGGCTGGTCTGTTAGAAATAGGACAGAATCGCCATTCCGATGCGGATGGCTGCAAAAAAATAACCAGACATACATAATTGATTTTAACAGTAACCAAATTCTAGCACAAAGCACCGCCAGCCGCAAGAGCTTTTACCGATTTGGGCAGCATAAAATGGCCGGAAAAGCGTCGAATTTTGTCCGGCTGCTGTCTTTGCGCCATTTTTGAGCCCGCGCAGGCTGCGCGGGCTTTTTTGCGCACATTTGCCCCTGGTCTGCAGGCCCTGTTTCGGTCCCTTACAGGAGGAAATGGCGATTCTGTTGACAGGAGGCGGGGAGATGAGGAGTCCAGAGGCTCTGAAGCCGCGGGAGACACACCGCACACCGAACTGGCCCGGCGCCGAGCTCAGCATGGAGACCATCCGGGCTTATCTGGCGGACCTGTCCGGCAGGGGACGCCGCAAGGGCACGGTGCAGATGTACAGTGCCAAGCTGCGGGCCCTCTATGACTACCTGCCCCCGGACAAGCAGATCTCCCGGGGAACGCTGGCTGCTTGGCGAGCATTCCTGCTGGAGGCAGGGTATTCCCCCAGCACCGTGAATACCCACCTGTCTGCCGCCAACGGGCTGATGGAGTACATGGGGCGGCGGGACCTGCAGTTGGTGGGGCAGCTGGAGGCGGACAAGGGCCTCCAGCCGGAACTGAGCCGGGTGGAGTATCTGCGGCTGCTGCAGGCTGCCAGGATACTGGAAAAGGAGCGGACTTACCTGCTGGTGAAAATATTCGCCCTGGCGGGCATCCGGGTGGGGGAGCTGCCTCAGGTGACCGTTGAGCGGGTGCGGGCCGGGCGCCTGCCGGTCCGTACCGGCGGGGAGCGGCGGTACGTCCCGTTGCCCGCCTGTCTGCAGGGGGAACTGCTGGACTACGCCCGGCGGCAGGGCCTGACGGCGGGGCCGGTGTTCTGCACCCGGAACGGGAAAGGCATGAGCCGGACCCAGGTGACGGAGGAGATCCAGACCCTGTGTCATGACGCCCGGGTAGAGGAGGAAAAGGGAACGCCCCGGTGCCTGCGGAAGCTGTATCTGGCTACCCGGGCGGAGGTGGAGCGCGGCGTGCGCCTGTTGGCGGAGCAGTCCTACGAGCGGATGCTGGACACGGAGCAGCTGGCCGCCGGGTGGGCGGAGGGAACCGGTCATTCCATCCATAAGGATGTTTACATATAAGATCACTGAAATATAAAAGGAGGAGAAGTGATGAAGAAACGGATCTTGTCAGCATTTCTGGTCCTCTGTATGATGCTGACAATGGTTCCCACTGCTGCCCTGGCGGCAGAAGACCCTGGCGGCGGCAACGGGAGCGACCGGGTCCACACAGAGAGCAACGACGGCGTCGTGGTGGACAAGACGGTCAACTATGATGAGGACGGAAATTATTCCCTGACCCTGGAGGCCTATGTCACCAACGAGGTGACCAAGGGAAGCAAGACCACACCGCTGGATATTGTGCTGGTGTTGGATGTCTCCGGGTCGATGGATGATGACCTGGGAGAGAGCACGTGGGAATATACCCCCACTGATGAACAGAGATGGTCGTATAGCGACATCAACGGGTCTCGGTGGACGACGTATTATTTCCGCGATGATGACGGCAACTACTACGAAGTGGAAGCTGAAAGTGATGGTTCTTGGGGGAACCGGCAATATTCCATCGGGTATTATACCGGCAGCGGGTTTTACCGGGACTGGAATCAGCTCGGTACTACCAGCAGGAACCAGAATGCCAACCTTTGGACAGGTACTCTTTACACGCGCCAAGAGATAACGACTTCCAAGATGGAGGCCATGCAGAGCGCTGTAAACGGCTTCATTGATCAAGTGGCCGAAAACGCGGCGGGTGCAGACAATGACGTGACCCACCGAATCAGCATTGTCAAGTTTGCTGGCAGCAGCACGGATTCGGTGGGAAACGATACCTACAATGATTGGTTCTATACTTATAACTATTCCCAGGTTGTGAAGGATCTGACTGAGGTAAGCGGTAGCAATGTCCAAGTATTGAAGAATACGGTCAATTCTTTGGAGGCTTCCGGCGCCACTCAAGTGAACTACGGTCTGAACCATGCTCAGCGGGTTTTGACAGGAGAAGGCCAGCTCACAGGCGCTCGAGAGGATGCCAAGAAGGTCGCGGTAGTCTTTACAGACGGTAACCCTACTTCCGGCAGTTCTTGGGAGGGCGGAGTAGCCGCCGACGCTGTCAATCTGGCCTGCGATTTGAAGGACGGCGGCGTGACCGTGTACACCATCGGCATGTTTGAGGATGCGGACCCCAGCGATACGGACGGCCGCTTCAACAAGTACATGAACGGTGTGTCCTCCAACTATCCGAATGCCGAAGTTACAAACTGGAGGGGGGACCGCACTCAAGACTGGGATGACTGCAAACTGGGCACCCGCGTGACGGAAGGCAACTACTACTTCGCGGCGGACGATGCCGAGGAGCTGGAAAACGCTTTCAGCACCATCGCCGATAACGTGAGCACCTCCAAGGTGGCGGCCGGCGCGAACACGGTGCTGTCCGACACGCTGTCGGAGTTCTTCACCTTCCCGGAGGGGCTGACAGGCAGTTCTGACGGGGGGATGGTCCAGTATGCGGAGGTCAAGGGCCAGGACGCGGACGGCAGCTATACGTGGTATGAGCCAGAGGCGCTTACAGGCGTTACCCCTGTGGTAAATGCCGACAGCAAGACCATCACTGTGAAGGGCTTTGACTACACAGCCAACGCGGTGACGAAGACCACCAATCAGGACGGTACTGTCACCTGGTCCGGCGGCAAGCTGGTCCTGACGTTCCCCATCCAGCCCGATGTGAGCGGCAGCTGGAGCGACGCCGATACCTATGTGACAAATGACACGGGCGAACACAAGGCCGGTCTGAGCGGCTACATGGTGGATGAGAAGCCGAATCAGTCTCTGGAGCTGACGGAGTCCCCCGAAGCGCCGGTGGAGACGTATCAGGTGTTGTATGATGCCAACGCCGATGATGCCGACGGTACGGTCACGGACAGCAAGTACTACATCACCGGCGGCGAGGCCATGGTGCTCCAAAACATGTTCACCCGGCCGGGGTATGAGTTTACCGGGTGGAACACCGAGAAGAACGGCACCGGAACGCCTTATGCGGCGGGGAGTGCCATCACTATCAAAAACACCGATGTGACCCTGTACGCCCAGTGGAAGTCCTCCACGGCCAGCTATCGGGTAGAGTACTATCAGCAGAATTTGGAAGATGATAACTACTCGATCGTTGCAGCTGATACATTGACACCCTCTGGTACTGTCGGAGATACTGCCACTGCTGAAATCAAGGAATACGAAGGCTTCACTTATAATGAAAGCTGTTCCGATTCCTCCGGTATCATCGCCGAGGACGGCACGCTGGTACTGAGGCTGTACTACGACCGGAACGAGTACACAGTGACGTATGAGTATGAAGGTACAGTCCCTGCGGGTGCGCCGGAGGTGCCGCGTGAACAGACCTGCAAGTACGGTGAGACTGTGGAACTGGCAAAGATGCCGGATGTCACAGATTACCGCTTCAGCGGCTGGGATTCTGAAGATGTTGCGCTGAGTGGAGGTTCATTTACAATGCCCGATCATGCTGTTGTGATCGAGGGCAGCTTCTCTCAGCTCAACAGCTATACGGTGACTTACGACTTGAATGGCGGCACAACAACAAGTCCCCAGACCGTATTTCCCGGGCTGGCTTACGGCGATAAGACACCGAGAATTGAGGATCCGACTAAAGAACCCAGCGAACTTTATTCGTATGAGTTTACCGGATGGTCTCCTGAAATAGCGGATACTGTAACCGGGGACATTACGTATAGAGCGGAGTATACGCGCACAGAACGGGAATTTACCGTAACCTATTATCTGGACGGGACTCTCTACGCTGAACCAGAGTCCTACACCTACGGGGAAACCGTTGTAATCAAGAAGCAGGCAGAAGACGCTACTGAATGGACTACAAATGACCTTCAGGAAAGCGACATTATTGAAGGCCTGTTCTACATGCCTGAGCACAACGTTGTCTTCACCGCAACCACCGACGGCACGGTGACGCCCGACGAGTGCACATACACTGTCGTGTACCATTATGTGGACCGAGATGGGAATGAAGAAACAGAGACCGATCCCAAGGATAGGCCGTCCACGGCAGGCACGCCGGTCAGCGGGTTGTATGACACGAACAGGACGTCTCATAGCGATAGCACCTACATCTTTGACCGGGCGGAACTGAACAATGTCGAGATCATAGGCGGTGAGACTCTCCAAGCAGGCCATAACTCCATCGACGTCTACTATGACATCGACGAGCTGGGTCCTGACGACGAACCCGACGGGACCCCCGACAAGGACCAGATTGTCTTCACCTATGTCAGTGCCGATGGCTCTATGGGCTCTGTGAACCTGGAGAAAGAAGTCGTCACCAGAGACCAGACCGGCAGGGCCTCTCCGACGGGAGCTGTGGCGACAGCAGAAGAGGGCTATGAGTTCGTGGAGTGGACCGATGACTACTATCATAGAACTGACACGGACGCGGGAATGGAGTACCTGGCAGGCTTGCCCTACGACGAGGACACCACCTTCACAGCGAAGTTCCAGAAAGCTGGAGAGGAGCCGGGGAATACCATCTCGGTGATTTTCCTTGCGGAAAACGGCACGTTCAGCAATGGGCAGACCACCTACACGGCAATCGTGGAGGTTAATGCAGATGGCAAGTATCGCCTGGCCGAAGGCGATATCTTGGAGGCAACACCTGATACAGGCTATGGGGATCCCAGCTGGACCTGCAACTATGAGGACTGTGATGCTCCGAAGATCGGAGACCCGGTAGAGGATTGGGATCTCTTTGTTGTGACCTTCCACCCCGCAGGGGTCGTGCCGACCCAGGTCACGGTTACCTATGCGTGGGCCGGCGATCACCCGGAGGGTGTGGAACTGCCTGAAACGGAAACACTGGCTGCCGGCAGCGATTACACCATTCAGCCGCCCAGTGAATTGCAGGTTTCAGACGAGCAGGGGACCTGGTATTTTATCGGCTGGTATGACAAAGTCGGTGTCCCTTACGGCGGAACGATTTCTGCCATCGATGCCGACACCACTTTGTACGGGCGCTGGGATTTCCAGGCGACTCCCGAAGAGCCCGAGCCCGATCCCGGAGACGGCCGTTTTATGGTGATCAAAGAGCCGGATCAGACCTCTGTCACCGTGGGCGATCCCATCACTTGGACCATCACCATTGCCAGCATGACGGATGAGACGTTGACCCTGGATGTGACTGACAAGTTGGAAGGTGTGACGCTGACAGATGAGGAGGGCAATACGGTCACCAATCCGGTTATTGTCGAAGGCTGGACCTATGCAACGCTGTACGCCAGCTATCAGACCTCACTGGACGATGTGAACCAGAAGATTGTGAACACCGTGGTAGTCACGGACACGGATCATCCGGAGGATCCCCCGGTGGAGGTCCCGGCGGACCCTGTGGAGGTGAAGCCCTATGCCATCACCATCACGCCGGCGGACATTGTGATCTACACCGGCGGAACCGGATACAGCGGTGTGCTGGACGATGCGGGCGATTTTGTCGGCAGCATGGAACAGGGCCTGCCGGAGCCGGGTTATCACATCGATCTGCCCGACTCTGTGGAAGCGTGGCTCACCAGCCATGGCGTGGACCTGACGCAGGCTGCAAACCTGGCGGACTACCTGAGCTTCTACTATTATGACCAGGAGACTGGTGCGGCGATCCGCCGCTGGGATCTGATGGACCAGGGCGTCTACTCGAGAGATGCAACCGGCAACGTGAGCCGCTATGTATATAGCCTGAGCCCGAACCAAATCGAGGGTGAAAATGAAGGCGTCAAGGTCCGGCTCCAGTTCACAGATGACGGCAACATCATCACTACCGACAACATCCGAATGGAAGAGGGCGTTGTTTCTGCCAACTATGAGATGACCATCTACGACGGCGGTCTGAACCAGAGCGAGATTCAGGCGGTGTTCTCCGCCGGCGGTGATACGCTCGTCTGCAGCGTCGATATCGGTACCGGCCATCTCTTGGTCAAGAGCGTTACAGACGAGGGCACTTCCACCAACGAGATCGTGACCAGCGCCGACACTGTGGACGCGAACCAGATCACTGCCGTTGACAGCGGCAATGTGACCTATTATGTCAATGACAGTGAGGTCCAGGTGGATCCCGGCCGCGTGCAGCTGCTAGTGGACAGCGTCTCCAACAGCGACGCGTTCGATGCCGCCATGGGCGCTGACGCCCTTGCAAAAGTCGCGGCCACGGACAACACGCTATCCGCCCCCCAGTACGAGATGGCCTATCTGGACCTGGTGGACACCCAGAACGGCAACACCGTGGTAACCCTGGGCAACCAGCAGGCGCTGACCATCTACTGGCCCATGCCCGCCGACGCCGACGAGGACGGCGCGTTCTACCTGGTACACTATACCGGCATGGACCGTGAGAGCGCCAGCGACACAGGCGACTTGGCTGGTACCGCGCATACCGTGGAAAAGATCCAAGCTACCCGCGACGGCGACCATCTGGTCTTCACTGCCGGCAGCTTCTCTCCCTTCGTGCTGGTGTACGAGAAGGAGAGCAGCGGTGGAGGCGGCAGCACCGGAGGCGGCGGTGGAGGCGGCAGCCGGCCCACCCTGAACACGGAGGACCATTACTCCTATATCATCGGCTACTCCGACGGCACGCTGCAGCCCTACGGCACCATCACCCGGGGCGAAGTGGCCACCATCTTCTTCCGCCTGCTGACGGACGACACCCGGGAGGAGTACTGGAGCCAGGTCAACGACTACACGGACTGCAGCTCCGACCTGTGGTGCAACAACGCCATCTCCACCCTGACCAACATGGGCATCATCGACGGGTTCTCGGACGGGACCTTCCGGCCCTATGCCAAGATCACCCGCGCCCAATTTGCCAAGATCGCGGTGGGCTTTTTCGAGACCACCCGGGAGGACTACCAGGGATACTTCACCGATGTGGATATTAACGCCTGGTACACCGAGTACGTAGAGGCGGCAGCCCGCGTGGGCCTGATCGAGGGCTTTAATGACGGGACCTTCCGCCCCAACACCAACATCACCCGGGCACAGGCCTGCGTGATCGTGAACCGCGCCCTGGGCCGCAGCCCGGATGAGGATCGGCTGCTGGACGAGGACGAGATGATCACCTGGCCCGACAACAATCCGGAGGACTGGTTCTATGCCGACATGCAGGAGGCGACCAACAGCCACGACTACACCTGGGTGACCGTCAGCGGTGACAAGGTCGAGAAGTGGACGGAGAAGCTGGAACAGCGCGACTGGGCGGCTCTGGAGCACGCCTGGTCTACGGCTCACTCTGCCCCCGGCGGCGAGGTGACCAAGTAAGCGCGTACTCTGGCAGAATTTGATTCCCCAAAGGCCGTGGGAGAGGCATTTGCCTCTCCCACGGCCTTTTGACGGCCTCCGATGGCGCATCGGGACTCTTCGTGGCCAGCGGTCGCGCCGGCGACATTCCGGAGGCGTGATCCTCCGGAGGTGGAAGAGGAAAAGCGGCCGCCAAAACTTTTTTGCCCTTTGGGGCGTCTTATAAGACAGCCGGAGTCCCACAGAGGATGACGCCGGCAAACATCTTGAGGAAAGGATCATAAACGATGCAGAAGAAGCTCATTTTCTTGGCATTAACAGGGCTCCTGTGCCTGTCCCTCGCAGGCTGCGGCCAGAGCGGCAGTACCTCGCCGGAGGGGGGCAGCTCTCCGCAGGCGGAGCAGCCCGCGGAGGAGACCGCTGGAGAAGATGGGGGCCGGACCCCTGAGGAGGACGGTGCGGATACGGAAGCGCCCCAGTATACAGATAATTTTTCCATAGATACGGAGGCTGTTACAGCATTTGCAGAGCAGATCCAGGCCGCAGTGGCGGAAAAGAATCTGGAGGCGCTGGCGGACCTGGCGTCGTATCCGCTGTACATCGGCTTTTCCGATGGAGGGGAATCTGTGGAGTCCCGGGAGGACCTGATCGCACTGGAAGCGGACCGGATCTTCTCAGAAGAGCTGGTCTCTGAGATCGCCGGGGCGGACCCCGGGGGGCTGGCCCCCAGCAAGGCAGGATTTGCCCTGTCCGCCAGCGGCAGGCCCAATGTGGTGTTCAGTGTTGTCGATGGCAGACTGGCCATTGTGGGAATAAATTACTGACCTGCTCTTCCGCAGGGGACAAAAGGCGGCTGGCGGCGGGGGAGGCGTCGCTGCCGGAAAAGCTGGAGCTGCTGGGCAGGACCATCCGGTATCCGGAGCTGGACGTCTATTCCGCCACCCAACTGCTGGAACAGACGGAGGAGCATAGCAAGGCCTAGGCGGAGGCGGCGTGGTGTATATCCAGGCCGACGGCAGTCTGGCCGCCGGTATGCTGTATTTGCGGGGCGGCCCGGAGCACCGGGATGACCATTGGATGATGGTGGACAAGGGCACGGGGCTGCCGGTGTGGATCGACTCCACACTCCGCTCGGCAAGGGGTTCCCTGGGCACGGCGGAAGCGCTTGGACAGGCCTTCCGCAGAGGTCTCAGGCTGGAGATCTGACAGTACGGCCCGGCCCCAGATGGAAGGTGGAGGGCCGCAGCGGGCGCGTCAGTGTGGAGCTGATGGGATTTGTGTGGGACCTCTCCGGGAAGGAACCGGCCTCCCGTGCCGCAGAAGGGAAATGATGCAACAATGATGCCTTTTTGCGGCTGCTTTGCCGGAAACAGGGCTTATGGTATCGGTATCAAAAGGGAACAGGCGCCCGGACGGGTGCTGCGGATGAATATGGAATGGAGGAATTCATCATGAAAAAGAATCGGATGCAGATTTCCACGCTCCTCACACTGCTGCTCTGTATGCTGCTTCTCACTGCCTGCGGCGCGTCTGCCGCGGAGAGTGAGGGGACGGATCCGGAGACTCCGCCGCAGGAATCGGCGGCTGCGCCGGAGACGGAAGAACCGTCTGCCCAGCAGGAGGACGTCACGCTGGAGGAGCTCCTGGGAGAGGACTATGTGAATTACCTGACGGAGACGATCACGATGCAGATGGCCAACCGCATGGACAAGGACCCGGAGGTCCGCTACTTCCCGATTGAGGACAACACGCCGTTGAGCGACTATGTGACCATCGGCGGGACCACGAAGTTCGAGGTGGACGAGGAGGGAAATCCGGTGATTTACTTCCCGGCCGGAACCGTGACGGATGAGGCAAATGGCGAGCAGAGCTTTCGGATCCCGAAGCTGTATCAATAACCGGAGAAACTGAAAACAGGCCGCCGGCTGCAGCCGACGGCCTGTTTCATTATTTCTGGGCAGAAAAGAACTGCCGTCCTGAAAGGGGGGGCTGCATTGCCGCCATCAGAGCAGGAATACTTTTGCAGACTCCAGCCAGAGTGGGCACAAGATCAAAAGGCGCCGGTTTACACTCCGGCGCACCCTGGTGGCAGGCGCCAACATCGCCGGCTTCAAGCGGGTGGCTGAGGCCATGATGGAGCAGGGCGTATTCTGAGGCAAAGCATCCCACGGCTCTTCAGCCGCATAGCAAGGCGGAGCGTGAATAATGGCGGACATGAGCAGATGGCTGATGTGAGAGATGGCATACCATCAGATATGTACCAGAAATGGGAACGGGCATCCGATAAGAGCACTCTGGTGAAGACCCGGGCGAAAGGCCCTGAAAAAGCCGGGCAGAGCTGCTGCGGACAGACAACATGGTTCTGACAGACCCACCTCAAGCAGAGATAGTAAAGAAGCACAAAAGCCAGCACCGGGCAAGATATTTCCTGTCCGGTGCTGGCTTTTGCTGTACGGATCACGCTGTAAGCTGGAGGAGCTGCTTCTATGCACCCATCTGAGCGTTTCTTGTTCTAAGGAATTCTATGTTTCAGCATTCTGTGTAAGGAAGCGTTTGTAAAGAGCGGCTGGCCGATGGGATATACTTCCGGACTGATGATCTCCGGGGGGCATAACACCGGAGAATGGCTCCCGGTCTTATCTTGACAGGCCAACGGCCATAGACTTTGCAGCCGGCCTGTGAACTTCATGCAGCGGTGCTGCGGGGAAGGCGATGCGTCTATCAATTCCTCCATATTGGAGGGAGAGGAGCTCATTCGTCACCGCTCTCCTTCATTTGCAGCAATTTGATTAGATCGCTGGTCATTCGGTCAACCAGAAGCAGCTGGGCAGGGGAGAGCCCGGAGAGCTTTTCCATAACGGAGGCTGCCAGCAGATTGGAGTCCGGAAGGAGGGCCCTGCCCCGCAGGATCCACTCTGTGGAGGTTCCAAGAACTTCACAAAGATGAATCACAGTTTCCAGAGAGGGGCCGGCCAACCCCCGCTCGATTGTGGAGATGAACTGCGTGGAACGGTCAATCCGCTCTGCCAGTTCCTCCTGCGTCAGCCCAGCTTGCTCCCGGGACTGCTGGATCCGTCTTCCGATTGCGATGTTCAGCGGCTTCTTTCCCTGCATGATGATATACTCCTCAATATAATATCATCAGTTTACGCATAATAATGCTTGACTTAAACGAAATGTTATGCTTATAATTCTAAGTGTAATATACTTAGTTTTTGCGGAAGCGGTGAAGGATGATAAAAGGTAGCTGCCCTTTTCCAGCCATTGGCTGGGAGAGGGCAGCGTTTGCGTTATCCGGAAATCCAAATCATTCTTCTGATTTGTTACATAAGGATAACCTTTTGCCGCCGCCCGCCAAGAGAGGCATTATGCGAAACGAGTTCCGCCAGCCGGATGAACAGAATATGCGCCAGCTCCTGCACCAGCATCCGGAGGACCTGCCGGGGCTCATCCTCCGCCTGGCCTGGCTTCAGGGGCTCAGCCGGGAGGAGATCGTCGCCCTGAAATGGGCCCAAGTGGATTTCCAGGAGAGGAGTCTGTTTCTGGAGGACCGGACGGTCCCGCTGGAGGAAGAGACTGCCGGATGCCTCGCTGCCCGCTTCGAAAATGGCGGCGCGGTGTCTCCTTATGTGGTGATCTCCGATAAGTTCCGGGAACCTCTGCGGCCGGAGTCCGTCTCCCGCATTGCCAGAAATGCCCTGACTGCGGGAGGCCTGCCTCAGCTCCAATTGAAAGATCTGCGGCGGGACTACTTTTTCCGCCAGCTGGAGCAGCACGACTGGCCCTATGCCGTCCGGGTCAGCGGTCTGTCGGTCTCCACCTTCCAAGCCTGCTTTGCCGGAGACACCCCGCACAAAAAGCGTTCAACACAGGCAGGGCAGCAATTCGATGAATTCCGTCTGTGGCAGGTCCTTCAAAAGGAGGACAGCTCCGCCGCGGGCATTGCTCTGTGGATGAGCTGGCAAATGGGCGTGCAGGGCAAGGAGCTGGTGAATCTCACCTGGGACCAGGTGGATTTAGAGCGGGGGCTGCTGCATCTGCCGGAGCGGGACATGCTGCTGACCAATGCCGTGCGGCGGCTGCTGGAAAAAGTGCAGAAGGTCCGCTCCCCTGGGGAGGATCCCCATGTGCTGCTCTCCCCCCAGTCCCGGCGGCCTATGGATTTGGCCCGGCTGTCCAAGGTGGTGCAGACGGCGCTGATCCGGGGAGGTCTGGAAAATATCACGCTCCGGGACATCCGGGCGGCAGGCGGACAGCGGGAGGACGACCAGACCCTGCTGGAGTGGACCCGGGCCCATGGCAGCATCACCCGGCGGGATGTGATGGCGCTGCTGAATCTGTCGGACACTGCGGCATATCTCCGCCTTCGCCGGCTGGTTGGCCGGCGGGAGCTGGAGCAGGTGGGCAAGAAATACTATCTCCCCGGAACAGTGGTGCCGGAGGAAAAGCAGTGGGAGGTGATCTCAGCCTATCTGCAGGAGGCGGGGTTTGCCTACTGCCAGGATGTAGCGGAGCTCCTGCACGTCGGAAAGCGCAAGACGGCAGGTATCCTGCGGCGGATGGTGAGGGACGGCCAGCTGCTGCAGTTTGAAAAGCGGTATTATCTGGCGAAGCAGCCTGGGCAGAAGCAGATTCAATGAGGGGCGGCGAAGGGCTTCGCCGCCTCTTTTATTCTCCGCGCCAAGGTTACAAAATATAACAAATTCAAAACGTATTGCGTCCATAAGTTTTCGTTTGGATTAAAAACGGGCTGAAACTGTGGACTTTTTAGAGAAGTTTGGATAGAGTTGCCTCAGCGGGGACGCCGGGGCGGATGCGACTCTTCGGCGAATGCGCCGGCAGGGCTAGCGCCGGCGGAGGCATCGAATGGGCCCGGAGGCCGCGGCGGACCACCGCAAATTTCAAAAGGAGGAGAAATCCCAATGAAGAAGTTCCTTTCTCTGGTGCTTGCTCTGGTGATGACCATGTCTCTGGTCACTGTCAGCGCCGGTGCCAAGGACTTCACAGACAGCGAAGACCTCAGCGGCGAAGCCTATGCGGAAGCTGTCAACGTGATGTCCGAAATGGGAATCATCGACGGCTATGCCGGCGGTGCTTTCCAGCCCCAGGGAACCCTGACCCGTGGCGCTGCCGCCAAGATCATCGCCTGCATGATGCTTGGCAAGACCACGGCTGAGGCCCTGGGCACCCAGGCCGCGCCCTTTAAGGACGTGCCCGTGGGTTCCACCTTTGCCGGCTACATCGCCTACTGCGTGGAGTCCGGCCTGATCGACGGCTACGCCGATGGCACCTTCCGGCCCTCTGCGCAGCTGACCGGCTTTGCCTTCCTGAAAATGCTGCTGACCGCTCTGGGTTATGACAGCGCCATCGAGGGCTTCACCGGCACCAACTGGACCGTCAATGTGGCCTCCCGCGCCATCGAGGCCGGTCTGACTAAGGGCAATGAGAACTTTGTTGGCACCCGTGCCGCCACCCGTGAGGAGGCCTGCCTGTATGCCGTCAACGCTCTGAAAGCCACCCTGGTGGAGTATGAAAACAAGGGCACCGACGTCACCGTCAACGGCGCCACTGTTGCTATCGGCGCTTCCAAGCCCACCTACGTGACCAGCAACATCCACGACGCTGCCACTTCTATCAACGACGCCACCGACAACGTGAAGAACGGCTGGACGGTTGAGTTCGCTGAGAAGTATCAGCCCGACCTGGCTCTGAAGGACACCGCCGACGACTTCGGCCGTCCGGCCCACACCTGGACCTGGAAGAAGGCCGAGATCGGCACCTATGTGGACTTCGACAAGATGGTGGCCGAGTACACCACCAAGGTCACCGGCGAGGACCTGTACAACCTGCTGGGCAAGACCGCCATTGATGACAACACCCTGTTCGTCTATGTGGACGGCGAGGATGAGAATCTGGGTGATGCCGCCTTCGGCAAGGCCGACATGGTGAAGAAGAACGACGAGACCATCGGCCGGACCGGCAACGGCGTGCTGACCCAGGTGTTCCTGGACACCCAGGACGACGAGATCACCGTGGCCATCATCAACACCTATCTGGCCAAGGCCGCCGAGGACTACGACGAGAAGAACGACGACGTGGACCTGGATGTCTACTATGTGGACAACAACGGCACCAGCCGCAAGCCCGTCTACATGAAGACCGCTGACGAGGATAAGCCCCAGAAGCAGACCATCTCTGTGGACGGCGAGGACTTCGCCATCGAGGAAGTGGCTGAGAACGACCTGTTCCTGGTGACCATCGCCCAGGGCGTGATCCAGACCATGGACGCTCCCGAGGTCCTGTCCGACACCAGCATCTCCAACTTCCGCCTGGAGAAGTATGTTACCGCCGGTGGTACCCAGTATGACTACGCTGACACCGTCATGTATGATGAGGAAGTGCTGGATCAGTATGACGACGCCAATATGAAGGACGTCACCTACAATGTGATCCTGGACGCCTACGGCTACATGATCGGCATTGAGCAGAACGAGGATCCCGACCAGTACGTGTTCCTGACCGGCATCGACGGCAAGAACAGCAACCTGTCTGTGCGGAACGCTGACGCCAACGTCATCTTCATGGACGGCAACATGGATACCGTCACCGTGAACATGACCAAGAGCGACATCGACACCACTGGCAAGAACCTGTCTCAGCTGAACACCTGGTGCACCTACACGGTCAACAACGACAACGTGTATACCCTGAAGGAAGTGGCTGTGTCCACCTCCAAGAACGTCATCGACGATGACACCGATGTGGCCCAGTATGCCCAGGATGTGGGCAGCAATGGCGCTACCATCGATAAGAAGCACGTGTCCCTGAAGGCCGCCAACAACAGCAGCTACGTCTACGGCAACGACGACTCCGTCTACCTGAACGTGGAGCTGAAGAACGTTGAGGTCGAGGATACCACTGGCGGCTCTGGCGGCGAGTATCGTCAGATCGTGGACGATGTGGAGTCCGTCACCACCGGCGTGAAGAACGTCAACCTGGTGATGGAGAACCTCAAGAACGTGAAGCCCGATAAGGATCCCAACACCTACATTGCTCCCGACGCCGAGATCTACACCCTTTACAATGATGACGGCTATGTGATCGCCGCTGTCACCATCGGCGAGAACGAGGGCACCTCCTCCAACTACGTCTATGTCACCAGCAGCAACGTGAACCGCGAGGCTTACGACGATGAGACCGAGTGGACCTGGACCCGCGAGGTGGTCGTCAACGGCGAGCTCGTGGAGATCTCCGAGGTCGGCGACTCCCTGGAGTGGATCGGCAACGCCTCCAAGAACCAGGGTGAGATGGCTCAGGGCGAGTGGTTCGAGGTCAAGTATGACGCTGACGGCAATGTCCGTAAGGTCGAGGCCATCGACTTCTCCAAGGCTGCTGACAAGTTCGTCGACGAGGTCGAGGACGTGGAGGACGCCGTTGAGGACTTCGACACCGTCCTGCTGTCCGACACCAACACTGTTGAGAAGCTGACCTTCAAGAACGGCACCCTGTACACCGACCGGAACGCCACCAAGGGCTTCTCCGTGTCTCCCGAGGTGAAGGTGGTTCTGTCCCTGGCCGACAAGAAGGGCAACGAGTTTGATGATGTGGATGACTCCTACACCGGCTACAACGGCCTGGAGAAGGCTCTGCGCGACATGAATGCCCAGGGCACCTTCGGCACCGGCGTGGTCGAGGTGAGCGCGATCCTGGATAACGGCGTGGCCACCAGCATCGTGATCAACGACAAAGCCAAGGCTGGCTCTGATGTGAGCAATCCCACGGTTCCCGAGGGTGAGTTCCTGCCCGCTTCCTGGAATCCGACTACGAAGGGGATCGAGCTGCGCTACTATGAGAAGTCCATGAGCGACAGCGAGATCAAGGCCGCCATCGAGGACCTGCTGGGCGCTCCCGTGGATCGCCTGAACAAGTTCATGGGCTATGTCACCCTGGAGAACGGCGACATGTACCGCGTGAACTTCACTCAGATCGAGGTCGTGGCCATCAGCATTGACGGCGAGGTTGTCAGCTATCCCGACAAGGGTGATGCCGCCAATCTGACCAACATTCCCGCTGGCAACTACTTCGACATCAATGAGAATCCCGATGGCTTCATTGGAGGCAGCAACAGAGGTCTGCTGACCGTTCCCAGCACCGGCAAGGTGACTGTGAGCAACACCAACAAGGACCGTGAGTTTGTCACCGCCTACGAGCTGGATATTGACGGCACGATCACCTCCGATGTGTCCGCCGAGGTCAACGGCAAGACCGTTTCCGACGGCGACTACATTGCCGACGGTGAGGTTGTGGAGCTGACCTTCACCACCGCTGGCGACTACACCGTGAACGGTGAGCTGGTCCGCGCGGCTGCCAACGACACCTATGAGATCGAGGCGACCGAGGCCATCATGGTGAGGAGTGTTTCCAACTACATGACTGAGGAAGATATCGCGGACATTGTGGATGCCTATAATCCTGGTACTCCCACTGGTGCGACCATCACTCGGAGCGGCGACACTCTGAACATTGTTCTCAACAATACCGTATCTGATTGGACCGATGTAAGCGGCACTGGCTTGTTTGTTCTGGCAGAAGATCTGCTGGAGGATAACTCCATCCTGATTACTTTCCCGGATGGATCTGCCGAGCGGATTGATAAGGGTACTAATGCAGCTGCGGCAGCTGCTCAGCTGACTCCGAAGCTGGGTAATGTGAGCGATCTGACGCCTACTCCCATCGTGATTACTGTCACGGTTGAGAACGCTGGCAGTGGCGCTTCTGTGGAGTATACTGTAAATCTCAGCCAGGCTGACTAAGCAGTATAGCTTCAAAAGTTTCTCAAGCAAAGCGGAGCCCCCCGGATTTCCGGGGGGCTTCCCTTTTATTCGTCCACTTCCAGAATCGTCACCAGACTGTAGGTCTGCCCGCTGGTGTTGCAGATGTAAATGGCGTTGGGGTAGTCTGGCGTGGCGGTAAATTTGACGCTGTTTTTGACCCATTTGACGGGCACAATTTCTCCTCTGCATCGACCTGCTGTATGCTGCGGACTCTTTCGGCACCCATGCAGGGAGGAATCTGCGCCATACAGGAGGATATCCTGCGGGGACGGAACGTGGAGCACGAGGGGAGGCCCTTTTCCAGCACGGAGAATCTGGAAGCCACGATGCGGAAGGGGGCGTGGTTCAACCTGTTCTGTCTGGACATCTGTATGGCTGGCAAGAGCGGCATGGAGTTTGCCTGGGAGCTGCGGTCCTGGGACGAGAGGGCGGGAGTCTTTTTTATCACCACCGCAGCAACGCATATTTGAAGGCGGGCTATCAGGCCACCCCATTCAATATCTCTTTAAACCAGTGCAGCGGGAGGAGCTGGCCGAGGCCCCGGAGGCGGATCTGCGCCAGCGGCAAGTACCCCGGACATTGACGCTGCGCGGCAGCGGCCGTGCTCTGCGGAATGGAATTGATGGCGGAATGGCCCGTGTAAACTTGAGGGGCCAGCCAGGCCAGCCGTTCCCCATCTCCTCCCGCTGGCGCTGCTGCCCCCGGCCTACGCCGCGGTGGAGGCTGATTGATGCGCAACCGCATGCTGGAGTTCCATGGACTGGTGGACAGCCGGGGCAATCTCATTACAGATAAGAAGATCACCGTGGATGGGGGAACTACACTCCGGAGGAGCTGAAACTGGTCCTGGACATCGAAAAATACTTGGCCCATGTCCAGGCTGCCTACTTTACAGAGCGGGACATCGCAGAGAAACAGCGGGACAGCTTTTATAATCCGGCCGACCCCTGGGACAATGGTGACATCTCCTTCACCGGCGGCATCCAGCCGCTGATGGTGAACGCCCTGACGGACGAGGGGCCTTCCGGCATCGACTACAGGGAGCGCGGGCCGATGTGGAGGTGGAGCAGACCGGAGCGAAAAGCAAAGCTCTCCATATCCATCAATCACCATCACACTGAACCGGCACAGAACGCGGACGTGGGATGTATGCCAGGGCTGCTCCTCCCGGCCGTGCCGGCATTGCCCTGGTGGCTCTCAACGGTGGCCAGAATGTGGAAAACGCGAATGGCCTTACCGTGGCGCGCCTTCCCGACGCAGAGAGCACCGCCCTCCGGTTTAACTTTGCTGTGGGACAGGCTCCCTTCCTGGTGATCCCACAGAGCGGTCGGACCATCACGCTCCGTCAGGGCGGCGCTGTGGCGGTGAACTGGTCCAACAACCGGCGCCAGAAGAACGAGGGCACTGCGCCAAAGTACGCGGGCTTCAGGCCCCCACATCCCATGTGGCGGTATTGTATCCGGATCTCACTGGCGGAGGGATAAAAATGTGGATCTGCTCCCATGGGACCGGACACACTGACCACCACCAGGGAGAACCAGACCTTTTCCTCTGTCACTCCGCCCTGGGAGATGGTGCGGGCGCCCATCTATGAGAGCGGCGCCTGCAGCTTCCGGGTGGCAGGTGTACGCAGTGTGCTGGGAGCAGTATTACGGCAGCTGCAATCCGCCCTGCTGGTCTTTGGGAAGGTGGTTCTGGGAACGATTTCTCACCCGCTTGGGGAAAAAGAAAAGCGTCCGGCTTGCCGCAAGGCAGCTAAACGCTTTTCGGCGGGTATCTGAAATGGGGATAAAACCCATGAATAGCGCTGCATGGCGGGCCGGGGCACCGCCAACGGGCATGTGCCGACACCGGCGGGCAACTGCCGCGCCATGCAAAATTCTGCGGATGCCTTTCGTCCTGCAGCAAAAAATGCTGGATGGAGGAAAAAGGAGGTCTTTGTGCCACAAGTCTGCCGCCGGTTTTCCATGGAAGTCAGTTGATGGTTCGCAGGCGCTGGAGAAATTCCTGGTTTTCCGTCTTTTCGCAGATCGCGTCAATGTTGGAGGAGATGACCCAAACCGCCATCCCGCGTTCTGCGCAGGCAACCAGCAGGTCGATAATCAGTTCATGATGCGCCGTCTCCTGCCCGGAAAAGGGAAAAAAGCAGACCAGCAGCTGCGGATTCAGCAGATACCATTTGAAATAGGAGAACCGGAGGCGCGCCGGTAAGGACCAAGTGCGCAGAGGCCGCAGCAGATCCTCTCGGGGAAACCATCTGGAGGCCTCCTCCAAAATATTCTCCGCGACCCGCCGGCGAACCAGACGGTATCCGGCCTTGGGAAGCAGGCAGGTCGTCAGGTTGTCCAGCGCGGTGAGGTTGTCAAACAATACACCGCCGGGACGGTCCGGCCGTTCGGTCTGAATCCCGATCTCCGTGCCGATCTGCTTTGTCATCTCTTCATGTGTCTGTGCCTGCCCGTTCAGCCACAGCATCCCACTCAGCCAGTTCCTGCCGCCCAGAAAGCACTCCCGGAGTCTGGCAGCAGCCGTGTAGTTCTCGTCCCGGAAGTAGGCGATCTCTCCGCTGTGAATCTGGCAGGTCAGCGGCGCCATTCCCGGAAAAGTGAGACCCTCCAGCCGCAGCACCTGCTTGTCTTCCCAGCGGCACTCTGTATGCTCCGCTCCGCGGTCCCGGGGCTTCCAGCCCAGAACTGCATAGAGCTGCTCCCCGTACTCCTCCGGGTAAAGCCGATAGCAGGTCCTGCGGTCCCGGATGACGTCGATCCGGTCACAGTAGCGGTACATGAATGTCTCGTCCAGATCCAGCAGGAATACCGCCGTCCCTTGGCGCAGCAGCAGCTGTACGCACTCCATCAGTTTTTCCACATCCCGCCGCCGCAGGATTTCTGTGATCCGGTCCAGGACCAGCAGCTCTCCCCGCCAGAACCACACCCGAAATACACAGAGGCGGTAATAATCCAGCAGGGAGAGGTCGGCAAGCCGGCTCTCCAGCGGCACACGCAGTTCCATCCGCTGCCGGATCTCCTGGCTCTCCGGACTGTGCAGGCGCCGGACCGCGCCCCATCTCTGCGGCCAGCCGGCCGGACGGTCCAGCGCCAGCAGGAAGTCCCGCACCGTCAGCTCCTGCGAATGGAACCGGTGCCAGTTCACGATCCTGGCGTTTTGCAGGATCCAGCGTTCCAGTTCCAGCGGGCCCACCCGACGGCCGCAGGAAAAGGCCCGTCCCCGCTCCAGGTGTGTGCCGCCCTTGAACAGGTCCAGATATGCGGTGCCGGAGGTAAAATGGTCGTCCACATAGACCCCGATGCACTCCCCCCGGGAAATGGAGATTTCAAAACGGTAGAATTCGTCCTCCCTGCGGAAGCAGCCGTTCTCCACCCGGATCAATTCCTCTCTCACGGTTCTACGCCTCCCGGAAACGCAGCGGCAGCGTCACGCAGCACTCCGTGCCAACGCCCGCGGCGCTGAACAAATGCAGGCCGTAGTCCTCTCCGAACATGAGCCGGATGCGGCTGTTGACATTCCGCAGGGCGATTCCTCCGCACGGCTGGGTCATATCCGCGCCCCCAACTCCGCCGAACTGCGCGTTGAGCCGCTCCACCTGTTCGTCCGGCATCCCTACGCCGTCGTCCCGCACCCGCAGGAAAAATGTCCGGTCGCTGTTTTCCACAATGATGCGGACCGTGCCGTGGCCCAGTTTGCCCTCCAGCCCATGTGATACTGCGTTCTCCACCAGAGGCTGCAGGATGAGCTTCGGCATCCGCACTTCCAAAAGCCGCTCGTTCTCCAGCTCCAGTTCCAGAGAGATTTTGTCACCGAATCGGCAGCGCTGGATGGTAAAGTAGTTTTCCGCATTGTCCAGCTCATCTGAAAAGGTCACATACTCCTGGACATTGGAGATGGTGTATCGGAAAAAGGTCGCCAGAGCCTCCGTGGTCTCGGCAATATCCGGACAGTTCGCCAGTAGGGCGTCTGTGCGGATGGCCTCCAGGGCGTTATAGAGGAAGTGGGGGTTGATCTGGTTTTGCAGCGCCAGATATTCCGCCTGTTTCTGCCGCAGTCTGGTGATCTCCTCTCCGTGAAGCCGCTCTTCCACATCTGTGAAAAATGCGCTCAGATCCAAATCCCGGTGCCAGTCCATCTGCAAAACGGCCTCCAGGTCCCGCTCCCGCCGGTAGCGCCGCAGCGCCCGCCGCAGTTTCCAGTCCGTCCACGGCCACATGGTATCACCTACTTATAAAGTTTCTTATAATCTGACGGGCTCACACTGGTAAGCTTTTTGAACAATCTGGAAAAGTATTTGAGATCCCGGTACCCCACCTGCTCTGCCACATCCTGCACAGACAGCTCCTCACCGCACAGCAGCTCCTTAGCTTTGCTGATGCGCAGCTCCGTCAGATAGTCCATGAAGTTCTGCCCGGTCTCTTTTTTGAACAGTGTGGAAAAATAGGTGGCGTTGAAGCCCACGGCGGTGCTGACATCCTCCAGCCGCAGGGCCTCCTGATAGTGCTGCTGGATATAGTGCTTTGCCTCTGTGATCGGCCGCATCTCCCGCAGGGCTTTCGCCTCCTTCAGCCGCTGGATCTCTGCCTGGATGCCCTGCCGCAGCAGCCGGTATACCGCCGCCATGTCCGTGCAGTGCCAGAACCGCTTATCCATCTCCTCCTCCAGGGGCGCTTCCGTCTCACCGCTTTGGCGCATTCCGTAGAGGCATGCCTCCAGAACCTGGCGGAACCAGTCCTCCACCATCTGCCCGTTCAGGTCCGGCAGCGCCTCCACCGTCCGGCAGCTCTCCTCCAGCTCCTGCACAAAGCGCACCTCATCCAGGCACTCGGCCGCCACCTGAAAGCTCTTTTTCCGGGACGCGTCCATCTGATACCGCCGGGCCAGATCCGGCATCTCCAGCGCGGCATCCCGCCAGGACTGCGGCCGGCACAGCCGATCCCTGCACAGCCAGAGCGCCTCCCGCATGGATTCCCCCGCCTGCTCCAGAGAGTCCCTCCGGCTGCCCAGGCAGACGGTGGCCTGGACATTCCAGAACAAGTCCCGCTGATTTTCGATCTCCTTGCGGATTTTGGTGAAGCACTGCGTCACTTCCACCGCATGATAGGCCCGCAGGTACAGCAACACTGCGATCCCGGCATGGCCCAGCGAGGCCGCGAACTCCTCCGTCAGCAGGCCGCTCTCCCGCCGCACGATTTCCAGCGCATGGCGCAGCAGGATCCGGTAGCCGTCCTGATAGGATTCCGCATCGGGCACATCCACCCGGATCACTGCGGCGGCGTAAGTGCCGCTCCCAAAGTGAAATCCATACTCCCCGTTGGCCTGCCCGGCGCTCAAAAAGGAGGTGCCACGCTCCGCCGTTCCCAGCAGGGCGTCCAGCAGCAGCTCCTGCTGGTGTTCTCCGCTCCTTTTCAGCTGGAATTCCAGCGCGGCTTCCTGCCCCATCTTCTCCTTGAGGCGCAGCAAAATGCCGGTGAGCTCCTCCTGCTTGAGGGGCTTGAGCAGATAGTCCTCCACGCCGTATTTCAGCGCGTTCTGGGCATATTCAAATTTCCGGTATCCGCTGATGACGATGAAATGCAGCTTGGGCTGGAGGGCCTTGGCCCTCTGGATCAGTTCGATGCCGTCGCAGCCGGGCATCCGGACGTCCGTGATCAGCAGATGCGGCTGCTTTTCCCGCACCAGCTCCAATGCCCGCAGTCCATCGTTGGCGGTGCCTGCGATCTCGTAGCCAAGCGCCTCCCAGTCGATCAGCTTCTGCATCAGCAGGATCACCTTGTTTTCGTCATCGGCCAAAACGACCCGCAGCATCCGCAGCACCTCCCACGCAGATTCTGATAAGGAAAGGGAAAACGAACCCGTTTTCCCTTTCCCTGTCATTATACGCTATTTCTCGGTATTTGCCAAGAATTTTTGGAGAATCAGCGGATCAATTTGTCGCTTTTGGCAGCTTACTCGTAATCCGCCACGTTGGAGGAGTCAATCCACACGCTGTCCGCGATGATGAGATTGTTCTCCAGCGTGCCGCCGTCCAGCAGGGTGACAGCAGCTTCCACGCCGCTGGAAGCCATCAGACCGCCGTCCTGCGCCACGGTGCCGGTGATGCGGCCGTCCTTGATGGCCTCATAGCCGTCGGGGGTGCCGTCCAGGCCGGTGATGACGATGCCGCTGTTGGCACCGGCGGCGTTGCCCGCGCCCACGGCCATGCCGTCGTTCTGGCAGACGATGGCGTCCAGATCATAGGCAGACAGCCAGCTCTCCACGGTGGACTGGGCCTTGGCGGTGTCCCATGCGCAGTCCGCGGGAGCAATCACTTCCGTCATGTCCGGATAGTTGGCCAGAATATTGCGATAGCCCTCCAGGCGTGCGGTCGTGTCGGTGGTGGAGGAGGGGCCGGTCAGGATGGCGATGTTGCCCTTGCCGCCCAGCAGATCCGCTACATGCTGCATCTCATTCTCGCCGGCCTTGACGTTGTCGCCGCAGGACACGGCAGAGATGCCGGCGGACTCCCAGTCGGTGCAGGCGGATACGATGTTTATCATGATGACGCCGGCGTCGGCAGCGGCCTTAGCGGCGTCGCGCAGGCCATCGGGATCCACGGGCTCGAACAGGATGGCGTCATAGCCCTCGGACACGCACTGCTCGATCTGGCTGATCTGCTTGGCAGCGTCCTGATCGGCGCTCAGAATGTTCAACTCCACACCCAGCTCATCGGCCTTCGCCTGTGCGCCCTCGGTGACGCCGATCTGGAACGCGTTGGTCTGGTGCTGCTGGATGAGGGCGATCTTATAGGCGCCGTCTCCGCTCTCGGCGGACGCATCCCCACCAGTGCTCTCCTCGGTGGTCTCGGTGCCGCTGCTGCAGCCGGTGAGGGCGGCCAGCGCCATGGCGCCGGTCAGCAGCAGAGCCAGAAACTTCTTCTTTTTCATGTTCTTTCCTCCTTGAAATGTTTGGTTCATTTCGATATATATCAAGAGCAGGACGGGGAACGCCCCTCTCTCAATACCGTTCAGCGTTTCTTGCTCTTGCCCTTCACGTCGATCAGCACAGCCAGTACGATGATGGCGCCCTTGACGATCTTCTGCCAGTGGGAAGACACGCCCATGATGTCCAGACCGTTGGCAATGACCGTGATCAACAGACAGCCAATCACCACGCCCCAAGGCTTGCCCACGCCGCCGGTCATAGAGACGCCGCCCACCACGCAGGCCGTGATGGCATCCATCTCATAGCTCTCAGCCGCTGTGGGCTGGGCAATGGTAACACGGGAGGTCATTAAAAAGCCGCTCAGGCCTGCCAGAAGCCCCGCGATGGCAAAGGTGGAGATGCGGATCTTGGTGGTGTTGATGCCGGAGACCTGCGCTGCCAGCAGATTTCCGCCGCAGGCATATACCCGGCGGCCGTAGACTGTCTTCGACAGCACGAAGGAGCAGAGCAGAATGGTAATCACCAGAAAGACCGCCAGCATGGGAATGCCGAAGATCGAAGACGCCGCCACAGCCTTGTACGATTCGCTGATTCCGATGATGGGTTTGCCGTCGGAGATCAGGAGGGCAAGACCACGGACCGCCGTCATGGTTCCCAGTGTCATGATGAACGGAGGCAGGTTGCCCACGGCAACGCCCACGCCGTTGACAACGCCCACGGCCAGGCCGCCCAGCATGGCTACGATCAGCGGCACGAAGATCGGATACTGTCCCTGGCCCAGCATGGCGGCCAGGATGCCGGTGAACGCGACCGTTGAGCCCACTGACATATCAAAGCCGCCCGCGATGATGACGAACATCATGCCGAATGCCAGAATGCCGTTGATAGAGGCCTGCTTCAGAATATTGACCAGGTTGGCAGGCTGGATGAAGCTGGGCTTCAGGCAGGTCAGCACCACCACCAGCGCAATAAAAATCACGAAGATGAAGTATTCGCTGATCAGCGATTTTGCACGACTCTTTTCTTTCATAGTTCTTCCTCCCTTTACACCTTGATGGCAGAGGCCAGCGTCATGATCCGCTCCTGGGAGAATTCCTCCCGGCTGACCTCTCCGGAATAGTTGCCCTCGCACATGACCATAATCCGATCACAAATACCCATCAGTTCCGGGATCTCCGAAGAGATCATGATGACCGCCTTGCCCTGGCGCACCAGATTGCCCAGCAGCAGGTAGATATCCCGCTTGGCACCCACGTCGATGCCGCGGGTGGGCTCGTCCAGAATGATGATGTCCGGATCGTTCAAAAGCCACTTTGCAATGACGATTTTCTGCTGATTGCCGCCGGAGAGGTTTCCAACGATCTGGTCTGCGGAAGGAGTCTTGATGTTGAGTTTTTCGATATACTCCTCAGACGCGCGGCGGGCTTTTCCCTTGTTGTAGAGTCCGTGGGTCAGGAGCTTTTTGATGGCCACCATGGCAATGTTGTCGTTGACCGTGCCGCTGAGATTCAGTCCCGTGACCTTTCGGTCCTCGGTGATAAGCGCAACACCCTGTTTGATGATGTCCTCCGGAGAGGAGATCTTCACCCGCTTGCCGTGGACAAAAATCTCTCCCTGTGAAAGGGCGTGCATGCCAAAGATGCCTTCCACCAGCTCGCTGCGCCCAGCGCCCACCAGCCCGCCGATTCCCAGAATTTCACCGCGGCGGACGGACAGGCTCACGCCCTTGACCTTGTTGTCGGCCCGGACGATGTTTTTTGCCTCAAAGACGACCTCGCCGATGTCCGCCTCCAGCTTTGGATACACATCCGTGATCTCCCGTCCCACCATCATTTTAATGAGCTGGCCTTCGTCCAGCTCCGTTGTGGTGCCTGTCCCGATGTACTGTCCATCCCGGTAGACGCTGACCCGGTCGCAGATGGAAAAGATCTCCGCCATACGATGGGAGATGTAGATGATGGCAACGCCCTTCTCCTTCAGGCGGCGGATATGTCCAAACAGCAGCTCCACTTCCCGGTCGGTGATGGCGGCAGTGGGCTCATCCATGATGATAACCTTGGCGTTGACGGAGATCGCCTTGATGATCTCGATGAGCTGGCACTGGGCAACTGTCAGGTTCCGCAGCGTCTCCTTGGGCGAGACGTGCAGTCCGCACTCCTCAATCAGCTTCTGAGCCTGTTCAATCTCGGCCTTTTTGTCCACCAGACCGTTCTTGCGCAGTTCCCGTCCTACGAAGATGTTTTCGTATACGGTCATATCCAAGATGGGATTGAGCTCCTGGTGGATCATGGCCACGCCCATGTCCATGGCTTCCTTGGGGTTGGAAACCATATAGGGCTTGCCATCAAACAGGATCTCACCACCGGCATCCCTGGTGTAAATCCCCATCAGGATTTTCATCAGGGTCGATTTACCGGCTCCGTTTTCTCCCATCAACGCATGGACCTCTCCCGGCCGTACCTGCAGCTGGACATGGTCCAGCGCCTTGACGCCTGGGAAGGTTTTGCTGATATCCTTCATTTCCAAGATATACTCCATGCAGTTCTCCCCCCTCACATATACCTCTTTGTGATTATTTTATCGAACACCCGGCATTTTTGGAACGCCTGTTTTTCACATGACAGGGGAGGATTTTTGGCTTTTTTTCAAAAACGTCATTTTGTGTAAATGTGTAAGTGCTTTTTTGTTATATGTTTACAAAAACCTTCTGCATCTGCAGAGCAGGCGGCACTTATGCACGGTCAGACATTTTCACTGAACGTCTGGAAGTCCCTGTGACATATAAAAATAGCCACACCTAAGGGTGTGGCTATTTTAGTGTGGCTATTTTATATCAGGCGCTGAGAAAAGGTACATATCTCAAAGTCCTGCGGCATGGGGGTGTAGACAATGTGCGTGCTTTTTTAAAAGGCTGACACGCTGACAACGGAATCTGGTATATGAGGCATTGCATCCTTGATACCGGTACGGCAAAGCTCCAATAAAAATTTTTTGTTTTTATTTTCGGGTAACCTTATATAAAAGGCCAATAGTCTCTCATACATCCATCTGGCTTCACTTTTCTCCTGCACGCTATGAAATCCAGAAAGCGCAGGATTGCTGGAGACTGACGGACGCAGGCCGGCGGCCCCGTGCGTGAAAAAGGGGCCTGCGCTCATACCCGTTCCCGCTCTGTTGTGTGCTGTTGTGTCGGGAAGGTACTGGCTCGGTATTCCGCCTGCCTCGTGACTTCTGCCTGTGACGTTTCTGTTCTGTGTCCGCCTGAAAGCGGAACGGCACATGTCAGGCTGAAACTATGCCGCATCGATCAAAGAAAGGTGCTCCTCAGCACAAAAAACCATGTGTACAGTGAGAGGATTGTAAAAGCACCAGGGATAGATCTTTTGCGGGATACCGTTTCGGCCTTCCGTCCAAAAGCTGCCCGACTGTTTGGAGCCGGGGACCCGGATATCCAGACAGCTTTTAAAATGCTCCTAAATGGGTTCATGATTATCCCCGGGCTAGGCTGAACACATGAAACGGGACTGGTTTGCCGCATGTTTTGCGCGGGAAAATCAGATTGTTCCCCGCCTCACACTGCCAAAAGGCAATGAAAGTCAATTGGAATTTGTCATGAATCTGTCATCAGAGAGGCACAAATCCCTTAGAAAACAGACGTTTTTCATGACATCTTATTGGAAAGGAGGGGAAATTCCGTAACAGAGAAGGAACGGCTCCAGCTTCGTCTGCAGCCGAAAACCCGGGAGAAAATCGAGCGCTGGCAGAGCGATGCCAGCTGCTGCAGCATGAGCAAGTCCGTGGAAAAGGCGGCGAACTTCTACACGGCCTACTTGACATCAGACGATAGTAGCGTGCTGCTCTCACCAGCGATCCAGTCAGCCATCGACGGTCAGCTGCAGGTGCTCAAAAAGCAGATCAGCTACAAGAGGTATATTGTGACGGAGATCATTCCGAATGACCGTCGGCCTACCCGCAAGCAGGACCAGCTTATCACAAAGCCGACGAAAGACTTCATGGATGTGAAAGAGCTGCTGGAGTATGAGGACTATGTGCAGAAGCCAACAAAAGCTCATGCGTCGTCACTCATCACCCTGATACTGGAGGAATACTGGAAACAGGTGCAGCAAACGGACGGCTATCTGAAGTACATCGCAATGCAGCCTCGCGCGGAGCGTCTCGGCTATAACAACGCACAGGCATGGCGGGCTTTGCTCCGTGCTCACCACAATGACATCGCAGCGGCTATGCACTTTCACGTGAGCTATATCTTCCAGCACAATGCGGCTGCCGTGACTGCACAGCCGAGGCTGCACATCGACTGCAAGCAGATGCAAGAGCTCCAGAAGCTGCGGATCGCTCTGGGCCATCAGCCAGACAACCACGAAGAAGAACAAACCCGGTCCCGGGGCGGCATGACCATGAAGGGGTGGTAAGGTTCTGCACTGCATAAAACTCAGATGCGAATTCTGAAAATTGTTTCTGCTTTGAATAATTACAGATTCTTTCGTGATACTCCGTCTTTTTATTGCTGATTTAAAATTGCTCATGTTGCGGCGCGAAACTGTATAACTTTTTCCAATCGGGAGCCTGTATGTAGGAGGACTTATTCCTTACTTCACACAGGAGGCCTATTTATGACCGAAGAAAATTACAATTACCGAACCAGTCAGGCGCTGCTTCGCAATCAGTTTCCCGGCAACGGAAAGTTGAAAATCCCCATCATTCCCATGTTCCAAGAAAAGCCCGGAGACTTTGACGACCTTTTGTTGATAGGCTTCGACAAGACCCATTTGGAGGATCAGAATCATCTTGACCGGATGGTTCACTTCTTCCTATATGACTATCGTTTTGAGCGGGTTTGGAAGCACCCAGATAATGACGTCGAAAAACTGTCCCGCTACCGTGCGGTGCTATCGCCGGATTTCAGTATGTACCTGGAGATGGCGCCTGTCATGCAGATTTACAATGTATTTCGTAATCGCTGGTGCGGTGCATATTGGGCATCCAAAGGAATCCGGGTGATTCCTGCCGTCAACTGGGGAGACGAATCTACGTTTGATTTCTGCTTTGAGGGGATTGAAAAAGGAAGCGTTGTTGCTGTCTCAACTTATATGGCCACAGAGCATGACAACTGCTGTGACCAGAAAGAATGGTTCATAGCAGGATATGACGAGATGCTGCGGCGCATTGAGCCGGAAAAAATCATCTGTTACAATACACCGTTTCCTGAAATGCAGGGCAATATCATCTACGTGGATTACGAGCGTAGTTTCCGTGGTGAAGATTTGGACGCCTTTAAAATCGGCAGCACATCGAGTGGTGATCGTGATACAATAGAGCCGTACCTGATTGGCAAAGGCGGCGGCAGTGCTTATGGCGCAGACTGGAAACCAAACCCTAAAAAACCAAACGATTGGAAGTTCTTAGGGAATCCGGGCGATATCAATCAGACATATAATAAACACGGAGAGCTTTATGAGACCCATATTGGCCCAGATGGTAAAGCCGATTATGAGATTCATCATTCAGACCATGGTAACCCGGGGGAGCATGTAAATCCCCACGCCCATGAAATTATATGGACACCAACAGGTCCAAGCTTTAATCCTATGGATATGCCATTGAAGCGATTCATACAAAGAAAGGAGATTGTTTCCATGACTCCTTTGATTCCCGCTAATACACCCGAACAGAATCAATTTGTTTCAATCAGTGATTTTAAATGGTGTGTGGACAAAGGCGGTGAAATCGACTTTATTTGGGATGGGAAAGAATACGGGATCAGCCATTCCAGGGGACGAATCATTGCCTACCTGTGGGGGCAGCCTGATACTACACAATACTTCGCAACAGCTGACGATGTCCTGAACTATATGGTAGGATCTGACCGCCTGCGCGATGTGATCACGCAGGTTACTGTGCTTGACCGGACTATCTAAGATAAAAGTGTCTTGTCTGCTGCTTATAAACCACCGGTATTACCGGATTTCACAGGCCGTTTCATGACACGCGGACGATTGGAGTATCCTTCGGGGTACTCCGATTTTTTATTGTTAATTGGAAAGCGGAGCCGATTGCTCTGGCCATCGGCGTGGATGCCAAGACCCGCTCCGGCATCCTGGACCACACCAAGGCCAGCTTCCCCTTGGACACCTACGCCAACGTCACCGACGATATACAGCGGCAGGCGGCCCAGGTGATGGACACCTTCATGACCGAGATCTTCGGAAAGGGGCTGATACCATGGCAAAGCGGCGAAAGCCCGGCAGCGGCAATCAGATCGGCGACCACCTCTGGGAAGGGCGGTATTCACCCGGAGGGCCGGACGGCAAGCAGAGCTCCCGGAATGTCTGCGGCCATACCCCGGAAGAGTGCGAGGAGAAGCTGAGAGTTCTGATTGCCGCCATGAAAGCGAAAAAAGAAACTCCCGCGGATGCGGGAGTTTTCCTGTCTGTGGTATTTCTGTAGTCAATCAAAAACACCAAAAAAATCGGGGCACTGCAAATACGCAAAAAGCAAAGAAAAGAACCTGATTTCTCGTGAAATCAGGTTCTTTTTGGCAAAGACTACTGGACTCGAACCAGCGAGCTTCTGCGTGTGAATCGTACGCTTTTTCAGTTGAACTGTATGGCTATATTGGTCGCTTTTTGCTGAAGAAGTTGCATGGGATGAATTTTTTAGATGTTTGATTCTGAGGGGGGAACCCGAAAATCGGACGAGAAATTGGAAAGGACAACCGGGCCTACGATGGAAGTCCATATAGATGCGAAGATAAACTAGGTGCGGAAAGAACGGGTTGTCCTGTCCTTTTCGCTCTATTTGTTGTTTTTAGCTGTTAACGAGGGTAATTATCATCCGATCTACTCCACTGCCTCTATCTGCGTTTTTCCTGTTAGGGGCCGATGCTTGGGGCAAGTTCCCATCGCAGCGGATTTGAAGCTGCCATGCTCGGCACGGTCTGTATCTCAAAAAATTGGTTACCTTATCGGACCTCGATATGTCCCAGCGATTCCGCCATGGCCTTGTCAGAAAGCTCCTGCCCTAGGCCAGGCAGATCCGGCACAGTCAAATAACCGTTTTCCGGTACGTAAGCGTACTTTCCGTAGGACACACAGTCAGGATGCGCTGCCATATGGTAGGTTTCGTGGATGTAAAAATTGGGGATGGCGGCTTCCAGCTGAATGGCAGCGGCCTCCGCGATAGGAGTTCCGGCTACATGGCACTGGACGCGGACATCATAAATGTGTGCCAGGTCGCAGATCTTCTTGGCCTCGGATAGGCCTCCGCAGTTGGTGATATCCGGCTGAATCACAGAAATAGCTCCCTGTTTGAGCAGCTGTTCAAAGCCCCAGCGGGTGTGGAAACGCTCACCAGTGGCCAACGGTGTCTCGACTCTCCGGGCGATCTCTCCGTAAAGGGCGGGATTGAAGTTAGAGGTGGCCTCTTCGATCATCAGCACGCCGTACTTGCGGGCGATCCGCTCCAGCTGCACGGCCGCGGTCACATCGGTCCCGCAGAGATTTTCCAGGATGATGCCCAGCTGGTCACCGCACCGCTCCCGCACTGCTGCCAGGCGGGATTCTGCAAGATCCAAAATCGTTTTCTCCAAGGGACCGGTGGTCATCTCCCGGGGCAGGGGCTTTGCCTGCTCGTCAAAAGCCACGGCATTGAATTTGACGGCAGGATACCCGTCCTTCTGGATCTTGGCGCAGGTATCGGCCAGCTGCTGTATAGTGGCCTGTAGGCGGTAATCATCCAGATAACCCAAATGGCACTGGGAGAGATAACACTTGAGTTTGTCACGATGCTTGCCGCCCAGCAGAACATAGATGGGGACCCCCAGCTTTTTGCCCTTGATATCCATCATGGCGGTGTCCAAGGCACTCATGGCGGAGTAGACCGTCACACCGCCTCCGCTGAGGTGTCCCCGGAGCACATTATGGATGTCCTCCCAGATGACCTCGTTGTTCATGGGGTCCTTCCCCAAGACCAGCTGAGAGAGGTCCTTGAGCATATAGGCCACGCCGTTTTCACCGGTTCCTACGGAAATGCCGGCTTCACCATACCCGCAGATCCCCTCGTCCGTATTGACACGGCACACCGCCGGACGAAAAGGGAAGGGGGAAAACTCCTCACCGACATGGCGCAGGAGGAAAATGTCGACGCTTGTAATCTTCATGGTTCAATCCTTTCTTGGAGTGCCAAAAATTTATCCCTCCGGTTTTGTGCGTGGGCCCCCATCACATTTTTGGCAGATACCGCGTCATGCGCACAAAAGGCCTGTATCAGTCGCTCATGGTATGGAATACCTTCCTCCGCGCCCAGGGTCACATAGGTGCGATGCATGACCGGCTGGAGAAACTCCAGTAAAAGCGCGTAAGTCTGAACCACCAGGGAATTCTGCGTGATCATCGCGATTTTCGAGTGAAATTCCACGTCCACATTGGTCAGCGCCTCCAGATCGTTTTGATCCTTGGCGGCAATCAGGCGCTTATGGATCGCTTGCAGTTCCGCCAGCTCCTCCTGGGTGCAGCGCTGGACAGCCATGGCTGCCACACTGTCCTCAATGAGGCATAGAAAATCCAGCACTTCCACAATATCTTCAAACTGCAAATCGCCGATAGGCACGATATTGAGCATGTAATTGCCGGAAATCTGCCGCTTGACATAGGTTCCGGTGCCATTTCGGGTCTCTACCATCCCATAATCAGCCAGTGTACGGATGGCCTGGCGGACAGAGCTCCGACTGACGCCTAACGTTTCAGTCAACTCCTGTTCAGAGGGCAGCTTTTCGCCTTCCTTCCAGGTCCCCTGGAGGATCTGGTCCCGCAGCTGTTCAAAAACCTTCTCTGCAATATTCACTCGCGTAATCTGTTTGAGAGCCATAAAGTCCACCGTACCTTTTGTCAAAGTTTGGTATGTATGGAAAATGCATACAATCCTTTACAAAATTATCCTAACAAATACAAGCATTGTCAAGGCTGGGTTTCGCCCAAAATCCAGAGTCTTCTGCACAGGACCAAGGAAATCGATTCACAGCTCTCTGAACACTCTGCCTCATATTCTCTTTCTGCTGTCCAGAGAAGACCAATCCGGAAACAGTGCGATCCGCACCGCCAGTCTCATCACCGGCTCCGGCTCATCGGTCAGGTGGGACAGTAGCCAAACATTCGGGGCCAAAATGATTTTGAAAGAGGCAGGGGGGCTTTTCACACCCCCTGCCCTCTCTATATTGCTTATTCCGCAACGGAAGCAGTTTCCACCTGTGCCAGCAGGCTGTCCACCAGATCGGTGCCGATTTGTTCGCGGACCAGATCGTAGACGTTGGCGGAGACATCAGCCATCTCCTGAATCATGGCGGGCTCCAGAGTGATGATCTCCAGGCCGGCATCCTGAATGGTGGACTTCTGTCCTTCGATGCGCTCGTCGGCCATTTGACGGGCATACTGATGGGCCTCAGCAGCGCACTCACTGACCAACTGCTGGATATCAGCGGGCAGGGCGTCATAGGTGGCCTTGCTGCCCACCATGTTCAGAGTGTGCAGCAGATGATTGGTCTCAATGACATAGGCCTGGGGCTCATACAGCTTGTTGGCCACGATCAGGTCATAGGGGTTCTCCTGAGCGTCCAGAGTACCTTGCTCCAGGGACATATACAACTCGCTGAAGTCAGCGGGAGTGGGGTTGGCGCCCAGAGCCTGCCAGTAGGCGATGTGGTTGGGATTCTCCATGGTACGGATCTTGATGCCGGAGAAATCAGACATCTGGCGGACCGCCTTGCTGCTGGTCATGACGCGGAAACCGGAATCGGCATAGCCGAACAGCTTCAGTCCGCCGGCTTCATAGGCGGCCTGCAGCTCCGCCAGAATGGGGCCGTCCAGCACTTCCCGGGCGGTTTCCAGGTCGGGGAACACGTTGGGCAGGTCGAACAGGGCGGCCTCAGGGATATAGTTCACCAGAGAGCCGGTCATGCCCACGATGAAGTCCACGGAACCGGCAATGCAGGACTCCGTCAGCTCCGCGTCGCCGCCCAGGGCGCCGTTTTCATACAGTGTCACGGTGACAGCACCATCAGAGCGATCTTCGATCAACTCCTTAAACTTGGCTGCCAGCAAATGGTTGACGGAATCCTCCGCAGTGTTGGTGCCTACAGAGAAGCTGTAAGTTTCCCCGGCGGCATCCCCGCCAGGCTCCTGCTGTGCAGTCTCTCCGCCGCCGCAGGCGGCCAGAGACAATGCCATTGCCAGGGATAAAAGCAGAGCCAATAACTTTTTCATGGGAATATCCTCCTTAAAAATAATTAGAACTATGAACGGGCAGCTGCCCGGAGCTCTTACTGCAGCAAGAACATGCTGATCTGGGGCACGAAAGTGATCAGCAGCAAGGCGATCAGGAACGCCAGGATAAAGGGAACTGCCTTTCTGGCGATATCGAACACAGATACTTTTGAGAGGTTGCTGGCCACAAACAGGTTGGCGCCCATGGGCGGGGTCACAAAGCCGATGGCCAAGTTCACGCACATGATGATGCCGAAGTGGATGGGATCGACCCCGATGGCCTCCGCCACCGGCAGCAGCACGGGGGTAAACACCAGGATTGCCGGACCGGTATCCATGATCATGCCCACAAACAGCAACAGTACGTTGATCAGCAGCAGGATAACCACCTTGGAGGAGATGGCACTGAGCACCGCCTCGCTGACGATGGTGGCTACATTCATCAGCGTGATTACACGGGCAAAGGCCACGGCCGCGGATAGAATGATGAGGATAGGGGCATAGGAATGAATGCCTTCCAGCATGATTTTCGGAAGATCCCGGATCTTGATGGTGCGATAGATAAACAAGCTGACGATCAGAGAGTAGAAGATGGAGATGGTAGCCGCCTCTGTGGGGGAGCAGATGCCGCCGTAGATGCCGCCCAGAATGATGACGGGGGACATCAGCGCCCAGAAGCCCTCTTTGAGCACTGTGCCCAGGCCTTTTGCCCGCAGTTCCATGCATTTGGCGTTGAGCTTGTCCTTATCCTCTCCATGGATCTTACAGTAGATGTAAGAATAGACCATCAGGCACAGGGCGATCAGCACACCAGGCAGGAAACCGGCCAGGAACAGCTCGGAAATGGAGGCGCCGGAGGCGTTGCAGTACATGATGTAGGGGATACTGGGGGGAATGATGATGCCCAGACTGCCGGACACGGCCACCAGTGCGGTGGCAAAGGTCAGGTCATAGCCCACACTGGTCAGCAGGGGGATGCACATAGAACCCACGGCCGCGGTAGTAGCGGGGCCGGAACCGGAGATGGCACCGTAGAACAGGCATGTAATGGTCACCGCGCAGGGGAGACCCGCTGTTCTGTTGCCGACAAAATACGAGAACACATTGAACAGCCGCTCAGAAATCTGCCCCTTCGCCATGATCACGCCAGCGATGATAAACAGGGGAATCGCAAGCAGGGGGAAGTTGTTTAAACCACTCACCATGGAGCGGACCGCAGCGTCCGCCGTATAGGGGAAACTGGCGTCCACAATGGAGGGAAGCAACGTCACAAACGCGAAAGATACACAGATGGGTACCGTCAGTACCAGCAGAAGGACCAATACTCCGAAAAACAACGCCAGAGACATTTAGGGCGCCTCCTTTCCGATTACGATTTTGGTTTCCGCCACGATCCGGCCCAAAGACCGGAAAATGGAGAGAGTCAGACCCAACAGGGGACCCGCATAGACGATCGCCAGGGGTAATCCCAGAGCAGGGCTGGTCTGTCCGGCGGAGGACGTCACCATGTGCCAGGCGTTGACCGACAGCATAGCAAACACCACGGAGCAGAACAGGTACACCACCATATTCAATCCCGCCCGAACGCGCCGCGGCATCCACAATACGAAAGCGTCAATGGAGATGATGGAGCGGCACTTGATGGAAAGACTCAGTGTGAGAAAGCCCGTCCACACAAATAAATATCTGCTCACTTCTTCGCTCCAGGTCAGGGAGTTGTTGAACAAATAACGGCAAACTACCTGCAATCCTGATACTAGCGTGATGACCGTAATGATGATGCACAGCAGAACTTCCTCAAAATTGTCCCAAGTCCATCGAAGTTTTTTCATATTGCCCTCCTTAAAAAGTTCTCCCTAATAACTAATCGATAGGACGTCATCTGTCTGACAGCTGATAGTTAAATAATAAATTTCATTTTATCTTTTGTCAATAATTTTACCTTTTGTTTCTCTGATTTGGCTGACTAACCAAAAAACGGAGAGATCTTTTGTCTCTTATACCAGTCGACCTGGATATAGACCCTATTCGATCTGGGGCGGCAGTTGGTTGCAGGGCTCTTTGATCTCAAAGAGGTTAGAATAAACATGCAGTTTTCTTCATACGTAAGCCTGTATTTGAGAAAACTCTCAGGAAGGAAACCTATGAGCAAGGAGGCAACTGGTGAAAACGGCGCTGTTCTGGGGAGCGGTGAATATTGGAACCGCGTAAACCGCGCCGCTTTTTTTGGCACGCTGATGCAAAGACCGTCAGAAACGAATTACCACGAAACATTACGGGAGATGGGGAACCGTGCCGGCGCCGCAGTGGAAGAGATCTACGACGACTTGCAGGAACACATAAACGTCATTCGCAATATATCCTCTGATCGAAGGAGCGCACTTGCCAAGCAGGTACAATCACTAATATGATGTATGCAGGATGTCCCGCAGTTTTTGCAGCCATAGCAGTGACTGCATAGAAATCCTGAATCTATCCTCTTTTTATCTCCCAGGCAGTTCTTTTCGTGATGATCGGGCTATCCAAACAGCAATTCAAAAAATTAAGAGCGGTTCGGACTTCTTTACCAGTGAGTGTCTTGATTTACTTCAAAAGGCTGTGGATTGGAGTATTTCCTTTGCGGCGGGAGGGATGCAAGAAAGACTGCATTTCCGCAGGATATTTCACAGGGAAAGGATAAAGAATTCTTACGGGATGTACTGAACACATACCGTAGCAACAATGAATCGGCAGATCTGCGGGGGCGTTGTGGGTATTCCATTGGCAGCAGAGAATATCTGAACTATGCGGAACGGAAAGTCCCTTTGCAGGATCTTCCTGCCATATGCAGCGATGACTACGATGGAGGCATAAAGGGCTCCTTGGAAGATATCGTGCGCCAATTACAGCGGGATTTATCGCAAAACGAACGAGAGAACAACTATATCACAGACGATACAGCCCGCAACCTGCATGCCGCTGTTAGCGAACTGGAACACTGCGGGATCAGCACAGGCATTTCTGACAGCATGATCGAGCGGCTGGCATGGTTTGTGGGTGGCAATGCAGCAAGAACTCGACGAATTGAATTTAGGCGAGCGGCTGCTGGAGGACGGAGTTTGCGGAAAAAAGACTGACGGTGCTCGTGAGAGCTTTCTGGCTGAATTAGCGCGAGGCACCTTTCCAACTCTGGCATGGCTTGACCCGCTCCAAAGCAGTTGGACGAGGATTCTGGCTGCAACAAAAATCGCACGGAATGGACGGGATTTTCCATATTTTGTATTCTTTGGAAGTAATATGCCGCTTTTCGGTGCCGATTTGCACTCCCATAGAGGGAATACAAGCTATTACCTTATCAATGTGGATCCTCTCACAAATGCTTCGGCGTGGCAGAAAAGGCTTCCATCCGGACTGGATCATACCGAGATTTCCAAAGTAGTCAGGATCGCAGGGAGAGTGCTGTTGGTCGCGGGTGCAGCACTGGATGCTTTGGGGCTATGTGATGTCATTGACGGAGATCTGCATGACGCCCATCAGAAAATTGGCAAAAAGACTTATAGTACAGCTGCAAGTATTGGCGGCAGTTGGGCAGGAGGTGCACTCGGCGCCAAAGGCGGCGCTCTGGCAGGTGCTGCAATCGGTACGGCAATTTTGCCGGGACTTGGCACTGCTGTGGGCGGGATTGCCGGCGGATTGCTCCTTGGTGTTGCAGGTTCCTCTTTGAGAAAATGGGTAATTGATATCACAGATGTGGGAGAGTAACTATGGTTTTCCGAAAACGAAAAGAAAGAACTGACAGGTTGCTTAACGAACTGCACCTAGGGGAGTTTTGGCTGATGCCCGGAGCGTTCCGGGCAGAGGAAGCAACTGCCGGTATGATGGGATCATACGGACTACCCGGAGGATATGGGGCGCTGGCGGCCTCGGCCGAACAGGAGGAAGCACTGCGCCCCTTCCATACGATTGTACAGCCACTGTGGAAGAGGTCAGTGCCGGGCTACCTGTGGCGCTGACCGTGTCGGACTATACCGGACATACCTGTGCCCTGTGGGAGGCGCGCTTTCCAGAACTGCGCCAAATGGCGTTGGAACAGTGCCGTTGGTTCAAAGAAGAGGAGGTGGGCAAAGGGGAAAGGCATATATTTCTCTTTGACCGGCTGCCGGCTGCCCAAAGGATTGTATACATCGCTCTATCAGTGTATCCAACCAGAGATTCCCCGGGCGGATGTCTATCTGAATTGTTCTATTCTGAAAAAAGAGTTTCCTCTTCATTTTGATGAAGGTTCGACTCCGGAGAAGAGCGCTCTTCTAAACCTGCATGTGGATTGGGGACATTTGGTACTCATTATACAAACCGCACCAGACTTTCCGATCAAAAAGCTCGCCAAAGAGCTTGCAGACGCGTGTGAGATGGAAGGCCGGATTTTTTCTGGCCATACAAAAAGACTGTAACCATTACGGCAGCACCGGGCAGGGATTTCCTGCCCGACACTGTCCAGCTCTATCAGATACTATCGCCGTATTGGTCGGAGAAGAAGCTAAAAGTTTAAGCATGTTTTTTGAGACGAATAAAAGAAAAGTCCCTGATTTTACATAAATCAGGAACTTTTCGACGGAGACTACTGGACTCGAACCAGTAACCTCCTGCGTGTGAACAGCTTTATGAAACTTTTTTGATTGTTTCCGGCGGTTTTTAATCATTTCTGCTCCATTTCAATTGTTTCCCGGGCGTGATTTACTGTGCAAAATCCGCTTGTTCCACAAACTCCTGTGGTACAAGCTGTGGTCTGACTCTGTTATGTCGGCTAAAGTTCCGATTACTTATTAGTGAAAAAAGAACATCCCAATCCCCAGGGGCAAGCGGACAAAAAGATGGACTGGAAAAAGGCGGAAGAGATGTATTCTTACGAAGAAAGGAAAAGCAATGGTACAGTTTAGTCCGGAAGAAAAAGCGGAGGTATCATTTCTATATGGGTGAGATCTGCTCAGCCGTGGAAAATACCCTTTGGCGGGATTTTCATGCGGGCTTGCTCATCGTCAAATGGGTTATTGACATTAGGAGTTCCTTATCCCCGCTGGCTGAGAAGCGGCGAGTATCCGATCGCCAGTTTAGACTGGGAAGGGCGTTACCGCTGGTAGGGCTAAATTCAAAGCTTGGAGCAGGCTGAACTCACTTGCTCCATGTCTCAAAGGAGGTCACTTCCCCGACAATGCAGTCTGCGTAGGAAGGACGGTTGAAGAACGAGCTGTTTTACGGGAGTTTCTAGGAAAGCACATCTGTTTTCTAGTTCATTAGCAGTGTAGATCCCTGCATGAATATGGTATAACGATGGCAGAATCAAGCTATCCTTGGGGGCGATGAGATCTGCCACATACAGGCGCACCTTGAAACTCCCCATTTAGGTCCAACTTCTTGTTCGCATCTCCCTGGGCTCCAATACTCAAAATTTGTACCGCAGTAAAGTGTATAGGAGGTGAGTAAACCAACTGGAGTGGGCTTTTATCTTTGCTCGGGATTGTTATAAAGCCTATATCTAACCCACGCGGTACGCAAGACTGTCAGGAAAAGCTGTTCATATCTGAAATTCCCAGATTTCAATACAAGGCCTAGTTCCAGCTGTTCGATGGGCTACAGTTCCAGCACGCCAGGAGCGATATCTTGCCACGCCTGATTTTTGCCGCCAACTACTGCAATGTCTACCATAAACTTCCATACGGCTTATTAACCCTTGGATATACGTTCCGCGCCAGATCGCTGGCAGTCACTTAATTCAACAGGATTTACAGCGGAATGCCTCCTGTTTGCAGATTTTATAGCTTCTTGCAGTACGGTTTCCGTCTGTTCACCAGACAGCAGTTGTTCGGGATCAATACGAACGGCACTTACTCTGCTTTCCAGGTAAGCCTACACTTACCTTTGTACCATGGCGGAATAGCTTCCAGAGAGAATTAGGTGAGGTAAAGTCTCATTAGCCGCCAGTTCTTTCAGATTCAGCTTGCTTTTCGCACCTTTTCTGATGAGGCATCTAAGATATACCAGTAGTCCGGAACCACCAGTCAGCAGCGGTAAATGTCAAAATTTTCTACAGTCTGTGCCCCGTTTCCATAGTGCGCCCATTGACCAGCTATGACGGATACAACACCGTACACCAGCTGCTGGTCAGTTCCAGCGCTACTTTTCCGTTTCCAGTACCATCCAACAAAAAGCCTGTAGTCCGGCTTTGCAAAAATGACGCGGCTTTACTGCCGGTAAAATTATTGGCAATGCAGCCTATCCAGAGCTGGTTGTCATTCCAAGCCGCAATTTTCCTTTAGTAATGGTGTCGCCAGCGACTTTAAGCCGGCAGCTGCACGCCCGTATTTAAGCATGGAGCTTACGCCAAATCGTATTTCTGCTAATTCCCAGCCGCCTTGCCGCAGCGGACTGGTTCATGTTTTCCTCCATCAGTACATGCTGAATAATATCCCGCTCAATTTCCTCCAGCGGTTTTGTGATATCAATTCCACTGTAATTCAAGTATTCCGTCTCCTCCGGGGGAATAGTATTGTCATTTAAAAGCAGGGTCTGTGCCTCTTTCAGAGTAATCTGTGCTCCCTGTGCGGTCAACACTAATTGCTGAATAAACGTTTTTAACTGGGATAAATTGGTATTCCAATGCTGCTGTTCCAGCAGAGCCACGACCCCTTCTTCAAATCCCCGGATACTCTTTTGATATTCTTGATTTGCCGCAGTTAAAAAAATCTGTGAGAAGTCCGTAATGGAATCAGGAAATTCCCGTAGAGGTGCCAGGATTACATGGAGAGACGAAATCTTCTGGTACAACGGATACAAGAACTGGTCATTGGACAGAAGATGGTGGATCCTATTCGTTGCCGAAGCGATAATAAAGTGCCGCTGATCCGCAGCAGAATCAACTATGTAGGCGCTCAACTCCTGCTGCAGTTCTATTGGAAGTAAGTGAATGTTCTCCAGATATAATGTGCATCCGTTTTCATTCAAAGGTGATGCAGTTTTATCCAAAAATGCATTCCAGCGTTTCCTGGTCAGTAGGTTGCAGCGCACAAAGATGAACGGAGCCATTGGCTCCTTGCGCAGGCCATGCAAATAATAGGCCAGACTGCTTTTTCCGGTACCATATTCTCCCAAAATCAACACAGGCGGCGGAGACACGGATGCGGTGACAATCTCCGCCACCGCTTGTACCCGTGGGTTATTCTTTTGAAGAGTATTGATAAATTCCGGGGACAGTGTCACTGAAAGCGGTTTTTCGATGGTAATGTCTGCCTGGGAGGCATATCCCTTATGCATCAGTGAAATGAAGAACAGGAAGCAGTCCTGATTGCGATAAGAAACCCTTTTGCCGATAATTTCGATTCCCTGTGTTCCGATTTTTTTACAGCCCCTATCGGTGGACTGCTGCAAAAGCACCGGAATAAATAGCAACAACTCTTTTTTAAAGGTTTGATGATCGGTAATCTCAAACGCGCGATTGTCAACAATTACGTTGCCTATCTGGTCCATCAGGATAATCCGGAATTTTAAATTATCAATAACTGTCTGAAAAATCTGAGTGATCTCCTGCCCCTTTTCCATCAACTCCGAATAATAGATGGCTGCAATAACGGACTGGCGGATACAATCCTCTGATGACAGAATTAGGAGTCCCCGAAGTCCGTTTGCCATAGCAGCATTTACGGAAGGCACATCCCCAATAATCAAAGAAAATCCCCGGTCAGCCAGTTCCGCCACCCGTTCCTTAACTTCTGCGTAGCGCACCTCGTAAATCTCCGTGTTTTTCAGTTGAAGCACTTCAAATACTTTTTTGACGGAATTAATAATGCTGGAATATCCGACCACCGCCACACGCTGATCGCTGAATCCCGGTTGGTTAATAGCCCGCAGGATATCCAATAAGGATACATCCACTTCCACCACCGGCACAGAGGTAAACTGCCGAAGAATCGCCGCAATTGCACCACGAGTAATGATTGCGTCAAAGGCGTTAGGTGGATAGGAGTTAAAAATAGAGATTGCCGTAAACTCATCTCCGGTATGCATCTCAAAATCCACCGTAGGAAACTCTTGGATGACGGGCGCGGCAGTCTCTTGGAAGGACAAATATGGGGCAATGATTAATATACGGAATCGTTTCATGGGCCTCCTCCCTCCATTTTTATTCGATTCAAATTGTAGCATATAGCAGGTTTTGTGGCAAGTAAAATCTTATTTGAGTTAATATTGCTACAAAATATAGCATTATTTTGCAACACATACCTTGATGAATGCTATTTCTCTCTGTAAAATTACGGTATAAAGCAATCTGCGCAGCATCATTTTTGTGCATTTTGCTCACTCGAATACAATGCCATTTAAAAAAATGGAGGAGGGCCAAGATGGACTTGAGCTGTGATTATCTGAAAATGAAACACCCGATCGCCCAAAAGGCGCTATATGCGCTGCTGGAAGTCAAGGATTCGGACCTTCGTTTGGATACGGTATATCAGGGAAACCACGCTGTAGACCAGGGAATCCACATCGGTGGCACCTTCTCTGAACTGATTCCACTGATCGCGCTTTTTTACGGAGGTTTCATTCATGTAAATGTGGAAGACCCCACTGCTCGTGAAAGTGACATCTACGTACAGAGCAAGGGACACGGTATAGCCGGTATGGCATCGGTCTTTTCGGATTTTGGTTTCTTTGACAGAGCGCTTTTGGAGAATTCCCGCGGAAGTGACAGCGATCTGAATGGACATCCTGGCCCTATCCTGCCAGGAGTACATATCGCGACGGGACCTTTAGGGCAGGGCATCAGTGCCGCTGTCGGCTTTGCCATGGCGCAGAAAATAGAGGGTGTTGGGCGGACATTCTGCCTGATGGGAGACGGGGAACTGCAGGAGGGCATTCCATGGGAGGCATTCATGTTTGCCTCTGCCAAAAATCTGAACAATCTGTGCATTCTCATTGATCACAACTATGGACAAAACGATGACTCTCACCGTCTCATGCTTTCCATGGGTAGCTTGCGAAAAAAATTGGAGAGCTTTGGTTTTGATGTTTTGGATGTCAACGGTCAGGAGTACGAGCCGATTTACCATGCGTTGGAGCACTTCCAGCATCGGATCGACAGCCGCCCCATGGCCATCATCTCTGAATGCCGCAAGGGTGAAGGTGGTTTCTCCAAAGCCACCGAGAGTCACAAGACCACCGTGGGGCAGGATCTGGCGGAATGGGAAATCCATCAGCAGACGCTCCGCAGGGAAACCCGCATTAAAAACTTGTGTCATTTTCTACAGGCTGCAAAGGTGCGTGCGCCGGAGGAATATGAGCAACTCCTGCACTGGGCTTCCAAGATGGGGATTGATGTACAGCAGGATGAAAATGGCCCTGTGGGTGTTATACGCCGCTATTCTCAACGCCGCACCAAACGGGCTGCTCCCCGAGACAAGACTCTGCATTACCAGGAGCGCGACCTACCCGATCCCAAAATCGGAGATAAGCTGCAGTGCAGCAAAATTGCCGCGGATATGGTAGCAGCCTTTTCCAGAGACCCGAAAATGATTACTTTGGACGCGGATATGGGCCTGATCTCTGGTCTTCAGCCCGGTATGCTGAAACATGCTGGAAACCGCGGCATCAATGTAGGCATTGCTGAATCCAACATGAGTGGCATCGCCGAGGCCTTTGCCGCAAAAGGCTATAACGTCTGGCACTCCACTTTTGGCGTCTTTTTTGACTGGCGAGTTTTGCGCCGGATTACGGTCAGTCAGCAAGAGCGAATGGAATCAATTTCCAAAAGTGACGGCTGGCTGTCCGAGGGCCATCAGCTGGATATTACATTGTTCTCTACCGCTAGCAACATTGACACCGGTGTTAACGGCGCCACCCATATGAGCATCGACGATGTTACCGCGCTTATGCAGCTGCCTCACTTGCGGGTAATCGATGTAGCCTGTCCCCGAATGATGGTGGCGGTCATGAAATGGATTGCCAAGGGTAGCAAGGGGCTGGTGCTACTTCGGCTCACACGAGCCGCTTCTGAAACCATTTACCCTGAATCCCTGCAATTTGAATACGGAAAGGGCTATGTCCACGGAGATCCTCATGCGGACACCGTCATCATCACTAGTGGCCGAGGCATTTATGAGGGACTCAACGCCCAGAAGGCGTTACGGGAACAGGGACGCGAGATCGCCGTGGTGGACATGCCTTCCTTTGATGCAGATCTGGCTGCGCAGCTGACCCAACAAGGCAAACGAATCCTATTTGCCGAACAGAATAACGGTTTCCTGTTTGCCTCTTATCTGGACGAAATGTACCGGCGAGGAATCGCTTGGTCGCCGGAAAAGATTACCACCCTCAGCACCCGCACCAGAGAGCGAAAAGCACGGCATCTGCACTCCGGAACCTATACACAGCTGGCAAAACTCTGTGGCCTGTCTGCAGAGGATCTTGTAAATACGATCACATTTGAAATGTAAAGGAGGGCGCATATGGGCTTTGACATGAATGCTTTTTCCCTGGCAGGGAAAAAAGCCATTGTTACAGGTGGCGCAAAAAAGACCGGCCTGTGTTATGGTATGGCTGTCGCACTTCATGACGCCGGTGCAGAGATTGTCATTCTGGACGCAAATTCACAGGTTGAAAACACGGTGGCAGAATTGGGTGGCGCCAAATCTGGATACCACGCCGTGGTAGCAAATCTATTGGACCTCAACGATCTCAGCAACGGGTTTCAGCAAGCGATTTCAGCTCTGGGTGGACGGCTGGATATTCTGGTCAACGGTGCCGGACTTCAGTATCGCTGCCCCTCCGAGGAGTTCCCCGAGGACGCTTGGGATCGCATTATGGGGGTCAACATCAAGGGCGTTTTCTTTATGAGCCAGCTGGCTGGCAAGGTGATGCTGAAACAGGGCAAGGGAAAAATTATCAACATCGCCTCCACCAATTCTTTCATCGGCCTGCGGAACATGCCGGCGTATGTCTCCAGCAAGGGCGGCGTCAAACAATTGACCATGGCGCTCTCCTCTGAGTGGAGCGGTCGCGGCATCAATGTCAACGCCATTGCTCCCGGCTACATGGACACCGAAATGAGCAAGGATCTGCAGCAGATGGAACAGGGCAAACAGCTCACTAAGCGGATCCCTATGGGAAGATGGGGGCATCCCGAGGATCTGATGGGTACTGTCGTATTTCTGGCCTCATCTGCTTCCGACTACATTAGTGGTGTGACGCTCCCGGTGGACGGAGGTCATTTGGCAAGTTAAGGAGGTGGGTAAATGGCCATTCGTAAGCGCAACGATTTCATTTTAAGCATTCTCTCTTTTGCAATTGGATTGTTCCTGTTCGCATCAGAATCAACTGTTAGTGGTGTCATGCTGTTTGTCGGACTTCCCTTTCTGGCGGAACCCCGCACCTTTATTCAAGGCATCGGTATTCTGCTGATGGTATTCAGCATCCCTCTGTTTCTCAAATCAATCAGTCTGAAGGGTGAGCGGGACTCTGGCAAATTCAGGTTGAAAAAGGAAACGATCATTACTCTGATTGCGCTGCTCCTTTTCGTTCCCGCCTATGAACTAATCGGTTTTCCCATTGCTTCTTTCCTGCTCACTTTCTGTCTGAGCGTTGTGTATGGTCTTTGTGAAGAATCGCAGCGGGAGGAGCATGAACGTACCAGCAAAAAAAAGTTCTATCTTATCCGGTTTGTCTATTCTCTTGTTGTCGTAACCGTTCTGGTCCTCGTATTTACACAGATCCTGCATGTCAAGTTCTTCTGAGTCCGTTCTTTCCTACATTTCGTTATTTTGCTTAGGAGGAAAATTATATGAAAAAGAAAAATATCTTGGCACTGGCCTGCGTATTTCTTATGATGATCGGCATTCTGTCGGGCTGCGGTGGCGGTGAAGAAGCCGCTTACCCGGCGGAAGACATCTCGTGTCTGGTCCCCTACGCCGCTGGCGGCGGCACCGACAACATCGCCCGTGCTGTGGCGGCCAACATTGATCTACCTGTGTCCATCGCCTGCTCCGTTATGACCGGTGCCGGCGGTTATACCGGTTCACAAGAATTTTCCACACAGCCCGGCGACGGCTATCACATTATGTCTCAGAGTCCCCTGGACCTGATTTGCTACTATCTGACCGGTGTCAGTGAGGAAAAACTCTGGGAGAAGATGGAGCCGCTTCCCTGCATGGTAATCGATCCCGGCATCGTGGTTACCAATCCCAACAGCGGGATCAACAGTGTGGAGGATCTAAAAGCAATGGATCCCGCTGAACTGACTTGGGGATTCATCGGTGCCCGTCAGCAGATGGTCACCATCCAACTGCTCCAGGGGCTCGGCCTGGAAGGTGCCACCCAGGTTCCCTACGACAGCGGTGCTGACGCCATTACTGCCATCATGGGCAACCATGTTGATGTCAGTTTCATGCAGGTGGGCGATCTGGGCTCCGCCGTGGAATCCGGCAATGTGAAACCCCTGCTGATTGTGGACGAAAAGCGCTGTGAAATTTATCCCGATATTCCCTGCACAGAGGAACTGGGAATTGAAGCCACCGGCGCCCAGTATCGTGCCTTCTTCGCCACCAAGGATACCACTCCCGAGCAGATTCAGTATCTGAACGATAAGATGGCAGACCTTCAAGATGACCCCGATTATCTGGAGGCTCTGGAAGGCTTTGGCTTCCTGCCTGGCTTTATCCCGGCCGATGAGATGGGGGCGAAAATTGAAGAGTGGTACAACATCTTTGCTCCGATTTATGAGGAGTACCTCAAGTGACTCGCTTCTCACCCGCGCAAAGCAACGTCAAATCGCTCTCGCTGCTTGAAATATAGGAGGTGTCGTGAATGCAGCTATTTGCAGAGGGCTGGGCTTACCTCATGGCGAACCCAATGTCGTTTGTCTATATGACTGGAGGCATCCTGATGGGTATCATCTTTGGATGCATCCCTGGCTTGACGGCTGTTTTAGGCGTTACGTTGATGATTCCTTTTACCTACGCCATGTCTGCTGCGGAAGGCCTTTCCACTCTTATCGGCATTTATGTTGGCGGCATCAGCGGCGGCCTAATCTCTGCGTGCCTGCTGAAAATTCCCGGGACCTCAGCATCTCTTGTCACCACCTGGGACGGCTATCCCATGGTCAAGCGTGGCAAGCCGGAGGCTGCACTGTCTCTTGGTGTGTTTGCCTCCTTGATTGGTGGCACATTTTCTGCTATTGTCCTGGCGACCATAGCGCCGCAGCTATCCAAGGTCACATTAAAGTTCGGGCATTGGGAGTATTTTGCACTGATTTTTTTCAGTATCTGCGTAGTGCTCTCCATGGTCAGTTCTAGCGGAGCCAAAGGCGGAATCGGATTGTTTTTCGGCATGGCTATCGGCTCTGTGGGAATTGACCAGGTCACCGGCGTAAACCGGTTGATGTTTGGCCAGTGGCAGCTCAGTTCCGGCATTGGCCTGACCGCTTTTCTGATGGGGCTGTTTGCCATCAGTGAGGTTCTCAGCCAATCCGGTGAATTGTCCGGACTGCGGATAACAACCCGGGTGCGGCGTGTCCCCTTTATCCCCCCAAAGGATGAGCGGGATGAAATGTGGAAAGGCATCACCATCGGCTCTCTGTTAGGTACCTTCACCGGTATTTTACCGGCCGTGGGTCAGGATACTGCCACAGTGCTGGCCTATAACCAAACCAAAACCATGTCCAAGCACCCGGAAAAATTCGGAACCGGATATGCTGCCGGTATCGCAGCATCTGAGAGCTCCAATAACGCTGTCAACGGCGGAGCCCTGATCCCCTTGTGCTGCCTGGGGATCCCAGGCGACAACGTGACAGCTGCTCTGATTGGCGGTCTTATGATCCACGGTCTGCAGCCTGGACCCATGCTGGCGGTGGACGCCCCGGAGGTGATTGGATGCATTATGCTGGTGTATTTTCTGGCAAATATTGTAATGTATCTGATGGAAACCGGCCTGATGAACATTTTTGTTCAAATGATCCGGATTCCCAAGTCCCTTCTTTTTCCTGCTATTTTGGTCTGCTGTGTTTTGGGCGTCTACGCCATCAACAACCGCATTTTTGAAGTGTTGGTAATGGTAGTTTCTGGAATCGTTGCCTATTTTCTGTTGAACTATTTCAAACTGGATCTGATTGCAATTCTGCTGGGATACCTGTTGGGGCCACTTCTGGAAACCTACTTGCGGACAGCCATGATCGCCGACCAGGGAAACTTGTTGGCTTTCACACAGCACCCCATTGCGCTGGGTCTCATTGTTGCGGCTGTTATTGTCTTAGCGGGACAGGCCTTCTTCCGAAAGTCCCGTAGAAAAAAGCTGTTGCGTTAGCAGGCAATACCTCCGCGCAGGAATAAGGCAACAGGCCGGCCCGTCTTTCCGGCGGGCCGGTCCTTCCTTTCATCTGACATTCAATTTGAAAGGAGCATATTTGACATGAAAGCAGCTGTTCTAACAGCACCGTATGAGATTACCGTTGAGAAGCGGGGAATGCCTCAAATTCAGGGGCCACAGGACGTTTTATTTAAGATTTTGCAAACTGGTATCTGCGGCTCTGATATGTTGGCATTCCGTGGAGGGCATAAAACCGTGCAATATCCCCGAGTCCTGGGGCACGAGTGTGTAGGTGAAGTTGTCGCAGTTGGCTACGAGGCGGAAAAGAAATTTCTCCCCGGCGATCTCGTTACAGTACAGCCTCAGTTGATCTGCGGTACCTGCTATCCGTGCCGGCACGGCAGAATCAACGTCTGCACCCACAAGAAATTTATGGGTATTAACGAAGACGGTTTTTTCACGGAATATTATAAATGTAACCAATTTAACATCGTGAAGCTGCCGCAGGGAGTAACCCATGACATGGGTATGCTGGTAGAACCCTTTGCCGTAGGAGCTAATGCAGCGGAACGGGCCGGAGCTGAACAGGGGAAAAATATTGTAATCGTGGGCGCAGGTACCATCGGCAACTGCACAGCACAAATAGCTGTGGCTAGAGGCGCTAACGTTTTAATTACAGACATTAAAGACGGACGGCTTCAATACGCACAGGACTGCGGCATAAAAAACTGCTGCAACACCAATCGGGTTTCTCTTGCGCAAGCCATCGATGGGGCATTTGGTTCTGCAGGAGCAGATGTATTGATTGACTGCTGCGGAATCCCAGAAATGCTGCAAAACATGGTGTGTTGCGCACAAAATGCTTCTCGCATTGTTTTGGTAGGCACATATGGGCGGGATATTCTGATGAATATGACACACCTGCAACGAGGAGAAATCGATATTATCAGCGTCATGCAATATGTCCGACGGCACTACCTACAAGTATTTGACCTCATGCAACGGGGAAAGCTGCATCTGGAGGGCTTTATTGGGGCCCGCTTTCCTCTGTCAGGCCTTCAGCAAGCTTTTGACTATCTTCATGAACCAAATACGGATGTAATGAAAGTTGCAATTATGGTGCAGTAGGATTGACTGCTGCCTCCACCACGCGGCACGGAGAGGCGTACCATTCAAAGGCCACTGTTTGTTTCCTGGACCCCACGGATATAATGAACCTGATTCAGCATTTACAGTTTGCATTACATAGTAGTGCGTTTGCTGAAGTGGGAAGATGAAATTAGTTTTGGCTGAAATAAGTACTTTGACATTTCAAAGCTTGCGCCGCAGTAAACAGTACAGAAGTCCGGAACTGGCCCATATCACCAGCTCCGGGCTTTTCTCTTTCTGAAGATCACAAAAACCTCTCCCATTCGACACGGTTCGACCGACAAAAAATTCCAGCATGATATAATCAAACCAGGCGCAAGCCTAAACTCGTAGCTTTCCGGTGAGGTCCACACCCCGGTGGGACCTCAGACGTTCATGGGCCTCGTAGGGCACCATCACCATCCCTGTACGAAGGAAACTTCCATGAAGGTCTTCAGTTTTTGGCGCTGTGCCGGCAGCGCGGGTGTGTGACTTTCCGTCGAAAGCGGAAAGGACACAAATGAACGACTTTGTCGTGATTCCTTATAGTGGGCAGCAAGTATCAGTGCCAAAGGAGGTCGCAGACTTCCTGGAGCAGGATCGGAAACGGGAACAGGCGCAGGAAAAGCAGGACGAAAGGCATCTGAGTAAAAGTGAGTTTGAAACGGTGCTGCCCGGCTCGGAATGCGTCAGGCGTCCCGTGGAGGATCCTGTACTCTGGACCCTCCGCCTTGAAAGTCTGCAAAAAGCCATGGAGGTTCTGGATCACCAGAGCCGCGAGTTCATCGATTTCCGCTATGACAGGGGTCTGACCATGGAGGAGATCGGAAAGTTCTACGGCGTGTCCAAAATGGCGGTATCAAAGCGGCTGAGAAAGCTCCACCAAAAGCTGAAGGGCTCTGTCATCTGACAGAGCCCTTCAACTTTTTTTGTTTTCCGGTTTACAAATGCCCTTTGAGTGTCCTAGTAAGTGAGGGGCAATGGTTTCCGCGTTGTGAGAACGCAGCGAGTTGACGTGAGACACACATTGTAAACAAATTGAAAATCTCGCAAAAATAGGTTGTAAAAAACCGTGATTTTATCCCTACCCCTTATGAGGGGATTTTTTCTCCTGCGCTCATGTCTCTGATGGATCTGAGAAAACCATCGTGCCCCAAACGACGCTTCCACACATCGGAGATATGGCTGAAGGCCGCAGCCATGAATGACAATTGAAGGAAGAGGTACAGGATTATGGATGGAACCAAATTCAACCGCAGGTTTTTGAAAATGCTTCTGAAGATGCAATGTGAGAAAGAAACGCTGGACTGTGTGATCCATGAGATGAGAGCTGTGCTGGGAGAGAAGATGCCGGAGGAAGATGCCGTGCGGGCGTATCTGAAAGACCCCGGCAAAAAAACAACCCTCACAGTGGGCCAGCAGGTCCTTGCCATGGACAAGCTGCTGGAAGACGCGGAGGTAAACTTCCACATGATTTGCGACATGGTGCGCTACCAGAACATGAAGGAAGCGGGGATGGTCCACTCTGTGGATGAGTTCCTGCAGCTCCTTCGTTCAGGCAGAACACAAAACGAGTAAAGGAGGTGCACAAGCATGAAGCTGTCGGAGTACAAAAGCTATGACGACCTGCCGCTGTTCCTCAACGCGGAGATGGTGGCGAAGGTGCTGGGCGTGTCTCCGTCATCCGGATACGAACTCCTGCATGAGGACGGCTTCCCGGTGCTGCGGGTAGGCAACCGTATGGTGGTGCCAAAAGACGCGTTCATCCGGTGGGTGGAGTCACACACAGGAGGTGGCGGATGAGAACACAGAACAACTACTTCACGATGCCCAACGAAGTGTTCCAGCTGGGACTCAGCGCTGGGGAGCTGGCGGTATACAGTTACCTGCGCCGCTGCGAGGATCGCAGGACACACCAGTGCTGGCCCAGCTACCGGACCATCGGCAGCGCGGTGGGCATGAGTGAAAACACGGTGCGAAAGTACGTACTGGCCCTGGAAGAGCGCGGCCTGATCGTCACCGAGCCCACAGACGTGCGGCTGAAAAGCGGACGGCGCCGAAACGGAAATCTCAAATACACCCTGCCGTCTATCCAGGAGGTATTGCGGGACTACTACGCCCGGCAGCGGAGTACGCTTGAGGCCCAGACAGAGCGGCAGCGGGTGCAGAAGATGCTGGCAGAGCAGCAGGCAGAAGACTCCCTGTGAGCCCCCTGTGAGGCCCTGTGTGGAGTGGCTTGGGACTCAGCAGGGTCCCAGCCCCTCCCGGGGATTTTGGACGAATTTGGGCCGGTTTCGAGGCTCTGCGGAGGACGAAAGAAAATGCTGGATAAAGAACAGGCGTCACAAGCGCCGCTCTGTTCGGTCATTTCTGCCCGTAGCGCGGGCAATTACGGGAGTTTCTGTGGCTTCAAAAATGGAGTCAATATCCGGGCCGTGATATCATCTCTGCGGTCGTTATCCCCCAACGCATACTCCCACAAAGAAAAAACAGGGGTCACACCCAGAAAGAAGACCATTATGGGAAAAAAAGAGAAGTTTCCCCTCTACCTGTCACCGGAGAAAAGACCATTCTGGAGCGCCGGTATCAGGAGGACAGGAGCCGGAGCATCACCGACTTCATTGAGCGGGCGGTGGACTTTTATCTGGACTACCTCAGCGCCAACAACGCTGGATTGTTTCTCCCTACCTCCATCAAGTCCTATCTGGACGGCCTGTTGGACCAGCTCGAAGGCCGGATGTCCTCTCTGCTGTACAAGCAAGCGGTGGAGCAGGATCTGGTGGCTGGTATCCTCGCCGACGCATATCAGTTCAGCGGCGAGGAGCTGCGCCGACGGCGGACGGAGAGCGTCCAAAATGTGCGGAAGACCAATGGCTGCATCTCGCTGGAGCAGCGGGTGCGGGAGACTTGGGAGGATGGGGATGAATGGCAAGACTGATCGTCAAAAGTCCGTATATCAAGTGCGGAGGTAACCAGGGCGCAGACGGTTACATGCGCTACATCGCGACACGGGAGCGGGTGGAGATCATCCCGGATGACCGTCCGCCAACCCGCAAGCAGGAGCAGCTCATCACAAAGCTGACAAAAGACTTCCCGGATGTGAAAGAGCTGCTGGAGTATGATGACTATGTACAGAAGCCTACAAAAGCCAATGCCTCGTCGCTCATCACCCTGGCGCTGGAGGAACACTGGAAGCAGGTGCAGCAGACGGATGGTTACATGAAATACATCGCAACACGTCCTCGTGCAGAACGACTGGGTGACCATGGCCTGTTCGGTGACGCGGATCGTGTGGACCTGGACACCGCCATATCGGAACTGGAGCACTACACCGGCAACGTCTGGACGTACATCCTCTCTCCGCACCGGGAGGACACCACACGCCTTGGCTGCGACAATGCCAAAGCATGGCGGAACCTGCTCCGCGTCAATCGCAATGGCATCGCCGCCGCCATGAACATTCAGCTGAACCACTTCCGCTGGTATGCCGCCTTCCGCGACGAGGGAAAGCATCCCCATATGCACATGATAGCGTGGTCAACACAGCCAGGAGAAGCGGACCTGACGTGGGATGGTTACCCGCAATATCAAATCCGCGCTCACCAATCAGATCTTCAAACAGGAGATGCTCCACACCTACGAACAAAAGTCGCAGTCCCGGGACGAGCTGGTGCGGGGAGCCCGCCGCATGATCCGGCAGCTTACGCAGGAGATGGCGCAAAGTCTCTGCGCGGCTCCTGAGATTGAGCAGAAGATGGAGCAGCTGGTCGGACAGTTGGAAACGGTCAAGGGCAAAAAGTCCTACGGATACCTTCCCGAGTCCGTGAAGAAAACTGTGGACGAGGCGGTGGACAAGCTGGAGGAACTGCTGGTGGTCCGTGAGTGTTATGACCAGTGGTGCATCCTCCAAAATGAGGTGGAGAACTACTGCCACGATAAGCCCAGAGAACGAAAAAAGCTGGCCCAGGAGAAAAAGTTTCGGCAGATCAAGAACGCTATCATCCAAGAGGCGGAGAATATCCGCCTGGGTGTGATGACATTCGAAGATGAAAAGGTGGAAGATCGAGACGAGTGGGTGGAAAATTGGGAGGTCTCCTACGAGTGCCTGCGGCTACGGGCCAAGATCGAAGACCGCAAGCTGCCGCTCGATCAGCGGGACGAGGCGGTGGGAGATCTGGAGTAGCTGGCAGAGTACGGCGATATCCATGCCAAATACTTCCTGGGACTGCTGTATCGGGACGGCGGGCTGCTCATCCCGGACGCTGAGAAAGTCAGGCATTGGCTGGAACAGGCGGCAAAACAGAATCTTCCGGACGCGCAATACCCCCTGGGCCACCGGCCTGACGACCACGAAGATCCGGAGATGGATCGTGTCAGCATGGGCGGCATGACCATGAAAGGATGGTGATTGTCCGCAATCTTTACGGAGTCCATTGATTATAGAGCACTCCCTTCACCAGATGGTGGGGAAATAAATCAACAAGACGAAGTATAACAAATAAAAACCTCTCCTACGGCTGGAGAGGAGAAATGATATCCAGTGAAAAAAGGAACATTCAAATCTTACGAAGATCTGCCGCTGATGCTCTCGGTTCCTGAGATGGGAGCGGCGCTGGGAATCTCCCGTGCCGGGGCTTATGAGTTGGCACGGTCCGAGGGTTTTCCCGCACTGAGGATCGGCACCCGCATTGTGATACCCAAGGACAAACTTCAGGAATGGGTAGACAAACAGACCGAAAAGATATGATATGAGGGCAATCGTTGATTTGCGGCGAGGCAATGTGGTAAAATACAACATACAAATCAAAGAAAGGGGTGTTCCTATGAAGGATATGTCGGCACAAAAGCAGGTCTGCTCAATAGGGACAGGCGGGGAGCCGGCGGAAGCCATGCGGGAACGCTCATGGGAATATGGGCTCCCACCTTACCTCCAGCATGATCTGGACGCATACAAAGAAGGCCTTGCGGAGGGGTCCTCTCTGCTGGACTGTCTGTGGGGAGAGCTGTACGGAAGCATCAACATCGCGGAGATCAACGATGGCGCGATCACACATGAACATGCCAATTATCTGCGTCAGAAGTTTCTGTGGGGTGAATGAAGTGCCTGATTTTACAAACTGCAAGCGTGTGCCCGGACGTGCTTATAACGGTGCCAACGGAAAGAAGATCGCAATCGAACATCAGGGCGAGCAATATATGCTGAAATTTCCTCCTTCCGGTCAGGGAAAGAGAACGGAGCTGTCCTACACGAATAGCTGTATCAGCGAACACATCGCCAGCACCATCTTCAACATGGTTGGGATCCCCGCGCAGGAAACCATCCTGGGAACGTATGATGTGGGGGGAAAGACGAAGATCGTCTGCGCCTGCAAAGATTTTACCGCAGACGGAAGTAAGCTGTTTGACTTCTGCTCCATCAAGAATACCGTCATCGATTCTGAATATGGCGGCACCGGAACGGAGCTGGAGGACATTCTGGATACCATTGAAAAACAGCAGTACGTGAATCCTGTGGAAGTGCTACAACACTTTTGGAATGTCTTTGTGGTGGATGCGCTTCTGGGGAATTTTGACCGACACAACGGAAACTGGGGATTCCTGTATCACGATGACACCCAGACCGCAACGCTGGCCCCAATCTATGATTGCGGCAGCTGTCTGCTGCCGCAGGCAGATGCCCAGGTGATGCGGGCGGTCTTGTCAAATCAGGATGAGCTGAATGCCCGGATTTACCGCTTCCCGACTTCTGCCATCAAACAGAATGACCGGAAAATCAACTACTATGATTTCTTGATGGCAACTGGAAACAAGGACTGCAATGCGGCGGTCATGCGCATGATGCCGCGATTCCATCTGGATAAGATGCTGGCTTTCATCAGAGAAGTTCCTTTTCTGGATGAACTGCAGCGGCAGTTTTACCAGACTTATCTGTCTGCCCGAATGGAAAGAATCATGGTCCCTGTGCATCGGCGGATTATGGAGCAACAGCAGCATCTATCACCGAGACTTCATATGTGAGTGTAAAGTTCAGGACCGCTTCCGAATTTTCGGAAGCGGTCCTGAATTTGCTAACAATTTGATAACTCTGCCCGGTTGGAGTAGCTATTGAGGTCAGGTCATAGTATTGTGTGTCGCTGATAGGAGGCGATTCATGATGCGTGACTATATGAAGGCCCTCTGCTGCAGGTTCGAGACGACATCCCGGAGGGCGGAGTATCTGGACAGGAAAGTCGAACGGACCTACAGGCAGCTCACCCGTCTGCTGGATGAGCCGGAGCGGAAACTGCTCCTGAAGATGGCGGATCTGGAAGACGCTCTGCGGGAGGAAGCGTGTCTCAACAGCTTCATCTCCGGTTACCGTCTGGCCCAGGGTATCCAACAGGAGCTGCTGGCAGACCCAGTCGCCGTACAACTTTGAAAACGAGGACGAACAACGGGCGTGTGAGCTGGCGAGAAAGGAGAGATGATGAATGGGGAAGAAACGCGCCAACAGCGAGGGCAGTATCCGCAAACGGAAAGATAGTAGATGGGAGGGATTCTACACGGCCTCCTATGACCCGGCGCCCGGGAAGCAGAAAATTAAGAATGTCCTGGGAAAGACTCAGGCGGAGATCAAGGAGAAACTGAAAAAGGCCATCGCGGACAGTCAGCGACTGGATATGAACCGTAGCGGCACCCACACGGTGAAAAGCTGGGTGACGATGTGGTACGAGGTCTATGCCGAGCCCCGGCTTCGGGAGAACACCAAGGACTACTATCTGAATTACATCAATAACCACATCATCCCCCAACTGGGGGACATCAAGCTGGACAAGCTCACCACGATCCAGATCCAGAAGTTCTACAACGATCTCCAGAAGAACGGGCGGGTGCAGCGGTACCAGCACATCCAGCTGAAGAACAAGGGACTGAGCGTCCGGGTGGTCCATGGCATCCATACCTTGCTGAACAACTGCTTGGAGCAAGCTGTGGCGGAGCGGCTGATCCTGGTGAACCCCGCGAGAGGCCGCAAGCTGCCAAAGATGGAGAAGCGGGAGATGAAGGTACTGCCGGAAGAGAAGATCCGCCCCTATCTGATGGAAGCGGACAAGCGGGGACTGCTGGCACCCTTCTACCTGGAGCTGACCACAGGACTGCGGCGGGGAGAACTGCTGGCCCTCCTCTGGACGGACCTGGACGTGGAGAAGCGAACCATCTCCATCACGAAGCAGGTGACTCGCACCAAGGGAGAATTGGTGGTGAGCCAGCCCAAGACCCACAATTCCATCCGTGTCCTGCCGGTCTCGCAGCAGGCGGTGGAGCTGCTGGTGGAGGAGCACAAGAAGCACCCGGGAAATCCCTACATGTTCCCGTCGCCCAAGACGGGAGGAATGTTCGATCCGGATTCCTTCCGGCATACCCACGAGAAGATCCTGAAAGCCATCGGCACCGAGCATATTCGGTTTCACGATCTCCGGCACACCTTCGCAACGCTGTCTCTCAAGAATGGGGTGGATGTGAAGACCCTGTCCAGCACCCTGGGGCATTACAGCGCGGGCTTCACCCTCAGCACCTACACCCACGCCACGCCGGATATGATGCGAGAAGCAGCGGATACCATGGGCGATGTGATAGGGAAGGCAATATGAAAATACACCTTTGTGAGCACATACACTCACAAAGGTGCATTTTTAGAAATTAAAACGGCAATTCATCATCTTGAACAGAAGAGGCATCTTCTGTTTCCCACTGAATCAGGGTTTTAACCCGAGACATTGGCAATCGTAATAATTTATAATTATCATCAAATAGATCCAAATCAAGCGTAATTGTTTCTTTCATACCATCATGTACTCTGGTGTATCTCCAATATGACTCATCCGGAGCTGCAATATCATCGGAAAATCCAACTACTTGCAGAAATTCTTCCAACCCAGATTGGTCTAAAACAATAAAGGTGGAACTTTTCATACCCAACAGAGATCGAATATAGTAAATGGTATTGTTGGTTGTAAAAAAGGTTCCGTCCAAAAACTGAAACATTCTTTCGGTTTCTTTATGAAAAGAAGATAGGAGGTCTTTAAATTGTTCAGTGGTTTCCTGTAAATCATAAGCTGTTTTAGCTTCTGTCAAAGAAGCATCCCTAGCCAAAAAGTTCTGAAATAATCCAGCAAATTGGCTTTTTAGGGAATTAACAATATCGGTTGTAGTTTCGAAAGATTCAATCGGGTTATTTTTAATTGCGAGACGCAGTTCCTCAATAAACTGATGAATTTTAATGTTATCCGCATATGCGGGCCTAAAGGTGCCCGAATCCTTGTTTTGCATGTATGTCCGGTTTTCTATATATACATCTTTAGCGATGAAAATATAAATTTTCTTTTTATTCTTGATAGCTGTGCGAAGTTCCTCCATGGTGATTGAAAAATCGCCTGTGGAAGCCTGAGTCCCAAAATGATTTCCAATAATACAGATTACAATATCGCAAGTGGTCAATTCACTATAACAACTATTTTCAATAGTGTCTGTTTGCGTATAAGCTACACCGCCCCTATCATGCATAACTGGCGTATACCCAAGTGATCTAATAAAATCTCCGATATCATTCCGGACATGCTTCAAATCATAATATGTTGAACTAATAAAAACACGCGGCGCAGCCATGATGGATACTCCTCTCTGTTTTTGAAATTATTTTTAGTATAACATTTCGACTTGTTATCTACAAGAAACTTTTGCGCAGAAAGTCCGATTTTAGAACATAAAACAACAAAATACGACACCACTAGGCAAAATCATTTCGCCCGGAGCTGTGTCCCTTCTGAAACTATCCCCGAATTGGTCAGTGTATTGGTCGGAGAAAAAGTAGAAAATTTGGAGAAAACTTTTAGAGCCTGAGGCAAAAGAAAAGTTCCTGATTTCTTGCGAAATCAGGAACTTTTTGGTGGAGACTACTGGACTCGAACCAGTGACCTCCTGCGTGTGAAGATGCGTCGGGACGTCAAAGCCCTGATATTGGGTGCTTTCCGGCACTTTTGGCCCCGCTTTCTGTGGGTACAAACAACTGCCTTGTCCACTGTGTCCACCCGCTGATTTTCTGATATTGGTCAGCGTATTGGTCAAAGCCCCGGCTGCGCCGAATCAGGCGGAGCCGGGGCTTTTTCTTGAAAACAAACCCTGATGCCGTGATAGTCGCTTGAGCAGGAACGATTGCCAAGTATCCCTTTCAGACTCAGGCAGCTTGCTCTGTACCACCCCTACTCCATCAGATGGAGGGGAGGTGTATAAACAAAACAAATGTTAACAAAGAAAAGATACTGTTGCTGAAAGCAATACAGTTTTACCTGTACGGCAATAGACTTTACAGGGCGCAAACAGCCTGATAGGCGTTCTCGACAGCGGCGATGACATCCGCAGCGCCGCGCTTGGCCTCGCCGGTCACATAGACAGGGCAAATATCTTCCAGCGCATTTGCCAGATCTTCTGTCGGTGTGGAACCCATGGCCATCATGACGGTGTCGCAGGGAAGTTCCAGACGGCCGGACTCATTTTCCGCGATCACGCTGGTGCTCTCCACATAGATCAATTTTGTGGCAGGCATCAGCTTGATGTCAGCGGCTGCCAGCATCATATCCAACTGAGTCTTATTCATGGTATGATCAGAACGTGCACTGCAACCACCATGAGGGGGGAGCATTCCTGTGGGGAGCACGTCTGTCAGGAGGACAAGCACGGCTGCGCAGGAAACGGAGGCGGCTTCCATGAGTGAGAATTGCTCACATAACTGCGCCGAGTGCGGCAGTGAATGCAGTGAGCGGACTGCTCCCCAGAGCATGATCGAACCGCTGAGCAAAAATTCCTCTGTCAAAAAGGTGATTGGTGTGGTCAGCGGTAAGAGAGACGTCAGAAAATCCCTCATCACCTCCATGCTGGCGGTACTGCCCCAACGCAAGGGCTATCAGGCGGCAATCCTGGACGCGGACATCACGGGGTCGTCCATCCCCAAAGTGTTTGGGATTCATGACAGAGCTGTTGGAAGTGAAGAAGGGATTCCTCCCTCTGAAACCAAATACGGCACGAAGATCATGTCCATCAATTTGTTGCTGGAGCATGGGGGAGACCCCGTGGTGTGGCGTGGGCAGGTCATCGCCGGGGCCGTTAAGCAGTTCTGGACGGATGTGAATTGGGACAACGTAGACTATATGTTCGTGGACATGCCTCCTGGTACTGGCGATGTTCCGCTGACCGTGTTCCAGTCACTGCCCATCGACGGGATCATCGTCGTGGCATCTCCCCAGGAGCTTGTGGAGATAATCGTTGAGAAAGCGGTTAGGATGGCGGACATGATGCACATCCCAGTTTTGGGTCTGGTGGAAAACATGGCCTATTTCGAGTGTCCCACCTGCCATGACAGTCACTTTATCTTCGGCCAGAGCCGTATCGCTGCACTAGCGGCCCGGTTCCAGATCAACAGTACCGCCCAGATCCCGATTGACCCGGCGCTGGCATCCCTGTGTGACCGGGGCGACATTGAGACATTCACGGGTGGCTGGCTGGATCAGATCCTTCAAACCATTACAAAGTGAGGAGATAACAATATGAAAAAATATGTATGCGATGTTTGTGGCTGGGAGTATGACGAGGCGGCGGGTGATCCAGAACATGGCATTGCCCCCGGCACGAAGTTTGAGGACCTGCCTGCCGATTTTGTCTGCCCTCTGTGCGGCGTTCGCAAGGAGTCCTTTTCCGAAGTGAACTGAAATAATTCAAATATCATAAAAGATAAAGGGTTCGCAGTATGATGGAAATCACATACACAGAAGAAAAGAAATTTAAAGCCAATCCAGATGCCCATCCCTTGTTCCACAGTGACAGAGGCTTTCAATACACCAGCAGGGCATTTCACCATAAACTTCAGCAAGCCGGAATGACACAGAGCATGTCCCGTGTAGCACGCTGCATTGACAACGGTCCCACGGAGGGTTTCTGGGGTATCCTGAAGCGGGAACGCTATTACGGCAGGCGGTTTACCAGCAAGCAGGAACTCGTCCAGATGATTGAGAACTATATCCATTATTACAACACCAGACGGGTGCAGTACAACCTGGGAGTGTTGACACCGATGGAAAAGCGCCAGCTATCTCTGGCCGCATAAAAAGCGGCCAGCAGCTCATGACTACTGGCCGGGAAAACTTTATATTTTTTCACTGTCCTCTTGACGGGTAGCAGTTCACTTTGCCAAGCCAGAGATATTTTTATATCCCGATAGATTTACGGTCCCTCCTGTTTCTTCTGAAACAGTGCCCCCGGCAAGCACCTGTTCAGCTCGATCTGGAACTCTCCGTTCAGCGCCTCAATATACCGCTGCCACACTGATTTAACAGCGAAGCGCAGAAAGCCCAGAGAGCATTGAAAACACAACGCTCTCCGGGGTTCTGACACTTTTCAAGATTCTCTTGTTAAGGAGCCTAAGCAAATAGCTTTTCAGAGTGCATCACTGATTCGCTTCCGTGATATAAAACATGGTGTCCAGGATTTCTTCTTTTCGGATGCCGCCAAAGTACGCCGTGATTGGGAAACGATCCAACACCCAGGCCACATCTTCCCGCCGGAACCGGCAGCCCCGCAGGGCCGCCTCTACCTCGTCCAGCGGCCGCACAGCGAGGAAATCCCCATAAAACACGATGTCTTGGATACTCCCATCCGCAACGCAAATGCGCACTTCCAGGCAACCGCCATCCCAGTACCGCTTGTTGGTCATGTCATATTGCGGCGATCTTCCGAAGTTCCAGTCCCACTGGTCATACTTCTTGTGTTTCAGCGCTTCCACGGCCTCCAGTTCCTGGGGCATGAGGGCTCCTGTCACCATTCCGCTTCCTGCCAGCTGCTCTTTCAAAAATGTCCAGAATGCAGGCAAGTTCATGTCCTGCTGCAGGAAATCCCGGATATTCCCGATGCGGCTGCGGACAGATTTTGTGCTTTTGGAGCGGAATTTCTCCGGATCCACGCGCAGAGCGCCCGCCACCATCGACGGATTCGCGTCGAACAGCAGGGTCCCATGGTGGAGGATCCTTCCCTTCACGATCCGCTGGGCCGTGCCGGAGACTTTACGCCCCTCCACCAAAATGTCATTCCGACCGGAGGCCTCCGCCTGGAGGCCTAGCGCTTTTAGCGCTTCTACCACTGGGCGTGTAAAGCGTTCCATGGCCAGTTGATCCGAGTCACCCGCGTCCGTAATGAAGGAGTAATTGAGGTTCCCCAAGTCATGGTATACTGCTCCACCGCCAGTCGTGCGGCGCACCACATTGATATGGTGCTCTTCCACAAAAGCGCGGTTGATCTCCGCCTCCGCGTTCTGATTTTGACCGATGACGATAGTGTTGTCATTCTGCCACAGCAGCAGGTACTCTCCTTCCCTGCGGTTGCACAGGACATATTCTTCGAAGGCCAGGTTGTAGTGGGGGTCCAAAGACCCTGTTTCCAAATATGTGACCTGCTCACTCATAAAACGGCCTCCCGTTGCAAAATTACTGAGCGTTGTCCACAGAGCACATATAAGCGATCAGCTCCACCATCTTGTTGGAGTAGCCGCACTCGTTGTCGTACCAGGAGACGACCTTCACGAAGGTGTCGGTCAGGGACAGGCCGGCCTTCTTGTCGAAGATGGAGGTGCGGGGATCGCCCAGGAAGTCGCTGGAGACCACGTCCTCGTCGGTGTAGCCCAGGATGCCCTTCAGCTCGCCCTCAGAGGCCTCCTTCATGGCGGCGCAGATGTCCTCGTAAGAGGCGGGCTTCGCCAGCTTGGCGGTCAGGTCCACCACGGACACGTCCAGAGTGGGGACCCGCATGGAGATGCCGGTCAGCTTGCCGTTCAGCTCGGGAATGACCTTGCCCACGGCCTTGGCGGCGCCGGTGGAGGAGGGGATGATGTTGCCGGTGGCGGCACGGCCGCCGCGCCAGTCCTTCAGGGAGGCGCCGTCCAGCAGCTTCTGGGTGGGGGTGACGGAGTGGACGGTGGTCATCAGGCCTTCCACGATGCCGAACTTCTCGTTCAGGACCTTGGCGATGGGAGCCAGGCAGTTGGTGGTGCAGGAGGCGTTGGACACGAAGGTCATGTCAGAGGTGTACTTGTCGTTGTTGACGCCCATGACGAACATGGGGGTGTCGTCCTTGGAGGGGGCGCCCATGATGACGTGCTTGGCGCCGGCATCGATGTGGCCCTGGCACAGATCCTTGCTCAGGTGCTTGCCGGTGCACTCGCAGATATACTCAGCGCCGACGGAAGCCCAGGGAATGTCCTTGACCTCCATGGCAGTGAAGACGGGATACTTCTTGCCGTTGACGACCAGAGCGCCGTCCTCGGCGGAGACCTCGCCGGGGAACTTGCCGTGCACGCTGTCGTACTTCAGCATGTAGGCCATATACTCGGGGTTCATGAAGGGATCGTTCAGCCCGACGACCTCGACGTCATCGTGGGCCAGGGCAGCGCGGAACACCAGGCGGCCGATGCGGCCGAATCCATTGATACCGATCTTAGCTTTCATGATAAGAGCCCTCCTTTACATATAAAGGCCGCCGTTGACATTCATATAGTCGCCGGTGACATAGTCAGACAGGTCGCTGGCGTAAAACAGCACCGCGTTGGCGATGTCCTCCGCCGTTCCGTAGCGCCCCATGGGGATGTAGGTCTTGGGGTCCACCTTCGACCAGGACAGCGTCTTGCCCATAGACGTCAGGATATTGCCCGGGCAAACGGCGTTGGATGTGATATGATAGGGCGCGCCCTGCAGCGCGAAGCACTTGCTGAGATTCAGAATGCCGGCTTTGGCGCAGGCGTAGGAGGCGTCCGAGCTTCTGCCGCCCCGGAGAGCCGCCAGAGAGGACATGTGGACCAGCTTGCCATAGCCTTGCTCCTTCATGATAGCAAACACCGCCTGGGTCACAAAGAACATGGATTTCAGATCAATATCCATCATGCGGTCCCAGCTCTCCAGTGTGATCTCCTCGATGGGGGTAGATCCGGTGATCCCCGCCACATTGACCAGGATATCGATGCGGCCAAACAGCTCCTTTGCCGCCTTCACCTTCGCCGGAATAACCTCGAAGTCTGCCACATTGAACTCCAGCGCCCTGGCCTCTCCGCCGTGGGCCGTGATATCCTCCGCTACCGCCTGAGCGGATGCCGGGTCGATATCCGCAAGGATCACCTTCGCGCCGAATTCTGCCAGCCGCCGGGCGCTGGCCTCACCGATTCCTCGTCCACCGCCGGTAATCATCGCAACCTTGCCATCCAGTAAATTACTCATATTTCCGCCTCCACAATATCCGTTATCCCTTATGAACAGATTTTCCAAAAGCATCCAGTGCCGCTTCCCGCACCATCTCGCACAGCGAGGGATGGGCCACAATCATACGCTCCCACTGGTCCACGGTGGTGCCGTCGGCCACCGCCGTGGCGGCGAATGCAATCATCTCCGACGCATTCTCGCCGAGGATGGTCACGCCCAGCGTTTTTCCCGATGCCTGATCCATCACGGCGAATACCGCACCGGATGCGCCCTCGGCCAGCGCCATGCCGTTGGCCTCATAATTGAAGGTGCCCAGCAGCGGCTCGTAACCCGCTTCCTTTGCCGCCTCAGTGGTCAGGCCGACGGAGGCAAAGCAAGGGATGGTATACGTGCAGACCGGAACGGGTACAGTCCCCATGGGTTTATCCTCGCCCAGGATGTCCGCCAGGGCAGCTTCTCCCTCGGCATAGGCCGCATGGGCCAGCTGATAGCCGCCCACCACGTCGCCGATGGCGTAGACCCCCGGGAGGTTGGTGCGTTGGTGCGCATCCACGACGATCTGCTGTTTGGCGTTCAGCTCCAAGCCCAGCGCCTGAGCGTCGATCCCGGACAGGTTCGTTTTGCGTCCGGCAGCCATCAACACCTGCTGGCAGTCCGTGGAGGCCTCTTTGCCATCCACCTCGTAGACGGCCCGCAGGCCAGCCCCCGTCTTTTCGACCCGCAGCATTCTGGCGCCGGTCAGCAGGCGGATGCCCAGCTTTTTCATTTCCTTGATGACGATCCGGACCGCTTCCTTCTGCTCCCGGGGCATCAGTTCCGGCATCATCTCCACCACCGTGACCTCCGTGCCGTAGGCGGCAAAGGCGCAGGCCAACTCCAATCCGATGACGCCTCCGCCCATGACCACCATGCTGTGCGGCAGCTTCGGCAAGTTCAGCGCCCCCGTGGAGTCAATGCAATACTCATGGCCCGGCACGGGGATCATCAGTGGGACGGAGCCCGTGGCTATGACCACGTATTTGCCCTGATATTCCTGGCCGTTGCAGGCCACCACCCGGTCCTTTTTCAGCTCCGCGGTCCCTGTGACCAGCTCAACGCCGTTCTTTTTCATCAGGAATTGGACACCGCTCACCAGTTTGCCGGTGACCTCGCCCTTTCCCTTCTGGATCTTCTGGAAGCTGAAGCTGCCCGCGTCCCGGAAGATCTCCTTGCTGACCAGTTTCCGGACCTTTTCCATGGCGATTGCCTTGTCCACCAGGTATTTGGTGGGAATGCACCCCACGTTCAGGCAGGTGCCGCCCACGTGTTCTTTTTCGAACACCGCCGCTTTCAAGCCGTGTTTGGCGGCATTGATGGCCAAGGAATAGCCGCCGGGACCACCGCCGATCACCAATATATCAAATTGTAACATCTTCATGGCCCTCCATCAATGCAGCATCAGCGCAGGGGCCTCCATCAGCGCTTTCAATTCCTGCAGGAATTGGGCGCCATAGGCTCCGTCAATGATACGGTGGTCAAAGGAGCCTGTGACAGACATCCTGTGGACAGGCCGGAAATCGTTTCCGCCCCAGACAGGCTCCACCCGGATGCTGCCCACCGCCAGGATGCAGCTCTCCGGGGGATTCACGATGGCGATGAACTGGTCCACGTCATACATGCCCAGGTTCGAGATCGTGATACTGCCGCAGCCCATATCCGCCGGGGCCAGTTTGCCCTCCCGGGCCTTCTTGATCTGCTGTTTATATTCTCCGGCGATCTGCTCCAGGCCCTTTTCGTCGATCTCCCGGACCACCGGCACCACCAGGGCACCCTCCAGCGCCACAGCCAGACCGATGTTGGTGTGGCGGTAAATCCGCACCTCGCCATCCTCATAGCGGGCATTGACCAGCGGGAATTTCCGGGAGGCCACGGCGATGGCTTTTGCCATGATATCATTATAAGAGAGCTTGACGCCGCGCTTTTCCTGATAGGCTGCGCGGAGCGCGATGCAGGCCTCCATATCCACAGAGACCGTGCACTGCCAGGCAGGGATGTTCTGCATGCTCTCCTGCATCCGCCTGCCGATCACCGTGCGCATCCGGGTCATGGGCATGACCTGATAGGCAACCTCCTGCTGGACAGGTGCCGCCTCTTGAGGAGCGGGAACGGCCATTTCCGCCGTCAGAACATCCTGACGTTTAATAAACTGCCCATTGGACGGAACGATTGCCGCCAAGTCGATTCCCCGTTCTCTGGCAAGCATTTTCGCGTTGGGCATCGCCGGATAAGCCTTCCTATCCACGGGAGCGGCCTTCGCGGTCAGCACCTGGGGGCGGGACGGCTTTTGCCCTTTGATGATGGGCAGATATTCTTCCTCTTCTTCCGCTCCGGCTGCCTGTGCCCCCACGGCAGGGGCCGCAGCCGCAGGCGCGGCTACGCCGCCTCTTTGGTAAGCAGCGGCGTCCTCCTTCTTCCCTACCACCGCCAGGACCGATCCGGCCGTGACGGCGTCGCCCTCCTTTACCAATACATCCAGCACCTGGCCGGCGGCGTAACTCTCCACCGGCAGAACCGCCTTGTCAGTCTCTGCCTCCACCAGCACGTCGCCCCGCTTCACCGCGTCGCCCACCTTCACATGGACGGCCACAATGGTCGCCTCGTCCGTGGTCTGACCGGCGCTGGGCATCTTGATCTCCTGGCCCACAGCGGCTTTTGGCGCCGGTGCCGACACCGGAACAGCCGGTTGGGCAGCGGGAGTCTCAACCGCCGCTGCTTTTCCCGTACGGTGATAGGCCGCCGCGTCCGCCTGGCTTCCCACCGCCACCAGCACAGTCCCCGCCGTGACAGAGTCACCCTCGTTTACCAGCACATCCAGCACCTGGCCGGCAGCATAGCTCTCCACCGGCAGAACCGCCTTGTCAGTCTCCGCCTCCACCAACACGTCGCCCCGCTTCACCGCGTCGCCCACCTTCACATGGACGGCCACGATGGTCGCCTCGTCCGTGGTCTGACCGGCGCTGGGCATCTTGATCTCCTGCATCATTGTCTCCTCCTTTTCAGGGTGCTGCCGCTGATACACGGTGGCACCAGCTCATTTTTCCCAGGTGCGTTCACAGCTTCGCCAGCTTTCTAGCCTCATCCGCAATGCGCTGCGCGGAGGGGATCACATAGCTTTCCAATGTGGGAGAGAACGGAATGGGGCAGTCAGGTGTCGCCACCCGGACGATGGGGGCATCCAGCAGGGTGATAGCGTGTTCGGCCACGTAGGAGGCTAGCTGCGCGCCCCAGCCGCAATTATAGTGGTCCTCATGGACGATCATCAGCTTGCCGGTCTTTTGCAGGGATTCCAGCACGGTGTCATAGTCAAAGGGCACCAGGGACCGGGGATCGATGATCTCGCAGCTGATTCCCTCCTTCTCCAGCTCCTCTGCCGCCTGCATGGCCTTGTACCACATCAGCAGGTTGGCGACAATGGTCACATCCTTGCCCTCCCGGCGAATGGCGGCCTTTCCAAAGGGAACGGTGTAATCTCTGTCCGGCACCTCGCCGATGGCGCTGAGCTGGCCGGCTTCCTTCCGCTTGCCGCCGTAAAGCAGCTTGTGTTCGAACACCAGGACGGGGTTCTCATCCCGGATGGCCTGCTTCATCATGCCCTTGGCGTCATAGGCGGTGGAGGGGCAGATGACCTTCAGGCCGGGAACATGGGTAAAGTAGCTCTCCAGGCTCTGCGCGTGCTGGGCGCCCCGGTTGGTAGCGCCGCAGGGCGCCCGCATGACCATGGGAATGTGGACCTGCCCGTTGGACATATAGCACATCTTCGCAGCCTGGTTCACCAACTGGTCCATCATGCAAAACAGGAAGTCTCCGTACTGAAGGTCCGCTACCGGGCGCATGCCCGCCATGGCAGCGCCAACACAGACGCCGGAGATCAGGATCTCGGAAATGGGGGTATTAATCACGCGGATGTTGCCGAAATCATCCGTCCCCTTGGTTTCAAAACCCGTTTCATGGGCAATGCGCACGTTAGCGCCGAACTCGTCGCCCAGGCCTTTGGTGACGGTGAATGCTCCGCCCATACCGCCGGGGATGTCCTCATCCTCGCCCAGGCAAAATACAGTGGGGTCTCTGCGCATTTCTTCGGCGATAGCGCTTTTCAGCGCATCTGCGATCGACATCATAGCCATAATGTTCAACCCTCCCAAAATACATGTTCCAAAGCGGATTCGTTGCTGGGCAGCGGCGCAGCCTTTGCATATTCCACCGCGTCATCGATCTCCTGCTCGATTTCAGCCTCGATCTTCTGCAGGTCCTCCTCGGAGATAACGCCCTCGTCCAAAATGCGTTTGCGGAAGGTCTTCACCGGGTCCTTCTGGTGGATCCAGAGTTCCTCCTCGTCCTTTGCCCGGTAGCCGCAGGCGTCGTTGCGGGAATGGCCGCCGTGGCGGTAGGTCTTCAGTTCCAGGATGGTGGGGCCCTCTCCCGCTCTGGCCCGGGCAATGGCGCGGGTCGCCGCCTCGTTGACAGCTACGACGTCATTTCCATCTACGACTTCACTGGGGATGCCGTATACCGCCGCCCGATCGGCAGCCACATTCTCCTGGCAGCAAGTTAATTTAATGGATGTATTGGCCGAATACAAATTGTTCTCACATACGAAAACCACCGGCAGCTTCCAAAGGCCGGCTGCGTTCATGGTCTCGTGATAGGAGCCCTCGTTGCTGGCGCCGTCGCCGAAGAAGCAGACCACCACATTGTCCTTTTTCTGCATCTTGAACGCCAGCGCCACGCCTGCCGCGATGGGCAGGTTGCCGCCCACGATGGCGTTGGCTACCATGGCGCCCACGCTGATGTCGCCGGTGTGCATGGCGCCACCCTTGCCGCCGCAGCAGCCCTCGGCCTTGCCGAACATCTCGCACATCATGGCTTTCACGGAGATGCCCTTGGCGATGTCGTGTCCCGCGGGACGGTGGGTGGAGGCCATCCAGTCGTCCTTGCGCAGGTCATACAGCATGCCCACCGCGCTGGCCTCCTCGCCGGTGCTCTGGTGAATGGTGCCGGGCATGATTCCCTCCAGGAACAGGTAGTAAATGCTCTCCTCGTATTTGCGGATCCTGTACATCATTTTGTACATGCCCAAGGCCTTTTCCGCAGGCAGAAACTCACTCATATCTGACCCTCCTGTCAGCGTTTAATTTTAGTAAATTATAAATTCTATTTACTGATAATCAATATATACTTCCTCTTGCCCGTCTGTCAAGATTTCTAAGCCATTTAGACAAAAATTCAAATATAACTTCTATAATTCTCGCTACTTTGTGCAATATTGTTGTTTTTTTCCGTTATATTTGGAAGGGTTTCCAATCGCTATTTCAATTTTTCCGTTTTGAAAATATTATTAATAAATATTTACATTTCTGGTCATATCGGTTATGATAAAGGCAGTTCCCGTAGATCATGCCGCAGAGGAGTGAGCAACATCCATGAAACAGGGAAAACCGACCATGGCCGATATTGCCCGGCTGTCCGGCGTATCGCAGTCCACCGTTTCTCTTGTGTTGAATCAGAAAGGCAGCCGGGCCATCCCGCTGGAGACCGCCGAGCGGGTCCTTGCCGCGGCCCGGGAGCTGCACTATGCCAAGCCCCAGCGCAGCCAGAGCCGCCGGAAAGGCGCAGAGCATCCCGTTCTGGTCCTGGTCAGTGATCTGACGAATCCCTACTATTCCTTTATTCTTCATGAATTGGAGTTGGCTGCTGCCCCCTACGGTCTCCATCTGGTCTGCTGCAACACGTATCACCGGGTGGAGCAGGAGGACGCATATCTGGATATGGCGCTTGGCTGCGGCTTCTTTGCCTCCATCTTCCTGTACCCGCCGGACGATCCGGAGCATGTGCGCCGGGTGAGCCACCAAATGCCCGTCATCGCCATCTGCGATAAAAACGCCGCTCCCGAGATTGATCTGATCGAGCTGAACAACTTCCAGGCTGGTTGCATCGCAGCCGAGCACCTCCTCTCCTTGGGGCACCGAAATATCGCCGTGCTCTCAAGCGACCCCAGCCGCAGCCTTGCCAGGTCCAACCGCATCCGCGGCGTGACGGACCAGATGGAGCGCAGCGGCCTGGAGGACTGTCTCTCCGTGGTGGTGCCGAACGCCCGGGAGATCGAGACCATCCCCGGTAACAACGCCAACTACCGCATCGGCCGCGCCATCGGCCAGCGCCAGGAACTGCTCTCCGGGAAATACAGCGCCTTTATCGCCATCAACGACATGGTGGCCATCGGCGTGATCGACGCCCTCTCCGCCCACGGCATCCAGTTCCCCCGGGATTATTCCATCGTCGGCTTTGATAATTTGCTCTATACCGGCCTGTCCCGCATCTCTCTGACTACAGTGGACCACCACACGGATATCCTGGCACAGGCCGCCATCAGTCTTTTGCTGCGCCGGGTGGATCCATCCATGGAGCCCGCCTTGCTCTCCTCCACCCGCTTTAAAGTTGAATGCACCCCCCAGTTGGTCGTGCGAAACTCCACAGCCCCCTTGGCATGATCCCCCGGTTCTGTCCCTTCGGACCGGCGCTCTCATCCATATCCGCTCTTCATATTTCGAAAACAATGGAAGTGTTCATTTTGAAGGCATTTCCATTGTTTCCTTTTTTTCCTTACAAGAATCGCACAATTTTTTAGTTGATTTAAACAGCTTTCCCCGTGAAATTCTTGTTTACAATGTTCAATTACTATAATTTTTCACTTTCATTTTCACGTAAGCTGTGCCTTCCTCCCCTTGCGGTTTTTCGGAACGCAAGGCTAGAATAATGACAACAGGGAGAGATTTCATGGAACTGAATCACACTTGCTTAGAATTGCTGAAAATTCTATATGACCAGCAAGAATACATCAGTATCAGTACTCTGGCATCCCGCCTAGCGAAAACTGAGCGCTCTGTACGGTACAGTCTGGACCTCATAGATGAATTTCTGAAGCGGAAAAAGCTTCCGTTTCTTTCCAGGAAATTCGGCAGCGGCATCTATCTGGAGCACACGCCGGAAACAGAGGCCACGCTGCACGGCCTCCTGGCAACCGCCACGCCGTACCAGTACAAATTCAGCACCGAGGAGCGGGAGAAATATCTGGAGCTCTGTCTTTTGGTGGGCCGTAGCCAGTACATTCCTGTGGCCGAGTTCGCGGAACGTCTGACCGTGTCCTACAGCACCATCACCGCAGACTTGGACGTCGTGGAAAAATGGCTGCTGGAAAACGGACTAACGCTGGTGAAAAAGTCCCGGATGGGCTTGTATGTGCAGGGTGACGAAACGCAGATCCTGAAAACCTGCCTGAAGCGGTTGGGTGAAAACATCACTCTGGCGGAATATGACCGCTATCTCTGCAAAAAGTCGCTGGACAATAAGATCGCCCTCTCCATCCTCAATGAGTTATTCGCCTCCCTGGATATTGACTTTTTCCGGGATCTCCCCAAGCAAGCGGAGAGCGTGCTGAATTGTATCTTCAGCGACGAGTCCTTCGGCAACCTGATTTTCTTCCTGGCGCTTGTGACACAGCGCCACATCAGCGGTATGGCCGGCTCTGTACCCGTCCCGCCGACGGATGATACGCTGACGCTGACCAATGAGTACGACGCGGCCTCCATGCTGCTGGAACAGATCTCCAAAAAATACGCCGTCCCCTTCTCGACGGGAGATTGCTGCTGCCTAGCTACGCAGTTCTTGTGCTCGAAAAGTATTGTCAACGGGCAGAGCAAGTTGGGCCGCGATCCCATCCGGTCTAAACGGCTGGACAGAGTCACCGAAGAGATTATCTCCAACGTAGAGCGGCTGTATCACATCGATTTCGGCGGCGCCCGCGCAGACTTGGCGGAGCATCTTAAAGCGCACCTGATTCCGACGATCTATCGGATCCGCTATCATAAAGCAATCGTAAATCCTGTTTATGATGAGTTGGTCGCAAAGCACAGCCAGCTGCTTCGGTACACCGCGGAGGCAGTAAAGCCTCTGGAAGAATGCTGTGACGGCCCCATCAGTGATCAGGAGGTTTCGTATATCGCCCTCTATTTCCTGGCCGCCATCAACCAGCAGCATCCTCAGATCGTCCGCCGCCCGCAGGTGATCGTGGCCTGTGGCTCCGGATACGGCACCGCTCAGGTGGTGGCCTCGCAAATGAGCCGGCTGTTTGATGTAGATGTGGTAGCCGTGCTCTCCGGCCGAGATGTCTCGGATTTGATGGAAAAGAAAAGCCTCCAATGCGATTACATCATCAGCACTGTGGATCTGCCCCGCCTGCCAGACGGATTCTATATCAAAGTCAATCCTATCTTTACGCAGAAGGATTACAAGAACATCCTGCAGTTCATAGATGCCCGCCAGGCTGGTGGAAGCGCCAGCCGTTATCTGGAGACCGCCAATAACCTTGTGGAGATCGCCGCCAAATACGGTGCCAACAGCAATATTGACCAGTTGAAGTACGAGTTTCTAACCGCTCTGATCCATTCCTCCGACAGCAGGAGTTCCCTGAATGTTCAGGCGCAGACTCCTTCACTGAAGGAACTTCTCCATCCCAATCTGATTCGGCTGGATGTTTCCTGCCAGGGCTGGAAAGAGGTGGTGTCCGCCAGCACAGCAGCCTTGGAGAAATTCGGCTATGTAACCGAACATTATAAGGAGGCCATTACCCGAAATATTCTGGACTTTGGTCCCGGTATGGTCATGTTCCCCGGAACGCTGATTTCACATGCCTCTCCCGCAGACGGGTGCAAGAAGCTGGGCTTCGGCTTTATGAGCCTGCGGCATCCTGTTTCCTTCGGCAGCAAGCTTTATGACCCCGTGCAGATCGTTTTTACGCTGTCTGTTCTGGATAGTTCAACCCACATGGAAGCACTGATGCAGCTGTTCCGCATGCTCTCCGAGCAATCTTTCCGGGAACAGTTGTTCAATGTCAAAACCAAAGACAATTTGCTTCGAATCATTCAAAATTTCTCGGCACATCAGCGTAAGGATATTTCCGCTGACTCAATTTATTAAATCATACAGGTGGTGTTACTATGGACCAGGAAAGCAAATTTGAGCTTCTCGCCGAGTGCGTTCAATTGGATATTTCCGCCTCTGATTGGCAGGACGCCATCGAAGAGGCCTGCCAGCCTTTGATTCGCAGCGGCTATGTGAAGGACGGCTATCCGGCAGATGTGATCGCCCGGGAAAAGCAGTGGGCCACCGGACTCCCCACAATGCCGGTGGGGGTAGCTATCCCGCATGCTCTGACCCCGGATAACGTGATAGACGCTCAGATTGCCGCATGCCGTCTGGTCTCTCCCGTCAAGTTTGCTCAAAGCGGCGGCACGGAGGAGGATGAGGACATTGATGTCCATCTCGTTTTTGTCCTGGCGCTGAAAGATCCTAAAAAGCAATTGCATCTGCTGCAAAAACTCATGGTTGCAATTTCTGATGAAGCCATGCTGACAGCTTTGTTGCACGCTGACACTCCATCGGATTTCAGCAATATATTCAACGGCTCCGCAGCCAGCGATCATTAAGAAAGGAGAATGGATATGGTCAACCGCAAAGTTAAAATCGTTGTCGCCTGTGGCGCAGCAATCGCTCAGTCCAGCATGCTGCAAATGATGATCTCCAGCTATCTGGACAAGAAGAAGGTCAACTACGAGATTCAGAAGTGCACCTTCTATGAACTGCAGAATAAGGTGAAGTCCTGGGATCCTGACTTTGTCTATACTGTGGGCCAGCCTCCCTTCCAGATGCGGGAAGGGCTCCATCACGACGGCATGAGCATTTTCACCGGTGTCGGCCGGGATAAGACCCTGGACGAGCTCTACGACATGATCCAGAAGCTGGAGGACTGATTCGCACGTTTCCGGAGGGGGTCCAGATCTTTTATCATCAAAATGAGTAGAAGAGAGGAGAAACGTTATGGAAGCTATTCAAAGTGTCATTACCTTTATGCAAAACCTCGGCGCCGCATGTATGATGCCCATTTTCGTTTTCATCATTGGCCTGATCGTTCGCGTTCCTCTGAAGCAACTTCTCAAAGCATCCGTCACCGTTGGTTGCGGATTCATTGGCACCTTTATGGTGATGGATCTGTTAGCCAAATACATCGGCCCTATCTCCACGGGTCTGGTAGAAAAATTTAACCTGAGCCTGGACGTCATCGATGTTGGTTGGCCCGTGACTGGCTCCTTTGCCTGGGCCGTACCCATTGCTCCCCTGATTTTCGTAGGTGTCTTTGCCCTGAACATTCTGCTGATCGTTGTTGGCTTCACTCGTACCCTGGACGTAGATATCTGGAACTACTGGGGCTTTATGCTGGCCGGTGCCATGGTCTACTACTCTACCAATAACGTGATTTTTGGTGTTCTGGCCGCTCTGATTACCGCCGCTGTCACTTTCCGTCTGGCAGACTATGCCGCCCCCGTGACCCAGCATATCTATCCGGGCATCAGCTTCCCCCACACCTGCTCTATTTTCTGGATGCCCTATGCAAAGTTCATGGACAAGATCTATGACAAGATCCCCGGCTTCAACAAGCTGGACGCTGACCCCGATCATCTGAAGGAGAAGATCGGCTTCTTCGGCGATCCCATGTTCATCGGCCTGATCGTCGGTGCCGTTCTGGCAGTCTTAGCCGGTCAGAGTGTTCCTCAGGTGATTGCCAGCGCGCTGAATATCGCTGCCGTTCTGTTGCTGCTGCCTAAGATGGTCTCCCTGCTGATGGAAGGTCTGTCCACCATTGCCCAGTACACCCAGACCTGGGCCCAGAACATGAAGTTCCTGAAGGGCAAGGACCTGTACATCGGCATTGATGGCGGCATCCTGATGGGCCGTCCCAGCGTTATCGTCGTGGGCGTTATCATGATCCCCATTATGCTGGCTTTGGCTGCTATCGTTCCCGGCAACCGCGTGCTTCCCATCGCTGACCTGGCCGTTCTGACCTCCTGGTTCTGCTGGTGCCCTGTGGCTGCCAAGGACAACATATTCCGCGGCATCGTCAGTGCTATCATCCAGGGCGTTATCATCCTGTTGATCGCCACTGCTATGACTGGCATCCACGATGTGATGGCTGTTCAGTCTGGTTATGTGTACGCTGAGGGCATCACCCACACCTCTGCCCTGGTCATGGGCCAGGAGTTGCTGCCCGATCTGCTGTACAAGATCTTCAGTTTCTTCGGATAACTCTCCCCCCTTATATTCCTCCCATCTCGCAGCGGGCCCCGCACAAGCGCCCTGCCACAAAGGGCACTTGTGCGGGGCGCTTCCTTCCACCGAGAGACAGAAAGGAGTATCCAGCAGTATGTCGAAACTCCTGCTCGCAACAGATTTAGACAAAACGCTTTTGGATGACCGAGCGGAAGTCCCCGGAGTCTGCCTGGACGCGATTCGCGCATACATCGAGCACGGCGGCATCTTCACCGTGTCCACCGGTCGCCCTACGCGCGGTGTCCTGATCTATCCCGATTTGATAGAGCTTGTAAACGCTCCTATTATCACCTATAATGGGGCTTGCATCTACGATATCCAACAGCGCCGGGCCATCTGGCGGCAGCTGCTGCCAGAGTCCTTCGCTCCCTTGGTCCGTTCCGCGCTGGACCGTTTCCCGGCTGTAGGCGCTCTGGTTTTTCGCGGGGAGGATGACTTCACCTGCGCCGCCCGGGCCAATGCCTATACACGGGAAGTAGCGTGGAACCGGGAACGCTATGAGGCGCCTTTCCGGGCACTGGAGGAGATCGAACTCCCCTGGAACAAGGTCGTGATGACCGGCCCCCCGGAGGACATTGCCGCTTGCGCGGACCACATCCGGGCGAATACGCCCACGCCGATCACCATGATCCTCAGTGAGGGAAAATTTTTGGAGCTTACCGGTCCCGGCGTCAGCAAGGGCAAAGCCTTGTGTCAAGTGGCGGAGATGCTTCAAATCGACCGGGAGCACGTTGTTGCCATCGGCGACAGCATGAATGATATCGAAATGATCCGTTGGGCGGGAAAGGGTGTTGCCGTGGCAAACGCTGAAGCGGCCGTCCGTCAAGCCGCGGACCTTGTTGTGGCGTCCAACGCCGACCACGGAATCTGCGCATGCATCCGGGATGTGATGCTGCCAATGCTTAAAAACGGCTCACAGCCGGGGAGGAACACACCATGAGATATACAGGAACAGCCGTATCCGCCGGCGTAGTCATCGGGAAAGTCTATTTGTATGAGCGGTTTGTCTCCGACGTATCCAAATGTCCCATGGGGACGCCGGCTGAGGAGGCGGCCCATTACCTCGCCGCCCGTGATGCGGCCCAGGGAGAGCTGGAAACACTCTGCCAGCATTTCACGGAGCTGGGAGACAACGAAAAAGCCTCCATCTTTTCCGCCCATCTGGAGATTCTTTCCGACGAGACCATGGATGAGGAGATCCAGGCTGGCATCTCCGGCGGAGAGAGCAGCGGCCCCTGGGTGATCCGCAGCGTCTATGAGCAGTACGCCTCCATGTTCGAGCAACTGGCCGACCCCATCATCCGGGAGCGGGCCGTGGACTTGCGGGATGTGTGCGCCCGCCTGCTGCGCTGCTGGGAAGGCCTGCCGGAGCAGAACCTCTCCGCGCTGCCGGAGCCGGTGATCATCATCACCCACGACCTGGTGCCCTCCGACACGGCGACACTGGACCGGAACAATGTGCTTGGCATCGTCACGGAGATCGGCGGCAGCACCTCTCACAGCGCCATCATCGCCCGCAGCTATGAGATCCCGGCCGTGCTGGGCGTCAGCGGCATCGTCTCCCAGCTGGAGGACCGGCAAGAGGTCATTCTGGACGCCGTGGACGGCGCCATTCTCACCGGCTTTGACGAGGAGGTGCGGAGCGCCTATGAGGCCAAGCGCCGGGAGATCCTTCGCCGCCAGGCCCACACCAAGCTGTACATCGACCGGGAGCCTATCACGCCGGATGGTGTGCGGATCGCGGTAGAGCTGAATATCGCCTCTGCGGAGCCCCAAAACCTGGAATACGCGAAATATACGGACGGCGTCGGCCTCTTCCGCTCAGAATTTTTGTACATGGGCCGCAGCGCGCTGCCCACGGAGGAGGAGCAGTTCCAGGCATACCGCAAGGTCCTGATGACCTACGGCAGCCGTCCCGTAATCCTGCGCACCCTTGATATCGGCGGCGACAAGCCTCTGGACTGCCTTGACATCCCCAAGGAAGACAATCCCTTCCTGGGAAACCGGGCCTTGCGCCTCTGCTTCCAGCATCCGGACATGTTCCGCACGCAGCTCCGCGCGTCTCTGCGAGCGTCTGTCTACGGAAACCTGTGGCTGATGTTCCCCATGGTCGCCAGCATGGACGATATCCGCCGGGCCAAAAGCTGCCTGGAAAGCGCCAAGGCTGAGCTGACAGCTGAGGGCATCCCCTTCAGCCCCGACCTGAAGGTGGGCATTATGGTGGAGATCCCCGCCATCGCGTTCCTGGCGGACCAGGCGGCACGGGAAGTGGATTTCGCCAGCATCGGCACCAACGACCTGACGCAGTACCTCACCGCTGTGGACCGGGGAAATCCGGAGGTCCGCGCCTACTACCAGACCTACCATCCCTCCCTGTTCCGCCTGATCGGATATGTCGTACGCTCCTTCGCCGCCCAGGGCAAGCCCGTGGGCGTATGCGGCGAGATGGGCGGAGACCCGCTGGCCGCTGCGGTCCTCATTGGCCTTGGCATGCGGCAACTGTCCATGGGTGCCGCTTCCGTGGCTTCCATCAAGCAGATGATCCTGTCCACGAGCTGTGAAACGGCAAAGGCGTTGGCGGAAACTGTCTGCGGCCTCTCTACCGCCGATGAGGTCCGTAAGTATCTGAAAGAACACATCGACCTGTAAATTTCTTCGTTTGGAGGTAATGAACCGTGTATAGCAAATGTGTCATCATGCGCAATCCCTCCGGGCTCCACGCCCGTCCGGCTTCCGAATTCGTTGCGAAGGCCAAGGGATTCCAGTCCAAGATCAGTGTCCGCCGTCCGGGAGACGACAGTTTTCTGGGGAATGCCAAGTCCATCATCATCATGCTCTCCATGGGCGTGGGGCAAGGCGATTCCATTGAGATCCTAGCCGACGGCCCGGATGAGCAGCAGGCTGTGGAGTCTCTGACCGCCCTGGTTGAAAGCGGCTTTGGCGAGATTTGACCGGCCACCTACACTGCCGACCAACCGTCTGTGCTTGTTTACAGGCCGCAGGCGGTTGCTTTTTGGGCTCGGAGCCCCAACAGGAGGAACCATGTCTCACTGTATGGTAACACTCACCGCCAATGCCGGTATTTCACTGGTCCTGGGACAGAAAGTGATCTGGATCGATGCCCTGCACAGCCACCGGGTCCCCGGCTTCTCGACCCTCTCTCCGGAGCTTTGGGCGCAGCTTCAACGCCATCCGGCGTTCTAGGCGCCGGATCTGATCTGTTTTACCCACTGTCATGGGGATCACTATGACCATGATCTGGTCCAGCAGGCGTGCTGGGCGTGGCCACGGGCGAAGCTGATCCTACCGGAGCAGGCGTTCCCCCACCAGTTTTTTCTGGAGGGTCCTTCCATGGAGTTCGTCTTTCAGGATACGGTCCTTCACTTCTTCCGGCTTCCCCACGAGGGCAAAGCCTATGCGCAGGTTCCCCATTACGGTCTGCTTCTTTCCCAAAACCGGTTCCGCATCCTGATCGCCGGCGACTGTGAAGTCGCCTCCCCTGCGTTGAGGGACACGCTGGCTGGCCAAGCTGTAAACTTGGCGATCCTGGACTTTCCATGGCTCACACTGCCTCAGGGACGCGCCTTTGTGCGGGAGGTCATCCGTCCCGAGCACCTTCTCGTTTACCACCTTCCCTTCCCCGAAGACGACTGCTTCGGATACCGAAAGGCCGCGGAATGGGCTGTCGGGAAATTGCCGGAGGTCCCTGATATCCGCCTTCTGGAGGCACCATTTCAAAGCGAAATCATATAAAATATCCGTGTGTTGCCATAAAAGCGACCCGCGGATATTTTTTTCGAAACAACCCATAGATAATACGTACCTTAGCAAAAATACTGGCAATCACCCAAATATGGTTGATGTTCCGTACCGTCTTGGCACTGAAGCCCTTGGGCTGTTTCTTGGATTCGATGCGCTCCACTCGCCCACCGATTAGCAGTTTCTTACCCAGGACCAGGTTCAACGGCTGTTTTTGTCGGTGGGCTGGGTGCCCGGCCAATATCCGGCTAGGCTTTACAAGGCGCTGATGCACTCCTCTACCGTCGTCACAGCCTGGGATGGAGACCGCCTTGTGGGATTGGTCCGGCTCATTGATGACAGTGAGCTGGTGGCCTACATGCACTATGTTCTGGTGGACCCCATATATCATGGTCGCGGCATCGCAAGCACCATGATTGGGATTGTGAAAGAGAAGTATAAAAACTATCTCTATATTGAGATCATGCTAGGGGAAAGTAAAAACGCGTCTTTCTATGAGTGGCATGTCTTCCAGGTCATGCCGGACGGTATTGCGATGCAGCTCTGCAACTTTGCGGATAAACGATAATTGATTCAATATTGAGAAAGGATGTGGCGCAGTCTGGTTTTTCAGGCTACGCCACATCCTTTCTCACGTCAGTTCAAGCCATGCCTTAAATTTGTCCTGGGTGATCTCTCCTGCCTCGCAAGCGGCCTTCACCTCTCTGGCGGCTTTGCTCCAGGCATAGAACTCATCCGAAGAGAGTTTTCCTGCCTTCATTCTGGCGAACCGTTTTTTGTACTCCCGGCGATATTCATTGAACACATCATCGCCTTTCTTGCTGAGCGTCCATTGGGCGATAGCACCCACTTCCTTGCAGGTGCGGCCCCGGCTGTCAAACGGACGGTTACAATATTCCGTCGTAGCACGACCTGTTACAGCAAAATATCTGCCGCAGTTTTTGCACTTCCGCATTTTCACCTCTCGCTTGGCACACTCGCGGAGATGATAGTCGATCATATCGTAAATAGAAGTGGGCTTCAAAACTTCAGCAAAGTACTCCGCGCCCTTCGTGGTAATCAGTTCGAAGTTCATCAACTGCGGGCAAAAACGGAATGCGGTCTCACTGCAACTTTTATAGTACGCAATCAGCTTTTCGGAAACAGGCTTCTCATTTCCGTCATCCATATCCAAAACATTTGCAAAGAAATCAAGGATCTGCTCCTGCATCCGCTTCAACGTGCCAGGTAGTTCCCGTAAATATTCAATCTGCAAAAGGTCTTCTTCGTAGTAATTCAGTTGTACCGCATGGCAGACGCGGTTCTTCCAGTCTGCGCGAAGCTGCAAGAAATAGATGTGATGTTCAGGAATCCTATCCAAAAGGTCATAAATTTCTTCCTCGTCCTTTTCATCCTGTGTTCGTGCCAACCGCTGGAGAGTATCAATGATTGTCTGAATCAGTGATACCACAGGCTCAAGATCCAAATATGCCAGCGACACAATGCTGCTGGGAAAAGGAGCGAGGTTTGTATATGTGACGGTGCTATGCTCTGACTTGGTTTGATAAACATAGCGTTCGGTACTTTCTGTGACAAAGGTTTTGAAAGAATACTCCTGCATCACGCATCCTCCAAATTAGACTAATCTGTAAATTTATATTTAATAAGTCTTGACACCAGGTGAGACCTATGTTAGATTTATTCCGAGGCGACCAATATATAAGTATTTGTGCAATCAGTCTAATCCGGGTAGAGCCAAAAGTCAAGAGGATTCTATTGGTCGCCCAGTGTACCTCGACAATTAAATACCCACCGCCAACGTTCATACTCGCCGGGAGAAGTATCGCCGAGACCACAACAACGATGTGAGAGCGTACCAACGGGGTAGAAAACGCCGTGGAGGTCAGAAAGAATCACAAGGCAGGAAGGTGTATGGCGTGTGGCTGACGAAATTTTTATGAATGGTGGTGATATTCATCTGCACTCAGACCAACAATTATCTCGATATCCCTATCCAAAAGGAAAGCCGCCGAAACTGCTGCAACAGTCCGGCGGCGCGCCGCGTTCCGAAAAACGCAGACTCCATCTGCGAACAGTTTAACAGGGAGGCACTCGGAACGCAAGAAAAATTTATCTCTGAATTTCAAAATGAGGAGGTTCCGTATGCCAATTCTCGGTGAACGATTTTATCAAATGAGCAACGCTATTTTCTGCTATGACCTGAAGCCGATCCCCTTGGCCGTGTACAGTTATCTGGTCTGCTGTGCTGGACAGAAGGATGTATGCTGGCCCAGCATGAAGACCATCGCCCTGCACTGCGGCTGCTCTGAAAACGCGGCGAGGGACGCGGTCAGCCTGTTGGTTGACCGTGGGTTCATCCGCAAGGTCAAGACCTCGCGGTGTGTGAAAAGCGGTAAGTGGCTCCAGGGAAACAACCACTACTACATTCTTCCGCTGCCTGAGCTTCCCGCCGCAGACCACAGCGCATGAGGGAGAGCACCCACAGCAGATGGTGGGGAAGTGTATGAACAAGACGAAGAGTAACAAGGAAAAGTCCTGCCGCCAGGTTACCCCCCAAAAAAAGCGTGAATCGGACAAGGCGCGCAACTCCCACCCTGTTTGGCCCTGTGAGGCGCTGTGTGCGGCTTTGCCGGGAGCAGCGGGAACAGACACCGGCCAGGGCTGTGAGGGCGGATTTGGGCCGGTTTCCAACGACCTGCGGAGGGCGAAAGTTGAAGCTGGATAAAGAGGTGACATCACGGAAGCGCTTTCGGCAGGTACATCTGCCCGCAGTGCGGGCAGTTCCAAGGGGTCCCGGCATTCGCGGAAGTGACATCAAAAACAGGGCCTTCCAGAAAATGTGACATCAGGGAGACCCAAAGCCCTTAGAAAACAGGCGTTTTTCATGACATCTTACTGGAAAAGGAGGGAAAATCCCATGACAGAGAAGGAACGGCTCCAGCTTCGGCTGCAGCCGGAGACCCGGGAGAAAATTGAACGCTGGCAGAGTGCCGCCGGCTGCCGCAGCATGAACGAGTTCGTGGAAAAGGCGGTGAACTTCTACGCGGACTACCTGGCATCAGACGATAGCGGCGTGCTGCTCTCGCCAGCGATCCAGTCCGCTATCGACGGTCAGCTGCAGGAGTTCAAAGAGCAGATCAAGTCGTTGCTCTTCAAACAAGCGGTGGAAATGGACATGGGCATGAGTGTTCTCGCGGACTGCGTCAACCTAGATGAGGAATACCTACGACGAAAGCGCGCGGAGAGCGTGGCCAATGTGAAAAAACTCAACGGTCGTATTCGTCTGGAACAACTGGCAAAGCGTGCGCAGGAGCAGCGGGACGGTGATGATGGATGGCAAGACTGATCGTCAAGAGCCCGTACATCCAGTGCGGCAAACAAAATGCCAGCGGGTATCTCAGTTATATCGCGACGCGGGAGCGGGTGGAGATCATCCCGGATGACCGTCCTCCAACCCGCAAGCAGGAGCAGCTCATCGCAAAACTGACGAAAGACTTCCCGGATGTGAAGGAACTGCTGGAGTACGAGGACTACACGCAGCATCCTACGAAAGCCAACGCCTCGTCACTCATCACCCTGGCGCTGGAGGAGCACTGGAAGCAGGTGCAGCAAACGGATGGCTACATGAAGTACATCGCCACCCGCCCCCGCACTGAACGCCTGGGTGACCACGGCCTGTTCGGTGACACGGATCATGTGGATCTGGGTGCCGCCATGTCCGAACTGGAGCACTACACCGGCAATGTCTGGACACACATCCTCTCTCTGCATCGGGAGGACGCGGAGCGTCTCGGTTACAACAACGCGCAGGCATGGCGGGCCTTGCTCCGTGCTCACCGCAACGACATCGCGGCAGCCATGCACATCCCGCCTCAAGACTTCCGGTGGTACGCTGCTTTTCACAATGAAGGACACCATCCACATGTCCACATGATGGCCTGGTCGGTGAAACCGGGACAAGCGCATCTGAACAGGGAGGGCATTCGCCAGATGAAGTCCCAATTCACCAACGATATCTTCCAACAGGAACTGCTCCACGTCTACGAACAGAAGTCTGTCTCACGAGACGAGCTGGTTCGTGAAACTCGGAAAGTCATGCTGGAACTGTCCCGGCAGATGCGGGATACAATCTGTGAGCACACCCAGGCCGAGCAGATGATCTGGAAGCTGTCCCAGCAGCTGGGTGAGGTCAAGGGCAAGAAGTCCTACGGCTATCTTCCGAGACCGCTCAAGCGGCAGGTGGATGAGATCGTGGATCAGCTGGAGTTCGTTCCCATTGTAGATCAATGCTATCAAAAGTGGTGGGAGCTCCAATGTCAGGTAAATGAGTTCTATTCGGGAAAGAAGCAGCAGCGGCCCCCGCTGTCAAAGCAGAAAGAGTTCCGGGCCATCCGAAACGCGGTCATCCGAGAGGCAGAGAATATCCGCCTAGGCAAGATCACCTTCGAGGATGAGAAGATGGAGGAACGGGGTGAGTGGGTGGACAACTGGGAAGTCTCCTACGAGTGCCTGCGGCTGCGTGCCAGGATTGAAGACAGGAAGTTGCCGCTGGTCCAGCGGGACGAGGCGGTGAAAGATCTGGAACGGCTGGCGGAGTACGGTGATGTCCACGCCCAGTACTTTCTGGGACTGCTGTACCGGGACGGCGGTCTGTTGCTGCCGAACGCAGAACAAGCCGCCCACTGGCTGGAACTGGCGGCAAAGCAAAATCTGCCCGCGGCTCAATATGCCCTCGGCAAGCTATATCTCTCTGATGATCCGGAGGTGCGTGACATTGATGAAGGAATCCAATGGTTGAAGCGAGCGGCTCAAAACGGAAACGCCGACGCTGCCTACCGGCTGGGGAAGGAATACCTGACGGGCAAGTCCGTGCAAAAGAACGCGGTCAAAGCGGCGGAGTATCTCCGCTATGCAGCCGATCAGAATCACCCCTGGGCCAGCTACCTATTGGGGAAGCTGTACCTCACTGGCAACGGCATTCCAAAAGACGAAGAAACAGCCTGGAACTGCTTCCGGATGGCGAATGCGTATGGTCATCCCTATGCTCGGTATGTTCTGGAACGCCAAGAGCAGTGGCAGCGTCCAGAACTGCTGCTGACAGTGTCCCGCCTGCTCTACCACATGAGCAATATCTTCCGGGATAACGCACCTGCTGTGCCTGCACAGCCCAGGCTGCACATTGACCGCAAGCGAATGCAGGAACTCCAGGAGATGCGGATCGCCCTGGGGCATCAGCCTGACGACCATGAAGAAGAGCAAACGCAAACCTGGGGCGGCATGACCATGAAGGGGTGGTAATCGTCCGCAATTTATCTCAGACCCCATTGATTGTAGGGCACCCCCTCCACCAGATGGTGAGGAAGTGTATCAACAAGACGAAGTATAACAAATAAAAACCTCTCCCACGGCAGGAGAGGAGAAAGGATATTCAGTGAAAAAAGAAATATTCAAATCTTACGAAGAGCTGCCGCTGATGCTTTCGGTTCCTGAGATGGCAGCGGCGCTGGGAATTTCCCGTGCCGGAGCTTATGAATTGGCCCGGTCCGAGGGCTTTCCCGCACTGAGGATCGGCACCCGCATCGTGATCCCCAAGGATGAACTCCGGGAATGGATCAGGCGGAATATGGGCAAGCAGGAGACCCAGTAAAAAACGGCGGCACCCGATTTTCCGGGTGCCGCTTTGAATTTGCTAACAAATTGATAACTCTGCCGGGTTGGGATGGCTATTGAGGTCAGGTCATGGTATTGTGTGTCGCTGATAGGAGGCGACTCACGATGCGTGATTATATGAAAGCCCTCTGCTACAGGTTCGAGACAACATCCCGGAGGGCGGAGTATCTGGACAGGAAAATCGAACGGACCTACAGGCAGCTCTCCCGTCTGCTGGATGAGCCGGAACGGAAGTTGCTCCTGAAGATGGCAGATCTGGAAGATGCTCTGCGGGAGGAAGCGTGTCTCAACAGCTTCATCTCTGGTTACCGTCTGGCCCAGGGTATCCAGCAGGAGCTGCTGGCGGATCATCCGCCGTACAACTTTGAAAACGAGGACGAGCAGCGGGCCTGTGAACTGACAGGAAAGGAGAGATGATAGATGGGGAAGAAACGAGCTAACGGAGAAGGCAGCATCCGCAAACGGAAGGATGGCCGGTGGGAGGGGTTCTACACGGCCTCATATGACCCGGTGACCGGGAAGCAGAAAATCAAGAATGTCCTGGGAAAGACTCAGGCAGAGGTCAAGGAGAAGCTGAAAAAGGCCATTGCAGACAGCCAGCGACTGGACATGAACCGCAGCGGTACCCATACGGTAAAAAGCTGGGTGCAGATGTGGTACGAGGTCTATGCCGAGCCCCGGCTTCGGGAGAACACCAAGGACTATTATCTGAACTACATCAATAACCACATCATCCCCCAACTGGGAGACATCAAGCTGGACAAGCTCACCACGATCCAGATCCAGAAGTTCTACAACGATCTCCAGAAGAACGGGCGGGTGCAGCGGTACCAGCACATCCAGCTGAAGAACAAGGGACTGAGCGTCCGGGTGGTCCATGGCATCCATACCTTGCTGAACAACTGCTTGGAGCAAGCTGTGGCGGAGCGGCTGATCCTGGTGAACCCCGCGAGAGGCCGCAAGCTGCCAAAGATGGAGAAGCGGGAGATGAAGGTACTGCCGGAAGAGAAGATCCGCCCCTATCTGATGGAAGCGGACAAGCGGGGACTGCTGGCACCCTTCTACCTGGAACTGACCACGGGACTGAGACGGGGAGAGCTGCTGGCCCTCCTCTGGACGGATCTGGACGTGGAGAACCGAACCATCTCCATCACGAAGCAGGTGACCCGCACCAAGGGAGAACTGGTGGTGAGTCAGCCTAAGACCCACAATTCCATCCGCGTCCTGCCAGTCTCGCAGCAGGCGGTGGAGTTGCTGGTGGAGGAGCACAAGAAGCATCCGGGGAATCCTTACATGTTCCCGTCGCCCAAGACGAGTGGGATGTTCGATCCGGACTCCTTTCGGCATACCCACGAGAAGATTCTGAAAGCCATCGGCGCGGAGCATATCCGGTTCCACGATCTTCGGCATACCTTCGCAACGCTGTCTCTGAAGAACGGGGTGGATGTGAAGACCCTGTCCAGTACCCTGGGACATTACAGTGCGGGCTTCACTCTCAGCACCTACACCCACGCCACGCCGGATATGATGCGGGAGGCAGCGGATACGATGGGCGATGTAATTGGAAAGGCGATGTAACCATCAAAATAAACATAAGGCAGCACTGGGCTGGGAAATTCCTGCCCGGTGCTGCCTTTCTGGTAAATATTCTGTCAGTTTGTTGCACAGAAACATGCAAATTTTTCATACGTAAGCATGTATTTGAGAAAACTTTCAGGAGGGAAACCTATGAGCAAGGAAGCAACTGGTGAAAACGGTGCTGTTTTGGGGAGCAGTGACTATTGGAACCGCGTAAACCGCGCCACTTTTTTGGCACGCTGATGCAAAGACCGTCAGAAACGAATTACCACGAAACATTACGGGAGATGGGGAACCGTGCCGGCGCCGCAGTGGAAGAGATCTACGACGACTTGCAGGAACACATAAACGTCATTCGCAATATATCCTCTGATCGAAGGAGCGCACTTGCCAAGCAGGTACAATCGCTATATGATGTATGCAGGATGTCCGGCAGTTTTTGCAGCCATAGCAGTGACTGCATAGGAATCCTGAATCTATCCTCTTTTTATCTCCCAGGCAGTTCTTTGCGTGACGATCAGGCTGTCCAAACCGCAATTCAAAAAATTAAGAACTGTTCAGACTTCTTTGCCAGTGAGTGTCTTGATTTGCTTCAAAAGGCTGTGGATTGGAGTATTTCCTTTGCGGCAGGGAGCAATGCAAGAAAGACTGCATTCCTCCAGGATATTTCACAGGGAAAGGATAAAGAATTCTTACGGGATGTACTGAACACATACCGTAGCAACAATGAATCGGCAGATCTGCGGGGGCGTTGTGGGTATTCCATTGGCAGCAGAGAATATCTGAACTATGCGGAACGGAAAGTCCCTTTGCAGGATCTTCCTGCCATATGCAGCGATGACTACGATGGAGGCATAAAGGGCTCCTTGGAAGATATCGTGCGCCAATTACAGCGGGATTTATCGCAAAACGAACGAGAGAACAACTATATCACAGACGACACAGCCCGTAACCTGCGTGCCGCTGTTAGCGAACTGGAACACTGCGGGATCAGCACAGGTATTTCCGACAGCATGATCGAGCGGCTGGCATGGTTTGTGGGTGGCGATGCAGCAAAAATCCGCCAGTTACAGCAAAGATTCAACGAATTGAATTTAGGTGGGCGGCTGCTGGAGGACGGAGTTTACGGAAAAAAGACTGACGGTGCTCGTGAGAGCTTTCTGGATGAATTAGCGCGAGGTACCTTTCCAACTCTGGCATGGCTTGACCCGCTCCAAAGCAGTTGGACGGGAATTCGGGCTGCAACCAAAATCACAAGAGATGGGCGGAATTTTTCACGCCTTGTATCCTCTGAAAGTAATATGCCACTTTTCAGGGCCGATTTACACCCCTACAAAGGGAATACAAGCTATTACCATATCAATGTGGATGCGCTCCCAGATGCTTCGGCGTGGCAGAAAAGGCTTGCATCCAAATTGGATCATGCCGAGATTTCCAAAGAAGCCTATGATATCCTGAAAGATTTTCAGCACTCAGCCAAAGTAGTCAGGATCGCAGGGAGAGTGCTGTTGGTCGCGGGAGCAGCACTGGATGCTTTGGAACTATGTAATGTCATTGACGGGGATCTACATGACGCCGATCAGAAAATCGGGAAAAAGACTTATAGTACAGCTGCAAGTATTGGCGGCAGTTGGGCAGGAGGTGCACTCGGCGCCAAAGGCGGCGCTCTGGCAGGTGCTGCAATCGGTACGGCAATTTTGCCAGGACTTGGCACTGCTGTGGGCGGGATTGCCGGCGGATTGATCCTTGGTGTTGCAGGTTCCTATGCAGGTTCCTCTTTGGGAAAATGGGTAATTGATATCACAGATGTGGGAGAGTGACTATGGTTTTCCGGAAACGAAAAGAAAGAACCGACAGGTCGTTTAACGAACTGCGCTTAGGGGAGTTTTGGCTGATGCCCGGAGAGTTCCGGGCGGAGGAAGCAACTGCCGGTATGACGGGATCATACGGACTTCCCGGCGGATATGGGGCGCTGGCGGCCTCGGCCGAACAGGAGGAAGCGCTGCGCCCCTTCCATGCGATTGTACAGCGCACTGTGGAAGAGGTCAGTGCCGGGCTACCTGTGGCTCTGACCGTGTCGGACTATACCGGACACACCTGTGCCCTGTGGGAGGCGCGCTTTCCAGAACTGCGCCAAATGGCGTTGGAACAGTGCCGTTGGTTCAAAGAAGAGAAGGTGGACAAAGGGGAAAGGCATATATTTCTCTTTGACCGGCTACCCAAAGGATTGTATACATCGCTTTATCAGTGTATCCATACGGAGATTCTCTGGGCGGACGTCTATCTGAATTGTTCTGTTCTGAAAAAAGAGTTTCCTCTTCATTTTGATGAAGGTTCAACACTGGAGAAGAGCGCTCTTCTAAACCTACATGTGGATTGGGGACATTTGGTACTCATTATACAAACCGCACCAGACTTTCCAATCAAAAAGCTCACCAAAGCGCTTGCAGACGCGTGTGAGATGGAAGGCTGGATTTTTTCTGACCATACAAAAAGATTGTAACCATCACGGCAGCACCGGGCTGGGAAATTCCTGCCCGGTGCTGCCTCATTCTATCGGCTACTATCGCGGTATTGGTCAGTGTATTGGTCGGAGAAAAAGCAGAAATTTAAAGCAAACTTTTTCGTGACGAATAAAAAGAAAAGTTCCTGATTTCTTACGAAATCAGGAACTTTTTGGTGGAGACTACTGGACTCGAACCAGTGACCTCCTGCGTGTGAAGCAGGCGCTCTAACCAGCTGAGCTAAGCCTCCATACGGATATGTAATTTTTTTCTGCCCATAAGACGCCGTGCACAACGGCGTCCTATGGGATGGTGACCCGTACGGGATTCGAACCCATGTTACAGCCGTGAAAGGGCCGTGTCTTAACCACTTGACCAACGGGCCATTTGGAAGTCCATGAAGCGCCGGGGCGCTTCATGGATCTGGTAGCGGCACCTGGATTTGAACCGGGGACACTGCGGGTATGAACCGCATGCTCTAGCCAACTGAGCTATGCCGCCAAATGTCTAACCCGAACGGGCATCAATTACTATACCAGAAGGCGGCGGCGTTTGTCAAGTGTTTCTTCGAAAAAAATGAAAAATTTCAAAAAACCGGAAGCAGAGGAGAGACTCGCTGCCGCTGGCAGGGTGCCCCGAGGCCGGCAGCCCGGATACGGTGGGAATGAGGCCGGGCGGCTCCTACCGCCCGGCACCGTCTTTTCAAAAATCCACTCATGTCATCGGGCGGACCGGAACGCATTGTAGAGCCGGAAGAGATCCTCCAGGGCGGCGCACAGATCTGCCCGGGCGGACTGGCGGGCTACCTCCCAGGGCACGGCGCGACGGTTGGTGGACACGATAGCGGTGACGCCCTCTTGATAGGCGTCCTCCGCGCCGGGGGCCACGTCGCCCACTACGGCCACCACCGGGATCCGTGTCTGCCGGGCCCGGTGGGCGATGCCGATGACCACCTTGCCCCGAAGGCTCTGACAGTCGATACGGCCCTCGCCGGTCAGGACCGCGGTGGCACCAGGCAGCAGGGCATCGAAGCCCACGGTGTCCAGGACTGTCTCGATCCCCATCTGCAGGCGACTGCCCAGGAAAGCCATCACACCGGCTCCCATGCCGCCGGCGGCGCCAGCACCGGGAAGGTCTGCGATCTCCCGGCCCAGGTCCTGGCGGATCACCTCCGACAGGTGGCGCAGATTCCGGTCCAGACGGGTCACCATATCAGGGTCGGCCCCCTTCTGGGGGCCGAAGACGGCGCTGGCGCCATTGGGACCGCAGAGGGGGTTGTCCACATCGCACATGGTCACGATCTCCACACCGTTCAGCAGGGGGAAGCGATGGGACATGTCGATCCGGCACAACCGGTCCAGCGTGCCGCCTACAGGGACGTACTCCGCCCCGGTGCCGTCCAGAAAGCGGACGCCCAGAGCGGCGGCACAGCCGCAGCCGCCGTCGTTGGTGGCACTGCCGCCCAGGCCCAGAATGATGCGCCTGGCGCCGTCCCGGATCGCCGCCAGAATCAGCTCTCCCACGCCGTAGGTGGTGGCTCCCTCAGCACAGAGACGGCCTTCCATCAGGGGCAGGCCTGCGGCGGCGGCCATCTCGATCACGGCGGTGTAGCCATCGGCCAGCAGACCGTAAAAACCAGAGATCTTACGAAAATCCGGACCGGTGCAGGGCACCTCTACCCGGTGGCCGCCCATGGCGGCCAGAAACGCCTCCACGCTCCCCTCGCCGCCATCCGCCACGGGAATGGAGACCACCTCTGCATCCGGCACGTGGCGCAGAAGGGCCTCCCGCATCAGCTGGCAGATCTCCAGGGAGGACATGGTCCCCTTGAAGGAGTCCGGCATGAGAATCCACTTTGACATGAGTTTCCTCCTCTCTGGATGCGCGGGGCGGGCGGAAGGCCCGCCCCGGTCCGGTCACGGGTTGACCACGTTGATGGGGGCGCCCTGAAGGTAGGCCCGCACGTTGTCCACGGTGCAGTCCATGATGCGCTGGCGGCTCTCCCTGGGGGCCCAGGAGATATGGGGGGTGAGGATGCAGTTCTTGGCGGTCAGCAGGGGGTTGTCGCCCCGGATGGGCTCTGTGGACACCACATCCAGCCCGGCGGCCGCCACCTTGCCGGAGTTCAGGGCGTCCGCCAGGTCCTGCTCCACCACCATCTGGCCCCGGCTGTTATTGATAATGATGACCCCGTCCTTCATCTTGGCGATGTTCTCCCGGTTGATGATGCCGGTGTTGAAGGGGAACAGGGGCATTTGGAGGCCCAGAACGTCGGACCGGGCGAACAGTTCGTCCAGGGAGACGTACTCCACCCCCAGCTGCAGAGCTTCGTCCCGCTGGCGCATGTCGTAGGCGATGACATGCATCCCCAGGGCCGATGCGATGGCGGCAGTGTGGATGCCGATGTTCCCGCAGCCAAGCAGGCCGTATGTCTTTCCCGCCAGCTCGATCAGGGGGTAGTCCCAGTAGCACCAGTCCGGGCACTGTTCCCATTTCCCGCTCTTTACCGTATCATTATGATAACCGATGTGATGGCAGATTTCAAGCAGCAGGGCGATGGCAAACTGGCTGACGGAATGGGTGCCGTAGACCGGCACGTTGGAGACAGGGATGCCCTTCTCTTTTGCGCAGGCTATGTCGACCACGTTATAGCCGGTGGCCAGCATGGCGATGAAGCGCATGGAGGGACAGGCGTCCATCACTCGGCGGGAGATGGGGGTCTTGTTGGTGAGGACCACCTCCGCACCGCCGATCCGGGAGATGATCTCGTCCTCATCGGTGAGGCTGGTGCGGTCGTAAACCGTCAGGTCTCCCAGCTTCTCCAATTCTCCCCAGCTGAGATCGCCGGGGTTTTCCGTGTATCCGTCCAAAATGACGATGTGCATTTCATTCCTCCTGTCTGTGTGTCCCCCGGCCCGCAGGGGCCGGGGGACAGCCGATTCCACTGGAAAGTCAGCAGGATTGCAGCAGTTCCAGCGGGACGCCGTACCTGACGGCCAGATCCGCGAAGTCCTGCTCAATGGCGGGGCTGATGTCGATACCCTCCCGCTCCGCCTGCCGGGTCAGATGGAACTCGATCTCCCCGGGGATCATGATCTCCCGGAAGCCCGGTGCCGTGGGGGCGGCCTTCAACTCATCATACATGGCGTCGGTCCGCACGACCACGGCCTCGCCGGAACTCTTTCCCACCACAGCCACGGTCTCAAATGCCTCGGAACCGTAGTCGGCAATGCCGGTGGCCTGGTTGATATTCAGGCAGGTGTGATAAAACAGGCAGGTATAACCGTCGGGAGAGGCGTTCTTGACTTCCTCGGAACCCAGCGCTCCGCCATTGCCGGTGATATTGGTGACGACTACGGTCTCACCCAACACATCCTCCAGATATTTTGCATATGTGCGGGCATTAAAGTCAGTGTCGCCCCCGGCGCCCATGGGAACGATCATGTTGATGGATTTGGTGGGCCAGTCAGTGCCGCCATCCTCCGAAGAGGCGTCATCGGCCGGGGTATCCGGGCTGTTGCCGCAGTGGCCGGACTGCGACGCCATGATCGCTCGGGGTGCCATCTATCTGGACCTGTGCTGCCGCTCCCTCTCTATCCGGGTGATCGAACTGATTATCAACGGAACGGACATTGTCAATATCCTGCTGTAGCTGCGGCAGAAATACGGCCCGGTTCCAGCTGCCATCCAGGTTTTGCAGCTCTCCCGCCGGGAACAGTATCTGGGAAAGCCGGCATCCTCCGTGTTCTCCACCCCGGCGTTGAGCCGCATCGTGTCCGCGACGGAGAACACGGACGAGATTATCGCTTACAAAAACACCCACCTGTCCGTCAAAACGAAAAACATGATGATGCACGGCCTCCGGGCTGGAACTGTGGTTTCCCTGCTGAACGCCGCGCAGATCCAGACCACGGAGGACCAGCTGCGCAAAAAGCTCCACTACAAGGGACACAAGGCCAAGTACACCTTCGGGGATATCATCACCCGCAGCCCGCGGATGATAGCCTGTATCCAGGAGGCCAAGGCCTTTGCCCAGACGGACTCCAATATCGTGGTGGTGGGGGAGACCGGTACCGGAAAGGAGCTGTTGAGCCAGAGCATCCACGCCTGGAGCCGTCGGTCACAGAACAACTTCGTAGCCATCAACTGCGCCGCCCTGCCGGAGAACCTGCTGGAGAGCGAGCTGTTCGGCTATGTGGAGGGCGCCTTCACCGGCGCCACCAGGGGCGGTAAGCCGGGCCTGTTTGAGATCGCCCACAACGGCACCATCTTTTTGGACGAGATCTCGGAGATCCCCCTGGGACTTCAGGGGCGGCTGCTGCGGGTCCTGCAGGAGCGGGAGATCATGCGGCTGGGGGACAGTCAGGTGACTCCCATCAATATCCGGGTGATCGCGGCCACCAACAAGAACCTGGAGTCGCTGGTCCGGGCAGGTAAATTCCGCAGCGATCTCTATTACCGCCTGTATGTCCTGTAGCTGAATCTGCCCCCGCTGCGGGAGCGGCAGGAGGACATCCCGCTGCTGACGCAGAGCTTCCTTCGGAACTTCCAGGCTCGGGAGGGCGACGGCTGTCCGCTGGAACTGAGCGATGGCGACTGCCGTCTGCTGCAGAGCTGCCCCTGGCGGGGAAACATCCGGGAGCTGCAGAATTTCTGTGAGCGGCTGGCGGTGCTTTACCGGCCTGGCGTCTCTGTATCTGGCCTGATCGCCCATCTGCTGGAGAGTGCCGCCTCTCCCGAGACGCCGCCCCCGTGCCCGCCGCCGATGCCGAAGGCCGCCCATACCAGGATCGACCTGTCCTATGAGGAGTTGCTGGCCGTTCTTCAGGAATGCGGCGGGAACCGGACGCAGACGGCGGCAAAACTGGGGATCAGCCGGGGGACACTGTGGCGGCTGCTGAAGAAGTATCAGGTCGGACAGACATGAGCAGAGGCATAGCCCATGACGCATGCCGACTGCGGTTTCCAGAGTATGGGCAGGGGAGGGCAACGCTGATGGAACCCCAGCGTACGAGAAAAAGCCCTGTGGCTGTAAAGCCAAAGGGCTTAATGGTTGCTGGTACTCAGTATGTGCAGCATCTGTGCCGCTGGTGGAAGCGGGGCGCCGCTGCAAAGCCTGTCACCCCCACTTTCCTGCCATCACAAGCTTCGTATCCTGTATTCCGGCGTTATAGCCGGAACGCAAGCGATTCCCGACTCCGGCTCACCCCGCTCGAAGGCGCAGTGGAGGACTCAATGCTTGATGCTTGTGCTCCGCCGACAAGCCGAGTCTCCACGAGAAAAGCCCCCTGGCGAAAGCCAGGGGGCTTGATGTTTTTTGCACTTAGTACATGCCGCCCATCTCGCCGCCGGCGGGGGCAGCGGGAGCGGGGGGCTCGGGCTTATCGGCCACCAGAGACTCGGTGGTCAGCACCATGGCGGAGACGCTGGCGGCGTTCTCCAGGGCGCTGCGGGTCACCTTGGCGGGATCGATGATGCCGGCGGAGACCATGTCGCAGTACTCCTCCTTGTAGGCATCAAAGCCGTAGCCGGTCTTGCCGGAGGTGCGGACCTTCTCCAGGATCACGGAGCCATCCAGACCGGCGTTGGCAGCGATCTGACGGATGGGAGCCTCCAGGGCCTTGGCCACGATGCGGACACCGGTCTTTTCGTCGCCCTCCACGCTGGAAAGCAGAGCCTCCACGGCGGGGATCACGTTCACGAAGATGGTGCCGCCGCCGGCCACAACGCCTTCCTCAACAGCGGCGCGGGTGGCGTTCAGGGCGTCCTCGATGCGGAGCTTCTTCTCCTTCATCTCGGTCTCGGTGGCAGCGCCGACCTTGATGACGGCCACGCCGCCAGCCAGCTTAGCCAGCCGCTCCTGCAGCTTCTCCTTGTCATAGTCGCTGGTGGTGGTGGAGATCTGCGTGCGGATCTGGCCCACGCGATCCTTGATGGCCTGGCTGTCGCCGGCACCGTCCACGATGGTGGTGTTCTCCTTGGTGACCTTCACCTGGCGGGCGCGGCCCAGCATATCCATGGTGGCGCTCTTCAGCTCCAGACCGACCTCCTCGGAAATCACGGTGCCGCCGGTCAGAATGGCGATATCCTGCAGCATCTCCTTGCGGCGGTCGCCAAAGCCGGGAGCCTTGACACACACCACGTTCAGGGTGCCGCGCAGACGGTTCACGATCAGGGTGGACAGAGCCTCGCCCTCCACGTCCTCCGCGATGATCAGCAGCTTCTTGCCGGACTGGACGATCTGCTCCAGGATGGGCAGGATGTCAGCGATGACGGAGATCTTCTTGTCGGTAATCAGGATATAGGGATCGTCCAGGTTGGCCTCCATCTTCTCCATGTCGGTGGCCATGTAGGGGGTGATATAGCCCCGGTCAAACTGCATGCCCTCCACGACCTCGGAATAGGTGTCGGCGGTCTTGGACTCCTCAATGGTGATGACGCCGTCGGCAGAGACCTTCTCCATGGCGTCGGCGATCAGCTTGCCGATCTCCTCGTCGCCGGAGGACACAGCACCGACACGGGCGATGTCCTTGGAGCCGTCCACGGTCTTGGCCTGCTTCTTGACCTCGGCCACCGCGGCTTCCACGGCCTTGGCCATGCCCTTCTTCACCACGATGGGATTGGCGCCGGCGGCCAGATTCTTCAGACCCTCATGGATCATGGCCTGGGCCAGCAGGGTGGCGGTGGTGGTACCGTCGCCGGCCACGTCGTTGGTCTTGGTGGAGACCTCCTTCACCAGCTGGGCGCCCATGTTCTCAAAGGGATCGTCCAGTTCGATCTCCTTGGCGATGGTCACGCCGTCATTGGTGATGAGGGGAACGCCGTACTTCTTGTCCAGAACCACGTTCCGGCCCTTGGGACCCAGGGTGATCTTGACAGTATCGGCCAGAGAGTTGACGCCGGCTTCCAGGGCCTTCCGGGCCTCGTCGCCGCGCTTGATGAGCTTAGACATAGTAATCAAACCTCCTGTAATAGAGCTTCATGTTTCATAAATTAGGGATGGGGAGTTAGGAATTGGGAATTTTGGCGTCCGGCAGAGCCAAACGATTTGAAATTGGCCGTTGCAGGCGGCTCCACAATTTCCGATTCCTGATTGCAAGCGGGAGCGGGAGATTTATTCCACGATCGCCAGAATGTCGTTCTGACGGACAACCACGTACTCCACGTCCTCCAGGGTGACCTTGGTGCCGGCGTACTGGCTGGTGATGACCTTGTCGCCGGGCTTCACGGTCATGACAACGTCCTTGCCGTCCACGTTGCCGCCGGGACCCACGGAGATGACTTCCGCCACGGAGGGCTTCTCCTTGGCGCTGCCGGTGAGGATAATGCCGCCCTTGGTGGTCTCCTCGGTCTCCACCATCTTCAGAATGACACGGTCTGCGAGCGGAGTGAGTTTCATAATGGGGTTCCTCCTTATAGAAATAAAAATTTGAAAAACAAGTTCAGCGTTAGCACTCATATCATTCGAGTGCTAACGCTGCTATCATAGCGCAATGTTTTCCATTTGTAAAGGGGGTATCTATGAAGAATTTGTGAATTCCGAAAAAATCTCCCTCTCAGAAGGGGAGCGCATGGGAGCCGTCCTGCTGGACAGGAGAATTCAACTGTCATGACCAGCTTTCTGCCCAAACGGCTGCCTCAGGCGGACTGACGGCTTCACATCTCACTGTGCCGCATGAAACAGCTCTGCTTGGGGTTACGCATTCTTCACGGATACGATTTTCACCGGCGCAAATACTGTACAATTCACGGGAAAAAGTTTCCAAATATAAAGAAATTTTTGATTTTTATCAAGTGTTCCGTATAATACGAGGTTTCTTTATATGCTGTTGTTGCGGGTTATCCCATACCTCCCTGAAAAATTTTTCAACACAGCATCCGGCCTCGGTCAATGGTCGAGATGAACGGCAAGCCGCCATGGACAGGAGCGGAGGCTGACGCGCCTTTAATGCAATATTTTTATGGCTTTTTCACTGTTCAATAGGAAGTAAGCTTCTTAAAATTTCTCTTGACATTTTCGCTGCCCTAATTTAATATGAAGTCAGCTTCCTAAGAAGTTAACTTCCTATTTGAGGAGTGAGGAGCGTGAAAACGATTATCAAGGATTTGCGAACTGCCGCAGGATTGACGCAGCAGCAGCTTGCGAACCGGGTTCGTGTGACAGTAAGAACGATCAATTCCATAGAAAGAGGCGAATACAATCCATCGCTTGTTCTGGCCTACAAGATCGCACAGGTATTTCATACGACCGTTGAAGAGTTGTGCTGCTTGAAAGAAAATGTAGAATGTGAGGAAAATCAGGATGAAGATCACAAATAAGAAAATGTTTATCCGGGGGATTTTATTATTACTGCTTGCCGTTGGTATTGGAATATCAAGATTTTGTATATTTACCGAGGCTACGCATGGTATTCCAAAGGCGGTTATCGGCATAGGTATCTGCTTACTTGCAGCTCTTTATCACATGGTAATGGCCCTGCATATTGACGGCGAGGACGAGGGAGCGGAGGAAAAATAACTATGCAATTATTTGGCGGAAAGGGTAAGATGCTGGGCCTGCTCTTGGTATTGGCTGCCTTCGGCAGCTTTTATCTGGGTGATATTACCGCGTTCACAACCTCGCAAAAAGCTATCGCAGGGGTTGCTCTCTTTATTATTGTTCTGCTGGCCGGCATTTCCCTTCTGAAACCTAAAAAAACGGAAGAGGATATGATTGCGGAACAGGATGAGAGAAATCAGTATATCGAATTGAAATGCGCTGAAAAAGCATTTCGGGTCGCACTGTACGCTTCATTTATGACCATTATAGCCGGCATGATTGCCTTTGGCCTGACAAGGGAATATGCCTTTATCTGGTTGGTTATGGGGGGGATTGTGCCTTACGGAACATCAAGAATTGCCTATATCGTTTCTGCATTCCGATACGACAAGCCATAAATGGAAGCAGGAAAGCACTGAATGAAAAATTAAGAGGCCAGGACACCTCCTTCGGGTGTGTCCTGGCCTCTATTTATCAATTATTCTAGTTGACTATTATACCGTGCCGAGGCGCAGCGGTTGAATGATCGTAGGATGCCTATAATAGCAGAAAAGCTGTGGAATATCGACGCTTCCTTGGCTTTCGGTCAAATCCTGCCGTGGCATTGGGACTGCACCCCTTCGGCCCGAAGAAGTTCACCCGCTTCTCCGCGAGTACCAGCCGCACCTCCCGGCTCCGGAGGCTCTCCCCGTCCAGACAGGTGACGATGTCCGCCTCCCCGGGGCTGGCGGTGATCACCACCTGCCGGGACGTCACCATTCGGGCGATGTGGGGAAATTTCCAATACTCCCCGGCGGAGTAGGCCGGGAACAACCGGGCGAAGGTGCGCTTCGGCACGTTTTTCACCAGGATGGTCTCCAGCACTCCGTCGTCCATCCGGGCCTCCGGCACCGGCATGGAGCCGCCGCCGTAGTACCGGCCGTTGCACATGGACACCAGAGCGAAGTCATCCTCCAGGACCTCCCCGTCCAGCTCCACCCGCCACCGGCGGCCGATGGGCTTGAAGAGAAAATTCACCGCCACGGACAGCAGGTAACTCCCCCGGCCGGAGAGGCCCGGCACATTTCCGTACCGGTGGACGGTGTCAGCAATGCGGGCGTCAATGCCGCTGCAGGCGATGGTGAGGCACAGGCGGCCGTTGCAGTCGATGAGATCCAGGGGGAATTCCGGCCCGTCCCACAGATGTTCCGGGTCGGAGAATTTTGCAGCGTCCGGGCCGAAGTTCTTCAGAAAGTCGTTGCCTGTGCCGGCGGGGATTACCGTCATGGCGGCGTTGGGAAACCCGGCGATGCCGTTGGCCGCCTCGTGGACGGTGCCGTCCCCGCCGCAGGCGTAGATGCGCACCGGCTCCCCGGTCTCTGCCAAGGCGCGGGAGAGGACCTCCGCTCCGCCGGGGCGGTCCGTCAGCAGGCACCGGCAGTCCAGATTGTGGGCCGCGGCCAGACGGTCCGCCAGGGCGCGGATGCGGGCAGTCTGGTCCTGCTTCCCGGCATGGGGGTTGATCAAAAAGACATGGCGCATGACAGGCCCCCCTTGGCGAAATATGAGATAAGAGTGAAGAGATGAAAGATGAGGACTGTCAGCGGCGATCTCTCCTGTCTTTTAACCTTTGTCTGGCTCTGTCTTTGCGCCTCCGTGGTAGAAGAAGGCGTCGCATTTGAGCATGCCGTTGTAGAGCTTGCGTTTCTTCTCCGCGCTGCGGCCGAAGGCGCGCTCAAACTCTGTGTGGGAGGAGAGCACCAGCACGCGCCAGCCCGCCGGCAATGTCCGGGCAGCTTTGCCGAAGGAGCGGTACAGGGCCTCCGCCTCTCTCTTTTCCAGCAGCCGCTCACCGTAGGGCGGATTGGTCACCAGCTGGCCGTAGTCGCTGTCCCGGTGGAACTTTCCGGCATCCGCCACCTCGAAGCGCACGCAGTCGTCCACCCCCGCCAGCTCCGCGTTGTGGCGGCTCAACTCCACCGCACTGGGGTCGATGTCCCCGCCCCAGATGTCGTACTGGCCGTGGAATTCTTGATCCATGGCCTCTTCGGCCGCGTCCAGCCACAGCTTGGCGGGGAGGCTCTGCCACTTTTGGGCGGCAAAGCGCCGGTCCAGGCCTGGGGCCCGGTTTTTGGCGATCAGCGCCGCCTCGATGGGAATGGTGCCGCTGCCGCAGAAGGGGTCGCAGAACGGATCCCTCCCCCGGTAGCGGGAGAGCAGCACCAGGGCGGCGGCCAGCGTCTCCCGCAGGGGGGCGCCGTTGTTGTGGGCCCGGTAGCCCCGCTTGTAGAGTCCGTCGCCGGAGGTGTCCAGGTACACGGCTGCGGTGTCCTTGATGAGGGCGAACTGGATCTGATAGCGGTCCCCGGTCTCCGGCAGGGTCTCGCAGCCGTAGGCCTGGCCAAGCCGCTTGGCAGCGGCCTTTTTCACAATGGCCTGGCAGGCGGGGACGGAGTGGAGCTGGGAGGAGATGGAGTAGCCCTTCACCGGGAACTCCCCGTCCCGGGGGATGCAATCCTCCCAGGGGATGGCGGCCACGCCCTGAAACAGCGCCTCGAAATCCGGGGCCGGGAAGCTGGCCAGCTCCACCAGCACCCGGGCGCCGCAGCGCAGGTTGATGTTCAGCCGGGGGATGTCCGCCGGGCCGCCGTCGCAGTGGACCCGGCCGTTTTCGGCCCGGACGTTTTTCAGGTCCAGCCGCCGCAGCTCGTCGGCCACCAGGGCCTCCAGCCCGAAGAGGCAGGGAATGGTGTATTTCATGGGGGTTCCTCCTTGGCGGGGCATACAGATGCCCGTGGATTTTCATTGGAGCCGGTGGAAGAGAGGCTCTCAGGGGGCGGCGTGGCCCAGCGTTCTGCGCTCCACGCGAATGGTGTAGACCTCCGACCCGTCGGCGCTGCCATGGCATCCCGGTACCGTGGAAGTCGCCACATTCCAACCCATCTGGCGGCGCATGTCGTTGGCGAACTTTTTGATGTTCTGCTTGCTCAGCGTACAGCCGCAGCGGAAGACAACATTCACATTCGCATAGCGGGATGTTCCGTCATCCATCGGGCTGAGCGTCCACGCCAGATCGTGGACATGGGGGTCCGGCCGCTCCACGCCAAAAGCGTCTGCAAATGCATTCAGATCGTCAATCTCGAAGAGGTCGCTGCTGTATTCCCCGGGCCAGACGGCATAGAGCCGGATCTCTCCGGCAGCGGCCCGGCGGTAGGCCTCTGCGGCAGAGGAGAAATCGTGGCCCACCTGCGTGAGACTGCCCGCAGCATCCAGAGACAGGTAGCAGACCAGGCTGCCTCTGTATGGAAAGGGATTGGCCTTCGCACTTCTTGGCTGACGCATGGAACATCCTCCTTGCTGCCTCCGCCTCAGCGGGGCGTTTTTCCTATTATAATGCAGACTGCGGAAAATGTCGAGATGCCCGCCGGCTCTTGCCGCAACTGCCGCCGGCGGGCCGGGAGGTTTTGTAACCAAAATGAAATGGTATTTGCAAAATGGGCATGATACAATAACGATAAACGCCGCCGGAGCCGCACTTCCCGGACGGAAACCTGAAGTTGCACGGGATTTTGCCGGATGCAAAGCAGAGTTGGTGGAAACGGCGGGGCGGTTCTGCTAAAATGACAGACAGAGAGGAGAGGCGTATGGCATTTGGAGAGCGGTTGCAGGAGCTCCGCCGGGCCCGGGGCATGACCCAGGAGGACTTTGCGGCCCAGCTGAAGGTCTCCCGGCAGGCGGTGAGCAAGTGGGAGTCCTGCCGGGGATACCCGGAGCTTGAGAAGATCATCTATATCTGCAACCGCTACGGCGTCACCATGAATGACCTGTTCTGCGAGGAGGTCCCCCTGGGCGGCCAAGAGACGCCGGCGGCGCCGGAGCGGATGGAGTCCCGGACACTGAAAACGGCGCTGGGAGATTTTGTGAGCAACCTGTCCCCGGCCAACAAATGGGCCGGAGTGGGGGGGCTGGCGGCAGTGACTGCCCTGGTGGCCCTGTGTATGCTGTATTTGAAAGGAGGCGGAGACAGCGAAATGACGGCATTGTGGATTGCGGCCATCGTGGTCTTTGGCGTGGTGGAGGCGGTGACCGCCGGGCTGGTCTCCATCTGGTTCGTGCCCGGCGCCGTGGCGGGTCTGATCGCCGCCATGGCGGGGGCGGGGCTCCTGATCCAGCTGGTGCTGTTCCTGGCGGTGTCGGCGGCGGCCCTGGCGGCCACCCGGCCCCTGGTGAAAAAGCTCTCCGCCGGGCGGGCTGTGCCTACTAACGCGGACCGGGTGCTGGGCCGCACCGCCAGAGTCACGGAGACCATCGACAACGACAGCGCCTCCGGCGCCGTCTATGTGGACGGCAAGACCTGGACCGCCCGCAGCGCCGACGGATCGGTGCTCCCGGCGGGCAGCCGGGTGGAGATCCGGCGGATGGAGGGTGTGAAGCTCATTGTGGAAGCGGCGCAGAAAGCGCCTGATAAAAAAGAGGAGGTTGTGTGAATATGATGGATGTGCTCAAGTGGGTTCCGCTGTTGATCCTGGTGGTGCTGATCCTGATCCTGCTGATCGGGAACATCGTCATCGTCCAGCAGTCCAAGGCCTATGTGGTGGAGCGGCTGGGAGCGTTCCGGACCGTGTGGGGCGTGGGACTGCACCTGAAGGTGCCCTTTGTGGAGCGGGTGGCCAAGAAGGTGTCCCTGAAGGAGCAGGTGGCGGATTTCGCGCCCCAACCCGTCATCACCAAGGACAATGTCACCATGCAGATCGATACGGTGATCTACTTCCAGATCACGGACCCGAAGCTGTATACCTACGGCGTGGAACGGCCCATGAACGCCATTGAGAACCTGACCGCCACCACCCTGCGGAACATCATCGGCGAGATGGAACTGGACCAGTCCCTGACAAGCCGGGACACCATCAACGCCAAGATGCGCGCCATTCTGGACGAGGCCACGGACCCCTGGGGCATCAAAGTCAACCGGGTGGAGCTGAAAAACATTATCCCGCCCAAGGAGATCCAGAACGCCATGGAGAAGCAGATGAAGGCGGAGCGGGAGCGCCGGGAGTCCATCCTCCAGGCGGAGGGGCAGAAGCAGTCCCAGATCCTGGTGGCGGAGGGCGAGAAGCAGTCCCTGATTCTCAAGGCGGATGCCGCCAAGCAGGCCGCCATCCTGAAGGCCGAGGGCGAGAAGGAGGCCCGCATCATGGCCGCCGAGGCGGAGGCTCAGGCCATCATGCAGGTGCAGACCGCCCTGGCGGACTCCCTGAAGCTGCTGAATGCCGCCGCCCCCAATGACCAGGTGGTGAAGCTGAAGGCTCTGGAAGCCATGCAGAAGGTGGCGGACGGCAAGGCCACCAAGATCATCATTCCCAGTGAGCTCCAGGGGCTGGCAGGACTCGCTGCCAGCGCCAAGACGGTGTTCGACACAGAGGACCCCAAGGGGGAGTGAGGGAAAAGCAGTACAGGCGCACAGCAAAAGCTGTGCGCCTGTATTTTGCAAATTGGGGCAGAGGGCGCAGCCCTTCATGTCCATTGCCGGGACGATGGGAGCCAGTGCCGGAAGAGCGTATTCCCATGATCCCATACAGACCCGCGCCGTAAGGGCTTCGGTCGGGACCTGCTGCGGCCGGGAGGGTCAGGTGCAGTCTGCGTCCCGGTGAATTGCCCGCGGCGGTCTGGAGTTCTGCCCTGTCTACGCGGGGAGGTTCGCCCAATGAGAGGCGCGCCCCGGAAGCCCGGTTTGGGGCACAGTGATTACAGCGATTTTTACCCATTAACCGCCGGTTAAAAGATCGTCAGAAAAATTGAACACCTGTCGATTGCAGCGCACCGCCGGAGATGGTATTCTGGGGACAGATCACAAGAGGGGGCTTTGCCATGCAGATCCACGAGATTATCCGCACCCGGCGGACGGCACTGGGGCTGACACAGGAGCAGCTGGCGGGGAAGCTGGGGGTATCAGCCCCGGCGGTGAACAAATGGGAAAGGGGAAACTCCTACCCGGACATCACCCTGCTGCCGGTGCTGGCCCGGACGCTGCGGGTGGACCTGAACACACTGTTGTCCTTTCGGGAGGACTTGACGGAGACGGAGATCGCGGAGTTTTTGAACCGGCTGTACGAGGTGTCCCGGACCGAGGGGTGCGGCGCGGCCTTTTCCCTGGCAGAGGAGAAGCTGCGCCAGTTCCCCAACAGCGACGCGCTGGCATACAGCGCTGCGGGGCTGCTGGAGGGTCTTCTGACCCTGTTCCCCGGCACCGATGAGACAGCCCGGCCCGGCCGGGAGGACTTTGTCGCGGGCCTGTACGAGCAGGCCGCCCAGAGCGCGGACCCCAAAATCCGGGAGTGGGCGACCTATACCGTGGCGAGCCGTTGCATCGCCCGGGGGGATCTGGACCGGGCGGAGGCGCTGCTGGACCAGATCTCCAACACCCACCGGGACAAGCGGGAACTGCTGTCCGCCCTGCGGCGGAAGCAGGGGCGGACCGAGGAGGCCTGGACCCTGCTGGAGCGGGAGCTGTTCGACCGGGCCCACGGCATCCAGACCACGCTGCTGTCCCTGATCGAGATGGCCCAGGCAGAGGGGGACCGGCAGCGAGCCCAGGGCTTTTGCGACGCCGCCCGGCGGGCGGGAGAGGCCCTGGACCTGAGCGATTACGCAGTGCTGTCCGCCCCCTTCCAGCTGGCGGCGGCGGAGCAGGACGGCCCGGCGGCGCTGGACCTGCTGGACCGGCTGCTGCATAGCCTGACAGTGCCTTGGGATCTGAGTGCCTCGCCCCTGTACCGGCATCTGGCCACCAAAGAGGCCGCCGGAGAGGCCCAGTCGGTGTTGCTGGAGCCCCTTCTGGACCAGGTAGAGGCGGACCCGGACTGCGCCTTCCTCCGGGAGATGCCGGAGTATGGGACGATGGTGGAGAAGTACCGGCGCGCCGCAGATGAGGCATGAGCTGGCGGGACCCACCGGACGGCGGATGAGACTGTCCGGTTCTGCCGGTGCCAGGACGCGGCGTGCCGCAGTTCTGCATTCCCCGCGGGCCGTGCAGGAAAAAGAAAAAGCGGAAGGACGAAAGTCCTTCCGCTTTCATGCGTCTCAGCCGAACAGGGCATCGCCGCTCTTGAAGCCCAGGCCGGGGTGGAAGTCGAACTTCACCGCGCCCACGGCCACGTCGGGACCCACGGCCCGCTGGATGCGGGCGATGCCCTCGTTGCCGAAGCCGGCGCACAGCTCCATAGCGGTGACGCCTACGGCGGCCAGCTCCTTCGCGGCAGCCTCCGCCTCAGCGTAGGTCTTGCAGCCCACCACGTTCAAATGGATGCTAGGGGTGGATACCACGGTGCGGGTGGTCTCATCGGCATCGCCGATAAGAAAGAGAAATGCGGCTTGCAGTGCCATTGTTATGTAGACCTCCCTGAAAATCAAGAATCAGAGCGAACAGATAAGAGATGCCGCTTTCCCTGCGGCTCTCTTATCTGCACACCCGTTATCTGGTATGTCACAGTCTGGTGACCACGGGGATAACCATGGGATTGCGCTTGGTGGTTTTGAACAGGTAGCTGCTGACGGCGGACTTGACGGAACCCTTCAGTTCCCCGTCATCCCGGCCCCGCTTGCGGGAGACGTTCTCCGCCGCGTCCCGGGCCACGCTCTGCAGTTCCTTCATCAGGTCCCCGGACTCCTTCACGTAGATGAAGCCCCGGGTGATGATCTCCGGCTCGCTGAGGAGGTTGCCGTCATGGGCGGAGATGGGCAGGACCACCACCACCATGCCGTCTTCTGCCAGGCGCTTGCGGTCCCGCATGACCACGGCGCCCACGTCGCCCACGCCGGAGCCGTCCACATATACCTCACCGGAGGGAACGGTGCCGCCCAACTTGATGGTCTTGGCCGTGATCTCGATGACGGAGCCGTTGTCGGCAATGGCGATATGGTTGCGGTCCATGCCCATGTCCTGGGCCAGCTGGGAGTGGATCTGGAGCATCCGCTGCTCGCCGTGGAGGGGGATGAAGAACCGGGGCTTCGTGAGGGCGTGGATGATCTTCAGCTCCTCCTGGCAGGCATGGCCGGACACGTGAAGCATGTCGGCCCGATCATAGACCACCTTGACGCCCTTGCGGAACAGCTCGTTGATGACCCGGGACACCGTCACCTCGTTGCCGGGGATGGCGCTGGCGGAGATGATGACCTTGTCCCCGGCGCCGATCTCCACCTGCTTGTGCTGAGAGAAGGCCATGCGGTACAAGGCGCTCATCTCCTCGCCCTGGGAACCGGTGGTGACGATGACCTGCTTGTTCTTGGGCAGGCCCTTGATCCGGTTGATGTCCACCAGGGTGTTCTTGGGCACCTTCATATAGCCCAGCTCTGTGGAGACCTTCATGATATTTTCCATGGACCGGCCCGTGACGGCCACCTTCCGGCCGAAGGCCGCGGCGGCATCCAGCACCTGCTGGATCCGGTGGACGTTGGAGGCGAAGGTGGTGACGATGATCCGGTCCTCGCATCCCTGGAACTGGCGCTTGAAGGTGGCGCCCACCGTCTTTTCAGAGGGGGTAAAGCCCGGACGCTCCACATTGGTGGAGTCCGCCAGCAGTGCCAGGACGCCCTCCTTCCCCAGCTCGCCGAAGCGGGCAAGGTCGATGACCTCCCCGTCGATGGGGGTGGAGTCGATCTTGAAGTCGCCGGTGTGGACGATGGTGCCCATGTGGGTGTGGATGGCAAAGGCCACGGAGTCGGCGATGGAGTGGTTCACATGGATGAACTCCACAGTGAACTTGCCGGCCCGGACGCTCTTGCCCGGCTCCACCGTGATGAGCTTGGTGCTTTTCACCAGCCCATGCTCCTCCAGCTTCAGCTTGATGAGCCCCGCGGTGAACCGGGTGCAGTAGATGGGCATGTTCAACTGCTTGAGCACATAGGGAATGGCACCCACGTGATCCTCGTGCCCGTGGGTGATGAACAGACCCCGGATGCGGGCCCGGTTCTTGATGAGGTAGCTGACGTCGGGAATGATGAGGTCGATGCCGTACATGTCGTCCCCGGGGAAGGCCATGCCGCAGTCCACCACGATGATCTCGCCGCCGTACTCATAGGCGGTCATGTTCTTGCCGATCTCATTGAGACCGCCCAGGGGGATGATTTTCAATTTTTCTGCCATAGATCGATGATACTCCTTTGAAAAAATATGTAAAATACCCCCATAACAGCGGAAATGGCGCAAAATGAGCGCACGCAAACAAGAGACGCCCGTAGCCTGCGCGGCCCCGTTTCGCCGGCAGGGGTTCGGTCACGTCATTCCGTTGAAACCGTATGGGGTTTTATTTGACTGAGGCGGAGCGGCGCTCCGCACCAGTGAAATACTGTGGAACTGTGTAAAAAAGGGCGGAAAAGCAGTTGCTTCTCGACGCGCACTTTGTTATACTGAAACGAAGGCGCGGCCCAGGCAGAGGCACGCCCCGCGGCGCTCCGACAGCCGGCGGCCTGCCGCCGGCGGACACGGAAGGCCGCACCATTCTGCCCCTAGTATAGCACAGGTCAAGCGTTTTGTATACATTTTTTTCAAGAAAACCAAGATGACCGGCGGAAGGGCCGGAGAAAGGGAGTGAAGGGACATGCGGGCAACGATCAAGATGATCGCAGAACGGGCGGGCGTCTCCATCGGCACGGTGGACCGGGTGCTCCACGACCGGCCGTATGTGAAGGAGGAGGTCCGGCGGCGGGTGCTGGAGGTGATGGAGGAGCTGGATTACCAGCCAAACCGGGTGGCCAGCGCCCTGGCCACCAGCGGCATGGCCCGGCATTTCGCTATCATCCAGCCCACGTGGGAGAGCTATGTGGGCGAGGCCATGGCCGCTGGCGTGGCGAAGTTCCGGCAGGACCGTCAGGACTACAATGTGAGCGTCACCATCCACCCGTACCGCCAGGGGCGGATGGAGGACTGCCTGCACCTGCTGGACACGCTGGCGGAGGAGGTCCAGGGGATCGCCCTGTGCGCCGCGGACTGCCCCCAGGTGCGCCAGAAGCTGGAGCTCCTGGCGGAGCGGCGGATGCCGGTGGTGACCTTCAACTCCGACATTGCAGGCGCCCGGCGGCTGTGCTACGTGGGGGAGGACGCCCACCACGCCGGCCGGGTGGCCGGGGACATCGCCGCCAAGTTCCTCAGGCCCGGAGACCGGATCCTGCTGGTGTACGCCGACCACGGCTACGCCGGACACAAGGGCCGGGCAGACGGCTTTCTGGAGCGGCTTGCGGAGCGGGGGCTCCGGCAGGAGGACTGCCGGGTGGCAGAGACCCACGACAACTATGATGAGACACTAGCAGCGGTGACCGCCGCTTTGGCGGAAGAGCCGGACCTGAAGTATATCTACATGGCCAACCGCTCCGTGCCTGCGTGCATGGAAGCCCTGCGCGGGGCCGGCCGGATGGGGCAGGTGCGGGTTCTGGCCCACGACAACAGCCCGGAGACGCGGACCTTCCTGCGGGAGGGACTGCTGGACTTCATCATTGACCAGAACCTGACCTACCAGAGCCGCAAGGCCCTGTCGCTGCTGTTCGACGCAGTGGTGGAGCACCGGACGCCGGAGCGGGACTGTTTCTATCCGGAGAGCCCCATCCTCACGGCGGAGAACTGCTGAAAGACTTTCTCCGGCGCCGGCTTCCCGCGGAGGCCGACTCTGGGGGAAGCTGTTTTTGGGAAAAGCTGTGTACGCAAACAGAAGGAGAACCGTGTCATGGAACAGACGAAAAAGCCGCTGCCTGGGGCGGTACTGCTGCTGGCGGCCCTGGGATTTGTGCTGGGGACCTGCGAATTTGTGATTGTGGGCATTCTGCCGGAGATCGCGGAGGGGCTGAACACCTCTCTGGCGGCAGTGGGAAAGCTGGTATCGGTGTTCGCCGCCTGCTACGCGGTGGGGACGCCTGTGATCACTGCAGCTACCGGCGGAATCTCCCGCCGGAAGCTGCTGGCGGTGCTGATGGGGGTGTTCCTCCTCACCAGCGCGGCAAGCTTTGCCGCTCCTAATGTGGCGGTGCTGTATGCCACCCGGGTAGTGGCGGCGCTGGTGTCCGGTACGCTGACGGCGGTGGCCATGCTCTATGCCAAGGAGGTCGCCGCCCCGGAGCAGACCGCCCGGGCCATCTCGCTGGTATACGGCGGCTTTTCCGTGGCAGCGGTGCTGGGAGTGCCCCTGGGCACTGCCGTGTGCCAGATCCTGGGCTGGCGGTGGACCTTCGCCGTGATCCTGGCTATGGGCGCAGCGCTGCTGCCGCTGCTGCTGCGCTCCCTGCCCGCGGTGCCGGCACAGGCGGACAGCGGGCTTCTGAAGTCCTTTTCCATCCTATGGGACCCCCGATGCTCCCTGTGTGTGGGGATGATCCTGTGCAGCGCCTCCGCCACCTATATCGTGTACACCTATCTCTCGCCGATCCTGACAGAGACACTGGGGCTTCCAGCGGGGGCGGTGAGCCCGCTGCTGCTGGTGATGGGAGCGTGCAGCGCCGCCAGCAATCTCATCTCCGGCCGGCTGGGGGAGCGGGGCGGCCTCCGGACCCTGCCCATGGCCTTCGCCGCCCAGGCGGTGCTGTTTGCCCTGCTGCCGCTGCTGCTGGGAAACCGGTGGGCGGGCCTTGCGGGGGTCTTTGCCATGGGGCTGCTCATGTACCTGCTGAACACCCCGGCCCAGATGCACGCGCTGTCTCTGGCAGAGCAGGATTACCCCTTCGCTTCCAGCCTGTGCGCCTCCGTACAGCCGGTATCCTACAACTTCGGCATTGCTATCGGCTCCTTCATCGGCAGCGCCGTGCAGGAGGGGTGGGGATTCCGCCCCCTGGGCCTGCCGGCGGCAATGTTCGCCCTGGCGGCACTGGGGCTGAACCTGCTGCTTCTGCGCGCCAACGGCCGCCGGACGGCCGCGGCGGCATCCTGAGGACCATCAAAACAGGCTCGGGCCGGATCAGCCCGGGCCTGTTTTAACAGTTGCTTCTTGTGGGAAAAACTGCTATACTATTCTCCAATATGGGTATGTATGCGTCCCTTTCAAAAGGAGACCTGATCGAGATGAACAACAAGAAGCTCTCCCGCCTGCTGGAGCCCAATCTCAAGCTCTACTTCCTCTGCATGATCGTCTTCGCGGCGGCCACCGCCACGGTGAGCCTGCCTCTGGGACTGGTGGAGATCGCCTGCACCGTGGGCCTGTATGCCTATTTCACCAACCGTAACCAGAAGCGGCGGCAGAACATCCTCCAGTACATTGATAATGTCACCGGCAGCGTGGATACCGCCAGCAAATCCACCCTCATCAACTCTCCGCTGCCCATCATGGTGTTCCGGCCGGACACCGGCGAGGTGATCTGGAGCAATGAGAACTTCCTGCAGCTGGCCGGCGTGCGGGAGCACCTGTTCGAGATGAAGGTGGAGGATGCAGTACCGGATTTCCCCGTTCAGTGGATGCTGGAGGGAAAGCAGGAGTGCCCGGACCGGGTGGTGATGAACAGCCGGCGGTTCCGGGTGTACGGCAGCCTGGTGCGGGCCAAGGGCCGGGGGGCCGAGCAGAACCTGGTGGCCACTACCTACTGGGTGGATACCACAGAGGCCGACGACCTGCGGGAGCGGTACACCGCCACCCGGCCGGTGCTGGCCATTTTGATGGTAGACAACTACGAGGACCTGATGAAGGCATGCGCCGATACCCAGCGCAGCGCCGTGCTGGCCCAGATCGACGAGAAGCTGAACAACTGGGCCGCCTGCGCCGACGGCCTGCTGCTGAAGACGGAGCGGGACCACTACCTCTTCATCTTTGAGGAATGCCACTACGACCACTTTGTGGAGGAGAAGTTCTCCATCCTGGATGCCATTCGGGAGATCAAGGTGGGGGATGTGTGCCCCACCCTCTCCATCGGCATTGGCAAGGATGCCGACGCTATGGCGGAGCTGTACCGCAACGCCCGTCTCAGCCTGGAGATGGCCCTCAGCCGGGGCGGAGACCAGGCGGTGGTCCGGGGAAAGGTGGACTTCCAGTTCTACGGCGGCCGCAGCAAGTCCACGGAAAAGCGCACCAAGGTGAAGTCCCGGGTCATGGCCAGCGCCCTGAACGAGCTGATGGCCGACGCGTCCGAGATCTATATCATGGGCCACAGCTTTGCGGACATGGACGCCGTAGGCGCCGAGGCGGGGCTCTACTGCATTGCCCGCAAGCACGGCAAGCGGGCCCAGATGGTCATTGATCTGGAGCACAACGCCGCCGGAGCGGTTTTGGCCAAGCTCCAGGCGTTGCCGGAGTATGCGGGGGCGTTCACCTCCGGGGCGGAGGCATTTTTGAAAATGAGGCCGGGCGCTCTGGTCATTGTGGTGGACACCAACCGCCCCGACATGGTGGAGAGCCCCCAGCTGCTGGAGTCCAGCAATCGGGTGGCGGTGATCGACCACCACCGCCGGGCGGCCAGCTACATCGAAAACGCCGCCTTCAGCTTCCACGAACCCTATGCCTCCTCCGCCAGTGAGCTGGTGACGGAGCTCTTGCAGTATCTGGTGGAGCCCGCCGATCTGCTGCGGGAGGAGGCGGAGGCGCTGCTGGCCGGCATCGTGCTGGACACGAAGCACTTCACCCTGCGCACCGGCGGCCGGACTTTTGAGGCGGCGGCCTTCCTCCGCCGGGCGGGGGCCGACACCACCGACGTTCAGCGGTTGTTCCAGAGCGATCTGAGCGAGATGGTGTCCCGCTACGACATCATCCGCCGGGCGGAGCTGTACCGGGAGGACATCGCCGTGGCGGCCATCGACCAGGAGGGCGTGGACCGGGTGACGGCGGCCCAGGCGGCGGACGAGCTGCTGAGCCTCAAGGGCGTGAAGGCGTCCTTTGTGGTATTCCCCAGTGGGGAGAACGTGCAGATGTCCGCCCGTTCTCTGGGAGAGGTGAACGTCCAGGTGATCCTGGAGGCCCTGGGCGGCGGCGGCAACTCCACCACTGCCGGCGGCCGTGTGGAGAACACAGATGTGGAGACGGTGAAGAGTCGTCTGCTGGAGGCCATCGACGCGTATTTTGAAAAGTGAGGGGGAGCGCGGCCATGAAGCGGTTTCTTTCCACATTTGGCATCTGCTTGGCGCTGGTGGAGGCATTCATCTTTTTCGGAGGATACCAGCTCTTTGATTTCAGCCGGCGCTGGTATTTGGCAGGCGCGTCCATCGCCCTGGTTCTGGCGGTGCTGGTGTGCATTCTGGTTCATCAGAATGACCGGCTGGAGGCGCTGGAAAAACGGACCCGGCAGCTGGAGGAACAAATTCAGAAACAGAACGACTAAAAGGAGACGTTATCATGAAAGTGATTTTACAGCAGGATGTGAAGGGCCAGGGAAAAAAGGGCCAGATGGTGGAGGTGTCCGAGGGCTATGCCCGGAACTTCCTCCTGCCCCGGAAGCTGGCCATCGCCGCCACGGCGGACGCCATCAACACCATGAACCTGAAGGAGAAGGCCCGCAAGGCTGAGGAGGCCCGGCAGAAGGCGGAGGCGGAGGCCACCGCCGAGAAGCTGAAGGAGTGCATGGTGAAGCTCACCGCCAAGGCCGGCAACGGCGGGCGGCTGTTCGGCGCCGTCACCACCAAGGAGATCTCCGACGGGCTTAGGCAGCAGTTCGGCATCGACATCCCCAAGCAGAAGCTGGTGCTGGACGAGCCCATCAAGGCGTTCGGATCCTATCAGGTGAAGGCCAAGCTGGGGTTTGAGGTCAACGGGACGGTGTACGTCTCCGTGTTTGAGGAAAAATAAAGGGAGTTCCTCTGTTTGGGGGCACGCTCTGGGGGAGAGGAATGGGCCGCCATTGCGGCAGTCTCGGGGGCTCCTGCGCCCGCAGGGGTGCGCCCCCGCTCTCTTTTTTGGCTGTGCCAAAAAGAGAGTGCGCCGCGCCCGGTGGAAGAGAAAAGGCGCTTGGCGCGCTCTGGTACAATGGCCCTTCGCGCTTTCCTAACCCAAACAGGTGGACTCCTATTCACGGCGAGGTGACAGTAAGATGGCAAACGAAGACCTTCTCCTGCGGCAGATGCCCCACTCTCTGGAGGGGGAGCAAGCCGTCCTGGGCTCCATGCTCATCGACGCGGACTGCGTCAAGGATGTGATGGACAAGCTCCGGCCGTCAGATTTTTACCTCCGGCAGAACCGGGAGATTTTTGAGACCATCTACTCCATGTTCACCTATGCCAAGCCCATCGACGGCATTACCGTCTGTGAGGAGATGCAGAAGGCGGGCACCTACGACGAGAACACCACCCGTTCCTATCTGGCCCAGCTGATGGAGATCACCCCCACCAGCGCCAACGTGATGGAGTACGCGGCCATCGTCCGGGACAAGGCGTTGCTGCGGGGCGTGGCCCAGGCCGCCGCCGAGATCACCGCCATGGTGCAGGAGGGCGTGGGCGAGGCCTCCGAAATTCTGGAGGCGGCGGAGCAGAAGGTTTACGCCGTCCGCCGGGGCCAGAGCGCCCAGGACATGGTGCCCCTGCGGCAGGTGCTGCCGGAGGTGCTGGACCGGCTGGGAGAGATGAGCGAGAGCGAGAATCACCTGCCGGGGCTCTCCACGGGTATGTCCGCGGTGGACCAGAAGATCACGGGCCTGAACAAATCGGACCTGATCCTGCTGGCCGCCCGGCCCGGCATGGGCAAGACCTCCTTTGCGCTGAACGTGGCCCTGAACGTGGCCAAGGCCGTCCACAAGACAGTGGCCGTCTTCTCTCTGGAGATGAGCCGGGAACAGCTGGCCACCCGCTTGCTGGCCTCCGAGGCATTGGTGGAGAACAACCGCCTCAAGACCGGCGCCCTGCGGGAGACCGACTGGGAGAAGATCGCCGGGGCCGCCACCATCCTGAATAAGGTGGATATCCGGATCGACGACAATCCCATGCTGTCGGTGGCGGACATGAACGCCAAGTGCCGCCGGCTGGATGATCTGGGCCTGGTGGTGATCGACTACCTGCAATTGATGACCTCTGCCGGCGGCAAGGGCTACGCGGGGGAGAACCGCCAGCAGGTGGTGTCCGACATCTCCCGGATGCTGAAGATCATGGCCAAGGAGCTGAACGTGCCGGTGATCTGCCTGAGCCAGCTGTCCCGCGCCAGTGAGAAGCGGGACGACAAGCGGCCCATGCTGTCGGACCTGCGGGAGTCCGGCGCTATCGAGCAGGACGCAGACATCGTGCTGTTCCTGTACCGGGATGACTATTATAATGAGGATTCGGAGAAGCACAACATCGCTGAGTGCATTGTGGCGAAAAACCGCCACGGTGAGACCGGCAAAGTAGAGCTGCGGTGGATGCCGGAATACACCCAGTTCTCGACCTTGGATACGAGGTACGACGAGGACTGAGGTCTGTGCTCTGCTTTGCAAAGCCGCACGGACGTGCGTCAAGTGTTTTGGCGGGGCCAAAACCTTGCAGGGGGCGGACTTTGTCTGCCCCCGGTCAGTGGCCGCCGGGGTCCCCCGGCGCGTTCAGACGTGCCGGGGGAGGAGCTGCGGTGGATGCCGGAATACACCCAGTTCTCGACCTTGGATACGAGGTACGACGAGGACTGAGGTCTGTTTTGGGAGAGGTGAGGTACGGACATGGAGGAACTGCTGTCCCACTGTCCCCGGTGGGTGCTGCCCGGTCGGGGGCGTCCGGCCCTGTGTGCCGTGTCCGGCGGGCTGGACTCCATGTGCCTGCTGGACCTGCTGGACCGGTGGTGTCGGGAGCGGGATGGCCGGGTAGTGGCTGCCCACTTCAACCACCGGCTGCGGGGCGCGGAAGCCGACCGGGATGAGACCTTCGTCCGGGACTGGTGTGCCGCCCATGACATCGCATTCGTCTCCAGCTCCGGGGACGTCCGGGGCCTTATGGAGCGGGAGGGCCTCTCCCTGGAGGAGGCGGCCCGGAAGCTCCGGTACGATTTTCTTCGCCAAGAGGCGGAGAAGCTGGGGCAGCATATCAAAATCTACACAGCCCACCACGCCGATGACAACGCGGAGACCATTCTTTTCAACCTGATCCGGGGCACCGGCGTGGCGGGCCTTACCGGCATGGCCTACCAGCAAAACGGCATTTGCCGGCCACTGCTGGACGTGACAAGGGAAGAGCTGGCGGCCTACGCCGCCGCCCGCCACATCCCCCACGTGGAGGACACCACCAACGCCGACCCCGGCGCCGCGGCCCGAAACTTCCTCCGGCTGGAGGTCATGCCCTGCTTGAGGCAGATCAACCCCAGAGCTGTGGAGCACATCAACGACGCCGGACGCCGCCTGCGGGTGGCGGACCAATCACTGGAGGAAGAGGCCGCCCGCCGTACTGCCCATGTGGAGGTGCAGGAGGGGCGGGTGACCTTATCCCGGCAGGCATTGGCAGAGGCCACGGACGCCGTGCGACCCCGGATGCTGCTGCGGCTCTTCGACCTTTTGGGCGTGGGGCGGAGGGATATCACAGCCGCCCATCTGCAGGACATCCTGCACCTGACCCGGGATACCCTCTGGGGCCGGGAGAGCCGGGTGGACCTGCCCCAGGGCGTCACCGCCCGGTACTGCCGGGAGTGGCTGATCCTGGAGACCCGGCCCCAGCTTTTGACGGAGGTCCAGCTGTTGCAGGAGTGCCCCGTCGCCTGGGGCGATTACCGGATCACCCTGCTGGATCACCGGGAGGGGGAGGGACTTGCCCTTCGGCCCTGGCGGCAGGGGGAGCGGATGGGCCTGACGGTGGGCCCTGCGGCGCCGGGAGACCGTCTGGTTCTGCCGGAGACCCACGGGGGCGGCCGCAGCATCAAACGGCTGTGCATGGACCGCCGGATCTCCCTCTCGGAGCGGGACCGGCTGCCGGCCGTCTACGCGGGAGGATGCCTGGCGGCGGTGTGGCGGCTGGGCGTGGATATGGCGTTTGCAGCACCGGAGGGGGAGCCCTGCCGGTTCATTCAGATTACCGAAGCGGCAAAGGAGAGAGATTTGATATGAAAAGCGAGATGGAAAGGGATATCCTGAAGGTCCTGGTGACAGAGGAGGAGCTGAAGGCCCGCATCACCGAAATGGGCGCGGAGCTGTATGAGCAGTTTCATGGCAAGAACCCGCTGTTTCTGGGCGTGTTGAAGGGGTCTTTCGTATTCATGGCGGACCTGGTCCGGGCTTGCCAGGTGAAGAGCGACGTGGAGTTCATCGCCGTCAGCTCCTACCAGAACGCCACTGTGTCCTCCGGCCGGGTGCAGATCACCCACGACCTGCAGCAGGACATCACCGGACGGCACCTGATCATCGTGGAGGACATTCTGGACTCCGGCAACACCTTGGCGTTTTTGAAGGACTACTTCATGACCAAGGGAGCGGCTTCCATTACCATCGTGACGCTGCTGGACAAGCCCTCCCGCCGGACTAAGGCCATCACCGCCGACCTGGCGGGGTTCGTGGTGCCGGACGAGTTTGTGGTGGGGTATGGGCTGGACTACTGCCAGCAGTACCGGAACGTGCCGTACATCGGGGTTTTGAAGCCGGAGGTATACTCCGGGGAGTGAGGCGATACGCCCTGTTTTGGGCGGACTCCGCCCAATCGTAACATGAAAACAGTCTCCCATTGCGTCCCAGGCAATGGGAAAGGAGGCTTCTGCTCGTGACAAAACAAAGACGGCTATCCAATCTGAGCTTCGTACTGCTGGCCCTCGTGATCCTGCTGTGTGTCAACTGGCTCTGGCAGAACGACAACCATGTGGACCAGCTGGAATACTCCCAGGTCCGCCAGCTGTTCCTGCAGGAAAAAGTGACGGGGCTGACCATTGACAGCGGCGGCACACTGACCCTGGAGCTGCGGGAGCCGGTGAACGGCAGCGAGACCGTGCGGTATGAGCTGTACAGCTTCCAGCTGTTTTATGACGACTTCAATGACCTGGTTCAACAGCAGTATGCGGAGGGTATCATCCAGCACTATGATTACCCGGAGCCGGTGCGCACCAACTGGCTGCTGGAGCTGCTGCCCTTCCTGCTGACGGCGGTGATCCTGGGGCTGATGTGGTACTTCCTGGTGATTCGGCCCCAGGGAGGTGGCATGGGACCGGACAAGATGGCCAAATTCGGCTCCGCCCGGACCCGGATGCTGACGGACAAGGACAAAAAGGTCACTTTCGACGACGTGGCCGGCGCCGATGAGGAGAAGGAGGAGCTCCGGGAGATCGTGGAGTTCCTGAAGGACCCCAAGAAGTACCTGTCTCTGGGGGCCCGGATTCCCAAGGGCGTGCTGCTGGTGGGCCCTCCCGGCACCGGCAAGACCCTGCTGGCCAAGGCCGTGGCAGGGGAGGCCGGCGTGGGCTTCCTGTCCATCTCCGGCTCCGATTTCGTGGAGCTGTACGTGGGCGTGGGCGCCAGCCGCGTCCGGGACCTGTTCGAGCAGGCCAAGAAGAACGCCCCGGCTATCGTGTTTATTGACGAGATCGACGCTGTGGGCCGCCAGCGGGGCACGGGCCTGGGCGGCGGCCATGACGAGCGGGAGCAGACCCTGAATCAGCTGCTGGTGGAGATGGACGGCTTTACCGCTAACGAAGGTGTGGTGGTCCTGGCGGCCACCAACCGGGCGGATGTGCTGGACCCGGCGTTGCTGCGGCCCGGTCGGTTCGACCGGCAGGTGTACGTGGGCCTGCCCGACATCCGGGGCCGGAAGGAGATCCTGGAGGTCCACGCCAAGGGCAAGCCCCTGGCGGAGGATGTGGACCTGGGCCAGCTGGCCCGGGGCACTCCGGGTTTCACCGGCGCGGACCTGGAGAACCTCATCAACGAGGGAGCCCTGCTGGCCGCCCGGAAAAATCAGAAGTTCATCACCATGCAGGATCTGAAGGACGCGGAGATCAAGGTCATCGCCGGACCGGAGAAGAAAAGCCGGGTGATCCCCCAGCACGAGCGTGAGCTGACCGCCTATCACGAGGCGGGCCACGCTGTGGTGATGCACGCTCTGCCAGATCAGGACCCGGTGGCCCAGATCACCATCGTGCCCCGGGGCCAGGCGGGCGGCATGACCATCTCCCTGCCGGAGGAGGACCGGTCCTATCTCTCCCGGCGGTATATGGAGGATCAGATCGTGGGTCTCTTGGGCGGCCGGGTGGCGGAGAAGCTGTGCCTGGGAGACATCTCCACCGGTGCCAGCAACGACATCCAGCGGGCCAGCCAGATCGCCCGGAAGATGGTGGCCACCTATGGCATGAGCGACAAGATCGGCACCGTAGCCTTCGAGTCCGGCCACGACGAGGTGTTCATCGGCCGCACCATGACCCAGGGCCGCAGCTATTCCGAGGCGGTGGCCGCCCAGATCGACCAGGAGGTCCAGCGCCTGGTGGCGGATGCCTATGACCGCTGCGAACGGATCCTGAACGACAACCGCGACAAGCTGGAGGCCGTGGCGTCCTATCTGCTGGAGCATGAGACCATGGAGCGGGAGGCGTTTCTGGCCGTGTTCGGCGAACAGCCGTTGTCCCTGAAAAAAGAAGAGGTCTGAGAAAAGGCCGCCGTCCGGAGAACCGGACGGCGGCCTTTTTACAAAAAGCGGGGAATAAAGCCGCCGCAACCCTCCAAAACTGTTGGAGTGACGGGAAAATGCATCAACGCAGTCACTGGAGTTTGGCAAAATTACCAATTCGCCTGTCTCTCTATCGAGGACAAATGACCGCATTTTTCTCTGCGATTTTTTTGAAACGTCCACAACAGAGGGACAAATGACCGGAATATGCGGAAAAATCTTGAACTTTTTTGAAAGAGAGCGGAAAACTTTCTGTGGATTATTCATCTTGCAAAGCCTGGAAAAAACCTGTAAAATGCCTTTCATACATGAGGGAACAGCGATCCTTAACCATTGATAGGAGGAAAAGAAGCATGAAGAGAGTTCTTGCACTGGCTCTGGCTATGGTCATGGCTCTGAGTCTGGCCGCCTGCGGCGGCAGCGGCGACACATCCACCGGCGACTCCGGCAGCAGCGGGGGGAATGTGGTCCGCATCGGTGTGTTCGAGCCCGCCACCGGCGACTCCGGTCCCGGCGGCAAGCAGGAGATGCTGGGTATGCAGTATGCCAATAAGGAGACCCCCACGGTGGACATCGGTGGCACCACCTACAACGTGGAGCTGGTCTACGCGGACAACGGTTCCACTACCGACAAGGCGCCCACCGCCGCGGCGGAGCTGGTGAGCAAGGATGTCAGCCTGGTGCTGGGTTCCTACGGTTCCAGCGTGGCTATGGCCGGCGGTCCGGTGTTTGACGAGGCGGGCCTGGCCGCCATCGGCGTCACCTGCACCAACCCCAATATCACCGCAGGCAACGACTATTACTTCCGGATTTGCTTCCTGGACAACTTCCAGGCCCAGGTGCTGGTGAATTTCGCAAAAGACAAGTTCAGCGCACAGAAGGCCTACTGCCTGGGTGAGTTGGGCAACGAGTACGACCAGGGCCTGATCGCCTTCTTCGAGCAGAACTTTGACGGTGAGGTCATCAAGGACTCCTTCCCCACCAACACCTCCGACTTCACCACCTACCTGAACAAGGCCGTGGCAGAGGATGTGGATGTGATCTTCTGCCCCGTCTCCATCGCCTACGCCACGCAGATCGTGGGTCTGGCCGCCTCCATGGGCCTGGATATCCCCCTGCTGGGCTCCGACACACTGGACAGCAACGTGGTGCTGGAGGCCGCGCAGGGCAGCAACGTACAGCTGTACGTGTCCACCTTCTACCAGGAGGGCGGCTCTCCCAAGTTCGATGACGGCATCAAGGCATGGCTGAACGAGGACTCCACCGCCATGACCAACAACGGCGGCAACGATACCATCGCCGCTGTCACTGCCA